>ERZ791872.21-NODE-21-length-199239-cov-17.518932_pt1 | contig 199239 bp, 143 predicted proteins | sample MGYA00510279_ERZ791872 | MGnify/ENA primary metagenome ERZ791872 (study PRJEB30046, sample SAMN00792103) | human gut metagenome | study: EMG produced TPA metagenomics assembly of the A metagenome-wide association study of gut microbiota in type 2... | reverse complement strand
TAATGAATTCTTATGGGAACTTATTTTACATGATTTATAATGCGTTTTCCCTGCGGTAGCTTAACAGATGTATACCTGCTTGATAGAATAAAGATAAAGGTGCCTTAATAGAGTTGTGCTTACTTGCGTAAGTCTATAAACCTGACATTCAAAATCATTTCCACATTTATCTGTTGTTGATCGTTTGTACTATCCGGCATACCTTTCCGTTTTTATCCACGCCTTCTATGGTTATATCTTCCGGTGCAGTGCTGTCCGGAATATAGTATTCGATGGTTGCTTTTCCATTAGCATCCAGTTGAAGGCTAGGATTCCAATAGATCGTACTTCGTAAATCCGAGCGTTGGTCATTCTTCTTTTCGGGCGTATCATAAGTAGGATGATAGAACTCGACCGAGTCGCTGTACCCCAGTGGAGTACATGTGATAATGCCCTGTGCCGGTCTTGCCGGGATATCTTTGCCGTCTTTCAGCGTAATAACGATAGCACCTGCCGAACCGCGGGAACCTAAGATTGCTGCATCGGCACCGCGAAGAAGGCTCAAACTCGACATATCGCTGGTTTGTATCATGGTCAGGATGTCGTTATCGTCTTCATACACCACGTCGTCAACAACAATGACAGGTTGCTCGGGATTGTTGCGGATATGTATTTCATTTCCATTTGTCACGCTAATGCCCGGAAGTCTGGTGACTGCATCAAAAGCTGTTTGTGCACCGAATCCTTCCAGTCTGTCCCCCTCGATCGTGTAGGTGTTGATACCTCCTGTGTAAATACTTTCTGAACTGGCCTTTTTGCGACTTCCAGTGACTACCACTTCTTTCAGATTGTACACTCTCATTCCACCTTCCATGTAATATTGGTCGCGGGTGTTGAGCAAATAATCTTCCATAAACGTTGCTGTTCCATCATGGAAAGGAGATTTGTGCGAAGCTATCGGGTATTGAGGAGTGTCAATCACGATGTCCACTCCGGCAAATCCTCTTTTGGTACGTGCCTGAACAAGGAAAGTCGTGCTATCTCTGAAAGATGTGTTCACGATAAACTCTCCTTTTTCGTCTGTGGTGGTAGTGGCGATGATGTTCTGTTTGGGAGCCAGAATACAAATAGGTCCTTTCTTAACGTTACCTCCAAAGAAACCTTTGATACGTCCGCTGATAGTTTGCCCCTTTTCCATATAGTTGGTGAGGTTCATTGAAGGTGCAGTCAGTACATTCTGGATATGGTGTCTGCGCCATCCGTGCGTCATCATCAGGAAGTCTACCGTGCGGAGAGTCCGGAGGTCTTGCTGCAAAAAATAATATCCGGGATTTTCTACATATCCTTTTAAGTCGGAGGTCAATAGGAAATTCGATACGATATTGTCAGCAAGCGAATCCGGGCGGATACTCTTTCTGTCGGTAATGCTGATGGAAAAACTACCTTCTACCGGAGTATCGTTATCGTCTTTTGCTGAAATTTGAAGGGATACCTTTTCTCTTTTTCCGTATGTCGGCTTATCTGCAAGAATTTGCCATTGATGCGGATTCCGGTCGGGTATGAAAACCAGGCGTTCGCTAAGTGCGTTGCCCTGTTGGTCGATCAGCATGAAATGGGTGATGCCTGCGTTGAATAAACTGTCGTTCATTCTTCCAAAAGTCCTGTCGACACTGAGTGGCTGCAGGATGACCAGCTTTCCACGAGTGTGCGCAATCAAGAATAACTTTTGAGGCCACTCGGTAGCTTCTGTTTTCTGGATTTCGTAACGGATTTCCTTTTTATAATGTGTCATGGAAAGTGTGATTCCTTTTTCTTCTACAGCTGGGAGGTCGAATCGTTTACTGATACCGTCACCGGATTTGGCAATCACATAGTAAGAGTTTCCCACAGTCGGATTCAGTGTGAAAACTCCCATGCCGTCATGCTCCGAGCGGAAAGCTGTCAATGTGTCTCCGTTGGCATCGAACAGGAATCCTTCTATTTCTGTAGAAAAGCCATCCGATCCTTGAGCCTTGAAAGCTATATTCTGATGAGCAACGGTCAGGAGAGCACCTCCTTCCGGGAAGAACTTAACATCAAAGTCTTTTGTAAACGAAGGCAGATAGAAAGTCTTTTTATAAATATATTGGGGATCATCGAACTCTACTTCAATGTGGCGTGTGGCAATAGGCTTCAAATCCGGCAGGGAAATAGAAATCAACCCATTCTCGTCTGTCTTTCTTTTACCTTTATCTTTAATCTTTCCGTTTTCAATGTAGCGGTAGCGGATGGCAGTATTTCCGAAAGCCTCTTGGGTATTGCTGGTAAATCTTACCTTGGCTGTATAATGTGATTCGTCTTCTTGCTGATACTCAATATTTGAAACAATCGTATTATCAATCGAATTACCGATTTTCAGATTGCGTGAATAAAAGAATTCCGGTTCCTGATTAAGCATCCAGTTGCTATATCCCCGCAAATAATAATCACCTGCAGGGAGAGTGGGAGGGAGGGTGAAAGCATTATGAAAACCCAATGAATCTCTACGGATCTTTTTCCGTTCTACAATAGAGTCGGAACGGTTGACAAGCTCTGTAATGATGAAGTTGCTTTGTGTATTATCTTGATGTGTAACAGAGTTTACCAGATATCCCTTGAACCATATTTTTTCTCCTGCCCCATAAAAGGGCTTGTCCAGATGTAAGTAGAGTTTCTCCTGTGGGACTTTTTCCAGTAGATTAAAATACGCAATAATTGTATCTTGTACGTTTTGCCCTGACAATGGGGAAAAACAGAACAGTATTCCGAAAAAGAAAGCTATTAAGCCTCTATGGATAGAAAATGTAGTTTTGTTTTTCATACGCTATGTATTTGATTCTACATCTATGATTTGTGCATCCAAATCGAAAGCACTTTCCTTTTTACTGCCAGTATGTTAATCACCGATACAACGATAAATAATAGAATACCCATACTGATTGCTGCCCATAATGATCCGGTTTCCAGCTGTGGAAATAGGATGCGGATGCTGTCTATGTAATAACTGCGCAACCAGGAGACTAATCCGATGGATAATACAAGCACAATAACGTTCAATCCTACCGTGAGCAACTGATAAGGCAATGCTACCTTGTTGGGACTGTATCCGATTAGTAATAGACTTTCCAGCTTGGTTGTATTCTTTTGTAAAAGCAGGAAGATGCTCAACATCAGTATATAGAATGAAAGGATACTGATAAATAAACCCACTCCCAATACAATACCTACGATAAGACGGAGGAAATAAGTTGTTTTTCCGGCATCCAGCTTACCATCTTCCGTTTCATATCCTTTCTTCTGAAAATAACTGGCGATGGCGGAATCTGCCGGATTGCTAACCTCGATAATCAATCGTGCCGGTTGGGCTTCTGCATTCGGTGCAAAATTCTCATTAGCCCATTTCATAAAGGACTGGGGAACAAGAATCGTATTCAGACGATTGGAGAAACCGACAATGTTTCCTTTGTACTGTTCCACCCGTCCGTTGCCACGCATCATAATGTCCATTTGAATCAGACTCATTAACCCTTCCGATAGTTTGGGGAGGCTGCGGCTTTGCGCAAAACCGAAGTTATAAAGGTTCAGATAGTTGCGCGGAATGATAATGGGTATGGTATGTGTGTTTTCATCGAAATGCCATTTATCGAGTTTGATGTCGACAAACTCATCGGGAACAGACTCAAAAAACATATCTGTGGAAAGATGAATACCGGCTTCCTTCATTCCCAATCCTGCTGAAACTTTGAATTGAGAAGGAGTGAAAGCTCCTATTGTTTTGGTAAACGGTTGCTTTTTCAGATCCGCAATTTCTTCGGCAGAGAATGTATTACTCTTTCCTGCAAAAGAACCGAGAGCACTGATTTTCTTTGTAGCTATGATGAAATCTTTTTTCATAAAGCTGTCTCCTTCGGTGAATACCGGAATGACATCTTTATAAAACTGTACGCTAAGCAATACAATCATCATGCCGAATAGGTTGGCTAAAAAGAAACCGGCTAATTGACCGATACTGATATGTTGGCGGAGAAGCTTCCAGACAAGAGTTGGCATTTTATTTACGATTTTACAATTTACGATTTACGATTTGAAATGATGCTGTGAAAAGAGGTTGTTCATTACCTGCTACCTGTTATTTACCAGCTTACTACAGTTGAAGTGTATGGTTGTAAGGCAACTTGATATGTTTACCGATGGAAGTGGCGATCACTCCGGCTCCTTGTGCCTTTGCTTCGGCAATGATAAGTTCACCCATGATGCGGCTGTTATCATCGTCCAGGTGGCTGATCGGTTCATCCAGAAATAAAAAGTCGAACGGCTGGCAGAGCGCCCGGATAAAGGCGACGCGCTGTTGCTGTCCGAAAGATAGCTTGCCGGCTTTCACATTTATTTTATCTGCGATCCCCAGTTGCTCGAAGAACGATAAGATTTCTTTTTTCTTTTTGCATCCGGTGAGGTTATTCTTCAATTGCACATTTTCAAGAGCGCTAAGTTCGGTGAAGATGCGTAAATCCTGAAAAAGCATACTTAGTGAATGCTTTCGCAGGTCGACCCATTGCTTCACGGAGTATGCTTTGATATTGGTTTCATCGAAATTAATAATCCCCTGATAGTCGTTGCGGTAGCCATAGATATAGCTGCACAACGAAGATTTGCCGGTGCCGGAAGCAGCTTCAATCAGATACATTTCTCCTTTCCGGAAGAAAAGATCCTGATGCCATACGTCCGAAGTTACCGAATTACGGTCAGCAAACACTTGGGGAAGTGTTTGCTGTAAGTGAATACTATTCATACCGTTGGTTTATACATTTATTACATGCCGGCAAATTGCTTGGCAAAGTCTACAATTTGTTTGAGGGCATTTACATCTTTGTCTTTCAGGCAGAGGTCGATCTCGCTGACTTCCCCTTCCGAACTCATGGACAGGTAAGAAACCTTGTTGGCCAGTTCGATATATGTCTTAGCTTCCTGTCCTCCGAAACCTGCTACCATTTTAACGATAGGCAGATCGAGGATTGCTTCGGCATTGATTGCTATAAATAGGCTCTTTCCCTTCATATCCGATGCATAAGGAGCATCTTTGACTGATTTGTCGGCAGTTTTACCTACGTTTTTGTAGAGTAACTCATCATTGGTTGCATACATTTGTTTATCCTTGATGCCGAAGAATATATTCATGCCTCTTGTCTTGTAGACATATTCGTCTTTGCCAAGTTGCATGATATCTTCCCCTCTCTTCAATCCCAATGATTCCTTGTTCTTGTAAATCATTTCAAGAGCATTGCCGTTCTTCACGTCAGCGTACATCATGAAAGTGGGAGCACTGCTCATCGTTACGTTGATTAATCCTGCAGAAATATCACCATTGAACGAACTGAACAACTCTTTTACTTCGTCTGCCTTAGCGATAGATACTGTGTTGCGGAATTCCTTGTTTTCGCTCAACAGGTTATACAGTTCGCCTCCTTTTACACCTACGTTGAAGAACATCAGGGTAGAAGCCGGGAAGTATTTAACGAAAGTATTGTTCGCTTTTCCAACAGATTCCATTTGTTTTTTTAGGAGAGCTTTCACTGCTTCGTTTTCAGTATAGTTTTCTGTTTTGAGGGCAATCTTTCCTTTTTCAAAGTTCAGTCCTCCTATCAGAGTGATGTCTTCCGCTTTCACTTCAGTAGGTAATCCCATGGTTATCTGATCGCGGTAGGTTGAAGGAATAGCTGTCATGGAAGCAAAGAAGTTAATATCACTTTTCTGTTTCTCCATTTTCTGGAAAGCTCCTGATTTCACGATACTATTGCTTGCTGTCTGTTTCAACAAATTAGTAATGGCTTCTTTGGCTTTATCAGTTTGAGTTGTTCCGCTGACATTGACTACCAATATAGTAGAACTATTGAAAACAAGCAAACCGCTGTTCATCGTTGTAAAACTGTAACCGTCAGCTTCGCCTACCGGTTGGCAGATCTGTTCTTTTGCCATCACGTCGAGTGAAGCATGCAACTTATCTTCATTGTTCACTTTACCTACAACAGTAGGATAAGGGAAAGAAGATGAAGAGAACACATAGAATGGAGATTCAACATCGATTCCCGATTCGCCCGGATTCTTCATAACCTTTTCCAGTTGTTGGAATGTGGCCGCATTCATTCCGCTTTTCAGTGCTTCCAGTACTTTTTGTTTAGCAGCTTCATTCTCTTTATCATCCAATCCCGCTTTGCTTGCGAGGGATTTAAGGTTGATAGAGGCAACTACCGAAGCGTCAGCCGGTATCACATTTGTATATTCCGATGTTTTGGAACATGCTGCCAGAAAAACAATCAGTACTGCCAGTACCGAGAGTCGTGAAATCGTTTTCTTTGCCATACTTATGTTATTTAAAAGTTGTATAATCATTGATTCAGACATTTACTGCTGTTATTGATTTTGCAGATTCAGCGTGTGGCAGGCCACCAATGCCGCTGTTTCTGTACGGAGCCGTGATTTGCCGAGACTAATCGGTACGAATCCCCGTTCGATGGCCTTCTTCACTTCTTCTTCACTGAAATCTCCCTCGGGACCTATCAGAACAAGGGCGTCTTCTCCTGGTTTCAGAACATTCTTCAATAGAGGTTTCTCCCCTTCATAACAGTGGGCGATAAACTTCTGTCCTTTAAACTCCTGCCTGGTGAACTGATCGAACTCAATCATTTCGTTCAATTTTGGCAGTCGTGCCTTGAGAGATTGTTTGATGGCTGATACCAGAATCTTTTCAATCCGTTCGGTCTTGATGACTTTACGTTCCGAGAAACGGCAGTTGAGGAAAGTCAGTTCGTCAAAACCTATTTCGGTAGCTTTCTCTGCAAACCATTCGTTGCGGTCCATATTCTTCGTTGGTGCCATGGCAATGTGTAAATGGCACGGCCATAACGGTTCCTGAAAAATGGTTTCTTTGATGTTTACGAAACAACGTTTGTTGGTTGCAACAGTAATTTCAGCTTTGTAGAAGTTACCCTTACCGTCGGTAAGCGTGATTTCGTCTCCGATACTTAGCCGCAGAACACGGATACAGTGTTGTGCTTCCTCTTCGGGAAGCTCGTTGCTTTTCTGTATATCTGGAGTATAAAATACGTGCATAATATTACTTACTGATTTTTATTTCTTGAATTGATTTGATCGCGTATCTGCGCGGCTAACTCGTAATTCTCATCTTTAATAGCCTGTTCCAGTGCTTCTTCAAGCGTTCTGGAAGTAGCACCGGGCAAATCATGTTCTTCTTCAGCCACTTCGTCGTTGTCCGTTTCTTCAGAACGGGTTCTTTCTTCTGACGACATGTGAAGACATTCCTGTTCAAGAATAGATTCATAAATAAGAATCGGGCAGTCGGCACGCACTGCCAGGGCAACTGCGTCTGAAGTCCGTGCGTCGATACGTATAATTTCTTCGTCTTTTTTGAGGTAAATATAGGAGTAGAAAATACCATCCTTTGCTTTGTAAATTAATACACGTATCAGGCTGGCTCCCAGTATAGTAAGACTTGTTATAAATAAATCATGTGTCAACGGACGGGGAGTTTTCACTCCTTTCAGATATAAAGCGGTAGCCTGGGCTTCCGCTGGACCGATGATGATAGGCAGTTGCCTTTCACCGTCCACTTCGCCCAATAGCATAGCAAACGCGCCTACTTGCGCCTGGCTGTTCGTGATATTTATAACTTGTAATTCTACCTTTTTGTCCATCGTTCTCTTTTACTTAATTTGTTTTACTCTCCTGCTGGTGTTTGTACTTGAATACCAAGGCAAACAGAATGCCGATTACCAGCGCATAAGCGGCAAAGATCAGCCAAATGTTCATCCATTCGCGACTCACCAGTCTGCCGTCGGCATATACAGAGAATGCATCAACTACCGCACCGCTGGCATATCCGCCCATGATGGCTCCCAATCCGTTAGTCATCATAAAGAACAAGCCCTGTGCACTGGCACGGATAGAAGATTTGGCTTCTTGTTCAACAAACAACGAACCGGAAATGTTGAAGAAATCAAAGGCCATACCATAAACAATCATGGAAAGGATCAGCATCCATAGTCCTGATCCCGGATCTCCAAAACCGAACAGGCCGAACCGGAACACCCAAGCGAACATACTGATTAGCATGACTTGTTTGATTCCGAAATGACGCAGGAAGAAAGGTATGGCAAGAATAAACAATGTTTCGGACATTTGTGAAATGGATAACAGGATGACTGAATGTTTCACTCCGAAAGAATCTGCATATTCAGGGATGCTGGCAAAACTGCCTAGGAAAAGGTCGCCGTAAGTATTCGTAATCTGCAATGCTGCACCTAGAAGCATGGAGAAAAGGAAGAAAATAGCCATTTTCTTTTTCTTGAATAACACCAGCGCATCCAGTCCGAAAGCGGAGAGCCATGATTTGTTTTCAGATTTAGCCGGTCGACAGGCCGGGAGCGTAAATGAATAAAGTCCGAGTAGCAATGCGGAAGCACCTCCTACATAAAGTTGTGCACTTGAATTCTTGAATCCGGTAAGGTCGACAGCCCACATGGCACAAATAAAACCGATTGTTCCCCATACGCGGATAGGAGGGAAGTCTTTAATCAGGTCACATTTGTATTGCTCCAGTGCATTGTACGATACCGTGTTGGCGAGGGATAAAGTGGGCATATATACCAACAGGTTGAGTAACATGGCCCAATACATCTGGTCGTATCCCGTTGCGGTGGAAGCGTAGAAGAGACATCCTGCTCCTGCAATATGGCAAAGTCCGTATAAACGTTCTGCATTAAACCATTTATCGGCAATAATACCGATAATACCCGGCATTACCAAAGAGGCAATCCCCATGGTGGCGAAAATGGCTCCGATTTGTCCTCCTTCAAAATGAAGTTCTCTTCCCATATAACCACCTAATGATATTAACCATGACCCCCATACAAAGAATTGCAGGAAGTTCATAATAATCAAACGAACTTTTATACTCATGACTTTTTTAATTTGTGTTTCTCTTCACGTTCATAAACCTTGCAAATATAATATTTTCGTTGAATAGGTGGATAAGTAATTTGATAAAAAGGGGATAAAAATGGCATAAATGCGAAGAAAAGATGAGATTTGGGTGTGAAAAAACAAATGAAGGGGGTATAAAAAAAAGAAGGCTATCTATCCCAGACAGCCAATCTTTGTTAACCTTAAATCTAATACCATGAAAAACACAGTGCAAAGATATAGGGTTTATGTTATACAACATAATGTTTTCTCGAAAATCTTCTATTTGTTAACTCTAATTAACTTTGAATCTTCCATTTTTCTGTTACTGCCCTCTCTAATCAGCCATACTTCCGGAGAAATGTCTGATATCCGAATGGAAACTTGGTTCCGGCACCTTGCCGGTTATTCTACGTAGAGTACCAATCCTTTCAGATATTCTCCTTCGGGATGATAGATGTTTACCGGATGGTCGGCCGGTTGAGTCAGCTGGTGTAGAATGCGTACGCTACGCCCTGACATGGCTGCTGCGGTAAATACGGCAGTACGGAAATTGTCTTTGCTTACCACTTGCGAACAAGAGAAGGTAAACAGGATACCGCCTGGTTTGATTTTCTCGAATGCTTTGGCGTTCAGTTTACGGTAACCTTGCAAAGCATTCCGCAGTGCATCTTTATGTTTGGCGAATGCGGGCGGATCAAGGATGATTAAATCATACTGGTCGCCCATGCGGTCGAGATATTTGAAAGCGTCCTCGGCAAACGCCTCGTGGCGGGAATCACCGGGGAAGTTTAATTCCACGTTTTTGTTAGTCAGATCAATCGCTTTGGCTGAACTGTCGACAGAGTGCACGAGTTTCGCACCTCCGCGCATGGCGTAGAATGAGAATCCGCCGGTGTAGCAGAACATATTCAGTACCGAACGGTCTTTGGCGTAACGTTCCAGCAAAGAACGGTTTTCACGCTGATCTACAAAGAATCCGGTCTTCTGACCTTTCAGCCAGTCCACATGGAACTTCAAGCCATATTCTTGTGCGATATTATCACTGCTTCCTCCTTTCAGAAAACCGTTTTCGGGGAAAAGGTCTGCCTTAAAAGGAAGAGTTGTTTCTGATTTATAATAGATATTTTCGATCTTGTCACCCATTACTTCGGATAAAGCTTCGGCAATTGCCATACGGTCTACGTGCATTCCTGCAGAATGTGCCTGCATAACAGCGGTTTTGGCATAAACGTCAATCACCAGTCCGGGGAGATTGTCTCCTTCACCGTGAACGAGACGGTAGGTGTTGTTGGTCGGATTAGTGGCGATGCCGATACTGCGGCGCATATCGTATGCAATTTCCAGTTTGCGTTTCCAAAAATCGTGATCGATAGGTTCCTGGCGGAAAGACAGTATGCGCACAGCAATACTTCCGATCTGGAAATGTCCTTCGGCAATAAATTCTTTTTTTGAGGTGTACACTTCTACAACTTCACCTTCATCGGGCTCTCCGTCAAAACGAGCGATAGCACCGGAAAAAATCCAGGGGTGGAATCTCTTAAGAGAATCTTCTTTACCAGGTTTGAGATATACTTTATGCATAATGTAGTCTTTCCTCAACCCTCTCCCAAGGGGGAGGGCTTCAGATCGTTTTATTATTGGTTATTAATCACTTATTTTATTACTTATCACTTCTTCCGCGGGAGAGACAGTAGCTGTCAGCGGAGAAACCTCCCAATCTCCCGTCTGTTTCAGTTCTTGCAACAGATTGTAGATATTGAGGCATGCCCATGCATCGGTAGCAGCGTATTGTTTCTGTCCGTCACTTAATACATCAGCTTCCCAGTTGGACAAGCGTTGTGATTTGGATATTTTTTCTTTGAATAAGATGGCGTAAATCTTTTGCAGACTTTTGTCCTGTATTCCGAATTGACGCACATAGTCCTGTAATTCGATACAGCTTTGTTGGGTGAAAGGTGCACGTTTGTGCAGCATCATAAAGTCGTCTTTCAGTGAAAGTCCCACTTTGATTACAGCCGGATTTTCTAACAAGTCAACCAATGGCTGAGTCAATCCCGTCATATTGAGCCGGAATAAGAAACAGCATTCTTCGGAAGAAATCTGGAGAAGTGCTACTTTGTGCGATTGTCCTTTGGTAAAGGAAGGGCGAGTTTCGCTGTCGATACCTATCACTGGTCTGGATTGGAGGTAAGCTACAGCTTTTTCCGTTTCAGCTTCCGACTGGATAACATAAATACGTCCCGGAAAGACTGTTTTCGGGAGTTCTTTTAGTTCATCTTTATCTATGGTTCTTCTTACAATCATTTTTATTTTAATTCATCATCGTGGCAATGGCAACCGTCTTCGTGACAGTGGCAATCATCATCGTGGCAATGACAGCCATCTTCTTCACAACAATCGTTGTCGTCGCTTGGTTCGTAAAATCCTTCTTCATTACCTACTTCCTCTTCTTCTTCCTCCTGGTTGTATTTCACGTCATGAAGGGCGCGAAGTGTGTTTACCAGTTTCTGTCCCCACAGTGTACCGAAGTTTTCCTGGCAGATGGCCAATGAATCATTCATTGTTTCGTTCAGTCCCAGTTGGAAGACAAATATGAAATCTTTAATATCCTGATAAATGTCGGCCAGGTCTTCCGATATAGACTTCTTGATAGGTTGGTCGCTATACACCATATCTTGCACGAATACGTCCAGATAATCATCCTTGTCAGCCATCAATCCGGAAAGGTTGATACGCAGAATTTCGTAAATCTCTTCTGTGACATACGTTTCAAGTGCTTCGTCCCCGATAGTCTCACATTTGGGCAGCATAGATGCTTTGAGATAGAGTAGGGGAAGTATTTTTAATGATGTATCAACGAAAGTGCTACGCTTCATGCGTTCGGCACGTTCGAGAAATGCACAAAATTCGGCAGCTACCGTTACGAACTCAATTACGTTTTTATCAAATATCGTTTGGCTTTCTTTTTCCATGATCTATATTGATTTGAAACGCAAAGGTAAGAAAAAGGATTGAATGAGCGTAGTGCTCGTTATTTTTTTATTATTTTTGCAGCTTAGAATCTCATTCCAGTTTTATAAAAAAGAATTAAAGACTCATGGCAAAGAAGAAATTAGATAAGGAGGCGGAACGTACTCCCTCTTCCCCCAGTAAAATTGTAGCTGTATTTAAGAATGAAACCATTCATTTTGTAATCGGATTGATGCTGGTCATCTTTTCCGTTTACCTGTTGTTGGCTTTTTCTTCCTTCTTCTTCACGGGGGCTGCCGATCAAAGTATTATTGATAGTGGTAGTTCGGCAGATTTGGCAGCTGTTAATAATCAAGTGAAGAATTATGCAGGTTCACGCGGAGCGCAGTTGGCCAGTTATCTGATTAATGACTGTTTCGGCGTTTCCTCTTTCTTCATACTTGTTTTCCTGGCAGTGGCAGGATTGAAGTTGATGCGTGTACGTGTTGTACGTCTGTGGAAGTGGTTTATCGGCTGCACACTCTTGCTGGTCTGGTTCTCCGTATTCTTCGGATTTGCCTTTATGGATCATTATCAGGATTCCTTCATTTATTTGGGAGGTATGCACGGATATAATGTCAGTCGTTGGCTGATTTCGCAAGTTGGAGTACCCGGTGTGTGGATGATCCTGTTGATAACGGCTATCTGTTTCTTCATATATATAAGTGCACGTACCGTCATCTGGTTGCGTAAACTCTTCGCATTGAGTTTCTTGAAACGCGAAAAGAAAGAAGAAAAGGAGAATGTTCCGGAAGGAGAAGGAGATCCGGAATTTACGACTTCCCAACCGCAAGAAGTGGAGTTCAATTTGAAACGGACGTATAAACAGACACCTCCTCCGGCACCAGTGATGGATATTCAGGCTGAAGAACCTGAAGACGACTTTCCTATTAATAAACCGGAAAAGGAAGATACTTCCGTATCTGACGAAAGTGAAGGAGTGACTATGGTATTTGAACCGACTGTTTCCAATCCTGTTCCTATTGTGCAGGAAGACTCTTTGGAAGAGGCGGAACCCGGATTTGAGGTGGAACCGGCAGCTTCGGAAGAAGAATACCAGGGACCTGAACTCGAACCGTATAATCCTACTAAGGACTTGGAAAACTACCGTTTCCCGACTATCGATTTGATGAAGCATTTTGAAAATGATGATCCGACGATTGACATGGACGAGCAGAATGCAAATAAAGACCGCATCATCAATACATTGCGCAGCTTCGGAATCGAAATCAGTACGATTAAAGCAACCGTGGGACCTACGGTAACTCTATATGAAATTACTCCGGAACAGGGAGTACGTATTTCTAAAATCCGTGGTTTGGAAGATGATATCGCATTGAGCCTTTCCGCTGATGGTATCCGTATTATTGCTCCGATACCGGGTAAAGGAACTATCGGTATTGAAGTACCGAACAAGAATCCGAAGATTGTTTCCGGACAGAGTGTGATCGGAAGTAAGAAATTTCAGGAATCCAAATATGACTTGCCTATTGTATTGGGTAAGACGATCACGAACGAAGTCTTTATGTTCGACCTTTGCAAGATGCCGCACGTATTGGTGGCAGGTGCAACCGGTCAGGGTAAATCAGTCGGTTTGAATGCCATTATCACTTCCTTATTATATAAGAAGCATCCGGCAGAATTGAAGTTTGTGCTGGTCGATCCGAAGAAAGTGGAATTCAGTATCTATTCGGTGATTGAAAATCACTTCCTTGCCAAACTTCCTGATGGAGGCGAACCGATTATTACGGACGTAACGAAAGTAGTGCAAACCCTGAACTCTGTTTGTGTGGAGATGGATACCCGTTATGATCTTTTGAAGATGGCGCATGTGCGTAATATCAAAGAATATAACGAGAAATTTATCAACCGCCGCCTGAATCCAGAAAAGGGACATAAGTTTATGCCGTATATCGTAGTGGTGATTGACGAGTTCGGAGATTTGATTATGACCGCCGGTAAGGAAGTGGAACTTCCGATTGCCCGTATTGCACAGTTGGCGCGTGCTGTCGGCATCCACATGATTATCGCTACACAGCGTCCGACTACTAATATTATTACAGGTACGATCAAAGCCAACTTCCCTGCACGTATCGCATTCCGTGTATCTGCCATGATGGACTCCCGTACCATTCTCGACCGTCCGGGTGCTAACCGTTTGATTGGTAAGGGTGATATGCTCTTCTTGCAGGGAGCCGATCCGGTGCGTGTGCAGTGTGCCTTTATCGATACGCCGGAAGTGGAAGAAATTACGAAGTTTATTGCCCGTCAGCAAAGTTATCCTACTCCGTTCTTCCTGCCAGAGTTCGTGAGCGAAGATGGTGGTAGTGAAGTAGGAGATATTGATATGGGACGGCTTGATCCGTTGTTCGAAGATGCAGCCCGACTGGTAGTGATCCATCAGCAAGGTTCCACTTCGTTAATTCAGCGTAAATTCGCTATCGGTTACAACCGTGCCGGACGTATTATGGACCAACTCGAAAAAGCGGGAATCGTAGGTCCTACCCAGGGAAGCAAGGCGCGCGATGTCTTGTGCATGGATGATAACGATCTTGAAATGCGATTGAACAATTTACAGTAACCGTTCGTTTATTAATCAAATGAGAAAGTACATTTTTAGTGTTTTAATAGCTTTACTGTCTTTGCCTGTGATTGCCCAACAACAGTCGCAGGCTAAAGTCATTCTTGACAAGACGGCAGAGGCGTTTCGTAAAGCAGGTGGTGTAAAGGCTGATTTTACTGTAAAGGCTGTGACGAACGGTCTGGTAGAAGGTGCAGAAAATGGAACGATTCAGTTGAAAGGAGAGAAATTCGTACTGAAAACGTCGGATATCATCACTTGGTTTGATGGAAAAACGCAGTGGAGTTATGTGACAAAGAATGATGAAGTGAACGTCAGCAATCCGACACAGGAAGAGTTGCAGCAGATTAATCCGTATACGTTTCTATATATGTATCAGAAAGGATTCTCTTATAAGTTAGGAGCAACTAAGACGTATCGTGGAAAAGCCGTTTGGGAAGTCGTTTTGACTGCCAGGGATAAGAAACAGGAGTTGGAACATATCACTCTTTTTGTGACAAAGGATACTTATGAACCTTTGTGTATTTTGCTTCAACAGCGTGGTCAGCAGACGCGTAATGAGATAACCATAACAAGTTATCAGACTAAGCAGAATTATGCGGATCAGGTTTTTACGTTTGATAAGAAACAATACCCCAATGCGGAGGTAATAGATTTGAGATAATATACGTTTATAACAAAACGATAAAGATAAATTAAAATGGCAGAAATAGAAAAAGTGAAATGCCTGATTATAGGTTCAGGACCTGCCGGATATACGGCAGCGATTTATGCAGGACGTGCAAATTTATGTCCGGTGCTTTATGAAGGATTGCAACCGGGTGGCCAGTTGACTACTACTACGGATGTGGAGAATTTCCCCGGTTATCCGGAAGGAATCAGTGGTCCGCAGTTGATGGAAGACTTGCGTGCACAGGCGAGCCGTTTCGGAACAGATGTTCGTTTCGGTATTGCTACGGCGGCCGATTTGAGCAAAGCCCCTTATAAAATAACAATCGACGGTGATAAGGTTATTGAAACAGAATCATTGATTATTGCTACCGGAGCTACTGCTAAATATCTGGGACTGGAAGATGAAAAGAAATATGCCGGAATGGGTGTAAGTGCTTGCGCCACTTGTGACGGATTTTTCTATCGTAAGAAAGTAGTTGCCGTAGTCGGTGGAGGTGATACAGCTTGTGAAGAAGCTGTTTATCTTGCCGGACTTGCATCCAAAGTATATCTGATTGTCCGTAAACCTTTCCTGCGCGCATCGAAGATTATGCAGGAACGAGTAATGAACCACGAGAAAATAGAAGTTCTTTTTGAACACAACGCAGTTGGTTTGTTTGGCGACAATGGGGTAGAAGGTGTAAACCTGGTGAAACGTTGGGGCGAACCGGATGAAGAACGTTACAGCTTGCCTATCGACGGTTTCTTCCTGGCTATCGGACATCAACCGAATACTGAAATATTTAAAGAATACGTTGATACGGACGAAGTGGGTTATATCATCACGGAAGGTGATAGTCCCCGTACAAAAGTTCCCGGAGTTTTTGCGGCAGGAGATGTTGCCGATCCGCATTATCGTCAGGCTATTACGGCTGCGGGAAGTGGTTGCAAAGCTGCTTTGGAAGCAGAACGTTATCTTTCTGCCAAAGGACTCATTTAATCCGGTTTATATCCGACCATAGGAGGGTATTAAAACCCTTATAAATATGAAAATCACCCACGCTAGAGTTTAATCTGTAGCGTGGGTGATTTTGTTGAGAGGGGAGTCTTGCTCCCCTTTATTTTATAAACTCAAAGCTTTTCGAACAATATTTGTCGATTGTCTTTGGTTAATACGCTTCTATTTCATCTATCCATAATTCGGCAGGAATGACTTCCGGCCCGTTATTCTTTTCAAAGTTGACACCATTACGCAGTGTGCCACCATTCTTGATTTTGACTTTCAGGAATGTAGCCTGTGCCGGTTCAAATTCAATGGAATCGGTGAATGCAATTCTTCCTGTTTCCGGATAATCGTGTTTCAAAGCTTTTTCGGCTATCCGTGTGTATTGCTTGCCGTCTGCTGATACTTCTACAGCAACTCCTCCTGCAGGAAGAATTCTCATGGCAGGATTGAATAAAGAACCGAAAATAACTTTGCTGACTTGTGTCGGTTTTTTCAGATGAACGATAAATTCCAAGTCCTTACCCTCCACGATGCCAAAACTACACCACGGAGTATAAGAAGCATTATTGCCTCGTTTGCCGTTGGTCAGTCCAAAGGTGGTTTTGTCAGCTCCTAATACATCGTTTTCATCGAATATATCGCCTGTCCATCCCATCGTATAATTAACCGTATAGGGCTTTCCTGTCAATAAATTGCCATACAGTGGCTTGTGAGCTACTTTGCCCAACATCTTTCCGTCTTTGAAAGCAGCGGCTTTCAGGTCGATATTACCTTCAAGAACGAAAGGCTTTTCATATAAGATGGACACTTTGGACGGTTCGCTGCCGTCCGTTGTATACCGGATTTCCGCATTCGGGTAGAAACTTTCCAGCAATACCATTAAAGGGCCGTTTTCATCTGCGTGCGTATTTATATTTACGTCATAGAAGTTGAGACAAGGTTGGGTGTTCATAACTTTCAAACGTTCAAATTCAGTCACCATCCGTTCGCAGAAATTCTTCCAGTCTTTGTTTGCGTTTTGTGTCCAGGCCGTTTCGGCGATAGCCATTGCACGTGGGAAAGCCTGGTAGTCTGTACGTTCTGAAGTCTGCATATATTCTCTCCAAATATTACCTTGTATTCCGATGATATGCTTCTTGGCAAGCTCGTCAGCGTCGTCCGGAACAGGGTTATAACTATATGTTTTCTTCAAGGTATTGTATCCGCCAATAGTAGTCGGAGCAATTTCCGGCTCTTCCTGATAGTAGTCCAGATATACATAAGGATTCGGAGTCATGATGGCATTATGCCCTGCTTTGGCTGCGTTCATACCGCCTTCTACACCGCGCCATGACATAACAGTCGCATTGGGAGCCAGACCACCTTCGAGAATTTCATCCCAGCCAATGATGTTTTTGCCTTTGCTATTCAGGTATTTCTCCATACGGGTAACGAAATAGCTCTGCAACTTATCTTCTTTGCTGTGCTTTATTCCGTCTATCTTACTGGGAGTTGTATCATCTTTCAACCCTAACTGGCGGATTAACTGCTGGCAGAAAGCACTGTTCTTCCACGCTGTCTTGGGACATTCATCGCCACCGATGTGAATGTATTCGCTGGGGAATAATTCTATAACTTCATCCATCACTCCTTCAAAGAATTTGAAAGTCGTTTCACTCGGACAGAATACCTGTTCGAATACTCCCCAGGTAGGAGATACTTTGTAAGTCTGTGTAGAGTCGCATGACAATTCCGGATAGGCGGCAAGTGCAGCCAATGCATGTCCCGGCATTTCTATTTCGGGAACAACATTGATGTATTTACTTGCAGCATAAGCCACTACATCTTTGATTTGCTCCTGTGTATAATAACCTCCATGTTCTTTTCCGTCGAATACTTGCGGATAGTTTACATAGTAATAGTCTACTAATGTCTTTTCACGCTTGGAACCGATTTCCGTCAATTTGGGATATTTCTTGATCTCGATTCTCCATCCCTGATCGTCTGTCAAATGCCAGTGGAAGACATTCATCTTGTTCATAGCCAGTAAGTCGATAAACTTGTAAATGTAGTCTATCGGTACATAATGGCGGCATACATCCAACATGAGTCCGCGATGAACAAAACGGGGTGAATCTTCGATTTCTACGGCAGGAACCGACCAGTCAGCTTTCTTATCCAACTGCTTTCCGTAAATTGCCGGAGGGAGTAACTGATAAAGAGTCTGCACTCCATAAAAGAATCCGTTTGGCTGGGAAGCGGTGAGTGTAATGAGACTGGGAGTGACCGATAATTTATAACCTTCTTTCGGCATACCTTCCTGTACAACAAAAGAGATCGCCGTTTTTCCATCTGCACTTTCAGCTTCTTTCAAGGAGATTCCTGCTGTCAGTTTTAGTTGTTCGGCCAGGCTGTCGGCAATGCTTTTTACTTCCGGAGCATCCGAGAGAACTACGAGGCAGACTTTGTTGTTTAGTTCAAAGCGTCCTTCCTGTGGAAGAATCTGGTTGGGTTTGGGAACGATGTTGTACTCGTTCGCCGCTTCTTTTGTCTTCTGGCAACTGGGGGTAATCATTAGCAAGGACAAAAGAAGAAGAGAAATACTTTTCTTCATGGTCAAAATGTGTGTTAAGTTATAAATAGATTTGACAGGGCAAATGTACTTGTTTATATGATAAGTTCCAATAATATGGAAATAAAAAAAGCCGGAATGATGTCCGGCTTTTAGCTAAAGTTTCAGATTAATGTAGTTATATAATTAAGAGAGAGTTTTTATTTCAGTAGTTGCTCTTCGATGATTTGTACGTACTTCTCCGGAGTAGCTCCGACTTCAATAATCGGTTTGCCGCCTGCAGGTATGAAGAATAAGGTAGGCAATGCCTGTACACCGAAGTGATTGCATAAATCCTTTTCTTTGTCCGCATTAACCTTGTAGAATACAACTTTACCTTTATACTTTTCAGCCAGCTTTTCCATTTCCGGAAGTAAGCGCATGCAAGGTCCACACCAAGTTGCCCAGAAATCAATCACAACCGGTTTGTCGCCATTATAAACGAAATCGTTCCCTTTTCTGTAGTCGAAGATGTGTTCGAGGAAGAATTGGCGGGTAATCGGATTCAGTTTACCGTCTTCAACTTTAGTTTCCGTTACTTTAGCTTCCGCTTCCGGTATGGGAACCATGTCAAACGGCTGGAAATAAATTTTCTGATGAATATAGTCAATGGATATGATTCCGTAGTCCAGTATCTTTTTGCCTAATACGGAGCGTTTCAGGTATGGATTCTTCACTGCCATGGCATCCTCAATCTTTGTTTTTACAAACATGGTTTCAGGTAAGATGAGGCTTTCCTCTTCTTGAGTCGCTTCTTTATATCCATTGGAAACTTTTTGGTTGGTTCCTTTGGTATATTGTGTGCTCCATGTATTGAAATCTTTTTCGGTAAGATTCACTAATCCTTCGCTCCATGTATCCAGAACAAAAGAAACGGGTTTTCTCTGAATGGATATCGGACATACGATTCCTAATCCTGTAATTAGCTCAAAGTTCTCCCGGTAGTTTAATTTCATGTAAGAAGGACGATAGGGCTGCGTAATTGTGAGTTTTTTCCGCTGCATATCAATAGTCAGAACGGAAGTGCGGAAAATAGCACCGCTTAATACACCCATCACTCCCAGCTTGCGCAGATATGGTTCGTCTTCCAGAGTGAAAGCAGGCAGATCGTTGTTAAACGTGTTGTTGCCAATAGCAACTGTTGCCATTTCATATACTTTTCCAACAGGTACTTGTTTGAATACAAAATCCTGATAAGCACTAAAAGTACCGTTCTTCCCCGTGTCGATGCGTAACTTCTTGAGAGCCTCAGGAAGCAGGGCGTTATGTCCTGACAGATCGAGGACGAAGTCTGCCACTTCGCCATTAATGGCGGCTTCTACGATAATCTTTCCATCAATGGTTTTGAATGGAATGACCTCTGTCATACTGTTCTGTGTCTGTGCACTGATTCCTCCGGCAATACAAAATGCAAGTAGACAGAGATACATCTTTGTTATTATTCGCTTCATATCTTTTTTCTGTTTAAAGTTCATTTCTCTTTCCTGATTTCAATCTTTTTCTCTTGATTGCCTTTCTTGACAATAATATAACCAGTATCACCGGGGATGGCGTTCATGATATCTTCCACAGCCATTTGGCTCATGGGACAATCGTCCAAAGAAGTACCGTTGATGTTAATCACCTGGTCGCCGAAAGCAACTTTATCTTTCATGCTGTCCCAGATCGTTGTAATTTCGAATCTGTCATTGCGTGGCAGAATACTCACGTTCCAGAGAGCGGGAGCACCGCCCATGTCGGTTTTTCCTTCTTCAAACGGGAAAAAGTAGAATCGTCTGCGCATATAATCGATAATTACTTTACCGTATTCCAGTAAATCCACCCCGATGATGCTTCCATTCATCACTGTGGTCGTACTACCCACGTTCGTGAATTCTTTCCCCATGATGTTGATAGGAGGAACAGTCACCTTCTTTATATCCACCGGCTTGCCTAGACCTGTTATTCCGGCAGCTACGATACCATATCCATGGTTAGTAACTTTCGAAATGTCAGACAGCCTTTCATAATCTTCTGTAGAATAAAGCAGAAAGCCTCCCGCACCTGTATCGAACAGAACCTTGAAGTCATTGTCCCCTAAGCGGACATTGACAATGGAGTGATGATCCGTCTCATCCAACAGCGGAATCCCATCCGTTACTTTTAGTCCTTCGGGACGATACGGATAATTGATAACCATTATTTTAGAACGGGAATCGAATGTGACTACCGACTGTGCGAAAGCGTCTCCTCCAAGAATACCGACAACCCCTAGTCCGGTGAAGAATGGATTCTTAGGCAGTACCATCGTCTTCAACTGCTTGATTTTATAGTTTTCCCCGATAGAAACATTCTGTACGTGCGCTTCCTGATAATTGGAGCCTTGTGCATTCACATCGGAGATACGCATATATCCTGCGGCAGTAGCTTTCATTTCCGTTGCGGCATCATACATCGTTCCGGTTCTTCCTCCCGTATCGACGATATATTTCACTTTTATACCGTTAACAGTGACGGGGATAATGATTTTCTCTTGTATAAACTCATAAGGAATGGTGTCGCAAACCTTATTCCGGATTTGCGCTGCCATTCTTTGTCCGCAGTTTAGAAATAATAGCAGCCATAAGCCGGTCAGTATTCCTATACTTTTCATATTATTCTTTTTCATAGATAATATCCTTTACTCCGGAAGCTGTCTCAATCGTCAGTTTCGTCTTCTTTTTCTCTTTCAATTCCGGTATTCCGTTCAGAATACTTTCGCAGAAGTCATATTCCTTAGCAGGTTTGCCATTGATTTTAACTACCTTGTCTCCGACTGCTATCTTACCTTTCGTACTGCTCCATACGGTAGATACAAACAAATCTCCGTCTTTGACCGTTAAGTCAAAATTGTTACCTTGATTGTTTATTTCATTGTCCGGTTGAAATGCTTCGAAATAGAATCTTCCGCGTGGATAGTCAATGGTCACTTTACCGTATTGCAACAGTTTGACGCCCAATAATGTGTAAGGGTGATTGTTGGTGCTGGTTGTTACGTTACGGAATTTGGTGGCTCCGACTGATAGCAATGGAATACGAACCCTGTAAGAAGAAGCTTTGTCCGCCTGGCCGGATACTCCGATACTCCCTTCTCCATACCCTTCGGAAACCACTTCCATAGAGGCTTCCAGTTTGATTTTTTCAAAATCACTTTCGATAAGTGATAACAGACTGGGACTACCTGTATCGAATAATACATTTATATTGCTAACCGGAGCTATTTGTATGCTGACGATCGGCATACCGCCCCCTTTGGTGAAATTCAACATCTTTCGTAAAGACACTGTCGATGGCTTTTCAGCAGAGGTAACTATAATATTTTTGGCTTGCGAATCAATAGTGACAATGGTGTTGGCGAATAAATCACTGCCGATGATGCCATCTACTCCAAAACATTCCCAGCCTTTTACTTCATCAATGACCAGTGACGGAGCATTTTTGAAATTAATAACATGGTCGGGGGTAGTCAGGTTCTCTATCCGGGTAGTCTTGTAATAGCTTTCCACGTTATTCACATCCGTTACTTTAGCCGAGTCGGTGGCTGCCATTTGCAGTGCCTGGCAGGCTTGAGTCGTGAGTGCCGTACGTCCTCCTGTATCAAAAATGAAAGGACGTGCCGTGCCGTTCACTTTCATTTCGATAATCATCTTTTCACCTACCATCCGGTAAGGTATAGTTGCCTTATATTGTTGGGCGAATACAGGAACCGCCATGCAAAAGGCGACAACGGTTCCTATCATACGAGTCGTATACTTCATAAGCTAATTTTATTTGCTGACTTTTTCTGCTTCCAAAATTGCCTGATAAGCGTTTACAATACCTCCGGAAATACACAAATCATCGAAAAGGAACAAGTCTTGTGAAGGACTGTCGTTTACGCGGATTCCTTTTTCCACTTCCACCCCTTTGCGTGAAGTGACGCTCTTCAGTAGTATGTCACGGATTTGCGAGCCGCTTAATTTAGGGAAATATGATTTCACTAAGGCAGCTACACCGGCTACAGTAGCCGAAGCCATTCCTTCACCCGTACCTTTTTGGTACGTATCACCCATATAGGATGAATAAATATCTGTTCCCGGTGCATAAAGATCGAGAGTCGTTGCACCGTAATTGGTGTTTAGTACCGGATTTCCATTCTTATCAGAAGAAGCAACCACCATAAAATTGGTAAGTTCTCCGTCTTTTCTCATCTTCCGGTTAGGGAAGAATTCATCTTTATCCATATCTACTGACAGATCCCAAACCGGAACTATTACCAATGCTCCTTTCTTTTCAGCTTCTTTCAGCGCATCTGCTACCCATTGTCTCTGTTCTTCCGGGTATAACGAATTTTGTTCCGGCAATAAAATAATATCCGCTCCGTGGTTTACTGCATACCGGATGGCCAGTGCCATATCTTTTAAATAAGGTTCTCCTTCTCCCGGATGAATACGTAAAGTCATAATTTCTGCATTATCGGCAATACCGTTACTTCCGACACCGTTGTCGCGTTTGGCTGCGATCACTCCCGCTTTCATAACCCCTGTTGCTGCATCAGACGTCAACAGTACATTATTGCCATATTGTGTGTCGTTAATATCCAGGGGATTATCACCTACAATTTCTTTCCGGTTATCAGTTCCGTATTTCTTTAAAGCATCTTCATAAGACGTTTTGGCTGTTGCTACACTTTTCTTTCCCATATTTTGATATACGGGTTCCCATTTATCCGTATTATAGATACTGAAATAGTAGGCAGTAAACACAAAGGCAACTTCTGAAAGACTGTCTCTTTCTGCTTTGGGATCATAACAACTTTGGAAGTCCTCAACGGTTAACTCTTTTCCGGGGAAGCGTTTTTTCATGTCCTTATCGAACTTTTCAACATATTCTTCTATTACATAAGAAAGTTGGAGACCACCATAGGTTCCTCCGATTCTTGATTCCGGCATGACTTTATAGCGATAGTAGTTATATTCTTCCATATTTTCCGGTGCGGGAACTTCTTGGCGTTTTCCATTGACAATCTTATAGTACTTTTTTCCATCGAAAATATAGTCAGCATATTTATCTTTTAGGCGGAAAAATTCACGTTCTCCTTCGCGCGTCAGAGCTTCCATTACTTGACCGTCTTTACCTCCGATGAAGTTCCAGCCATTGATATCGTCAACAAGCCCGTTTTTATCATCATCTTTTTGGTTTAGTTTTTCTTTCGGGTTCATCCAGATTGCATGTTTCAGGTCTTCGTGTTCTACGTCCATTCCTGTTCCGATCAATGCAACAACCGGTCTTTTCTTTGCTTTCTTTTTGTTGGCTTTCAGGTAGTCATAAGCTTTGTTTACTTCAGCTCCGTACACACTGTCCTGGTCGAAAGAACAGTTAAACCAATCCAGTTCGGATTGTTTTTTTTGTGTCTCCACCTTTTGTTTGACTAACTGGGCTGATACAGCAATGCTGATAAAACAGCATACGATTGAAAATATAAGTTTCTTCATTGTCGAATGAGTTATAATTTATACAGTTTGTTTATTTTCTGATTTTTAAAATAGCTTCGCGTACTTGTTCGCCGCGTACGTTGCGTGCTGCGAGTTTGCCTTCCTTGTCAATGACTACAAGGAAGGGGATGGAGTAAAAGCCATAAGCATTTTGAATAGTGCTGGGAGTTTTGCTGTTTTTAGGGAAACCAGTCTTATCCCACAGCATCACCCACGGTAGTTTTTCTTCATCTAGCATTTTTCTCCATTTTGCTTCACTGTCGTCCAGCGAGACACTAATGAATTCCAGATCATCAGCTTTCAATTCATTGTATATTGTCAACATGCTACGCATTTCTTTGCGACAAGGACCACACCAGGAAGCACAGAAATCCAGTACGACAATTTTGCCACGGAAGTCTTTCAGACTTACATTTTTTCCATTAGCATCTATGAAAGTAAAATCGGGACATTCTGCACCAATGATTTGGTGGGAGAGGATCTCTACCCTGTTTATCAACCATTTGGCAGATAAAGACTTTCTGTCTTGTTCCGGTATCATATCCAATAGCATTTTGTTGGATTGGTAATCATTTACATCTGCCAGATAAGCCAATGCAGATGCCATGGCAGGAGTCAGTTTTCCTTTGACAGAAGTAGAAATTGTTGCTATATCCGGATCTTTTTCGGTTGGCATATAGTTTTGTAAAGTCAGATACGGATCGATGCCGGTGAATGAAAGCGAACTTTGTTCAGGGTTCTTTTCATCGAAGTAACCATTAATTGTTATCGGGTTATTTTCCAGATAAACATTCTGTTCAGTTTCTCCTAAATATAGTTTATAGACATCAGGAATGATGTTTATTTCATCGGTACTAAATGTGCTATTAATACCGATGATGCAACTTAAAACAACGCCTTCATTCATATCTTTTATTTGTAAAGTCGTTGGCTTTAATACCTTTATTCTTCCTGATATTTTCAGTCCGTTATTTCCCCATACAGTGGCACCGCATACGAGTAATATAGTTAATAATAGATTTTTTGTTTTTGTCATTATTATTAGTTTATTGTTTATTATCAGAGTTGTTATTCTTCATCGGGAGTCTCCGGTATTGGAGGTAAAGGTAAATTCCAATCCTCCGGTCCGTTGGCTATTGCTTCCAGGTCAATCTGGTATTTATCTTTTAAATATTTCTGTACGAAAGCAAACTTTTCGGTGAGAAAAGGATATTTATCAGCCGGATATACCTCTGCTAGTTGTGCTTGATTATAGAACATGGAAAGATGCATATATCCTATAAAAGTCTCTTCATTGGTTGGAGGATAAGAGTTGTTGGCTGGTGTGCTGGTGCTATTGAATACATACGTGTTTACACTTCCCGGATATCCTCTTGTAAGATAATAGTTCGGGTCATCTTCCATTCCCAAGCCTGCTATCAGATTGGTGACATGGTCAAATCCCATTTCAAATTCTTCAGGTATAATGATGTTTCCGGCTTTTACTGCTTTTTCCAATACGGGAGCCAATATCATTTTCCGACGTCTGTCAAGGAGTGCTCTGTCTGTGGGAATTAAATAAGGATCGCTGGGATTGTCTTCTCCAAACATACAAGTGCACCAATAATCCAGCCCATCGTAATTTTCGTGTATGGGTACAATCCAGCTCGCTAGGATTACGCCTCCAACTTCTAATACGCTTTTACTATAGACATTGTATCCCAAATACCAATACATAGGCAGAACTTTAGAAGTGATCGGCGGATTCAAGTATGCAAAGATATGTTTTTTCATAAATTCGACATAATAATTGGCCATTTCATCATTTACACAGCCTTGGCCTTCGTAACCACTACCGTATGCTATACCTGTCCAGCTACGGTTAAAATCAGCTCTTTGTAGATCTTTATAAATAAGATATACATTATAGTCTTCGTATATTTGGGCGATGTCATTGTCCCAACTATTATTTCCTTGAGGTACTTTGAAACGTAATTCAACGCCTCCTTCTGTAGGAGTCAGTGTGTCTTCTTCGTAACATGAAGTGAATGCCATACAAGCAAGTAATCCCCATAATATATATATATTTCTCATATTCATTTCTTTTGTTTAATTTATAAGATATATACTATTAATTTTCACGTTTTGGAGCTAATGGATTCTGTTCCAGTTTTTTATTTTTAATTAAGACAGCGTCTGGTATAGGCATGGTATAGGAAGGATCATTCTGTTTTAATGTATATACCTGTTCTCCCCATCTATGAACAATTTGTGGCATTCCGTAACGTCGGAGATCAAACCATCGTTGCCCTTCAAAACAAAGTTCTTTTCTTCTTTCATTTTTGATGAAAGTTTTGAGCGCATCACCTGTTAATCCGGTAGGCTCAACAAATTTGTCGGGTTCATACCGTTTAGCCAGTAAGGTTTTTAAAGCAGAGAGTGCTGTACTTTCGTCATTATTATGAGCAGCTGCTTCTGCTAGATTTAAATAAGCCTCACCTAGTCTGAAGGATAAAGCAAAGTTTTCCGATCCACTAGGCTCACCTGTAGCCGAAAGTTTGTATTTGCCGAAAGTAGTATAAGAATCTTCATAGAAAACTTCATCATCTTTATTGAACTCTTTTGCTATATACTTTTCTTTTCTTAAATCTCCATCTTCAAAGCTTTCAATCAGGTTATCAGAAGCGATAAAAGCTTCTCGGTAGTAGGTGGTATTACCGAAGTAACCTTCTTCCTCATACTCTACCGACTGATCATTGAATACAGTTAAGTCTGAAACGCTTCCATATAACCAAATAACCTCAGATGATTTTAAAGATGTAAAATTGTAATAAGGCTCTGCCACTGTTGGAGAAGGGAGGTCGTTTAAATCTATTAAAGCGAAGGACCAGTCTTTTATTACTTTGTTGGCGTATATGGCTGCATCTTTCCAGTTTTCCATATAAAGAAAGACACGTGATTTCAGTAATTGTATCATTGGAAGGCTGACCAGATAATTCGGCTCATATTGTTTATCTTTGCTTAAAGTAAGAAATAAACGTTCAGCTTCATTCAGATCGTCCACAATTTGGTTGTATACTTCCTCAACGGTGTTTCGTGTCATTAATAGTTGGTCTTCAGGGAGCAGGTTGCTGTCTAATTTGAGCGGAACTCCTAAAGCTTGTTTGTCATAGTTGTATGGTGCTCCAAAATGATTAACCAACATAAAATAATAGAAAGCTCTTAATCCGAGGGATTGGGCTATTACATAATTTTTTTCAGCCTCCGTACCATTTACGTCACCGATATAATCAAGAGCTGCATTTGCGCCTAAGATATAGTTATAGTATCCTTCCCAGATATTCTGAAGAGGATAACCATTCCTTTCCATAATAAAAAACATATCCGGTTGCCATGTATAAACAGCTTGTTTGGCTTCCACATCTTTTAGAGAGTTAATGCTAAATTCATAGTCAGTTTTATGGAACTGAATGTCATCGTCTAAGAAGCTAAGAAAGGGTAGTAGAAAATTACCTTTGTCCTGTCTGGGATAAGCAGAACCGATCAGCATTTCTTGTAAAGCATTTGCATCTTTGGGAACATACTCACTTTGAGATTTAGGCTCTAGAAAATCTGAGCAAGAGGATAGTGATAGTAAGACTATTCCTGTTAGTATATATATAATTCTTTTCATTGTCTATCTTTTTATTTTTTTAGAAACCAATGTTAATACCTAATGAATAATTCCGTGGAAGTACACTGTTGCTAACTTCCGGGTCGAAACCGTTGAAACGTTTGCTGGCGATAACAAAGATGTTATCCATGTTAAAGTTGAGTGATAGATTTTTCATATATATTTTTTCGCACCACTCACGTTTCATTTGCCAGGATAGACCGATGTTGCGACAGCGTAAGAAAGAACCACTTACCACCATAGCGTCAGATTGTTCCCATAATGGAATACTATAAACATTCTCATTGTTTGGCAATTCTATATAAGCCATTCCTGCTTTGGGTAAAGAAGGAATGATTGTATGGGCTTCGTCTCCCGGTTCTTTCCAACGGTTCAGTAAATCGCGGTTTATATTTGTATATGGATCTGGCATATAATAAGAACTAGCGAATTGTTCGTATGGTGATGGCAGACGCTTCTTGTTGCCGAGTAAAAGTGAAAAACTGGTGTTTAAAGTTAATGATTTATAGCGGAAACTTAAGCTCAATCCACCTGTGAAATAAGGCTCTTTCTGACCAGAATATACCAGATAAGTAGTCGGATCTATTTGTCTGCTACGTTCTTCTTCCGGAATGTCCAAAAGATTGAATAAAGCTTCACCGGTTTTTCCGTCTAATCCTGCAAAAGAGTATGACCAGAAACTGCTGAGCGGATACCCTTCTTTTAGTACAATATCTGAGCGTCCACTTAAGAAGGAAGCTGCATTGACATCAATGTCTGTATGTCCGCCTTCATTCCAGTTCTTGGAAGCATTCAAGCTGATACTTAATGCATAGTCCCGTTTCTGTATCGGGGTAAAAGTTAATGTATATTCGATACCTCTGTTGTGGATAATACCACCGTTGCGTTTCATGGATGTTATTCCATATTCATAAGGTAATTCCAGTTCAACAATGGCATTGGAGCGTCTTGTATAATATTCCAAATTCATATAAAACATACTGAATAATTCCAGGTCTACACCGAAATTCCATGATTTGGTACGTTCCCATGATAGATTCGGATTTGGGATTTGGGAGATGGTAGATTGATATCTGTTGTATAGATTAGCCACTTTCCCCTGATTTAAAATCAAATCCGGACTAATGCGCGTTACTGCATTTCCTTGAATACCATAGGTGCCGCGGAAGTTTAAGGTTGTTATCCATTTTACATATTTCTTCATGAAGTCCTCTTCTGAAGCTCTCCAGGAGAAACCGAATGAATAGGTAGGATCAATACGGTGATTAGCATCCTGACCGAAACGGTTGGATGCATCATTACGTATATTTGCATTAACAACATATCGGTTTTTGAGTGAATATGCCAATGTGGCGAATATGGAAAGGTAATTGTCTGTAGTATTGACTTTTCTCCATCCACCATCATATATCTTTTTTAAAAGCCCCCATCCTTCGTCTTTAGAACCTGTAATAGGTGTAAAAGCTTGTGGAGTGGTTGGTAATGTTATTACTTCTCCTCTATCTGGGGCATATCCCCATACCGTATTGCTGACACCTTTATTAGTGGAAGAACGTAATTCCATACCTACTAAAGCATTAATTCGGTTCTCATTATTAAAGGCTTTACTGAATTGCAGTTTATTTTGGATGTTGTAAGAGTACTGCTGTGCGTTATTTGTGAATAATTCGCCTCCGAATGGGAGTAAGGCTGCTCCAAACTCTTTACTGTTTGGTGAGACAGAGTTGAAATCATAACCACGATATGTTTCAGCAATATAAAACGTTTGTTCAGTTTCCCAAGCTTCGTTTGTGCTGTTATTATTTGAATATCCACCAGTAAATTGGTAAGTTAACCAGTCCAAAATATTCCATTTCAAGTCCAGCGAAGCTGACATGAAACTTGATTTTGATTTAGAACCACTATTATTCCGTTCATTTACGAAATTGTATGATAATGATTTGACTCCGCTATTGTATGGGTATGAGGCTTTCATTTGATAGTAAGCATCAGGGTCTATAGAACGATTGGTAGTAGTAGCATACCCCATAGGATTGACTCCTCCGGCAAAACCGTTATTCGTACTTACGCTACCGTTGATCGTTGCATTAATTGTTAGTTTTTGTACCGGGCGTATGGTGATGGCAACGCGTCCGGTCATACGTTCACTGTCGTTTCCTATTTCCTGCCCTTCGCTATTGGAATATCCCATAGAAGCTGCATAACTGTATTTATTTGTTCCACCGGAAACACTTATATTATGGTTATGGCTAAAAGAACGGCGGGTTAGTAGTTTGAACCAATCTGTATTTTGTGTTTCCAAAACATTGCGTTGTGCCAGAAATTCTTCAGAAGATATATCATGCGATAGATACATATTCAATAATCCTTCATAAGTATATATTTGTTTGATTGGTTCTGTGCCATAAGGTGTTCCCCAGTTAAAAGCTTCTTGTGAGAATAGTACTCTTTCTTTGGAGTTCATATAATTAAACTGTCCATAGTTGGGACGCGTGCCCATTACAAAATTAGAGGTGTAATTGACACTTAGACGATCGGTCGTATTCTTTTTGGTTGTGATCTCAATAACACCATTCGATGCTTTTGAACCATAAATAGCGGTTGCAGAAGCATCTTTTAAAATACTAATACTTTCGATATCAGCAGGATTCAACCAAGAAATCTGATTACCGATAATGTTTTTTAAGTCCTCTGTCATTAGAGAAGATGCATTCAATTCCAGGGGGTCTTCCTGAATGATGCCGTCAACTACCCAAAGTGGGTCTTGATTACCCAGTAAGGTACTGGTACCACGGATTTGAATTTTCGGGGCAGTACCTACACGACTACTTGTATTAGTGACAATCATACCTGCCACACGTCCTTGCAACATTTGGTCAATAGTGGTATACGAAGGCATTAAAATATCTTTTGCTTTTACTGTGGTAATAGAACCTACTAGGTCACGGCGTTGAATATTTTGATAACCGGTTACAACCACTTCGTCGATTTCAGTACTGGAACTGTTTAGAGTGACATTAATCGTTTTCTTTCCTGTATATCTTACAGTCTTTTTCTCCATTCCGATGAATGAATAAGTTAATATTAACCCTTCTTGCGCAGGAATATTAAAAGTGTAATGTCCGTCTAGTCCGGCGATAGCTCCATGCTTTGAACCTCGTACAGTGACTGTAGCTCCGGGAAGTGCTTCACCGCTTGCGTCACGTATCCACCCACTAATCGTGATTTTATTAGTCTTTCTTTTCTTAATAACGATGGCAGTGCCTGATACTTCATAAGTCAGGTTAGTTCCTTCCAGACATTCATCCAGAATTTCGGTGATCGTTTTGTTTTTTGCCCTTACGCTGATATCGGTTATGTTAGCGATATCTTCTGTTGCGTACATAAAGATGAATTTTGTACGGTTTTGCAAATACCAAAGCGTAGATTCCAAGCTTTCGCCTCTCAGATCAACGGAGATTCGCTGATTGTCTTGTGCTTGAATCATAAGTGAAGAAAGGGAGAATATCCATAAAAGACAGAACTTAACGAATTTTCTGCTTACATAAGATACTCCCTTTGAGGAGGATTGTGTTCGTTTTTTCATAATGCGTTAGTTATAATATGTATTAATAGTTATTGTTTATAAGAAATGTGCAGTATACCTTCTTTCTGTTTTATGTCTACCATATTTAATTCCATTATCATGTTAATAATCGGATTCATGTTTGCATAGCGGTTGAGATAAGCTCCAATTTGCACCTGTCTGGCTGCGTCGTCTTCAAAAGTGTATTTGAATCCGTACCATTTGGAAAGATACGACATTACATTCTGGAGAGGAACATTTATAAAAATGAATGATCCGGACTCCCAGGAAGTATATAATTCAGTATTTACGTTAGATACGGTACTTTTTCGACTATTTTTGTCATATACGAAATGTTGGTTTGGAATCAATTCATAATCTTCGCTTTCACTGCTAATCTCTATAGCTCCACTAACTAGTGTAGTACTTTCCACTTCTTCATCCGCATAAGCCCTTACATTGAAAGAAGTTCCTGTCACCCGAATAGAAGTGTGCGGTGTTTGCACGATAAAAGGATGTGCTTTATCTGGAGCAACATCAAAATAGGCTTCACCTTCAACCTGTACGATACGTTCCTTATCGCTGAAACAAATCGGATAAGTCAGTTGTGATTCTGCGTTCAGATGTACTTTTGTTCCATCTGAAAGGACAATGTGACATTCCATACCATGCAGTGTACGAAGCGTATTTTTGATTTCTTTCACTTTGGGCTTGTTGGCAGGAGTTTGATAATTAATCCCTTTGGAGTCAATGATGAACACTTTAATTACACCCTCCGGAAGGACATTCTCAAAAAGGTTGAAGGTGTTGCCATTACTTAAAGTCAGTTCTCCGCCATGGGTTCCTGGAGTGATTTCACCGATTGGTTCTCCGGCTACCCAATTATAAATAAGGTATGAAATCGGTATTAACAATAGTAAAAGAAGAGCCGCATATTTCAGACTCCTGTTCCATGAAAGAAAACCGGATGTTTTTTCTCCTCCTAGTAGCGGATAGATTCTGTCCCATGCTTTTTGTGAAGAAAAACTTTTGATTAATTGGGCGTTTTTTTCATACGTTTCCCCATTCAATATTCGTTTGGCTAGCTTTTGATGCTCCGGGTTTTTATTAATCCATTCACGGTAGGCTTTTTCTTCCTCTGGGATAGACGAATGAGTGAATAGAGAAGCTAAGATTTTTGCAATTTTAAATTTTTCTTTAAATGAATTCATCGTTTTTTCGATTTGTTATATAAGTAAAACAATCCAATCGAAAAAACGGGGTAATCAAAAAGTTACTTTATTTGCATAAAAATAGTAATAAGGTGTAATTTATGCCTTTGAGACTTTCGCGAAGTTTGCGATAGGCGAATTTCTTTAACGTATGGACAGTGCCTTCTGAAATTTGCAATTTGTCAGCAATCTCATGGTTTTTTAACCCTTTCATAGAGTATAAGATGATATTTCGCATTTGGGTAGGCAATTCTTCTACCGCTTTGCGAACCATGTGGAATGTTTCCTGTTCGATAATGGCAGCTTCGAAGCCACTATCGAACTCTTCCTGTCCAGAAAAATTGGGAATATCTAATTGCTCATGTTTTAAGTGATTCAGACATTTATTTCGAGTGACGGTATAAAGGAAGCTTTTTACTTTCAAAATGTCGTCAAAATCTTCTTTCCGTTCCCAATAAGCTAACAATACATCTTGCGCGATGTCTTTGCAAACTTCTTTGTCTTCAATATAGTGGGATGCGAACACGCAAAGAATAGGATAGTAGTCATCAAATAGCTTTTTGAAAGCCTGTTTGTTGCCACGTTTTATGTCTGCAATTATATTTTCTATATGTATGTTCACTATTTAGGGTGGAGCGATTGGTGCAGAAACTCTCTTACCCAATCTTGCTTATTTTCTTCAGCTTTTCTTCTTCGATGATTTTGATTTTTCTTCCGTCGATAGTAATCAGTCTTTCCGTAGCGAATTGCGACAAGGTACGGATAGCGTTCGAAGTAGTCATATTGGAAAGATTTGCCAGATCTTCACGTGAAAGATAAATGCTCAACGTAGAACCGTCTTCTTCCAGTCCATAACTTTCTTTCAGGAAGATGAGTGATTCGGCCAAGCGTCCGCGAATATGTTTTTGTGTCAGATTAACGGTACGTTCGTCAGAGATACCCAAGTCAATGGAAAGTTGGCGGATAAAGAACATGGCCAAGTCATTATTTTGGGCAACCAGCGTAGTGATGGCACTCATAGGAATCAGGCAAACAACGGAAGGTTCGAAAGCTGCTGCGGCAGTTACAAAATCTTGTTTGGCAAAATAAGCACGATATGCAAAGTATTCGCGTGGTTTAATCATGCGGATAATTTGACTTCTACCCCCCACACCATCTTTGAAGATTTTCACTTTTCCACTGATGAGACACATCAGATGATGTGGCGTTTCTCCTTCACAGTAGATGGTTTCATTCTTTTTGTAGGTTTGTATCGTATAATTATTCATCAGAAACTCCTTTTGCTCATTGTTTAGAGGAGCTAACATATCGGATAATGGTTCCGAAATATCGATGTCTGACATATTCATTTTTACCATGAGTGCTACAAAACTGTGTTATACAGCACAAAAGTAAAAAGAAAAAATGAGAAAATGAACGAATCTATAAAAAGATTGCACAAAAGTGGGAGCTTTCGTGCAATCTTGCAGACATTTTATTTGGTAAACAACAGTTCTCTATATTTAGGCAACGGCCATATTTCGTCATCCACTTCCATCTCCAGGTGGTCGATGTGGTCGCGGATTTGGTCAAGATACGGGCGTACTTTTTCTTCGTATGCGAATGCCCTTTCTTTGTAGTTTTCCATGTGGTTGGCTACTTTTCTTGCTTCGGTCATGTCGCGCACGAGTATTTTGATAGAAGTGACCCGGTGTGAAATCTCACGAATCAGTTCTTTACGGTCGGCACTTAATACTTCATATTCTTCAGCCGGGAATATTTCTTTCAGTCCGCGAAGATTTTCGAGCAAACGGTTCTGATAGGCAACGGCAGTTGGTACGATGTGATTGATGGCGAGGTCGCCCAATACACGGCCTTCGATTTGCACCTTCATGGTGTATTTCTCCAGTTCCACTTCCAGACGGCTGTTCAATTCGGTCTCGTTGAAGATACGTTCGCCGATAAGTACTGATTTGGATTGGTTATCAATATAGTGCATCAGGGCTTCCGGTACGTGGCAGATATTAGTCAGTCCGCGGCGTGCAGCTTCTTGTTTCCATTCTTCGGAATAACCGTCCCCTTCGAAACGAATCGGTTCGGAGGCGATAATTGTTTCTTTCAGCAGGCGGAAGATAGCTTCGTCTTTGCCAACTCCTTCTTCCATCAGCTTTTCTACCGATGCCCGGAATTCGTTCAGCTGGTTTGCCATGGCCGCATTGATTGCAATCATAGAGGCGGCACAGTTGGAAGAAGAACCTGCGGCGCGGAATTCGAAACGGTTTCCGGTGAATGCGAAAGGAGAAGTACGGTTGCGGTCGGTGGTATCCAGTAAAATTTCGGGGATACGTCCGATGCCTAACTTCAGTGTGGTTTTTTCTTCCGGCGTCATTTTCTCATTTCCTACCTGGCGGACAATTTCGTCGAGAGTAGACGAGAGTTGTGAACCCAGGAAGCAAGAGAGGATGGCAGGAGGAGCTTCATTGGCTCCTAAACGGTAGCTATTGCTGGCGCTCATGATGGAGGCACGCAATAAATCCTGGTTTTTATAAACCATCATTAAGGCGTTTACCAGGAAAGTGAGGAATAGCATATTTCCTTTCGGATTCTTTCCGGGAGCGAACAGATTGATACCGGTATCTGTACAGAGCGACCAGTTGTTGTGCTTGCCCGAACCGTTTACTCCGCTATATGGCTTTTCGTGCAGGAGTACATTAAAATGATGCTTCCTGGCAATACGCTTCATCAAATCCATGACGAGCTGGTTGTGGTCGTTGGCAAGGTTACAGTTTTCGAAGATAGGGGCCAACTCAAATTGGTTGGGAGCTACTTCGTTATGACGGGTTTTGGCAGGAATACCGAGTTTGTGACACTCGATTTCGAGTTCTTTCATAAATGCAGTGACACGTGGAGGGATAGAGCCGAAATAATGATCCTCCAACTGTTGGTCCTTAGCAGAAGAGTGGCCCATCAGTGTCCGTCCTGTCAGGCAGAGGTCGGGGCGTGCATTATATAAGGAGGAGTCTACAAGGAAATATTCCTGTTCCCATCCTAAATTGGTATATACGCGTGTGATGTTCTTGTCGAATAGCTGACAGACTTCCGTTGCTGCTTTATCTACAGCGGCAAGTGCTTTCAACAATGGAGTTTTGTAATCCAACGCTTCACCTGTATAAGAAATGAAGATAGTGGGGATACAAAGAGTGGTATCTACTACGAATGCCGGTGAAGAAACATCCCAGGCTGTATATCCTCGTGCTTCGAAAGTGTTGCGGATACCGCCGTTAGGGAAAGAAGAAGCATCCGGCTCTTGCTGGATCAGTAGTTTTCCGGAGAAGCGTTCAATCACTCCGCCATCTTCGCCGAATTCGATAAAGCCGTCATGCTTTTCGGCTGTTCCGTCTGTCAGAGGCTGGAACCAGTGTGTGTAGTGAGTGACGTTGAGTGACTTAGCCCAACTTTTCATACCGTTAGCAATTAAATCTGCTATTTCACGGCTGATAGGCGTACCTTTTTCGATAGCGTCGGTTACAGCTTTGTAAGCTTCTTTGGGAAGATACTCCTGCATCTTCTTGCGGTCGAACACGTGGCTACCATAATAATCAGAGAGTTTGTTGGAAGGGGCAATAACTTCCAGAGGTTTCCGGTTGGAAAGCTCTTGTAAGGCAAAAAAACGCATTTTTGACATAAATGGTCTATTATTTATCGGTTGATGGCACAAAATTATATGTTTTTTCTGAAAGTACCCCTATTTTGGAGGGGGTATTTTGAAAAATAATGTATTTTTCCAAAAGTACCCCCTCTGTTTATTCTCCAACTTCTATTCTGATCGTTGCTGTTGGTCGATTTCTTTAGCCATCTGTTTAACCAAACTTTCCACTTGGATATAATGGTTGTGATAGTTCTTGAATAACAGTTTGAACACTGGGCTGTTCACAGCCATTTGGGTAAGAAATTGTAGGTGTTTACCCGTAGAGGTGTTCATCTGCATACGCTCTTTTTTGCTCAAGTTGTCTTGTAGGGAGTAAACACCGCATGAAATTTGGATTTCTGCAATGCCTTCATCCCAAGGATGGGTGTTGAGGTGAGTCAATGCTGCCAGGATTTTTTTCAGGTCTTTCAGCAGAATGTTTAAAAGTTCGAATTCGGTGCGGTTTATGGAGCAGGAATCCGGGTTCAGGAGGAAAGCGAATTTAAGGTAGAAATCCTTTAATTCTTCTTTAGGAATAACAAATGAATCTTTGGAAGCCTTTATCATGCCTCCCACCGCTGGTTGAACGGTAACTTGTTTTGTTTCCATAATATAATTATGAATAAGGTGGTAGGCGAAGATTTTCTATGAAATAAGAGCGGTTCCGCCTTTCCCGTTGCATTTCACCAGAAGGCAGTAGATGCATTAACATTCTACACGGGGGTACGGAACCGCCATATAGAATGAACATGAACAGGCATAAAAATGCCTGCCACGGAAATTGGCAGGTTTCCCCGCCTTCTGGTATGAAATGCACTACAAAGGTACGACAATTTTCTTCTTTGTCAAGAATAAAGTGATAAATAAAAAGATAGAAGGGTTGATTTAGTCATTAATATGTTTTCAGGGGGCTCTTATATTTACAGATATTGGAACTTTGTATTTTTTCCATTATTGTTGAAATCCCCTTCATATTATAACTTCTTCCATACAGGTTTTATTAATTCCTCTTTCAACCTATCACCGCTCTGTAAGTGCGATGAATAAAGAGTTTTAGAAAGGTGGTGATAGGTTGAAAGAGGATTTTCGTTTTTTATATATGAAGAGAATAGCAGAATATGCAGAGCTTCCTGCATTTATTTCGAGACAACCGCGCCAAAGATTTAGCTTATCTCCATGTTATTTTGAATAATGTGAAGGTTTTCTTCTGATAACTCTTTTTAGTGTCTAACTTTTCTTGCTTTTCGATATTCTTTTTTATATTTGCCTACGTTAATGAAGGAGATACGACGATTGAGAGATAAAATATTGATAGGATGCATATTGTGTCTGTTCTCTTTTATACCAAAGGGGGCAGCCAATAATTATATAATGAATCCTTATACCCATCAGGAAATATCCGCTGACTCCATCATAGAACGTGTGATGACTTTTGCACCTTTGTATGAAACGATAGTCAGTGATTATCGCGCGAACCTATATATAAAAGGTAAGATGGATATTCAGAAGAAGAATTTTATTCTCCGTTATGTACCTTCTATGTTTCGTTTGCAAAAGGGTGTTCGCGAATATCTGCTTGAAACATACAGTGACCTTCATTATACGGCTCCCAATATTTACGATCAGAAAGTAAAGGCTTCCCAGGGAACTGTGAGAGGAAATAGGGGATTGCCTGGATTGCTCGAGTACTTTAATGTAAATATCTACTCTTCTTCTTTATTGAATGATGAACGCTTATTGTCACCACTGGCCAAAAACGGACAGAAATATTATAAATACCGGATAGACAGCGTGATGGGAGATCCTAACAATCTGGATTATCGGGTTCGCTTTATCCCCCGCACTAAGAGCGATCAGTTGGTGGGTGGATATATGGTGGTCAGTAGTAACGTTTGGAGTGTTCGTGAAATTCGTTTTTCGGGGAGATCGGAACTGATAACATTTACCTGTTGGATTAAGATGGGGGATGTAGGCAAGAAAAATGAATTCCTGCCGGTGCGTTATGAAGTGGAAGCTCTTTTCAAATTTCTCGGAAATAAGGTGGACGGTAATTATACCGCTTCTTTAGATTATAAATCCATTGAATTGAAAGAAAAGAAGGTACGTAAGAAAGAAAAGAAGAACTATAACCTTTCAGAATCCTTCTCTTTGCAGTGTGATACGAATGCTTATAAGACGGATGCTTCTACCTTTGCCATCATGCGCCCCATCCCTTTGAGCGAAAGCGAGAAGAAACTATATTCCGACAATTTGCTTCGGCGTGACACGACAACGGTACAAAAGCAATCTAAGAGTCAGGCTTTCTGGGGAACGATGGGTGATTTGATGGTAGAAGATTATAAATTCAACTTGTCCAACATCGGAAGCGTGCGGTTCTCTCCGTTTATCAATCCGCTCTTATTCAGTTATAGTGGAAGCAACGGTTTGTCTTATCGACAGGATTTCCGTTATAACCGTCTTTTCAGAGGGGATAAGTTACTTCGCATTGTGCCTAAACTCGGATACAACTTTACGCGTAAGGAATTCTACTGGTCATTGAATGCCGATTTTGAATACTGGCCGCAGAAACGGGGATTCTTCCGGTTGAATGTGGGTAACGGTAACCGTATTTATAGTAGTAAAGTGCTGGACGAACTGAAAGCCATGCCGGACAGTATCTTCAATTTCGATTTAATTCATCTTGATTATTTCAAGGACTTGTATTTCAATTTCCGTCATACCGTTGAAGTAGTCAACGGACTGGATATCGGTCTGGGTTTCTCTGCCCATAAAAGAACAGCGGTAGAGCCTTCCCGTTTTGTGATTACCGGTGACTATCCGATGCCGCCCCCGGAATTTATGGATAAATTCAAGAACACTTATATCAGTTTCGCTCCCCGCATCCGGATAGAGTGGACTCCGGGACTCTATTATTATATGAACGGAAAGCGAAAGATTAACCTCCATTCTTTATACCCGACTTTCTCGGTCGATTATGAACGAGGTATTAAAGGAGTGTTCAAGAGTACGGGTGAATATGAAAGAATAGAGTTTGACCTTCAGCATCAAATCCGGTTGGGATTGATGCGTAATATTTATTATCGTTTCGGATTCGGAGCATTCACCAATCAGGATGAATTGTATTTTGTGGACTTTGCCAATTTCTCCCGGCATAACCTTCCGGTGGGCTGGAATGATGAAATCGGCGGAGTATTTCAGGTGCTTGACTCACGTTGGTATAACTCCTCCCGCCGTTATGTACGGGGGCATTTCACCTATGAAGCTCCGTTCCTTATTCTCCGGCATCTGATGAAGTACACCCGTTATGTGCAGAATGAACGTATTTATATCAGTGCCCTCTCTATGCCGCACCTTCAACCTTATCTGGAAGTGGGATATGGCATCGGTACGCATATTTTTGACGTAGGAGTTTTTGTGAGCAGCGAAAATTGGAAATTCGGGGGAATAGGCTGTAAGTTCACGTTTGAGTTGTTCAACCGATAGTTTTCTTCGTTCCGGTTGTTTTATCGAAAGATTTTAATTATATTTGAGATAATCTGAGGAAAGGAAACTGATTATCAACAGTTTTAGAAGACTTCCGCATGTATTGGGCACTGGATAAGTAGATGTAAAGTGCTTAGATACACTTCGTTTTACATGCTTTCAAATAACTCTACTCTTTTGCAAAGATACATAAGATTATGAAATAACCATACTTTTTTTAGGTTTTTGAGTGCCTGATTATAAAAAAGCCGTCGATGTATTCGACGGCTTTTCAGTTAGATTTTCATACTGCTTTTAGTGGGACGATCTGCATCAGAGGTAACACGGGGCACACTGCCTATAATGATTCTTCCACCCGAATTGTCCGCTATCTCCCGAAGCCGGGAAGGTATATAAGTTTGCCCGGTGGTTTGTGTCGGCTGGGGATTATCGGGCATCCGCTTTTCAGCCTTTTCAGGCTCATCTAAGGGCTGCCCTTCGCTTTCGCTAATCGGTTTAAGGGAAAGCTGTATCTTGCGGTCTAACTCCGTCAATTCGGCCCGCAAATCGGCCAGTTCGGGTTCTTTGCGCCAGGTACTTTCCACGACTTCTTTTAACAGCGGAATATCTTTGGAAAGTTGCTCATTCTCTTTTTGGAATTTCTCCAGCGTCGGTTCGATAGTGGCCAGCGCATTAATGAAATTCTGTGAGGCCAGTCGCGGATCGGCAGCCAGATTACCGTGATTATAATGATACAGGTAATTTCCTTCTCCCCGGAGATAAAAGCGGTTTTGTACCATATCCAAACCTTCTTTTTGAGTGGTTTCGCTTTTAACCAGAATATCGAAACCATAGAGGGTACCTACCTTGTCAAACTCCCCGGCAGTCCGGGCGGTTTCGGCGATATGGTTCAGGTGCTTGCCGATAAACTTTATATCGCCGCCCTGAACGCCATTGAGTTGGATCGGGTTCTTATAGGAGCCGTCTTCGTTCAACTGTACCTTACTATTGAAGTTATTCAGGTCACGTCCGATGCGTTCTATCAGGTCGCTGTTCTTATCAAAGGCTTTGGTTATCTCGTCCAGTTTGTAGCGGCTGGATGATTTACCCCGGACGAACGCCTGCCGTTCACTTTCCAGCGTGGTGATCCTTTTTTCCAGACGGGCTTTCTCCAGTAGTTCCGTATTGCCCGAAAGGATAGCCACGTATTCGGAGAAATTCATACCCGTTTTTTCATCTATCGCACCCTCGTCAATAGTACGGGAGCCCATATTGTTGGTTTTAAGCTGCCGGATAAACAGCTGTTTGTTATGGAGCAACCCGAATTTATAGGCGTCCAGCGATTTTTCGACGGCATACAGGACTACATCGACTTTATTATCGGCATAATACTTGGCAATCTCGTTGCCTGTGCGGATACCACGCCCATCGCGCTGCTCCAGGTCGCTGGGCCGCCACGGGCTGTCGAGGTGATGGATGGCAACGCATCGTTTCTGTGCGTTTACACCTGTTCCGAGCATTTCGGTAGAACCGAACATCACGCGGATTTTTCCGGCGTTCATATCGGCAATCATATTTTTCCGGGCGTTTTCGGTGGTCGCTTCCTGAATGAAGCGGACTTCGCCGGGTTTCAGTCCATGATCCTCCACCAGCTTGCGCTTCACTTCACTATATACATTCCATTCGCCGGGCTTATAGGTGCCCAGGTCGGAGAAAACGAACTGCGTGCCTTTGTGCTGGTCGAATTTTTTGTAATAACCGGCAACCAGGCGGGCGCAGTGGCTGGCCTTGTTATCGACATCGTCGCCGTAAAGAGCCGGGGAAATCATACGCATATCAAGCGACATTTTACGCGCGTAATCGGTGGCGATAAGCATTTTGGCTTTATCTTCCCGTTCGGTCAGGGGCAGACGGTGCAAAAGCGTGGCATCGCCCGTTTTTGCGAATTTCACCAGCCTGTCTATGAACTGAACCTGGTCGGGCGTGGGCGGAATATTATGCAGTATTTCGTTTTTCTCCGGGCGGTCGATACCAATATCGGCTGCGGTTCGGAAATCGGTTATTTCGGCATAAAATCCGGCCAGTTCCGGCACTTTGATAAAGTAGCGGAAGCGTTCTTTTTGTACAATCTCATTCGTTATTGAAAACTCATAATCTATGGTTTTCTTGGCGAATATGGCCGCCCAGGCATCGAAGGTTTTGATATTCTGCCTTTCGAGTTCTTTGGGACGGAGATACTTAAAGAGCAGGTACAATTCGGTGAGCGAATTGGAAATAGTCGTACCGGAAAGGTAGGTGGCTCCCAGGTCACGCCCGGTACGTTCCTGGATGGTACGGATGGCAAAGAGCATATTGAGTGCCCTTTGCGAACCTTCGGGATTACCCAGCCCCGCTACCCGGTCGTGGCGGGTATTGAATGTAAGGTTTTTGAATTTATGCGATTCATCGACATACAGGTGGTCGATGCCCATGTGCTTGAAATCGACCGCATCGTCCCTGCGTGTTTCGATGGAGTGCATTACCTTTTCCAGTTTGGCTTCCAGATTGAGCTTGCGTTTGATACACCCCTTCATCATAGCGCGGGAAACATGCTTGCCCTGTGCTTTGAGTAACTCCAGATTTTCCTCCACGCTGTCGAGTTCGGCTTGTAAAATCTCCTGTTGCAGTTCGGGGGATTGCGGAATCTTCCCGAATTGTTCATGTGTTAATATCACGGCATCCCAATCGTTGTTCTTTATCTCGCGAAAGATCCGCTCCCGGTTCTTGGGAGTAAAATCTTCCTTGCCGGGATAAAGGACACGGGCATTCGGATAAGCGGTGCAGAATGTGCGGGCTATTTCGTGGATATTGGCTTTCAGTCCGGTTATCATCGGCTTGTGAGCCAGTCCGAGCCGCTTTTTCTCCATTGCCCCGCAACACATGATTAGGGTTTTGCCACCGCCTACTTCATGGTCGCAGATGCCTCCACCTAATAATTTATCCATCCAGATGGCGTCCTTCTGACTTTGGTAGAGGTCGGATATTCCCAGCCCTTTGAGGTCGAGGCCGGGGAACGTCTGGTGCGAGCCGTCGTACTGCGGCCGCACGAAACAGTTAAAAGTACGGTTATAAAGGTCGGCAAGACGGTCTTTAAATTCGGGCGACTGCTCCCGGAGCCAGTCCGAAAAACCGTTGCGCATTTCGTCTATTTTGGAATTGGCCAGCTGTATGGCTTCCGGGTCGCGTACTTTGACTTCCTGCATTTTCCCATCGACCAGCATATTAACTTTTTTGGTAATATCGGGCGAGGTATTGTGCAGCGCGTGTTTCATCAGCGCTATGCCGTTGAATTTCCGGCTTTGGGAATCTACGGCATACTGGTTCTGTGTCTTTATGTTCAGTTTATCGGCCTTAACGTTATATTCGTCAATGTTGGGCGAAAAAGTGATCTGAACGTCCGTATCGAACAGCCAGGAGGCATACCTTTCATAAATGCCTTTGGGTATCCACCGCTCACCGAAATTGAAATCGAGGTCGTCAAAAGCAATGGGTTTCGGGGTGGCCTCCCGGAGTGCCCGCAGGGAAGCCTCCGCCTGAGCGTGTCCGGGATTGTCTTTCAGGAAACGCTCTACCCGGTCGGCTTTTTCAATGACGTTCCCGGCGATATACTTATCGGCAATTTCATAGCCGTCCATATCCGGGTTGTAATAGATGCTGCCGTGCAGTTCCTCCAGTATGGAATCCACCGTACCACCTGTCAGGGTAGCCATGTAAGGAAGATCAACGGAGGCGGATTTATTCAGGCTGGCTACAAGCGCTTCCCGTGCGTCGGCGGCCTGTGTAATCTCGTTGGGATTGAATGCTACCGGATGATGGAATATATCGGCTTTGTGAGCCACCCCGTCGATGTATCGTTCCAGTGAGAGGACTTCCTGACCGCGGGCATCCATTTTAATCAGGTCGAGGTTCTTCTTGTCGTTGAGTTTGCCGAAACGGTCTGTAAAATTATCGTACAGGCGGTTCAGCATTTCACGCAGGGCCGGATTGGCTTCGAGCCGTTCGGCTTCGTTTTGATACAGGTGATAGTAGGTATCCCGTATTTCAACGTAGATAGACGCTTTGGTTTCCTGTGTTTCGGATAGTTCCAGCGGGTGGAACATGGGCTGTAAACCGTCGATATTTTTCAGGTACCCGATTCGGTTGTGTTCGTCCGATACCAGCGACCCTTCGCGGTAATGCGCCTGTATTTCCGCTTTGAAAGGAACGGGTTTCAGGTATTCTTCCCGTTCGCGTTGTTCTTTTTCCTGTTGCTCCAGTTGTTCCCGCCGCCATTGCTGTTCAGCTTTCCGGGCATCTTCTACCGGATAGACCGGAGATGTAGTGCCGGATGCGAATTGTCCGGGCGACGGTTCCGCCTGCCGCTCCTTTTGCTCGCGCTCGCGCCGTGCGTTGAGCATGATTTCCTCGCGCCATTCGATTACGCGGTCTTCCTCCTGCTTCTTTTTCGGTTTGGCAGTCTTTTTACGTCGGCGCGGACGGCTTATCTGGCTGCGTTCCTCCTGGGAGAAACCGAACAGGTCGTATAATGTGATAAGCGGCTCCTGCTGCACATTCAGCGTCGGCTCTGCCACCCTTTGGGGTTTGGTAAGGATAGCAGGGTCATCCATATCAAAGAGGGTACCCCGGAACTCCCCTGCGGGAACGGTCGGTGCAGGCTCCATAGTCGCCTGTTGTTCAGGCTCTCCGGCAGGTTCGGCCATTCCGTAATCCTCCGGTTGCGGGGGGTATTCTTCCATTTGGCGCTGCTGCCGTTCCGCCGCCCATAGTCCGTAATCGGCCCAATCTTCGGCGGTCGGTTTATACTCCGTATTTTCGGCAGGCGTAATATCCTGCACCGGTTCCGTAGTCGCCAGCGGTGTCAGCTCACCGGTTTCCAAGTCCAAGTCGAATCCTTCGGCCTTCGCCTTACGAACGGCATCCTGGCCTTCGACCCATTCGTTAAACTTATGCCAATCTTCCGGCGTGGATTTCCAGTCGGGATTGAGGTAATCCGGACTGTCGTTTCCGGGTGGTCTTTGACTGCGGGAGGTGGAAACGTCGGCTTCCACTTTGTTTGAACCGCTGTCAATGTCCACCTGTTGGGTGCGCTCCGGTTTTATTTCCGGTGCAGCAACATTACGGACTTGCGATTGCTCTGCCACCTGCGGAGCAAAAGAGAGGTAGCGGTCCAGGTCGAGGTGTTTGGAAAAGTCCTCGGCCAGCATCCGGCGCAAGTCCTGTGCGATACCGTCCACGCCTCCGGCATGGGTAAACTCCATTGCCGGCTTTCCGTATGGATCAGTGCCGACCTTTGCGTCGGTATGAACGACGCGGTCGAGTTGCTGAAACAGGTTATTGACGGGAATACCGTTCGAGAGTTTGCGGGATTCTATAAAGTCTTGCTGCCGATGGGTAACGGCATATTCTCCCTGCGGTCTTTTCTGCAATACAATCAGGTCGCTGCCCACTTCTGTCCCGGCGTAATCGGTAAAAAGATTGTTGGGCAGGCGTACAGCGGAAACCACATTGCACCGCTGGGCCAGCCATTCCCTTACAGGGCGGTTCTGTTCTGAATTTAGGACGCCTTGCGAGGTGATAAAAGCGATAATACCGCCGTCGCGCACCGTATCGACGGATTTCATAAAGAAATAATTATGCAATGTCCGCGTACCCTGCCGCCGTACCGGGTCTATGTGCGTGGAGAAAGCCGGGTCGAACAGCGCTACATCCCCGTATGGGATATTGCTGGCGATAACGTCATAATAGCCGTTATATTTACCTTCAATGCTCTCAAATCCCTGTGCCCTGACTGTAAATGTCGGGTTAAGATGTTTCAGGATAAGGGCTGTCAGGGGGTCTTTCTCGAAACAGGTTATCTCTGCTGACGGATTGGCCAGGTCGGCGTATTGCCCGAATATCCCGGTGCCAGCGCTCGGGTCGAGAAACCTGACCGGTTTTACCCCGCTTTCAAGCATCGCCGAAGTAAGCGCGTCCACGACTGCCGGAGGTGTGTAAAAAGCCGTCAGGACGGAGTTTTTTATCCCGTCCAGATACCTCTTGGCAATCTTCTCATCCGGCGACTCCTGCCGGATAACCTCATGCAGTTCTTTAACTAACGGGTATAAATCCTGATCGCCCTTCGGCCATTTATCGACGGGCACCTCCGAGGGTGGCGTATTTAATATGGCTTTGATACCTCCAAAACCGCTATATTCAGCCAGTATTTTCCGTTCCTGCGAAGTTTCCGCTTCAGCACTCCATTCGTAAGCAAAGGCGGTCTTTATCGCTTTTATATTCCGGCGAAGATGTTCCGCTTTATTAAACCTTGCCATCTTCCAGGAGTATTTGGACGATACCCGTCAGTTCGGTATATAAAAGACCGTATTCCGCAGTAGCGGCAAAATCATCCGACAGGTCGTACTTTGCCAGAATCTCCGTACATAATGGCAATAGCCGTAATGCGACGGCGGGAGCATCGTTTTCGGGTATTTCTGTGGAAAACTCATCCCACAGAATATTCCGCAGGGTATTGTAGGGTGAAAAGTGCAGGCCCCGGTAGAGTTCGGCACTCGCACGTTCTTCGGCTTCGATGTGGGTCAGTCCGCTTTTGACCGTATCGCTGTAAACCTCCGCCGCAAGGTCAGCCCTCCCGGCTATAAATGTATTGTCTGCCGCGAGGTCGGGGTGGTTATTGGTGAGATAGGATAAAAGGGATAAGCCGTAATAAGACAGGTCGCCCTGGGGCGTATGTTTTTTCTTTGTCATAACATTGGAATTTTTAGTGGTTGAAAATGACGGGAAGGGGAAAGCGAAAAGGCGCTCCGGGTATCCCTACCCAGAGCGCCGACCACTAAAAATTCTCCGTTATATCAAGTTGATCTTAAAAAAACAACCCGTACACAAAGAATTTTATAGTGGCAAAGATAACGATTTATTTTCGCTTACCGCCTTTCCCTGCTTTGCCCGGTTTATTCTTCGGGAAATCGAATACGGTCTTAAACTCCGGATCAAAGGTTACGGCGGCATCGAATGTGCCTCCGGCCGACTTCTGAAATCCTTTGATAAGTCCGGTTTTACCTTTGTTAAACAGGTCTGCCAGCTGCCCGTCGGAAAGTTCCTTGCGGGCCATGCTGCGGAATACGGTCAGGGCGCAATCAGGGTTCTGGCATTTGGCTACTTTGGGATAGAATACCACGGGCTGCCCGCAACGGGGGCAGGTTGCCCCAGCCCGGCGGCCGCCGCCTTCGATTTGAGCCGTCAGCAATTCAGAGGCGATTTGTGCGGTAAACACTTCTATTCCCTGATGAAAAGTAAAGGCGTCCATCTCTCCGGAGGCGATTTTCGACAAGGCGAGTTCCCAGCCGCCGGTCATGGCTACGTCGGCGATCTTCTTATCCTTTACTATTTCGTAAACGGCCAGTCCCTTATCGGTCGGTACGAGGGACTTCTTCTCCCTGCGGATGTATTCACGGGCAAAGAGGGTTTCGATAATGGCTGCGCGGGTAGCCGGGGTTCCGATACCGGATTCTTTCATGGCTTCGCGCTCGGCTTCGTCTTCCAGTTCCCGCCCTGCCGTCTCCATCGCTGCCAGCAGGCTGCTTTCGGTATGAACCGGGCGGGGTTTGGTCTGTTTTTCCAGCACGTCGCATCCTTTCACGGGCAGGATGTCGCCTTCGGCCAGGTCGGGCAGAATGGTTGTGTCTTCCTCTTTATCTTCTTCCTGGCTGCCGAATACTTTCTGCCAGCCCGCTGACAGGATCACGGAACCCCTTGCGGTAAAATCCATTCCGGTGCACGTCAGGCTGACAAATGTGTTCTCTTTACGGCAAGCGGGTGAAAAGGCTTCCAGCATACGACCGGCTATCATTTCGTAAATGGTACGCTGGTCGGCTGTCAGTTCCTTCGGAATGTTTTCTGTCGGCAGTATGGCGTGGTGGTCGGTAATCTTACTGTCGTCCACCGCACGGATATTCAGTATTTTCATATCCATTTCCCCGGCATAAGCCGAAAAGCGCCCGTAGGCTTTCAATCCGGCAATACGTTCCGGTATCTCGTCCATGATGTCCGCCGATATATACCGGGAGCCGGTACGGGGATAGGTAATCAGTTTGGCCTCGTAAAGCCCTTGTGCTATATTCAGGGTTTTATCCGCCGAAAAGCCGTGCTTGCTGTTAGCCTCCTTTTGAAGGGCTGTCAGGTCATACGGCAGGGGTGGCTGCTGGTTTACCTCCTTGCGTTCCACTTTGGCAACCTGTACCTGCCCTGCATCGGTTACAGCGGCAAAAGCCGTATCTGCGGCATCCCTGCGGTCGTATTTTTTTACCGACAGGGCGGCGAATACGGTAGCCTGTTTGGCGGTGTGGAGTTTCAGTTGGAAATAGGTCTGTGGGGTAAACGACCTATTTTCCAGATAACGGGCGCAAATAATCGCCAGCGTGGGTGTCTGCACCCGGCCGAGCGACCATACACCGTTTCCGGCGGCGATAGCCAGTGCTCGGGAGGCATTCAGGCCCACCAGCCAATCGGCTTTCGCCCGTGCGTCGGCGGCAAAATAGAGGTTGTCGTACTCCTTGCCCGGACGGAGGTTCTGCAATCCCTCGCGGATGGCACGGTCGGTCAGGCTACTGATCCACAATCGACGACACGGAGTTTTGCTCCCTACATAATTATATATATAGCGATGTATAAGTTCGCCTTCACGGCCGGCATCGGTGCCCACGATAATTTCATCGGCACGGCTGAACAGTTCCTGAATAGTTTTAAGTTGTTTCATCACGCCGGGATCGTCTTTATAGATTTTACCCTCGCGTACCTGACGGGGTTTTAGAATGAATTGCTGCGGGAGAATAGGCAGGTCTTCGGCTTTAAATCCCGTAAATCCGTATTCGTCGGGCATAGCCAACCCTACCAGGTGACCGAATGCCCAGGTGACGGCGTAGCCGTTACCGTCTATATAGCCGTCTTTGCGGCTGTTTGCTCCGACGATAGCGGCTATTTCACGCGCTACCGACGGTTTTTCAGCTATGATTACTTTCATTGTGATACTATTTAATGGATGAATACTGTGTTAAATCCGGACGCCTTTCTTGGCTTTCGGCGCGGACGGCTTTCTGGCAGGGGCGGCTTGCCGCTGCTTGTTCTCGTCCTGCTTTTTCTGCTGCCCTTCTGTGGGTTTCTGCTGGCCCTGTTTCAGCGGCTCTTTTACGTTTTTGGTCGACTCGTTGGTCTTACCCTCGGTATTGACGGCGTGCTGGGTCTTGCTCTCGTTAGCGGGTTTCACCTCCGCGCCCTGCTTTTTGGCATAGTCGGGGTTCCACCTGAAAAACTCCAGCTTCCCTTTCTCAAAATTGGGCTTTACCCACAGGTTGATGGGTTCGTCCTTGCCGTCCAGCATCATGCCTTTCACATAGGTGGCCCGGACATTTTTCTGTTTGGTGGGGTCGGCTTCGGCTTCTTTCCACTGATTGTATGCTTTGTCCGGCACCTCGGCTCCACCCAATAACTTGTGGATGAAACTTTGTCTTTGGGAATTGCCGGGAGCCTGTTTCTGCTCCTTCTTTTCCGACGCCACCTTCTCCCGCCGGATTTCTTTATTCGCCTGGGCATAGCGGTTGCGGTCGAGGCCCTCGTAGGAAAAATCGAAATTACGGTTGGAGGCATTGATCTGGATATAGGCATCGCGCTTATATCCGGCGCGGGTGGTCATCCCCTCCAGCAATATCTTTTTGCCGTGGTCGTACAGGTCGATCTGCTGGCCTTTGGAGAGTTCCACGCCTTTGATGTTTGTACGTTTTGGGAAATCGGCCACCCGCATTACTTCCAGCGTGTTGGTCATCTTGTCGAGTGTAACATAACACGGTTCCTTTTTGCCGGGGGTAATTTCCAGTTTAATGGTTTTACCCGCGTTGCCGGTCAGTTCGAGGTTGGTTTTGGTTTCGGAGTCGAGTTTCTTACCGTACAGGGGAGCATCGAAGTTGGGTTTTTCCTGCCAGTAGTGGGGCCTGACTTTAATAGAGCCATCCGGCTGTTCTTCCAGCGATACGCGCCCTTTGGTGGGTACCCGCACTCCGCCGGGTTCCATTTCGGGGTTCATATCTATCAGCCCGTTGGACTTGTGACCGTAGGACATAGCCCGCAGGTGCGGTTCCATATCTTCCCAGCGGATGCCCTTGCGCTCCATATCGGCCCGGTCGATTTTGTTTAAATCGAGAGGTTGGAAGGCTTGGGATTCCTCGCCCGCATCCTGTTTCTGTTGCTGTCCTTTCTGGAGTTCGGCAGCGGGATCGACGCGGTACTTTTCCAGTTCTTCGGGAGGAAAGTCCATTTTGATAAGTTTGCGGAGAACGCTCTCGGTCATAATGAAAATGTTGGATAATCCCGTATGGGCCGGATTATCGGCCTGCTCCAGCATCTTTTTGAAGAAGGCTTCGAGCACCGAATCCTGGGTGTTCACGTTCAGCAGGGAAGCGATGTTCGATTCGGTGGGGTCAATGGTCTGGATGTTCCCATCCTTGTCCACGTTGGTAACGGCTTTCAGTTTGCCGTCGCTTGCGTCTTTGACGAGCATTACTTTTTTCTCGTCTTTTTTCTTTTTTTCGTCCATATTGCGAATGATTTAAATGAGCGCCAACATCGGCGCACGGACGAAATTAGGCTTAATCAGCTGGCTGGTAAAGGGTTGAATGGCGTGCGGAAGTGTCAGGAAAATAACTGGCGACTTGTGGCTTTAAACTCCACTGCGGGAAAGAGAAAAACATCCGCTGTTTACTCCCTGAACTGAATTTATTCCCTAACTTTGGGAACAGATATAATGAAATAAATATGATCGAACAATTTTACGCCATCGGCCACCTGACGACGGAGCAGTTAAGGGAACTGTTTTCATCCAACCGTAACCGGGGTTGGGTAGATTATGAATATTACAAGCTGATGCCCGAGGGGGGTACTCCGCCGGAACTCACGGACGAGGAAATACTGTTTAATATGGACGCGGCCAATCCGCACAATTATTTTGTATTTATGTTGGGCATGGAAGACGAGCCGGACGGGATTATGATAGGCTTCGGGCTGACGGAATATCCGGCATTCGGGGCATACCTGCACCTGGATATGGAGTTGCTGGACGAGATAGTGAAGAAATATAAACTGGAAGAAACCGGTACGGAAACAGACCGACTTTTATTTACAGGGGGCGCGGACAGCCTGCCGAACTGATTATACCTCTTGGGGAATAGGTTGTATAAGGCAATAGGCGCCCAATGAGCGCCTATACTTTAATTCCTCCCTCCTTAAATCGTTGGAGGGCCATGCCCTGCCATACCTCACCGCGCCAGACCTTGCCGTGTTCGGCCTTGCCCTGCCACACCTAACCATGCTTTGCCCTAACCCTAACGGGATAATTCTGCGTGATGGATAGATCGGTAAGCAGTATTTATTTGTCCTTAGCGGACACCTCAAAAATAATAAAGTTTTTTACAAAAAAAAAGAATTGCCGTTTTTTTATTACTGCTCCGGCAACAGGTGGCAAAGCACCGGATCGTTCTTGATCCTTTCCAGTTCGTCCTCGACGATCTGCCGGGTTTCGGCCTTAATGCGGTCGTAATTTTCCTGAATCATTTCCTTCATCCGATCAACCCCATCCTCGTCCACAAAATTGGTGATTACGGGAATCTTCCGGTAGGCTTTAGTTTCAGCCGCCACCTTCGCAGTATCCACTACGATTTCGCAATGGAAAATCTTCTGCTCGATGCGTTCGTCGAAGTTATCGGCGATGGCTCCCACGAACATACCCTGCGTGAGTGTGGCGATTTTACTGGCAGGGATCAGGCTGTCGAGCTGGGTGGATATGGATGTGCTTTTGTCGTTCCGGTTGATGGTCATAGACTGGCGTTTCTGCAAAACCTTTCCGAAGCGTTCGGAAAGCATTTTGGCGGTATCGCCTACTACCTGACCGGAGAATATATTGCCGACCGTGTTCATTACCACAGCGGCTTCTTTATCTCCGTAGTCGCGTTTAAGTTGCGAAAAGTCCTGAAAACCGAGTAGGACGCATACTTTATTACTCCGGGCAGTGGCAATTAAGTTATCCAGACCTTTGAAATAGATGGTCGGTAACTCGTCGATAATGACACTACTTTTAAGCTGGCCCTTCTTATTGATAAGTTTTACGATACGGCTATTATAAAGGCCCAGCGCTGCCCCGTAGATATTCTGCCTGTCCGGGTTGTTGCCTACTACCAGCACCTTCGGCTCGTCCGGATTGTTAATATCGAGCGTAAATTCATCCCCGGACATAATCCAGTAAAGTTGCGGGGAAATCATGCGGGAAAGGGGAATTTTCGCTGACGCTATCTGGCCCTGGAGCTGATCTTGAGCGCCACCGAGCCACGCATCCATAAAGGGACTGAGATAGTTTTCCAGCTCCGGGTATGAGGTGAGAATGGGGAAAATATCTTCGTACCGTTTGTTCAGAAATTCTATGGCATGAGGGAACGTACAGTATTTTCCACCCTGATAGATGCGGAGATACCAGATAATTGACGCCAAAAGGATTATGGGGGATTCCACGAAAAAATCGCCTTGTTTTTGCACCCAGGTTTTATTGAGGTTGAGCATTATGGTATAGGCGCTTTCGTAGGCGTCGGATATATCGGTCATAAAGGCCGGATTGATGGGATTACACCGGTGCGACCGGGCCGGGTCGTCAAAGTTGATTACATAGAAAGTCGGTACCTTTTTATACCCGTTTTGGTTGTTCAAAAGGTGGTTATAGGCTATCTCGCTCAGGTCGGGAAATTTGAAGTCGTACACGTACATGGCAAATCCCTTTTCAATCTGCTGTTTGATGAATTGGTTTACGACGGCGAAACTCTTGCCGCTGCCCGGTACGCCCAAAACGATGGCCGCTCTCTGCGGCGCTACGACTGAAATCCAGCCATCGTTCCATTTCTTTTTGTAGTAGAACCGGGTAGGCAGATTGACCGAATATTCGTTATCTATCCGGCGTGTTTCCTGCTGGAACGATTCGTTTTCGACATTGAAAACGTCGTCCATCATATTATTCTTCAACAGGCGCGACATCCATACCCCGCCCATCAGCAGGCAGATATAACCGGCCGACATGGTCAGGATATAAAAGCCAGCGTTGGCATCCATAGGCAGGGGCAGATAGAGCAACCACCAGTTAAAGAAAAAGAGGATAAAGCCGACGGAGAGTGAAATGATAATTTTCCTCCAGGTGATCTTTTCCTCTTTTACCCCCTTTGTTCCCAGACAGGAAAGGGCAAGAAATACAACGGCAAAAAGTTTTGTCCAAAGTATGTTGTGGAACAGCCCTGCCGTGCGGTCGAAATTAAGGAGTATCCTGTCGATTACGCCGACATTGATACCCCACGCCTCGATCTGCTGGTAACAGTACCAGTAGATATTGATTACTACAAATAAAATACTGAGGGCACGCATAAAGTCCATGACTTTGGCCAGGCCCCGGAGATCATCTTCTTGTTGCATATTATAATCGCTTTTAGGAGTTTGAAAAGCGAAAATACGCAGCAGAAAAGTCTAATTGATTGATAATTAATTGTATAGCAGTTTCAGGAAGGGAAGTGGCTGCTTTTGGCATAAACAGCTATAAAAAAACCGCCGCGTTATCACAACGGGGCGGAGTGGAAAAGCAAAAAGAAAAGCAAAACATGGATTATTTCTTTTTCTTCATGTTCCTGAATTTACTGAAATGGGTTTCAATAAAACGAACTACGTCCGATTCCTTATAGTAGGTCTTATGGTAGATCATCTGGAAAGGCAGTTCCCCGGAGGAACGGTAACGCTGCAAGGTGCGTTTGCTGACATTGAGCATCTGGCACAGGTCGTAATTATCCAGCAGCATATCACCGTCGGGCAACAGCGGCCGTTCTTTGACCGGAGTGGCTGCGTGGAGTTTCTCCAACTTGTCGAATCGCTCCATGATGCGGTGCATCCAGCCCTCGAAATGTTCTTTGTCGATAAACATACGCCGATGCTACTGATTTTGAATACGACCTTTATCGGCAAGTTCCTCCAGTGAGGGCTTATCCCGCCGGATGTTTTTATCCTTCAGCAGTTCTTTGACCGCTGCCACGCTGTAATAGGTTTTGCGGCCGATCATGGAATAGGCAATCACTCCGTTGCTGCGGTAGCGTTGCAGGGTGCGTTTACTTACTTTGAGATAGGCGCATACCGTATCTTTATCCAGCCAAAGGTTATCCGGTTCGGATTTATCTTTGGCACTGTCGATAATAAAGCGCTCTATCCGGTCAATTTTTGCCATAAGCTGTTGCCAGGCTTGCGATTCGATTGTTATTGTTTCCATATTACTGAGATTATAAATTCTGTTTTGCAAAGGTGGCAAGGTTTACCGGGGTGTATTCACAAGTTGGGTACACTATTTTTGAATTATTTTATATCCGGTTCATTATCAGTAACTTTTCATTAAAAAAGGCATAAAATTTCCGGGCGGTAATTTCTACTGGATTTAGTATAGAATGTATTCAGCGCGATGTTATATATTGAAATACAGCGACTTACAATACAAGCAAATTGTATCCTGTTCCTTTAAAAATTCAGAAGCACAAAAAAAAGTCCGTATTCGCCTTAAAAGCGATATACGGACAGGAATACTAAATTGGGTATAGCGTTATTCTTTTACTCTTTTCTGGGAATAACATTTTGTACCGTCTGGAGAGAGGACGAAATCGAATGTTTCGGTGGCTCTTTTGTTGGTCAGCGGTTCGTCGATGGTATAGGTGCAGCGGACGACTACCGCCAGTATTTCGTTGTTGTCCCGGCTTTCGTATCGGGCGGTTTTCGCCGGAGCGGTCTGCTCCAGCGAATCTATCAGGTGAGTGTAGCGGTCTACATTTTTTTGATAGAAAGTCATCATGGTTTTTCCCGGATAACGGCTGTTCTTTTCTTTGTCCAGACTTTCCTGATTGCGGGTAAGGGATTGCTGGAGTTGCGCTCTTTTTTTGTCCTTGTCGGCATTAAAAGCATCGGCAATAATCTGAATGCTGTCGGCAACGGTAATCTGCCGGATCTCTTCCAGATTATCAGCCTTAAAATTAAGGTCGTATTTTGTACCCTTGCCGTCTGTCTGTACTACATCGGCAATCAGTTTTTCATACTTGCCTGTCGTACCTCCACAGGAAAACAACAAGGCTACCAATGGTAATAATAAAATCCTTTTCATAAATCTGCATTTTTTAAGTTATTCATCATCATCCTTTTTCTTGCCGGGCTTTGTGTTTTCCATCCGTTTGAGGATTTCTTCCCGCAAACGGTCGAGAAACGGCGTAGGCTGTTGGCGGATGCGCATGTCGTAGAAGTTACGGGCGATGTTGTTACCCAAGTCGATGTTGAATATGTTTACAAAATAGGCGGTAATCTGATTAAGCGGTACTTTACCTCCATTGAAACATCCTACGGTATCCAACGCATAGATCAGTTCGATCAGATCGGTTTTGCTGCCCGTCCATGTCAGTTTAATCTTCGGGAAGGCCCCGGAAGAAACGTTATGCTGACTATTGTCCAGTTCTTCCAGTTCTGAAAGTAGGTAAGCCTGCAACATGTCGTTGGCCAGGATACGGGCGACCTTGAAATCGCAGTTGGTCGAAAACTGCGGATCACGCTCGTAGTAGAACGTTTCCAGGTATTGCTCCATGTCGGGCTTGCCACGCACGAAGTAGGCGGCATCCAGATAGTCGGCACAAGAACGGTAGTAACGATAAAAATCCAGTATCTTATTGTTGTATTCCTGGATGGCATCGAGTTTATTTTTCAGGTACACCCTTTGCGCATCCAAGCTGGCCACAGGACGGTTCATCTCGATGTTATAGACCTTGCGGTAATAGATCAGGTGGCAGAAGATCTTCGGCTTGATCTCCTTGAAAAATAAGATTTCCTCCGCCTCGTCCGCGAAACGGTAATTGATAATGAACTCTTTCAACCGGTCGAACGCTTCTCCGAGGACACGCGAATTTTCCAAAGATTTTTTAAGCATATCCGTCTCTTTCGCTTCATTTTTCTGCAAACGAACTTTTATTTCCTTTTGTAAGATGTATACAAATTCCTTCATATAGACAGATTGATTATGTGGATAACCGATTTGACATCAAACACCAATTTATAGTTTACAAATATCCGCGAATAAACCGAGATATTTTAACCCTAAATCTCATATTTATATCCCTGAAACGTAAAATATTCACGAATAACAGCCTAACTGTTCTGTGTTATTATTTTCCGTATAAATAGGATTTATCATACGGTGACGGGTAAAAGTTTATTGATGTTTTACGGGTAGTTTCCTGTTATTTGCGGTTATTTTTTCTGATGCCCAATCGGGAACTTTGCAGTTGAATAAAATCAAGTGTAAAGCATATGAAGAAATATTGTTTATTACTCTTGGGACTATGTTGTTTTGTCCCAATCCATGCGCAAAGCGTTATAGACAAGTACATCCGGGAAGGGCTTGATAATAACGAAAGTATAAAGCAGCAGACCTTCTTGTTGAAGAAGAACCTGTATGCCCTTAAAGAAGCGCAGTCGCTTTTCTTCCCGAAATTGATCGTTAGCGGCTCTTATAACAAGGCAGACGGAGGCCGTACCGTAGATTTTCCTGTCGGCGACCTACTCAATCCGATTTACAATTCCCTTAATGAACTTACGGGAAGTCAATCTTTTCCTTCTTTGGAAAATATGGCGATACAACTGAATCCCGACAACTATTATGATGCAAAGATACGATTGGATATGCCTGTATTCAATGCGGAACTGTTGTACAACCGGAAAATAAAGCGGACAACAGCGGATATGCAGGAAACGGAAATCCTTTTGTATAAGCGGGAATTGGTTAAAGAGATTAAGAAAGCATATTATCAGTATTGCCAATCGTCAAAGACTGTTGAAATAAGGGAAAACGCAGTGAAAGTGGCAGGCGAAAGTTTCAGGATCAATCAATCGCTTTTAAAGAACGGAAAAACAAACAACACAACTGTTTTAAGAAGCGAAAACGAAGTGACAAGAGCCGAAGCCGCTTTATTTTCGGCATTGCAGGCTCAAAAAAACAGCCAATCGTATTTCAATTTTCTGTTAAACAAGCCTTTTGAAACAGAAATAGAGATAGAAGAACCCGAAATAATCCTGTCGAACGGCAGCTCAAATATTTCTGTTGAGGACAGGGAAGAAATGCAAAAACTCTTGTTGGCATCCGATATAACACAATTGAATAAAGGACTTGCAAAATCATTTATGCTTCCTAAAGTGAATGCGTTTCTCGATTTGGGCTCACAGGGCTTTGACTGGAAAATGAACGATAAAACCCGCTACTATATGCTGGGGGTATCTTTACAATGGACGTTTTCTTTGGGTGGGCAGCATATCCATAAGATAAATGCGGCTAAAGCCGATATCGGTGCGACGCAAGCGCAAACCAACCATGTCCGGGAGCAATTGGAATTGCAATTACGGCAGGCAATCAATAACCACTTGGACGCCTTGAACAATTATGATTCCGAAAAGTCCCAGATGGATGTCGCTGAGAAATATTACAGGGATATGGTGAAGCTCTACAAAGAGGGACAAGCACTATACATTGAGTTGCTGGACGCCCAAACCCAATATATCAATACTTCGGTGTTGTTAAATATCGCCCGGTATAACGTCTGTATCAAACAGGCGGAAGTGGAACGGGCTAACGCAAGTTTTAATCTGAATAATTATTAAACGCAATGAAAACAATACATTTTATCATTATTGCAGGGATATCATTATCCGTAATGTCCTGCAAGCAAAAGCAAGCCGAAATGGTTAAAAATATAAATGATATTCCAGTTCAGTTGGCCGATGTCAGGACACAGGAAGTCGCAAACAGTGTAACAATACACGGTGCATTGACTACACTTGAAGAGGCGAAACTATCTTTCAAGACCGCTGGAATCATCAGCCGTATATATGTAAAAGAGGGTGATGGAGTATATAAAGGGCAGCTATTGGCGGAACTGAATTATACTGAAATCGAAGCACAATCCATACAAGCCAAAGAAAATGAAGATAAAGCAAAACGGGATTACCAACGTGCCGAATCCTTGTATGCCGACAGTGTTATTTCATTGGAACAGTTTCAAAATGCAAAAACTGCCTGGGTATTAGCCAAACAAGCCTCGGATATTACGGAATACAATAAAACAAATTCGCGGATTATTGCGCCTGATAACGGTGTGGTTTTAAAAAGGATTGCCAACGAGGGAGAACTGATTGGTATAGCCTCTCCCGTATTTATTGTGACAACAAAAACGGGAAACGGCCTGATTTTAAGAGCTGGTGTGCCGGTTACTGATTGGCAATCCTTGTCGGTGGGCGACAAAGCGGGGATTACGATTGACGGTTTTTCCGATAAAAAGTTCAACGGGCGCGTACATCACCTTGCCCTATCGACAGATCAAAGTTCGGGATTATACCTTGTTGAAGTAAAGTTGGAGCCGGCCAAAGAACGTATCTCTGTCGGAATGTTCGCCAATGCCGAAATAAAATCCGGCAAATCACATTCTTATAAAGTTATTCCTGTAAGCAGCCTTGCCGAAATTGCAGGAAAGAAGGGTGTGGTATATATCCCTGAAGGTAATAAGGCAAAGAAAATTCCGGTATCCATTGCCAAAATTGAGGATAATAATGCCTTTATCAGTCAGGGGTTATCGGATATAGACAAGGTTATCAACGAAGGAGCGGGATTTATAACTGAAAGCTCAACCATTAATATACAATAAGGCCCTATGAAAGCATTTATACAGTTTTTCGTAGAGAAAAAGCAGTTTACCTATATCGTTATCGCCGGGTTGTTGATATTGGGTATAAACTCATTGCTGACCATGCCGAGAGGCGAAGAACCGGATATGAATTTTCCGATTTATTCCGTGGCTGTAATCATGCCGGGAGCCACGCCAACGGAATTACAAGATCAGGTAATAAAGCCGATAGAGGATGCCTTTTATGAAATGGATGGCATAAAGGAGATTAAAGCCTCAGCTGCAAGCGGCTTGGCGTATATCGGGCTTCGGTACGATTTTTCTACGGACAGAGACGAAAAGTATCAGGAAATTATACGTGAAATGGAACGATTGCGTTCCGGTGAACTTCCTCAAAACATCGCACAAATTCTTATCAAGCGAACCCGAACAACCGATGTCAATATCTATCAGATTGCATTGTTGTCCGAAACCGCATCCTATGCGGATCTGGAATACCATTCCACCGAATTGAAAAACCGACTAAAAAAAGTGGGCGGTATAAAAACCGTAGAAACGTGGGGATATCCTCGTCAGGAAGTAAAAGTAGAGTTGAATATCAATAAACTTTCGGAGTATAATATTCCTGTCAGTTCGGTATTCACTGCTTTAAAAAGGGATAGCTATACGCTTCCGGCAGGAAATGTTGTTTCGGGAAACACGGCATTCAATGTAAATTCAGGCGATACCTACGAATCGGTAGAAGAAATTGCCAATACGGTAATCCATGTTGCCAACCAGCAGATTATACGTTTGAAAGATATTGCTGATATCAGCAAGGATTATGAAGAAGAAAAGCATATCGTCCGGCTGAACGGTACAAGGGCTGTTCTCGTTACAGCATCCTTAAAAGCAGGATATAATATTCTTGCGGTAGCTGACGCGGCACAAGCCATTATTGATGATTATGCAAAAGTTTTGCCGGCCAACATTGAGTTGAATAAACATTTTGACCAATCGGAAAGCGTTTCTTCCAGGCTTAATCAGTTGCTACACGATTTCATTATTGCCATTTTGCTGGTTTCCATAACCTTGTTGCCGCTGGGATTCCGCTCGACGGCAGTAGTTATGATTTCTATTCCCTTGTCGTTATCAATCGGGGTGTTCCTGTTGAGTATATTAGGTTGCAGCCTGAACCAATTCAGTATTGTCGGACTGATTCTGGCATTAGGGATTTTAGTGGATGATGCGATTGTTATCAACGAGAATATCGAGCGTTCTCTACGTTCCGGGCTTCCTTTGAGAAAAGCGATTATAGAAAGTACCGGCCAGATAGCCCTTGCGGTGATGGGTGTAACCACCATGATTATCCTTGCTTTTATACCCATTCTGTTTATGCCGGAAGTTTCAGGCGAATTTATGCGTTCCCTTCCGCTTGCAGTAATCACAGCCGTTGCCGCTTCCCTGTTCGTTTCATTGGCTATCGTTCCATTCATTTCGGATAAGCTGCTGAAAGAAAAAGTAAATCCCGAAGGAAATATCTTCTTACGCGGATTACACAAGGGAATCCATTGGAGCTACGGGAAGGTTATGGAAAAATCCCTTCGCCATCCGAAATGGGCTACGCTGATTGTTGCCGTAATTACCATTGCTGGATTCTCGGTGGCGGGCAGTATGGGATTCTCCCTTTTTCCAAAAACCGACAAACCTCAGTTTCATGTAAATATTGAAACTGCGCCTAACGCTTCGTTGGACGAAACGGATAAAGTTTGCCGGAAAGTGGAAGATATACTGTCTAATCAACCGGGGGTGAAGTATTATACAAGCAACGTAGGTAAAGGAAATCCGCAAGTATATTACAATGTGTACCAGCAAGACGAACGCCTTAACTTTGCCAATATATTTGTCCAATGCGAAGATGCGGATGTAAAACACAAAACCGCCATAATAGATTCCTTACGGCGGCAATTCCTGAAAATCCCGGAAGCCAAAGTCCAGTTGTTGGAGTTTGAACAAGGGCCGCCGCTGGAAGCACCTGTCGCTATTCGCATTTTTGGGGACAATCTGGATACATTGCGGAAATACTCATTGAAAGTGGAGGAAATTATAAAATCCATAGATGCGGCAATGTATGTAAACAATAGCATCGCCATTTCCAACACAGGGCTGAAAGTTGAAATAAATAAGGAGAAAGCATCCCTTCTCGGCGTTCGGAACGAAGATGTGGACAAGGCTGTGCGAATGGCGATAACAGGGTCTAAAGCCGGGGAAATACAGTTGGATCGGGTGGAACGAAAATCTCCAATCAATATACTTCTGCCTAAAGGCAGGTTCCAGCAAATGGATATATTCGATAAAATATATGTGCCGACCGCAAAAAGGAACGCCGTTCCCTTAACAAGCATCGCCGATATTGCCTTTGAGAAAAATCCGAACTCTATCACAAGGCTGAATAAAGACTTATACACAACGGTAACGGCTTATGCGCAGGAAGGGTATCTTTATTCCCAACTAAACAAAGATGTTGTAGCTAAGTTACAATCCCTGAAACTGCCTGCCGGATATACTTGGAAAGCAGCCGGGGAAACAGAGAATCAGCAACGGTCGTTTTCAGGATTCGGGGCAATCCTTCTGTTTACTCTATTTGCTTTTGTAGCAGCTTTGATCCTTGAATTTAAGAGTTTTAAATCCTGTTTAATAGTCCTTTCGGTGATTCCGTTAGGATTTATGGGGGGCATACTTGCATTATTCATTACCGGAAGTCCCTTATCGTTTATCTCAATAATTGGATTCATTGCATTAGTAGGGATCGAATTGAAAAACTCTATTCTTATGGTAGATTATACGAACTACCTGCGTAAAGAAGGTATGCCGTTAGATACAGCGGTGGCTACTGCCGGAGAAGTTCGGTTTATCCCGATATTCTTAACCACCATGACGGCCGTAGCCAGTATGATACCATTAATTATACAAGGGTCACCATTATACAGACCGTTGGCATTGGTAATTGTTGGAGGGTTGATTAGTTCCCTGCTGCTATCGCGTATATTGACACCGGTTCTGTATAAATTGCTGCCGCCTAAAATCGCATAGTCATGGAATAAATATTCGAAAACGAATCGGGGGTAATTTGGTTTTAGTAAGACGAGAATTACCCCTGAAACGTAAAAAATACCAAGATTTGGGGATTGAATTGTTTTTGGGATACCCGTATCTTTGTAGTCTATTAGAAAAAGATTACATAATATGAGTATTCAATATTCTTCTATCACTCAACCAGGGGCATGGCTGGAAGTTATAGCCCAACAATTCGGTGCTCCTGTCATTGATGACCAGATAAAACTCCCCCGCAAGCTGGGAGAAGGTTTTTTCAGGCAATATTATCCATTTGAGTGGCTGACTGTTTCGTATCTGCGATTCAAAGTGCATCAACCTATGAACGTAGAAAGAAAAGGTGTGCAAAACCGCCCGCTTATCCCAATTGTATTTTATCTGGACGAAGGCGAACAGTTTGTAAACGATAAACAATATACTGTCGGAATCCACAATAACAACGGGATTTTTATGCCATCACCAGAGATTGATACCCAATGGATTTTCCCGGCTAACAAGTGGATCACAAACCTGACATTGACATTCAACAGGGCATGGCTGATAAATCAGATGCAGGATAAAAACACCTTCCTTTACCGTTTGCTGACGGATAAGAAACCGTTTTACATCTTCGAATCGTTTTCCCCTGCGCTTTTGTGTATCGTCCATGAAATCGAGCGTAATATCAATTTATCCCATAATCTGGAACGGTTATATCTCTACGAAAGCATACTTCGGTTGTTCAATGCCTTTCTATCAAAAGCAAACGAGCGATTATTGGATGAAACAAAAAGCAGGATTCATGCTGCCGATATCGCACAATTATTCCAGGTACGTAAAATGGTACTGGACAATCTCGTTGATCCGCCCTCCATGATCGTTTTGTCTCAGGCAGCCGGAATGAGCGTATCGAAACTTCAAAAATGTTTCAAGTCTGTTTTCGGCAAAAGCATTATTCAGTATGCCATAGACGAGAAAATGAAATATGCCCGGAATCTACTTGCGACCAACGAATATTCCGTTTCGGAGGTCGGGTACAAGGTTGGGTATTCCAATCTGAGCCATTTTTCCGAAGCTTTTAATAAGGCATTTCTAATGACCCCTAAAGCCTATCTTTCATCTGTTGAAAATACACAAAACGAGTGCCGTTGTTGTGTGTTGAATAACCGTAAGTAAAGAAATACGTTTCGCGGGTACAGAATTACGTTCTACGGGCAGACCAGCCTTTCCATTAGCCGTAACTTTGCAGTAACAAAAAAAGTACAAAGTTAATGGATTTATTATGTGTAGATTATTTGATTGCAGAAAGTGCGCTGGATGTTTGCTGGCTCTATGCTGCACCACTATAGTTTCCGCCCAGACAATCAAGGTTCAGGTAACAGATGCCGAAACAAAAACTCAGCTTGAATACGCCAATATAGCATGGAAGCCTGTCGGTGCTGAAACCTTCAAGAACGGTACAACAACTGATACAAAGGGGAATGCAACGCTTTCCATCGGAAATCTTAAACAGATTCATCTGATGGTAAGCTATATTGGCTATGAAACCTTTTCCGATACGATTCCGACCCAATCAGGAAAATATGACGTAAAACTTCGACCTTCAGCATTAAACATGAAGGAGGTGGTTATCTATGGTAAATCGCAAGAGCAGGTTATCAGGGAATCACCGGAAGCTGTTTCGGTAATCAACATAAAGGAATTGCAGGGACGTTCCGTTTCGCTCGAATCGGTTTTAAATAAAACCACCGGATTAAAAATCGAACGAAGCGGTGGAACCGGCAGCAGTTCTCGTATTATCGTGCATGGCTTGGAAGGAAACCGCGTACAAATATTGTGGGATGGCTTGCCCATGAATACCAATGACGGAAGTTTTTCACTGGATGAGATACCTATCGACATTATTGACCGGATAGAAGTCTATAAAAGTATAATCCCGGCACGCTTCGGATGCGATGGGCTGGGTGGTGCTATCAATATCGTTTCCAAAGAATTTTCGACCGATTATGTGGATGCCTCTTACGAAATAAGCTCTTTCAATACCCATAAAGCGAGTATTTTTTCCCGTAAGAACCTTCCTAAAAGCGGAATTTTACTCGGCTTCGGTGGTTACTATACGTATTCGGATAATGATTACGAGTTTAACGTGCCCGAACGGGAAAACCTGCGTGTGAAAAGGGATCATGACCTATTTCGCTCTTATATGCTAAAAGGAAAATTAGCTTTCACCAAATTGTGGTTTGATGAAATAAGCACGGAGTTTGGCTATTACAGCCGTTTCAACGAGATACAAGGGGTTTTGAAGAATATCCAGCAGGCCGAAAACGATGCCGGAACATTCATGCTTGAAAATAAGATTAAGAAACGTGGATTCTTTAGCGAAAAGCTGGATTTAGAATCTCATTTTTCGTTGCAATACGTGAAGAATAACTTTACGGATACGGCAAGCGTGAATTATGATTTCGAGGGTAACTCTTATCCCAGCCCCAACGGTCAGGGCGAAACAGGCGATGTACCGCATGATACGGACGATAAGTATTTAGATCTGAACGAACGTATCAATTTCGATTATCATTTCACACCCAACCATAACCTGAACTTCAATACGCTTTTCCATTATGCCAAAAGGCAACCGAAAGACGATATTGCAAGCCAACATGCAGGGTTTACCATTGGGGGTTATCCGAGCAATATGACCAGTTTCATTTCCGGGCTTACATGGGAAGCTAATTTTTTCAATAAACGGCTAATCAACATGCTTTCGGCGAAGGTTTTCCATCTGAATTCAAAGATAGAAGACCTGACATCCTATGAAATGATGGAACCGCCGAAGCAAAAACAGAATAAAGCAACAGAGTTTGGTTGGATTGAAGCGATAAAATATGAAGTAATTCCCCATGTCCATCTAAAGGCATCTTACCAACGGGCTATTCGCCTGCCAAATCCGCAGGAATTATTCGGGGACGGGATTAGTATATTCCCCGCTGCCAGTCTGCGGCCGGAAAAGAGCCATAATTTCAATGCCGGATTCTTGATTGACAAGAATAACTTCCTGGGAATGAAACGGGTTCAGTTTGAAACAAGTGCTTACTACATGCAAGTAACTGATATGATTAAACTGATGCAGCAATATCGCTCTGCCGGATATGTCAATGCCGAGAAAGTTGAGATTAAAGGTATTGAAGGTGAGTTGAAGGTAGATGTTACACCAACCGTATATGTTTATGGGAATGTTACCTGTCAGAATGTAAAAGACGTTTTGAAATATGTACCCGGCTCGTCTACGCCCAATCCGACCTATGGCATGAAACTTCCGAACATTCCTTACTTCTTTACCAATTTCGGCGCAGAGTATCACAGTAATAAGTTGCTGGGTAAAAACTGGTATGTGAAAGCGTTTTGGGATAGCAAGTTTACAGAGGAATATTACTATTTCTGGGAAATGACCAACCTTGAAAAAAGACGTATTCCCCGTAGTTGGATAAACGATGTAGGCGTATTGTTCACCTATAAAGGCAAATATTCCCTTGCTGCGGAATGTCATAACATAGGCGATATAGAAGATTGGGATCAGTACCGCCAACCCTTGCCGGGACGGTCGTTCCACATAAAATTCCGATATACCTTTTCAAAAGGTCTTTAAGTTTAACAATTAAAATAAATAGCAAAAATGAACAAGTTGAGATTTAAAACATTTGCCGTACTGGCAGTGATGATGGCCACAGTTTGCCTGATGTCCTGTGACAAAGACGACCCGAAGCCAAACCCGGACGAAGGACAGCATCACTTCCTGTTTCTTCAATATTTAGACAATAGTGCAGCCTATATAGGTACGTTCAGCGACCTTTCCCAAAAGAACGTGGATAACAAGAATGCCTACGAGTTTGGTTTTGGTTGTTATCCGTTCAGTTACAAAAACATAGTTCTTCTGGCTGAAGGCGTTTGGGGCGATAAAATACACAAGTTTGTAAGGGGAAGCGACGGGCATATCTCGCCTGCCGGAACCATGACCTTTGCACAGGGGGCCAAACCCGGCGAAATCACTTTTGTCGATGAACATTTGGCGTATGTTTCGATTAACGGACGTGGAACTATTGCCATGATTGACCCTACGGAAATGAAACAATTGGGCGAAATCGACCTTTCCGCATACGCAGTAGGGGACAATAACCCCGACCCCGGATGTAATGTTCTTCGCGATGGAAAACTTTATGTGGCATTGAATCAGTCGAACTCTACCCATTCTTCTGTCCCCGGTATTGGTGCAGAGGTCGCCATTATTGATCTGGGAACAAAGAAGGTAGAAAAAGTCATTAAAGATTCTCGTACCCGTCCGGTAGGAATGTTCCGCCATTCATGCGCCTTTACGGACGAAAAAGGCGACATCTATTTTTACAGTGCGGGGATGGATGGCGTAAACCCGTTGAAAGACGGCTTCCTGCGTATTAAAAAGGGTGAAACAGAATGGGACAAAGATTACCATTTCAAATTATCGACAACTTCCATTAAAGGAATCCCTGACGACAATGCCGTTTCACTGGTTCCGTACCTTTACGATAAAAACGGGAATATATATGCCTGTATCCAGTTGCAATCCAAAACAAGTAATCCGCCCGATTTTGTCAATGACAAAAACTTCCAGCCGGTAAAGATTAACGTCTGGAACAAAACCATTGAAAAGATAGAATTACCGTTGACTACCAGCATGGGGTCATTTGCGTATGCCAAGTATGGCGATTTGATTGTCTTCGGAATGACATGCGCTAATGGGACGGGGTACTATACCTACAATAAGAAAACAGGCGAGTGTTCCTCAAGTCCCGTTACCACAACCGTAGGTGTTCCGGCCAGTTTGATTTCATTTGAGTAATAATACCTAACTAAATAAACTGTATAATATTAAAAATTATAGTATATGAGCAGAATACCCCATAAATGCGAAGCCTTTGAAGGTGAATTTTCGATAGGAAAAAAACGCATTACCGCAAATTCATACGTTAAGGATCACCAGAAATTCCCAAAAATATATAGCTCAATAGCAGATATAATATTAGGATTAAAGAAAGAAGGTGACTTTCTTGAAGTTGGTGCAGGAGGTGCATTTTTAGCCTCTATTATAGCAAAGAAGGCAAGTAATGTAAAAATTACTGCAACTGACATATCTCCTGATATGGTTCGACTTGGAAAGGAATATATAAATAAACAAGGATTGGGAAATAGAATTGAATACATACATTCCAAAGGGGAAGCTATAAACTTTCCTGAAAAGAAATTTGATATGATTTATTCTTCCTTTTCATTAAATTATTGGAAAGATCCTATTTTACTCATCTCTAATTTAGAGAAATATTTAAAACCGGGTGGCATTATTTTTATAATGGATTTCAGGCGGGTTTGGTGGGTGCGTTTAATCCCTCAATTTATTTGGAGAGATGTTCCTGTAATTCTTGCAGGTTATACACGTAAGGAAATCCATCGGTTATTCAAGAAAAACAGGAAAAAAGTCCCTGAAGTAAATCACATCTATCCTTTCTCCTTATCAATAACAATTAGAAATAATATCAGACATGAGAAAAGTTAGTAATATCCCCAGAGAAGGTGATGTAAATTGCAACCTTCCGACTTTGTCTGAATACGCAAAGTCTATTGCAGAGTTTTCCAATAAGGAAATCTTACCACTTGTTTCGGAAATGGACATGAAAGCTGAAATGGATAAAAGCCTTGTTAAAAGCTTATTTGAATCAAAAATCATGTCTATTGAAATCCCGGTTGAATATGGCGGATTAGGATATTCTTTTGCCCATACCATAACCGCAATTGAAGAAATATCAAAAGTCGATCCTGGGGTTGCTGTATTTGTTGATGTTCATAATACTTTAGTTATTGGAGCAATCAACAAGTGGGGTACAAATGCACAGAAACAATATTATTTGCCAAAACTGGCAAATAATATTGTTGGTGCATTCTCGTTGACAGAACATCATGCCGGAAGTGATGCCTACTCTTTGTCATGTGAAGCTCGAAAACATCATAATGGGTATCTTATTACCGGTAAAAAGCATTGGGCTACCAATGCACGGGAAGCGGGAATATTTATCCTGATGGCTAATGTTCTTGGAGAAGATTCTATTCCTCATTTAACTGCATTCATCATTGATGATACCACGAATCTGAAGGTGCTTGCTCCGTCAGAAAAAATGGGAATCCGGGCTTCCTCCACTTGCGATATGGAATTGGATTATGTCTTTGTACCGGAAGAGAACATATTGGGAGGAGTCGGTTTTGGAAAACGCATCATATTGGAACTTCTTACGGATGGCAGGGTTGGAATTGCGGCACAAATGCTCGGTCTGGCACAGGGGGCATTTCATTTTGCAAGTAAGTATTCGCAGGAAAGAAAACAGTTTGGTAAAGTGATTGCCAATTATCAAGGTGTTCACTTTGAACTTGCGAGAATGGCAACCCGTATCGAGGCAATCCGCGGCCTTTTAGAGAAATCCGTTCAATTAAAAGCTAATGGTGATTTCATGAGATATTTCAAGTTTGCATGTATGGCTAAACTATACTCATCAGAAGTCGCCGAATACACAGTTTCTAAAGCTATTGAAATTTTAGGTGGCGAAGGTTATATGAAGACATCTCCGGTAGAAAAGATGTACCGGGATGCTAAGATTGGAGCCATATATGAAGGGACTTCAAATATTCTTTTAAAGACAATAGCAAAAATTATATTGAAGACAAAAATCTCCGATTAAAATATGTAACAAATGAAATCGCAGGATAAAAATAAGGTTTCCATTTTTTCATTCTTAGACAGTCAAGCAAGAATGAATCCAAATGAAACTGCATTTGTATTACTGGGAAAAGGATATGAAATTATTGATACAATTACCTATAAAGAATTATATTTTCAAAGTAGCAGGATTGCTTCATATCTTGATAAAAATGCAAAAAGCAATATCGTTATACAATTGTTTGATCAGTCCATCAACGGAGTGAAAGCGTTTTGGGGATGTCTCCAGTGCGGAAAGATCCCATTCCCGGTATATTACAACAGTGGGAAAGATATAAAAAATGATTTGCGGAATATCTTAGAGATGACACAGGCAACGTGCATTGTATCGGATTCTAAAATTATCCATGAACTTACAGAAGCCTCGGCTTTTAGCAACTTGACAGATGTTTTTGCAGTAGAAGATATATTAAGTTCAACACCTGACATTGAATTTAAGGAAAAAAACAACAATAATGATATTGCTTGTATTTTATCTTCTTCCGGAACAACCGGTGTACCCAAAGGAGTGGTAATAACCAATAGGAATATATTCTGCAATTTGGAAAGAGCAACGGACATATTTTGCTATTCGCCAGATTCCAGAATCTTGACATGGTCGCCCATACAACATGTTTTAGGGTTGACTATCCACATGATGATGGGAATTTACAAAGGAATTCCGGTGTATCTGATCCCGTCAGCTCTTTTTATGGAAGATACACACTACTTCCTAACGCTTATACCAAAGTACCAAATTACTCATTTAGGTTTTCCCAATTTCGCGTTTAAGCTTCTTGTCGAAACCCAACGTGAAAATAAAAATTATCCTTATGATTTATCCACTCTAAAATCTATCACTTGTGGAGGAGAACTGGTTCATCATAATGATTTGAACAATTTTATTGAATGTTTTAAGCCTTATCATCTCAATCCGGCTTCCATTATCCCGGCATATGGAATGACCGAAACTTGCGGAGTAATCAGTGGTTATAAACCTACAGAAAGTCGTTATAAAACAATTGATAAAGTGCCTCATGAAAGTCTCATTGTATCCAATGGGTGCGTAAAAGACCGTACTAAAATAAAGATAGTTGATGGGAAATCAGGCTTAGATTGTAAAGAAGGAGAAATTGGTTATATTCACATTGCTGGTGATATCTTATCCCCAGGTTATCTTTCTCCTGAAATAATTCAGAAAATTGAGATAGACGAAAAGTATGTATCTTCTGATTACGATTCCCATGAATGGCTAAATTCCGGTGATTTGGGCTTTATTCAGGATAGTGAGTTATATATCGTTGGAAGAGAAAAAGATATTATTATCATCCGTGGCAGGAAATACAATTTGGTTGAGATAGAGCAAATTGTACACCAGGAGTATGCGGATGAGATTCCCGTTTCTGTGGCTATAGCTGCTTTCATCAATTCGGAAGAAAAACTGATTTTATTATTGGAGGTTAATGCTTGTGTACTGGAGTCGGATGAACAGAAGGATATTTTAAAAGATAATATTCGCTCGTGCTTAGTTAAATCTAAGGGAATCTCCCCCTATGAGATTATTTTTCTTGAACAAAATTCACTACCAAGAACTAATCTGGGAAAAATCAGCAGGAGTGATAGTGTAAAACTTTACCTCAAAAAAATATCTTCAAAGGTAAGCGAAAATGAAACCGTTTCGGAAGATGAAAATTATGTTATCCTTTCACAAAAGATATCGGAATTAGTTGATACAAATGACGTTTTGGACTTTCACAACAAAAGTCTGATTGCAATGGGCTTTGATTCTTTATCTCTTGCAAGATTCTGTTCTTTTGTAAATACAACCTTTGGTGTAAACTACACTATCAGCGATTTTTTCAAAAAAGGTTTTACTCTTAAAACGTTGCTTTTACAGTTAAAAGGTAAAAAGGCTATTCAGAAACAGGAAACTGACATTTCTTTAATGCACAAAGGACAAAACAGCGTTACGCAGACAGAGTTGACGGATATTCAACACTCATACTGGATTTCTCAACAAGGGAAATACACCTTGTCCGGTAATTCAGCTTTGATATATGTGGAAATAGAATGTTTGGATGAAATAAAAGTAGATAAGCTAACTGAAGCGTTACGCAAACTTGTTCAGCGTCATCCGTTGTTGTTATCGGCAGTCAATGATGACGGTTATTTAGTTATTCAGCATGATAACCAACTAATAAATGAGATTCCGGTTTTCCCAATCTGCGATTTTGATAAAATCAGGCAGGAATACTCTATTGCATATTTTGATTTAACCCAGGCACCACTTTTCAGAGTGTGTCTATCGGAAGCACCCGCTAAACGTATTATTCATTTTTGCATCAGTTTACTAATCGCAGATGCTTCGAGCATCCAGCTGTTAATGAGAGATTGGTTTCTTTTTTATCATGAAAGAGAAAGTGAGTTACCCGCTTTGAAGACCGATTTCGCCAGTTATGTACACGAACTGTCCAAGCGAAAAGAAAGTCCTGATTATTTACGGGCTAAAGAATATTATCAGCAATCAATTGGTTCAATTCACAAAGCTCCTGAACTTTATACCTTACAAGATCCAGCCCTTATAAAGAACAGTAGAATCGTTCATCAGGAACATCTTTTTGATAGGGAAACAAGCGAGCGGCTGAAAAGGATAGCCCAGGAAATGAATGTAACAAGTACCACTTTATTTCTGGCATTCTTCTGCCGTGCGCTTTCCCTTTGGAGCAAATCACCTGCATTCTCTATTATCCTAACGATTGATGGACGTGCATTCTGTGATCAAATCTATAATGATATTGTGGGTGATTTTACTTCTACTCAAATACTATCGTTGGATTGCAATGGACTTAAAATAGATGAACTGATTAGAGCAATTCAGGATAGAATCAGTAAAAATCTGGATTACCATCAGTTTAACGGCGTAGAAATTTCCAGGATGATTTCTCCGTCCGGCAACTTAACCCCCATTGTATTTACAAATGCAATAAAGTCTTCGGAGAAGTACCAGTCCGGCAGCTATGCTTATTCATGGGGGAAAAGAAGTTACTCTTATTCCCAAACACCACAAGTATGGTTAGATTGTCAAATCTTTGAAGATAATGGTCATCTGATTCTTGCCTGGGATTATATCAAAGAAATATTCCCATGCAAGATGATGAGCGATATGTTTGCTTATCTACTTTCAGAAATTACGCAGTTGACGAGTGCCAATTTGAAAGAAGCGGGTAGTAATTTCATATTGCCTCATGGGCAGTATAAACTACGTGAGGAATATAATGATACAAGCGTTGAAGTTGTACCGCAAATGCTTTTCTCCGGTTTTTTGGCTAATGTTCAAAAGAAACCGGGACATGTAGCTATAGTCCATAATGACCGGCTGATTACTTATAAGGAACTACATAATGCAGTTGCAACAATTGTAAGGCTTATGGAAGAAAAAGGCATTACTGCCCAAACGAGAATAGGTATTTATTCGCACAAGGGTTGGGAACAGGTTGCTGCCGCATTAGCCATACAGATTGTTGGTTGCGCTTACGTCAGTATAGATCCGGACTTGCCGTTTGTAAGACGGGAATTTATCTTGAATGATTCAAACATCGCTTTGATTATATCTTCCGAAGAGTTATCGAAAGAGGTAGAAAGGAATGAGCGTATTGTTGTTGTCTGCAAGGTAGACTATTTAACTGAAAGTCAAAGTGATATAATATCAAAGACTTGCCGGGACGTAAAATGCCCTGCATATTTAATATATACATCAGGTTCGACCGGCACGCCTAAAGGTGTGGTGATTTCACATGAAAGTGCCTACAATACGATATGGGATATCAATCGGAAGTTTGCTATCACAGAAAAAGACCGTGTTTTAGCTCTGTCTTCATTAAGCTTTGACCTGTCTGTTTATGATATTTTTGGGTTGTTGGATGCTGGCGGAGCAATTGTGATTCCCGACCACACCCAGCTAAAGAATCCCGACCATTGGAGAACTCTTATTGATAAATACCATGTGACAGTCTGGAATTCTGTCCCTGCCTTAATGGAGATGTTTACATTCTATTTAGGAAGAGAAATGTATGAATCAACACTTCGGCTTTGTCTTTTGAGTGGCGATTGGATACCTGTTGCACTTCCTAATCTATTACGAAAGCTTTTTGTCCGCTCTTTAGAAATAATCAGTTTGGGAGGTGCTACAGAAGCTTCTATTTGGTCAATATATTATCCTATTGACCAGGTTGAAAAGCACTGGAAAAGCATACCGTATGGAATGCCATTGGTAAATCAACAGATGTATGTGCTAAACGATCAATTAGAGGACTGCCCGGAATATGTAACTGGCCATATCTATATCGGTGGCATAGGGTTGGCACGTGAATACTGGAACAATGAAGAAAAGACCAATCAGGCATTCATTGAGCATCCAATAAAGAAATGCAGGTTATACAGAACTGGTGATTTGGGACGATTTATACCTGAAGGCCATATAGAGTTTTTAGGCCGCGAAGATCATCAGGTTAAAATAGGCGGTTTCAGAATTGAAATTGGCGAAATAGAAAGCGTTCTGAATAAACATGAGTTAGTCAATAGGGCTATCGTTGTCAAAAAGAAAGACAGTACAGGAAGTGAAAAATTAGAATGTTTCATTGTACCTGCCGATCCAACAGGACATCAGTTTAACGATGATTCCGGGATTATCACCGACAAGGAAGAACGGAAGAAATTTAAGCTATCCCTGCATGGGATTCGTAGATCTGCTTTGGGAAAGACAAATATCGGTTTAAACCTATCCCAAAATGGGTATTACCAGAATTATGTCATGCGGGCTTCGTCAAGGCGTTTTTTGGATGCTTCAATCGATTTGACATTACTCGGTGAGTTTTTATCCTGTATAAGTATCTGGGAACATAATGGCTCTTTAAGACGCAGATATGCTTCTGCCGGAAGTTCATATCCTGTACAGGTTTACTTGTGCCAGCACAGAAATCGCATCAACGGATTGGAGAATAATGTTTTGTACTATTATAATCCCTTATCCCACAGCCTAAATAAAGTTACTGATTATTTTCCGGTATTGACAGATTATCATGAGAATGAAAATAAGGAAATATATAAGGAGGAAGGCTTCTCCGTTTTTTTGGTTGCAAACCTGAATGCGATAGAACCTTTGTATGGGAAAAAAGCATTTGAATTTTGCCTTATTGAAGCCGGGTTAATGACGCAAGTGATGGAAACTACTGGTGTAAATACAGGTATAGGGATATGTCAGATCGGTAGTTATAAGAACTATGATTTCATCAGGGATTTCAATCTACCTGACGAAAATTACCGACTTATCCATTCGTTTATTGCAGGTAAAATCGACTTTACAGATCATGCTCGGTCACTTCCAAGGCACGAAGATGATAGTAGCCAGGATTACGGGAAAGAAGATACCATTGCCATATTAAAAGAATATGTTCTGAATGAGCTTCCCAATTATATGTGCCCTTCAAATTGGCACATACTATCTGATATGCCCCTAACTTCCAATGGGAAAGTGGATTATTCCGCTATATTAAATTATGGTGAGAAGGAAACGGTTAGTTGTACAGTTCAACCACCTCCACAGCCTTCAACACAACAGGAAGCCTCTTTTAAGAATCTTGTGATAGATGAAGTATCGCAAGTATTAGGGACAAAGGATATTGATTTAGATGCGAACTTTTTTGAGATTGGTATAGATTCCAAGACCATTGTCAAAGTTTGGAGAGGTATCACAGATAAATCCCAAATTAAATTCCCCCTGACTTCCATTTTTGAGCATACTACCGTGCGAAAACTTACTCGCTATTTAGAAATTACAAAGAATAAATAAAAGGAAAGATTATGAATACAGATATAGCAATAGTCGGCATGTCATGCAGGTTTCCTGATGCAGATTCTATTGGTGCATATTGGGAAAACCTGAAAGAAGGAAAGCAAAGCATAAAGAAGCTTTCAGAAGAAGAACTCAAATTATCTGGTATTTCTGATACTCTTTATAATCAGGAAAACTACGTTCGGGCAGCGTCCTATATCAGTGATATTGAACATTTCGATGCAGGTTTCTTTAAATATTCTCCCAGGGAAGCAGCTATTTTAGATCCCCAACAACGGATTATGCTGGAACTTTCTCATGAAGCTTTGGAATCCGCTGGTTACAATAGCGAATACAACACTCAAAATGTTGGTGTTTTCATGGGATCGGGTTACAATCAATATCTTTTGAAGAATATCCTAAGAGGGCGAAGCATAACAGATAACAGTGAAGAGTTTTTCATACAAACGTCGAATGATAAGGATTATCTGGCCTCACGGATTTCTTATAAATTAAACTTGCATGGCCCCAGTGTAAACATACAAACAGCCTGCTCAACCTCTTTGGTTGCTGTCCATTTTGCACGAAAAAGCTTGCTGGCGAAAGAATGTGATTGGGCAATAGCCGGAGGAATAACATTAAGACTCCCGCAGAAACAAGGATATTTTTACGAACCGGAAATGATTGTTTCTGACGATGGAAGATGTTGTCCTTTTGACGAAGCTGCTAACGGAACTGTTTTCGGGAGTGGTGCCGGTGTTATCGTTCTGAAACGTTTGGAAGACGCTATTGAAGACGGAGATAATATTCTTTGTGTAATAAAGGGGTCTGCAATAAATAATGACGGCCAAAACAAGGTTGGATATACTGCTCCCAGCCTATCAGGTCAACAAGCCGTTTTAAACAGTGCTATTAGGGATGCTAATATTCCGGTTGACACCATTTCTGCTATTGAAGCACACGGAACGGGAACTAAAATGGGTGATCCGATAGAATTTGATGCGTTGGTAACCGTCTTTAATGGTGTTCAAAAGAAATGTAGTATTGGTTCGGTGAAAGGTAATATAGGTCACTTAGAGAATGCCGCGGGCATCGCAGGGTTGATAAAAATGGTTCTTTCCCTAAAAAACAAAATGTTGGTTCCATCTGTCAATTATACCTCACCCAATCCCTTCATTGACATTGAAAACAGTCCGTTTTATGTTAATATAGAAACAAAATATTGGGATAATCAGGATAATGATTACCCAAGAAGATGTGGAGTAAGCTCATTTGGGATTGGGGGAACGAATGCGCATGTAATTCTGGAAGAGTATGAAAGCGATAGTGATACCTCCAACCATACTAATAAACAAGATTATTATCCGATAAATATTTCTGCCGATTCTAAGGAATCGTTACGTAAAAATGAGCAAGCCCTACTGGAATATATTCAAAACAGCCCGGAAGTTGAACTATCGCAGGTTTCATATACCCTGGCTTGTAGAAGAAATGCATATAAACACAGGCATAGTTATTCGTGTTCCTCCATTAAGGAACTTGCAGAATTGCTGAACAAAGAAAGTGACTCATCTTTAGTCGCTGGTGACTTTGATATTGCTTTCATGTTTCCGGGACAAGGTTCTCAATTTGTTGGAATGTCAGTTGAATTGTACAATAAAGGTGGCGTTTTCAAAGAAGAATTAGATCGGTTAATGACTCTTTTTCAGGCTCATCTTGCTATTGACCTCTGTAGCATTTTGTGGGGGCAGGATAAAACCAAGAACATAAACGATACGATTTATGCTCAGCCACTACTTTTCATTATAGAGTATGCTTTGGGGAAACAACTGATTGCATGGGGCGTTGAACCGAATATCATGATCGGTCATAGCATTGGTGAATTTGCCGCTTTTTGTCTGGCAGGTATGATAAGTGTCGAAGATGCTGTAATCCTCGTTAGCGAAAGAGCTTCATTAATGCATGCTATTAATAAGGGAAAGATGTATTCTGTACATTCAGAGGAAGAAGTTATTATGCCTCTGCTCCCGGCAGGTTTATCCATTGCCGCAATCAATACCAAAGATTTATTAGTGGTATCCGGTAATGAAGATGTGATGGAAAAGTTCTTGCAGATTGCAGATGAAAATGGAATAACCTATGGACAACTGCACACATCAGCTGCATTCCATTCTTGCTTAATGGAACCGGTGTTAGCCGATTTCTACGAAGTAGCAAAAAAAGTCACATTCAATCCTGCGAAAATAAGAATTGCTTCTACCCTGAATGGGGAAATAATAAATATAGGCCAAAGCATATCGGCAGAATACTTGATGAACCAAATCAGGAGGCCGGTTCGTTTCAAGGATGCCACTAATACTATCTTAAAACTGGAGCCGCATATTTTTGTTGAAGTGGGGGCAGGAAGCACTTTGAAAACATTTATCAAACGGATAGACCACCGGACAAATGCGGTAAATCTTTTACCGGCAGCAACCTCAAATATGAACTCTTTGCATTCCCTGTATTTGGCATTGGGCAATATTTGGAGTTTGGGTACAAAAGTAAACTGGAAAGCATTGTTTTCTACTGATGAGAGAATTTTCATTCCGCTACCTACTTATCGGTTTGACAGAAAAAGATATTGGATTCAACCTGCTGAACATACAGGGCAAGAAATAGAAACTATTTATAAGAGTGTCGGTGTGCAGGAAGACAAAGATGAGTCCCGAAATGGGTCAAAAGAAGAATCCTTGTCAGAAAAACAAAGAACCTTGTTGAGAATATTCTCATCTGTTTTAGGCATTGAGAATATTAGGTTAGAAGATAACTTCTTTGAAATGGGAGGACATTCATTGCTTGCAACAAGAATTCTGTCAAGGATTAACAAGGAATTTTCCAGTGATATACGCCTTAAAGAATTCATGAAATATCCAACCATTAAAGCCCTTTCGGATAAAATAGAAGAATCCGACGAAGTGGATTTAGGACTTCCGGTAATTGTGGAAGACCTGGAAAATTTACATACTCCGTTTCCGCTCACTGAAATGCAGGAAGCCCAATGGTTGGGAAGAATTGAGGCTTTTAATACAAGTGGTGTTGCTGCTCACTTGTATTTTGAAGTCGAGAATTACAATCTGTGCCCATTAACAATTTCAAAAGCATGGCAAAAACTCATTGAGCGTCACGACATGTTGAGAACCATTATTCTGGAGGATGGAACACAGAAGATTCTTCCGTTACCTATGGAGTATAAGGTAAAAATCAATGATTTCAGCAACGTATCAAACGCTGATGCGGAAACTCGGCTACAGGAAATAAGGGGTAAAATGGATAGTGTTGTACGTCCTATTGACCAATGGCCATTATTTGAAGTACAATGTTCCGTTTTGCCACAAAACAAAGTAAGGATACATTTCAGTTTAGACTTGATTATTTGTGATGTCGCAAGTTTACGAATCCTAATGAAAGAATGGGCTTTGCTTTATTCAAACATGGAACGGGAATTACCGGCAATTGATTTAAAATTCAGAGACTATGTTCTTGCGGAAAAGAAAATTAGAGACTGTAATGTATATAAAACCTCCGATACCTATTGGGATGAACGTATCAAAACATTGTCTGGCAGACCTGAATTACCTTTGAAGAATGTCACCCTGACAGAATCTCCACGCTACAAAAGGCTCAGTTATACCATAGAAACAGCGTTATGGGAAAGGTTAAAAGAGGTTGCTGGCAAAAAAAAGATTTCGCCTTCAATGGTATTATTAGCCGGATTTAGTGAGATACTTGCTTGCTGGGGCCAAAACAAAAGCTTTTGCATTAACACTACCATAATCAATAGGCATCCCCTGCATCCACATGTGAATAGATTGGTGGGTGAATTTGCTTCTTTTGCTCCCATTGAAGCGAATTTAAAAGAAGCTGTTGATTTTGAATCGCTTGTATTGAATTTGCAACAGGAAAACTGGAACAATCTGGAAAACAGGTATGTACATGGTACAACCATTCTACGAAAAATAGCAAAGGAGCGGGGAAATACTGCTGGAGCCGTTTTACCTATCGTTTTTACCAGTACTATTGTACATGATGCCAGTGGCGAGAATCTTTTTCATGAAGTATTTGGAGACTATAATTATGTTTTGTCCCAAACGCCACAGGTGTGGCTTGACCATGCAGTCTTTGAGAACGTTCATGGCCTAATGCTTAGTTGGCACTTTATTGACAACGTTTTTGAAGATGGTGTTATTGACGAAATGTTCAATGCTTATATTAAGTTGATACTATCGTTGTGCGAACAAACGGTAGATTGGCACCATCATTATTACGATTTGATTCCGTCCAGTCATTTGGAAGCTATCAAGGAATATAACACTACCAGCGAAGATATTCCTACGACAACACTCCATAACCTTTTCTTTAACTCTTGTAAGGACTTTGCAGGTAAAACAGCCATTATTTCCAAAGGAAAACAGATAAGTTATGATCGGTTACGTGTGTTAGTCCTATACTATTCTTCGGTGATTAAAGAGAAAAACATCGGAAAAGATAAGCCTATCATTGTCTTAATGGAAAAGGGATGGGAACAGGTTGTAGCAGTGTTATCTATCCTGAATGCCGGATACGCATATCTTCCGTTAACCATAGAAACACCTGTTGAGAGGGTTAAATACATTATTGACGAAACGGACTGTAGTCTGATAATCTCGATATCGGAGCATAGTGAACAGTTGGAAAACTTTCCGGATGTGGATGTGGTGTCTGTGGAAGATAGGAATATTGACCTTTCAATGGTTAACCTATCAATGAATGAAGTTTCACCAAACGATATAGCCTACATCATCTATACGTCAGGTTCTACAGGAAAGCCCAAAGGAGTAGTAATATCTCACAAAGGGGCTGTAAATACGATTATTGATATCAATAACAGATTTAAGATAAAACCATCTGATAGTATCTTTGCTTTATCAGAATTAAGTTTTGACCTGTCTGTTTATGACATATTTGGTATGCTTGCTGTTGGTGGGACTATTGTAATGCCCGAATCCGGGATGGCAAAAGATCCCGAAAGCTGGCATAAACTCGTAATGGGATATAACGTGTCAATTTGGAATACAGTTCCGGCCTTAATGGAAATGTATGCTGAATATGTATCCAATATATCTGAATCAAACAACATCAGTATTAGACTTGCGCTTTTGAGTGGCGACTGGATTCCCTTGTCCATGCCCGATAAATTGAAAGTCCTTAACCCACAAATGGAGATCATAAGCTTGGGAGGTGCTACCGAAGCTTCTATTTGGTCTATTTATTATCCAATAAATCACGTTTCTAAAGAATGGAATAGTATTCCATATGGGAAACCACTTGCCAATCAAACAATCCTGATATTGGATGATTCATTAAACCCTTGTCCCATTTACGCAACGGGCAACATATACATAGGCGGTATTGGTGTTGCAAATGGTTACTACAAAGACAAAGAAAAAACCGAAAATGCTTTTGTTAGACTGGAAGGAAGTAATGAAGTTATATACAAGACCGGGGATCTTGGCCGGATGTTACCTGACGGGAATGTTGAATTTCTTGGAAGAGCAGATTCACAGGTAAAGATTGGTGGTTACAGGATTGAACTTGGAGAAATTGAATCGTGCATATCCGCAATTGAAGGCGTGAAAGCCTGTGCTGTTGTTTTAACCCAGCAAAAAAGAAAAATCAAAGCATCGGTACAACTTAATGAAGGGGCACAATTAACTACAAGTGAAATTCAGGAAAAATTAAGTCTTGTTCTTCCACACTACATGATGCCCCAGGAACTCTTTATTTTGTTGAAGTTGCCATTAACCCCAAACGGGAAAATAGACCGTAGGCGCCTATCCGAAGAGACAGATGTATGTGAGAGTGAAGAAAGGAAATTGTGCATTAATATGATGGAGAAAGATTCTGCCAAATATGATATTATGATTGAAGTCTTTGCTGAAATTTTGGGGATTGATAAGTCCATGATAGACATCAATCAGAACTTCTTCTCAATGGGGGGTGATTCCATATTGGGGGTAAAAATTATATCCAGGTTGAAACAGCACGGAATAACATTATCCCCCAGAATGATTTTCGAGCACCCAACGATTAAAGGACTTACGGAAGCATGTGTATTAAGCAATGAGGAAAAGGTCGCCGAAAGTGACATCATATATTTATCCGCATATCAACAAATGTTGATAGACTATTGTGGTGATGACGTTTTTGCTCAAAATCATATTGTCTTGCTGGAACTGAAAGAACAAATCGACCCTGACAGATTAGATCAAGGTGTATCAACGCTATGCCCTTTGTTCGACTTCTTAAAGGGGCAACTCTTAAAAGTAAAAGACACATGGGAGCTGCATGTTAACCTCAATTATAGTTTTGAGATTGATTTTGTAGATAATATTCCAGAAAACACATCATTTGAAGATTATGTAGAAACTATAGCAAGCGACTTTATTCGTGATTTTTATTCCGGTGCTACTCCATTGTTCAGGATTTGTTTATTGCAGCATACAAACAAAGATTATCTACTGGTTATATCCAATAAATTAGTGTTGGACTTACATTCGGTTGATTTACTGCTCAAACTCCTACTAAACAACATGTATTATGGTGTGGGCATTTCCAAAGAAATAAGTAAACGAATAGCTTCTTTAAGTGATATTGCCGGTCTTTACAAATCATGCAGCATATTGAGAGATAAACGAGCAATACTGGAGGCTCGGATACAAGAAGGGCCAGATTTACCTCTTTCTATAAAAATTGAAAATGAATATATGAAAGAGGTTGAAGGAGTTGCAATCATAAATCTATTAATAAGGGCTGCTGCTTCATGTCTAAATTTCATAAGCGAAGACCGGACATTTGTCAGATACACTATTCCGAGAGACTATGAGAACCTTTTGGAACATTCTTTAGAAGCCACTTGCGGCAATTTCCTCATGACATATATTGTTCCACTGCAACTCAGTGATCTATCTGTCAATTATAAGAAGATGAGGGATATAATAGTCGATAACTCTATCGATTTAAGTATGCAGACATCAACAGATGTTTCTGAAATTGTGCCCAACGTAGATATTGTGTTTTATGGTAATATAAGCAACGATGCGTCATATTATAGCATATTAGACCGGAAAAGTAGCCCTCTAAAATCTTGTTCTGAAGTTACTATTGAAGCTTTTATAGTGAATGATCAATTAGAAGTTTCAATTCTTGTAGAAAAAAGTTTAACAGCTTCGGATGAACTGCAAAAACAATTCAAGAATCACTTACTGAAAGAGATTAAGAACTTAGAAAAGATGCAAGCGAGAGATTCTCGTGAGTTTAAAGGCTTGGAGATTTCTAAGGAGAATTTTAATGAGTTAATTTCAAAATAAGTTCATATCATGAAAAAGACTGTAAATAGTAAAATCGAAGATATTCTTAATGTTACGTCTATGCAACATTGGTATTACAATATCTATAAGAATGCGAAGGACTCGAAAACCTTAATGATGGATTTGGAATTTGTGTTTTCTGGTACTGTCGATTTAAGCATATTGAAAAAATCTTGGAACTTGATTTTGAAAAAGTATCCCATGTTGAGAACTGCATTTTATGAAACAAAAACTCATGAAGTGTTTCAGGTAGTCTACAAGGATTATTATATTGAAATCGAGTCTGTTAATTGGAAAGGTGTAAATCCTCATAAACAGGAAAAGTTAACACAGAACTTGAGAAATGAACAAAATAAAAAGAGGATTGACCTACAAGCCCCACCGTTACTTAAACTTTACCTCATTCAGAAAACGTCTAATGAGTTTAGTCTTAGATGGTACTTCCCTGTTTTACTTATGGATGGGTGGAATGTCCCTATTATATTTAATGAATTAATATCGTTCTATTCAGCATATTCAAGAGGCAAAAATCCCGGTTTGGTTTTGGAGTCGTACTCAATGAAAGACTATATAGTCTATCAGCGGGACAGGGATAAAAGCGAGGATGAAATTTTTTGGAAAAATTATTTACTCCCATTAGAAAATGTAGCCCAACCTAAGAACAAAGATAGTCATCCATTGGATTATCAAAGAATAGATGTGGATTTATCAGCTGTGGAAGACAGAATCCGGGAAAGAGCTAAAAAGATAGGAGTTAGTCTGAACTGTATTTTTCAGTTAAGTTATATGTTGGCATTAGCCCGGTTGCAAAACAGGAAACAGGTGTTTAGCCGGACAACCGTAGCTGATAGACCAATGACGATAAAGGATATTCATAATCGGGTGGGCTTATACATCAACGAGATTCCGATAAAATTGACCGTAAAAGACCAGTCTTTTGAGGAAATGGCAAAATCCTTACAGAATGATCTCAATCAGGTATTTTCCCATGTTTCATGTTCTTTGGAAGAGATAAGTTCTTTTGTCGGGAATGAATCTCTTCTTGCAATAGATAATACGATTACTTTTGAGAATATGCCAATGGAAGAGATTGATTATTCATCATTGCCTTTTTCTCTTTCCAGCACCAACTTCGTTAATCACCCTTATGGTAAAGTCAACATTTTTATTTGGCCGAGTAAAAACATGAACATCAAGCTACTCTATGATGCCAAAACATATTCCAAAGAGGATATGATTGAATTAGGAAACCGTATGAAAGATATATTAATTAACTTCTAAAAATAGATGAAAATGAGAAATGTTAATGAAGAAAAGATGAAAAAAATATGGGGAAAATGGCTGTATATGCCTAATCCCCAGCCTGTTGTGAAAAATAGAGTTTTCTGTTTACATTATGCGGCGGTGTCTGCCGAAGTATATCATAACTGGTGTTTCCTATTTGATGAAGGAACAGAAGTTTGTTGTGTTCAACTGCCCGGAAGATCCACTCGAAGCGATGAAAAGAGGATCACTGTTATGGAAGACTTGGTACCGCTTATTGCTGAAGTTATTCTTTCATATAATGATGCTCCTTATGTGATTTTTGGGCATTGCATGGGTGGCTTTATGGCTCATGAGGTAACGCGGTATATTATCCAGCAAAAAGGATTGTTGCCAAGTGCAATATTTGTTTCCGGAGAAAACCCTCCCCATTTTCCTTATAGAAGAGACCTACATACTTTGTCGGATGATGAACTTCTTCAGGCGTTAAGGGAGATTAATTTCACACCGGAAGATTTTTGTTTCACGGAAGAAACAGTATCGGAAATGTTACCAATTATAAAAGGTGATTTCCAGCTGGTTGATGACTGGTTTTTTAATCCCCAAAACTCGCAAATACCTATTCCCATATATGCTTATGGGGGTGATGAAGATGTGTTTGTGACTGAAGATAATATCAAGGCATGGAAAATATACACTACAAATGGTTTCAAACATCGTATCCTTCATGGAGATCACTTTTTCATTAAAAAAGAAGTTTCAAGAGACGAGATAATAAGTGATATAAAAGCCTTCTTAAAATCTCTGGAAAAATAAAATGAGAACTGTAAATCGCAATAAGTATATGCTGATTTGTTTGCCATACGCAGGTGGTTCTTCAACATTTTATAATAAATGGAAACAGTTCTTGCCTTCCAATATCGAGATGTGTGTATATGAGTTAGCTGGCAGGGGCACCAGATCTTCTGACTCTACAAATTATACTTGTATTGAAGATATTGCGGCAGACCTGTTTTCACAAATGGATGCAGATAATCTATTCAGCAAACCGTACTATCTGTTCGGACATAGTTTGGGCGCATTGATAACTATAAAGTTGTGCAACCTGATTCGGGAAAAAGGGAAGATACTACCGGCTCATCTTTTCGTATCTGGTGAAGGTGCTCCTATCCATACAAGAGAACAAAAAAAGCTTCATTTGCTAAATGACCAGGAATTTGTCTCTGAACTGAAAAAATTAGGCGGTATGACAGACGACTTTTTCAACTATCCGGAGTTACAAGAATATTATTTGCCTATTCTTAGGAATGATTTAAAGATAGCTGAAACAGCCGTTTTCAATGGTACTTTACCTTTCGATTTTAATATGAGTGTATTGGTCGGAAAAGAAGATACATGGACAGTTGATCAAATATACAAATGGAATAGTTATACGACCGGAATTTGTAGTTTCCATTTCTTCAATGGAGGGCATTTCTATTTAACCGATTGTGGTGAGGAAATTATTCATATCATAACGTCTTGTTTATGAGGGAAGAAGATATTTGGGTATTCTACACATATGTAGATAAAGTGATTTCCAATCTCGCAGAGATTCCTTTATCAGTGTTTGATCTGTGTAGGATAGAAAAGATGCGAAGGAAAGAAGATAGGGAAAGAAGTCTCGCCGGAAGACTTCTTTTACAGCATGCAATAATGAACCTGAATATCTCTAAAGATGCTATATGCACTATCGAATGGGATAAGTTTAAGAAGCCATTTATTAAGTCAATGTATCCATTTCAATTTAATATCTCGCATTCTGGACAATGTGTTGTTTGTGCGCTAACTTCCGGGAGAGTTGGAGTAGATATCGAAAAAATGGATTACAGGATAGATATAAATGATTTTGCAGATGTATTTTCTCAAAAAGAGCTTGATTTTATATATGCTGGTTCAACTCCATATCGACAGTTTTACAAACTATGGACATTAAAGGAATGTGTTCTTAAAGCACAGGGAACAGGTTTTCTAACCTCTCCTATCGAAGTTTTGACGCTGGAAAATCCTGTGAGAATAAGTGGAGACTGTTTTTATACCCATCATACATTTATGAATGATTATTCCCTCTCTGTTGCAGCTTCGATTCCGAGTAAGAACGTTTATTTAAGTAGAATAGAATTACCAGGTTAAAGAAAGTTTTATGAAAAAGAAAAAAGAAAGCCAAATATTACAGAATCAGAGAGATGGCATGTCTAATATCATTGTGGTTTTGCATCTTATATTCGGGACACTGCCTGTTTTGCTGGTTGTGTATATGGTGGATGCGTTCTTTAAGGGCGATGCCACCGTTCGTATGATTGTGTTTGTGGCATGTTTGATGTTCGCTTTTGCCCTGCTGAAAGGATTCTTTTACGGGGCTTCCATTTGGCGGGCGCATAAATCGGCCTACGAAGCCCTGACGAAACTGCGGATGAAAATCGTAGCCCATTTACAGAAATTGCCCCTCGGTTTCTTCCAGGAACGCAAGGTGGGTGATTTGACAAATATCATTCATCACGATGTAGAACAAATAGAACTCTACCTGGCTCACGGACGCCCTGAAATCCTTTCGGCGACATTTTTACCCTTTGTGCTTTGGATTATCGTTTTATGTATTGATTGGCGTTTGGGATTATCGTTGGTATCATTGCTTCCCGTTGCATTTATTCTGCAAAAGCTGTTCAACCGCATGTGGAAAAAGTCATTCCAACATTTTTCCGATAGCACCAAACAAATGTCCGAGGATTTATTGGAGTACGTGGCCACTATTCCTGTGATAAAGGCATTCAGCAATGAAGAAACACGCACCGGAAAAGTATTGCAGGGAATGCGGGATTATATCCATTGGGTAAAAAACAGCATGACAAGCATAGCGGTTCCCATGAGTATTATCTCAATGTTTTTAGAGGGTGGCGTGGTGGTAATGATTATCACCGGATTGGTGTTGATCGGCAGCGGCGACCTGTCCGTTGCCAGCTTCATACTTGCATTGATTCTGGGCGGCATCTTCGCATCCTGTTTTGTGAAACTATCGACCTTTCAGCATTTCGGTATTGTTTACAACCAGTCAGCCCAACGGGTACGTTCCATTACCAGCGTTCCGCCCAAAGAAAATGTGGATATGAAAATCAATCCTTCGGGCGATGATGTTCGCTTTGAAGATGTTTCGTTTACCTATCCAAGCAAAAGAGAAAAAGCACTCTGCGATGTCAATTTAGCGTTTCCAAAAGGCTGCCATGTTGCAGTGGTGGGAGAATCGGGTTCCGGGAAAACCACATTAGCAAGCCTGATGATGGCGTTCTGGCAACCTCAATGCGGCATTGTCCGTATCGGGAACGAACCAGTCAATAATTTATCCGAGAAAAACATTGCGGAACTGTTCTCAATGGTTCAGCAGGATGTTTTTCTTTTCAATATCAGCATCGAGGACAATATCAGGATAGGACAACCCACTGCCACCAGAGCCGAAGTAGAATCGGCCGCCCGCCGTGCAAGGATACACGATTTTATTATGAGTTTGCCTAATGGCTACGAAACACTGGCCGGGGAAGCCGGAGTGAAATTTTCGGGTGGGGAAAAGCAGCGCATATCCATTGCCCGGATGATTCTCAAAGATTCGCCCATTATCATTCTGGACGAGGCAACGGCCGCACTCGACGGTGAAAACGAACGGCTGATTCACGAAGCATTGGACGATTTACAGCAGGATAAAACGGTAATCACCATCGCCCACCGACTGAATACCATTCGTGAAATGGACAGCATTGTCGTCATGGATAAAGGCAAAGTCATTGCTAACGGCAATCACGACCAACTGATGCGGCAATGCGATATGTATAAGGAAATGATAGAAAAACAGACCATTGTAAACCAATGGCAATTAAATTAAAGGAGGCGCGATATGATACGAAATATCTTTAATGAAATGACATCACGTGGCATATACCGTTTAATCGCCTCAATCGTGTGTTTTGTCCTCTATGCTTTGTGTGGAACAGCAATTATGCTGGTAGTCCTCTACGCGATAGATAATATTGTCGCGGGGCAAGCGGTACGCATTCCTGTATTGGCTTGGATTCTTATCGGATTATTGGTATTTAAGACTATTGCCAACTCTGTTGCCGATATGTCGAAGCATTACGCGGGATTCGACTTGGTAGAACAGATACGCCAGAAAATAATCCTGAAACTCAAATCCTTTTCGTTGGGATTTTATTCCAATGAACGCCTGGGCGAGATTAACACCATTATCCATAAAGATGTAGATAATATGGAAATGGTAGTCGGCCACCTATGGACACGGATGTCCGCCGACTTCATTGTGGCGTTGATACTCGGCATCGGCTTGTTTTGTATTGATTGGCGCATGGGTCTTGTGATGATTGCTGTACTTCCGTTGGCATTGTTCGGGTTGTTCAGAGGAATCCGAAAAGGGGTTAATGAACAGGAAAAAAATCAGGATGACTTGGCGAACATGGTAAGCCTGTTTGTGGAATATGTGAAAGGTATTCCTGTGTTGAAGATCTTTGGTGGGAAAGGTTTGTTCCGTAATCGCTTGGACAATGCCGTCGAGCATTTCGGCGATAGCAGCAAATCGACCTCACGACTGGCGGCTGTCAATATGGGAAAATACACTTTCTGGCTTGAAATCGCTTTTGCCCTGATGGCAACCGCCGGGGCTTTCTGGGTTTATAAAGGAAGCCTTAGTCTGTTTACCTACTTAATGTTTGTCGTAGTTTCCAAAGAGTTCTACAAGCCGTTTGCAAGTATGGAAGCGCACTGGATGAACTACATTAAGGTAAAGGACAGTTACAGCCGGATAGCACGTTTACTGAATACGCCGGTTGTCAAAGAGCCTGCACAACCAAAGACAGTTGAAAAGTTTGATATTGCTTTTGATGCTGTGGAATTCCACTATGAAACGGAAGGCTTTGAGATAAAGGATTTATCATTTACCGTTCCTGAAAAAACGGTTACCGCCCTTGTCGGTTCTTCCGGTTCTGGCAAAACGACCATTACCAGCCTGCTGTTACGATTCTGGGAACCGCAATCTGGGGCGATCCGCATCGGCGGAGTCGATATACGGGATATGAGCTACGATTACCTGTTGGGCAATATCAGTATCGTGATGCAGAATGTAATCCTGTTTTCTGACACCATTTACAACAATATCAAAGTCGGAAATAAAAACGCCAGCCGTGAGGAAGTGGAAGAAGCAGCAAAGAAAGCGATGATACACGATTTCATTATGCAGTTGCCCGATGGCTATGATACGAAAATCGGGGAAAATGGAATGGGTTTATCCGGTGGGCAGAAACAACGCCTATCAATAGCCCGTGCGTTCCTGAAAAACGCCCCGATTGTCATACTGGATGAGATAACCAGCAATGTAGATCCGATCAATGAATACAAGATACAGAAAGCCATGTCAGCCCTGATAAAAGACCGGACGGTGCTGGTAATCGCTCATCATCTGCACACGATCCGCAATGCAGACCAGATTGTAGTCCTGAATAAAGGGATTTTGATAGAAGCCGGAAAGCATCAGGATTTATTGCTGAGAAACGGGATGTATTCGGATATGGTGCAGGAACAATCGAGGGCTTTCTGATCAATCATCACACGCGTTATCAGATAGATTGGTTCTTATTGCCTTGTAATAAGAGCAAACGAATACGTTTTACGGGCAGAATATTGCGTTTTGCGGGCAAAGCTTCTTTTTCGTTAGCTGTAACTTTGCATAAACAAAAACAAGCCCACGAAGCAATCCATTGAAAATTTGAGCATTAATATAATATAGCTTATAGTAGAATATAAAATGAAACAAATAATCTTACTTTTATTAATCGGTCTTTTTTTTAATTCTTGCGATAAAAACAAAGATGAGATAACATACGATTATTCCTTCGAGTTGCAAGGAGATAAGGATTCTGATTTTGCAGAACAAGGCGAGTTAAGAACATTCACATTGACGGTTTTTCGGGAAACTCAAATCAATGGGGCCTTTTCTGGGCAGAAGGAAAAAGTAAAAGCATCTGCCATTACAGAGATCAAGCTTGAAGGAGAACAGTTCACCATTTCAAATATCACAAAAGACAACTTTATCTGCTCTTTTGAATTACGTGCCAGTGAAAATGAAGAGGACACCATTCGGAAAGGTAGAATTATGTTCTCCATTGCAGATGGAAAAGAAATTACTTATAAAACCTATTCATTTCAACAGAAAGCATCCCAAATAGAATATCAGTATATTATTTCAACAGAGATGTCGCAGCCATTTTATATACCTGTAGAAGGAGGTAAATTTGAAGTATCCTTCATGTGTAACCGACTGAAATCTGTTAATGGAGAACTGGCAGATACTACACCAAGTGCTTTAAAGAGTTTAAGATACAATATCTGCCGTGCTAATTCAGCCTTGGTTCATTCTGTGCATATAGAAAAAGATGGTGAATCTACGGGTAAATATAAATTCGTAATAGAGTCTTCAGGCAAATACAATTTAACTAATTGGAGTGCAAAGAACGAGTCTACAGTTTTCATCGAAATAAAAGATGGGGAAGAAATTATATTCCACTGTGACATTATTCAACCTCAAACAGAAGGAGAAGACTTCTCTGTACCATTAGTCTCTTCTGCGGCAATAGGCACATTTGAAATATAAATCATAATCACTCTGGGGAAAAGATATTAACTGTTCTTGAAATAAGGAGATGAGAGTTCCAGTCGGACAAGAGTAGTCAAAATACCAAGAAATAGGGATTGTGTAACAGGGTAATTAGCCGTTACTTTGCATTTTAAAAAGGAACATCGTTCTTTATTCATATGAGGATTCTGAAAGACGATAAATATAACTCCATTCTGCATCATGCCCGGCGTGAGTTCTTCCGGTGCGGGTTTAAGGATGTCTCCATGCGCACCATAGCAAAGGAATCATGCGTAGGGCTAAGCAATATCTACAACTATTTCAAGAATAAGGATGAAATATTTACAGCCGTTGTAAAACCGGCCAAAGATGCGCTCTTCAGGTTCATTACCGAACAGCATACGGAAAAGCACCTTGATTTTAATAACCTATCGGCATTCGGACACGGGGAAGAAGCGATTGATTCTTATATAAACATCATTTGTACTTACAAAGAAGAATTCCGTTTGATGCTTTACCATTCGCAGGGTTCCTCTATGGGTAACTTCCGCGATGCCCTGACCGACCACATTACACAAGTCAGCCACAATTACCGGAAACTGGAAAAGAAATATTTCCCTGATTCCAATAATGTTTCCCGGTTCTTCATTCACGCAATGGCTTCGTGGTTGGTGAGTATCCTGGGCGAAATTGTTACCCACGACTTGAACAAGCGGAAAATACGGGAGTTCTTCCGGGAATATCTACTATTTAATTTTGCCGGGTGGTGTGAATTGACAGGAATTAAGAAGGAGGCTGGATAAGCCTCCTTCTTTTTTTGAACAAAATCGAACATTGTTCGCTATTGGGCAGGATGAACATAAAATGAGAATTAGATTAAAAACAGATAAAGTATGAGTAGTAAAACTTACAAAAAACCGAAGCAAGGCTTTTCCCGACTGTTGGAAATAGCCGGAACAAAAAGATGGTGGCTTATCGGGTCGGTCGTGCTGGCCGTCGCTTCAACGCTGGCGCAATTCGTACCTTATGTCGCCATACTGAACATTTTGAATGAACTGGCAGCCCATGCCGCCCACCCCGAAAACGTTTCGCAGGAATTGGTAAAACATTGGGGAATCATCTGCCTCGTAGCCTTTGGCTGTTATGGCGTGCTACTTTTCGTGTCGTTGATGTGTTCACATATTGCCGCTTTCAACATTCTGTATGAACTGCGTGTGGCGATAACCCGCAAAATGGCAAAACTTCCATTGGGTTTTTTCACCAAACGCACCACGGGCGATTTGAAGAAAATCATCGGCGAAGATGTGGAACGGGTCGAATTGTTCGTTGCCCACCATATCCCCGATTTAACCAGCGCTATTGTTTTTCCGCTGTTGATCATTGGCTGGCTTTTTACCATTGACTGGCGACTGGCACTTATCGTACTTGCCGTCATGTTGATTGCCTTTTTCTTCCAGTTCTCTACCACCTGGTCAAAGAAAGCCACCGAAGATACGAAAGGCTATATGTCGATTATGGGAAAACTGAATGCTTCGATTATCGAATACGTGCGTGGTATGCAGGTCGTGAAGATTTTTAACCGCTCGTCCATCGCGCTGGAAAACCTGAAGAAACAGATTTTTGGGTTCCGCGATTTTTCCAATACCATTACCTCCACTTATGCCGTTACTTATCTCGGCTTTTACAATATGCTCTCGGCAGCATTGCTGTTTATTATTCCGGCAGCTATTTACTTTCTGTTGAAAGCCCCGTCTTATACCGGCTACATATCCACGGTATTGATATTCCTTGTATTGGGTGGCGGTATCTTTTTCCCTATGCTCAAATTGATGTGGATGACCAATATGTTGCGCCAAAACAGTATCGGCGTGGATTTGATGGACGGGATTCTGAAAAAAGAAGAAATCACTGATCCGATACAACCGCAAACACCTCGCGATGCTTCTATTGAGTTTGTAAATGTATCGTTTGCGTATGATAAAACAGAAGTCCTGAACAATGTATCGTTTACAGCCCGACCCGGTACAGTAACCGCATTGGTAGGTGTTTCGGGTGCGGGAAAATCGACCATCGCCATGCTGGCTGCCCGTTTCTGGGATATTGAAGACGGCGAAATCCGCATCGGCGGTAGCCATATCAAGCAAATCCGCACGGAAGACCTGATGAATACCGTGTCGTTCGTGTTTCAGGATAACATACTGTTTTTCGATACCATTGAAGAAAATATCCGTATGGGAAACAAAACGGCAACAAAAGAAGATGTAATAAATACCGCTAAAGCCGCCCAGTGCCACGACTTTATCATGCAACTGGAAAAGGGATATGATGCGTTGGTCGGTGAGGGCGGCACATACCTTTCAGGCGGCGAAGCCCAACGGATAGCGTTAGCGCGTGCCATATTGAAAGATGCACCGATTGTACTGCTCGACGAAGCGACCGCTTATGCTGACCCCGAAAATGAAGGGAAGATACTGGCTTCGTTTTCCCAACTGATTAAAGGCAAAACGGTAATGGTGATTGCTCACCGCTTGTCCACCATCCGCAATGCCGACCAGATATTGGTCATTGATAAAGGAACCGTCGCCGAACAGGGCAAACATGATGAACTGGTAGCCCTCGGCGGATTATATAAGAACATGTGGGATATTTATTCCCGCTCACGTGAGTGGAAACTTAACCGATAAATACGAATCAATATGAATATTATAAAACTAATGAATGCCGCTACACAGGGAAAACCGCAGCGGTTATATCCAATGATAGGTTGGACTTTATTGGAATATACTTTCCGCGCCGCGCCTTACTGTGTCATGCTGGGAGTGGTATGGGAAGTTTTCAAACCGCTGCAATATCCGGGAACGGAATTGAATGTGAAACTGATTGGCGTTTACTGCGCCGCCCTGTTGGTGTGCCTGTTGCTATTGGTGTTTTTCAACTATAAATCCTATATGGCATCCTATCGGGAAGGTTATAACATTTGTGCCGACGGACGGATCAGCGTAGCGGAACACCTGCGCAAACTGTCTATGGGATTCTATAATACTAAAGACCCCGGTACGATTGGTTCCTACATTGTAAGTGACTTCGACAATGTGGAATTGTTGGTGACGCACCAGCTTCCGCAAATCATCGGCGGCCTTATCGGCCCATTGGCTATGGTTATCAGTTTGGCATTCTTCAACTGGCAACTGGCGTTGATTGCCGCCCTGGTTATCCCGTTGGCTTGGCCGATGGTGTGGATTACCCGCAAACTGATAGCCTATTCGGGAAAGAAACAGCAAAAGTCGAAGACCGATGCGGCTTCGCGTGTCATTGAGTACATTCAGGGCATCCGGTTGATCAAAGCCTTCAATCTGGGCGGGACAAAATTTGAACGCCTGGAAAAGTCATTTCGTAAACTAAAACAGGATTCCATTCGTTTGGAAGCTGGTTCCGGCCCCACGTTGGTTTTGGCGACCTTTGTACTGAATGCCAGTATTCCACTGATTATTCTGGTAGGATTCTATTTCTTCACACATGGGGAAATGAGTTTACCTGTGTATATTCTCTTTCTTTTACTTGGAACCAAGATGTGTGAACCGCTGATGCAGGCGCTCATGTTTTTGGGACTGGCAACCTACATGGGATTAAGCGTGGAACGTATCGAAGCGTTGCGCAAAACACCCATCATGTCCGACGGTTCCGATACCGGAAAGATTACCAACTTTGATATCGAGTTTAAAGATGTGGATTTTTCGTACAATAATGTGCCTGTCGTCAAACAACTGAACCTGAAGATCCCTTCCCACAAGCTGACCGCTTTGGTCGGCCCTTCGGGTTCTGGAAAAACAACGCTCACGCGGTTGATTGCCCGTTTCTGGGATGTGGATAAAGGTGAAATCCGGTTGAACGGAAAAAATATCAAAGATTATCCGGTTGATAACCTGCTGTCGTGCATTTCCATCGTGTTTCAGGATGTGTATCTGTTTAACGATACTATTTACAACAATATTAAAATCGGCAATGCAAATGCAACTGAGGAACAAATATTGGCGGCAGCCGAAAAAGCACAGGTGATGAACTTCGCGTGGGAACTGCCCGGCGGCTTGCAGGCAATGGTCGGTGAAGGTGGTTGTACGCTTTCGGGTGGCGAAAAGCAACGGATATCTATTGCCCGCGCCCTATTGAAAGACGCGCCAATAGTCCTGCTCGACGAAGCCACTGCTTCGCTCGATCCCGAAAACGAACTGCACATACAGGAAGCCATCAACGAACTGGTGAAAAGTAAAACAGTAATTGTCATCGCCCACCGACTGAACACGATTGTGCATGCCGATAATATCGTGGTATTGGATGACGGCAAATTATCCGAGCAAGGCGCACACCAGCAACTATTGGCTAATAACGGCCTGTACAAGCACATGTGGGACGAACAGCAACGGATGAAAGGTTGGAAATTTTAAAAAAGAAATAATATGAAAGTAAATCTGTCGGGAGTTCCCGAAACATTATTTATTACGCTGCGGATTCGGGCAATCGAAGCAAAACGCCCCGATGCGGCAGTCAAAGACCCCTATGCAGTACAAATACTGGAACAAATAGAGTTCGATGAATCGTCCAAGAACAAAGTATCGGAAGCCTCGCAAACAGGGACAATAGTCCGTACTATCATCTTAGATGAAATCATCAACGATTTTTTGCATCGGCATCCGCAAGGAATTGTCGTTAATCTGGGTTGCGGCCTGGATGCCCGCTGCAAGCGGCTCTCCCTGAACGGTGCTCAGTGGTTCGACATTGATGTAGAAGAATCTATTGAGGTGCGTAAAAAGTTTTTTAAAGAAACGCCTTCCTGCAAAATGATAGCCAAGTCCATGTTCGATTATTCGTGGATGAATGATGTTCCCAAAGACAGGCCAACGCTGTTTATTTCGGAGGGCGTAATGATGTATTTCGAAGAAAAGAATATTAAGATGCTGTTTTGTGAGATTGCCGAACGGTTCAAATCCGCTGAAATGGCTTTTGATACAATAAGCCAATTGGCAGTTAAGAATCACAAACGGCATCCTGATGTGAAGAAATACAACGCCCCTTTCAAATGGGGTATCAACGACAGCAAAGAGATTGAAAGCTGGCACACGGGTATTGGGATAATCAAAGAATACTATTACGCCGATTACCTGAAAAACCGCTGGCCGCTACCGATGAAAATAGTGATGAAATTGTATCCTCCTTTTATGAAATCATTTAGGATTATTCATCTCAGGTTACACTAAAATAATGGATCAGCAAACAATACTTTTAGCTTTTTCTTTGACATTGGTTGCCGGACTTTCGACCGGAATCGGAAGCCTGATTGCACTCATTGCCAAACGCACCAATACAAAATTCCTGTGTTTCTCTCTGGGATTATCAGCAGGGGTGATGATTTATGTGTCATTCATGGAAATGATGCCTACTGCCAAAGCCGAATTGATTACCGCTTTCGGGGATAAAATGGGAATGTTCTACCTGTTGATTGCTTTTTTCGGCGGGATAGCCCTGATTGCCTTAATTGATTTTCTTGTACCGGAATCTGGTAACCCGCATGAAATACATGGTGTGGAAGAAATGAATAAACGGGATGCCCTGCATCGGGCGGGTCTGGTGGTTGCCTTTTCTTTGGCATTGCACAATTTTCCGGAAGGGATCGCCACGTTTACTTCCGCATTGGAAGGCTTGGATATTGCTATCCCTATTACGGTAGCCATTGCCATCCACAATATACCGGAAGGGATTGCCGTTTCCGTACCTATCTATCATGCCACCGGCAATAGGAAAAAGGCTTTCTGGTATTCTTTCCTGTCGGGATTGGCCGAACCTGTCGGTGCAGGCATCGCATTTCTGTTCCTGATGCCTTATTGGACAACAACGGTCAATGGGATTATTCTGGCCGCAGTTTCAGGCATTATGGTATTTATTTCACTGGACGAATTATTACCGTCCGCCGAAAAATACGGCAAACACCATATTTCCATTTCCGGTGTGGTGGCAGGGATGGCGATAATGGGAGTGAGTTTACTACTGCTTTGAAAAAACGGTGTCATTTCCGTTGATTCAATCATCAAACATCTTGCTACCGGTTAATGTCCATACCGGGCTTCCTCTTTTTACGGACAGCACCTTGTTTGCGGGTAGCTTTCTGTTGCGGGTCAGCTTCGGAAACCTTGTGCGGATCTGCTGCGGTATTTCGTCCGGCTGCGTACCGCTCATTCAGGGCATTGGCTGAATATTCCTTACCCAAGCGGGAGCCATTCAATACGCAACGGTTTTCATGGTCGATAAAAGTTACTCCAACAATACGCCCGGTATCATTACGGCGCAGGTGGAGATCAATGTGGAGGGCTTTCAGGCGTTCCCTCAGTACGTTTTCGGTGGGTGCCTCCACAAACGCTTCGGCAACGCGGTGGCGGGTATGCTCCCGATGGTTATCCTTTTCTATCTTTTCGCCTGAGCGTTCCATGTGTTTCTCCAACGCTTCATACCCATAATTCTTTCCAAACAGCGACGATTTAAGCGGCGTAACTTCCGCTTTTTCTTTGTTATCCTCCAATGCCATGTAGAGCAACCCCCGGTACGGCTGGCCGTCGCGTTCTCCCTTCACTTCCTCTATACTTATATTATATAAGGAGAGCAGGGCCCGGAACTCGCCCAACGTCTGAAACCGGTACATCGAAAGTACAGGTTTAATAACCGCCGCAATCTGTTTTTTCAGGTCGCCTTTGGTGTGATCCACCGCTTTGAGCTGCCACAGTTCGGAGCGCTTCTGCCCTTTGGCCGGATGTAGCCCATATTCTTTCTCCAGTTGCTCGGTTATTGCCACGCTTCGCTCGTTGCGCTTGCTGTCTTTGATTTTCTTACCGTCTCGCCCCACCTGCACCGAAACGATATGGATATGTTCCCGCTCGATGTCGGAATGTTTAAAAACGATATAGGGCTGTTCTCCCCAACCCATACGCTCCATATATTGCCCGGCGATTTCGGAAAGTTGCTCGTCCGAGAGCGTGTCTTTTGGGTCGGGATTGAGGGAGATATGGATAACCGGTTTTTCGGTGCGGAAATGGTCGGGCATCCAGCGCAGTATATCTTCTGCCGTTTCGGCCACGCTGAAATTACCGTCTGTCGGCTCCCGCAGAATATGGGTTGCCAGTACCGTTCCCACACCCTTTTCCACCTTCTCCTGATTGTAAAAAAGGGCGCCGTACAGGTTGCTCCCGGTTGTAATATTGGCTACCATCGTTGCTTAAATTCTTCGGAAAGCGCAATGACCTGCCCTCCGATTGCCGCCAGTTCTGCTGTTATCTTTTCCAATTTGTAGAGCAGGGCCAGCGCTTTCTTCTGTGAAAAATGGGTGTGTAATTCCTTCACGACCTGGTTGTAATTTGTCCCCACCGCGCGGAATTGGGAGTGGAATTGCGAGAGCTTTGCCACATACCGGAGGGTTCCTTCGTCGGTTTTTATCACCCGGAACCTCTCGCCGAATACCCGCGCTTTGATAAAAGTCGCCTTTACCTGTACGCCTGATTCTTCCAACAAAGAAAGAAAACGGGCGTATTCTTCATCCGTAAACCGCACCATCACACAGTTGGATGCGGTATCTGTTTTGGTGGGCCTGCCACCTCTGCCCCGTTTGCGGGGTACATTATTCTTTTCCATATCGGATATTTTAAAAAGGATGGCAATTAAGCCCTCCGGTTACAAAATTTCCGATCCCTTACCGGCGTAGCCGCCCATTCAAAAGCAACGACTTCGGAGGCGCTTTCCCCCCTTGCGGGCAAGCTGTTTTCGGTTACTAAATTTATTTAGGGTAACTGAAAACACAGCTTGCTCTTTGCCACTTTGCAAAGAAATCTGTCCGGCGACGGACAGAGCTTTTTAATAGCTGGCCGTCATCTGCCAGGCGAGCTACCTTTTACCCTTCGGGATCGTCACGCTGCAAAGTTACCGACCCTTTCAATCAGTTGTATGGCAGGAGATTGTGCCTGCCTTATCCAGTTGGCTGCCACTCTGTGCCATAGCCCGAAAACAGCATACAAGAACTGCTAAATAGAGGTTTATTTGCAGTCGGATTTGAAAATATGACCGACGATGTGTATGACTGAAAATATGACCAAACAGCTGTCCGGCGGAGCAACCGACCGACCGATTGAATGGCTTTCAGACCGGCTGCTTGTAAGATTGTCCGGTTATCCGGCCAGCCGGATGATTCATGGAATGATTGACCGCATGGACAGCCGCAAGGCCGGCTGTTCAAACATTCAACTATTCAAATGTTCAAACGGTCAGCCAGTCAATCATTTTACCAGCCGGTTGAATAGCCCTATGTATGGCTATCCGGCCGGTTGTCCGGTCTGTCAAGTGAATAATCAACCGCATGTATAACTGATTAAATGATTAAACAATGGAAAAGAAAAATTTGTGCATTGCTTTCTCCACCCAAAAAGGAGGGGCAGGAAAAACAACCCTGACGGTGCTGGTGGCTTCGTACCTGCACTATGTGAAAGGCTACGATGTGGCGGTAGTTGATTGCGACTATCCGCAATACAGTATTGCCGAGATGCGTGAGCGCGACCTGAGAATGGCAACCGACGACGATTATTACAAGTCGATGGCTTATGAACAATTTACCCGCCTGGGCAAAAAAATGTACCCTGTAATCAAGAGCCTTCCCGAGAAGGCTTCGGAAACGGCCAAAGCCCTGTTGCAGAAAGGTAAATACGATATTATCTTCTTCGACTTGCCCGGAACGGTCAATAAGGAAGGGGTTATTTACACCCTTTCGCTTATGGATTATATCTTCTCACCTATCAGTGCCGACCGGGTGGTTCTGGAAAGTACCCTGCGTTTTGCCCACCGGCTGAATAAGGCTATCGTACTGACCGGGAAATCGAAGATTAAAGGCTTGCACCTGATCTGGAACATGGTCGATGGCCGGGAGAAAACGGAATTGTATGGTGTCTACGAGCAAATTATAGCGGAACTCCACCTTTCAGTGCTGAAAACATTCCTACCTGACAGCAAACGCTTCCGCCGGGAACTTCCCGTATCCCATAAGGCCCTGTTCCGTTCAACGATTTTTCCTGCGGATAAGGTGTTGCTTAAAGGGAGCAATATAGAAACGCTGGTGGAAGAAATTCTGGAAATCATCAACTCCTAATCCTATGGCAAAAACAATCAAAAAAGAGGATATAAACGAAAAAGAGATTATAGCCTCCTTCTTACAGGAAGAACCTACGGATCACGCCTCCCTTGTGAGTGAAACGCAGGAAAGCATCGAAAATGCACCTGTTTCCCAGGCAGACCCTCCCAAAGAGGAAAGCCGCCGGCGAAAGGGCAAAGAGCAGGATTACGAAACGCTTTTTATCAAGGCATCCGCCATTACGGCCCGCACGGGAAAGATGGTCTATATCCGAAAGGATTTTCACGATTCGATTAAAGCACTATGCAGTGTGATGGAAAGTGAGGGCATAACCCTCTCCGGCTACATTGACAATGTGCTGGCAAACCATCTCAACCTGTATGGGAATGAGATGACCCGCTTGTATAACGAGAAACACAAAGGTATCAATATCAATAAAAATCAGGAATAATGAAAAAGAACAACAGACTGGAACCGGAAGACAGCATTTGCGAAATGGCTTCCTACGAACAACAGTATTTGAAACCCATTGAGATAGACCGCCGCCAGTGCGTGTATATCAGTAAACGCAATCACGGGATATTGACCTCCCTGATTCGCTCTATCAACCAGAAAGGACTTACGGTGGGTGGTTACATCGACAATGTAATCACCGAACACCTGGAGAAACACAAGGCGGAGATCAATCACCTCTACCGCCGCGAACGCAACGATTTATTATAAACCACTAAAAATTCTTTTGTTATGTCAGACAATTTGATTATGCTGAGCATCGTGCTGGTGGTACTGGCTGGAATAGCCATACCATTTATCCGCAAGGCTATAAGCCACCGGAAAGCCATCGGGGCAGGCACCCCCGAAAAAGAAATCGAAATCAGGGTACAACCGGCGGACAATATTTACTTCCTGCGGTATATCCTGACCTACAAGGCTCCATTCAAAAGTTCCAAAACCGTGCGCATACGCCCGGAATATGTCGATGCGATCCGAAAAGCCTGCCGCATTATCAAGGGCGGCAAAACGACTGTCACCGCCTATGTGGACAAGGTGCTGGAGGCGCATTTTACGGAACATGCGGACGCTATCGACCGCCTTTACAGGGAAAAACGCGGTGAATCCGATAAATCCGGTGAGTAATGGGTGCCATCTCACAAACCCATGTGCTTATCGTGCTGTCCGCCGTGGCGATAGTTTATGCCCTGTGGATGATGTATTTCACCATGCGGGAAAGCCGCCGAATGAATAAGCCGGGCCATAAGGATAACGGTGATACCTTATCCGGTGAAAAAAGAAAGAAGGGGGACATTGTCGGCAAGAGCCGTTTTGTCCTCCCTTCGGGGCGCTCCCGGCCAGAAGCTGCCGTATCTCCTGAAAATGAACGAGATACAGAAAAAGAGAATATCTTTGCCCCTGCAAATGTACCCGAACACCCCCGGCAGATAGCGCCGGAGGAATTGGACGAGGTTTTCGGCCAGGTACCGGAAGGCGAAACAAATGAGCCTTTGGACATAAACTTCCCGCTTTATGAATCATTCCCGGAAGAAGATGCGGAAGATGTGGAAGAACCGGAATTTGACGACGACGAGGACGAAAACGAAGATTACCCTTTCGAGGGTAAGACCTACGCCCAGGGTGTTAGTTACGATCAATTAGGCGATGCCTACCGCCATGTGGTACACAATCCTACACTTACGGATCAGCAGCAGGAGGAAACCGGACGCATACTCCTGAACCTGAAAGGAACCGATATGTTTGAGTATATCGTTTCAGGCCCACCCGAACGGGAAGATAAGGTAACGTCCCTTATGCACACCTATTTGTCGGCATTCAATAAGCGGATGGCCGCCGAATCAGCGGAAAGCCCATCTCCGCAGGGTGATTTCCCGCCGGGTTTTGATGTCCGGGATTTTGTGTAACAATCAAAAAAAGAATCCAAATGAAAAAGTACGATTACGGATAGCTTCGGTTGCTATCCACAGACCACTAAAAATTCAAAGTTAAAACAAGTTTCACCGGTGCGGGGCCTATCCAACCCCGCACCATCTTAAAAAATATCCAATTATGACAAAGAAGAAAATTGAATTTCATTCTTCCTTTTTTACGCTCGGCAAAAAGTGCAAGCACTCTCTGCCCTCGCTCAACAAAAAGGTTCTTATGTCGGCGGCATTTGTCTTTGCCGCTGTTTCCTCCGCATTTGCCCAGGGCAACGGACTGGCGGGCATAAACGATGCTACCAACATGGTCACGTCGTATTTCGATCCCGGAACGAAGTTGATATACGCCATCGGAGCCGTGGTCGGCTTGATCGGCGGGGTCAAGGTCTATAACAAGTTCAGCTCAGGCGACCCGGACACCTCAAAAACGGCTGCCAGCTGGTTCGGGGCCTGTATTTTCCTGATTGTGGCTGCTACGATCCTGCGCTCTTTCTTCCTTTAATATATCGCTCCAAAATAAGCAATAGTATGGAGTACACTATTAATAAAGGAATAGGCAAGAGCGTAGAATTTAAGGGGTTGTCGTCGCAATATCTGTTTGTCTTTGCGGGCGGCCTACTGGCGGTGTTCGTGCTGTTCGTCATCCTTTACATGATTGGTATCGACCAATGGGTATGTATCGGTTTCGGCGTGATTGCGGCTTCGATGCTGGTATGGCTGACATTCCACCTCAATGCGAAATACGGGCAGCACGGACTGATGAAGCTGGGCGCCAGGCGCCAGCATCCGCGCTACCTGATTAACCGCAAAATCGCCTGCCGCTTATTCCTCCATAAAAAGAAGAAAGCGTTATGAGGAATATAATGAAAGCTACTACGGTAGAGAGCAAGTTCCCTCTGCTGGCTGTCGAGGCGGGTTGCATCATCAGTAAGGATGCCGATATAACGGTGGCCTACCGGGTGGAACTACCGGAGCTGTTTACTGTAACCAGCGCGGAATATGAAGCCATACACGCCGCCTGGGTAAAAGCGGTCAAGGTGCTGCCTGATTACAGCATTGTGCATAAGGCCGACTGGTTTATTAGCGAAAAATACCGGCCGCAGACAGGCGACGGGGATATGAGTTTCCTTTCCCGCAGTTACGAACGGCACTTCAATGAGCGGCCTTTCCTGAATCATTCCTGCTATCTGTTCCTTACCAAAACGACAAAGGAACGGATGCGGATGCAGAGTAACTTTTCAACGCTCTGCCGGGGCAATATTATCCCCAAAGAGGTCAATAAGGACACCGCAACTAAATTTCTGGAAGCGACCGGTCAGTTTGAGCGGATTATCAACGATTCGGGGTTTATTACCATCACTTGCCTGACGGACGATGAAATCACCGGAACACCGGATAACGCCGGACTGATAGAGAAATACTTTGCCCTCTCGATGGAGGATACGACATCGCTGGAGGATATGGAACTGGGAGCTGACGGTCTTCGGATCGGTGATAAGCGGGTATGCTTGCATACTCTCTCCGATGTGGAAGATCTGCCGGGACGGGTGGGAACCAATATACGTTACGAAAAACTGTCCACAGATCGCAGCGACTGCCTTTTGTCTTTCGCTTCGCCTGTGGGGTTGCTTCTCTCCTGTGACCATGTGTATAACCAGTATTTGTTTTTGGACGACAGTGCTGAAAACCTGCGCCGCTTTGAGAAACAGGCGCGTAATATGCAATCATTGTCGCGTTATTCCCGTGGAAATCAAATAAATAAGGAGTGGGTAGACCAGTATCTGAACGAGGCTCATTCCTTTGGTTTGACCTCCATCCGGGCGCACTTTAACGTGATGGCCTGGGCGGAAGATGCCGAAACATTGCAGCATATCCGCAACGATGTGGGCAGTCAGCTGGCACTTATGGAATGCCGGCCCCGGCATAACACGGTAGATGCGGCAACACTCTATTGGGCGGGTATGCCCGGCAATGCAGGAGATTTTCCGGCCGAGGAATCGTTTTATACGTTCATCGAGCCGGCCTTGTGTTTCTTTACCGAAGAAACCAACTATAAATCCTCCCCATCGCCTTTCGGGATCAAGATGTGCGACCGCGTCAGCGGAAAGCCCCTCCACCTGGATATATCCGACCTGCCGATGAAGAGGGGAACAATAACCAACAGGAATAAATTCGTGTTAGGGCCTTCAGGGAGCGGTAAGTCTTTCTTTATGAACCACTTAGTAAGACAATACTACGAACAGGGCACCCATGTGGTTTTGGTCGATACGGGTAACAGCTATCAGGGCCTGTGCGGTCTTATCAACCGCAAAACCAAAGGGCAGGACGGAATATACTACACCTATACGGAAGACAGCCCGATCAGTTTTAATCCATTTTTCACGGACGATTATGTATTCGATGTAGAAAAGAAAGACAGCATCAAAACCCTGCTGTTGACCCTCTGGAAAGGTGAGGAAGATAAGGTTTCCAAAACCGAATCCGGGGAATTGGGCAGTGCGGTAAACGCTTATATTGACCTGATCCGCAGCGACCGGACGATCCGCCCGTGCTTCGATACGTTCTATGAGTTTCTGAAGGACGATTACCGACGGGAACTGGAACAGCGGGAGATAAAGGTGGGTAAAGAGGATTTCAATATCGACAATATCCTGATTACCCTGCGCCAATATTACAAAGGCGGCCGTTTCGATTTCCTGCTGAACTCCGAAGAAAACATAGACCTGCTGGGTAAACGGTTTATCGTTTTCGAGGTGGATTCCATCAAGGATAACAAAGAATTGTTCCCGGTGGTGACCATCATTATCATGGAATCGTTCGTGAACAAGATGCGCCGACTGAAAGGAGTGCGGAAAATGTTGATTGTGGAGGAAGCCTGGAAGGCGCTCACTTCGGCGAATATGGCGGATTATATGCGCTATATGTACAAGACCGTCCGTAAGTATTTCGGCGAGGTCGTCACTGTTACGCAAGAAGTTGAGGATATTATTTCCTCTCCGATTGTCAAGGAATCCATTATCAATAACTCGGACTGCAAAATCCTGTTAGACCAGCGAAAGTTTATGAACCGTTTCGGGGCGATCCAGTCGCTTCTGGGCCTGACGGATAAGGAAAAATCTCAGATACTCTCCATCAATATGTCTAATCATCCCGGCCGCTTCTATAAAGAGGTCTGGATAGGTTTGGGCGGCGTTCAATCGGCGGTGTACGCCACCGAAGTGAGCCGTTCGGAATACCTGACCTATACCACCGAGGAATCGGAAAAGATGGAGGTGCTGGAGCTGGCGGAAAGCCTGGGCGGGGATATAGAACTGGCGATTAAACAGCTAAACGAGGGTAAAAATTAAAACCGGAACAGCCATGTACAGGAAAGAATATATACCTGCCCAAGCAGTGGACAGCAATTTCCGGATGGCCGATTTACAGGGCCGTTGGAAAAACTCTTTCGGCTCGCCGGAAGTGGAAGTTGTCCGCAGCGGACATGGATACCGGATAACGTACAGTTACAAAACAGGGGTCAGTATCACGACCCGGTTATTTCGTTATGGTGGTACTGTATTCTTTAACCTGTACGGTTGGATTGCCATTTACTACGACCCGCTGCGGGATGTGCTTACCCTTTCGACCGAAGGGGACTATTACAGGGTGGAGGATTAACCCGCTTCGGCGGGTGTCTTCTCCCTTATCAATGAAACAATAACAATTAAAAGTAACAATATGAAACGATTGATTTTAATACTATGCGTGGCCGTTTTCGGTTTCGCGCATCAGGCAAAAGCACAGTGGACAGTCCTCGACCCGTCCAATTTGGTGCAGAACATACAGCAGGTAGTTAAATCAACCTCCACCGTGAGCAACCTGGTCAGCAATGTAAAGGAAACGGTAAAAATCTATGAACAGGGAAAAGCCTACTACGACGCGCTTAAATCGGTCAATAACCTGATAAAAGATGCCCGTAAGGTGAAACGTACCATTGAAATGATCGGCGACATCACCAATATGTATTCGACCGGGTTCAACAAGATGGCGTCCGATCCCAATTTCAGTGTCAATGAACTGGAAGCCATTGCCCTGGGCTATGCCAAATTGCTGGAGGAAGGCGGAGCGCTGGTCACGGAACTGAAAACCATCATCACAGGCGGAAACGGCCTCTCCCTCTCGGATAAGGAACGGATGGACGTAATCGACCAGATTTATACCAAAATGGTCGATTACCGCAACCTGACCCAATATTACACGAATAAAAATATCTCCATCTCCTTTATCCGCAGCCAGCAAAAAGGTGATATGGAGAGGGTGCGGGCGCTCTATGGCAAACCGTCAGACAGATACTGGTAAGCCATGACACTACTTGCAATAAATTTTGAAAACCTGCATCAGGTTCTCCGCAATCTGTATCAGGATATGCTACCCCTGTGCGGCGACATGATCGGTGTCGCCAAAGGGGTGGCCGGATTGGGCGCTCTGTTCTATGTGGCCTACCGGGTATGGAAGTCACTGGCCAGCGCGGAGCCAATCGACGTGTTTCCCCTGCTCCGGCCTTTCGCCATCGGGTTGTGCATCATGTTCTTTCCAACGGTAGTGCTGGGTACCATCAATGCGGTCATGTCGCCTGTCGTCACCGGAGCGCACGGTATTCTGGAAAGCCAGATGACCAACGTAGAGCAGTTGCAACAAGAACGGGATGCGCTGGAGTATGAAGCGCGGGTACGCGAGGGCAAGGAATGGTTGGTTAATGACGAGGTGTACGAAGAAAAATTCTCAGAACTCGGCATCCGGCAAATCGGCACGATGGTGTCCATGTGGTGGGAACACACCTGGTATAATATAAAGATGTGGTTCCGGCAGCTGGTGACGGATTTCTTTGAACTGCTGTATAACGCCGCCGGGCTGACGGTGGACACCTTACGAACATTCTTCCTGGTGGTGCTGGCCATATTGGGGCCGTTGTCCTTCGCCCTGTCGATTTACGATGGCTTCCAGTCTACCCTTACCAACTGGATTTCCCGGTATATAAGCGTGTACCTGTGGCTTCCCGTGGCCGACATTTTTTCGGCGGTACTCTCTAAAATTCAGGCATTGATGCTGGAAAGCGACATTGCCCTGCTGCAAGACCCCAGCTATATTCCGGATAGCTCGAACGGGGTGTATATCGTCTTTCTGATTATCGGTATTATCGGCTATTTCAGCGTTCCGACGGTCGCCGAGTGGATTATCCAATCGGGCGGCGGAGCCAGCGGTGCGATGAGCGGTATCAACCGGGCCGGCGCATTTACCGCAGGTGTGGCCGGAGGTATTGCCGGTAATGTACTGGGGCGCAGGTTCCGTGGAAAGATCGGAGGCGGTTCTTCGGGCGGCAGCGATTCAGGCGGCGGTGGCTCCGGCTCTCCCAACGGGCAGAACCTGGCAACACAGAACGGCGGTTCTTCAGGAAGCGCTTAACAGTCATTATTAATCAGTATCAATATGGAGTTCAAATCATTAAAAAACATAGAAAGCAGCTTTAAGCAGATAAGGCTGTTCGGCATGGTCTTTCTCTGCCTTTGTGCGGTGGTGGCGGTATTCAGTGTAATCAAGTCCTACCAGTTTGCCGAAGCGCAGCGGCAGAAAATTTACATACTCGATGGGGGAAAATCCCTCATGCTGGCCCTCTCGCAAGACCTTTCGCAAAATCGTCCGGTCGAAGCGAAAGAGCATATACGTCGGTTTCACGAGCTTTTTTTTACGCTCTCTCCCGACCGGGCAGCCATCGAATCCAATATCAACCGGGCTCTGTTCCTGGTGGATAAGAGTGCCTTTGCGTATTATCAGGATTTTCAGGAAAAGGGGTACTATAACCGCATTGTGTCGGGCAATATTAATCAAACCGTGCAGGTCGATTCTGTGGCGGTGGATATGAGAGTGTATCCCTACCGGGCTATAACCTACGCCCGGCAGATGATTATCCGCCAGAGCAATATCACCGAGCGTTCGCTCGTCACCCGATGCAACCTGATTAATTCCGTCCGCTCGGATAACAACCCGCACGGGTTTACAATGGAAAAGTTTGAGATTGTCGAAAACCGCGATGTGCGGACATTAGCCAGGTAAGAGTATGGTACGCAAGAAAATAAAAGCCTTCGGGGAGTGGTTGGAAGACCACCTGAGGCGGCTGTGCGGGGAAATTACCCCGGACAAGCGGATAATAGTCATCCTGACGATGTTTCTGCTCTTTACGGGGCTTTCCCTCTACTTCACCATTTCCTCCATTTACCGCTTCGGTAAGGGGAAAGGGGAACGGATGCAAATTCAGCATATCGAGCGGCTGGAACTGGAACTCCGGCAGAAACAGAGCCAGTTGGACAGTGTAAAACAAATAAACGATTTTAATTATGAATACGACAGAGAAACAGAATAAGCCTGCGGCGGAGAAAGAGAAAAAACAGCTCACGCCCCAGCAAATACAGAAGCGGAAGAAAATGGTCATTTTCCCGCTGCTGTTCCTGCTGTTCACAGCTTCCATGTGGCTCATCTTCGCCCCATCCGGGGAGGACAAAGAGCAACAGCAGGAAGGTTTCAATACCGAACTGCCCACACCCAAACAGAACGGTATCGTGGGCGACAAGATCGACGCTTACACGCAGGAAGCCATGCAGAGTAAACAACAGGAAAAAATGCGGTCTTTGCAGGATTTCGCCTTCTCCCTGGGTGAAGATGAAACCGAAAGACAATCCGCATCGGCTTCCCAAACAGTGGAGTATTACGAGAAACCGGAACCCTCCGGAGGCGTTGACACCCGTGGTAACAACGCTTTCCGGTCTTCCGTCGCTGCATACGAGAATGTAAACAAGCAGCTGGGCAGTTTTTATGAGGAACCGGCCGCGAAGGAAGCGGACGAACAGGCCCGGCTGGCAATGGAGCAGCGCATCGGGGAACTGGAACGCCGGTTGGAGGAAGAACAGCAGCGCAAGTCCGCAGAGGAAGACCAACTGGCGATGATTGAGAAGTCCTACGCCATTGCCGCCCGGTATATGGGTAGCGGACAGCAAAACGCTGCTACCGATGCCCAGGCGGCGCAGGCCGCTGCCACTTCCGGCAATCGTAAGGCTGCCGTGCAGCCTGTTCGCCAGGTGCGCCGTAATGTGGTGTCATTGCTGGCGGCACCTATGCCCGATTCGGTTTTCATGCAGGAGTTTGTGAAGCCCCGTAATTGGGGATTCCACACGGCTGCCGGGAATGAGGATGTGAAGGAGAAAAACAGCATCCGGGCGTGTGTCTATCAGACGGTAACCATTACCGACGGTCAGGAGGTCGGGCTACGGCTGTTGGAACCGATGATGGCCGGAACGACCCTGATTCCCGCCAATACGGTGATAAACGGGTCGGCGCGGATCAGCGGTGAACGGATGGGTATTGCTGTCAGTGCCGTACAGTATGCCGGAAATGTGATACCCGTAGAACTGATGGTTTTCGACCTCGATGGCGGGGAGGGCATTTTCGTTCCCGGCTCGGAGGAAATTAATGCCGTCAAAGAGATAGCCGCCAATATGGGTTCGGGTATGGGAAGCAGCATCACCATTACGGACGATGCCGGTTCCCAGCTGCTGGCCGACCTGGGGCGAAGTGCCATACAGGGTGCATCGCAGTATGTCAGTAAGAAAATGCGGACGGTCAAGATAACCCTGAAAGCCGGTTATCAGGTATTGCTTCTTCCTCCCATGAAATAATAAGACCACTAAAAATTCAAAGTTAAATCCGGTTCCGGGCCTATCCACCCGGTGCCATAAAAAACAATCAAGTATGAAAAAGATTTTTTTAGCACTCGCTTTGGTTGGGTGCATCTTTACAGCCAACGCACAGGAAACCGAAAGCGTTACATTTTCCTCAAAGGGCGACTACTTCGACGGGCTGACCCGTCCGCTCACTTTCAACCGCATGATACCGCCCTACGCGCTGGAGGTTACGTTCTCCAAGACGGTGCATATCATTTTCCCGGCAGCCATCCGCTATGTGGATTTAGGCTCGGCAGATCTGCTGGCGGCGAAAGCCGACGGCACGGAAAACGTACTGAGGGTGAAAGCCGCCCTGCGGGATTTCAGCCGCGAGAGCAATCTGGCGGTCATCACCGAAGACGGTGCCTACTACACCTTTAATGTTCGCTATGCCGATGAACCCCGCAAGCTGTCTATCGAGATGACCGATTTTCTGCACGATGGTGAAGCTGTGAACCGCCCGAACAACGCGATGGAAATATATATGAAAGAACTCGGGCAGGAATCGCCCCTGCTGGTGAAACTGATTATGAGGTCGATTTATAAGAACAACAAACGGGAGATTAAGCATATTGGCTGCAAACGTTTCGGCATCCAGCACCTCTTAAAAGGCATTTACTCGCATAACGAGTTGCTCTATTTCCATACAGAATTGAAAAACTCGTCCAACGTGCCTTTCGACGTAGATCATATCACCTTTAAAATCGTGGATAAAAAGGTAGCCAAGCGCACCGCCATTCAGGAACAGGTAATCTGGCCGATCCGGGCACATAATTACATGATGATCGTGGGCGGCAAAAAGAGTGAACGCACGGTGTTCACCCTGCCCAAGTTCACGATACCGGACGATAAGCACCTGGTTGTGGAACTGTACGAAAAAGAAGGCGGGCGACACCAAACCTTTACGGTAGAAAACGCCGACCTGGTTCGTGCCAAAGTGATTAACGAACTAAAAGCGAGATAACAATGAGAAGGGCAGTATTATTTATAGCGGCGGCGTTGTGCTTTGTCTTTGCGGACAAGGCGCACGCCCAGCGTGCCCTGCCGGGGATGCGGGGACTGGAAATACGTGGCGGTATGGTGGATGGTTTTCACTCGTCCGGCAGCCGTAACGAATTGGGTTATTACTTCGGTGCCGGTATGGCGACCTACACGAAGAACGCCAATAAATGGGTGTTCGGCGCGGAGTACCTGAACCGGTATTATCCCTATAAGGATGGGCGCATCCCTGTGGTACAGTTTACAGGGGAAGGAGGCTACTACTATAAGTTTATGGCCGACGGCTCCAAAACCTTTTTCTTCTATCTGGGCGCTTCGGCGATGGCCGGATATGAAACGGTGAATTGGGGCGACAATCTATTGTATGACGGCTCTACGATACAGAATAAAGATAAGTTCCTGTACGGCGGAGCAATCACGCTTCAGGTCGATGTCTATCTGACCGATAAAGTGATCCTCTTACTGACGGGGCGGGAACGTATCCTATGGGGTACGACTACCGGCCATTTTCATACACAGTTCGGTATCGGGCTGAAATTTATGATACATTAAAAACAACTTTGCAATGAAAAAGATAGGTTTTAAAAAGATACTTGCACTGACGGCGTGGCTGGCGGCCATCATCCTGATGTTCGTTGCCTGTTCCGAAGACCTGGATGTAAAACAGGCATATACATTCGACCTGGAAACGATGCCGGTACAGAAAAAGATTACTGCCGGACAAACGGCGGAAATCCGCTGTACGCTGGTGCGGGAGGGGCAGTACAGCGATGTGAAATTCACAATCCGCTATTTTCAGCCCGACGGCAATGGGGAGCTTCGCATGGACGACGGGATGCTTTTTACCCCGAATGACCGCTATCCGCTCGACAGGACGGAGTTCAGGCTGTATTACACCTCGCTCGGTACGGATCAACAGACGATAGATGTCTATATTGAGGATAGCTTCGGGCAAGTAGCAAAAAAGACGTTCAGCTGGCAGAATGACAGCGGGGACGATGATGAAGACGGGGAATAAAACTCACAGCGCAGGCGGGCGTCCGGTATATACCGGATGCCTGCTTCACTGAAAACCTAATTATGAAATTCATCATAATGTCCATCATCGTTTTGATGCACCTGCCCGTATGGGGCCAGCCGGGTAAATCACCCAAGAGGGAACAGGCGGTCGAGCAATGCACGGAAACTGTTTACACGATAACAGGGTTTAAGCGGATAGCGGATTCGCTACAAATGTCCGTCGGAGAATTATCGGACTATCCCGTTATTTTTCCGGTGAAGAAACCGGTAATCTCATCGGGTTTCGGGATACGTAAACATCCTGTTTACAAGGTACGGATGTTCCACACGGGGATTGATATTACCCAAGTGAAAGGTACTCCGGTATATGCCACGGGGAACGGCGTCGTAACCCGGAAGGGGTATAATACAGGGTACGGATATTATATAGAAATCCGGCACGCATGCGGTTTCCGTTCGTTCTATGCCCACCTGAGTAAAACGATGGTAAATACGGGCGATCCGGTAAGTATCATGCAGCAGATTGGCTGTGTAGGCGATACCGGAGTAACAACGGGCAGCCACCTGCATTACGAAGTAAGGAAAGGTAAAGGTTTCCTGAATCCTGCCGGCTGGTGCTGCTGTCTGTTAGAATTGTTAAATAACGACTTATAAAAATCAACGTGAAATTCCTTGCAACCTATTTTCAACCGGGAGAGGAAATAATATACAGGGCCAGCATCCACTTTCTTCTCTTTTGGGAGCCGTTATGCCTGCTGGCTATCGGCGGGTTTATCCTCTACGGGGTTTCTTCCCCGGTAATGAAATGGCTCGGTATAACCGTGCTGTTCCTGGGATTGGTTTCACTGGTACAACGAATCTTTATTAAGATTGATTCCTTGTTCATTGTTACCAATTACCGGGTGATACTAAAAACGGGCGTTATCAGCCGCCGGGTACGGGAGCTGGTACATACAAAGGTGGAGGGGCTTATAGTTACGCAGAGCGTAGCGGGCAGGCTCTTTGGGTACGGCACGTTGCTCGTTACCACCGGAGGCGCAATCAATACTTACCATTTCGTTGCCGATCCGATGCGTTTCAAAATGGAAGTTAATTCCGCGATTGAAGCCTGCCGGAGCAGATAAAATAACAAACATTAATAAGTTAAAGATGAAAACACAAGAAAATAAGAATTTCGATCCTTACCGGATAATAAAACCGGGCGATCTTTATATGATGCTTTCCCCCGAAGGGAAAGTCAAGAGTGTGATGGAGGGTGACATCATGTATGAAAACTTCCATGAGTTCATATACGATGCAGTTTATTATCTCCAAAAAGGAAGGGACGCACCTTACCTGAATGATTTTTTCCTTCATTACCGCTTTAAGGACAGTAGGGATGTTCCATATTGGAAAAGGGGAGATAGTGATGAAGCACATCATCAAAGGGTATTTGATACGATAAAAGATCAGGGCTTGAAACCTCATCAGGCTATACGCTTGTATCCGGCCATGTATTGTTACGAAAACGGGTTAAACCCGTTGTTTCAGGAAAATTCGCAGAAAGAATTGGAAAAACAGCCTGCATACCAGCACGCCGTGTTAAGGTATTCCAATTTCGGGGAAAGGATGGACTACCCAACCTACCACGGGATTGAAACGGATAAAGGGGTGGTTCTGTTCGATGGGACACAGCAGGGTGAAGAGTTGCAACAGAAATATATTGATTTCCATGCTGCCAATTACTTTGATGCCCGGCTGGATATTACACTCCTCAATAAATTGGATGTAATCCCGGATGCGCAGCAGTTGGGCAAAGTGAATCCGGATCTGGGTGCGTTGTATGCCGATGGGCCGGAGCCTTTCGGGATGCTCCCGGCTTCCGCATATTGCGACAGGAACGATTTCAGGGCTGTGTGCGTCAATAATGAATATAACATGGCTCCGGAAAATGAGCAATTTATCCGGTTTGCCGGATTGGATGCCGATATTATTCCACTCCCAACCGATACCTATGATATAAGCGCCCTTTTGTGGTTGTCCGACCCGAAATGCCATGATCCGGAGATTGCAGATGATTTTCCGAATTTCTTTTCCTATCACGACCGTTTCGACCCGCTGGATGAGAGGTTCCGGGATGCACCGGATGAAGCTGGGCGCAATGAGGTGATGAATCAGGTCAGGAAATTGGCAGGGGAGATACTCAAAGAGGATTTTCCGAATATCCGAAAACAGAATACCCCGGCGGATAATAAACTGCAAACAGGGAAAACGGAAAAAGAGGAAATGATGCAAAAGAAAACACCACCGCCTAAAATTTCCACGCCGCCCAAAAAGCAGTTTACGCCACCCCAAAAGAAAGGTGGCCTGAAAATGTAGAGTTGGATGGTACTTGAAATGAAGTATTTTGGTTCAAAATACGCAGACCGGTATAGCCGGATAACACATAGGGTCAGGATTCTATGTAAAAACCGGAATTAATTCCTATCTTTGCAAATGGGTATCGGGTTATAATATCCAATACTCCGGAAGCGGGAAAGAACAGCATATAAGGGGCTTTAGAAAACAGCCAATTGACAAAAGTCCACCCAAGTATGATAGTTCTCTTTTGCCTTATTCGTGTATATGAGCAAAATCATATATCGAAAGGGCGTAAGATTACAGACTATCAGTGGACATGGGCGCTGGCTGTGCCTCTAAAGCCGATATGTCAGTAACTCTTGCGCCCGATTTCGTTTATTGATTTAGAGCTACGAATATGGAAACAACAGAAAAATTATCAGACAACATTTTCGGTGCGCTTACCCGCTCCGAAGTCGCGGAGAAATTGGCTCCGGCCATTCGCTTGCATGGCATTGAGGTGCAGAATGACTGCTTTGTATTTCCCGGTATTTCTCCCACGGTGGGCATATCCGAATCACAGTTGCCGGGGCCGGATGCTCCGGGAGTTATACGTTTTGAGGATATAGCTTCTATCACTCCTTTTAGCGCCCGTATCGAGGTTCTGTTATTTTCGGGAGAACTCTATACTTTTTCCATAACGGATACTGTCAGAACGCATATAAATACCTATAAAAGCGGTGCGACATCTGTTCCTCCTAAACATGAAACGACGGCGAAAGTTATTGCGGATAATATCTGGGATGGGCTGGAGAAAACGCTGTCTTCAGGGAAAGATAAATAAGCAAGTGCCGGTAACTTATTGAAAAACACCTGACAGAATATTTCGTCAGGTGTTTTTTTATGGGTATTTTTGCAGAAAATTATGCAGGCATATGAAACAGTTTATCAGATTAGAATATAGTGATTGTTTTCCAGAAAATCCACAAGAAATATCTAATTACTTACAAGGAATTTCTCGACATGACCTATTACGGCTATGTGCTTTGTTTCTTACTCGAAAAAGCGAGACTGTATATGACTATTTATCAAGTTATTTCACTAAAGAGAATAATGAATACATAAACCAGCTATGGAGAAACTTAGAAAATAGCAAGGATAATATTGATCATTATGCTATTACTAACATAGAAAGTTCTTTACGACTTTATGAATATGTTTTTGACAATATAAATGCAGTTGAGACTACATTGTCAGAGCCTGAAATAGAAATGAATGTATTTAAGGCTTATCTGTTGTTCAATGCACAAATAAATTCAGGGGATAATACAGCAAGTGAAAGCACAAAACATATTCAAGAAGGTAGAGCTAAGGCATTATTGTTAGCTCAAATGTTCCAATACTTTGATATTACAAATTATCGGTTTAGGCAGGAATTATATGTCCAGACAGTGAAAGCCATTTATCTTTATGAGTTTTTATCTTCAAATGAGAAGACACAGTTGTTATATGAAAAATATTTGGAATATTATAACTGTGCTGATTGGCAGGAATTTATGCAGTTTATGACTTCTTTTGCTTATATCTATTGGGGAAGAGATGATGACCAAACATATGTCAATTTGCTTGTTGATCCATCAGATAAGGAGTATGACAAAAAATGTGAGTTTATAGAAAAACTTGTTATAGATGCGGGTATAGAGGATATGGACTTCAGGATATTGCGAAGTCATCCTATTTATAAAGAAAGTAGAGGGAATTATTATTTTGTATATGGATATTTTCTGTTAGAACTAATATACAAAGGGGTATATTTCAAATTAAATGAGTTGAACGCTAAATTACCAAAGAACCAGCAAATAAAGGGATTTCGATCTTTTTATTGTGATTATTTTTCAGAGCAAACCCTCTTGTACAATGTTTTGAAAGATGTATATGGCAAAAAATATATTCAAATGCCAGGCGACTATATAAAAAATGAATTTGGTATTATTGCAGAGCCTGATTACTATATTCGTAACGGAAATAAAATCTTCCTATTTGAATCAAAAGATATACTTATCCCATCAGAAACTAAAGTTTCCAATGATTATGAAAATATTTCGAGCGAACTAAAGAAACGATTATACTATGAAGAAAAAAGGAATGGTGGAATTGATAATAAAGCAGTGCTTCAATTATTAAATAACACGCAAAAGATACTCAGAAAAACTGCGGAATGGGATCAAGGTTATAAAGAAAAAAATATCAGAATATACCCAATTATCATTCTACATGATAATATCTATAATTGTCCGGGTATAAATGATCTGGTGAGGATGTGGTTTGAGGAAGAGTTAGAAAAAATGAGAGAGGAATATGATGTTTCCCGTATAGAAAATATAACTATCATAAATATAGATGTATTTATAGTTTATAAAGACTTACTCCAAAAATCAGAAGGTTCTTTAGACAAGATGATTTCTTCTTATCACAAATATGTGTCCGAGGATATAGCGAAAAAAGCCCGTACACAAGAAGAGGCAATAAAGATGTATAAAGATCGAATAATATCCTTTGAGTATTATCTATCAACGAAGTACTCTCCCGATTACAAAAGAATGTTTATGCAGGTTGCTAAAACCTATATAAAAGAGTAATGATTGAAACGGTATTTGTTTTCATTTCATTTTATTAACTATTACATTCTTGATTATTTTACTATCGAAATAGTCCTTAATTGTAATAAGTTTGTCTGTTGTTATTCCAAGATCATACACAAATCTTTCTTCGATAAGCTCTGGAGCAGGATTAACAATTATTACTTCGGGCATCGTTATTCTTGATGAAAATGCTTTTTTGAAAAGTTCGCTACTTCTCAAATCCGTTTTTGGGAATGAATAACCAATTACAAAAATCTTATCCGCTTCAATGAGTTGTTTTTCCGCCTCATCCCATAGGTTAGTGAATAGATTCCCATAAAAATCATACTTTTTATCTCTTACTGGCGGAATAATCAATGGCATAGAGATTACACCTGAGTCATCAGATACCCCTTCTCTCATAAAAGGATTTTTAGGTCGCATCCTTGTTATTAGAAAACCTTTGGGTGCGGCACGTCCTTCTGTTTGCAAATTAGGAGGATAATATCCGTAAGAAAACGGTTCATATCCATCCATATATCTTCCAGCATAAGTTGAATATGGATTTTGGGTGCTTTCATAAACAAAAAAATTATCAGCACTAAGTGCTTGCATAGGGATTTCTTTTCCATTTTCAAAAGTAACATAGCTGGTTAGCCAGTTGCTTGACCCATGTAGTTTAAGCAATCTCGGCATCTGAATACTTTTGATGTTTGTGTTCATCCATTTATCACGATAAACTCCAAGCGGTTTAACGTAATAACCGGTATCGCAATTCCAGCTCGTAACTTCCATCAAAGCACGATCCATTAAAGTATCCCAGTTGAAAGTGATTATAGCATCGTCATTAGTAACCAATTTAGCTAAGTCCAAATGCGTTTGAGAAATTGGCCCATTTTGAATCTGGTTTATACCTGCAATAAATAAGAAAATAAGTTCATAATAAGCACCTAAGGTTACTTGCTCTTCGACTGACTTATTATTTTTATTGGCTTTTATAATATCATAAGCTTTTATTTGTATTTCTGAGTGCAAGTTCTCAATATCTTCATTAAAATCAAATAAATCAAGATGATCTAACCCATCACGCAAATTGAGATAATATAATAATTTAGTCTTTAATGCCCAAGGGTCAAAATTTATCGGCAACTTTGAATATGTAGAGAAAAAGTCATTTGCGATAGGCATACGTTGTCCCGTTGGGGATGAGTTATACGATTTTGAAGCACCGGCTCCTAATAAAAATACATTTTTCATATCGTGATGATTTTTAGAGCCAAAGATAAGCATAAATGACATGAGATGAATATTGTTACATCTTATTCTTTAGGGCTTTTTGTTACTTTTTCTCCCGCTCAGTTTCTGGCTCATGGAAAAAGTAACGGGCGGAAAAACCGCCCGTCCCGTTATTCGTTTCGTCCACAAAAAACCGGTACATACCATTGGTCGCTGTAATTCTCTCCCAGCAGACTGAAAAATCCGGTCAGTTTGCTGTCTTGGGCGTATTTTTTGGCTTCCAATATGGTCGGAAACTCGCCCAGCTTCCGAAAGCCGATAAATAGTTTATACATGGCTCAAATAGTATTTTCGATAGAAAGAATAGGGGTATTTTTGCGTAGCCATTCCTCAATATGCGCCATATTGTATTCAGAGGTGATTACTGCCATATCGTAGGCAACCAGCGTAAAACGACTGCTTTCATAGCTGTCTATCCATTCTTTCAGATTGACTGCGCCCCAACTCTTATAATCACGGGCAAACATCCTGTCAATTTCAGCTATGCTCTTTGTAAACCTTACCCGCAGGGTTTGGTATCTGTCGTCGATTATTTCAAGGTGGCGGAGTGACCCGAAGTCATCACACAGGCGGGCGAATGCCCAGCCGTCCTTGTAAGATTGGTTTCCCCATTGGTGGGGTTCGTCATAGCGTACCCTTACTTCCGCAGTATGTTCCCCGACCTTAATTTCCTCGATAGTTCCCGTTACCATAAGTCCCGTGAAGATGCACTTGCACCGTTTGCCGATTAATTCTTCGCTGACGTCTTTTGCTTTCATGTCCGTTGATTTTTAGATTAATATTGCTTTTGTCCTGTCCCTGTTTGCCCAAAATGCGCCATTACAGAAATAGGTATAGCCGTTGTACCAATTTGCCCGTCTTTTGATATTAGTGCCTTCCGGCGGTCGAATTTCGATGGAGGTGGTTTCCATGTTATGTCCGATAGTGATTATCAACTCGCAGTTGCGCCATATCTCAAAGTGGGTTCTGAAACCGTGCTTGCCCTCGACAAGCATTACAGCCTCTTTCACGGCATCCTGTACCTCCGAATCACATTCGGGAAGCGGTGTTATTTCCCTGCCCATATATCCGTTATATATAATTTTCATACTGTTAGTTGTTATGGGCGGCTGTCGCCGCCCCGATTTTTAGAGTTCGTTATCCAATAGCCTTTCCTCAATATCATCATAGATGTTGTTAAAACGGTCTTGGTATTCTTCATAAAAAGAGCCGTTTTCGTCACACATATCCTCACGGTCTTTACCGTATTCCTGTTCCAACTGCAAGTCTGCCAGTTCGCAGATGATTTCCATTTGCAGGGAGTGGGCATCGTCCGAATCAAGCGTTATAATGCCTTTGCGGTGTTTCCAATATTGGTGAATATTGTCTTTATCCGACCGCTGTATCTTGTTCCAAAACATCCGGTAATGGTAGTCTGTCGCCGTTTGGCTGTCTATGCCCGAAATGACGGCTTTGGTTTGGGTGGGCATATATTCCCACCATTGGTCGGCATCCTTGTACCATTGGTGTACATTACCGTGTAGCGAGTTGTCTTTTAATGCGTACACATTTTGAGTATGCAGGTAAGTTCCCACATTCCTTTTCCAACACAACCGCAACCAATCCTCATTGGTGAATTTTTCTAATTGGTTGTGTTTTTCAATGGCTTCGTCCACGTTGGCAACGTATATCAGTTTCCCTCTGTTATTCAGCGTATTTGCCAAATAGTAGGCGTACCTATCTGCATCGCAATGATGCAGGAAGTTCGTTCCCCTTACGGCATAGCCGTTTTCCGTTTTTACAATTCTACACTTTTTCATGTCGTTATAATTTATTGGTGATTACTGTCTTATGCTGCCAGCCTTCCTGCGATAAGCGGCATATTGCTGTTTACAAGGTTTACAATTTGCTCATGGTAGGGAGTAACGTTGTTACAGGCTCCACGGCATTGAATTACGCGCAGTTGGGATATGGAAACCTCTACGGTTTCGGTTTTCCTGCCGTCCACCATTGCCGAAAGTATCAGCGAATCCGCTTTTGAGTGGTAACTGCCTACGCAGTGGTGCATCGCTTTACCCTCTAAAATAATCTCTGCCACGCTCTCAAGCACTCGGACGGTGATTTGCCCATCGGTAAACAACAGTCCGAAAAACCGTGCTTTGGCTTTCAGGAATCCGGCTTCCTTTTCCCTGTTTTTGGCTATGATTTCTTGTTCCTCAATCTTCGCTTTTTTCTGCATATAGCGGTCATGTTCGGCACGGAGGTCTGACGGGCATACATACTTGGCGTTATGGAGGTCTTTGCCAAAAAAGCGCAGGAAATCAATATAATCGCACCATAATCCTGCATCTTTGATTTTGTAACCGTTGCGGATGCAGATACGGGCAGACGGCCAGTAACTATCCATCGGTCTTTTGCTTTTGTTCATTATCTCCGATAGCAGGCTTGTATATCCCGTTTTAAAGAGGGTTTCCGCACGGTTGTCGGATAGCAGGGTGCAAAACAGGTTCATCGGTCTTTGTCCGTAGAATCCCTTTTTATAGCCTGTTCGTTTGAGTTCGGGGATAAGTTTCTGACGGGGATAGATTACGCCCGTGGAAATCTGCTCATATACATTCACGTAAAATTTATTATTGGCGTTCTCGTTACGCAGTTCCAGCGGAGTGCCGAATATCCACGAATCTATGTAGCAATTACCCATTGTCTGCCGAAGCCGTGCGAATGTGCAATGCTTTTTTCCGCTTGGGTCAATCCACCGTTGCATCACCTCCGAATGGTCGTATTTGGCGGTTTCCCCGACCTTTGCCGAATAGAGGAACATGACGGTACGCAATACCTGATACCCCTTGTGTGCTGTGAAAATGGTCATATAGTAACGGCTTTCAAATTTCCGTTTCTTAGTCGTTTCTACCTTTAGCTTGGTATGGCAGTTCGGGCAATGGCAGTCCGTCAGAATGGAAACTAAATATCCTGCGCCCTGCCATGAATGACCGCACTCGGTACAGGTTATTACTCCTTTCTCGGTGCGGTGCCCGATAGGTTCGATAATATTCCTGTAACCCCATTCTATCTGCCTGTTAGTGAGTTTGGGCAAAGTCTTGCTTGCCTCTACCACTTGCTGTTGGAATTTATTTTGCGGTTTCATGGCTTCAGAAATTAAATAGATTGGGTATGTTGGCTTCGGGTTGCTTGGCTTTCGGCTTGCTCTTGCCCTGCTTCATCTTGGCGTAGGCTTCGTCCTGTGCTTTCTGAATAGCTTTTTGCCGTGCCTGTGCCTTTTCTTCCTCGGTCAGAACAATGGTGTGATTAACTACCACCTGACACGTTATCGGCTTACCCGCATCAATGTCTTCCTCATCGTAATAATGAAGTGCCATCGAATAGATTTCATCGTCCGTGAAGCCGTTTATACCGCTTTTCTGCACGGTGTTGAGTATGTAGTTCACGCACTCGTCTATGTTCTTTTTCGGGTTGGCGAATACGGGTGCGAACAGTTCATCTTCCTGCGCCCTCTGCTCCAGATAGTTCTGAATGGTCGCTTTGAAATAATCGGTTGCTTTATTTTCGGTTCTCATCGTCTTGGGATTTTGTGGGGCGGATTGGCTCCGCCCCATATTGATGACTATTTTATTTCAGTGAATTTTGTATAACCCTCCAATGCAATGTCAATTACCTGTTTTGTAAGGTCGTTGTAGTAGGTTGTCCCGCTGTGGATAATCCGGTGTATGATTTGAATTTCCTGCTCTGTCATTCGGGATTTATTGCCACAAAACGGGCATCGTGCAATCGTGGTTAATTGGTTGTCTACGATTCTCTGCTGTACGATTTCAAGTACAAAGTATCCCTTTACGTTTTGTAAGTCCTGAAAAGGCATTTCGTTTTTTTCGTCTCCCGGACAGGGAAAGTTCATGCCGAATGAATAGCCGGATGTATGTTCGTGGCGTATGTAGAAATTACTATGTCCTATTGACAATTCGCCCTCGTTAAACAGATACCGTGGAATTGCTATTTGAAACCCTCGCTCAAAATCTTCGTAACTTCCAAACAGTTCTTCGTGATTCTCATCCGGGAAGGGGAAGCGGTATCGGAAAGGGTACTTTGGATTGAGGTAATCCGCAGGTTGCAAATTTCCGGGTTGATACGTTGCCCTCGGCAGTTCCTTTTTCAGTTGGTCGTATGTGGTATAATAGAGGTTCTCGCAACAACCTAAACCAACGCTCCCGTACTTAATATGTCCAATGTTTTCGCTCATGGCTTTGAATTTTAATTGATTAGAAAATGTGAGTAATAAGGAAATAGAAAAAGCCAATCAGGCAGATAAGAGATACAAGGCAGGAAGCAATGCTTTTCAGGATATTCCAACAGAAAACCACGCCCAAAACCACCCATATAAAGTCCACCCCCCACAGGTAAAACCCTGCTACGGTCGCCACTATCTTTGCTCCCAATTTTATGCTGGATGGAAGGTTGATAGATTCTCGTTTCCAATTATTTTTTTCTGCTGTTCTCATAACGTCTGACTTTTTTTTTATGCCGTGACGGAGCCGGTGTGATGAGTTCTGTTTCAGAAGCATGGAAGATAAGGGGTTAGCACACGCAAATTTTTTGTGAGAAATACGCAACGTCGGAACGATGTCGGAAGATTTTTTGCCAAAAATTTTCGGGTGCGTGAACCCCTGATATATCTTCGCTTCTGGCAACAGAACTCATCATATTACAACCGGCTCTTTAAGGCATAAGAAAATGAGGAAGACGTTATATCAGAGAACAGTAGAAAAATTACGCACAGTGATTTTATACGGGAATTAAAATCACTGCGGACACTAAGCTATGGAAGTGATCGACTGTTTGGCTGCCCGAAGCCGACAGTATAAGGACAGAGGCATCCGCTAAAGAATGAAGCGGGAAATAGATGCTCCAGACTTCTTATATTTGCTTTCCGGGAATGGCCAAAATGTAGAAGTATGGAATTGATAAGCATAAGTGTAAAGGTTTTCAACGCATTGGCCGAGCGTATGAAAACAATCGAAGCGAAGGCCGAAACATTGTGCCGCAGGCAGGATGATCTGGGGCTGAAGAAATGGCTGGATCATCAGGAGGTTTGCCAGATTTTAGGAATCAGCAAACGCACCCTGCAATATTACAGGGAAAAAGGGTTGCTGCCGTGTAGTCAAATCCGGCATAAGATATTCTATAAGCCGGAAGATGTGCAGAAACTGCTGGAAATGTCGCACCATCCAATTATCGCAACGCCATGAACAGCTATTTAATAGACAAGCAGGAACCGTGCGTGGCCGACTTTTTCCGCCGTATGGAAAAGACAATTAAAATGCTCGATAAATTGGATAACGGCAACAGACGCACCTTTAACGGACAGCGTTTTCTGACCGATAAAGAGTTGTCGGATATTTTGAAGATCAGCCGCCGGACGTTACAGGAATACCGTTCCGCAGGCAGGATACCTTATTACCTGATTTGCGGAAAGGTGATTTACAAGGAATCGGAGATACAACAATTCCTGGAGGACGGACGAAAACAATGCCTCGATGAAATGGAATTACTCTAAACGAAAGAACGGCCCCAATCTGTGATGGAGCCGTTCTTTGTTTTGATAGGGCGGAGTTAATTCAGCATAGCCTCCATGCCCGGAATTTTCCAGATTACAAGCGGATTTACCGCCTGTTCGATTATCCACTGACGGTACTGTTCGGCTTTGAGGGATTTAAGCCGGAAAGCCAGTGCCGTTATCATTTCCAGATTATAGAGTGTTCTGCCGCCGCCGGCAGTAGCTTCATGGAAGCATACTTTTTCTTCTCTCAAAACTCCGTTTTTAAGTATCGAGCGGATATTGCTGTTTACGGCTGATACGAACACGCCGAAAAGGTCGGCGATCTGGTGCTGGGTAAGCCATACGGTTCCCTGCCGGGGGCGAATGGTTACACGCCCTTTTTCTATGGTAATTGATTCGTTATTCATATTTATAGATTGTTTGATTGTTCTACTTGCTTGTTTTTTCTTGCTCCGGGATAACGGATAGCCGCCCGGAGCGTTTCATCTTCGTACAAAGTAATCTTTTTTGATTGGGATGCGGTTCTTTTCCTGAGCTGTTTCATATCCTCGTCCACTTTCCGGTCGGTTACTTTGGCGTATATCTGCGTGGTGGTTATATTCTTATGTCCCATCATCCGGCTAACGGTTTCGATGGGAACACCCTGAGAGAGCGTGATATGCGTTCCGAAATTATGCCGGGCCTTGTGAAAGGTGATGTGGCCCGTACCGCATATCCCGGCGATCTCGCATAGCAGTTTGCCCATATAACCACGGCCGTAAACATGAAATATGTGCTTGTCTTTTTTCTGCGGGCGGTATTTCTCCATAATTTGCAGCGGGATTTCCAGCAGGCGGATACGGGAATCCGTGCCGGTCTTCTGCCTTTTAATCTCAATCCACAGGCTGCCGTCCGCTGCCTGTACGATATGCTCGTCGGACAGCCTGGTAAGGTCGGCGTGACACAATCCTGTGAATGTCGAAAAAACAAACATATCACGGGCAAGGCATAAATTAGGTCTGTTAAAGCGGTGCCGCATCAGTTTCTCCAGGTCTTCCAGTTTGAGGTGACGGCTCTTTAACGGCGGCAGTTCGGGAAAGAGCTTCATGTAGGGATCGCGCCGGAGCGTTCCCTGATTAAAAGCCCGCTTGGTGATCTTTTTGAAGTTATACAGATGCTGGTGAACCGTTTTCTGCTGTAATCCCCGGTCTGTCCTTAAAAAGAGGTCGTAAGCCTCGTAAAAGTTCAGGTCGAGGCTGCGCAGGCTTACATCATCGGCATCGTATTGTTTCCGTATGAAGGCAAGAAGGTGGTTATACGATACTACATATATGTCGTATGCTTCTTTCTTGCGATCAACACCTACGCGCTTTTTAAATTCCTCGTTATGTTCCTCAAATAGTTTCATCAGCGTAACAGGCTTTTGGGCTACGCCTTTGAGCGCATTTTTCACAAGTTCCGCCGTGACGAAACCCTGGCTTTCCAATATCCGGTTATAATGACCGTTAATCTTTCCGGTAAGCAGGCCGATAGCCTTGTTTACCTCCAGCGCGTTACGGCTCTTTCCGGCGGCCCTGCCTCCGCTTTCGCCTTCTCCGGGCTCCCAGATAGCGGGATTAACCGAAACTTTTGTCCCTATCTGTTCATTTTCACCGTCGATACTCAGGCGGCAAAGTAACTGGCACATACCATCCCTACGGATTTTAGTGCGGTTGATATAGAATAAAATCGCAAACGTACTGCGTTTTTTCTTTTTTGTATTTTCTTTATTTACTGTGTTCATAATCTTCAATTTTAAAGTGCAAATTTGAATCGCCCTGTAATCCTTTTTTCGAGTGCTTTCATATCCTCGTCGATCTTCTCGTTCGTGATTTTCGCGTAAATCTGTGTCGTCGAAATCTGGCTGTGCCCGAGCATACGGCTCACCGTTTCGATGGGAACGCCTTGCGAGAGCGTAATTTCGGAAGCGTAGGTATGGCGTCCGCAATGGAATGTCAGCCGGCGGTTGATACCGCAGGTGTGGGCAATAATTTTTAATTCCCTGTTTATTTCCGAATTACTGTACATGGGAATCAACCGGCCTCCGGCCGCAGTATCCCTGTATCGTTCAAGGATTTGCAGCGGGAGTTCGAGCAGGGGTATCTCGTAGTCCATCCCTGTTTTCTCCCGGCTCGTTTTTATCCAGACTACCTTATCCTCCGCTATGAAAATATCCTCGTTCGTCAGCTTCCGCATATCGCTGTACGGAATGCCGGTATAGCATGAAAAGAGGAACAGATCGCGGATAAGGTAATGTTTCGGGCAGGTAAGCGGGGTTGTCATTAGTTTATCCAACTCTTTGCGGATAAGGTATTTTTGCTTGTGCCTGGGGCGCTCCGGCTCATAGTCTGCAAAGGGATTCTTGGTGATGATACCTTCGACAATGGCGTTCCCGACAATCGTGTTCAGGCGGGTGGTAAGCAATATGATCGTACCCGGTGCCAGTCCGCAGTCTATTTTCAGATAGAGGTCGAATTTATCAATAAACGACCTGTCCAACGCCGTGAAAGGTATATCCGAAAGTTTGTATTTGACTTCCAGAAATTTGGTAAGGTGGGCCAGGGCGTGCCAGTAGCCTTTCTCTGAACCTTTTTTACGGTTTACACCGATACGCTTGTCGAAATTCTCATTATGGGTACGGAAATAATCGAGCAACGTTTCCTGACCGTATGCCATACCCAGCAGGAGGGTTTTTACGTTTTCCGCCGTTACTTTTTCGTTGACGGCTGACAGCTCTTTGTAATGGGAAAGGGCGGAGGCACGGATGGCATCCAGCCGTTGATTGATCTCGTTGGCGATCTGGCTTTTCCCTGTGGCACGGCCCGACTGCCACAGGGATAGCGGCACGTTCGTTTTGGTGCTGAATGTGGTTTCGGAGTATTTTCCGATACTCAGTATTGCCATAAGGGGACATCTGCCGTCCTCTTTGATTTCGTTCTTTTTCAGGTAGAACGACACCTTTAACTCTTGCTGTTTCATAACTCTAATCATTAATGCAAATTTACCTGATATAGAGCTATTTGAAGGTATGCAGTATTCCGCCGCAGGGAGAATAAAACTCATATTTCCTGTTCAAAAGGCATCTTTTCCTCTCTGCTGGAAAAAATTGCGTACCTTTGGACGGAACTAAGAGCAAAAACGAGTGTTCTTTGGGGGTCTGGGCTTTATTCGCCATGTTGCCGGAGGTATTTTACGCCATAAAAGGCAACTCAAAAAGGCAACGGACAAGTCAGAAATCTTTGGCTTAACCATGCTATATTCTGCTATTTTACTTCCGGGCAGAATGAAGCGAGATACGGCGAACATTTCTAATTTCCAGCCACTTACTTTATCCACTTAGTTTTGCCAAAGTTTTCGGAAGTTTAGTTATCTTTGTATAAGAGAGGATGAGGGCAGAATTTAGCATCAAAGAGGTGTAGTCGCCTCATAAGCACAGGTATTTTCCTAGAAAATAAATTCTAAGGTATAAATACCTAAATTTATTTTAGTAAATAACTCATCCTCTCTTCTCTCTTTTTTATATGCATATACAAAATGGACGGAATTTTAATAACGATCATTGTTATCACCGCTTTCCTGGTTTATAAGATGATTTCCTCAAGCAGGAAACAGGAGGGGTATAAAAGATGGAAAGCAACAAGCAGTGGTAAGGAAGAAAAAACTACTAAGGTAAAATGGGAACACGGAGCCTGGCTAAGGCATGCTTTGGGGGGAACTGTTCCGAGAGCGCAGTATGTTCAAAAGTTTGATGAATCGGCTGTTGTTTGGTGCGCCAACTTGTTGGGAGTGGAAACGGCACAGTTGAAGGAAATTCTACGGGATGTTTCCGAACATTACCGGGAGTTCTGGATGAGAAAAAGAAAGGGAGGTTATCGGATGATTTCTGCTCCTGACAAAGAATTACAATCTATTCAAACCACTATTAATTCTCGAATATTATCATCTGTGACAATGATTCATCCGGCGGCAGTAGGTTTCCGGAGCGGTCATTCTGTGGTTGATAATGCCAGTCCCCATCTGGGAAAACGGTATGTCTTGAAAATGGATATTCATGATTTTTTCTTTTCGATACGGAGCCGGAGGGTGAAAAAGACATTTGAGAAGATTGGTTATCCGGAAAATGTGTCTAAAGTATTGGGAGTGTTGTGCTGCTTGTACAGGCACTTGCCGCAGGGAGCGCCTACAAGTCCGGCGTTAAGCAATATCGTGGGGTATGAGATGGACAAGAAATTGGCTGCATTGGCAGCGGAATACGGACTGACTTATACCCGCTATGCCGACGACCTGACTTTTTCGGGAGATGTGTTCCCCAAAGAACAAATCATTCCCCGGATCAAACAGATCATCCGCGATGAGAAATTCGAACCGAATCATAAGAAGCCCCGTTTTATCAATGAGTATGGCAGGAAGATTATTACAGGAGTATCTGTTTCTTCCGGTGCGAAACTGACAATCCCTAAAGCCAGAAAGAGAGAGATCCGGAAGAATGTCTATTTTATCCTGACAAAAGGCTTGGCGGAACATCAGCGCCGGATTGGCTCGAGTGATCCTGTCTATCTGAAACGGCTGACTGGAGAACTTTGTTATTGGCGGTCAATAGAACCGGACAATGCGTATGTATCCGATTCTATTAACCGTTTGAAATGTTTGGAGAAAGGGTATTAATCTAATTGGCAATCGTTACCCGTTCATTTTCTATCTTGGCGTAATTCCTTTTCACAGCTTCGCGAATACCTCTTTGCATGGCAGCGTCTATGTTCGATCCCATACGGGCAAAGCCGAACTGTTGTGCGCATGCTTTTATCAAATCTGCCGCAGGCAGGCTGATGGAGTCGGTCAATAGTTGCCGGATGGCATTGGCTATTTCTTCAGGTGGTATGTCTATCGCTTCCCGGTCGGAAACCGGGCGATAGATTGAATAGGAAGCGCATTGCTCTTTGTCGTTCCAGCAGAATACAAGTCCTTCGTATTCTGTGCGATAGATATTCAATGTGTCGAGTGCTGTTTCTATCTGTGCCTCTACCCGTGTTCCCAAGCGGCTGATTCCCCATTCGGACAGGATTTTCTTACAGAGCAGGGATTTACTGATTGGCGCCTCGCTTTCCATAATATTCCGTATTTGGGAGAGGAGGATAGAGTAACTGTCCGTAAAGAAAAAGTCTTCCGGTGAATAACTGTATGGGGTGATCTTTGCAAACTTGTACTTTTGTTCTATCCGGTTTTGAGTAGAAAGAACGGAAGCTGCTTGCTTTTCAGGAGCAGCAGGCGATGCCTTGAGCACGAATGAAATTTCATTGTTGGTTATCTGTGCCGTCGGTGCAGGTGCTGCCACTTCTGTCGGAGTTGAGTTAATTCCGGCTGTTGTCATAGAGCCGACCTTTGAACTCTTTTTTCGGGCGATAGCCTCTTGGATAGTTGCTATTACTTCGTCCGGCTTTTCCCACCAGTCCATTGTCCATATCCGGTAGATGTCCCATCCGAGTGCTTTCAATACATTATTCTGCACAATTTCCCGGTCACGTGCGGTCTTAGTACGTTTGTAGTTTTTGCCGTCGCAGATAATACCTAACTGATAGTTAGAGGTGTTCTCGGTGTCGACGATACCTATGTCTATCTTGTATCCGGAGCAACCTATGTCTGTATGCACGGTGTAACCCAATGAGCGTAGTCTGTCGGCAATGATCGTTTCGATGGAGGCTGTTGTTTCCGACAGTTGTCTTGTCACCCTGTTGATGGTGCTTCGGGTTCCCTTCTCCGCATATTCGAGGAAACGTTTTAGTCCGGCTACTCCAATAGAAGAAGTCCGGTTCAGGTCGATCATATCCGACCTTAGGGTGGAATAGATAATCATCTCATACCGGGCACGGGAAACGGCTACATTCAATCTTCTTTCGCCGCCTGCCCGGTTCAGTGGTCCGAAATTCATGCTGACGCGCCCTTCTGCATCCGGCCCATAGCCCACGGAGAAGAGAATAACATCGCGTTCGTCTCCCTGCACATTCTCCAGGTTCTTGATAAATAACGGTTCGTCGCATTCCAACGCAAGAGTTTCCAGTTCGGGGTAAAAGATAAAAAGGTCAGATAATAAGTCTTCTATCAAGGCTTGTTGGACAATGCTGAAAGTGACTACACCGATACTTTTCTTTCTTAGTTCCTCGCTTCTCAATCTTCTGGCTATTTCGTCCACTACTGCTTGAGCTTCCGCCCGGTTCTGGCGCGACTTGCCTTTATCATAGTAACCGTTGATGTTGACTATCCTGACTTTCGATTCAATGTTGTCCGGTGAGGGGAAAGTCATCAGTTTGTTATCGTAATATTCGGAGTTGCTGAAAGCGATGAGGCTCTCATGTTTGCTTCGGTAGTGCCATAATAAATATTTGGAAGGGATAGACAGAGCGAGACAGTCGTCAAGGATACTCTCCAAATCTTCCATTTCAATGTTGTCTTCATCAATGGTGTTGACCGAGAAGAAACTGGTAGGAGGCATTTGTTTCGGGTCGCCTACGATAATGACGTTTTTACCCCGTGCAATGGCGCCCACCGCTTCATAAGTAGGCATCTGTGAGGCTTCATCAAAGACAATCAAATCAAATTTATCAGCGTCCGTATCGATGAATTGAGCGACGGAAAGAGGACTCATCAGCATACACGGGCACATGCGCGACAACAAAGTGGGAATCTGGTCGAATAGCTTGCGAATAGATATGCCGCGGGCATTGTTGCGGATATTCTTTTGAAGGATACCCACTTCGGAACTTTGGATGGCTTCGTGAGTGAAAGACGGAATGTTGGAGGCCAACCGGGCAAATAACTCTCTTTGGGTCGTTTCTTCGAATTTGGCGGATATTTGTTTGTATTTAGCAATGATATCATTGAATATCTTACCGTTGAATAATTCCAAAGTCGGCTCTTTGGCGATGATATACCGGATAGCCGCCTGATAGAAACTCTTGCGGAAACTGTCTGTAAGTTGGCCGGTAGGAATATTCTTTTCCTTATATTCCGTCGCGATAAATCCTATTCCCAGGCTATGCAGGGTTTGGTAGGCTTGTAGCCACTGATACCAGTCCTTGAGCTTGTCGAGGTTCTCTTTCCAGGTTCGGGCTTTTGACAAGGCAATCGTTATCCAGTCGGCTGAATCGGTATAAAGTTCTTCGATCGAGATACCCAACATGCCGGACAATTTCTTTTCGGTGGCTGTGAGTGTATCTGCGAGCTGATACAGTTCATTGAAAGAATGAGCATGAATATCTCTGAATGTTTGAATTCCTTCTGTGAGTTGTACGGACAAATTCTGCTTGATTTGCGAAACTTTGGCAATGTCTTTTGCGTAGTTCAACAAATGCGAGTGGAGGGAAGTCATGTCGTCGATTATCTGCTCAATGGTGTTCCAATCCTCGTTCTTGCCGGGACGTCCGAATAGGGAGGGGAGTTGCCCGGTGTATTTCTGGACGGCTTCAGCTTCTTCCTGATACCGGATAATGCGGTGGAGCAGAGGTTTGATATCTTCTGTTTCAATCGTTTTTAAAGTATATATGTTGATTGCCTTTCTGATTTTTCGCTGTCCGAAATATCTGGGAAGGAACCATTGGGCGGATACCCGGTTCCATTCGGCTATCATCTGCTTGGCGTTGATAGACAGGATTTCTTGGGTGAATCCGGTTTCTATCTCTTTCCTTTGTTCATCCCGTTTCTGTCCGTGAACCACTACTTTCCGGTATTCATTCAGTGTTTCGTTGAGCAACGGCAAAGTCAGCAATCCGGGAGTCAGTTCCGGAATGTCGAGTATTCTCCGGATGATGTGGGCGATTGTCTGGAAATCCTTGCGTGTAGGGTGTATATCCGTATCTTTTAGAAGTACGGAGAATACATCCTGCTTCTGCCGGATGGTGGTCAACAGGTCGATAAATCCGGTGAGCAGTTGGGAGGACTCCTCCTTAACGGCTGATGAATATTCGGTAATTGAGATGCCGGTTAATGGATGCTGATAAGGGTGTCCGCACGCATTGGCCGTCCGGACTAACAACTCGATGGCATCTTCCCATTGGGCGAATGTGTCTTTATCTAATGTATCCAGATAAACTTGTGGAATATCAAAACAAGATTCGACGTCCACGGATTGATAATGAATAATGGCGTCATATAATGAAACTCCGAACGGGTATTCTTTATGCAGGGCTTCGATATATTGATTCAATTCCGCCCGTAAATTCAGCAGGCGTTCCGCTTCCTTTCTGAATTCTTCGGGAGGTGTCTGCCTGATAATTTCCGTGGTTTCTTTCAGTTGAGAGATAACGGCGGATTTCTTTGTCTTGTTGGAATGAATTTCCAGACAGAACGGAGCCAGGCCGATAGCTGCCAATCTGTTTTGCACAACGGAGAGGGCGGCCATCTTTTCCGCTACAAATAAAACACGTTTTCCTTTGTAAAGCGCGTTGGCGATAATATTGGTAATCGTTTGCGATTTTCCTGTTCCCGGAGGCCCGTGCAGGATGAAAGTCTTGTCGTGTACGGCTTCGTAGATGGCTTCCAGTTGCGAAGAATCGGCGATGATGGGTAATACAATGTCTGCGGGCGACACTTGTTTGTCCATATCCGTTGCATCTGTTTCCTCTGTGGCGGCTTCCCATTCTATCTTTCCGTTGATGAGGCTGGACACAATCTTGTTCTGAACCAGTTTGTTGGCATTGTTGTGAATGTCATTCCACATAATGAACTTGTTGAAAGAGAAGATACCCAGAATCGCTTGCTCTTCCACGTCCCATTTACGCTGGTTCTTGATGCTGTTGCGGATAATGGAATAGATCAGTTTGACGTTTACACCGCTTTCGTCGGTAGGTAACGGGTCCAATCCTGATATGGAGATTCCGAAGTTTTGGCGAAGCATTTCCAATAAGGTGATATTCATCATCGTTTCCTCTTCCCGGGAACGGATTACGTAACCTTTGGCTGCCGATTTACGGATAATTTCAACCGGTAATAGCAAGATGGGGGCATATCGGGGGCGTTCGCTGGAAGGTGTCTCGTACCATTTCAAAAGTCCGAGAGCCAGATAGAGCGTGTTGGCTCCATTCTCTTCGATAGAAGTACGCGAAGAACGGTATAGGTGAGTCAGTGCCTTGCCTAAATCGTTTTCGGGCAGATAGAAACGTAACCTTTTCTGGGAAAGTTCCGAGTTGATGAAACCAACCATGGGATCAGACTCCGGTATGGAGGAATAAATCCCGAAGTCCATCGCCGGACTTTCCCAATCGGCAGGGCGGTGAAGGATGCGGAATTCTTCTCCGTCGGCCAATGCATCTTCCAGACAGGATAGATTAGCCGGGATGAGTTGGAGCGTGTTTTTGGTAATCCGGATATTCAGCAGGTTGTTGCGCAGGCTTAAATCCAGCAACCGTCTTTCCCATAACAGTTGTTTGGTAATCACAGTTTGGGTTTCATTGCCCGATAAATCATAAGGATTGATACTTTGCGGAGTGGCATGAACGGCACTTTTTAGAATGTCGGTCTCCTTTTCTTCTACTTCCCATACCTGTCCATGCAGAATGCGTTGGGGGATGGGGCGGATGCCCGAATGTCTCGCTCTTTTCACATCTATGGCAAGAATGAAACTGTTTCCATCCGTCAACTTTCCGTTCGCTTTCTTCACAGCATCGTCGAAATCGGACGAATGGCCCATGTTCATGCAGGTCGTTTCAACTAAGGTAATGTCGTAGATTCCTTCGGCTGTCCGTTTGGTTAACAGGGAAACATCGTCAATAGTAGGATCCGGAAAAGTCTCCGGCACTAGCCAGGCTCCCGCAAAAGCATGCCCTTGAGTGATGATAATGAGTGCATTCAGACCGATTGCTTCCAGACAGGAAGCATAGAGCAAGGCCATATCCAGACAGGTTCCCAGTTTTTGTGCCATTACGGAGTCGGCTAGCCGTACACGTTGCCCATATTCCTCGAAGCTGGCGGGGATGGTGCTGTATATAATCTGTTGTTCCGTGATAGCCGTGTAGATGGCGGCCATCTGTTTCCTTACCCGGTCCGGAGTGCGGCTTTGATATTCGTCGAGGGACGGATTATCAGTCCATTGTCCCAGGATGGAAGCGGCTCTCTTGATGATCGGCACAATGGCTGTATGATTGGGGGTGATGAAAGCGGCCAGCATTTCGGGCAATACATTGAGCCCTCCCCATTGGTCGTATGCCAGAATGTCGATAGGGTAGGTTTGGCAGAATACGGATTCTGCTTCGGAAGTAATTTCAATTTTCAGATTGCCGGATAAACGTTCGGTCAGCTGTGTGAAATAGTTGGCGGACAAAGTGAGATTGAATGACGACAGGCATATCGATTCATTGGGCGGAATTTGTGCCACAGCTATCGGAGCAGCGTTTCCGAAAGTCGGTTCTGTCGTGATTTGTACCTGAATGTCCTTCAGCGGGGCAGGCGTTGTATTCTCAATAGAAAGCTGATGAATGATTGATGCACCGTTTTGTTGTATCGCAAAATTAATAAGCGGTAAATAGTCGCATTGCACCCTGACTTTGTCCAATCTCTCGTCCATGGCAAAAACTGTATAAATTAAAGATTGCAATATTACAAAAAATACGGATATAATTCTCTTTTCTTCTGCCATTCTTTTGTCAATCAAGAAAATATTCCTACCTTTGCGCCCGATTTATAGATAATATAATGTCTTATTTAATTAAAGTATTAAACAATTTATTTATTAATGGAAAACTTAAAGAACGTAGCTCCTATTGAAGATTTCAACTGGGATGCTTATGAAAATGGCGAAACAGTAACCAACGTTAGCCACGATGAACTGGAAAAAGCTTACGACGGTACGCTTAACAAAGTGAACGACCGTGAGGTTGTTGACGGAACCGTAATCGCAATGAACAAGCGTGAAGTAGTTGTGAACATCGGTTACAAATCAGACGGTATCATCCCATTGAATGAGTTCCGTTACAATCCGGATCTGAAGATCGGTGATACAGTAGAAGTATACATCGAAAATCAGGAAGACAAAAAAGGACAGCTCGTTCTGTCACACAGAAAAGCTCGCGCTACTCGTTCTTGGGATCGCGTTAACGCTGCTCTGGAAAATGAAGAAATTATCAAGGGTTACATCAAGTGCCGCACTAAGGGTGGTATGATCGTAGACGTATTCGGAATCGAAGCATTCTTGCCGGGTTCTCAGATCGACGTTAAACCGATCCGTGACTATGATGTATTCGTTGGCAAAACAATGGAATTCAAAGTGGTTAAAATCAACCAGGAATTCAAAAACGTTGTTGTATCTCACAAGGCTCTTATCGAAGCTGAACTGGAACAACAGAAGAAAGAAATTATCGGTAAACTTGAAAAAGGACAAGTTCTTGAAGGAACTGTTAAAAATATCACCTCTTACGGTGTATTCATCGACCTTGGCGGCGTAGACGGTTTGATCCACATCACTGACCTTTCTTGGGGACGTGTTAGCGATCCGAAAGAAGTGGTTGAACTGGATCAGAAGCTCAACGTTGTTATCCTTGACTTCGATGATGAAAAGAAACGTATCGCTCTTGGCTTGAAACAACTGACTCCGCACCCATGGGATGCTCTTGACACTGACTTGAAGGTTGGTGACAAGGTGAAAGGTAAAGTGGTCGTTATGGCTGACTACGGTGCATTCATCGAAATCGCTCCGGGCGTAGAAGGTTTGATCCATGTTTCAGAAATGTCTTGGAGCCAACACCTGCGTTCTGCACAAGATTTCATGAAGGTAGGCGACGAAGTAGAAGCTGTTGTGCTGACACTTGATCGTGAAGAACGTAAGATGTCTTTGGGTATCAAACAACTGAAACAAGATCCATGGGAAACTATCGAAGAAAAGTATCCTGTAGGTTCCAAGCACACTGCAAAAGTTCGTAACTTCACTAACTTCGGTGTATTCGTAGAAATCGAAGAAGGTGTTGACGGCTTGATCCACATCTCTGACCTTTCTTGGACTAAGAAAGTAAAACACCCATCAGAATTTACTCAGATTGGTGCTGACATCGAAGTTCAGGTATTGGAAATCGACAAAGAAAACCGTCGTTTGAGCCTTGGTCACAAACAACTCGAAGAAAATCCTTGGGATGTATTCGAAACAGTATTCACTGTAGGTTCTGTACACGAAGGTACTATCATCGAAATGTTGGATAAGGGTGCTGTTGTAGCTCTTCCTTACGGTGTAGAAGGTTTCGCAACTCCGAAACACCTTGTAAAAGAAGACGGTTCACAAGCACAGTTGGATGAGAAACTTGAATTCAAAGTGATCGAGTTCAACAAAGATGCTAAGAGAATCATCCTGTCTCACAGCCGTATCTTCGAAGATGTAGCTAAGGCTGAAGAAAGAGCAGAAAAGAAAGCTGCTTCTGGTGCTAAGAAGTCATCTTCTAGCAACAAGAGAGAAGATTCTCCGATGATCCAGAACCAGGCTGCTTCAACTACGCTGGGCGATATCGACGCTCTTGCTGCATTGAAAGAACAGTTGGAAGGAAAGAAATAATCTGAATAGAATATTTTCCAATGAAAGGCGCTCCCGTTTGGGGGCGCTTTTTTTATTCACCACAGATTTAAGAAATGAAGATAAGAGGGAATTTAATTCAGACATAAGAACAAAAGAATAAAAAATAAAATAGCAGTTCAATAAGCAACAGAAATAATTTTCAAAGCGCTGCCTTTATGTTCTTTTGTTCTTATGTCTAAAAATAAATTATCAAAATCTGTATTAATCTGTGTAACCCTGGGGTGAAATATTTCCTTTTCCTTTGCAAGATTAAATGTGAAATGTCCTATCTTTGCATACCATGGAAAAATTTGAGTTACATATATTGGGATGCGGTTCTGCTTTGCCTACTACGCGACATTTTGCGACCTCTCAAGTCGTAAACTTGCGTGAAAAACTATTTATGATTGATTGTGGCGAGGGAGCACAGATGCAATTACGCCGCTCGCGACTGAAATTTTCCCGATTGAATCATATCTTCATCTCTCATCTACATGGTGACCATTGTTTCGGATTGTTGGGACTGATCTCTACATTCGGATTATTAGGGAGAACTGCTGATTTACATATTCATTCTCCAAGAGGACTGGAAGAGTTGTTTGCGCCGATGCTTGCTTTCTTTTGCAAGACTTTGACTTATAAGGTGTTCTTCCATGAATTCGAAACGAAAGAACCGATGCTCATTTACGATGACCGTTCGGTGACTGTAACCACAATCCCTTTAAAACATCGAATTCCCTGTTGTGGTTTCCTTTTTGAAGAGAAACAGCGTCCTAATCATATCATCAGGGACATGGTAGACTTTTATAAAGTCCCGGTCTATGAACTGAACCGCATCAAGAACGGAGCGGATTTTATAACTCCCGATGGAGAAGTAATACCCAATTTACGTTTAACCCGCCCTTCGGCTCCGGCGCGTAAATATGCTTATTGTTCCGATACAATCTATCGTCCGTCCCTTGCTGAACAAATTAAAAATGTAGATTTGCTTTTCCATGAGGCCACCTTTGCACAGACCGAGCAGGCACGCGCTAAGGAAACTTATCATACCACTGCTGCGCAAGCTGCGCAGCTTGCTTTGGATGCCAATGTGAGACAACTGGTGATCGGACATTTTTCCGCCCGTTATGAAGATGAATCTGTCTTACTTCATGAAGCGTCCGCCATTTTTCCACAAACCATTTTAGCGAAAGAAAATTTGTGTATTGACGTTGATGGAGGGACTGTCTATGAAAAGTAGTCGACTGCTTTGGGGAGTAATCATCCTGCTCTTCGGTTGCTTGGCAGCCTGTAAAAAAGAGAAACCTCAATCTCCGATACCGGATTCTTTGTCTTCCCTCCAGGAACTGTTCCATCCTGCTTATCAAATAAATGCAGACAGCATTCATCAGATGATTCGTATTTGCCTGAACGAAAATCCGGTAACTCCCTGGGATTCGGTTTTGCTGGCACATTATCAGGAAAAGGATGAATTCTTTTGGCTGAACGATTCTCTCATATCCGATAAACCTGCCGTACAGGTGGCAGACTCGATGTTATTCTGGTTAGGAAACATTTCACAACATGGAGTTAATCCGAATCTGTATCCTGTCGATAGCATCCGTGAGGAATTGCAACAGATACGAACCTTGAAACTGCGTGAAGGGAAAACGATGAACCGTCTGCTGGCAGACGTGGAGTATCAGTTAACAGCCGCCTATCTTTCGTATGTGTGTCAATTGAAATTCGGATTCTTGCCTCCGGAGCGCAGATGGAATGATTCGATCGACCACATTCCTTTAAAACAATGTGACGTGAAGTTTGCAATGGCCGCTCTCGACTCTTTGCGTGCAAATCCTAACGCCGCTTTTCACCGGGCGCAACCCGCTTCCCCGCTTTATCATAAGATGCAGGAAGAGCTGGTTCGTGTGAATGGCTGGGGAGTGACAGATACTACGGATTATTATCGCGACCGCCTATTGGTAAACATGGAGCGGGCACGTTGGCAATATGCATTGGATAAAGGACGAAAATATGTGATAGCTAATGTGGCGGCATTTATGTTGCAAGCCGTCAACGAAGAAACAGACTCTATCCTGGAGATGCGTATTTGTGTAGGGACTGTGAAGAATAAAACTCCTCTATTGTCAAGCAGGATTTATTATATGGAACTGAATCCTTACTGGAATGTGCCTCAAAGCATAATTCGGAAAGAGATCATTCCTACTTACCGCAGAGATACGACGTATTTTACCCGTAACCGCATGAAGGTATACGATAAGAATGGACTCCAGGTAGATCCCCACAGTATTAAATGGGCGAAGTATGCAGGAAGTGGCGTACCTTATACGGTGAAGCAGGACAACAAAACAGGGAATTCCTTGGGACGTATCATCTTCCGTTTTCCCAATCCTCATTCCGTATATCTGCATGACACTCCGTCACGGTGGGCTTTTACACGGAATAATCGTGCGGTGAGCCACGGTTGCGTCCGTCTTCAAAAAGCACTCGACTTCGCGTTCTTCCTGTTGAAAGAGCCGGATGAATTGTTGGAAGACCGTATTCGTATTGCAATGGATATCAAGCCGGTGAGTGAAGAGGGAAAGAAGCTGCCCATCAGTGCGGCTTATCGTGAATTGAAACATTATAGTTTGGAACAATATATACCTTTATTTATAGATTATCAGACGGTTTATCTGTCTGCCGATAATAATTTGAGGTATTGTGAGGACATTTATAAATATGATCCGTCCTTACTAGAGGCGATGAATAACCTGAATTTGAAACCATAAATAAACATACAGATACGAGAGATTATGATTCCTTATAACGAACGCGAAGTTCTGAAACTCCTTCAGGAGGAGAGTACACAGCGGAAAGGATTTGAAATGATTGTGGGGCAGTATAGCGAGCAATTGTATTGGCAAATCCGCCGGATGGTACTGTCGCATGAGGATGCGAACGATCTCCTGCAAAACACTTTCATCAAGGCATGGACGAATATCGATTATTTCCGTGCCGAGGCGAAGCTGTCGACCTGGCTCTATCGCATCGCGCTGAATGAGTGTCTTACCTTTCTGAATAAGCAGCGTGCCATGACTACCGTGGATATTGACGATCCCGAAGCAGTAGTTGTGCAAAAGCTGGAAAGTGACGCCTACTTTTCGGGCGACAAGATACAGATGTGCTTGCAAAAAGCCCTGCAGACTTTGCCCGAAAAGCAGCGTATGGTGTTCAACCTGAAATACTATCAGGAAATGAAGTACGAAGAGATGTCGGAGATCTTCGGCACGTCGGTCGGTGCACTGAAAGCATCTTATCATCATGCGGTGAAGAAAATTGAGAAGTTTTTAGAAGAAATAGATTAAACCTTTTAAATGAGACACTGTCTAATGAAAAGAGAGGAGAAAAACGTATGAAAGAAGAAGATATTTTATTGAAGAAGCTTGGAAAGGAAAATTCCTTCAAAGTGCCCGATGGTTACTTTGAGAACCTGACTTCGGAGGTAATGAATAAACTTCCTGAAAAAGAGAAAGTTGCTTTTAAGGAAGAGCCTGTCAGCACATGGACAAGACTGAAACCATTGCTCTATATGGCAGCTATGTTCGTAGGGGCGGCCTTGATTATCCGGGTAGCGTCAACAGATCATAAACCTGCTGCAGCAGATGATGTAGCGGTGACAGAAGTGGATACTGAAGTAGTCGTATCTGACGAAATGATTGATGTAGCAGTGGATCGTGCCATGCTGGATGATTATTCGTTATATGTTTATTTGAGTGACGCAAGTGTAGAATGATTTATAAAAACTGATTGAATACAGAAAATGAGAAAACTTATCGCATTGGTCGTTTTGTTATGTGGCTTTATGCCTGTTCTTTGGGCTGCTGATGGATGTGATCAGCATTTATCCCGGGAGGAGTTCAGGGCAAAACAAAAAGCTTTCATTATCGAACAGGCTGGATTGAATAAAGAAGAAGCAGCCAAGTTCTTTCCCGTTTATTTTGAACTCCAGGATAAAAAGAAGAAACTGAATGATGAGTCATGGGATTTGATGCGCAAAGGCAAGGATGATAAAACGACGGAAGCTCAATATGCAGAAATCAATGAGAAGGTAGCCAACAACCGTATTGCTGCCGACCAGCTTGATAAAACTTATTTGGGTAAGTTTAAAAAGATTCTTTCAAGCAAGAAGATTTTTCTCGTGCAACGTGCAGAGATGCGTTTTCACCGCGAAATGATAAAAGGTATGAATCGTAGCAAAGACAAGGGAGACGATTCAAAGAAGAAATAAAGAAAAACAGAGCGTCTGATTCGTATGAACAGACGCTCTGTTTGAGTAAAATGGAGGCTCTGTCCGGTGGGAATAGAGCCTCTGTTTTTTTATGCCGGTAAGGAAGTTACAGTCCTTTTTTCTTTGCTTCATTCCAAATGGCATCCATCTCTTCGAGAGACATATCTTTCAGACTTTTTCCTTCCTTGATGGTGTGCTCTTCCAGATAGTTGAAGCGGCGGATAAACTTTTGGTTGGTAAGTTCCAGTGCATTATCGGGATTGATTTTATAAAGGCGTGCCGCATTGATGAGGCTGAACATCACGTCGCCGAATTCAGCTTCCGCTTTCTCTTTATCCATGTTGGCCACTTCCTCCTGAAACTCACCTATTTCTTCTTTCACTTTATCCCAAACCTGTTCCCGTTCTTCCCAGTCGAAACCTACATTGCGGGCTTTGTCCTGAATACGGTAAGCCTTGATAAGCGAGGGCAGGGCAGCGGGCACACCGCTTAATACACTCTTATTTCCATCTTTCTCTTTAAGTTTCAACTGTTCCCAGTTCTCGGAAACTTGTCCGGCTGTCTCTGCTTTCACCTCTCCGAAGACATGCGGATGGCGGAAAATCAGCTTATCGCACAGCTTGTCGCAAACATCTTTGATGTCAAAATCTCCTGTTTCCGAGCCTATCTTAGCATAGAAAGCGACGTGCAATAATACGTCTCCCAACTCTTTGCAGATTTCTTTCTTGTCATCCCTCATCAGGGCATCGCAAAGTTCGTAAGTCTCTTCTATGGTGTTGGGACGCAGACTTTCATTCGTCTGTTTACGGTCCCAGGGACATTTAACACGCAGTTCGTCGAGAATGTCCAGGAAGCGTCCAAAGGCTTCCATCTGTTCTTGTCTGGTATGTGACATAAATCTATCTATTTAATTCATTTTTTTCCATTCCTGGTAAGAAATCAATAACCCTACTACTTCCGAGTAGTTTTGGCGGCCACTTTCTATCTTGTTTCCTTTCAGGTAAAGATCGTATATCCAATCCTGTACGGCTCCCACTACCGGGCTATACTTGGCAGCCCAATAGGCTTGATTATTCTTGGCTAATTCAATAATTTCCGGTCGGATGCGTTGAAAGAGTTTTGCATATTCTTCTTCTGAAAGTAATCTTTTTGCATTCCCCAGTACATGCCCCAGTACAGAGAAATATCCGGAGAAACGGATACCCATTGCCTGTGAACGGGTACAAACCTGATAGGCATAGAAATTGGCTTCCGCTTCGCTGGTGATACCTAACAAGTGGGCTAGTTCATGAGCATAAGTGGCGGGGTAGTTAGCGGGAAGCAAATCTCCGTTAAGGGTGAATTCGCAGAAGAAAGGCCCCATGCTACCGGTTACTCCTACCATGGAAATGAACGGAGTAAACAACATGGTCTTTACTCTCGGATGATCGTGTGGAGGTCGGTGCACGCCCAAGCTATCACTTAACTGATTATAGATTCGTACGGTTTCTTCCCGTATCAAATCCTGGTTGATACTATTTACAGGGGTGTACGAACGATTTAATTGGGTGATATAGTCGTCAACGAACTCCTGAAAATTTTCGGGAGTGTAGGCTGTATACGGGATTTCGGTTCGTTGGTAAAAGTTCTTTTGAGAATAATTCAGTCCCCAAGCCAGATAGAACCATACATAAATCCACAACAGATATTCGCCGTCGCGCAATAAAACTTTCTTCCAAGGCAACTTTTTGCGGAGACGGGCATAAATAGGATAAATAATCACGCCCGCGATACTAAGGAAGATAAATAAGTCTCCTATCGCAAAAGGAAATAAATTGGAAAAAAACGACAAAACGTAAGAGATAAAAGGGTAGATTGTTTGCGAATAGATTGTTGCCAGAGCAGGAATCCATTGCGTTAGCCACACCAGGATTAAGATTGCTCCTAAGGCTAAATATCTTACATTTGGCTTCTTTTTCATCATTTGTCTAATATCAGTCAACAAAAATATGCATTAAATAGACGTCGCGCGAAAAAATACCTCTATATTTGCAAAAAATCTGTTAACAATGGCTTTATAACTTGTATAATAGGGAAAGTCATTCAACATAAACCGGATAAAAGATGGCTACATCAGAAGAAATTGAAAAGTATTGCCGGAATTGCGTATCACGTGATTTCGTGAATGGTAAAGGTCTTGTTTGTAAGCGCACCAGAGAACTTCCTGCTTTTGAAGAAGAATGTGAAAGTTTTGAGAAAGATGAAGAGCTGGAAAGATTAGCCCCTCCCAAGCCGGAAGACTTCCCGGTATCTATGACAGAAGAAGAAATGCTTGCCGAAGAGAATCTCTCCAAAGGAGTACTGTACGCAGTCGCTGCCTGTATTGTGGGTGCGGTGGCATGGGGACTGATATCTGTTTCTACGGGTCGTCAGATTGGATTTATGCCCATTGCTATCGGATTTATGGTTGGCTTTGCCATGCGGAAAGGGAAAGGAATACGTCCCATTTTCGGAATTATCGGTGCGGCATTATCCCTGATTAGTTGTGTCCTGGGTGATTTCTTTTCCATTATCGGGTATATTTCCCAGGATTATGATATGTCCTATTTCGACGTTCTGGTAAGTGTGGACTATGGAGAAATATTCTCTATTATGCTGGAAAATGTGATGTCAATGACTGCTTTATTCTACGGATTCGCTCTTTATGAGGGGTATAAATTCTCTTTCCGTGCACAGAAACACCCCGAGGGTGGTAAGATTTGAATTTAAATTATTAATTTTGCACCCGTTATTTTTAGAATATACATTATCATATATACATAAAACAATATGGAATTAGCAAGTAAGTACAATCCCGCTGACGTGGAGGGAAAATGGTACCAGTATTGGCTGGACCATCATTTATTCAGTTCGAAACCCGATGGCCGTGAACCTTACACCATCGTCATTCCGCCCCCGAACGTCACCGGTGTGTTGCACATGGGACACATGCTTAATAATACCATTCAGGATATTTTAGTTCGTCGTGCCCGTATGGAAGGCAAGAATGCCTGCTGGGTACCGGGAACTGACCATGCTTCTATTGCTACTGAAGCTAAAGTAGTAAACAAACTTGCTGCTCAAGGCATCAAGAAAACCGACCTGACTCGTGACGAATTCCTGAAACATGCTTGGGATTGGACAGACGAACACGGAGGTATCATCCTGAAACAACTTCGTAAACTCGGTGCATCCTGCGACTGGGATCGTACTGCTTTCACTATGGACGAGAAACGCAGTGAAAGTGTACTGAAAGTTTTCGTAGACCTGTTCAATAAAGGATTGATCTACCGTGGTGTCCGTATGGTAAACTGGGACCCGAAGGCATTGACCGCTCTTTCTGACGAGGAAGTGATCTACAAAGAAGAGCACGGAAAACTATATTACCTCCGCTATAAAGTAGAAGGTGATCCGGAAGGACGCTATGCCGTAGTGGCAACTACCCGCCCTGAAACAATCATGGGTGACACAGCGATGTGTATCAACCCGAACGACCCGAAAAACGAATGGCTGAAAGGTAAGAAAGTGATCGTTCCGTTGGTAAACCGCGCCATCCCTGTGATTGAAGATGATTATGTAGACATCGAATTTGGTACAGGTTGCCTGAAAGTGACTCCTGCTCATGACGTAAACGACTATATGCTGGGTGAAAAGTACAACCTGCCTAGCATTGATATCTTCAACGATAACGGTACATTGAGCGAAGCTGCCGGTATGTATATCGGCATGGATCGTTTCGATGTTCGTATACAGATAGAGAAAGACCTCGAAGCTGCCGGACTGCTGGACAAGACAGAAGCCTATACAAATAAGGTAGGTTACTCGGAACGTACCAACGTAGTGATCGAACCGAAACTATCTATGCAATGGTTCCTCAAGATGCAGCATTTTGCAGACATGGCATTGCCTCCGGTAATGAACGATGAACTGAAGTTCTATCCTGCAAAATACAAGAATACCTACCGTCACTGGATGGAGAACATCAAAGACTGGTGTATCAGTCGTCAGTTGTGGTGGGGACATCGCATTCCTGCTTACTTCCTCCCGGAGGGCGGTTATGTGGTAGCTGCTACAGCAGAAGAAGCATTGGCAAAAGCGAAAGAGAAAACCGGCAATGCCGCCTTGACAATCGAAGATCTCCGTCAGGACGAAGATTGTCTGGATACCTGGTTCTCTTCCTGGTTGTGGCCTATCTCTTTGTTCGACGGAATCAACAATCCGGGTAACGAAGAAATCAACTATTACTATCCGACCAGCGACCTTGTGACAGGACCGGATATTATCTTCTTCTGGGTAGCCCGTATGATTATGGCAGGCTACGAGTACGAAGGACAGATGCCGTTTAAGAACGTTTACTTCACAGGGATCGTTCGTGATAAACTGGGACGTAAAATGTCCAAGTCACTCGGTAATTCTCCCGATCCGTTGGAGTTGATCGAGAAATACGGAGCCGATGGAGTACGTATGGGTATGATGCTTTCTGCTCCTGCCGGAAACGATATTCTTTTCGATGACGCACTTTGCGAACAGGGACGTAACTTCTGCAACAAGATATGGAATGCTTTCCGTCTGATTAAGGGCTGGACAAATGCCAAAGGCACTATTGAAATTCCTACCGATGCACATCTGGCAGTTCAGTGGTTTGACCAAAGACTGGATGCGGCAGCTGTTGAAGTGGCCGATCTCTTCTCCAAATATCGTTTGAGCGAAGCGTTGATGCTGGTTTACAAACTATTCTGGGATGAATTCTCTTCCTGGCTGTTAGAAATAGTGAAACCGGCTTATGGACAGCCTGTCAATGGCTTTGTTTATGATATGGTTCTTAGTTCTTTCGAGCGTCTGCTTGAATTGCTGCATCCTTTTATGCCATTTATCACAGAAGAATTGTGGCAACAACTGCGTGAGCGTGAACCGGGTGAAAGTCTGATGGTTACTCAACTGTTTGAACCGGTCGGAGCAAATGAACAATTCCTGGCAGAGTTTGAAGTAGCTAAGGAAATCATCAGTAATGTCCGTAGCATCCGTTTACAGAAGAACATTGCTCTGAAAGAAGAACTCGAATTGCAGGTTGTAGGCACTCATCCGGTAGAGAAATTGAATCCGGTGATTATCAAGATGTGTAACCTGTCTTCCGTAACAGTGGTAGAAAGCAAATCAGAAGGTGCTTCTTCTTTCATGATAGGAACGACCGAATTTGCCGTGCCATTGGGTAATATGATTGACGTGGAAGCCGAAATCGCCCGTATGGAAGCCGAATTGAAGCATAAAGAAGGATTCTTGCAGGGAGTGATGAAGAAACTTAGCAACGAGAAATTCGTCAATAATGCTCCGGCTGCCGTTCTTGAACTGGAACGTAAGAAGCAAGCCGATGCAGAGAGCATCATTAATTCTTTGAAAGAAAGTATTGCGGCTTTGAAGAAATCATAATCCTTTGATACTTAATTTTATATAATAAAGGGCATCTCAATTCGTTTTGGGATGCCTTTTTTTTGCACTAAAGAAATTAATACTATCTTTGCTTCCGCTATTTATAGAATACCACAAATGAAACAATCGTTACGGATCATTCCATTCCTCCTTGGATTATTCCTTTTTATTGAAGGATTCTTATCACCTGCGTCAGCCCGAACCGAAAATACAAATAAAGAAGTACTGGTTTTAAACTCGATTAATTTCAATCTGCCTTGGGCTAAAAACTTTTATTGGTGTCTTCATGATGCTCTTCAGAAACAAGGAATTTCTGTGAAGGCGGAATCGCTTTCCGTACCTGCTCTGGTGAATGAGATGGAGGCGAATGCCGTAGTCACCCATTTGCGTCAGAAGTATCCGGAACCTCCCACTGCTATCGTGATGATTGGAGATCCGGGATGGATTGTTTGCCGCGAATTATTTGATGATGTATGGAAAGAAGTTCCGGTAATCGTGACAAATGCCCGCGACCATTTACCTGCTTCTCTTGAGGTCTTATTATCTCATGCCCCGTTGACGGAAGCCAATACAGTTTCCGGCGATGAATGGAGGCGGGGATATAATATAACTATCTTGAAGCAATATTATTATGTAAAGGAGACAATCGATTTAATTTATAAACTGATACCTGATATGGAACGTCTGGCGTTTATCTCCGACGATAGGTATATCAGTGAAGAAACTCGCGGAGATGTAAAGGAAGCTGTAGAAGAGAACTTCCCGGACTTGAATCTGGATTTACTTTCCACCACTCAATTATCTACAGAAATGTTGTTGGATACTTTACGTTGTTATAAACCGAATACGGGAATCATTTATTATTCTTGGTTTGAGTCGCATAACAAAAATGATAATAACTATCTTTTTGATCATATTCAGGAAGTGATTGTCAATTTTACTCCATCTCCATTGTTTTTACTTTCTCCCGAAGACTTGTCGAATAATACTTTTGCAGGAGGATATTACGTTTCGACGGAATCGTTCTGTAAATCTTTGCTGGAAATACTTGGTCGTGTCTTGGATGGAGAACAGGCACGTGATATTCCCGGTGGGGCGGGAGGAGAAGGAAGTGCCAATCTCTGCTATCAAGTGTTGAAATCCTACAATATACCTTCTTCCCGCTATCCAGACGATGCGGTTTATGTCAATGAGCCCAAGACTTTTTTTCAACAGTATTACATTCAAATACTTTCCTGTTCATTCTTTTTGTTGATTTTGATTGTTGCTATCATATATTATATCAGCATTCTTCGGAAAGCATATAGTCGCCTGCATGAAGCAATGGAAAAAGCGGAACAGGCCAATCAATTGAAATCCGCCTTTCTGGCTAATATGAGTCATGAGATACGTACCCCCTTGAATGCCATTGTAGGATTCTCCAATATGCTTCCTCATGTAGAAAACCGTGAAGAAATGTCCGAATATGTAGAACTCATTGGAACAAATACGGATTTGTTGCTCCAGTTGATTAATGATATTCTGGATTTGTCGAAGATTGAAGCCGGTACATTCGATTTCTATCCTGCCTTGATTGATGTGAACCAGACGCTTGAAGAAATCGAGCAAAGTATGCAGCTACGTCTTCGGCACAATAATGTGACTTTCACATTTGCGGAGAGACTGTCCCAATGTACATTGTATACGGATAAGAACCGTTTGATTCAGCTGCTTGCCAATTTTGCAGTTAACGCCATCAAATTTACAGAGGTGGGTACTATCCGTATGGGATATCGTTTGCTTGATCCTGAAACGATTTATTTTTATGTGTCGGATACAGGCTGTGGAATGTCTTCTGAACAGTGTATTCATGTCTTCGAACGGTTTGTGAAGTACAATTCCTTTGTGCAAGGTACCGGACTGGGACTTTCTATCTGCCATACGATTGTAGACCGCTTGGGAGGGAAAATAGGAGTGGAGTCGAAAGAGAACAAAGGATCTACTTTCTGGTTTACCTTACCTTATCGGCAGAATTAATGCTTTACTTCTTTCCAATCTATCAGTAGATAAGTTGCTATACTCTTATTGCAAACTTCCTTTCCCTTATTGGATAAGTTGTCTTTGACCAAGAAGAAACTATAAACGCAAGTTTTGATTGTATAATTGCAAGTTGCATTTATATAACCGGAACTTGCAGTTGTATAAATGAAGCTTGCAATTATAGTTTTCTCGTAGCCAAAAAGAAGTTTGGCAGCAGGGGAATGCAAGTTTGCCTCTAATACAACGGAAGTTATCTATTAGTACTTTAATAGACAGATAGTAATAGATAAGAAAATAGATGGTTGGTTTGTTTTAAGGAAATAGAATCGGTAGTAATAACGGCAGATAATCCTTTAAATCTACGCGTAGTTGCTTTAATGCTTGTTGAATACGGTAATCTACTGTTTTGGGAGATATTCCCAGAATTTCCGCTATTTCTTTATAACTCATATCCCGAAACCTATGCATCACAAAAGCTTCCCGATAACTTTCCGGCAATGTGGCGATGGCATCCTTGATGCGTTGTGTCAACTCTTCAACTTGATAAAGATCCGTATCTTGCAGCATCTCCTGCATCTCTTCATAAAATCGAGTGTCGGCACGTTGGGTGGCATCAATATGTGCAAGCTTGTTCAGAGCTTTGCGGTATATCATTTTAAAGAGGTACGAACTAAGCGAGGTTTCGATAAACAAATTTTCTCTGTTCTCCCAAATCCATAAAAGAGAATCCTGCACAATTTCTTCCGCATCTTCCAGATCTACAAAACGATGACCATAAGCACACAGTGTCGGATAATACCTCCGAAACAGTGCGTCGAATGCCTTTTGGTCTCCCTGTTGTATGGCAGATAGTAAATAATTGTTTTCTAACAGGTGAATTTCTTTCATGTATTAGTTTGATATTTCACTGCAAATATAGCTTTTTTATAAGAAAACAAAGATTTTATGAAAAAAAATGAGATTTGGTTTAGGAAACCCACAAGTCTCCCTTGTCTTATAGTAAAAGGCAATAAAATAAGAATATGGATAAAACTGATTATAATAGAATAGAAGAACTGCTTCCCCGTTATTGTGAGGGACTGGCAACAGAAGAAGAGCGTCTGCAAGTTGAGGCGTGGATGGATGAATCGGAAGAAAACCGACGGATAGCCAAACAGATACATACTCTCTATCTTGCCACAGATACTGTTCATATCATGACGAAAGCCGACACAGAGAAAGCATTGACAAAGGTGAAAAGTAGAATGTCGGGTAACAGACAAAGGAAAACGATGTGGTGGGAATGGACACAACGTGCGGCAGCAGTGCTGTTCATTCCACTTCTCGTTACTCTGATGGTACAACATTGGGGAGGAAGCGAACAGGAGTTGGCACAAATGATGGAAGTGAAAACAAATCCCGGAATGATGACTTCTCTGACATTGCCCGATGGCACATTGGTTTTCCTGAATTCCGAATCTACCTTAAGTTATCCCTCACGCTTCGATAGCGACACGAGAAATGTAACATTGCAGGGAGAGGCTTATTTTGAAGTAGCCAAGAACCCGGAAAAGAAGTTTATAGTTTCTACTTCCCACCAATCACAGATCGAAGTACTGGGAACTCATTTTAATGTAGAGGCTTATGAAAAAGAAGACCGGATTGCAGCAACATTGGTTGAAGGAAAAATAGGTTTTATTTATTCATCTGACAATGTCTCGAAAAAGGTACTGATGGATCCCGGACAAAAACTGGTCTATGATACAAGAGACAGTAAAGTGCAGCTTTATGCCACCTCCGGTGAGTCGGAAATAGCTTGGAAAGAGGGAAAGATTATATTTAGAAATACTCCTCTCGAAGAGGGATTGCGAATGTTGGAGAAGCGGTATAATGTGGAATTCATTATTAAAAACGACCGTTTGAAAGGAGACTCATTTACTGGTACGTTTACTAATCAACGCCTTGAACGTATTTTGGAATATTTCCAGCTTTCTTCTCAAATCCGTTGGCGTTATCTTGATTCGCCGGATATAAAAGATGAAAAGAGTAAAATAGAAATATATTGATTGATTAACCTTAAAACAAAAATGCAATGAACGGCAGACCCCCTTAAACAAAAACATACGGGAGGATATTGGCGTATCTTCCCGTATGGAAATCGGTAAATCTTTTTGATGCTTGTTTGGCGACAAGCTTAGATAAACTTTTTATTAACTTTAAGTCATTACAAAATTATGCAAAATTATTTTAGCATCCAATTTTTATGGGTGGTAAAGTCACTTTGGCTAACCTCAAAAAAAATCCCATTATCTATGAGACTATTGGTTTTGTTCTTAGTATGTTCTATTGGGCTGACCTATGCAGCCGATAGTTACGCTCAAAAGGCTTTAATCAGTATTGATGTACGTAATCAGCGGGTGGAGGACGTTTTGAAAGAGATTGAAGCGCAGTCAGATTTTGACTTCTTTTTCAATAATAAACATGTCGATTTGAATCGTCGCGTATCAATTTCCGCTGATAAAAGTAATATTTTTAGTGTGCTTAAGGAAGTATTTGCCGGTACGAATGTAATATATTCAGTGCTGGACAAAAAGATTATACTATCTGTTAAGGCACAGTTACCACAACAAGACAAGAAAGTGATTGTGTCTGGTACTGTATTAGATGTACAAGGTGATCCGATTATTGGTGCTAGTGTGTCGGAGAAAGATGTGCTAGAAAACGGTACAATAACAGACATGAATGGTTTTTTCAAACTCTCCGTTTCTTCATCTAAAGCACGATTGCAAATTTCTTATCTTGGTTATCAGACGCAAATAGCACGTGTTTCTGTGGGTAAACAGATCGCTATTGTTTTGGAGGAAGATACTAAAACGTTGGATGAAGTAGTTGTTATCGGTTATGGTGCGCAGAAAAAAGTAAATCTGACAGGGTCGGTAGCGTATATTAAGTTGGATGATCAGATGAATAGCCGTCCTATTGCTAGCGTTTCTGCAGTATTGAATGGATTGAGTGCAGGTGTAGGTGTGACGCAGTCCAGTGGTCAGCCTGGAACAGGGGCTACCATTCGTATTCGTGGTACGGGTACTCTGAATAATAGTAATCCGTTAGTATTAGTGGATGGAGTAGAGTGGGATATGGATGCTGTTAATCCCAATGATATTGAAAGTATCAGTATATTGAAAGATGCTTCTTCTACCGCTATTTACGGCTCACAGGGGGCTAATGGTGTTATACTTATTACGACAAAAAAAGGTTCTGGTAAACCACGCTTTAATTATAATGGTTACGTTTCTGTTCAGAAAGCTATTAATAAATTGAAGTTGGTGTCTGATTATGCTGATTATATGGATTTGGTAAACGAGACTGCAACTAACATTGGTAATGTACCTATTTATTCTCAACCTAATATTGATTTATGGAGAGCAGCTAAACAAGATCCGATGGGATTAAATGATTACGGAGTTCCTAATTACATAGCTTATCCTAATACGGAATGGTTTGATGTGTTATTTGATACCGGACTTTCACAAAGTCATCATATTTCGATGGCAGGCTCTTCTGATAAGATGAACTATTCGCTTGCATTGGGATTTTTAGATAATCCTGGAATTATGAATCATTGGGGGATTAATTCCGGGCAGAAAAAAGTGACAATACAGTCTCGTGTGGAAGGTAAAGTCGGAAATTGGCTTACTGTAGGAGCCAATGTGTATGGTAATAAAGAAAATGTAGGTGTTGCCGGTGTTGCTGGTGCTTTTCAATATTTAACGATAAGTGTTCCAGGTATTTATCCGGGAGAACCAGGTAAATATGGTATACCAGCATCAGCGGAAGAGTCGACAACTGCAAACAATGTGTTAACTTATCTTGACCGTCGTGGTAAAGATGAAAGATTCAATGCAACATTATCTGGCTATTTTATTGCTGATGTTTTGAAAGGACTGCAAGTAGAAGGTAGATATAATTACCAGATTTATCGTCAGGACGTGCATAAATGGGGAAGTTCTTCTGGAGTGAGATGGGATTATGTAAAAGATGAGGTACGTGAAGAGGCTTCTTTGAATCGTGCGACGATTTATAATTATGCATTGAAGTCGAAACGGGTGAATATGGATTTGCTCATTCGTTATAATACAACTTTGTGGAAGTATCATGATCTTGGCCTTTTAGCAGGTTATTCTGGCTCCCTTTATGATTCGGATTCTTTTGATGCAACCAAAGAGGGGATGAGTTCATGGTATTTGATTTATATGAATTCTGCAACAAAAATGAATTCAATAAATGGTTCGGCTACTAACTGGCGTATGCAATCATATTTTGGACGTCTCAATTATGCTTATCGAGGAAAATATTTGTTCGAAGCGAATGTTCGTTATGATGGTTCTTCCCGTTTTTCTCCTGATTCACGTTGGGGAGCATTTCCTTCTTTCTCTCTTGGATGGCGTCTCTCGGAAGAATATTTTATGGCCGGAACAAAAGATTATTTGTCAAATTTAAAATTAAGGCTCTCATATGGAAAGTCTGGAAATAATCGAACTTCAGATTATGCATGGCAGGGTACTTATGGTACAGCACCTGTTGTAATTGACGGTAAACAAACCATGGGGTTAGCGGTTTCAAAAATAGGAAACAACTATCTTGAATGGGAGTCTACCAAAGCTTTGAATGTAGGATTAGACTTTGGTTTCTTTGACAACCGATTGACCGGTGAGGTGGAGTATTATAATAAAAATACGACAGGTATTTTGTTTACTCCTTCCATTTATATGACGATGGGCTTTAAAACAGCAGCTACTGAGAATATAGCGGAAGTAAATAATAAAGGATTGGAAGTATCAATAAAGTGGAATAGTCATATACATGATTTCTGTTATAGTTTGGGAGGAAACTTTTCTTACAATAAGAATAGAGTTGAGAAATACAAAGGTGCATTGCAAAAGTATTGGGGAGAAGATGGACAATATGTAAATAACTTTGCAGAAGTTTCAGAAAATGGGTTTGGTGGTAGAATTGCTGAAGGGTATATGTTAGGTGAAACTTACATATATAAAGTATACCGTGGTAACGGAAATTATGATGGCAGTGGCATTTTAGACCTTAATGCCGGTCCGAAGGATGGTGTTATACGCACAGAGCAGGATATGGCGTGGGTAAAGATGATGATGGAATCCGGATATAAGTTTGCTGGAAATACGCAAGTCGCTAAGAACCAGTTGTGGTATGGTGACTTGATCTATCAGGATACAAATGGTGATGGTAATTATGGTGATTCTAACGATCAAGATTTTTCGGGACATTCTAATATGCCCAAATATTATTTTGGCTTTAATCTTTCCTTGTCATATAAAAATTTCGATTTCTCTGCTTTATTATCTGGAGCTGTCGGCTTCCATTTGATTTGGGTCACACAACCTGCTTTTACTACAGGCTATAACTCTTATCAGTTTATTGCTGATGATCACTATTTTTACGATCCGGAAAAGCCGACAAGTCCCAAAACCAATCTTACTGCAACTTATCCTCGTTTGGGTAATAAAAATGGAGTATCCAGTGACTTTTGGGAATACAGTGGTAATTATCTAAAGTTGAAAAATATACAGATTGGATATACTTTGCCACAGTATATCACAAGGAAGGTTAAGATTGAAAAGGTACGTCTGTATGCCAGTGCAGATAATCTAAAGACATGGACGAAATTTCCCGGAATGGATCCGGAAATTGGGACTAGCATTACCTATCCTTTGATGAAACAATGTGCGTTTGGTTTACAATTAACTTTTTAATAGCTATATATGAAACAAATTATATTTATATCATTGTTGTGTGTGTGTGCAATCTCATGTATTGATTTGGATACAAAATCTACGGCAGCCATAGGTAGTGCACAAATGTGGACTACAGAGGATTTGGCAGATGCAGGAGTTGCGGGTATCTATAAGGTTTTCTACCCTAATTCGGCGGTTACCACTGTTCCGGGAAAGATAGAAGCTATAGGACGTTTTAGGGTTGAAGCTGTCTCGTTTACAAGTAATGCACAGCATGAACCCTATCTGAAAAATATGTCTCCATCGGCAAGTGATGAATTCTTTGCTAACGAATGGAAAGCTGCTTATGAAGGCATTTATCGATGTAATGATGCAATAGCTAATTTACACAAAGCAACTATGTCGGAGGCTAAATATAAGCGCTTGGTGGCAGAATGTAAATTTTTGCGTGCTTATTTTTACTATTGGTTAAATGCTCTCTTTCAGGGAGTACCAATATATCTAGAACCGTTTGTGACAACTGAATGTACGAAAACACAAAACACAGTGGATGAAGTGTGGCAGGCTGTATTAGATGACTTGGATGATTGCATTGCAGAAGAAAATTTGCCCAATAATACATTAAAAGAAAACTATGGGCGTCCTTCTAAGGGATCGGCTTATGCATTACGTGGTATTGTGTATATTTGGAAAAAAGATTACAAGAAGGCGATAGCGGATTTTGAGCAGGTAGGAAAATGTGGTTATGGATTATGGGAAGGAGAATATATAGATTTCTTTAAGAAAGAAAATGAACGTGATAAAGAAATGATATTCCCTATTCAGTTTGATGCAGTTGTAGGATATAGTGATTGTATACAGGCTATATTTGGTTGCCGTTCTACCTTACAGTCAGTGACTTTTATACAGCCGAATGCTGATTTTGTGGATTCCTATCAGAATGCCGATGGCTCTCCTTTCAAATGGACTGATATTTTCCCCGATTGGGATAAATTGACGCCTGCGCAAAGGGAGATATTTTTTGTCCGAGATGGAATGAATACAAATATGAATACTGATTTCCAAAATGCGAAAAAATCCATTATCGGACGAGTGTCGCAAGCCATTTGGGATAAATATTATTTGAATGAGGGGAATGAAGCTAGAATTCTTACGGCATACTCTACCCGTGATCCACGCTTGATGCAGACTATTTTTGCTCCTTCTACCACTACACTTTGTTATGCTAATACAGGAGGTAAACAATCTGCTAAAACAGTTCGTTGGCCTTTTCTGATTGCTGGAAATGGAGATGCTGCTGGTGACCACTGGCCTGATGCACGTTACTATTGTAATTACACTTATCGAAAGTTTGTGGTGACGGATGACAGTAACCTTAACCGTATCATTTGTGATGAAGATTGGCCTTTGATTCGTTATACGAATATCTGGTTATTATATGCGGAGGCGTTAAATGAAGACGGACGTTTAGGGGATGCAATCAGTGTAGTGAATAGAATTCGTGAACGTGCTCATATGCCGTTACTTACTAATGGTGGTAGTGGTTACAATGCAGTAATGGGGAAAGAAGATATGCGCAAGCGTATTCAGTACGAACGTCGGGTTGAGTTGTGTGCTGAAGGCATAAACTTTCTCGACGAAGTGCGGTGGGGAACTTATAAAGAGACGAAGTTTCAAGGAAAAGAATCCAACAGTTTCAAAAATATGTGGGGAACTGTTGGTCATGGTATGTGGTATTGGAATGATTATCTGTGGCCTTGGCCGGTTCCCATGGCAGAGGTGCAGCGTAATCCGAATCTTGTTCCTACTCCGGGATGGCTTTATTAAAGAATGAATAATATGAAATTTAATTAATAAAATGAAGATAATCATGCATTTAAATAATATAATTATTTTACTGTTTTGTTTGGCGATCAATTGTTTTGCTTGTTCGGATGAGGAGGTAAAGTCTATAACCTCTGATTTCCCAAATCGGGAAGAAATGCCCCATCCGTGTTTGTTGCTAAAAGAGGGGGAAGAGGAAAAGATAAAACAAAATCTACAAAATTCACTCGAATTGAAAAGAGTGAGTGAGAAAGTTTTTATTCAAGCTAATAAATGTGTAAATACTCCTCCTTCTGAATATGTATTGACGGGTACACGTTTACTTTATGTATCTCGCCAGGTATTGCAGAATCTTTATTCTTTGTCTTATGCTTATAGGATGAGTAAGATGGATCTTTATCTGAATAGAGCTATTTCAGAACTGAATGCAGTATGTGCATTCAAGGACTGGCATCCGTCGCATTATTTGGATGTAGGTGAGATGACAATGGGCGTAGCTATCGCTTATGATTGGCTTTACCAATATTTGCCGGAAGAGACTCGGTTACTTGTTGAAAAGAGTATTGAAGAAAAAGCTTTTGATACGGCTTTGGATAAAGAGTATGATAGTTTTTACAATGGATCTGGTAATTGGAATCAAGTATGTAATGCCGGATTGGTATTTGGGGCACTGGCTATTTACGATAAAGCTCCTGAAAAAGCCCAAAAGATTATAGATAAATGTTATGCGACTATTCCTCGTGCTTTGGAGGCTTACAAACCTGACGGCACCTATGGAGAAGGTTTCATGTATTGGGATTATGGAACAAGTTTTCAGGCTATGCTTAATTGTGCATTAGAAACTGTCGGTATGACGACTTTTGCAGATGCGAACGCTTTTGAGAAATCAGCAGAATATTATTTCCATATGGTAGGACCTTCCAGGAAGTGTTTTAATTATTCAGACTGTTCGGAAAAGGTGAGTACCAGTACGGCTATGTTTTATTTTGCCGCTAAAAAACAGGATCCTTCTTTGCTTTATTGGGAAATGGAACATATTAAAAATAATCTGGAAACCAATCGATTGCTTCCTTCTGTCTTGGTATATACAAAGGATTTGGATATATCTTCTATCCCTATCCCTGTTAAAAAAACTTATTTTGGTGTCGGTCTGACTCCCGTATATTTGACTCGTTCGGCTTGGGGGGACAATAATGCAGCTTTTTTTGGTGTAAAAGGAGGGAAACCGGATACTAGTCATGGGCACATGGATATAGGTTCTTTTGTATACGAAGTAAATGGTGTGCGATGGAGTGTTGATCTTGGGAATGCCAATTATGAGAGTGTAGAGGCTAAAACAAAAGATTTCTGGACGATGACTCAAAATTCGAATCGTTGGAGATTGGGGCGTTATGCAACTACGAGCCATAGTACTTTCTTTATAAATAATAGTCCTCAAAAAGTGGATGGTGCTGCTGTCTTTACAGAGACATTTGATGAAAAAGGTCAGCGGGGAGCTGAATTGGATTTAAAAGACACTTATAGCTATAATGCTGTGAGCGGTAGTAAGTTTTCATTAAATAAGTTCAAACGTAGAATTTATTTGTCTGATGATCGGAGTCTGACAATTGTGGATACTTTAAGAGCTGATGAAGGGTCAGCTTCTGCACAATGGCGGATGATTACAAATGCAGCTGTTACAATGGATAAAGACAAGAAAGAGTTTCTACTGACACAGGATACTAAACAATTGCGTGTTTGGGTGGAGTATGTCGGACTAAATCCCGAAGCGAAAAGTACTACGATTAATGCTAATACTAGTTTGGGGGAAAATGCGATAACGCCTGCTGCTACTGCCATTATATATCAGATAAGTATTCCAAAGAAAGATGTAGTGCTGAAAGTACATTTAGAACCCAAACAATAGTATCATGAAACACTTGTTGATTATTTTATTATTTTTTCTGATTGCGGGAAGCTGTCAGAAGCGTCAGGAAGAAGAGTCTATGAAACAATTGATAGACAGAGTTATGCCTGTTGCTGTAGAACAATACAAAGGTATGGCTCAATTACTTCCAGAGGGGCAATTTCCTCGGTCCATAAGTGAGGATGGTAGACTAAAAACATCTAATAAATATTGGTGGTGTAGTGGATTTTATCCTGGAACTCTTTGGTATTTGTATGAGTATTCCGGTGATGAGGATATTTATCATTTGGCTGAAAAGTATACAGAAATGCTAGATTCCATTAAATATGTGACGAGTGATCATGATGTAGGATTCCAGTTGTTTTGCAGTTATGGTAATGGTTATCGTATTACCCGTTGTCCGGAATATAAGGAAGTATTAGTTCAGGGAGCAAAATCTTTAGCTACTCGTTTTCATCCTGTGATTGGGTGTATACAAAGCTGGGATTTTGATGATCCGGAATGGAGATTTCCTGTTATTATAGATAATATGTTAAACTTGGAACTCTTGATATGGGTGGCTGAACAAACCAACAATGATTCATTATATCATATCGCATGTAGTCATGCCAATGTCACTAAGAATAATCATTTTAGGAAGAATTTCAGTTGTTATCATTTAGTAGATTATGATCCTGCTGATGGGAGTACCCGGAAGAAGCAGACTGTTCAGGGGGTTAGTGATGAATCTTCATGGGCGCGTGGACAAGCATGGGCACTCTATGGATATAGCATGATGTATCGTTATACAAAAGATGATAATTATTTGAATCAGGCCAGAAACATTGCAAACTTTATAATGAATCATCCTGCTATGCCTCAAGATGGTATACCATATTGGGATTTTGATTCTTCTGCAATTCCGGATGATTATCGCGATGCTTCGGCTGCTGCTATTATGGCTTCAGGATTAATAGATTTGAGTAAATATGTATCTGAAAAGGAGAAAAACAGATATATAAATTTTGCTCAGAAACAATTGAGGACACTGTCGTCTGAAGAATACTTAGCAAGAGGTGGAACCAATCATTGTTTTTTGTTAAAACATAGCGTTGGTAGTTTACCGGGAAAATCAGAGGTTGATGTTCCACAAACTTATGCTGATTATTATTTTATTGAAGCTTTATTGAAGTATAAAAAAGAAGTATTGGACGAATAAGTTATATTTATGATACATTGAAACAGTCAATCGAAAGCATATATACAATCATTAAATCAATGTAAGATACTGATACAGGCTTTTGCAGTCATAAATTCCGGTCTATTTGGAAATAGCTAGTCGTTTCTTCTTGATTAATAATGATGTATTCCCCAACAAATATAGCCGGGTGTGAAATACAACTCGGCTATATTTGTCTTGAAACTTTTCTATAAGGAATATCTAATTTCATTGCTAATAGGAAAATTCTTATATTTGCTGCAACTAATACTTAAACACAATAGTTGCAAATGGAATTTACAGAAGAGCAAATACTGTTGAGAGCTTTGTCACGAGGAGATGAGAAAGCTTTTGAGGTTTTGTTTATGCGTTATTTCCCGAGAGTGAAACGTTTTATATCCGGTTTGCTTCAGGATGATATAACGGCCGAGGACTTTGCACAAGATATTCTCCTCAAACTATGGCAGAAGCGTGAGGAGATGGCAAAAATCGAAAATCTGAATGCCTACCTTTATCGGACTTCCCGGAATGCTGTGTACCAGCATTTACGACATATACTTTTGGTGAATGAATATGGAGAAAAGCAACAGGAGAATCTTTCCCGTCAGCAGAATGAGGGTGCGGGAAACATCGAAGAAAATATGTTTGCTGAAGAATTACTGTTGTTGATACAGCATACGGTAGAGCAAATGCCCGCCCAACGAAAAAGAATTTATGAGATGAGCCGTAAAGAAGGCAAAAACAATGATGAGATAGCGCAACTGCTTGCAATAAACAAACGGACTGTAGAAAACCATCTCACACAAGCATTGGCTGATATCCGCAAGATGCTGAAGCACTTTTATCTTTTCTAAATAAAACCACTTCCTATTGACAAAAACTCTTCTTTTATTCTCCTTTCTCAAAAAAAGTAGAAAAAATAGCTTTTAGACTGTGTGTGTATTCTATCTCGTGCATCTTATTAATAAACGGATAAAATCATGAAGAAGAAAAGCATATCAGAACTAATACATTTTTTTGTTCGCCATCCCCTGCAAAACTCCTTGCAGATGAAGTTTTGGCGTTGGCTGGTTTCTCCTGCTGATGCAGAAGATAAAGAAGAAGCTATACAGGAAGAGTGGATGAATATCATCGCTGAACCTGATGAGGCTACCCGGCGTTCATGGTATGAGGTCCGGCGTAAAGCGGGACTTGCAAATCCGATAATAAAACCGCATTGGGAAATCAAACCACTTCTTCGCATTGCTTCTATGATATTAATCCCCTTATTTTCAGTGCTATTATCGTGGTATTATATAAATGATTATACTGATTCTTGCAAATTGGTAGAATATATTGTTCCCATGGGTGAACGGGGAGAATTGACTTTGCCGGATGGGACAAAGGTACAGATCAATTCGGAGAGCAGTATCATTTACCCGAAAAGCTTTCGAGGCGATACACGTACTGTTTATCTTTCCGGAGAGGCGAATTTTGATGTCCATAAGGATAAGAAACATCCGTTTATTGTCAAGACATCTTTGTTATCAGTTCGTGCTTTAGGTACGAAGTTTAATATACAGGCATATTCGGAAGACAGGAAAACGATTACAACTCTTGAAAATGGAAAAGTGCAAATCAATAACCTGCTGGCACCAGACAGCTGTTTTATTCTTACTCCCGGTGAACAACTTGAATACAATCACCTGACTAAGAATTATGAAAAACGAAAAATAGATGTGATGATGGCTTCCGGTTGGACACGTGGTGAATTGAATTTTGTCGATTGCCATCTGGAGGATATTCTGAACACATTGGGACGACATTATAATGTAGAAATAAAGGCAGAACCGCATTTATACACAAATGATTTATATACCATTAAGCTTAGAAAGGGCGAACCTCTTCAAGCAGCAATTCATATTGTAACAATGACCGTCGGAGGTATGGAAAGCAAGGTCACAGACAATAAGGTTGTGATACTGACAGCTGCTTCACCGGCGAATAAGAGTAAGAAAGGAGGTACCCATCCATAAAAAGGTTGGACAAAACTGATCCTTTTGTCCAACCCGAAATAAATACCGTTATCATTTAAAATTTTAGGAAATAGTGAACCTTAAATGTAGTATTCATTTAATATACAAAAGTATGAATTTTAATTCTTATTTTACTATAAAACATACCAGTAATTTGCGTATTTTATTGTTAACCTTATTCTTTATAGTCCCTTTGGGTACTATCTATGGGCAGAATCAGTTGATTACTATTGCCGGAAAAAATATAACTTTGTTGAAAGCTTTTGATGCTATTGAAAGTCAGACTCAATTAAGCATTACTTATAGTCGGACTAAAATAGATGTGAATCGGACATTGAGTGTTGATTTTAAGAAACAAAAACTCTCTATTGTTTTGGATAAGTTGCTCGCGGGAACGGGGTTTACTTACAAGATAGAAAAAGGGTATATCGTTCTGGTTCCCGTACCGGTAAAACAAGAGCAAACGGAAGCAACTTCGAAAAAGATACAAGGAGTGATTGTAGATACGAATGGAGATCCGGTGATTGGTGCCAGTATTCAGGAGAAAGGAGTGGCCGGGAAAGGTACAGTGTCTGATTTGGATGGAAAATTTAACCTGTCAGTTGCGTCAAATGCTGTATTACTGATTTCATATATCGGTTTTCAGTCTCTTGAAGTAAAGGTGGGAAATCGGACAAGCTTGTCTTTGGTATTAAAAGAAGATCATCAGTTGCTGGATGAAGTAGTCGTTATCGGTTATGGAACAATGGAGAAACGTGCTGTGACCAGCTCCATTACTTCCATATCTTCAAAAGATTTAGTGACTGGATTGGGAGGCTCTACCATTGCGACTGCTCTGAAAGGAAAAATCTCCGGTATGAATGTTTCCGAGACCTCCAGTCCGAATGCCTCTGCTAGTTTCCAGCTTCGTGGGGTAGCTTCCATCAATGCTTCTTCTTCCCCTTTGATTGTGATAGACGGAATTCCTGGTGGTGATTTGCGTTCTATCAGTCAGGAAGATATTCAATCCATTGATGTTTTGAAGGATGCCTCTGCAGGTGCTATTTACGGAACAAGGGCAGCTGGTGGTGTCATTCTCGTGACTACCAAGAAAGCGAAAGAAGGTCCTATCACATTATCATATACAGGCGAGCTGTCCACCGAACAAGTTTCCAGAAGACCACAGGTCCTGGATCGCGATGCTTTCGTGAGGTTCGGTGTAGGAACAGATTTGGGAGCGTCTACCGATTGGTACGGTGAACTTTTAAATGAGGGAGCACTTTCCCAGCGCCATGTTGTCACCCTTTCGGGAGGGGGACATACAGCCAGAATATATGCCACTATTATGGCACAGGATCAGAAAGGTATTGCGATAGGCGATAATCGTAAAGATTATTCGGGGCGTATCAATGCAAACTTTAATCTTCTCAATGACTTGCTGGAAATAGGCTTACATACAGAATATCGTGAAGCACATCGGGATCAGCGGAGCAGTAGTTCCTGTTTCGACATGGCATTGAAGATGAATCCAACGGAACATGTTTATGATAGTACTAGTGAAACAGGCTATAATGTATTGGTTGGTGGTAGTGAATATTACAATCCATTAGCGGAAGTTATGCTCAAGCAGACGGATAATGTTGATAAATGGCTCAAGGCGGATGCTACGGTAAAGCTCAATCTGCCTGCCGGATTTTCGGCACAAGCCACTCTCGGATGGGAAGATCGCCAGTATCAACAGACGCATTATGTATCCGCATTACACAGAACGTCTTTGAATGGAAGTTATAAAGGAAAGGGATTTCACGGATATAGTAAAACAGTCAATGTTTCTTTTGAACCTACCATTAATTTCATGCGTGTTTTTGCAGATGACCATACAGTCAGTGCGGTGGCCGGATATAGCTATTGGGAAAACAATTCTGAAAATTTTGATATGTCTAACTACGATTTCCCTGTGGATGGAGTAGGAGCTTGGGATATGGGAACCGGTAGCTGGCTTTCTGACGGAAAGGCGGCTATGTCGTCCCACAAATATCCTCGTGAACGTCTTATCTCCTTCTTTGGTCGGGCGAATTATAGCTATAAAGATCGTTATATGGTTACTGGAAGTGTCCGTCATGAGGGATCTTCCAAATTTGGAAAGAATCATCGCTGGGGAACATTCTGGGCTGTATCAGGTGGATGGCGCATATCCAATGAAGCCTTTCTGCGTGATGTCAGTTTTCTTGATGACCTCAAAGTACGTGTCGGTTATGGTGTGACGGGAAATAACAATTTCTCTGCAGGAGCATCCACGGCCATGTACTCCTCCAATTCAATGTGGCCTTATAACGGTACATGGATTACTTCTTATGGACCGGCTCGTAATGTCAATAATGACTTGCATTGGGAAAAGAAAGCAGAGCTTAACATCGGTTTGGATTATGCGTTTCTGAATAACCGGCTTTTTGGAAAGTTCGATATATATAAAAGAAGAGTTTCCGGAATGTTATACAATATCAGTGTACCCAATCCTCCCGCCGTTTACGAGAAAACGACCATGAATTATGGTAATCTTGAGAATACCGGATGGGAGTTTGAGATTGGCGGAGTGCCTGTTAAAACGAAAGACTTTAACTGGACAACTACCATGCGTCTATCCCATTCTTCTTCCAAAATTACCTCTTTGTGGGGGAATAATACTTACCAGGATCGTGTAGGATTCCCGTCACCGGGAACGAACGGATCAGCCGGAAGAATTGAAGCAGGAACAAAGATCGGAAGCTATTATATCTGGAAATATGCCGGTATCACGGATAATGGAAGATGGCTTCTGTATGATAAGAACGACAATGTGATTCTTAGCGATAAGAAGACCTATGATGACAAGCGGTACATCGGTAATGCTATTCCTGCATTGATGGTATCATGGGATCATACCTTCACTTACAAGAACCTCTCTTTAGGTATCAACCTGCGTAGCTGGATCGATTTCGACGTGTTTAATACCATAAATATGTACTATGGACTTTCTGAAGTAGCAGGCCAGAACGTTCTTCGCAATGCGTACATTGACAACCGGCACATCAAAGAAGTAAAGCAGCTTTGCGATTACTGGCTTGAGGACGGCACTTTCTTAAAGATAGACGCCATTAGTCTGGGATATTCTCTTAACATGAAAAAGTGGCAGAAATATATAGATAAGATTGATCTTTACCTGACCGTCCGGAATGTGGCATGTTTCACGAAATATTCAGGACTTAATCCGGAAGTGAATGTCAACGGACTGGACCCTGGTTATGAATGGTTTAATAATATTTATCCTGAAACTCGTAGATATACCGTTGGTATGAAAATCCAATTCTAATATTAAAGTACCTATAAACTAATAAAATGATATGAGACGAAATATTTTAATCATTATCTCCTTCCTCACCCTTCTGGTGTCATCCGGTTGTACAAATCTGGATGAGAAGTGGTATTCCGAAGTCACTCCGGACACTTATTTCACGTCTAAGGAAACTGTTTATTCTTTCTTGGTACGCTCTTTCACACATTGGCGTTGGTTTCACGGATTCGACCGTGCCATTCTTCAAGAATGTACAACAGATGAGATGTGTGTCACACAAAAAGGAATACATTACAATGATGTCAGATATTCCCAACTGCAGCATCACGACTGGACACCTCTTCACCCCAACAACGAAGAAACCTGGCGTGGGGTAGGCATGGGAGTGGCAATGGCTTTAGCTTGTAAGGAAGACTTATCCGGTGTGGATTATGTATCACTGGGCATGACGGAAGAATTGAAAGCAGATCATCAGATGCAACTTCAGACATTGGTTGCCTATTTTTATCTGCGGGGACTTGATTTCTATGGGGGTATGCCTATTTACCGGCGCTCTACTACCGAGGAAGTTCCACGTTCCACTGCACGCGAAACCTTTAATTATGTGGAAGAACTGTTGCTTGCCGCTATTCCCAAATTAGAGAAAAAAAGAGCAGATATGCTGGAAGAAGGCTATTTACGTCAAGGAACTGCCGCCGCCCTTCTTGCTCAATTATATTTTAATGCGGAAGTCTACATGGGAGAGAACCGTTTTGCTGAATGTGCGCAGGTCTGCCAGGATCTATTAGATGGCAAATACGGTTATTACGAATTGGAGGAAGACTGGTTCGGTCCTTTCACTTTCGACAATAATAAATCTAAGGAAGTAATGTGGTCTGTTCAGTCGCAATATGCAAAAGGCACTTTGTTTCAATGGCAGTTCGAACGCTATAATCATTATAATGCAAAGAACTATTTTGATCTAAGCGGCTATTCTTCTACTAATGGTATGCATCTTCAGCCGTCTCTTAAACCCAATGGCGATCCCTATACGGATAAGCTTGGGCGACCTTTTGCCAAATTCAACAATAAAGATCTTCGTAAAAAATTGTACTTGTATAAAGGGAATGGAAAATACGAAGGAATGTTCCTTTATGGAAAATTACAGCGTACATCAAGAAGTGGTACAGAGGTGAAGTGTACGGGACTGTACGAATATCCGGGTGAGGTTCTTGAATTTGTCGATCAGGTGGCACAATTCAAGAAAGTGAAAGATGGAGAATATTCTTCAGTGAATGAGCTTCCCTCCAATATAAGTACCGGGGAAGAGAATTCCGGAATACGTTTGTGCAAACTACCGGTTCCCGACAATATCGACAAAACCATTGCTTTTAATCCGGATTATCCGGTTATTCGTTTTGCTGAAATCTATTATATGCTTGCTGAATGTAAATATAGAAGCGGCTATAAAAAAGAAGCAGCCAATCTTTTCAATGAAGTGCGTAAACGCAATTTCGAGAATAAAGCCGATCCTGATCCGGTGACCGAAACGAATATCGACAAGTACCGGATTCTTGATGAGTGGATGGTCGAGTTTCTGGGTGAACAGCGTCGTCGTACCGATCTTCGTCGTTGGGGGTTGTATACAACAGGTTCTTGGTGGGATCATAAACCTACTAACGACGATCATTATGAGCTTTTTCCTATTCCGGAAAAGTCAATTTCTGTCAGCAATGTCTTGAAGCAAAATCCGGGATACGGAGGCGGCAATGAAATGACTAAAGAAGAAGCCGGTATCTATAGTGTGAAACAAATCGATTAATCAACTATTAAAGAATAATATAATGAATAGCAAGATATTTTTAGGAGCCATCATGTTGCTGCCTACATTCGCAAGTTGCCAACAAGAAAAGCCTTTTCCTGATGATGCAGTAGATAAAGTGTATGAATACCTTCCGGAGTGGCAGGCAGGTTATTTGGATATTCATCAGATTAGTACCGGAAGAGGTAATGCAGCCTATCTTATTTTTCCGGATGGGACTACCATGTTATTGGATGCAGGAGATTTAGGAGTACATTCAGGCACACAGGAAATTATGAAAGCAGTGCCTAATGATTCTAAGCGGCCTGCCGAATGGATTGCTCAATATATAAAACATTTCTCATTGCCATTAAAAAATAACGGAGCACTTGATTATGCCTTGCTCACTCACTTTGATACGGACCATATCGGACAGAATGGAAAACTGGCAATCGAAAAAGTAGGACTGGATTACAAACTTACCGGAATCACTCATGTTGGTAATCTTCTCAATATTTCCACTTTGATAGATCGTGGTTATCCTACTTATGATTATCCGACAGCAGCTAAAGTCTCTGGTGCTCATATCTCAAACTATAAATTATATGTTGCCGCTCGTGACAGGGAAGGTAAAAAGAATGAGGGATTTGTAATAGGAAGCAATAGTCAGATCAAACTCTTGAAAGATCCGGGCTCTTATCCTACATTCGAAGTACGTAATATCGTGGGTAATGGTAAAATTTGGACAGGTAGCGGAACAACAGCCAAAGAGCTTGTGCCTTCTACAGCCTCTTCAAGTGAACAGTTGAACGAAAACCGTTGCAGTTGTGGAATCCGTATCACATACGGTAATTTCGATTATTTTTCGGCAGGAGATATTCTGGGCGTAGAAAAAGCACCGGAATGGTTTGATATAGAAACGCCGGTAGCCAAATTGCTCGGTGAGACGGATGTGGTTGTTGCCAATCATCACGCTTATTCTGATGCTATGTGCGATACCTACATTTCCCAAGTGAAACCACAAGTCTATGTAATTCCCGTATGGGATTACTATCACCCTCAACCGGCAACGTTGAGCCGGATGCTGTCTCAAACTCTTTATCCTGGTGAACGGTCGGTTTTTGCTGCCGGTATGGTAGACAGTAACAGGAGCAGACTGGGTGAAGACGGCTTGAAGATAAAGCCTGCCGGACATGTTGTTACGCGTGTTTATCCGGGTGGAGAGAAGTTTCAGATCTTTGTATTAAATGATCGGAATGAAGCTTATGAGATACTATATAAAACAGGTGAGATTAAATCTAATAATTGATGAACATGAAAATTAAAGATTCAATAGTCTGGACAGCTTTTCTGGCTGTGATGGCAATCATAATGTTTCCGTCATGCTCTGACGAACATGAAGCCGGTATATTGGAAATAACAAATAATGAGATTATTCTTCAGGCGGAAGGTGATCCGGTTCAGGTGGAGGTGAAGTCCAATACCGAGTGGCGAATTGATTTTGTAGAATCAACCTGGTTCTCTACGGATATACGTGGAGCCCAGTCATCAAGAACTTATTTCACTGTGACTTATGATGAGAATATCAGTGATTCCGAACGTTTCTGTGATATTCGTGTGTTTACGAAAGATGGTAAGACTGCGGATGTAATCAAGATAAAACAATTATCCCGTTATCCATTTATTGTTCCTGCCAGTGATAAGATGGAGCTGTTTACTAAAGGAGGTGAATATGAAATGGAAATCTCTACCAATGTGCCCGAAACGGATATCGTTATTACGCCAACGGTGAACTGGGTGCAGGAGTATAGGATAAGTGATGGAAAGCTTTATTTTAATACGGAAACAAATTCGCAATCACCCCGTACAGGAAGTATTGTGTTGAGTTATGACGATCAGTACCAGCGTAAGGTCACGGCTACCATTAATCTCTCGCAAGCATATTCTGAATATGCGAATGCGGAACTTGTCAGTTATCCAACCGTACATGGTTATGCTGTCGGTGGAATTACTAACAATGTATATGTTGAAGGAACCATCGTAGCCAATGGCACTTCGAAGAACTTCCCGAGCAATCGCTATGTCATTCAGAATGAGGCAGGAGAGACAGTTGTGTTTGAGTCCGAATCTTTAATTACGTTTGCACAATTTGCCAAAGTGTCATTGTGTCTGAAAGATGGAATGATAAGAGAAGAATCAGAGGGTAGCTTTACTTATAGACTGATTAGCGGTATCACTGCTGCCCACGTAATCAGCTCGGAACTTTCTACCTTCACAATTCCTGAAAGAACGATTGCTGAACTTACGGATAATATGGTATTTAGTCTTGTGACCCTGAAAGATGTCGAGATTGCATCTCCGGTAGGTGCATTCACTAATTTCAAGACTACTGACCCGGGAGCTGCCGATCGTAAGATTAATAAAAACTATTGGGTAGAAAAGTTCCCTGCATATTACAGATACTATCCGACCTGTATAAGAGATAAAAACGGTTCTAATACATATATGCTTACTGCGTTTGAAGCTCCTTATGCTCACGAAACACTTCCTAAAGGTTCGGGAAGCATAACAGGAATGGTGGCGAAAGTGAAACTTACAAATTTCGACATCTCTGAAAGTCGGTTATGTATTCTTCCGCTTAACAGAGAAGATATTAACATCAGTGATATAAACGAGATCACTGATGTGCTTGTAGAATGGGATTGTAATGTACCCGATTGGAAAGAAATAGGCTCTTCTACTTTTACGGATTACCATCCTACGGGTGGCGAGGTATCGCAGGCGAATGCTCTTCTTAGCAAAGACGGAAATAAATATTTCCAGCAAACCTATGCAGACTACATTCTGGGATTCCAGGATGATTTCAGAGGAGATGTTAACCTTAACACGACCGATGGATACTATGGTCGTATGCGAGGCGGTGCTTTTAATAGTAAACCGTGGTCTACAAGTTCATATTTCTACGTAGACAAAATATCGACAGTAGGTATTTCTACATCCTTGTCTCTTCAGGTTGAAATGAATGCAAGTTGGGGAGGTGGCCCTGTTGCAGTGGTTGAATATGCTTATTCGATGAATGGTGAATGGATTAAAGTAGATAATTCAGAGTTTACCATTCTGGGACAGTTTGATAGAACGGCTGCAGGTGGACAGACGGAGAAGAACATTCCTGGTTATAAAGTCTATGACTTTAAGTTGCCGGATGCCTTATTGAACCGTGATAATATTTGCATCAGATTGCGACCGGTCAGACTTCCGGCAGGGGTATCCAGCTTCATGCCGCTTAGACTTGCTAATATCTCAATCAAATACAACAAATAATCAATAGGGAATATATATAAAATAATCGGAAGCAATAAAGGACATATCCTGATTGCTTCCGATTATCTTTTTATATGTGGATCTTGAACGATCTCTATTCAAAAAGAACGATATCTTATTTCTCCAACAATTCTTCTTTATTTTTCCAACAAATCCTTTAAGAAGTCGTCCAACTCCTTATCCAACCCTTTCAGCAATTCATCATTCACCAGTATGGTATCGTCGTCAATCAACAGCAATTCTGCTACGGTTTCTTTCTCTTCATCTACCAAAACGAAAGAATAAGGTTTCAGAATAGTCACTTTGTCGAAATCTCCGGCATCCTTCATTCTGCAAAGAATGTTGCGAAGAGAAGGTTCCACGTTTTCAAGGAAATCATCCCCTTCATAAGTAGCCCATTCTTCGATCATGATGTTTGCCAGTTCTTCATCATCATCGTTGTAAATATTAAGTTGTCCCGATGCCTGATCCGGTTGGAGATGGATATCGGTTACAACTGTTTGTTCACAGCTACATACATATTTAGCGACTGCCTTTTGGATAGCCGATTCGATAATAGATAATGATTGTTGGCTCAATTTCATGGGTTCCTTCTTTTTATAAGTTCAAAGGTATAAAAAAAATAAGATTTGATACACAATTTCCTTAAAAATCATCATTAAATCGGCTCATTTGCAATTTTAACTTGGGTAATTGAGCATTTCTCTCCTTTAGTTCAGCTAAATACAAAGTAGTAAGATAATAATTCGGCACATCATCAATGGTAGCTTGAGGGCTATCTGTGATGTTCTTTTTATCTATTTTTTTAGCTAGTTGTTGGGCCTTTTCTGCCCATTCTTCTGCTTTAGCCAAACTATCTTTCATTTCGTAGTAAACAGCAATGTTGAGAGCTGCCCGCATTTTTTTCTTTTGGTTCTTGGTACCTTCGAAAGCCTGACGCCAAAGTTCGTATGCGTCGTCCCATGAATTTTCGCGTACATAAATGGCAGCGTCACGCATAGGAACCGAACCACCAGTATAAAGATACCGTGTTCCTTTTTTCCAAATAGGGACAATATTTTTCACCGGAACCGTTCCTGCGAATGCTGCCGCTTCTTCCAGCATCTGCTTGTCGGGAATCATGCGAGTGGCGGCTTCTATGGCTGTACCTCCAAACTCCTCCCAAAAAATGCTATCATTAGGATGGAGTGTAGTCATCGGTCTGCTACGTTCGGGAAGATAAACTTTCACCGTGGGATAAACTTTCACGTCTACCGCTCCTTGAAAGCAGTTGAACTCATCCAGATAGCGGACAGTCTTTGTTGCTTTGAGTTGCAGGTTTTCCAGCGCAATAATAAAGTCCACTCCCAAGTTAGAAGCCAGTTGACGCACTTCCTCCTGGCTCAATGTACTTTCGCGGGCCAGTTTATCATTGGCGCGTAAGGCAGAATCACAGATAACCACCTCATCGAAGTAGTTCTGCTGTGCTATTTCTTCTGCCAGTGATTCAGTGGCTGTCTTAGGATCTCCATTGGCATAAGCTGTTGCACGACTTATCAATGGTGTACCTTCTTTAATTTTTTCAGTCTCTGTTATCAGTTTATTATCCGGGGCGTCGCTGGTGTTATTCACAATAGCTACTTTCCGGAGTTGCGGAGGAAAGCTCAAGTCGGCAGGTTGCAGATAATCAATGGGGATCTGTTCCAGACTCTGACAGCTACCCAGAGTCAGCAGGAATAAAACGATGAAAACCAGTGAATAAGATTTTGCCATAGTTTTGTTCTATTTAGTAATTTGAACAAAAGTACAACTTTGGAAGAATAAAAGAAAGTCTCAAACAGTTTTTAACCGTTTGAGACTTTCTTTTATAAGTTGAATATAGAGAGACTATGCCATAAAGCACATTACCCTACAATTTCCAACCTTTAATTTTTAATTATTAATTAATCAAAGGTTCTTTCCGTGGCAGTTTTTATACTTTTTCCCGCTTCCGCATGGACAAGGATCGTTACGACCTACTGTCTTCTCTGCACGAATCGGTTCACGTTTCTGCTGTTCACGAGTATCCTGACTTGCAGCAGCCTGCTGGTTCGGATCACTCAAATTTTCTTTGTTTTCGCGATACTTGCTCATATCCTGGCGTTGTTCAGGAGCAGCCTGACGCACTTCTACACGGCGTGCAGCTGATTCATCCGGAGCTTCCTGTACAGGAATTTGTCCACGCATCAAAATAGATATAGTCTGGTTATTGATCTTGTTCACCATAGCGTCAAACAAAGTCACAGATTCCAGTTTATAAATCAATAGCGGGTCTTTCTGCTCGTAGCTTGCATTCTGTACGGAATGTTTCAGTTCGTCCAGTTCGCGCAAGTTTTCTTTCCATGCTTCGTCGATTACGTGGAGCAAGATTGATTTCTCGAACGACTTCACCACTTCTTTAGATTCCGATTCGTAAGCCGCTTTCAGGTTACAAGAGATATTATACATTCGTTTACCGTCTGTAATAGGAATCAGGATGTTTTCGTACATGTGTCCCTGGTTTTCATATACCTGTTTGATAACCGGGTTAGCGATCTGTGCCAGACGTTCAGTTTTGCGTTTGAAGTTATCCATCGCAATGTTGAAAGTCTTTTCGGCCAACTTTTCTTTTTTCTCGTTACGGAATTCTTCTTCAGTGAACGGAGTTTCCATTGCTAATGTCTGAAGCAGTTCCATTTGGCAGCCTTCATAATCATTGTTTTCGATAGCATTGGCACAACGGTCCCAGATCATGTTCACGATGTCCATACCGATACGTTCACCCATCAAAGCGTGGCGACGTTTGGTGTAAACCACTGTACGTTGCTTGTTCATTACGTCGTCATATTCCAACAGACGTTTACGAATACCGAAGTTGTTTTCTTCCACTTTCTTCTGTGCACGTTCGATAGAATTGGAAATCATCTTGTGCTCGATCATTTCGCCTTCCTGGAAACCAAGTTTGTCCATTACACTGGCAATACGGTCAGAAGAGAACAGACGCATCAAATCGTCTTCCAGTGATACGAAGAATACAGAAGAACCCGGGTCACCCTGACGTCCTGCACGACCACGCAACTGGCGGTCTACACGACGGGATTCGTGACGTTCCGTACCGATAATTGCCAAACCGCCCGCAGCCTTCACTTCCGGACTTAACTTGATGTCGGTACCACGACCAGCCATATTGGTAGCAATGGTTACTGTTCCGCTTAAACCGGCGGTAGCAACGATGTCCGCTTCTTTCTGGTGCAGTTTGGCGTTCAATACCTTGTGCTCAATCTTACGCATGGTAAGCATCTTGCTCAACATTTCGGAGATTTCTACCGAAGTAGTACCCACCAATACCGGACGTCCTGCTTGAACCAATTTTTCGATTTCCTCGATAACAGCTTTATACTTTTCGCGTTTCGTCTTGTAAACGCGGTCGTTCATATCCTTTCTTGCAATCGGACGGTTGGTCGGGATCACGACTACGTCCAATTTGTAGATATCCCAAAGTTCGCCTGCTTCCGTTTCAGCAGTACCGGTCATACCGGACAGTTTGTGATACATACGGAAGTAGTTTTGCAAAGTAATTGTTGCAAAGGTCTGCGTAGCAGCTTCCACTTTCACACGTTCCTTGGCTTCGATAGCCTGGTGCAATCCGTCAGAGTAGCGGCGACCTTCCATGATACGGCCTGTCTGCTCGTCTACGATCTTCACCTGTCCGTCGATCACTACATATTCATCATCTTTCTCGAACATGGTGTAAGCCTTCAACAGCTGGTTGATGGTGTGTACACGTTCCGATTTGATGGCATAGTTTGTCAGAAGTTCATCTTTCTTTTCAAGCAGTTGTTCGTTGGTTAGATTCAGGTTTTCCAATTCCGAAAGTTGTCCGGCGATGTCCGGAAGCACGAATAATGTCGGGTCTTCAGAGTTACCGGTAATCAGGTCTACACCCTTATCTGTCAGGTCTACGCTATTCAGTTTTTCGTCGATTACGAAGTACAGCGGATCAGTCACTTCATGCATACGCTTGTTGTTCTGTTCCATGTAGATCTCTTCCGTCTTGAGCATACCTGCCTTGATACCCTGTTCACTAAGGAACTTAATCAAAGCCTTGTTTTTCGGCAATGCCTTGTGGCTGCGGTATAAAGCGAGGAATCCTTCTTCCACCTCTTTCTTATCGTTGGATGCGATCAGTTTTTTTGCTTCGGAAAGATATTTGGTAGCCAGTACCTTTTGTGCCTCTACCAGACGTTCCACTAGCGGACGGAGTTGCTCGAACAACTGGTCATCGCCTTTGGGTACAGGACCGGAGATAATCAACGGAGTACGTGCGTCGTCAATCAATACCGAGTCGACCTCATCGACGATGGCATAATTGTGCTGACGTTGTACAAGGTCTTTCGGGCTGATAGCCATGTTGTCACGCAGGTAGTCGAAACCGAATTCATTGTTTGTACCAAAAGTGATATCTGCCAGATATGCCTGACGACGTGCGTCGGAGTTCGGCTGATGACGGTCGATACAATCTACGCTCAAACCGTGGAACATATAAAGAGGACCCATCCATTCGGAGTCACGTTTGGCGAGGTAATCATTCACGGTAACTACGTGTACGCCGTTTCCGGTCAATGCGTTGAGGAATACCGGGAGTGTAGCTACCAATGTTTTACCTTCACCGGTTGCCATTTCCGCAATCTTACCTTTATGCAGAACGACACCACCAAAGAGCTGTACATCGTAGTGAACCATGTTCCACAATGTGTCGTTACCACCGGCTACCCAGTGATTCTGATAGATGGCCTTGTCGCCTTCGATGCGTACGAAATCTTTTGTAGCAGCCAGTTGACGGTCGAAGTCGGTAGCCGTTACGACGATTTCTTCATTTTCTGTAAAACGTTTGGCAGTAGCCTTTACGATAGAAAAAGCAACAGGCAGTACTTCGTCCAGTGCTTTTTCATATTTTTCCAGAATTTCTTTTTCTGTCTTATCGATTTGTACGAAGACTTCTTCGCGGTCTTCCAGTTCGAGAGTTTCAATGCTTGCCTTCAACTCTTCCACTTTCGCACGTTCAGCAGTAGCTGATTCATGGATATATTTTTTGAGTTCTTCCGTTTTGGCACGGAGGGCGTCGTTGTCTAGTTTTTCAATCTCCGGGTAAGCAGCTTTGATCTTTTCCACCCAGGGCTTGATTTCTTTCATGTCTCGTGTGGATTTGTTTCCGAAAACCGAGCTTAAAAATTCATTAAATCCCATGTTATATTATTTAGTTTATTATTTATCTTTTTCTTATTGCAGGCCACATTCATCCGGATAGATTTTCTCATTCCGCACACAGATTCAAGAAAGAAATCTGTGTGAATCGATCGATTATGTGACGAATAATCTCCGCAAAGTTACATTAAAATGCTGATTTATTTATGTTTTGCTCCCTGTTTTTGTGAGTAAATTTTTACCGCAGGTCGGTAATAGGAGCAGAAGTACAGGCGTTGGGAGCCCGGATGCGCATAAAATGTGCCAGTGTAGGCGCAATATGGTCAATGGTTACAGGTGTCTGGATAATGGCCGGTTTCACGGAATGTCCCATGAAAATCAGCGGTGAGGGAATATAGGAATGACGTACCACCTTGTTGTCGCCGCCGTTTTCGTTGACGATAGTCCATCCGGGGAGGACATCGATTACGAGGTCACCCGAACGTTTGCGGTGGTAGCCGTTACGTATTTTGTAGATTTCCGGAGTCCATGAACCCAGCAATAGCCGGTTAGCCGAATAGGCTTCGTTCACTCCGCTGAACTGCATCAGGAATTCTGCTGACTTTTGTTGGATCTCTGCCAGATTCAGTTCTTTCTTTTCCAATAACTTATGATTCAGATAAATCTGCTGGTTATGGTGAGCTTCCACATACTTTCCTTCGCCATACGTAGCCATCAGGTACATATTCAATAGAGCCGCACAACGGTTGAGGTAAAACTCTCCGCCGGGCACTTTGTACAATCCCGAATCAGGCGATTCGCTGTCTATATATCCGGTGGAAGTGACGAAAATAAGTACATTTTGTAGTCCTACTTTCTTATCAAGAACTTCGAGCAGGTCGGCAATGCTGCGGTCAAGACGCACGTAGGTGTCTTGTATTTCCATAGCACATTCCTGTACGGATTTGTGCGCATAGTTTCCAGCATAGTAAGTGAGTGCCAATAAGTCAGTAATGTCATCCATGCCGATGGAGCTTTTGTTCAATGCTTCTTCGGCAAGCGCATTCACTTCATCATTCACAAAAGGGCTGGCGATGAAGCGGCGGTATTTATTACTGCGGTCATCATCGAATTTATATTTGAAGAGCATATCCCGCCAATCTGGCAGGAAAGTGTACATGCCCCGCGGAAATATGGGTTCCCATGTCATACCGGCAATACGGAAATCAATCGCTTGACGGTCGTTATATTGGCTTGCCCACCACGGAAACTCTCCATAATAGGTGGTTCCACTCCATTTTCCGGTGTTGGGATTGAGCCAGAAAGCTGCATTTCCGGCATGTCCGGCTGCAAAAAGTGCGGCATCGCAATCAGGTGCAATGGCATATACGAGTCCTTTGCCTTGTGTCGCTATTTTAAGCTCGTCGGCAATGGTTGAAGTCAGAAGTTTGGTGGGGGCGACAGTCTGGTCGGTGTAATACCCCATAAATGCCGTGTCGTCTGTGCTGTTAACGGGGCGAAGGGTAGAGGCATCCATCCAGCGTTGAGAAATAATTCCGTTCATGGAAGGCGTCGTACCGCTATAAATAGCCGCTATGGCAGAAGCGCGGTCTATACCGCAGAAGGTATATTCGGCATTATGGAACACTCTTCCCTCTTTCCAAAGACGTTTGAAGCCTTTCTCACCGTAGAGTGACGAAAAAGCTTCCAGATAGTCCGTACGTAATTGGTCAATCGTCAGCCCTACCACTAATTTAGGGGCGGCAGGTAGTGACTGGGCTTGTAGCCCGGTGAAAGTCAGTACGGTGATGAGGGAAGTTAGTAGTCCTTTCATTATTTCTTTTTAGATGTCACAATCAGATTGCTCGCTGAACGTATCAGCAAAACGAGTGCCAAAGGTACAACAGCAAAGTCAAATCTTTGCGGAATTACCGGAAAAAGCACTATAAAAAGTGTTAAAACCGCCAGATTCAGGGTTAAATACCAACATTTCTTCCCTTTTCGGACACAATATATAATGTATGGCAAGAAAAGAAGTTGCCCCGGATGGAATACCAGTAATAGGAAATTAGAGCTGACTGCCGGGTGTTGGGAGAAGAGTGCGAGAAATGCAAGGACACATCCCACAATACCTGCTATACCAAAAAGGAAGAGGTCGATTCCCCATAATCCGGTTCTCCGGCGGATTCCATAGATTGTGGCGGCGGCTGTCAGTATGAATAAGAGTAAGGAGCATTGAAGCGGAGTAGGCATCCAGTCGCTTTCATCCGGTTCGGGAGTGGCATCAACAACCAGTTCGTTGGCCGTTATGAGTGGGCGCTGGATAGAATCGCCTTTAATTTGTGCACCATCGAAAGCATCCATCAGGTAGAATGGGGCAAACATCATCTGACGTTGTGTGATGGGCTGGTCGGCTTCACTTCCGATACAGAGATCAATGCCGAAACGTGCCCACGGATGTCCTTTGCAATACTGATGTACAATGTCGCGGAAAGTGAGGGAGCCATCCTGCGGTTCTGCGGGATAAATCACTTTTCCTGCAATGCTTTCTTCTATCTTGTCCCGGGGGCGGGTAGCACAATTATCGTAAAAGAAATTATAACGATACACCCGGTTTTCCGGACGATAGTTTTCTTGTAATAACCGGATCAGTTCTGTCTTTTCTTCATCGGTCAGATTGAGCGTTTGCTGCCATACGCTGCGTCCGAAAAATGCGTATTCAGCTGCAAAACGTTCATAATCCGTTGCTCCCAGTTGATAGTCTGTTTCTCCGAGCGAGAAGCGGAAGATGAAGTTGGGAGTGTTGAAACTGAACAATCCGTAGTTGAATACAACGTCAATCCCTTGTGAAGGATTTTCGTAACGGATGGCAGTGTGTCCGAATAGGGAATATATTTCCTCTCCGGGGGCACAAGTCAACAGACTCAAACGGATGGAGTCGTTGTTGTTGGCAGATGCTTGTCCGGTGGGCAGAAGCAACAGGAAGAAGGAGAGGATGATGTATGAGAAAAACCGTTTCATTAGCTGGTTCGTTTTATTTCGGTGGCAAATATAGAAAGAATAGTTGGATTCGGGAAAACGGAGCCTCTGTTTTATCAGAATAAAGGCTCTATATGGCTTAAACAGAGGCGCTGTTTTCTTTAAATGGAGCCTCTGTTTGGGTGAAATAATGTTTCTGCTTGAACGGAAAATCGGTTACAAAATAGTGGAACACTTTTTGGAACGCTGTTTTTCTCTTGTAATCTGTTGCTTATTAGTTGTTTATGATGTAATAAAAAAAGACTGCCGAACGCAAAGTGGAATACATAATAAACAATAAAAGATAATTGATCTATTTAAAAATAGATAGTTCGATTTTTTTGTTTTTGGGGATTTCTAAAATGAAAAAAGAAGATAATTCCTCTTCTATGCTTCAACTTTTCTTTTTTTACTTTACCTTTGCGCCCGCTAAAGAACTAAAAGATTTGAATTTAATAATCGACATAGGAAATACAAAGGCAAAGATTGCTTTCTTCGACGGCGGAGAAATTGTGGATATAGTAGCTGAATCCAATCAATCGCTGGGTTGCTTGAAGGCTTTTTGTTCCAAATATCCGGTTGAACAGGGGATTGTGGCTACTGTCATTGATTTAAGCGAAAAGGTATTAGCTGATTTGGCAGCTTTGCCGTTTCCTTTGCTCTGGCTCAATCATCAGACTCCGCTTCCGGTTGTCAACCTGTACGAAACTCCCGAAACATTGGGATATGATCGTATGGCTGCCGTAGTGGGTGCTAATGAGCAGTTTCCTCATCGGGATATATTGGTGATTGATGCGGGAACTTGCATTACTTATGAGTTTATTGACTCAAAAGGTCAGTATCATGGCGGTAATATTTCTCCCGGTATGCAGATGCGTTTCAAAGCACTTCATCAGTTTACAGGACGTTTGCCTCTGGTAGACACCAACGGGCGCAAACTCCCGATGGGACGGGACACCGAAACGGCTATACGTGCCGGAGTGATGAAAGGGATGGAATACGAAATTTCAGGTTATATTGAGTCTATGAAGCATAAATATCCTGAACTTTTGGTTTTTTTAACGGGTGGAGATGATTTTTCTTTTGATAGCAGCGTAAAAAGTATCATCTTTGCAGATAGATTTTTAGTGTTGAAAGGATTAAATAGAATTTTAAACTATAATAATGGTAGGATTTAAACACACACTTTGTGCGCTTTTGCTCACGATGGTTACCGGAACGGCAATCGCTCAAAATAATACAAACTCTCCTTATACACGATATGGCTATGGCGACTTGTCCGATCAGAGTTTCGGTAACAGCAGGGCGATGGGGGGAATTGCTTTTGGACTTCGGGATGGAGCACAGATCAATCCGCTGAATCCTGCTTCGTATACAGCCATTGACTCATTGACATTCCTCTTTGAAGGAGGTGTCAGTCTGCAAAATATGAATATTAGCGGTAGCGGTGTGAAACTGAACGCTAAAAACTCCAGTTTTGACTATCTGGCTATGCAATTTCGTTTGCATCCGAGGATAGCGATGAGTATCGGATTATTGCCGTTCTCCAATGTGGGATATTCAGTGTCGGATACACAGGCTGCAACAGATCCTACTACCGGTAATACGGCTGATTATGCCAGAAGCTATACCGGAGATGGAGGTTTGCATCAATTATATGCCGGAGTGGGAGTGAAAGTGCTCAAAAACCTTTCGGTAGGTGTGAATGCTTCTTATTTCTGGGGAGATATTAATCGGACACGTGTCCTTTATTTCCCAAGTGTATCAGGTGCTTATAATTATAATCACCAGTCGGTTGCGTCAGTGTCGAGCTATAAACTTGATTTTGGAGCACAATATACATTCGATATTAATAAAAAACATTCAGTGACAATTGGAGCTATATATTCTCCGAAGTTGAAACTGGGTAATGACTATAGTGTAACGACACAAATGGTTTCAAATTCTACGGGTACAGCGGTTTCTACTACAACATTGAAACCTGATGCAACGTTTGAAGTTCCTAATACATTTGGCGCCGGATTTACATATAACTATGACAAACGCCTGACTGTTGGTCTGGATTATAGTTTGCAACAATGGTCAAAAACGAAATTTGACGTAAATACATCAGATGAAGCTGTACGTGAAGATTTCAATGAAACATACACGTATTGCAACCGTCATAAAGTATCAGTGGGTGCGGAATACATTCCTAATTTGATGGGACGTTCCTATTTATCCCATATTAAATACCGTCTGGGAGCTTATTATACGACTCCGTATTATAAGATCGGCGGCAAAGAGGCTACCCGTGAATATGGCGTAACTGCCGGTTTCGGTCTGCCTGTGCCTCGTTCCCGTTCCATTCTTAGCATCAGCGGACAATTTGTCCGTATCAGTGGACAGGAATCGGCTTTTGTAAATGAAAACATCTTCCGCGTGAGCATCGGATTGACGTTCAACGAACGTTGGTTCTTCAAACGCAGAGTGGAGTAATGAGATGAATGTAAGAAAGAATAGACGACTATATAATAACAACTAAAATTTAGATACAATGAAAATTAAAACGCTTGTGGCTATGTTGTTCCTTTCGGCAGGAGCAACCACTGTGGTAGCACAGGATGCGTCTAACTGTAACTCGAACAGTAGTATCTCGCATGAAGCTGTGCGTGCTGGTAATTTTAAAGATGCGTATACTCCTTGGAAAGCTGTGTTGGAAAACTGTCCGACGCTTCGTTTCTATACCTTTACTGACGGATATAAGATTCTGAAAGGCTTGATGGGACAAATCAAGGATCGGAATAATGCAGATTATCAGAAATATTTTAATGAACTGATGAATACGCATGACTTGCGTATTAAATACACAGATGAGTTTCTAGCTAAAGGTACAAAAGTGTCTTCTGCCGACGAAGCTCTGGGTATCAAAGCAGTAGATTATATCGCTTTTGCTCCGAAGATTGATGTGAACCAGGCTTATCAATGGTTGAGTCAGTCTGTAAATGCAGTGAAAGGCGAATCGGCAGGTGCGACTATCTTCTATTTCCTGCAAATGTCTTTGGATAAACTGAAAACGGATCCGAATCATAAAGAACAGTTCATTCAGGACTATCTGGCTGCTTCTGAATATGTAGACGCTGCTATTGCTGCTGAAGCCAGCGAAGCAAAGAAGAAACCTTTGCTGGGTATCAAGGATAACTTAGTGGCTTTGTTTGTAAACAGTGGAACAGCTGATTGCGAATCACTGCAAAACATCTATGGACCGAAAGTAGAAGCTAACCAAACTGACTTGGCTTACTTGAAGAAAGTTATCGACATCATGAAAATGATGAAATGTACTGAAAGCGAAGCTTATCAACAGGCTGCTTTCTATGTGTACAAGATAGAACCTAGTGCAGATGCCGCTACCGGATGTGCTTACCAAGCATTTAAGAAAGGTGACATTGACGGTGCTGTGAAATTCTTTGACGAAGCAGTGAACCTGGAAACAGACAATGTGAAGAAAGCTGAAAAAGCATATGCTGCCGCAGCAGTATTGGCTTCTGCCAAAAAGCTGTCTCAAGCAAGAGCATATTGCCAGAAAGCAATTGGTTTTAACGAAAACTACGGTGCTCCATACATCCTGATTGCTAATCTTTATGCAATGAGTCCCAACTGGAGCGACGAACCTGCTTTGAACAAATGTACTTACTTTGCAGTGATTGACAAACTGCAGCGTGCAAAACAAGTGGATCCGAGCGTAGCTGAAGAAGCTAATAAATTGATCGGTAGATATTCTGGTCATACTCCGCAAGCTAAAGACCTATTTATGTTAGGTTACAAGCAAGGCGACCGCATCACTATCGGCGGTTGGATAGGAGAGACTACAACGATTAGATAAATGTATGTTGCGAAAACGAAGAAACCGTTTATTGCATAAAAGCATGAGCATAACAATCACCTTCGGGGTGATTGTTATGCTTCTTTTATTATCTTCCTGTGGCGGAAAGAAGAAAGCTATGGGTGAGGCTATCACGGAACGTGATTCCCTTCCGATGATGACAACATTGGGAGTCACCACCCTTATCTCCGATTCCGGAGTGACACGCTACAGAGTGAATACGGAAGAATGGTCGGTGTACGACCGTAAGAAACCATCCTATTGGGCCTTTGAGAAGGGCGTATATCTGGAACAGTTCGACTCTATCTTTCATATAGAAGCCAGTATCAAAGCGGATACTGCCTACTATTATGACAAAGAAAGGCTTTGGAAGCTGATAGGGAACGTAGATATACAGAACCGGAAAGGAGAGCGTTTTAATACGGAACTGCTGTACTGGAACGAAGCTACCCAAAAGGTATATTCCGACAAGTTTATACGTATTCAACAACCGGACAGAATTATTACAGGGCATGGATTCGACTCGAACCAGCAAATGACCATATATACCATCCATAATATCGAAGGTATTTTCTATGTGGATGAGGAAGCGGGTGGTCCGCCCCAACCGGAAACAAAAGCGCTGCCGGATTCAGTGCGAAAAGATTCTGTGAAATAAACTATGAATATTTATATCTCTCTAATTATCACCATGGTCTTCTCCGCCTTCTTTTCAGGAATGGAGATTGCCTTTGTGTCGGTAGACAAACTGCGTTTTGAGATGGAACGCAAGGGGGGAATTACGTCCCGCATTCTTTCCATCTTCTTCAAGAACCCGAATGAATTTATCTCTACCATGTTGGTGGGAAATAATATCGCCCTGGTCATCTATGGTATCCTGATGGCACAGATTATCGGCGACAATCTGCTGGCGGGATTCATTGATAATCATTTTCTGATGGTGTTGGCGCAGACCGTTATTTCTACCCTTATTATTCTGGTGACCGGAGAGTTTCTGCCGAAAACAATCTTCAAAATCAATCCCAATCTGGTCTTGAATGTTTTTGCCATTCCACTGATTATTTGTTATGTCATTCTATATCCTATTTCCAAACTGGCTTCCGGTTTGTCTTGTTTATTCCTTCGTGTCTTTGGAATGAAGATTAACAAGGATGCATCCGACAGAGCGTTTGGAAAAGTCGACTTGGACTACTTCGTGCAAAGCAGTATTGATAATGCCGAGAATGAGGAGGAACTGGATACGGAAGTGAAAATCTTTCAGAATGCTTTGGATTTTTCGAACATAAAAATCCGCGACTGTATCGTTCCGCGTACCGAAGTGGTGGCTGTTGATCTGACAACTTCACTGGACGAGTTGAAAAGCCGCTTCATCGAATCCGGAATTTCCAAGATCATTGTGTACGATGGAAATATCGACAATGTGGTGGGTTATATTCATTCGTCGGAAATGTTTCGTGCTCCGAAAAACTGGCATGAGAATGTGAAGCAGGTACCGATTGTGCCCGAAACCATGTCCGCCAATAAACTGATGAAGCTCTTTATGCAGCAAAAGAAAACGATTGCCGTCGTGGTGGATGAGTTTGGCGGTACGTCCGGTATTGTATCTCTGGAAGATCTGGTAGAAGAAATATTTGGAGATATAGAAGATGAGCACGATAATACTTCCTATATCAGCAAGCAGATTGATGAACGCGAGTATGTGTTGTCCGCCCGCTTGGAGATAGAAAAAGTCAATGAGACGTTCGGACTCGATTTGCCCGAATCGGACGATTATCTGACGGTAGGAGGACTGATTCTGAACCAATATCAGAGTTTTCCGAAGCTGCATGAAGTGGTGCGGGTGGGACGTTATCAATTCAAGATAATTAAGGTCACAGCGACAAAAATAGAACTCGTGCGATTAAAAGTCTTGGAATAATGACGATAATCAAGAAATTTTTAGCCAATAAATAGATGCATATTAGCATTTTTTGTATCTTCGTGCGCTAAAACGACAAAAGAAAGAAATAATAATAAACATAAATCGTATTAATCAAAATGGCAACGTTACAAAACATTAGGTCGAAAGGACCTCTATTGGTGATTGTTATCGGCTTGGCGCTGTTTGCTTTCATTGCGGGTGACGCATGGAAGGTGATGCAGCCGCATCAGGCACATGACGTAGGTGAGGTGAACGGAGACGCTCTTTCCGCTCAAGAGTATCAGAATTTGGTAGAAGAATATACCGAAGTGGTGAAACTCATGCGTGGGGTGACCGCCTTGAATGACGAACAAACCAATCAGGTGCGCGATGAAGTATGGCGTTCCTACGTAAACAATAAATTGATCGAAAAAGAAGCAAAAGCACTGGGATTGACTGTTTCTGCTGCTGAAATTCAGGACATCCTGAAAGCTGGCGTTCATCCTTTGTTGAGACAAACTCCTTTCCAGAATCCGCAAACAGGTAACTTCGACAAGGATATGTTGAACAAGTTCCTCGTGGAATATGCCAAGATGAGCGAATCACAAATGCCGGCACAGTATGCTGAACAATACAATAACATGTATAAATACTGGTCTTTCATTCAGAAAACTCTGATCGAGAGCCGTCTGGCAGAAAAGTATCAGGCATTGGTGTCTAAAGCTCTTCTTTCTAATCCGGTGGAAGCACAGGACGCTTTCGACGCAAGAGTGAACCAGTACAACGTGTTGATGGCTGGTATTCCTTACTCTTCTGTAGTGGACTCTACAATCGTAGTGAAAGAATCGGAACTGAAAGACTTGTATAACAAGAAGAAAGAACAATTCAAGCAATATCAGGAAACTCGTGACATCAAGTACATTGATGTACAAGTGACTGCAAGTGCTGAAGACAGAGCTGCTATCCAGAAAGAAGTGGACGAAGCTACTGAACAGTTGGCTACTACTACGGAAGATTATACTTCTTTCATCCGCTCGACTGGCTCGGAAGCTCCTTATGTAGACTTGTTCTATAACAAAACAGCTTTCCCGTCAGATGTAGTTGCCCGTTTGGACTCTGCTTCGGTAGGTACTATTTATGGTCCTTACTATAACGGTGCCGACAATACAATCAACTCTTTCAAAATTGTAGCTAAAGCTGCTGCTGCCGATTCTGTCGAATTCCGTCAGATTCAGGTATACGCAGAAGATGCTTTGAAGACAAAGACCTTGGCTGACAGTATCTACAACGCGATCAAAGGTGGCGCTAACTTTGCTGATCTGGCAAAGAAATATGGTCAGACTGGTGATGCAAACTGGCTAACTTCTGCACAGTACGAAGGTGCACAGATAGACGGTGATAACCTGAAATTCATCTCTGCTATCAACAATACAGGTGTGAACGAATTGGTAAACTTGCCGATGGGACAAGCAAACGTAATTCTTCAGGTAACGAACAAGAAATCTGTAAAAGACAAATATAAAGTAGCTGTTATCAAACGTGAAGTAGAGTTCAGCAAAGAAACTTACAACCGTGCTTATAATGATTTCAGCCAGTTTATCGCAGCTAATCCGAGTGTAGAAAAGATGGTAGCTAACGCTGAAGAAGCCGGTTACAGATTGCTCGACAGAATGGATTTGAGCAGCTCTGAACACAATATCGGTGGTGTAAGAGGTACAAAAGAAGCGTTGAGATGGGCGTTTGATAAAGCAAAACCGGGTGATGTTTCCGGCTTGTACGAATGTGGCGAAAGCGATCACATGATGGTAGTAGGTCTGGTAGGCATTAAGCCGGAGGGATATCGTCCGTTGAAAGCAGTACAGGATCAGTTGAGAGCTGAAATCGTAAAAGATAAGAAAGCTGAAAAGATTATGGCTGACATGAAAGCTGCCAATGCAACTTCATTCAACCAGTACAAAGAGATGACTAATGCAGTCAGCGACTCTTTGAAGATGGTTACTTTTGCAGCTCCTGCATACGTATCAGCATTGCGCAGCAGCGAACCGCTGGTAGGTGCTTATGCTTCTGCAGCTGAAGTAAATCAGTTGAGCGCTCCTATCAAAGGTAATGCCGGAGTATTTGTATTGCAGGTATACGGCAAGGACAAACTGAACGAAACATTCGACGCAAAAGCAGAAGAAGCTACGCTGACTAACATGCACGCACGTTTTGCCAGCCGTCTGATGAATGATTTGTATCTGAAAGCAAACGTAAAAGATACACGCTTCTTGTTCTTCTAAACAAGTAGCAAGTAATAGATAGTAGGCACGGATTACACGGAATTACGCGGTTTAAACTTATGAGGGAACCGCGAAACCCGTGTAATCCGTGCCTTTTTTGTGCTCGTTTTTTTTGTTTATGGTCTTTGTTATCTGATTAAATTTCCATATCTTGCCAATCTTTATCAATTGGCTTTGCGAAATACTTCATTAACTAATACAAATCTATATTATGACTAAACAACTAGCCCAGTATTCAGTTCCCGCTGAAAATTCACGTGTTATCCGTGTTTTCCTTTCGTCAACGTTCAGAGACATGGAGATGGAACGTTCTGCATTAGTCAAACTCTTTAAGGGTTTGCAAGTGAAGGCTGCCAGCCGTGGTGCCACCATTTCATTGGTTGATTTGCGTTGGGGAATCACAGAAGAAGATGCGAAAAGCGGCAAGGTTGTTGAAATATGCCTGAAAGAGATCGTTAACTCCCGGCCTTTCTTCATTGGTATGGTAGGCGACCGCTATGGATGGTGTCCCAGTTATGAAGATTTATCTCAAACTCTTAATGACAGCTTGGAATATCGTTGGATAGAAGATGACTTGAATCATCATTTGAGTGTGACGGAAATTGAAATGCAGTTTGGTGTACTGCGCAATCCCAATCCGTTACATGCCTATTTTTATATAAAACAGTCGGCAGATGATGATCTGTCTTGCCCTAAAGAGGAGTCTCTTAAACTGAAATGTCTGAAAGAGAGTATTTTGCAACAGGAACGTTATCCTGTGCAGGAGTATGATTCGCCCGATCAGTTGTGTAACCTTGTGGAAGCTGCTTTCACGGAATTGCTTGAACGGGAGTTTCCGGATGTACTGACCGTTGAAGATAATCAAGCATTGCAAGAACAACTGACGCGCAATGAACTCTTATTCAATTATCACCCAATACCTGAAGCAGATCAGGCGTTTGCTGATTTTTTGGCGGCGGATGAACAGCGGTGTCTGGTGGTAACGGGCGGTTGCGGTCTTGGCAAGAGCGCTTTGTTGGCTCATTGGAGCGATTTGGTGAACAATGATATGCCGATGATTCCTATCTATCATCGCTTGGATAGTACTACATTGTCTTCTTATCCGGAAACGTTGGCGAGAATGTTAGCTTCCAAATGCCAGAACGCACTCAAGCATCAATCTTTGGGTGAAGAAAATTTGTTCGCGGCGGAAGTATCAAAAGAACTGGACTCGACCCAAAGCACTGCCAAATCCATCATGGACGCCGTGAGAAACTCGGTTTTGATGGGAGATGCTGGCTTGAACATTTTTTCAGGGAACACACTTCGAAACCTCAAGGAGATTGAAGAAGATTTGAATTCTATCCAAAAGTTCAGTCAGTTGTGGAGTGCGCTGGGTGCATCAAGATACCCTATCATTCTGTTGATTGATGACATCAGTTATCTGAATCCGACTGAAGCATCCCTGTTTTCTTTATTTGCATCTATTCCCCCGAACGTGAAAGTCGTGTTGAGCTTTTCGGCGTCATCCACTGCTTACCTGCCCTTTGTTCAGAATGGCTGCGCTCATTTCCAGTTGAATGGCTTTTCACAGGCGGATGCCAAGTCGTTCTCAAAGCAATATTTGTCTACTTACTCCAAGGCTTTGTCTGCACAGCAGGAAGATATTCTTGCTTCGTGGGTGCTGGCTAAACAACCGCGCTGTTTAAGTGTATTGCTCAACGAGCTGGTTTCGTTCGGTCAGTACGATGCTCTCAATGAATATATGCGTGGATATTGCCGGCTCAATGAGGTTGGGCAATTCTATGACAGTGTGCTACGGCGTTTGTCGGCTGATTATGGTTCCGAAGAGATTGGAAGAACGCTTCTGATGCTTTCACTTACTTTAGAAGGATTTACCGAAGATGAAGTGAAGAGCATGGCAGACATTAATCAGATACTTTGGTCGCAGTTGAGAGTGGAAATGAGCAGCTGGCTCACCAACAAAGGAGGACGATATTGCATTGGTGACACACAAATGGTAGAGGCGATCGAACGCTATTTCGCTCAAGATGACGAATGTATAGATGATAGTCGCCATGAAATTATTTCCGCTCTGCTGGATGAGGAAGAAATCCTTTCCCATCCGTTGACTTTTGCCGATTATAACTATCGCATGAAACAGTTCTGCTACCATGATTCGTATCGCTATAAAGTGGAGATTACCTATCAATGCTATAAGATGCAAGAATGGGATATATTGAAGGATTGGATTTGTGATGTGGAGATTTTCGAGATTCTGTATCGCACGAATCGTTCTTTGTTGGAAGATAGCTGGAAGGCGATCATGAACGACAATCCTGAAGTTACGCCTGAAGTCTATGCCGAATTGGACTTTGATGAGATCGATTCTTTTTTAATTCCTGTCATTGCTAATGATATGGCTACTTTCTTGAGCAGTTCTTTCCATCTGACGAAGGCGGCAGCTGCTGTGAGTGAGAAGAGTATGGAAGGTGCTGCCATGCCACTCATTGCCAAGTCGGTATTGAAGATGAATGAGGGATGCCGGTATGCCCGTAATGAAGAATACGAAACGGCATGCGACTGTTTCCTGAAAGCATTGGTGATGCAGGAAAACATTGTACCGACTCCGGAACTGGAGATTGCCAACACCTGCCGAAATCTAGCTCTGGCATATTACTACAATGAGCAATACAATGAAGCAGTGATCTATCTGAATAGGGCGCTTGATTATCATGCGGCTTCTGCTGACGAGAAGAGTCAGGCAGAAGTCATTGAACTTTCCGAATATCTGGCTTATTGTGATTACTATAAGGATGAGGAAGAGAGTGCTGCCGAGAAATTCCGGAAAGTAGCTGAAATGCACGAGTCGTTGAATGGCAGACTGTCCGGTGGAGTGGCTAAATGTTTGCGTATGCAGGGTAAATGTCTTTATTATATCAAACGATACGATGAAGCATGGATGCTGATGAATCAGGCGTTGGACATTGCTATACAGATAGATAATAAAAAACAGATCGTCGCTTGTCATAAACAGTTGTATTATCTATGCAGGGAATTCAAACGGATGATGAATGAACGTGGCGATGAGCAGGCGTCTACTTTATTCTTCCGTGAGTCTCTTCTGCATGAAATGTATTTCAGCGAAAAACCGCGTCTGGCGGAACTGACTGTCCGATATGAGGCATTGAGATGTGATATTATGCAGCAGTATTACATGAATAAAGACTATGATAACGTGATTCGTATTGCGACGTCTTTGGATATTCACGATGATGCTGACCCTAATGCTTCCTGTCTGGTATATTATTACAAAGCACAGGCTTATGTGAAGTTGGAGAATTATCCAATGGCGAAAGAGGCTTTCTTCAGAGAGTTCGAACTGCGAAAGAAGTATTTGGGATGGGAGGAAGAAGATACGATTCTGGCTTGTCAGAACTTAGGGGTTTTGTACAGCTTTTGTAATGAACGGGAAGAGGCGCTGGCTTGTTTCCGTGAGGCGTACGGTCATGAAGTGAAAAAGAATGGCGAGGATTCTGAAATGGCGCAAAAGCTACTTCAATATATCAGCGTGGTTGAATCATAACGGAGGCATACTTCCCTTTTTTGTTAACTTTTACATTCCTGCTATACGGAAATCGACTTTATTTCCTTACATTTGCAGATATAAACTATCAACAGAAAGAAGAATGTCTAAATATCCCCTTTTAGGAATGACTCTTGTAGAGCTTCAATCATTGACAAAAAGACTGGGTATGCCCGGCTTTGCTGCCAAGCAGATTGCATCCTGGCTTTACGAAAAGAAGGTAGCCTCGATTGATGATATGACTAATTTGTCATTGAAACACCGGGAGTTGCTCAAGCAGAACTATGAGGTGGGAGCGGAAGCTCCGGTAGATGAAATGCGCTCTGTAGATGGTACGGTGAAGTATCTTTATAAAGTGGGTGAGAACCATTTTGTAGAGTCGGTTTATATTCCGGATGATGACCGGGCAACGTTGTGCGTGTCGTCACAAGTAGGTTGCAAGATGAACTGTAAGTTCTGTATGACCGGTAAACAGGGGTATACCGCTAACCTGACCGCCAGCCAGATCATGAATCAGATTCATTCGCTGCCGGAACGGGACAAACTGACTAATGTCGTAATGATGGGAATGGGCGAGCCGCTCGATAACCTGGATGAGGTATTGAAAGCATTGGAACTACTGACCGCTACCTACGGTTACGCATGGAGTCCGAAACGTATCACGCTTTCTACAGTCGGGCTACGGAAAGGATTGCAGCGTTTTATTGAAGAAAATGACTGCCACCTTGCCATCAGCCTTCACTCTCCGCTGACCGTTCAGCGTGCTGAATTAATGCCGGCGGAAAAGGCGTTTTCAATCACCGAAATGGTGGAACTGTTAAAAAACTATGATTTTAGTAAACAACGTCGACTTTCGTTTGAATATATTGTTTTTAAAGGGCTCAATGATTCGCAGGTCTATGCCAAAGAGTTGCTGAAACTTCTTCGCGGGCTGGATTGCAGGGTGAATCTGATTCGTTTTCATGCCATACCGGGGGTAGACCTCGAGGGGGCGGATATGGATACGATGACCCGTTTTCGTGATTATCTGACGTCACACGGACTTTTCACCACTATCCGTTCATCCAGGGGCGAAGATATTTTTGCCGCTTGCGGTATGCTGTCGACAGCGAAACAGGAGAAAAATAATGAAAGTTAATATATAAAACCGAACATCATGAAAAAGTACTCTTTTATTTTATGCATCGCTTTGGTAGCCTTTGTCGTTGCATCTTGTGGTCTGAAAGGAAATCACACCTCTAGTGGTCGTGCTTACGAGCTTTTGGTTGTAGTAGATCACGGTGTTTGGGATCGTGCTGCCGGAAGGGCTTTACATGATGCGCTCGATGCTGATATGCCCGGTTTGCCGCAGTCGGAACCTTCTTTCCGGATTATGTATACTTCGCCGAAAGATTATGATTCTACGCTGAAGTTGATACGTAACATTATTATTGTAGATATACAGGATATATATACGAAAGCCTCGTTCAAATATGCGAAGGACGTGTATGCCAATCCGCAGATGATATTGACTATCCAGGCTCCGAACGAAGAAGAGTTTGAGAAGTTTGTGGAAGAGAACAAAAAGACGATTGTCGACTTCTTTACCCGCGCGGAAATGAACCGTCAGATTACGTTCCTGGAAGGGAAGCATAGTAACTTCATTTCGCAGAAAGTGGACAGTTTGTTCGGATGCGACATCTGGGTGGATGCCGAACTGGCTAATTCAAAGACCGGGGATGATTTCTTTTGGGCCTCTACCAACACAGGTAGTGCCGACCGTAACTTTGTGATGTACTCTTATCCGTACACTGACAAGGATACGTTTACCAAAGAATATTTTGTGCACAAACGTGACTCCGTGATGAAAGCCAATATCCCCGGATTCAAGGAAGGCGTTTATATGTCGACCGATAGTTTGCTGACCGATGTCCGTCCGATCAATGTACAGAACAGCTACACAATGGAAGCACGTGGCCTGTGGCGTATGAAGGGCGACTTTATGGGTGGCCCGTATGTATCTCATACTCGTCTGGACGAGAAAAACCAACGAATTATAACAGCAGAAATATTTGTTTATTCACCTGATAAAATGAAACGCAACCTGGTACGCCAGATGGAAGCATCTCTGTATACACTGAAACTTCCGAATGAAGTTCAGCAGAATCAGATTCCATTGGGAGAAGCATCTAAGGAAGCGGAACAAACTAATAAATAAAAACATGGAAGATAACAAGATAAGGATAGGTATCACCCAAGGAGATATTAACGGGGTGGGCTATGAGGTGATTCTTAAGACATTTTCCGACCCTACGATGTTGGAACTATGTACTCCGATCATTTATGGCTCACCGAAAGTAGCGGCTTATCATCGCAAAGCGCTGGATATACAGACCAATTTCAGCATTGTCAACTCTGCTACCGAAGCGGGGTACAACCGTTTGAGCGTGGTGAACTGTACGGATGATGAGGTGAAAGTGGAATTTTCCAAACCCGATCCCGAAGCCGGTAAAGCTGCGCTTGGGGCTTTGGAACGTGCCATCGAAGAATATCGCGAAGGGCTGATAGACGTTATCGTAACAGCTCCGATCAACAAACATACGATTCAGTCGGAAGAGTTCTCCTTCCCCGGACATACGGAATATATCGAAGAACGTCTGGGCAATGGTGATAAGTCATTGATGATTTTGATGAAGAATGACTTCCGGGTGGCTTTGGTGACGACACATATCCCTGTCAGAGAGATCGCGACTACGATTACCAAAGAACTGATTCAGGAGAAACTGATGATATTCCATCGTTGTCTGAAACAGGATTTCGGTATCGGCGCTCCGCGTATTGCGGTGCTCTCTCTCAATCCTCATGCCGGAGACGGTGGTTTGTTGGGAATGGAAGAGCAGGAAGTGATTATCCCTGCCATGAAAGAAATGGAAGAGAAAGGAATCCTTTGCTACGGTCCTTATGCGGCCGACGGCTTTATGGGTTCGGGCAATTATACTCATTTTGACGGTATCCTGGCGATGTATCACGATCAGGGGCTGGCTCCGTTCAAGGCCTTGGCTATGGAAGACGGGGTGAACTATACGGCAGGCCTGCCGGTAGTACGTACTTCTCCGGCTCATGGAACGGCATACGATATTGCAGGCAAGGGATTGGCTTGTGAAGATTCTTTCCGTCAGGCAATCTATGTTGCCATCGATGTGTTCCGTAATCGTCAGCGGGAAAAAGTGGCTCGTGCCAATCCGTTGCGTAAACAGTATTACGAGAAACGTGACGATAGTGATAAACTGAAGCTGGATACAGTGGACGAAGATTAAAAACGAGTGATGACGAGAGCAGAGATACAACAAGTGAAACAGCGTTTCGGTATTATTGGAAATACTGAAGCATTGTCGCGCGCCATAGATGTTGCCATTCAGGTAGCTCCTACCGATTTGTCTGTGCTGATTACCGGAGAAAGTGGAGTCGGAAAAGAAAGTTTTCCGCAGATTATTCATCAATATAGCCGGAGGAAGCACGGACAGTATATTGCTGTCAACTGTGGTGCTATTCCGGAGGGCACGATTGATTCCGAACTGTTCGGGCATGAGAAGGGTGCGTTTACCGGTGCGATTGGCGAACGGAAAGGGTACTTTGGCGAAGCCGACGGTGGTACTATTTTCCTTGATGAAGTAGGGGAGTTGCCGATGCCTACCCAGGCGCGTTTGCTCCGTGTGTTGGAGAGTGGCGAGTTTATAAAAGTAGGTTCGTCCAAAGTGCAAAAGACGGATGTTCGTATTGTGGCAGCTACCAATGTCAATCTGACACAAGCGATTGCAGAAGGACGTTTCCGTGAAGATTTATATTACCGGTTGAATACGGTGCCTATCCAAATACCGCCTTTGCGTGAACGTGGTGACGATGTACTTTTGTTGTTCCGTAAGTTTTCCGCAGACTTTGCAGAGAAATACCGGATGCCTGCTATCCAGTTGACGGAGGATGCGAAGAAAGAGTTATTGGCTTACCCGTGGCCCGGCAACGTTCGTCAGTTGAAGAACATCACCGAGCAAATATCTATCATTGAAACCAACAGGGAGATCTCTGCTGCTATCTTGCAGAATTATCTTCCCGCACAAAATACGCAACGTCTTCCCGCGCTGATGGGAACGCGTGAGAGTAAAGGCTTTGAGAGCGAACGGGAGATTCTTTATTCTGTTCTGTTCGATATGCGCCAGGAAGTGGCGGAGCTGAAGAAGATGGTGCACAACCTGATGGCGGAACGTGCCGGACAGGTGGGGCAGGTAGGACAAGTGGGAACGGTGGTTACTACTCCGGTAGTGACGACACACCAGCCTTCGGTACCTGCGATCATTCATACCATGCAGCCTGCGGTTTGCAAGGATGATGACGACATACAAGACACGGAAGAATATGTAGAAGAACCTCCTTTGTCACTGGACGAAGTGGAAAAAGAAATGATACGCAAAGCACTTGAAAGGCATCACGGAAAGCGGAAGAGTGCGGCCAAGGACTTGAATATTTCCGAGCGTACACTTTATAGAAAAATAAAAGAATATGAATTGGATTAAGAAAATAATACGCCCTTTGCTACTGTTCGGCTTGCCGTTGGTAGTCATTGCGTGCACTGTTTCCTATAAGTTTAACGGATCGTCTATCAATTATGATAAGGTAAAGACCATTTCGATAGCCGACTTCCCGATCAAGTCGGAGTATGTATATGCTCCGTTGGCAACCAAATTCAATGAGGACCTGAAAGATATCTTCATCCGGCAGACCCGTCTGCAACTGCTCAAGCCGAGTCAAAATGCCGACTTGCAGATTGACGGAGAAATCACAGGGTACAATCAGTACAACCAGGCAGTATCTGCCGACGGTTATTCTTCGGAGACGAAGTTGACTATCACCGTCAATGTGCGTTTTGTCAACAACACCAATCATGCCGAAGACTTTGAACAACAGTTTTCTGCGTTCCGTACCTACGACTCTACCCAGTTGTTGACTGCCGTACAGGACGGATTGATTGCTGAAATGTCTAAAGAGATCACCGACCAAATTTTTAATGCAACTGTAGCAAACTGGTAATATAAATGACTTCTGTTAACTTTCAACAATGGATTCAGCATCCCGAGACGCTGAATAGGGATACTTTGTACGAACTGCGCAATCTTCTTGCGAGGTATCCGTATTTTCAGTCACTTCGTCTGTTGTATCTGAAGAATCTGTATATTCTCCATGATATTAGTTTCGGTGGAGAACTGCGGAAAGCAGTTCTTTACATTGCAGACAGACGGCAGTTGTTCCGGTTGATTGAAGGTGACCGCTATGATGTGCAGGCACGGAAAAAGGGAGTACCTCTCACGGAGGTGCTGAAAGACGAACCGTCCGTAGACCGCACATTAGCATTGATCGACGCTTTCTTGTCCACAGTACCCGAAGAGGTGACTGCCCGGACCAGTTTCGACTATTCGATGGATTACACTTCTTATCTTTTGGAGGAGACTCCGGCCACGGAACAACCGGCTGAAGAAACGCCCAAACTCAAAGGCTTCGAACTGATTGACGACTTTATAGAAAAGAGCGAGAGCGACTCTCCCCTCTGCATGAAACCTTTAAGAGAAGAAATGCCATCTTCGCCAACCTCTTCGGACGAACTTACCGAAGAAGAAACGATAAAGGAAGAAGAGGAAGATGACAGCTGTTTTACGGAAACTTTGGCAAAAATCTATGTTAAACAGCAACGATATTCAAAAGCTCTTGAAATAATTAAAAAATTAAGCTTGAAATATCCAAAAAAAAATGCTTACTTTGCAGACCAAATCAGATTTTTGGAGAAATTGATTATTAACGCTAATTCAAAATAACTAAAAATGTACTTATTATTCGTTATCTTAATGGTTATTGCAGCCTTGTTGATGTGTTTCATCGTGCTGATTCAGAACTCAAAAGGAGGCGGACTTGCTTCTGGTTTCTCTTCATCTAACGCCATCATGGGCGTGCGCAAGACTACAGACTTTCTGGAAAAAGCAACATGGGGCCTGGCCATCTTTATGGTTGTAATGAGCATTGCTACTGCTTATGTAGTTCCTCGTTCTGCTGTTGCTAAAGACGCAGTGTTGGAACAGGCACAGAAAGAACAACAGACTAACCCGTATAACTTACCCGCAGGTACGGCTGCGCCGCAAACTGAAGCTCCTGCTACCAATGCACCTGCTACAGAAACTCCGGCACCGGCTACTGAAACTCCTGCTCCTGCAGCAGAGTAATTCACTCCGTCGTCAGGTAAGACTTTGGGGTAAAACCATTAATGGGAAGGTGCAGACGGATGCTGCATTTCTTTGATATTTAAGTGCGGATTACGCAGATTACACGGATTTTCAATGTTCCGCGTGGTCAGTGTAATCCGCACTTAACTTTTTCTTGTAAAAACAATCTCTTTGTGATAGAAACAAACGAGATTTAACTACCTTTGTTGGCTGTATAAGATTATTAACTACTTTTTTAAATATAACAATGACAGAACATTTGAAACAGAAATTGAATGACTCCGCCGTACTCCGATGGAGTGTTCTAGCATTGGTCGCATTTACTATGCTATGCGGCTATTTCCTCACCGACGTAATGTCTCCTCTAAAACCCATGCTTGAGAAAGAACTATTATGGGATAGTCTTGATTATGGATTCTTCACAAGCGCTTACGGTTGGTTTAACGTATTCTTGTTGATGCTGATCTTCGGTGGTATCATTTTGGACAAAATGGGAGTTCGTTTCACCGGAATGGGAGCTTGCTTATTGATGGTGTTTGGTTGTGGATTGAAATACTATGCGATTTCTACTACTTTTCCGGAAGGTGCCATGCTCTTCGGATTCAAAACACAGGTGACGTTGGCTGCATTGGGATATGCTATCTTTGGTGTAGGTGTGGAGATTGCTGGTATCACTGTTTCCAAGATTATAGTGAAATGGTTCAAGGGCAAGGAAATGGCATTGGCTATGGGACTTGAAATGGCTACGGCACGTATTGGGACAACTCTGGCGATGGTGTTGACAGTTCCTTTGGCAGACTTCTTCGGATATACGGACGAGGGTGGTGCATTCCATACCAATATTCCTGCTCCTATTCTGTTTTGTCTGATTATGCTGTGTGTAGGTACTATTGCTTTCTTCCTTTATACTTTCTACGATAAGAAATTGGATGCTTCTTTGGATGCAGAAGGTTTGGAACCGGAAGAACCGTTCCGTATGAAAGATATTGTGTATATCATTACCAATAAGGGATTCTGGTTGATCGCATTGCTGTGCGTATTGTTCTACTCGGCCGTCTTCCCTTTTATCAAATATGCTGCCGACTTGATGGTGCAGAAATATAATGTAGATCCGAAACTGGCGGGAACGATTCCCGGATTGTTGCCGATTGGTGCAATTATCCTGACTCCGTTGTTCGGTTCGTTATATGACCGTATCGGTAAAGGAGCCACATTGATGGTGATCGGATCATTGATGCTAATTTTTGTACATACCATGTTTGCCCTGCCTATACTGAATATATGGTGGTTTGCTACTATTATAATGATTATATTGGGATTTGCTTTCTCATTGGTGCCTTCGGCTATGTGGCCTTCTGTTCCGAAGATTATTCCGGAAAAACAGCTGGGTACTGCTTACGCTTTGATTTTCTGGGTACAGAACTGGGGACTGATGGGTGTTCCTTTGTTAATCGGATGGGTATTGAATACTTATTGCAAAGGTCCGGTGGTAGACGGTGCACAGACTTATGATTACACATTGCCGATGACTATTTTTGCTCTCTTTGGTGTACTTGCTCTGATTGTGGCTTTGATGTTGAAGGCAGAGAACAAGAAGAAGGGATACGGTCTGGAAGAGGCGAATATCCAAAAGTAACTGGGAAATTCAATACCTAAAGTAACAAAGGAATTTTGTATCAAGGTGTAAACAAAAGGGTATCAGTATGAATACTCTGAAATAAAAAATAAGAAGTATGGCTGCCAAAGAGAAAATCAACCTGTTAGAGGTCATTCCCTGTCGCAGTGAACATATTACAGCAGAAAGGGAAGGGGAGACGATTGTGCTCTCCTTTCCCCGTTTTAAATATCCGTGGATGCAACGCTTCCTTGTACCGGCAGGAATGTCGAAAGAACTTCATGTGCGATTGGAAGAACACGGTACGGCTGTATGGGAACTGATAGATGGAAAACGCAATGTTCGTGAGATTATAGAAAAACTCGCAGACCATTTTCAAAATGAAGAGGGCTACGAGTCGCGTGTATCGGCTTATCTTTCTCAAATGCAGAAAGATGGATTTATAAAACTGGTGATACCAGTCGCATAAATAGGAATTTATATTTCACCACAGAGGACACGGAGGACACAGAGTTCTTCTCTCTCTCTTTCCGCAAGTAAAACAGAGCGATAAATACGATTCTCAATACGTGAGACTCTGTGTTACTCTATAGTGAATAAAAAAGATTAAACCTCTGTGTCCTCCGTGTCCTCTGTGGTGAATTTATTATTATTTATTTGATAAATACAGCCCAAAGTATGACGGCAATTGCTATCAGGACTCCCATGATAATAAGCGTTCCCCAAACAAAATAATTGCTGTCTTTCTCTTTCTTTTTCTCCGAGTCGTGGATGATACGTTCCATTTCTTCGGGAGTGGTATTGGGTAGTGGATAAGGTTCGTTTGCACGGTTTAAATGCTTCAACTTGTCGTTAGCACGTTCACGACGTAGGCGGGAAGCTTCCCGTCCCTCTTTTATTCGGCGTATCATGTCGAATGCATGTCCTTCACCAACCATATTCTTTGTTTTTTAGAAGTTCACTTTCTCGTTTTTCTATTTCCCTTCTTCTCTGTCCACTTTGAGCAATCCTCCCGTATTCGGATCAAAATAAACTTTGATGGTAGAATTCTTGTTGAACAAAACCGGAGCCAGATATTCTATCACACCAAATTGAGTAATAGGAAGTTCACCTTCGTAAAGTTTCTTTTTGCCGTCGGTCAATGTAACCATAGCTTGTCCGGGTACGTTGTAGGCGATTCCATCCAAATCTTTCTTCTTCTTACCATCTTCCTGTGGTATCTTGACCGATTTCAGGTCTTTCAGACTGATATAAAACGGAGTTCCTGCCAAATCATTGTTGGCAACTACACCTAACTTCTTCGAGAAGCGGAAAGCAACTTCATTGTTAAATTCCTTGTCAGGGGTAAGGCGGACAGTGAATGTTCTCTCTTCCTTGTTGCAGGTGCCGGAGAACATTTGCGTCATGGCTTCTTCCTGTGCATTCAGATTGTCGAGCATAATCTTAAGCTGTGCTCCGTCTGAAGGCATATTGTCAGCCTGTCCGCGCAATAAGGCATTTTTGCTTTCGCGGATGTTATAGATTTCTTTAGCCACCAGTTCGGCCATCTTGGCGGTAGAGCTAGCCATCAGAATCTCTTCGGTCAGGAATTCACGAGGATTTGCTTTCTTTTGGAGGACTGTGGGAGCGGGAGCGGCTTTTTTGCCTACACTGCTGTTGCTGTAAGGAACATTGATCGTTTTCACAATGCCATCCTCTGTCAGTTCCATGAGCGGTGCTACTGTCTTATCCTTCAATTTTACGAAATACGTCGTTTCGCTGTTGGGCACACCTACGGATTTCACTTTTACGCTAGTCAGTTCCCAGTACTCTTCAGGGTCGGCGGAGACGTTGGTCAGTCGCAGGTAACGATCAGCATATTTGCTGAATTCTCCCGGAGTATAGTTGACTTTGTTGGCTTTTATTTCAAGTTCTATTTGGGTTTTGGGAAGACTGTAAACCACTCCATAGTCTTTTCCTCGGGTAACCCCTGTCAGTACTTCGGTTTGTGCATAGGCGGACGTTGTCATAAGTAGTCCTGCTGCTATAATCAACTTTTTCATATTCGGTTCTTTTTAACTGGTTTTGAAAACAAAGTTAATGAAGTTATTGAAAAAACTGTAAGTTCTTAACTTTTATTCGCTTACAAGTCGCCATGCTGTCGGCAGACAGGTGATAATATCGCTTGCGATCATTCCGATCATTCCTTGCTTCTTTTGAGCGACATCGCCCGCCAATCCGTGAATGTAAGTGCCGATTTTAGCGGCTTCTTCGGTGGGATAACCTTGGGCAAGCAGCGCCAGGATTACTCCGGTCAGTACGTCACCGCTACCTCCGGTTGCCATTCCCGGATTTCCGGTTGGGTTGAAGAAACATTTACCTTCTGGGGTGATAATGGCGGAGTAGGCTCCTTTTAAAATAATGTGGACATGGGCGGCACGGGCCAGTTCGCAAGCCTTCATCAGACGTTCGTAAGAGTCCTGGCATTTGCCGGTCAGACGTTCCAGTTCTTTCGGATGCGGGGTGAGGATGGAACCCTTCGGCAGGTGGGTAAGGGTATGGCGGTGGTTGGCGAGGATATTAAGAGCGTCGGCATCCACTACAACAGGAGTCTGGCAGTGTTCCAGTTGCTCCAACAAGGCAGCTTCCGTTTCCTCGTTTCGTCCCAGTCCCGGGCCGATGCCGACTGCTTGGTAGTCGTCCGTATCGGTAGGTACGGCAAAACAGGTTTCGTTGATGTCGGTTTCTACGATTGCTTCGGGTATGGAGGTCTGCAAGATGTCGTTGTTGCACATTGGTGCATGAACAGTCAGCAACCCTACTCCCGAACGGAGGCAGGCGCGGGCAGCGAGAACAGAGGCTCCTGCCATTCCTTTTGAACCGGCAATCAATAGTGCATGGCCGAAGTTCCCCTTGTGGGCAAACTGTTTGCGTGGCTTGATGAGTGAACGGATTTCTTCTATTTCCAACATTTCGTAGTTAGTCTCCATCTCTTCAATACCGTCTTCGCTTAATTGGATATCCAGCACTTCCCATTCTCCGACAAATTCAGTGTTCTCTGCGAAAAGAAAGGCGAGCTTCGGCAGTTGCAGACTGAAAGTTACGTCGGCGCGGATAATATTAGCTTTTACGTTGAATGTATTTTCTTCTCCCATCAGTCCGGAAGGAATGTCGATGGCTACTACCATGGCAGGGGAGGAATTGATGTATTTCACTACGGCAGCGAATCCACCGCTCAACGGTTTGTTCAGACCTGAACCGAATAATCCGTCGATTACCAGATGATCGGGCGTCAGGACGGGAGGTACGAATTGGGTACTGATTTCGTGGAATTTTACTTCTTCCATCATTTCTACCAGTTCTTTATTGGTCTGGCAGTCGGGTGAAAGTTCTCCTTTCGTGTTGAAGAGAAATACCTCGATTTTATATCCTTTTTCAGCCATCATGCGGGCTACGGCGAGAGCGTCTCCGCCATTATTCCCCGGTCCGGCAAAGATAGTGACCGGTGTTTCCGTATTCCATCTGTCTGTGATGGCTTTTGTTAATACGGTTGCTGCACGTTCCATCAGATCGATTGATGCAATAGGTTCGTTCTCAATGGTATAAGCGTCCAATTTCTTGATACTGCTGCTTGGAAATATTTTCATTGCGATGTTCTTTTAGTTTTCGGATTACAAATGTACATGATTCTTCTGACTTTTCCCGTTTGTTGTGGGAAGAAAACCATAATTGCAACTTTTAATTCATCATTAGTTCTATCTTTTGGTCAAAGAAATATCTGCTTTTGAACTATTAAGTGTTAGAATAACTCCGCCAAAAAATAATTCAATGCTGCACCATTATGAACTTACTTTTATTTCTCCCTGAAAAAGATTTCTGGTTCTTCGTCAAATTTGGTGGTAATCTCTTTTTTATTTCAACTGTCTTCTTCT
>ERZ791872.14-NODE-14-length-241308-cov-7.819940_pt1 | contig 241308 bp, 207 predicted proteins | sample MGYA00510279_ERZ791872 | MGnify/ENA primary metagenome ERZ791872 (study PRJEB30046, sample SAMN00792103) | human gut metagenome | study: EMG produced TPA metagenomics assembly of the A metagenome-wide association study of gut microbiota in type 2... | reverse complement strand
AGAGCAGCTGATTTGTAATCAGCAGGTTATCGGTTCGAGTCCGATCATCGGCTTTATACAATTTAATATTGAATTGTATTATGGGCAGATTCCCGAGTGGCCAAAGGGGACAGACTGTAAATCTGCTGCAACTTGCTTCGATGGTTCGAATCCATCTCTGCCCATTACTCTTTATAGAGTAACTAAATACTATCGCGGGATGGAGCAGTCTGGAAGCTCGCCGGGCTCATAACCCGGAGGTCATAGGTTCAAATCCTATTCCCGCAACTCGATGCGTAAGCATTGTGCCCAGTTAGCTCAGTTGGTAGAGCAACGGACTGAAAATCCGTGTGTCTCTGGTTCGATTCCGGAACTGGGCATTTTAATTTATTATGGGATATTAGCTCAGGTGGTAGAGCACTTGACTTTTAATCAAGTTGTCCGGGGTTCGAATCCCCGATGTCTCATTAGAAAGAGAAAACCATCACTCGTAAGAGTGGTGGTTTTCTTTTTCTATTGATATATGGTGAATTGAACTTCGGACAACGCATTTTAATTAGTAAAACTGCACAAAAAATAATTAAAAATTTGTGCATGTTTGTTGACACTTTCAGAGGCCAAGGTGATACTATAATAACTGTAAAAACCCCCCAATACATTATATATTTTTTACTATCCCCATAGTAAAATACCTTCTCCTAAAAGACAGCAGAACGATGGCTGTCTTTTTTTTACTTTATTTTATGAAAAAGGCAGCCAAATATTTATTATCTATTATTCTTTTGCAAAGTCGAAATTCTACAGTTGAAATGCTAAAATTACATTATAAAAATTACACCGTTAGATTTACACCGTCAGATTTATATTGCTTCCTGCCCGCAGAGATGTGTAGTAATCATCATATGACGAGCTGCTCATCTGGCGTGAGACACGATACAGACTGCTTGTGAAGTCATTGTCATTTCCGAACAGAGAATTAAGAGTGTCTGCGTCGGCTTTTTTGACGAGCTCCTCATTTGCTTTCAGGGTACCATCCTTGTTTATTGTGATGCCAATGTCCTCAAGCTCGTCGCTGTATTTACTTGCCAGCTTTTTGAGCTGCTTGGCATAACGCTTCATGGAGGTTGAACTGCTGTTTGAGGCGGAATCAATGGAATTGTTGTATGTGTCAACAAGAGCCATGACTGTTTGTCGGATGTTATCCGTATTTTCGTCATCTGAATACTTGTAGTTCTTTAATTTTTTAGCTGCGCGGTGCAGGGCGGTTGAATCATCGTAAGCAAGCTCTGTAATACTATATTCTTTGCGTTTGGATGATTTCATGGCATCGCGGTTGTTTGAATAAAAATTTCTCATAAAATATGTTGCTGAAAGATTTGTTGCTGAACTTACTCGTGTACTCATGTTAATCCTCTTTATATTTTTAAATTTTAAAGTTTAAAATAATTGCGTTATAACTGCGATTTTAGGTTCTATTTTGAACGTATAATCGCACTTAAATAATTGTTATAAATATTTTATCGGATATTTGCACGAAAAAGTTTACTTATGCGATTAAAAGAAGTAAAATATAGGGGAATGCGTAGAATAAGAAGACGCAATTATGCAATCGAAAGGCAATCAGGCAAAGAGCAGCAAAACATAATGTAAAAACATAATGTAACCAAAGGAGGATATGGGGCATGAGTAAAAAAGCTTTCGGTACAACATCAAAAGGAGTGGAGGCATCGCTTTACGAAATCAGCAATGGCGGTGGATTGAGAGTACTTTTGACAGACTATGGCGCTGCAGTTGTATCTATTTTTGTAAAGGACAAGGATGGCAATGAGAGAGATGTCATTTTAGGATATGACAATGTGAAGTCATACGAGAAGGAGTATAGCTATTTTGGTGCTACTGTCGGCAGATATGCAAACAGGATATCTGATGCAAAGATTAATATTGATGGAGTGGAATATAAGCTTGAGGCTAATGACAATGAGAACAGTCTTCACAGTGGCTCAAATGGTTTTTCTAAGCGCTTCTGGACTGTTAAGGAGCAGAAGGAAGATGAGATTACCTTTGAGATAGAGGATGCAGATTTGGAGCAGGGCTTCCCTGGAAATGCAGTCGTTGATGTGACATTTAAGGTAACAGAAGAAAACGCACTTGCTATTATATATAATGCAAAGGCAGATAAGACAACTACCTTCAATATGACAAACCACAGCTATTTCAATCTGAATGGCCATGCATCAGGAAGCGTATACACTCACACATTACAGATAAATGCTGAGCATTACACACCTGTAAAGGATTCCAAGGCTATTCCTACAGGTGAGATTGCACCGGTTGAGGGTACACCATTTGATTTTACAGAGGCTAAACCAATCGGAAGAGATATTGAGGCAAATGATACACAGCTTCATTATGGAAGCGGATATGATCACAATTTTGCAATAGACAAGACAGCTCCGGGAGTAGAAAAGGTCGCAACAGCATACTCTCCTGAGAGTGGCATACAGATGGAGGTATACACCGACTGTGTCGGAATCCAGCTTTATACTGCCAACTTTATCGTGGGACAGGAAGGCAAGGGCGGAGTCAAATACAATAACCGCGATGCATTCTGCCTCGAGACACAGTTCTATCCAAACTCAATAAATGAGACCAACTTCAGTACACCTGTTACAAAGGCTGGCGATACATACCACACAGAGACAGATTACAAATTTTCTGTGAGATAAAATGCCAACATAAGAGAGATACAGAATAGTTAAAGCCCACCATATTGATGAAATTTATCATTAATATGGTGGGCTTTCTTAAGCTTTGTTTAATCAAACACTGATACAGTGGCTTTATTTCCGGAAATGTGGTATAAATATATTTATATTTATATTTATATTTATATTTATATTTATATTTATATTTATATTTATGTGTATATTTATGTGTATATTTATGTGTACATTTATATGTATATTTATATGTATGAAATACATTGATAAATATAGATAATTATTGAGACGACTTCGCACACGCAAACCTGCATTACCGCTGGCATATGGTGTGTTCCGAAGAAATATATGAACTGCCACAAGGTTCCATTAAACTTCGGTAACAATAGAAAGTAGATTGATATAACAGACTATCCGGATACATTTTGTGGCTGACTTCATATATTTCTGAGGAATATACCATATGCCCGGCGCACCTTCACAGCCTGCAGGTGCGAAGTCCCATCATATAAAAAGTAATATATAGCACAGAGGAAACAAACCATGAAAATAGTATTTTTAGATTCTAAAACAATTGGTGACGACATCGACCTTTCCGAATATGACAAGCTCGGAGAGGTTGTCAAATATGATTTTTCGACAACAGAGGAAGCAGCGGAGCGCACAAGGGATGCAGATGTGATTGTTTTAAACAAGGTCGAGATAAATGAGAAATCTATAGGACAGGCAAAAAATTTAAAGCTCGTATGTGTGACTGCAACAGGCACAAACAATCTGGATAAAGAATATTTGGCAAAAAGAGGCATTGAATGGAGAAATGTCGCAGGGTATTCTACAGAGACCGTGGCGCAGCATACATTTGCACTGCTATTCTACCTGCTTGAGAAGCTGAGATATTATGATGATTATGTGAAGAGCGAGAAATATGTGGGTGATACGTCGTTTACGCATTTTTCCAATGTGTTTCACCAGATTAGCGGTATGACCTGGGGCATTGTGGGGCTTGGAAATATCGGAAGACGCGTGGCTGATATCGCAAAGGCTTTTGGCTGTCATGTGGTTTATTATTCTACCTCAGGAAGAAATTCACAGCCGGGCTACGAGAGGGTGGATTTTGATACTCTGCTTGCCACGTCTGATATCGTGTCGGTGCATGCACCGCTCACGGATGATACACTTGGTCTGATGGACAAGGCTGCATTTGAAAAGATGAAAAAATCTGCGATATTTTTAAATCTTGGCAGAGGACCTATAGTGAATGAGGCGGATCTGGCACAGGCGCTTATGGATGGAGAGCTTGCGGCGGCAGGTCTTGATGTGCTGGCGCAGGAGCCTATGAGTGAGGACAATCCGCTCCGTGCGATAAAGGATTCAAACAAGCTGATTATCACACCACATATTGCGTGGGCAAGCGTTGAGGCAAGAACAAATCTGATGCACATTATATACAGTCAAATTGAGGGCTTCTTTGCTAATTAGGAAATATAATTTAAAATCAAATCGCAATATTAAGAGAAAGCACTAAGAGAAAGCATTAAGAAGCAACATTAAGAAGCATCATTAAGAGGAAGCATTAAGAGGCAATATTAAGAAGCAATATTAAGAGGCAGAAATGAGCATCAAATTTGAGATAACAAAACAAAACAACATACATTTTGGAATTGCAGCAGCAGCGGCCGCGCTGGCAGGTTACTTTACATCGGCAAGCTGGTGGGTGATTCTTTTGTTTGCAGCAGCATATTTTGGACTTGTAAATGTGAAGCTTGAGCTTCCGGTGAAGCTGTCATGGCTTTGGGCTGCGATACTGCTTGTCATCGGAGCGATACTATCTGTTTTTTCGGTGCAGTATGTGCTGCTGACAGATGAGGACTTTGTGAAAACCACCGATATGGTGTGCGTGGTGAATGTGGTTCTGGCGCTCGCTATATATCTGGTGATACTTTTTATCACAAACAACACGAGGCTGACATGTACCATAGCATCAATTGCCATTCTTGCGTTTGGGTTTATAGATTACTTTGTTTATGAATTCCGTGGCAATGAGTTTACGTATGCGGATTTGAAGTCAGCGGGAACAGGACTTTCCGTCGTGACAAAATACAAATTCGTCATAGACTACAAATTTTTGTATGTGATTCTGGCGGCTGTTTTGTATATCATGCTGGTAAGGCGCATAGAAGTGCAGTTCGAGTCGGCTATCCATATGAGGATTATTTCGATTCTTCTAACAATAATATGCGTGCTGTATGTCATCATGAATTCCATGTCACTGAACACCGAGACCTGGGAGAAAAAGGGCACGTACAGAAACGGCTATCTGCTGAACTTTGTGCTCGGCATAAGGGATAGCTTTGTGAAGGCACCTGATGGCTACAGCAAGGCAGCAGTTGACAAGATAGCAGACAATTTCAAGGAAACGGACAGCTCATATTCTCAGGCTGATGCGAAAAATCCGACAATAATTGTTATCATGAATGAGTCGTTTGCGGATTTGTCGGTGGTGGGAGATTTTGAGACCAACACGCAGGTCACGCCGTTTATGGATTCTCTGAGTGAAAATACGCTTAAAGGCTATGCTCTTTCGTCCGTGTACGGTGCGAAGACGCCAAACTCTGAGTGGGAATTTGAGACAGGAAACTCGATGGCATTTCTGCCGGACGGCTCGGTGGTTTATCAGCAGTATATAAATGATGACCCGACCTCCATTGTCTCAAACCTGAAGAATATCGGCTATACGACGGTTGCGATGCATCCGTACTATGCGACAGGCTGGAGCAGAAACAAGGTTTATCCGCATCTGGGCTATGATGAGACTTACTTTATAGATGATTTTGACCAGACAAAGATACTCAGGGAATATATCACTGACCAGGAGCTCTATGATAAGATCATTGACCGCTACGAGAAAAAGAGCGATGACGAGAAGCTTTATATCATGGGCATTACGATGCAAAACCATGGCGGCTACGGCGAGAGATATGACAACTTCAACCAGGAGGTTTACAAGGTTGGAGCGTCATACACCGATGCGAACCAGTATCTGTCACTTTTGAATGAGAGTGACAAGGCACTCGAAAATCTCATCACATACTTTAAGGGTGTGGATGATCCGGTAGAGATTGTGTTTTTTGGAGACCACCAGCCGGGATTATGCAATAATTTTATCAAGCTTTTAAATGGCAAGGGCAATTCCGGACTTACGGAGCAGGAGCTTGAGAATCTGTACAAGGTGCCGTTTTTCATATGGACCAATTACGAGACGGATGCACAGACAGTTGATGTGACGAGCCTCAACTACCTGTCCACACTGACGCTTGAGAGAGCCAACATAGATCTGCCGGCATACAACCGGTTCCTCGCAGAGCTGATGGAGAAGATTCCGGCCATAAATTCAAGGGGCTATTATTCGAAAAAGAATGAGTGCTTTATGCATGTGGACGACGCAACAGGAGACGAGGCAAAATGGATAAAGGCATACAATATCCTGCAGTACAATTCGATGTTTGACGAGAAGGGCAGAAGCTCGCTGCTGTTTCCGTACCTGAAATAATGTTATGATTTGAAGCAGCCATAAATACACATATGAGAAAATGAATTAGTATAACTATTCAGGGAGCTAATAATGAAGCTAAGTGATTTATTACAATTTGATAACATAATTGTGCAATGTCATGATAATCCGGACGCAGATGCACTGGCAAGCGGCTTTGGAGTCTATGAATACCTGAGGATGAATGGAAAAAGTCCCAGACTTGTATACGGAGGCAGGAATATCATACACAAGAGCAATCTGGTGCTTATGGTAGACAGTCTTGGCATACCGATAGAGCATGTTGATTTTTTAGACAATCCGCAGCTGCTTGTGACTGTCGATTGTCAGTACGGTGGTGGGAATGTCACATTTTTCAAGGCAGAAAATGTAGCTGTCATAGATCACCACAGAGTATCGGGAGAGCTTCCTGCTATGAACCGTGTCATGAGCTATATGGGCTCATGTGCGACAATCGTGTGGGATATGCTGCGTGAGGAGGGCGTAGAGATAAATCGAAACCTGGCAACAGCACTGTATTATGGACTTTACACCGACACCGGAGAATTTACCGAGATAACACATTCGCTTGATAGGGATCTGCGCGATGAGGCGGATTTTGACAGCACTATAGTGGCCAAATTCCGAAATGCCAATATGTCACTTGAGGAGCTGGACATAGCCGCAACAGCATTGCTGGGGCGCGATTATATAGAGGAATACCGTCTGGCAATCGTAAAGGCAGGGGCATGTGACCCGAATGTACTCGGCATCATAAGCGATTTTGTGCTGGAGGTGGATGCTATTGACATATGTATGGTATTTTCAGTGATTAAGAATGGAGTGAAGCTTTCGTTTAGAAGCTGCATAAAAGAGGTGAGCGCAAGCGAAATGGCGCAGGAAGTGTGCAGGGACATAGGCTCCGGCGGAGGACATTATTACAAGGCCGGTGGATTTATTCCGATGGATCTGCTGATAGACAGCTATAATGTCTACTGCAAAGAAAAAGACGTGACACCAAGATTTCAGTACAGCAGCGATGATACACACAAGCGTCCTTCGGATTCTGCAATCAAATCTTTTTTGGAAGAGAGGATTTTTGATTATTTAAACGATACAAAGATAATTTACGGAGAAGATTTTGATACGAGTGGCTTCAAAAAAGTGGATTATAAGAAACGCCCGATACCGATGGGATGTATCATTGCAAAGGATATACTGCCTGTGGGCTGCTGCATGGGAGTGCGGACAGCTAAGGGGGATATCTCCACACCGGTTGGGGAGGATACGGTAGTCATAATAGGAGAAGACGGCAGTGTACAGATTTTAAATCTGGACAGGCTGAACAAAAGCTTCAGGATATATAAGGACTGGCGGTTTACTGTGAAACGGACAGATTATGTCCCGAAGTTCAAGAATAAGGATACGGAGACTATAGTGGATGGAATGGCACATGCCAGAGTGTGCATACCGGTTGAGGAGGATTTTTCAAGAGCATTTGTGCTAAAGCACAAGGTAAAGCTATTTAAGAATAAGGATGATAGCAGTTATATATCAGGCAGACCTGGAGATATTATGGTTCTGCCAAATGATGATAGGAATGAGGCATATATGATAAGCAAGACAGAATTTGAAAAGACACATATAGCAAAGGGCGAGGAGGAAAACCGTAAAAAAGCGGTCGTTTTCGACCTTGATGGAACACTTCTCTATACACTTGAGGATTTAAAAAATGCAACAAACTATGCATTGAAACAAAAGGGCATGCCGGAGCGCACACTCGATGAGGTGCGCAGATTTGTGGGAAACGGAGTCAGACTGCTGATGGAGCGTGCAGTGCCACAGGGTGCAGACAATCCAGAGTTTGAGGAGACCTTTGCATTATTCAAGGAATACTATGATGCGCATTGTAACGACAATACATCGCCATATGATGGTATCATGGATCTGCTTGAGGAGCTTAAGGTGCGCGGCATCAAAATGGCTATCGTATCAAACAAGATAGATTTTGCAGTAAAATCGCTGGACAAGCTGTATTTTAAGGATTACATGACAGCAGCCATCGGCGAGATGGAGGAGGAAGGCATCCGTAAAAAGCCGGCGCCTGATATGGTGCAGAAGGCACTAAAGGAGCTTGGAGTGACACAGGATGAGGCAATCTATGTGGGGGACTCCGATGTGGATATCGCCACAGCGAAAAACTCAGGTCTGGAGTGCGTATCTGTCACATGGGGCTTCAGGGATGTAGAGTTTTTGAAGGAGCATGGTGCAACAAATCTGATAGATGAACCGGTCGAATTGTTAAATTACGTATAATCAGGAGAACTTTGATTTATGCTTTCAGAAAAGGGACTATTGATAATTGAAAAGCTGGCAGAGCACAACAATGAGCTTGTCACATCAAAGGCTCTTGCTGCGTCCACAGGTATGTCAGAGCGAAGTGTGAAGACATATCTGAAGGAGGTGGCTGATTTTTGTGAGCAGAACTCTATGACGCTTGACAGAAAGCCGGGCAAAGGCATGAAGCCGTGCTTTAGCGATGCGCAGATAGGAAAGATTCTGGATGTGGCAGGGCGGAAATCGGCAGCAGTATCGCAGAAGAAGCGACAGAACTACATATCGTATATTCTGCTAAGCGGCTGGGATACATACACGTATGCGCTTTTTTCGGAGGAGTTAAACGTCAGCAAAAATGTCATCATGGATGATATAAATGAGCTTGACGCAGAGCTTCTGCTCTTTGGCATTAAGGTGCACAGAACGGCGGGCTACGGAATATATGCGACAGGCAGTGAGCTTGATATCAGAAAAGCCATGAGGCATTTCTGCAGATATCCAATCAGTGATAAGCAGGTTATCAAGACCGATGACCACAGGCTTTCAAGACGCGCGGCCGAGGTGATAGCCAATAATTTCAGAAGCGTAAATCTGTCGATGGCAGTTGACATGATACATCATGTGGAGAGACGCTTTGATATCATCTTTACGGATTACACATTTCAGATGCTGGCAGAGTACATAGCCATTGCACTTTTCAGGGTGGATGTGGAGAAGGAGCTGAAGTCGGATGAGTTAGATTTGTCGAACCGAATATGTGATGCTGCAAGTGATGATGATGCGGGCACCGAAACAGAGCAGCAGGTACAGAAAAATGGATTCATAATGACAGAGCATGAGAACATGGCAAGGGAGGCAGCAGGCTTTCTGGAAAGATATCACGGCATCAGCCTCTCACAGCCTGAAATCATGTATCTGGCAATGCTTTTTTCCTGTGCCGAGGGACAAAACCGCGTTGTCATGTCCAGTGAGGAGGCACTTAGCATAGAGGATGAGATGATAGTGTATCTGTCAAATCTTCTCGCAGCCAATCTGATTGAAAATGAGCTTCTGCGCGAGAGCATGCGTAGCTTTTTACCGGGCTCCATTGCGAGGACTCATTTTGGCATAGAGATAGACAATCCATTTCTTTCCGATATCACACAATCGTATGCCAGTCTCTTTACGGTATGCTTTACAGTATCGAGATACTACGAAAAGTACACAGGCGCCATGCCGAGCGAGAATGAGATAGCATTTATTGCCTTGCAGGTGGGCGGAGCCCTGCACAGAAATCCTATGACAGTGCGCGCAGTGTTAATCGGTGCAGCAGGCTATGCGACCGGCAGTATAATAGCGGGCAAAATAGAAAACAGGGTGCCGGATGTAAGGATAGTAAGCATTTTGTCGTCAGACCGCATAGAGCATATTGACGAGTATGACTGCGACCTTATACTCTCGACCATAGACACACAGGCAGATATCCACAATGATATGAGATTTCTGTATGTTTCTCCACTAATCAGTGCGCAGGATGAGAAAAATATCAGAAACAAGTGCTTTGAGCTAATGACCGGTCAGAGCGCGGAGGTCAGCGAGTTTTCACATATGCTGTCGGAGGAATTTATCATATTTGAGAAAAAGGCAAAAAACCGCAAGGAGGTTTTAAAGCGTGCGTGCCAGCTTCTCATAAACAAAGGAATAGTGCAGAGCGAGTTTGCGAGGGATGTACTGGAGCGTGAGAAGGTGGAGGCAACCGCCGTGGGCTGCAATATAGCCATACCGCACGGAAAGCCTGAGCATGTAAACCGCTGCCAGATACTTGTGATACGTCTCGACAAGCCGATAGAGTGGGGCGAGAGGATGGCAGACATGATATTTCTGCTTGCGATAAACTTTGACAGTGTCAACACGACAAAGGCATTTTTCCATGACTTCACGAAGCTTCTGAATGAAAATGGAGCGACGGACAGGCTAAGGGAGGCTGCGACACCTCATGAGCTTTGTGCAGCTATCCGGAAAGAGCTGGGGTGGAACTGAATATCACATTAATACAAAATTGCACCAGAGATGGTGCAATTTTGCATTTTGGGGAATATTGAAAAAACTCATACCGCACAGTACAATAAAACCATAGAAAGCAACGGACATATGACAGGCTGATGAATAGCAGATGGCAATACAGTTAATCATATGTGTGAGCGAAATAGACAAATAAACCTATAAATTTTAAAATTCAGGAGGACAAAACTATGGTAAGCAAGACAATGGTAGTAAAAGCAGCAGAGGGACTTCACATGAGACCGGCAGGAGTTATCGCAAGAGAGGCAGGCAAGTTTGATTCAGACGTAACAATCGTATTCGGCGACAAGAGAATCAACGCAAAGAGCCTTGTAAACATCATCGCAGCATGCATCAAGAAGGATGCAGAGATTACATTCGAGTGTGAGGGAGCTGACGAGGAAGCAGCACTTGCAAAGATGGAAGAGCTCGAGGCAGACAACTTCGGAGATTAATCAACCAGTAAAGTCAATCGGAGGTGTGATATGTACAAAGGAATCGCCGGCTCAGAAGGAATCGGAATCGGAAATGTGGTCATTATCGAAGAGCATGAGATAGTGATTGAGAATAAGAAAATTACAGATACAGACGCTGAAATCGCACGTCTCCAGGGAGCCATTGAGAAATTTGTAAATGATACAAACTCTATGGCGGACAGAATGGAAAAGACAGTTGGAGCAAAGGATGCGGATATCCTTCGCGGACATATCCAGTTGCTTCAGGATCCGACCATCGAGGAGCAGATTACAGCGCTCATAGTCAGTGAAAAAATTACGGCAGAGAAGGCACTCGACCAGGTGCTTGAGCAGACAGCAGAGATATTTGCACAGATACCTGATGAGCTTTTGCAGCAGAGAGCGACAGATTTCAGGGATATCAAAGCCAGAATCATTAAGATTCTGCTTGGAATCGAGGACTACGATATCTCAGCAGCTCCGGCAGGCACAGTGCTTGTGGCACATGACCTGACACCATCCATGACAGCAGGTATCGTGGCAGAGAATATCGCAGGAATACTCACAGAGGTGGGCGGCAGAACCTCCCACTCAGCAATACTTGCAAGAGCTATGGAAATCCCGGCAGTTCTCAGTATTGACGGAATCTGCACATCTGTCAAAAATGGTGACAGAGTGGTACTCAACGGAACAAGCGGAGAGGCAATCGTAAACCCTGACGCTGAGACAGAGCAGAAATTTGCTGAGCTGCTTGAGGAATACAAAAAAGAGAAAGAGCTCTTAAAGAAATTTGCGGGTGTGCCAACAGTATCAGCAGACGGCACAAAGGTAGAGCTTGTATGCAATATCGGAAAGCCGGAGGACGCAAAGAAAGCTGTAGAGTGTGACGGAGAGGGAATAGGACTTTTCCGTACAGAGTTCCTTTTCATGGACAGAGACACAATTCCTACAGAGGAAGAGCAGTTTGAGGCATACAAATCAGTAGCAGAGACGATGAAGGGCAAGCCTGTCATCATCCGTACACTTGATATCGGAGGCGACAAGGAAATCCCATATCTGGGTCTTGAGAAAGAGGACAACCCATTCTTAGGTTACAGAGCTATCAGATTCTGTCTCCAGAGAACAGACATCTACAATACACAGCTTCGTGCACTTGTGAGAGCCAGTGCATTCGGCAGGATAAAGATAATGGTTCCGCTTGTGACAGGCGTAGATGAGCTTCGCAGTGTAAAGGCAATGGTAGCTGACATCATGAAAGAGCTTGATGCAGAGGGCATTGCATACAACAAGAACCTCGAAATCGGTATCATGATGGAGACACCGGCAGCCTGCATGATGGCAGATGTGCTTGCAAAAGAGGCAGCCTTCTTCAGTATCGGAACAAACGACCTGACAGGCTACACAATGGCAGTAGACCGTGGAAACTCAAAGGTAGCATACCTTTATTCGGCCTTCAATCCGGCAGTGTTGCGCGCAATCAAGCGTATCATCGAGTGCGGTAAGAAAGAGGGAATCATGGTAGGCATGTGTGGAGAGGCAGCAGCAGATCCAAAGCTCATTCCGCTGTTACTCGCATTCGGACTTGATGAGTTCTCAGTGAGTGCCACAAGCGTGCTCAAGACCAGAAAGACCATCGCAGACAGCAGCATGGCAGAATGCAAGGCATTGGCAGACAAGGTAATGGCATGCGCTACAGAGGCAGATGTACAGGCAGTGCTTGCACAGCAGTAGATGCAAAATCCAAAGAAGTATAAAAGTTAGTAAAAGAGTATAAATAAGAGTAAAATATAAAAGTATAACATTGAAATTTATTATAAAGACGGCTGAACCGGTGGGGACCGGGACGGCCGTCTTTTTTGCATACGCAGAATGTGAGATGAATATTTAGTCATTTACGATTTAGTTATTTATGATTAACTAAATTACGATTGATTAAATCGTATATAAGTAATAAAATATTGTGTATAGAGATGGAGGGAGAAAACTTAAGAATTCTTTAGATTTACTTAAGATTTTGCATGTAAAATAAGGTTATAGGCGTTTATAGCAAGAAGTATCAAACGGTTAGAATAAAGCCGGAATTGATTAAACAATAAAGAAGGGGGAAGTATGTAGTGGAAAAAAATAGAAAACAGATTATTATCTGCGCAGCGATTGTCGCTTGTGTCTGTGTAATCAGTGTATTAATTACATATAACATATTACAACAAAAAAATCATCTGACAGTGGAACTCTATTATGGAACTTTTGATTTTTCAGAGTATCAAAATGTAGATAGTACAAAAAAATTAGCTATCATACATGATAACGATGAAAAACAAGGCGAGTATGAGATGGAAATAGAACATACTGATAAGGTGGAAACCGGAACATGGAGCTGGAACGATGAGGGATATATTACTTTATATCAGGATAATGATGCTATTGCAAATCTTGTATATGTGGATGGTAAATATCTATTTTCGGATGCCGATGTTGAAATCCAAGAACTTAAAAGGATATCTGAAACGGCAATAGTAAGATAATTGAGAACATAGGCTTCTTTAGATTCCTTTAGAATTATTTATAATTCTTAAATGATTTTTCAGCTAATTCTTTATATGTATATAGTATTGTAAAGGCATAGACGTCTATGACTTTAGTAACTTATATTCACAGTTTTAAGAGCAAAGGAGAAGCCAATGAAAAAATTCAGATTTATTTTAGTACTAGCAATGGCTGTAGTAATTAGTGGCGGAGTTATTTCTACATCAAGAGTTGTAAATGCAGCAACAGATATTAATTTTGGATCAAGGACTGTAACTGCTGGATATGCACGAAGATGGTTCCCGAAAGGTCAAACAGGATATACATTAACAAATGGACATAATCAAACCATTTCTGTTACAGTATCAACAAAAGGGAATAATATTGGAATAGGTTTTATGAAATATTCGACAAAAACAAATTATTCATATTATTCAGGAGTGCTTAGTGGAACTTCCGTTACAAAGACAGAAGCTCTAAGTGGAGCTACTGCAAGTTATCAGCCGTACGTTGGAAACTATAATGCTACTGTACAATTAAGGATTAATTCTGGATATGCAAAAATGCAATAGTAGAGTAAAATAGAAACGAAGGAAATGATATTTTATTACATATCATTTCCTTCGTTTGGTAGTATTGAGGAGATGGATATGATAGAAACAGCTATTATATATATAAAAAGAAATAAAATAAAATCTTTGATTATTATACTAATCATAGCGACAATAATCCTAGGTGAAATTATTGGTCTGCTATTAAGCAATGCCTCAGAAAAATCGGAGAGAGATGCATATTTATATAATGGGGCCGCATTAGTAATTGAGGATGATAATGGAGGCTTTACAAAGAGTGATTATGATGAAATCAGAAAGGTGAAATATGTTACAGGACTTGGGGCGTGGAGAGAGCTGATTGCAGACCCGGTGGATACAGAGAATGTAAAGGAACATAAAGGAATAGATCCGGAGAATAAAGATGTAAGCAATCGGGCTGATAAAATGGTAATTGTTGCAAATATGGATGTGCAAAAATATAGCCTGTTTTCATGGGAAAAGAATGTATCTCTTATTGAAGGAGAATTTCCTACTTACAAAAATAAAGGAATTATTGTAGAACAGCGATATGCGAAAAAAAATAATCTTAAGGTAGGGGATGAAGTTAAATATACTATAGGAGATCAATCGGAAGCAACATCTTTACAAATATGCGGAATTTATAAAGTGGACAGTGATTTCGAAATATATGACTCAAATGAAGAGGGAACCTCGGTATACATACATAGTCCATATAATTCTATATATGTAGATTATGATTATATTGTAGAGTTATTAGGGTTAGAGTACACTGCGTCAACCGGAAGTGAAGTGTATATTGATAAGATAGAGCATATAGATGCAGTAAAAACCCAGTTAAAGAAAATGTATGGAGATAATGTGGAAATATATGATAATACTTCTAATTATCTCGATTCAGAATGTAAAGTCGTAGGATTGATGGGAAAAACATCAAAAATAATTTGCTGGATGATAATTATAATGGGGGAAATTATTTTGTTAATCATTTTCTCGTTTTATACTATCCAATACCAAAAAGATACAGGCCTATTTATGGTACTTGGAAGATCAAGAAAATGGTGTATAGGTAGATTTGCATTTATAGGAATGATATATGCAATTAGCGGTTTGCTGTTGGGTGCGCTATTATATTGTGTGCTTGGTAATTTCATATGTAGCATTATAAGTGGCATAGGTAAAAATGTTATAATTAATAGTGCAGATAGAGCTATAGGTGGATATGATACACCCGGAATATTTCAAGGCTTTGAGGTACGTATAGAAATGAGTGCTTTTTTTACTTTGAAAAACATTATAATTCTATTAATAATTTCGTTGGTTAATTGGATAGCATTTATGGTACTGCCTGTTGTAACAACTGTTGAAGAAAATGCAAAGAAACTGTTAAATTCGAAGGGATAGTGGTAAATATGTTGGAAATGATTAATGTATCGTATGCATATAAATCAAAGAAGGAAATTGTGCATGTGTTGGATAAAGTTACATACAGATTTGAAATAGGAGAAATGTATGGAATATTTGGTCCGTCAGGTTCAGGAAAGACAACGTGCTTATCGTTACTTGCCGGTTTAGAAAAACCGGACGAGGGGGAGATTTTGCTGGATGGAGAAAATATACAAAATATTGGTGGAAGAAAACTGCGCCAAAATAGTATATCATTGGTTTTTCAGGATTATCAGTTATTTGATTATATGACTTCCCTTGAAAATGTAATGGTTGCAGCCCAGATAAGCTTACCTGATGTACCCAAAAAAGAATTGATAAAAATGTGTAGAGACAGCCTTGTAATGGTTGGACTTGATGATAGTCAGATAACCCGAAAGGTTACGGAATTGTCAGGTGGACAGCAGCAAAGAGTTGCAATAGCGAGGGCGTTGATAACAGATGCAAAATATATTCTGGCAGATGAGCCTACAGGAAATCTGGATAAAGAAAATCGAAGAAAAATTGTCGAATTGTTGCAGCAGATAGCTCATGAACAGGACAGATGTGTTATAGTAGTAACCCACTCGGATTATGTAAAGAAAAAATGTGATATTTGCTATGAAATGGGAGATGACGATGAGGAATAAATGGTGGCAGGCATGCAAAGAATTATTAGGGAGACCGGGGCGGAACATACTAATTGCTATTTGCATATTTGTACTGACACTGTTTTGCGGAATTGCAACATTTTTAGATTCGGCAATAGAGAGCTTTTACAAATCTTTTGCAGATATGGCAGGATGTTGTGTTCTTGTTGAATTAGACGATTTTTCTACTTTAGATGATTGGAAAGATATTTTAGAATATGCAGATAATAATAAAAATGTTGTAGGATATAATAATGCATTTACAAGTGATATTATATGTGAAGCGGTAGATTTTGAAAATGTACCATATACAGAAAAACAAAGTGATTTTGAGAAAAATAAAATATATGTCAGTGGAAACATAAATACTTCTTACAATGAATATTTCAGTAGCGGTATCTTTAAGATTTCAAAAGGAAAATATCCGATGTCAGGTGATAAAGGGGTAATGATATCAGATAAGATTGCGTCTGAAAATAATTTATCAATTGGTAGTGATGTATCTATACAGTCTGAAAATAATACTATTAATATTATGGTGATTGGGATTTATACAGTAATAGATACGCCAAAGATTGAGGTGAGTGATGGCTATTATAAAGAAGTACCTAACAGTATAGTGTTTACTGATTACGATTCATATGTAGAATTAAATAGTGAAGCAAGTTGTTATGGGATAAACTTTTTCAGCACAGACTATAAAAGTACATCACTTTTATATGATGATATGAGTAAAATAGTTGAAAATGTACCAAATTCTGCAGTTGTAAATCAGGTTCTGAATGAGGAACTGCAAATGACAGATGTAATATCAATGTTAAAAAGTATGACAAGTGTGACATTGAGCGTTATGTATATTGTATGTGTTGTGGTTATGTCGTTACTGACCGTTTTATGGCTTAAAGGACACTCAAAAATGATTGCAATATACAATACACTTGGACAGAGAAAATTTAGGACAATTCAAATTCTATTATATGAGATTTTGATGATAACTGTCCCAGCTCTTGGAAGTGCAGCTATATTGATATTGGAGGTATTTAATAGATTTTCCGTAAATATTTTTAACTACTTTGTTGAATTGTGTGAAATTGCAAATGTTCAAAAAAATTATTCAATGGATATATGGAATTTCAAAATGAATATTTGGCAATTTATTTTTAGAATTGGAGTTTTAGAAATTAGCGTTATTTTAATAACCATGATTGGAAGCTTTATCTATGTTCATAAGAGTTTACGTAAATTAAGGAGTAATTAGGAAAATTTATGTGCTGTAATTTTTAGATATGATAAAATATGTATAATATGATGAGGGAGAGAATATGAAAAAACAAATGATAACTTTAGCAATGACAATGTTGATTGGAAATACAAGTGTGTTTGGCGGTGCAACATCGGTACAGGCAGCACCAATACAAGATCATATGTTTTATTGTGAAATAGTACAGGGAGTATCAGAGAATGTACAAGATAGTGCAAGAGGAATTTTTAGTGTGTATTATGAGGTGATAGTTGATAATACAGCTATTAAGGAAAAGGCAAAAAGTTCATCAAAAACTATCGGAACAGCACGTAAAGGGACAAAATATAAGAAAGTTGGGGAGTCAGAAAATTGGCTTAAGATACGATATGGCACTGGTTATGGATATATAATTAAATCAGCTTTAAAAAAGTTATAGGAGCATATAATGGACAAAATTCTTGTTGTTGAGGATGATAAAACAGTATACAGTGGAATAAAGAAGCTTCTCGAATTGCAGCATTATAGTGTGGTAATTGCACAAAATGGTGTGGAAGCTTTAGAAAAAATAGATGAATCGTTCAGCCTTATAATAATGGATATAATGATGCCTCAGTTAGATGGCATTGAAACATGTAGGAGGATGCGTGAAAGATACAGCGTCCCGATATTGTTTTTGTCAGCTAAATCGGAAGAGCTGGATAAGTTGGAAGGGCTTGAAGTGGGCGGTGACGATTACATGACTAAGCCATTTTCAAACATGGAGCTTATTTCAAAGGTTAAAGCTCTTATCAGACGATATCGGATATATGACAGCGGAAGTGCAAATCGCACAAACAAGGATGAATCTATAGAGACAGATGGACTTAAACTGTTTACGAATCGAAACAAGGTTGAGTTTAATGATAATGAGATAAAATTAACAGGAAAAGAATATGAGATACTAAAATTGCTGATGAAAAATCCGGACCGGATATATACGATTGAGATGATATACGAGATGGTGTGGGATGAGGCTTTTACCTATAATGCAAAGAATACTGTTATGGTACACATTAAAAATCTTAGGAATAAGCTTATAAAAGCATGCGGCGATGCATGCATACACACAGAATGGGGAAGAGGATACCGTTTTGAGAGATGATTTAAAGAGGGTAAAGAAAAAGCTGTTTTTGACATTTGCAATTGCGATTATAGGGACATGTGTCGTTTTTGGAATATTATACTATCTGGGAATTGATTTGTTGAACAATTATATTGAAGGTACAACTTTGATCTACTATAACGAAAAGCCATATATAGATGAGTTTCAACAGTATGTGACGGATAATGATATAAGTACTACAGATGTCGAACAATATGATGAATGGATGGCGGAGCATGATGTTTCGTTTTATAGTGTTCAGGAAGAGGGAAAGGTAATATATAATAAATCAAATGTAGATAAGCTTATCTCTCCAGCTAAAAATATGTATGATTACCGATTTACAGGAAGCTATGAGCTGCCTGTTCAGTTCGCCGATATAGAAGCGAAAGTATTTATATATACAGGATTTACGATAAAATATTATATAGCTTTAATGATTTTTGATGTAGGATTTTCTCTTATGATGGGAATTGTATTTGTGTATCTACGCATCAGAAAAATTATAGCGGGCTATCAAACAGAGCTTGAAGCATCACAGGAACAGGAGAAAAAAGCGCGACAGGAAAAGGATGAACTGATGCGTAATATGGCTCATGACCTGCGTACGCCGTTGACCGGACTCATGACACATATTGATATAATGAAGCTTGAGAATGAAGCAGATGAGGAAAATCAGAAATATCTGGATATAGTGACAGACAAAGTAATGGATATAAAGACGCAGATGGATAATCTGTTGGATTTTTCGATGGCAAGTTCAGAAAAAAATATAGAATTGGATAAGCCCATAGAAACGGAGTATGCGGTAGGGGATTATCTTTCTGAAATGTATGCAGTTTTAAAGGAAAGAGGATATAGTATCGATATTAATAAGCTAAACTGGGAAAAAGTTAAAGTTGCTGTTAATGTGGGGCTTATATCAAGAATATTTGCTAATCTCACAGATAATATATGTAAATATGCAGATATAGATAAACCAATAGTAATGGAGACTTGTTTTACAAAAAATAATTTTAAAGTCAAAATCGGTAATGGAATATGCGATGATAAGACACTGCTCGAAAGTACTGGAATAGGACTAAAAAGTGTGGATATGATGATGCTTAGGATGAATGGAAATATGAGCTATTCAAGGGAACATGGGAAGTTTTGGGTTAAACTGGAGTTCCCGATTGTAAAATGACATATATTTAGATTTGTTAATAAAAATTTATATTTTTTTGGAAATATTTAAGGAATTTCTTTAGTTTATTATTATAATATTTTATAAAGATTATAATAAAATAGATTGGAGAAACGTAATGAGTATTTACAGTGATTTAAAGGAACTATATAAAGATACAAATGATATTGTTAATGGGAAAAATATTGCATGGAAAATTATTTATATGTTACAAAATATTTCCTTTATAATTATTTGCATGATTTGCTTAGTAGATAAATGTAAAATCAGAACAATTATTCCAGAGAATATTGAATTTGGTCTATCGCAAAGAGTATGTAATTTTTTGAATAAATACATAGTAATTTGTATTATTTTTTATTTTGGCTACTTGGTGATCTTAACTCCTATAATAAAAATACTATATGTCAAATTAAAGACGGAATATAATAAAAACATAATTCCTATATGGTATACAATTGATGAAATTATTAAAATTTTGCTGAATATCATGATTTTAATTGAGCTTATACAGGATGTTATACTTGGTTTAAATGGTGAGTATGCTATTCAAACAAGAAATATTATAATATATTTTTATATTACAATAAGTGTACTATTTACATTTATAGTTAAATTGTATAGACAAAATGAAAATTTATCTTTATTAATCTCTTATAGATATACTGATTATTTTGATTCAGAGGGAAAGAGAATCGCTAAAGAAGATAAAGTGATTTATAGAAATAAGATATATAGTTTGTATAAGGAAGAAAAAAATTGGTATTTAGTGGATAATAATATAACGGAAAAGATAAAGCTTCAAGAAGCTGTAATTGATAAAGAAGGAAAAATTAAAGTTTATTTTTATGGTATGGGGGAGAGAATATAGTTGATTATAATGTAATACTGATTAGTAGGCAGAGGCAGTAACGAGAGAGTGGCCTCTGTTTTTTTGCGCAGGAAAAGAGTCTCTTTTATTTAACGTAATAGAGGATAAAATTAAAATCAGGTATTTGAGTTTTTAATGAGAAAAACTTCAGAATACTTCAGATTTATTTTAGTAAAATCTTTAGAATTTGACGATAATATATTAATAGGCGCCAAGTAAAATATATACTTTATAATAACTACATAAAAAGGAGATGATATTAAGATGAAGAAAATATTAAAAGAATTGTGCATAGGACTGTTTACTATAGTATTACTAAATAGCAGTAATTTAGTTAATGTGTTTGCAGCGGAAAATAGTTCTGTTTCTGAAAGTGAAAATTTATATTCAAATTATGAACAAGTCACGCAGATAGCTATACCTGATGAGAATGGTAATTTGCGGTTTTATACGGGAATTGAAGCTCAAAAAATATATAATCAGATTGAAAAAGAAAACGTGACTGAGGAAATTAATAATAATAGTTTGTAGGGGTTATTTAATTATGATACGTACAAATTAAGCACGAATAACGGTATAGATACATGCGGAATGTTCACATACAAATATAGATTTGTAACAAGCTCAAAAGGAACAAAGTATGGCAGTAATAGGAGAATTTCCCCAATACTTGCTAATGGAACGAGTTCAAAACAATCTATGGAAGTATCCGTGTCAGCAAGCGTTTCTTGGAACGTAAATGCATCGTTGAGTGGTGGATATAAAGATGCGTTTAATGCAGCGGTAGGAAGTGGTTGGTGTGGAACGAAAAGTTTTTCAGAAACGTTGACAATAAATGTTGCACCTCATAAAAAAATCTGGCTTGAATTTAAGCCTAGAGTAAATTTTGTTAATGGTGAGTCACAAAAATATTATGTGACAAGAGGACCCAAAAAAGTTACTGTTGTTGAAAGCAGCAAAAAGGTATATTCTGAAAGTCCCAGAACAGTAACGATGCAATTGGGTGATAAAAATGTTAAATGTCCTGACGGAATGTATGTGTGGAAAGAAAGCAATAATTAAAGGAGAACGGCTATGAAGAGTGAAAAAATTGCAGCATCAATCTGTTGGCTGACAGCAGCGTTATTATTTGCGGTGGATCAGATTAATCTACATCTGACTTACCTCAGTTTGGCAACTTTGGGGTATTCCACTGATATTGGATATATAGATAGTGTTCCGATGGTCGTGCTGGCGGTGGTATTTGTGCTTGCCGGTATTGGATTTCTTGTATCAGAAAAATTTAAAAAGCATTAAGTGAATATTTCTTCATAAAAACCTCCATACTGATAAAAAAGGTATGGAGGTTTTTATATGAGCAGAAATATTGAGAATCATGATTCGGTGCTCTTGCTTCAGGATTGCATAGCGGGCTGTAAGATGGCACTTGAGAGCATGGATGATATAAGAGAACACACAGATGACAAGCAGCTTCGTGAGCTGATAGACAAGTACTATGATGAGCACACCGGGCTGTCAGTGGATTGCAGGGATATGCTTGACAAAGCAGGTGCAGATATTAAGGAACCGAGTGCGTTTGCAAAGATGGCTGCGAAGCTGCAGACAGCAATGAAGATGGCAGTGAATGATGATCAGTCCCAGGCAGCAAAGCTTCTGACGGAGGGCTGTAATATGGGCATAGAGACAATAAGCGGCAGTCTCAATGAATATCGCGATGCTGATTCAAAGAGTGTGGCAATTGCAGAGAGGCTCAGGACGCTTGAGGAAAAAATGGTGGGAGATTTGCAGCCACTGTTATAACAAAATATAAAATAACGGCTGTTGTACTGATTTGGTACAACAGCCGTTTATGCGTAGCTGTCAAGCATCATGCCTGAATAAATTGACGAAATATATGGTGTGTTGAAATTGTGCCCGGGATTCTTATATGCCACAACAACCTTCTGTACATAGTTCATGGGATTGACTGTCACAGAGTTTGCTTTGTCACCTATTGCATCCTTTAGTGCTGTAAGTGTATTGAAAGTGTCGTCAGCTCTGTCCGGACGAAGCGCGCCGGCGAGGATGTCGCGGTCGATAGTGAGCTTACCGTCATCGTCTGTCATGAGACCGATGTAGGAAAGCTTTGACTGTGAGCCCTTTGTGATGGAGCTTATATCCCGAAGCAGCCTTGTGGCATCTGCAGAGTCGGTCATTGAAAAATTATCTGCCACGTCTATCATCTTATTGTATGCGTCAACCAGAGTCTGCACATTGTCGGCAACTGCATCTGAATTGGTCTTAAAACCGATGGCTGCGGCTCCTGTATCTGTGGTTGGCTTTTTGAGCGTGAGCTCAAAGGCATTATTGATGGTAAAGGTGTTTGACAAGGATGAGTGCGCAGTGCCATTCAGCGAAAAGTCAGAGTTGTGGGCAGGGGATGATACCTTATCAATACCCAGCTGCTTCATCATGCTTATGGACTCTGCGTTAGCTGATGGAGCCACGCTAAAGAGAGAATCCTCAGTCTCGCTGAGACCTGTCTGCATTGATGTAAGCTGAAGCGCTGCCTTGCCCGAGTCATCATGGACTATGTCTGCCTCAATGCCAAGACCGGATGCGTTTATGAGCCTCTTGAGCTTGTCCTGCACCTCGCCGTTGGTTTCACCGGTGCTCACTCCGAACTGGAACTCATAGGATGATGCATTGGTATTTATGTCAAAGGAATAGCTGCCCGGTATAAAGGACAGGGCCTTGCTGTCTAAGTAGCTGCCGGTATTGACCTGTGGTGCGGCGAGCTGTCTGACCTCTATATCAAAGCCGTCTGCTCCTTTATTCTCTGAGCCATCACCCACGTAGCGCACGCCTACAGCATCCTCATTAGATGACTCCGCAACCTTCTTTTGGAAGGAGTCAGAGGAGCCTGCGTATTTATCAGAAAGCGAATCCACGGCATTTAAGATGGCCTTAGAGCTTTCCTTTATATCGATAGCATATTTCTTGGCCTCGGACATATTGGAAATCTTGTACAGAGGGGACTCTTTATTTGTCTTTATTATTCTGTTGTATATCTTGCGCAGGTCGCTTTTCTTGTGCGAATCATAGCGCGATACCTCTTTATTGGCATAAGTGCTGGCATAGTAAGCGTAGGCACTGTCTATCTTTGCCATAAAGACCCCTCCTTTCATCCGTGAAAATCGTTTAATCCGTTAAATGGTAATCCTTTAATTATCAAATTCTACTTATACACATATATTATATCGTCATAATTGAGGATTTACAACAACAAAATACTTGAAAAATTCAGATAAATGTACTATATTTAGTTATGTATCTGTAAGATTTATAAAAATTAATTGCTGCCGGACTCACAAAAAGGTGCAGACAGCGGCACTGTTCAAAAGAATTTACAATAAATTTTAAAATAGCTATTGACGGTTACGGCTCAACTGTGATATAGTATACAGGCTTGGAAATAGGTCTTTTTTTTATGCCTTTTTTTAAGGGTACAAACAACAAAGAATTTAAACGGAGGTGGAAGTCGTGCGTACAAAGATTACATTAGCGTGCACAGAATGTCAGCGTCGTAATTACAACATGACAAAGGACAAAAAAACTCATCCGGACAGAATGGAAACCAAGAAGTATTGTAGATTCTGCAGAACTCATACAATGCACAAGGAAACAAAATAGTCTAGGAACTGAGTGAAGGAGTACATTATGGGACAGAATGAAAAAGTCGAAAAGGCTCCAAAGACAAGCTGGTTTTCAGGTCTGAAAGCTGAATTTCAGAAGATTATCTGGCCTGAGAAGCAATCGGTCATCAGACAGACCATTGCAGTACTGGCGGTTTCAGTAGTTACCGGTCTTATTATTGCGCTTCTTGACTGGGGTATCCAGCAGGGCGTAGATTTCCTTATTGGTTTACATTTTTAAAACGGAGGCAAAGTGATTATGACAGAAGCGAACTGGTATGTAGTTCATACCTATTCAGGTTATGAAAACAAAGTCAAAGCTAATATTGACAAAACAATCGAAAACAGACATCTTGAGGACCAGATCCTTGAAGTACGTGTTCCATTGGAGGACGTCACAGAGGTGAAGAACGGTGTTCGTAAACAGGTTTCCAAGAAGATGTTTCCAGGCTATGTTCTTATTCATATGATTATGAATGATGATACATGGTACGTTGTACGAAATACCAGAGGCGTAACTGGATTTGTAGGTCCGGGAAGCAAACCGGTTCCTCTCACAGAAGCCGAGATGAGACCTTTGGGTATTAAGACGGAAAATGTGGTAGTTGATTTTGCTGAGGGTGACATGATAGTCGTTATCGGCGGTGTTTGGAAGGATACAGTCGGTGTTATCACAGCTATGAATTATCACAAGCAGACAGTTACAATCAATGTAGAGCTGTTCGGTCGCGAGACACCGGTAGAAGTAAGTTTCGCAGATGTTAAGAAAACAAATTAAGGAGGCAATTCCAAATGGCAAAGAAAGTAGAAGGATACATTAAATTGCAGATCCCTGCTGGAAAGGCAACTCCGGCTCCTCCAGTTGGACCTGCACTTGGACAGCACGGTGTAAACATCGTAGAGTTCACAAAGCAGTTTAATGCAAAGACAGCCGATCAGGGCGACTTAATTATCCCTGTAGTTATTACTGTATATGCAGACAGAAGTTTCAGTTTCATTACTAAGACTCCACCTGCTCCGGTATTAATCAAGAAAGCTTGCAAGATTCAGTCTGGTTCAGGCGAGCCAAACAAGAAGAAAGTTGCTAAGATCACAAAGGCACAGGTTCAGGAAATCGCTGAGCTTAAGATGCCTGACTTAAACGCAGCTTCACTTGAGTCTGCAATGAGCATGATCGCTGGTACAGCAAGATCAATGGGTGTTGAAGTGACCGAATAACACTTAGCGAAGCCAAGCGTATAACGCGCAGGCTGAGGTTAGTGTGAGGTCGTTCTCTGAGATTAGCGAAAGCGAGCCCGCCTTTTGGGCGAAGCTTGAACTTAGCGAAGAGAACATACCCATAAAACTGACGAACCGACAGAAAGTTAATCATTAATGAGGATTGATAAAAACATCGGTTAAACAGTATTATTTTAAGATAACAAAGAAACGTAAATGTGGGAGGGCCCTCTCCCGATATTACCACCAGGAGGTTATTTTTTCATGAAAAGAGGAAAGAAGTATCAAGACGCTGTTAAGGCATTTGATAAGAAAGAGCAGTACGATGTTGCTGACGCTATCTCTATCGTAAAGAAAAATGCTACAGCTAAATTTGACGAGACAATCGAGCTTCATCTTAGAACAGGCTGCGACGGACGTCACGCAGAGCAGCAGATCCGTGGTGCGGTTGTATTACCACACGGAACAGGAAAAACAGTTAAGGTTTTAGTTTTCGCTAAGGGAACTAAGGTTGACGAGGCACAGGCAGCAGGAGCTGACTTCGTTGGAGGCGAGGAGTTAATTCCAAAGATCCAGAACGAGGGATGGTTAGACTTCGACGTTGTAGTTGCTACACCTGACATGATGGGTGTTGTTGGTCGTTTAGGACGTGTCCTTGGACCAAAGGGCTTAATGCCAAACCCAAAGGCAGGAACAGTTACTATGGATGTAACAAAAGCTGTTAACGATATCAAAGCCGGTAAGATTGAGTACAGATTGGACAAGACAAACATTATCCATGTGCCAGTTGGAAAAGCATCTTTCACAGACGAGCAGTTAAACGACAACTTCCAGTCTCTTATGGGTGCAATTAATAAAGCAAAACCTGCTAGCTTAAAGGGTCAGTACATTAAGAGCGCAACTCTTACATCTACAATGGGACCTGGCGTTAAGTTAAACGTGGTTAAGATTACACAGTAAGATAGTTAAACAGTTACAGTAAAGCAATTTACAAGACCTATCAAACGCCAAGCAAAAGTTTTGCGGAAAGTAATTGACATCCGTAATATAGTTTGATATAATTGCAATGCATATTGCCGAAGACAGTAGGTGCCGCAAGGCGTAAACGTAGAACCTACCGAGGGAATTTTCGAGATTTATCTTGAATTTTGACTTGTACCCTTCTGTCGACAGGCAGGAGGGTTTCTTTGATTAATAAATCAAATACCTCATGTCTTTTATGCGAAAATCTAAAAGGAGGTAAATGAATCGTGGCAAAGGTAGAACTTAAACAGCCAATCGTAGATGAGATTTCCGGTGTTATCAATGGTGCACAGTCAGTAGTAGTCGTTGATTACTTAGGACTCACAGTAGCAGAGGATACTCAGTTACGTAAACAGTTAAGAGAAGCCGGTGTAACTTACAAGGTATACAAGAATACTTTAGTAAACCGTGCAATCCAGGGAACAGAGTTCGAGGGATTAAAGGATGTCCTTGAAGGACCAAGCGCATTCGCTGTATCAGCAGAGGATGCAACAGCACCAGCCAGAATCTTAGCTAAGTTCGCTAAAACAGCTCCGGCTTTAGAGATTAAAGCAGGTGTAGTTGAGGGAACATTTTATGATGCTGAGGGTATGAAGGCAATCGCCGCTGTACCTAGCAGAGATGAGCTTCTTGGAAAATTACTTGGAAGCATTCAGTCACCTATCACAAATCTTGCTCGTGTACTCAATCAGATCGCAGAGCAGGGTGGCGCTGCAGATGTAGCCGTAGAGGCAGCACCAGCAGAGGAAGCTGCAGAGGAAGCTCCAGCAGCAGAATAATTCAAATATTATATTTGAACCTTATTATCATAATTAAATTTTTAAATGGAGGAAATTATAATGGCAAAGTTAACAACAGCAGAGTTTATTGATGCTATCAAAGAGTTAAGCGTTTTAGAGTTAAATGATTTAGTAAAAGCTTGTGAAGAAGAGTTCGGTGTTTCTGCAGCAGCAGGTGTTGTAGTTGCAGCAGCAGGAGCTGACGGAGCAGCAGCTGAGGAGAAGACAGAGTTCGACGTAGAGCTTACAGAAGTTGGACCAAACAAGGTTAAGGTTATCAAGGTTGTTCGTGAGATCACAGGTCTTGGACTTAAAGAGGCTAAGGACGCTGTTGATGGCGCACCAAAGGTTATCAAAGAGCAGCTTGACAAGGCTTCAGCAGAGGATGCTAAGGCTAAACTTGAGGCAGAGGGCGCTAAGGTTACACTTAAGTAGTCTGATAGGTTACGATCTAATTAAAAATATAAAAAGAGTCGAGGACAAATTTTATTTGCACCTTGGCTCTTTTTGTTTTTATTGGGCAAATACTTTGGATATTTTACAAAAAATAAAAAAACACTTGCATTCGTGTCGGATTTGTTGTATAGTATACGTTGCACTATTGTGGTGCAGTGGCATTTTTATGCAATTTTTTAAATGATGCAAATTTGTCAATAGGTAAATTACACTAAAATGCATTCGCAAATATGTGCACAAGAGAAAAACCACAAGATATAGTAACTGGGGTGGTTTTTGAATCATTATCTAGATACTTGCTAGATTAAAATAAAAACGAGAGGTGAAACGTCAATGGAGAAAAACAGAATACGTCCGGTCACATCCGGAAAAAGCATGCGTATGAGTTACTCAAGACAAAAAGAGGTTCTGCAGATGCCAAATCTGATTGAGGTCCAGAAGGATTCTTATCAGTGGTTCTTAGACGAAGGTCTCAAGGAAGCTTTTGCGGATATCTCTCCAATCACAGATTACAGCGGAAAGCTTAGTCTTGATTTTGTAGATTTTACATTATGCGAAGATGATGTAAAGTATACAATTCCTGAGTGCAAGGAAAGAGATGCAACATACGCAGCTCCTTTAAAGGTTAAAGTCAGACTTCACAACAAAGAGACAGATGAGATTAATGAGCATGAAATTTTCATGGGTGATCTGCCTTTAATGACAGAGACCGGTACATTCGTAATCAACGGTGCAGAGCGAGTTATTGTCAGTCAGTTAGTTCGTTCTCCTGGTATTTATTACGGAATTGCTCATGATAAGCTCGGAAAGACCCTGTATTCTTGTACTGTTATTCCAAACCGTGGTGCATGGCTTGAGTATGAGACAGACTCTAACGACGTTTTTTATGTAAGAGTAGACAGAACACGTAAGGTACCTATCACAGTACTTTTACGTGCACTTGGAGTAGGTACAAACCAGGCTATTCTCGATATGTTCGGAGATGAGCCAAAGATCCAGGCATCATTCAGCAAGGACCCTGCAATCACAGAGCGTGAGCCACAGGGAAGCTATGAGGCTGGTTTATTAGAGTTATATAAGAAGATTCGTCCGGGCGAGCCACTTTCAGTTGAGAGTGCAGAGAGCCTTATCACAGCAATGTTCTTCGATCCTAGAAGATATGACCTTGCCAAGGTAGGACGTTATAAGTTCAATAAGAAGCTTGCTTTAAAGAATCGTATCAGTGGACAGGTTTTAGCTGAGGACGTAGTGGATCCTTCTACAGGTGAGGTTATCGCAGAGGCAGGTACTGTTGTTGACCGTGCGCTTGCTACACAGATCCAGAACGCTGCCGTTCCTGCTTTATGGATTCAGACAGAGACAAGAAATGTCAAGATTCTTTCTTCTATGATGGTTGACATCAGAAGCTGGATTCCTGAGCTTGAGGATCCTAAGTCTATCGGTGTTACTGAGCTTGTTTACTATCCGGTACTCGCTCAGATTCTCGAGGAGTATGATTCCCTTGAGGACAGAATCGAGGCTATAAAGAGAGATATATCTGACCTTATTCCAAAGCATATTACTAAAGAGGATATCTTCGCAACTATCAACTACAATATGCACTTAGAGTGGGGCGCAGGAACAGATGACGATATCGATCATCTTGGAAACAGACGTATCCGTGCGGTTGGAGAGCTGTTACAGAACCAGTACCGTATCGGTCTCTCAAGACTGGAGCGTGTTGTTCGTGAAAGAATGACTACACAGGACTTAGAGGGAATTTCACCTCAGTCACTTATCAATATAAAGCCTGTAACTGCCGCTGTTAAAGAATTCTTCGGTTCTTCACAGCTTTCACAGTTCATGGATCAGAATAACCCTCTTGGAGAGCTTACTCCCAAGAGACGTTTATCAGCACTTGGACCTGGTGGTCTTTCAAGAGACCGTGCCGGATTCGAGGTTCGAGATGTACATTACACTCACTACGGCCGTATGTGTCCTGTAGAGACTCCTGAGGGACCAAACATCGGTCTTATCAACTCACTTGCATGCTATGCGAGAATCAATGAGTATGGCTTCGTAGAGGCTCCATACCGTAAGATTGACAAGACTGATCCTAAGAACCCGGTAGTCACAGAAGAGGTTGTATACATGACAGCCGATGAAGAGGATAACTACCACGTAGCACAGGCCAATGAGAAGCTTGATGCCGAAGGACATTTCGTACGTAACTCAGTATCAGGTCGTTACAGAGAGGAAACTCAGGAGTACGATAAGTCAGCATTTGATTATATGGATGTGTCTCCAAAGATGGTATTCTCAGTAGCTACAGCGCTGATTCCATTCTTGCAGAACGATGACCCTACACGTGCCCTCATGGGATCAAACATGCAGCGTCAGGCCGTTCCGCTTCTGACCACAGAGGCTCCTGTAGTTGGTACAGGTATTGAGACAAAGGCCGCAGTTGACTCAGGTGTCTGCGTAGTTGCAAAGGCAGACGGAGAGGTATTATCTTCAGAGTCAAACCGCATTATCATAAAAGAGACTGACGGAAACAAGAGAGAGTATATCCTTACAAAGTTCTCTCGTTCTAACCAGTCAAACTGCTACAACCAGAGACCTATCGTATTTAAGGGTGACAAGGTTAAGGCAGGCGATGTTATCGCAGACGGTCCTTCAACAAGTCAGGGAGAGCTTGCTCTTGGAAAGAACCCGCTTATCGGATTCATGACATGGGAAGGATACAACTACGAGGATGCCGTTCTTCTTTCAGAACGTCTCGTAGAGTATGATGTGTATACATCAGTTCATATCGAGGAATATGAGGTAGAGTCACGTGATACAAAGCTCGGACCTGAGGAGATTACACGTGATGTCCCTGGTGTCGGCGACGACGCACTCAAGGATCTTGATGAGAGAGGTATCATCCGTGTAGGTGAAGAGGTTCGTGCCGGTGATATCCTTGTAGGAAAGGTTACACCAAAGGGTGAGACAGAGCTTACAGCAGAGGAGAGACTTCTTCGTGCCATCTTTGGTGAGAAGGCAAGAGAGGTTCGTGATACATCACTTAAGGTACCTCATGGTGCTTACGGTATCATTGTTGATGCCAAGGTATTTACAAGAGAGAACGGCGATGAGCTTTCTCCGGGAGTAAACCAGTCAGTACGTATCTACATTGCACAGAAGAGAAAGATTTCTGTCGGTGATAAGATGGCCGGACGTCACGGTAACAAGGGTGTCGTTTCCCGTGTGCTTCCTGTTGAGGATATGCCATTCCTTCCAAACGGACGTCCACTGGATATCGTACTTAACCCACTCGGTGTTCCTTCACGAATGAACATCGGTCAGGTCCTTGAGATTCACCTGAGTCTCGCTGCAAAGGCACTTGGCTTCAATATCTCAACTCCTGTATTTGACGGAGCAAACGAGGTAGATATCGAGGATACACTTGAGCTTGCAAATGATTACGTAAATCTTCCGTTCGATAAGGAAGAACTTGAAAAGGATTTACAGGCTGAGCATCCATACTGGAGCGCAGATGCTGAAATCTTCTATGATAAATATGTTGATACACTCCGTGAGGATGTTATGGAATACCTTTCAACAAACAGAGCTCACAGAAGCTTATGGAAGGGCGTTCCGATTTCCAAGGATGGAAAGGTACAGCTTCGTGATGGTAGAACAGGTGAGTGCTTCGATGGAAAGACAACTATCGGACACATGCATTACCTTAAGCTGCATCACCTTGTTGATGATAAGATCCATGCACGTTCAACAGGTCCTTACTCATTAGTTACACAGCAGCCACTCGGCGGTAAGGCACAGTTCGGTGGACAGCGTTTCGGAGAGATGGAGGTTTGGGCTCTTGAGGCATATGGTGCTGCATATACACTCCAGGAGATCCTTACAATGAAGTCCGATGATGTTGTTGGCCGTGTCAAGACCTACGAGGCTATCATCAAGGGTGAGAATATCCCTGAGCCTGGTATTCCAGAGTCATTCAAGGTGCTTCTCAAAGAACTTCAGGCACTTGGTCTGGATGTCAAGGTACTTGATGAGAACAGAGAAGAGGTTGAGCTTATCGAGACAAGTGAGTACGGTAACACAGATATCAACTCAATTATCGGAAATGATAAGGACTATGCATTCGAGGACAGTGAGTCATTCGCAGAGCATGGTTTTTCAAAGAAAGAATTTGATGACAACGAAGAGCTTGTTGACATAGAAGAGGAAGAGTCTCCTGAGACAGCGGATGACGATATTTTTGCTGATGAAGTTCTTGATGACGAAGAATAATTAGAAGGGAGTGCCAAAATGCCAGAAACAAATAATATAGAAAATAATCAGGCAATGCAGTTTGATGCGATTCAGATTGGATTAGCATCTCCTGAAAAGATCAGAGAGTGGTCACATGGCGAGGTTAAAAAGCCTGAGACTATTAACTATAGAACATTAAAGCCTGAAAAAGACGGTCTTTTCTGCGAGAAGATTTTCGGACCAACGAAGGACTGGGAGTGTCATTGTGGTAAATACAAGAAGATACGTTATAAGGGTGTTGTCTGCGACCGATGTGGCGTAGAAATCACAAAGTCAAGCGTTCGTAGAGAGCGTATGGGACACATCGAGCTTGCTGCTCCTGTATCTCATATCTGGTATTTCAAGGGTATCCCATCACGTATGGGACTCATCCTTGACTTATCTCCACGTGTACTTGAGAGAGTACTGTACTTTGCTTCATATATTGTGCTTGACCCGGGCGAGACAAAGCTTGCATACAAGCAGATCCTCAACGAGTCAGAGTACCAGGAGGCATGCGATACTTATGGCCGCTCAGCATTCCGTGTAGGAATGGGTGCTGAGTCTATCCATGAGCTTTTAGCAGCAATCGATCTCGAGAAGGATTCGGCAGAGCTTAAAGCAGAGCTTGAGAATGCTACAGGCCAGAAGCGTGCACGTATCATCAAGAGACTTGAGGTTGTAGAGGCTTTCCGTGAGTCAGGAAACAAGCCTGAGTGGATGATTATGACAGTTATTCCTGTTATTCCACCGGATCTTCGTCCAATGGTTCAGCTCGATGGAGGACGTTTTGCAACAAGTGATCTTAACGACCTTTACAGAAGAATCATCAACCGTAACAACCGTCTTAGAAGACTTCTTGATCTTGGAGCGCCGGATATCATCGTTCGTAACGAGAAACGTATGCTTCAGGAGGCTGTCGATGCGCTTATCGACAATGGCCGTCGTGGCCGTCCTGTTACCGGTCCTGGAAACAGAGCTCTTAAGTCTCTTTCAGACATGCTCAAGGGAAAGGGAGGACGTTTCCGTCAGAACCTTCTCGGAAAGCGAGTTGACTACTCAGGACGTTCAGTTATCTGTGTAGAGCCAAAGCTTAAGATTTATCAGTGTGGTCTTCCAAAGGAGATGGCTATTGAGCTTTTCAAACCATTCGTTATGAAGGAGCTTGCCGCTAACGGAACCGCACACAATATAAAGAGTGCAAAGAAGATGGTTGAGAGACTTCAGCCGGAGGTATGGGATGTCCTTGAGGACGTCATCAAAGAGCATCCGGTTATGCTTAACCGAGCTCCTACACTCCACAGACTTGGAATCCAGGCCTTCGAGCCAATCCTTGTAGAGGGTAAGGCAATCAAGCTTCATCCACTCGTATGTACAGCGTTCAACGCCGACTTCGATGGAGACCAGATGGCTGTACATCTTCCACTGACTGCTGAGGCACAGGCTGAGTGCAGATTCATGCTTCTGTCACCTAACAACCTGCTTAAGCCTTCTGATGGTGGACTTGTAGCCGTTCCTTCACAGGATATGATCCTTGGAGTTTACTACCTCACAATGAGAAAGCTCGCTGATTACAAGGATGATCCAAAGATGGTTGCACAGGTGTCATCAGACACTGTATACAATGATATTGAGGAGCTTAGAAAGCTCACAACTCCTGATGAAAATACAGGAAAGGCTGAGCTTGGCTTATATGACCTCATCTGGTTTGAGGATGTCACAGACGGAAACCGTCGTGTGCTTTGCAGACCGATAGATCTTCTCGGCCGTTACTATGGAAGTGTTAATCTTGCAATGCTCGCTTACGAGAACAAGGAGATTACTCTTCACCAGAATATCTTTGTACACCGTACAGTAAAGCTTCCTGACGGAACAGAGGTTTCAGGTTTTACAGAGACAACAGTAGGACTTTTGATATTCAATGAGAACATTCCACAGGATCTTGGTTTTATAGACAGATCAAAGGCTGAGAATGCACTCAAGTTTGAGGTTGAGTTCCACGTTGGTAAGAAACAGATCAAGCAGATCCTTGAGAAGGTTATCAACACACACGGAGCTACAACAACAGCAGAGGTTCTTGACAATGTCAAGGCTATGGGATACAAGTATTCAACCCAGGCTGCCATGACAGTTTCAATTTCAGATATGACAGTGCCACCACAGAAGCCACAGATGATCGCTGATGCACAGGACACTGTAGATAAGATTACAAGACAGTACAAGCGTGGACTTATCACTGATGAGGAGCGTTACAAAGAGGTTATCGAGACATGGAAGGATACAGATGATGCCCTTACAAAGGCACTTCTTACAGGTCTTGATAAGTACAACAACATCTTCATGATGGCAGATTCCGGAGCCCGTGGATCTGATAAGCAGATCAAACAGCTTGCAGGTATGCGAGGACTCATGGCTGATACAACAGGTCGTACAATCGAGCTTCCTATCAAGTCATGTTTCCGTGAGGGTCTTGACGTACTTGAGTACTTCATGTCAGCACATGGAGCTCGTAAGGGACTTTCAGATACAGCGCTTCGTACAGCCGATTCAGGATACCTTACAAGACGTCTTGTAGATGTTTCACAGCATATGATCGTTCGTGAGTCAGACTGCTGTGCAGGCACAGGACGTGAGATTCCGGGAATGGTTGTAAAGGCATTCATGGAGGGTCGAGAGGAAATCGAGAGCCTTCAGGAGAGAATTACAGGTCGTTTCTCTTGCAACACAATCTGCGATAAGGATGGCAATGTAATCGTTAAGGCCAACCATATGATTACACCAAAGCGTGCAGCAAAGGTTATGGCAGAGGGTGTTGACGAGAACGGTAATCCAATCACACAGGTTAAGATCCGTACAGTGCTTACCTGCCGTTCACACATGGGAGTATGTGCTAAGTGTTACGGTTCAAACCTTGCAACCGGTCAGGCAGTACAGGTTGGTGAAGCAATCGGTATCATCGCAGCACAGTCAATCGGTGAGCCTGGTACACAGCTTACCATGAGAACCTTCCATACAGGTGGTGTTGCCGGTGGAGATATCACACAGGGTCTTCCTCGAGTAGAGGAGATTTTCGAGGCACGTAAGCCTAAGGGACTCGCTATTATCACAGAGTTCGGCGGAACTGCCACAATCAAGGATACAAAGAAGAAGCGTGAGGTTATCGTTACAAACAACGAGACAGGCGAGACAAAGGCTTACCTCATTCCTTACGGCTCACGTATCAAGGTTGTAGACGGACAGGAGCTTGAGGCCGGCGACGAGCTTACAGAGGGTTCTGTAAATCCACACGATATCCTCAAGATTAAGGGCGTTCGTGCGGTTCAGGATTACATGCTCCGTGAGGTACAGCGTGTTTACCGTTTACAGGGTGTTGAGATTAACGATAAGCATGTCGAGGTTATAGTTCGTCAGTGCTTACAGAAGATACGCGTAGAGGAGCCGGGAGATTCAGATTTACTTCCGGGCAGCATGGTTGATGCCCTTGACTTCTTAGAGCTCAACGAGAAGCTTGAGGAAGAGGGCAAGGAGCTTGCAGTTGGCTCACAGGTATTACTTGGAATCACAAAGGCATCTCTTGCAACCAACTCATTCCTGTCAGCAGCTTCATTCCAGGAGACCACAAAGGTTCTTACTGAGGCAGCAATTAAGGGCAAGGTTGATCCACTTATCGGTATGAAGGAGAACGTAATCATCGGTAAGCTCATCCCGGCAGGAACAGGTATGAAGATTTATCGTAACATCAAGCTTGACAGCGATGTAAACGATGACGATACACTTGATTTCGATGATGATGATTTTGCGGATTTCGCAGAGGAAGAGGCAGTCGGAGTCAATGATACAGAAGCTGAATCAGTTGATGAAGAATAATTACTGATGTTTGTACTTAAGCTATAGAAGCTTTTACAAACCAAAATAAAGAAGTCCGGGAAACCGGACTTCTTTATTGTATTATATTGAAAACGTAAAGTATTATATTGAAAACAAAATTGGTCTTGACAAAACAGACAAGGATTTGTATAATATTTTAGCGTGCATAAGATTGCACTGCTTAAAATAAAACAGGAGGTGAAAATAATGCCAACATTTAACCAGTTAGTAAGAAAAGGACGTCAGACATCTGTAAAGAAGTCTACAGCACCAGCTCTTCAGAGAAGCTTTAACTCTCTCCAGAAGAAGCCAATCAACACTTCTTCTCCACAGAAGCGTGGTGTATGTACAGCTGTTAAGACAGCTACTCCTAAGAAGCCTAACTCAGCTCTTAGAAAGATCGCCAGAGTTCGTCTTTCAAACGGAATCGAAGTAACTTCATACATTCCTGGTGAGGGACACAACTTACAGGAGCATAGCGTTGTTCTGATTCGTGGTGGCCGTGTTAAGGATTTACCAGGTACACGTTACCATATCATCCGTGGTACATTAGATACTGCAGGTGTTGCAAACAGAAAACAGGCCCGCTCTAAGTACGGCGCAAAGAGACCAAAAGCTGCTAAATAATTTAGCAACATTGTGTATCACAAACAGAACTAAAGTAGGTTAGTGTTGGGATTAGACCTGCAGATGCAGGATTTCACTTTATGAATACAATTCCGCACGAACACATTAGAGAGACACATGTGAGTACCGATGAATTAATCCACAAATATCATGATTAAGGAGGGAAGTAACGTGCCACGTAAAGGACATACTCAGAAAAGAGACGTATTAGCAGATCCAATGTACAACAGCAAAGTAGTTACAAAGCTTGTTAACAGCATTATGTTAGACGGTAAGAAAGGCGTAGCTCAGAAGATTGTATACGGAGCATTTGCTACAGTAGAAGAGAAGACAGGAAGACCAGCTCTTGAAGTATTCGAAGAGGCTATGAACAATGTAATGCCAGCTCTCGAAGTAAAAGCAAGACGTATCGGTGGTGCCACATATCAGGTACCAATCGAGGTTCGCCCTGATCGTCGTCAGGCTTTAGGCCTTCGTTGGTTAACAGCATTCTCACGTGCCAGAGGAGAGAAAACTCAGGCTGAGAGATTAGCTAACGAGATCATGGATGCAGCTAACAACACAGGCGCATCTGTTAAGAGAAAAGAAGATATGCACAAGATGGCAGAGGCAAACAAGGCATTCGCACATTACAGATTCTAGTTTCTGTAAGAAGCTTACAGCTTTGCTTTTGATTCATGCAACGGACCGGATTTGCAACAGAGTCCGGTTGTGCATAGGACACTAAATATAGGAGGAAAAAACCTTGGCTGGAAGAGAATATCCACTTGAGAGAACCAGAAATATTGGAATCATGGCTCATATCGATGCTGGTAAAACAACACTGACAGAGCGTATTCTTTATTATACTGGTATTAACTATAAAATCGGTGATACTCATGAAGGTACTGCTACCATGGACTGGATGGAGCAGGAGCAGGAAAGAGGTATTACAATTACTTCTGCCGCTACAACATGTCATTGGACACTTGAAGAGTTCACTAAACCAAAGCCAGGAGCACTTGAGCATCGTATCAATATCATCGATACACCGGGCCACGTTGACTTCACAGTAGAAGTTGAGCGTTCACTCCGTGTACTTGATGGCGCAGTTGGTGTGTTCTGTGCAAAGGGTGGTGTTGAGCCTCAGTCAGAGAACGTTTGGCGTCAGGCGGACACATACAATGTACCTCGTATGGCATTCATCAATAAGATGGATATCTTAGGTGCAAACTTCTACGGAGCTGTTGACCAGATCCGTACAAGATTAGGAAAAAATGCTATCGTACTTCAGTTACCAATCGGTAAAGAGGACGATTTCAAAGGAATTATCGACCTTTTCGAGATGAAGGCATATATCTACAATGATGAGAAGGGTGACGATATCACAGTTACTGATGATCTTGGAGATATGGCTGATCAGGCTGCAGAGTACCGTACAGAGCTTATTGAGAAAATCTGTGAGTTAGATGACGATCTCATGATGCAGTATCTTGAGGGTGAGGAGCCATCTGTAGAGGATATGAAGAGGGTTCTTCGTAAAGCAACATGTGAGTGTACAGCAGTACCTGTATGTTGTGGTTCTGCATACCGTAACAAGGGTGTACAGAAGTTACTTGACGCTATTGTTGAGTACATGCCGGCTCCTACAGATATCCCTTCAATCAAGGGAACAGATCTTGAGGGAAATGAGATTGAGAGACATTCATCAGATGAGGAGCCATTCTCAGCACTTGCATTCAAGATCATGGCAGATCCATTCGTAGGAAAGCTTGCATTCTTCCGTGTTTACTCAGGAAAATGTAAGGCAGGTTCTTATGTATTAAATGCAACAAAGGATAAGAAAGAGCGTATCGGACGTATTCTTCAGATGCATGCAAATAAGAGACAGGAATTGGATGAGGTTTACTCAGGGGATATCGCTGCTGCTGTTGGATTTAAATTCACAACAACAGGTGATACAATCTGTGATGAGCAGCATCCGGTTATCCTTGAGTCTATGGAGTTCCCAGAGCCAGTTATCGAGCTCGCTATCGAGCCAAAGACAAAAGCTGGACAGGGTAAGTTAGGTGAGGCTCTTGCAAAGCTTGCAGAGGAGGATCCTACATTCCGTGCTCATACTGATCAGGAAACAGGTCAGACAATCATCGCTGGTATGGGTGAGCTTCACCTTGAGATCATCGTTGACCGTCTTCTCCGTGAGTTCAAGGTTGAGGCAAACGTTGGTGCACCTCAGGTTGCTTACAAGGAGACATTTACAAAGGCTGTTGATCAGGAATACAAATATGCTAAGCAGTCAGGTGGACGTGGACAGTACGGACACTGTAAGGTTCGCTTCGAGCCAATGGATGCCAATGGAGAAGAGCTTTTCAAGTTCGATTCAGAGGTTGTCGGTGGTGCTATTCCAAAGGAGTACATCCCATCAATCGGCGAAGGTATCGAGGAGGCTACAAAGGCCGGCTCTCTTGGTGGATTCCCAGTAGTTGGTATCCATGCAACAGTATATGATGGATCTTACCATGAGGTCGATTCATCAGAGATGGCATTCCACATTGCCGGATCTATGTGTTTCAAAGAGGCTATGGCAAAGGCCGCACCTGTATTACTTGAGCCTATCATGAAGGTAGAGGTTACAATGCCTGAGGAGTACATGGGAGACGTTATCGGTGATGTTAACTCTCGTCGTGGACGTATCGAGGGTATGGACGATCTCGGCGGTGGAAAGATTGTACATGCATATGTACCTCTTGCAGAGATGTTCGGTTACTCTACAGATCTTCGTTCTAAGACACAGGGACGTGGAAACTACTCAATGTTCTTCGATAGATATGAGCCGGTTCCAAAGAATGTGCAGGACAAGGTTCTTGCTAACCACGCAAAATAATTGCAAATTAGCAAACAATTTATAGTACCAATGATGAAATATATACTATATATGGTATAAAAATCAAAAATAAAGGCATTTCCCCTTGAAAAAGGGGGATTTGCCATAAAATTTACTTGAAAAAACTTTGATTATTTCGTATAATCAAAGCAGTCGGTAGATTATAAAAATAGCCCATGGGGCATAAAAGTTTAAGGAGGACGTTTCAAAATGGCAAAGGCTAAATTTGAAAGAACAAAACCACATTGTAATATTGGTACCATCGGTCACGTAGATCATGGTAAAACAACTTTAACAGCAGCTATTACAGCAGTATTAGCAGCTCGTGTTGCTGGTAACACAGCTACAGATTTCGCTAACATTGATAAGGCTCCAGAGGAGAGAGAGCGTGGAATCACAATTTCTACAGCTCACGTTGAGTATGAGACAGAGAAGAGACATTACGCACACGTTGACTGTCCTGGACATGCTGACTACGTAAAGAACATGATCACTGGTGCAGCTCAGATGGATGGTGCTATCCTCGTTGTTGCTGCTACTGATGGTGTTATGGCTCAGACAAAGGAGCATATCCTTCTTTCTCGTCAGGTAGGTGTTCCTTACATCATCGTATTCCTTAACAAGTGTGATATGGTTGACGACCCAGAGCTTATCGAGCTCGTAGAGATGGAAGTTACAGAGCAGCTTGAGGAGTACGGATTCAATGATTGCCCAATCATCCAGGGATCAGCTCTTAAGGCTCTTGAGGATCCAAACGGACCTTGGGGAGACAAGATCATGGAGCTTATGGATACTGTTGATTCTTACATCCCAGATCCACAGCGTGATACAGATAAGCCATTCCTTATGCCAGTAGAGGACGTATTCACAATCACAGGTCGTGGTACTGTTGCAACTGGTAGAGTAGAGCGTGGTACACTTCACCTCAACGACGAGTTAGAGATCCTTGGTGTTAAAGAGGACGTTCAGAAGACTGTTGTTACTGGAATCGAGATGTTCCGTAAGCAGTTAGACGAGGCTCAGGCTGGTGATAACATCGGAGCACTTCTTCGTGGTGTTAACCGTGACCAGATCGTTCGTGGACAGGTTCTTGCTAAGCCTGGTACAGTAACATGTCACCGTAAGTTCACAGCTCAGGTTTACGTTCTTACAAAGGACGAGGGTGGACGTCATACTCCATTCTTCAACAACTATCGTCCACAGTTCTACTTCAGAACAACAGACGTAACAGGTGTTTGCGAGCTTCCAGCAGGAACAGAGATGTGCATGCCTGGTGATAACGTAGAGATGACAATCGAGCTCATCCATCCAGTAGCTATGGAGCAGGGTCTTACATTCGCTATCCGTGAAGGTGGACGTACAGTAGGATCTGGACGTGTTGCTACAGTTATCGAGTAATTAATAGAATTACAGTAAATTCAAGGCTTCCAAGGTTTTCCTTGGGAGCCTTTTTATAAACTCAAAAATGTGATATAATTTAAATGGCTCTAATTTGGCTCTAAAAATTATATGGAGGAGATATATGTCATTAATCAATAGTTATGCTTTATGGAATAATAAAGGTGGAGTAGGTAAAAGTACAATTTCTTTTCATTTGTCTATGAGATATGCAGAGACACATCCGGACGCTAAGGTTCTTGTTATTGATTTGTGTCCACAAGCAAATTCCAGTATGATGCTTTTGGGAGGAGGAGCTTTAGGAGATGAGAGGGTAGTTGAACTGTGTAGTAGGGAGATTCCAAAGTCTGTTGTTGGATATGTAAGTACTGTAATTACAAATGGACGTGGTGCAAATTTGCCAAATCCGTATGATTTTTTAATTCATGTAAGTGATTATAACAAAGGGGCACCTGATAACTTATATTTATTATGTGGTGATGGAAATATGGAACCGATGGCACCTGCAATTAATGAAGCAGCATCGGCAAAAGCATTAACTCCGAATGCACAGCCTTGGAAGTGGATAATAGAAATATTTAAGAATTTTATTTTAAATATTGCAGATTCACAAGATGATTGGATGTTTTTTGTTGATACGAATCCAAGTTTTAGCATATATACACAGATGGCAATTGCTGCGGTAGAGAGATTATTGACACCAATTAATGCGGATGATTCATCAAAGACAGCAGCATCAGCTATGATAGCCCTTTTACATGGTACAAATCCACCACATCCGATATATGGTTCATGGACATTTGCTGAGGTTGCAAAGCAGCGAAATGTAAAGATTCCGCAAATTCATTTATTAATAGGGAATAGATTAACACAGTTTGAAGGACCAGCAGCTGCGTTTGCTGCTTTGTCTGATGCTACAGCAACTGCATTATATGATATTTATCAAAAAAATCCGAGTTATTTTGTTAGTGCTGCAGAACCTATATCAACAAAAGAACAGTTTAAAAATTATTATTCTGTTCCGTTGAGAGATTTTAATACAGTTGGAGTGGTGTGTGCACATTTGGGTCGCTTGATGTCATCTATGAAACAAGGATATTACCCAGTATATGGTGTAAATGTAAAAGTTAATATGGAAAAGATTCAAGAATGCTTAAAAGCAATTGATATGATTATAGATAAATTATAGGGAAAAAATAGGGAGTCCACTCGTGACTCCCTTTACTTGATTACAATAATTTCTTGGCACACGTCCAGAGAAAATTGTAATAATATTTTATGTGAAAGAAAAAATATTATGTATAGATAGAATAAAGGAGAACTCACTCGTAGTTCTCCATTTGAAATACTATATTAGTGTCCCACTCGTGAACACCTCTCTTGTATCTTTATATTAGCACGAAAATCCGAAATTGTCTACTTTTCCTTTCGATTTTCTTCTAAAAATTTTTCTAAACTTTGTATACCTGAAAAATCATAAGTATTCAACATTTTTTCAAAATCATCAATGTACTGTTGCTTTGTAGCTAAATCGGCTTGTAGAGAAGAACGATTACTTTTCAATTTTTCGATATACTGTAATTTATCATTATACATATTTTGTAAAGTTTGATAATAGTGGTTTGTATCTAATGAAATGAAAATAGCTTTATCTACGGCACGCATTTCATCAGCGGTCAGGTCTGTAATGTAATCGCCAAGCCTTGCTTTGCTTACACAGGTTATATTTCCGAGCAGTACATTTCCATCGAGTATCAATTTACCGGAAGAATCTTTTTTCTCTGCAATAGGAACAACAATTGGAAGTGCAGAGGTTGTGTGTGTTATAGGAGCAACTACTGTATTTGGCGATGTTCTATTAGCGGAGTTGTACTGGAGAATAACACAAGGACGTTCTTTACATTCTTCACTTCCAACACCAATTCCTAAGTTACAACGATATACCTGACCTCTATATATAATTCGATTTTTGGCTGCTGGTGCGATTGCATTTAAATATAATTTGTTCTTAAACCATTCAAGATATTGTTGTGTTTTTGTAAGATCAATATTCATTCAAATCTCCTTTATGATGTTGTGAATATATAATGATTTTTAAACAAGTGTATGATAATCATAGATATTCATCAATCGGTACATTAAATAGTTTTAATGTATCTTCCAACCATATATCGTATTCTTCTTTGTCTATTTTACCAGAAGCTAATTCTTGATTTGTTTTGTTCCAGTCTGGAATAAAAGTCGCAATTTGTGCATTTGGTATATCCAAGGTCAAATGGGCTGTTAGCTGATTGTCTTGTTGTGAATAGGTCGTATTGCCTTTTATTTGTAACCCTCTACGGTCTAAGTCTATGAGGATTGCTAGAAAATCAGCAAAAGTTTTTACTGAAAATGATCTATTGGAAACGATTTTTAAATCTAATAAATCATTTAAAGTAATTCCTAATATATCACAGAATTTCAAAATTGTTTCTACAGGTGGTTCGCTATAGCCATTTTCATAATTTGAATATGAGGAATTACTCAGAGAAAGTTTTGCGGACATTTCACGCTGGTTAATGCCTGCATTTGTGCGAGCTTGTTTCATTCGTTTACCTATTTCAAAATATTCACCTAATCTCATGTTACAATCTCCTTTCTATGATAATGTAACACATCAAGATACAAAAATCAATGTAAATATTACAAGAAAACTAATAAAACACATTGACAAACCAAAAACAATGTAATATATTATGGTTACAAGAAAACTTGTAAAAATACACGAAAAAAGAAAGGAAGATTGAATGAAAAAAGAGAACTATTTATTAACAGCCGCAGAGGTAGCAGAAACATTAGGCATTTCCAAAGGTCATGCTTATAAGCTCATCAGAGAATTGAATGAAGAATTGCAGAGCAAAGGTTATTTGGTGGTTGCCGGAAAAGTACCAAAGGCATTTTGGGAAACAAAATTTTATGGTTACAATCAGACAAATCAGACTGCGTGAAAGGGGGATATGTAATGTCGGCTTCGAGAGATGAAAAGACTGGAAAATGGACAGTACAGTGCTATTACGAAAATTGGAAAGGGGAGAAAAAGCACAAGAAGAAACGAGGGTTTGCAACAAAAAAAGAAGCATTGGAATGGGAAAGAGAGTTTCTAAAAAGTACCTCGGCAAACATGGAAATGATGTTAGGAGCATTTGTTGATGTGTATTTTCAGGATAAGGCAGGGGAATTAAAGGAACGCACGATTAAAAATAAGCAGTATATGATAGAAGCTCATGTTTTACCATATTTCGCTAATAAGCGTATGAATGAGATTACACCCTCTGATATTATCCAATGGCAAAATGAAATGAGGGCAAAAGGGTATTCACAGACCTATTTACGAATGGTGCAAAATCAGATAACCGCATTGTTTACTCACGCGTGTAATATTTACAATCTTGGTAACAATCCCTGCAAAAAGGTTAAGAAAATGGGTAAGGCAGATGCGGATAAGCTGAATTTTTGGACGAAAGCGGAGTATGACAGTTTTATAAGAGGTATAGACAAGGAGAGCCGATATTTTGTGATTTTTGAAATACTCTTTTGGACTGGCTGTAGAGAGGGAGAAATGCTTGCCCTCACAAAAAGCGATATTGACTTTGAAAATAATCAAATTAGTATTACGAAAACTTATTACAGAACGGAACGTAGGGATATTATTACAACACCAAAAACAGAGCAATCGATTCGAGTGATTGATATTCCAGAATTTCTGAAAAAAGAGATAGAAGCGTATGTGAACCGTTGTTATGGCTTGCCGGATAATGAAAGACTGTTTCCGATTGTAGCAGAAGCGGTACAGCACAAGCTGAAGCGTGAATGTGCAAAATCGGGAGTAAAGCAGATTAGAGTGCATGATTTACGCCATAGTCATGTGGCTTATCTCATCAATCAAGGCGTACAGCCATTGATAATCAAAGAAAGGTTAGGGCATAGGGATATAAAAATCACGCTGAATACTTACGGACATTTATATCCGAATCAGCAAAAGAAAGTGGCAGATATGCTGAATGCTACAAGAAATGAAAATGCCCCTGCCGATTGACAAGGACATTTCAGTACAAGGCAGAGCCTATGTAACTATATCTCGCAAATATAGTATAGCAAAGGCTCTGCTGAAACTCAATTAAAACTTTTAGCGGAGGACACAAATGGAAGAAAAAAGAGAGAAAAATTACCGATTGATTAATATGGAAGATGTGCAGGCAAGAGAAGTAAGCTGGCTGTGGTATCCCTATATTCCGTATGGAAAGCTGACGATAGTGCAGGGTGATCCGGGGGAGGGGAAAACCACATTCATTCTGCACCTTGCAGCACTTCTCACAAAAGGAGAACCACTTCCAAATGAAGAAGTGGACGTACAGCGAGAGCCGGTCAATGTAATTTATCAAAATGCAGAGGACAGCTTGGAAGATACCATAAAACCACGATTGTTAGAAGCAGGAGCAGACTGTAACCGGGTACTTGTTATTGATGAAAGCGTTGACTGTCTTAGCATGACAGATGAAAGACTTGTCCGGGCAATTAGGGAAACTGGGGCAAAAATGGTGGTTTTAGACCCGATACAAGCCTATTTGGGAGCAGATGTGGATATGCACCGGGCAAATGAAATTAGACCGGTTTTAAAGCAGTTGGGAAATATCGCAGAGGAATATGGCTGTGCGATTATCCTTATTGGTCACATGAACAAAGCAAGCAGCAGTAAGTCCACTTATCGGGGACTTGGTTCAATAGATTTTCAGGCTACGGCACGAAGTGTGCTGGTGGTCGGCAGGATAAAAGATGATACCACTTTGCGAGTGATAGCTCATGATAAGAGTAGTCTTGCACCGGAGGGGACTTCCATAGCATTTCGTATGGATAAAGAAAAAGGCTTTACTTGGGAGGGAGTATATGACATTACAGTAGAGGAACTTCTTTCCGGGGAGAGCAGAGGACAGAAAACGAAGGATGCTAAATCGTTTCTTGCGGAAATCTTGGCAGAGGGGCAGATGTCCTGTAACGAGATTACAGAAGCGGCAAGGGAACGAGGTATTAAAAAGAAAACGCTTTGGAATGCGAAAAAGGAAATGAGTATTGACAGCGTAAAAGTAGGAAGTCAATGGTACTGGACTTTATAGCAGAGGAAGATAGCAAGATTCCCTTTTCTAAAGATAGGGTAATCTTGCCACCTTGAAAAGATTGCATGGGGGATAAAAAACGGCTGGAACAGCCGCAATAGCTCCCGGCAGGGCGCAAAACCTGCTTGCAGGTCTGCATTTTTGTTGGCGTAGCTGACAAAAGTGCTTTTGCGTTACTTTTGACAAAAGTAACAAAACTTATGTGCCTGTTCGGCATTATTATGATAGATAAAAGAGGAGGAGTGTTTATTGGAGAGAACGATTAGCGGCATGATGGGAAAGGGGGCTATCAATCATAATACGAGAGCTTTTAATGCAAAAAATGTTGACCCGGAACGGAGCATTTACAATGTGCAGTTTTGCAATACCAGTATCAAAAAGGTATATCACGAATTATTTGATGAAGCATTGGAGCGGTATAATGCAAAGCAGAAACGAAGTGACCGGAAGATTGATAATTATTATGAAAAAATCAGACAGAGTAAGCAGGAGAAGCTGTTCCATGAGGTTATTTTGCAAATTGGCAATAAAGACGATATGAACTCAAAAAGCAAAGAGGGAGAGCTTGCAAAGGAAATTCTGATTGATTATATGCAGGATTTTCAGAAACGAAATCCGAATCTCTATGTGTTTTCGGCTCATCTGCACATGGATGAGGAAACACCGCATATTCACATTGATTTTGTTCCTTTTATCCGTAACAGTAAGCGTGGACTTGATACCAGAGTTTCCCTAAAGGGAGCATTGGCAGAGCAGGGCTTTAAGGGCGGTACAAGAGGGGCAACGGAATGGAATCAGTGGATGGAATCGGAAAAGCAGGAGCTTTCAAAGGTCATGGAGCGGTATGATGTGCAATGGAAACATTTGGGAACACACAACAAGCATTTGTCGGTACTTGATTTTGAGAAGCAGGAGCGACAGAAAGAGGTTGCACAGCTGGAACAGACACTTTCAGATAATAAAGTGGAATTAAACAATATCTTATATCAGCAGATTATGGCAGAGGAGAAAACAGAGCAGATACGCAAAGAGGGCGAAGTAATACGGCAGGAGGTGTCAGAGCTTTCAGCAGAAAGTGACTGGCTGAAAGAGCAGACAGAAATATTGTCGGAGGATAAGGAAAAACTGCTATCGGAAAATGAAAATTTGGAGAGCCAGCAGAAGAAATTACAGCGGGAAATCAATAAGATGGTGCAGTCTAAGGAAACTATGGAGCGGAATATTCACACTTATGATGAAGATGAGAAGTGGCAGTTACCGGAACCGGGTACGTTGATGAGCGCAAAGGCATACCGGGATAAAAAGGCTCTGCCGCTTGTGCAAAAGCTGAAAGAACTGGTAAAAAATCTGACACTCAAGTGTATACAGCTTACAGAGCAGGTCAAGAAGCTGACTGTTAAGGTGGACAGACAGCAGAATCAGATTAGCAGGCTGACAGACAAAGCTATGGAGCAGAATGATATGATTGAAAGATTGCAGGAAAAAGTATCGGATTTGGGGCATTTGGAGCGTTATTTCGGCAAGGAACGGGTACAGGCGATAGTGGAACAGTCAAAGACAATCGAGCAGGCTGAAAGAGCAGAGAAACGCCCGAAACGAGCCTATGATATGGGCAGATAGGAAAGGATGGGATTGCTGGAATGACAGATATGGAGAAGAAAGTTATGGTGCGGTTATGTGCCAAAATTCTGACGGAAACAGACCTTTACGATACCGATAAAGAGGTACAAAATCTGATAGACTGGGTGCTGGTGTCGGAGCAGATGAAAGAGAACAATAATGTAATCCGTAATCTGACCGGAGAATATAAGCAGATAGAGCCGGATTGCCGGGCGAGAGTAAAGGAGAAGCTGGAGCGTATGAAAGAGCTTTGCAAAGAGCGTAACAGCCTGTATGAAAAACAGAATGATTTGAAAGGACAGAAATGGAAACTGGAGAAGGCGTTGGAACGATAGGAAAGAGGGGCATGGTGGTTGTCATGCCCTGTTTTTTATGGTAGTCGGGATGAGGGAAAAGTGCTACAATTAAAAGGAAAAAATTGTAGAGAAAATTAAAAATATAGGAGGAAACGTATTTGTGAATGGTTTTACAGATGCATTGGAACAAAGAAATCTGGAAGAGTTAAGAAAGTATCCTAAGGCAGATTTGCACAATCATTTTGTGCTTGGCGGAAATAGACGGTTCATATATCAGGAAACTCGAAAAAAAATTGAGCCATTAGCTAATCCTTTGTCATCAATGGATGAGATGAATCAATGGAGTCAAAAATATATTAGTCAAGACTTTAATAGCACTGCGATGAGAAAATTTTTGATCAGAGCAACATTTCAACAAGCCAGAGAGGATGGAGTAACTGTGCTTGAAATTGGTGAAGATGTGTGGGGCTTAAACGAATTTTTTAATAATGATATTGATGAGTTGGTTAATGCTTTTACAAGTGCTCAAAAAGAAATCGCTCCCGATATAGAATTAAGGCTTCAAATTGGATTATCAAGACATTGTTCGATCAGTTATTTAGAAGATTGTTTATCATATTTTTGGGGAAATAAGAATTTTTATTCTATTGATTTGTACGGTGATGAATTAGCACAACCTATCGAAAATTTTAAAGGAATTTATCGGCGTGCAAAAAAAGAAGGATTAAGGCTAAAAGCACACGTCGGAGAATGGGGGACTGCTAAAGACGTAAGAACAGCCGTAGAAGAATTAGAACTTGATGAGGTTCAGCATGGGATAGCGGCAGTCAGTGATGAATCAGTAATCCGTTTTTTGGCAGATAATAAAATTAGATTAAATATTACACCAACAAGTAATATTTTACTTGGAAGGGTAGCAGATATGTCTATGCATCCGATTGGAAAACTGTATCGTAGTGGTGTTGATGTTACTATAAATTCCGATGATGTATTAATATTTGATTCAGATGTATCCAAAGAATATCTACGGCTTTATGAGTCTCAGTGCTTAACAGCAGAAGAATTAGAAAACATAAGAAAAAATGGACTAAAACCTATAATTATATAGACAAATTGAAATTGCAGACTTCCTTATTGATCATATCTAAACATGGTGCTAGCACCATGTAATAAAGGTAATTAAGGAGAAAATCGGTATTTTTGGAGTGGCTCTATTTTGGCTCTAAAATTTTTTGTAATCACAAAAATAAAGAGAAAAAATGGAGAATGTGAATAAAAATATGCAGTAAAATCAACGAAAAACATTCCGATTTAATTTCCTAAAGCTCGTGAGGGTGGACGTACAGTAGGATCTGGACGTGTTGCTACAGTTATCGAGTAATACAATCTTAATATGGATTTGTTATCGTAAGATAACGTTGTGTCTAAACGTAAGATACCCGTAGAACTTCGGTTCTACGGGTTTTTCTGTATCTTAAAGAGAGAATGATTTGAAAAATTATAAGTAGAGAAATAGCGAAATATTTATCAGCAAGATAAAATACAGATAAATTTAAAATTGAAAAATAAGACCAGTGGTGCCAAAACGGTGCCCAAAAAGAAACTCCTGCGAATGTTTGCCATTCACAGGAGTGATTTTTTACCAACCTTTAATCTGCTTGATCTGTTCAGCACGTTTCGGATCTCGATGATATTGCAGTTTCAGACGGATTGTTTCTACAACTTCCTGTCTGGCTTCATCATCAAGCTGATAGAATGATGTAAGTAGATTATCTACATCAGGCATACTATTTTTGCCAAAAAGATACATCAACGGATACATAGAATTTTTTAAGTAAGTCTTTACACGACTTGCGTCTAAGGCTCCGTTCAAACCGTCTGGAAGTGTAGGATAAATCTCTTCTTCCTTAATTGTGTCAGAAAATGGACTGGCAGAACATATCTCATTCACATCAATTTGCAATTCGTTTGCAAGTCTTAAAGCAAAATCAAATCGAATATTGGAATCTTTTTGAATGATTGAATATAAGGTTGTAGCACTGATTCCAGTTGCTTTTGCAATTTTACGGACATTTATAAGTGGTTAAGAGATCTGATGTATGCGTAGAAAATGGAAAATATGTTACAAATAAAACGAGAATTTGAACTCGAAATTTGGGAAAAATAATGAAAATAACTTGACATTTGAAAATAAGAGATGTATTCTTAAGATAAATTCAATAAACGGGAGGTGGATAAAAATGTTTAATCTTGAAGAATTGAGCTTGGAGTTTGTAGAGATTTCTGAATTAAAAACCTCTAAGAACTTATTTGGACCAGTTATGTACGGAACAGGTGTGAGAATGTAGTTTGTAGAAAAGACTTGCTCTATGTAAAAAGAAATATAGAGTAGGTCTTTTTTATTTAAAAAGGATTATAGGAGAGAATATATGAATAAATTAACTACAGCTGTATGGGAAATAACAATGGGTTGTAATATGCGTTGTAAACATTGCGGTTCAAGTTGTGCAGAAGCGCTACCCGATGAGTTGAATACATCAGAAGCTCTTGAGGTGTGTGACCAATTAAAAGATTTGGGATTAAAAGTTATTACATTATCTGGAGGGGAACCTACGACACGTAGTGACTGGCATATTATTGCGAAAAGATTAGTAGATAATGGCATAATAACAAGTATTATTACAAATGGTTGGTTGATTGATGAAAACTTTATTCATAATGCGATAACATCAGGAATTAGAAGTGTCTGTTTAAGTATTGATGGTCTTGAAAAAACTCACGATTTTATACGGAGATCGGGATCATTCAATAAAAGTATTAAAGCATTGAAAGAATTAAGAAAAAATAATATTTCGACATCAGTAATAACTTCAATAAATAAAGAAAATATATGTGAATTGGAAGAACTATATCAATTATTAAGTGATTTGGGAGTTAATAGTTGGCAGTTACAGATTGCATTACCAATGGGGAATTTTGCAAAACGCCCAGAATGGCTTATAGAACCTCAAGATATTCTTTCTATTATTGATTTTGCATATAATAAAATTGGAGGTAAGTTGTTAATTGTTTTGGCAGATTGCATAGGTTATTATAGCAATAAAGATATAAAAGTAAATGAGAATTTTCTTAATGATAATTGGTCTTGGACAGGTTGTGGAGCAGGAAAGCATGTAATTGGTATTCTGCATAATGGAGATATTGTTGCTTGTACTTCTATTAGAGATAAAACATTAGTAGCGGGAAATATTCGTGAAAAATCTTTAAAGTCGATTTGGGAAAGTCCGGACTCTTTTAAGTGGAATAGAAATTTTGATAGTAGTAAGTTAAAAGGATTTTGCAGAGAATGTCGTTATACAGAACGATGCTTAGGAGGATGTAGTAATAGTCGTTATTGCATTAACGGCTCATTTGAAAGTGAAAATAGATACTGTGCATATAATGTTGAAATGAAAAAATGGAAAAAATATTTGGAATCACTTAATGATATATCAGAAATTGATAATGTTATAGAAAAAGCAGCGGCTTTAAAACATCAGGATCTTTATAAGATAGCTTGCGAAATTAAACAATCTAAATTATGATTAGAGAGGTAACAAATATGAATAAACATGAGTTATATCATAACCACAATTATGTTTATCTGCTGACTTCTAATATTATTAACCGCTGTGGTGATTCATTAGATACAATACTTTTTACATGGTTGGTATATTTACTTACAAATAGTGCAGGGTGGTCTGCGATTATTTTTGGTATTAATCAAGCTACTTCTGTAATTATTCAACCATTTATAGGTCCATTAGTCGAGAATATGAATAAAAAGAAAGTGTTAGTACTTTCAGATATAGCTCGAGTTCTGTTAGTTTTGTATATATTATATGTATATACACAAAACATGCTTTCACCATTAATATTGGTTTTTATGACAATATCCATTTCATTAATAGAAGCATTTCATATGCCAGCAGGGGTAGCAGTTATTCAGCATGTACTTCCTAATGAACATTATGATAAAGGTGTAAGTGTCAATGTGTCTTGTACCAAAATAGCAGTATTAGTTGGAACTGGCTTGTCAGGCATAGTGATTAGTTCATTTGGAATAGGTATTTCTTTAGCGATAGATGCTTTGATATTTTTAATATCAGCGTTGCTTATAGTAAAAATAGAATTTTCTGTTCAAGAAGAAAAGAAGACAAACCGAATAATTGGCAGAGAATATTTAATTTCGCTTAGAGATGGATTTAGTTATGTATTTGACCATAAGAAGCTATTAAAACTATGTTTTTTATGTATTCTAATTAATTCAGCAGTGGTTCCATTTGATGCACTGCTCGCCCCGATTGCAAGAGAAATGTTTAGTGGAGATGCCAAAATTGTTTCATTACTAAGTGTAAGCGTAACTATTGGTACTATTTTGGGATCATTGACTTTTGCAAAAATGAAAGAGGAGAAAAAAAATAATACACTTGTTACATTTTGTGGAATTGTTTTAGGTGTATACTATGTTTTTATTGCATTTGTTTCAAAATATATTGCAAATCCTATAACTCAAAAATTACTGTTGCTAATCGGTTCGATAATAATTGGTGCAGCATTGGGATTAATGATTACTTATGTACAAGTGAAATTTGTAAAAGAAGTTACTAAAGAATATATAGGACGTGTTTCTGCAATTCGATTTTCACTTACATACGCATGCGCGCCAGTGGTATCTTTTGTGATTAGTATTATATACAAAGTTACTGTTGTTGATACAAGTTCACTTTTTGTGGGATTTGGTATTGTAATAATAATTCTTTTTCTTTTGGCAAATAAGATTACGTTTTCTCCTTTGAAGAAAGGCGATAAAAGTTATTAGAAATTATTTATATGAAAAACTGGCTGCTTTTTGGCTATAAATTAAAGCTGATAGAGAAGAGTATAAACAGCAGAAGAGAAGCTTTTTGACTGAGGCTTCCGGTGCCAAAACGGTGCCAAGAAATCAGGCAAATAAAAATAAATAGTACAAATCAGTCGTTTTTCACTGTATTTTGGAGAGAAAACCATAAAAAATATGAGGTAAAATGATATTAAAGTATCGTGAGGGTGGACGTACAGTAGGTTCTGGACGTGTTGCTACAGTTATCGAGTAATATACGCGAAAGCATTGAATAAAGTGCCAATCAAGGCGATAAAAAAAGAGACTGCAAGCTTGCTTGCAAGTCTCTTTTTTTTCGCCCTGGAAGTGGGCATTTTACGAATGCCCGCGAACGAAGAAGTCGTGAGATTGGCGCATATACAAGAGATTTGTTATCAGAATATTAACTCAAGATATAGACCCTAGAGGCTTAGGCTTCGGTTTTTTTTCGTTTGAGTTGCATAAAAAGATAAGAATAGAGTTTTGTTATGTGATATGGTATACTTAGAAAAACGCAATGCAAACTTGGCTTTAGGGGAAAAAACAAATGGCTTCAAGAAGTTTTAGAGTATTTGGAACAAGAACAGATTTAGAAAGTGTATTTTATGAATTTCAAGAACTTAATTTAGTTAAATATTATAAATGTGGTAGAAATGAGAATAAAATCGATGATATTACTAAAACCATTTATTTTGGTATTTCTCTCAATGGAAGTCACATAGGAAATCAATATCTTGTTATAAAAGATGACAAATCAATATGCTTTGATAAATATAAACATATATCTCAATATCTGAATGAAACGAGTGTTGCTATTAATCTTGGCGGATTATATGATGAAAATACAATTGTGCCTACAACTGTATCTACAATATGGTATGACAATAAAATTAGCAAAGAAATCTTCAATGATTTAAGAAAAATTATGAAAAGATATGCTTCTACAATTATCAATGGATATATGATATTAAAAAATGCTTATAGTAAAAAGGAGCAGTTACGATTTGTAACTATAGGTGCTCAAAGTCCGAGAGAATACGATTTAATAGTTTAACGAAATAATGAGTTTAAAAAAAGTCAGATAACGATGGCATTGCATAGCCAATAGTGGAGGGATGATATGGCGGTAGGATTTAAAGTAGGTTATTATTGGTTTCAAGTTGGAACAAGTGATTTTTTGCATTCTTTTTTTTCTACGATATGTATTCGGCTCGAACATGGAAAATGGGGGCGTGTTTATCCCAAATTAATGGGAGAATTATATCAAGGCTGTTTAAAAAATCAGGATTTAAATGAAGGGCTGGAGGAATTGCGTAAAGTAAGAAAAGAACTGAAAAACTTTTCGCCCTCTGATGTAATATGGGATGCTGAAGACTTAAGTTTAACACCGCCTTGGGGAAATAATATTAGTTCAGATATTACAGATTTGTCTAATTATTTTGTTACCAGTGATGGAAGAGATTTGATTTCCGTTTTAAGCGAGGCGATGAATGAAGCAAAAGAAATGCAGTGCGATATTGAGATTGATAATTTATAATAGTTTAAAAATCAGAAGGAAGAGTTCCGATTATAGTAATTAGATAAACTTGATTTTACAAAAATAAATCGAGGAAAGGGAGTAATATGAACAGTACTCTTATTTTATATATATTTTTTTGTATAATGTTGATTAGCTCGGTGATAATTATCGTAACACGCTGGAAGAGATATATGAAATATTCTAATGGAACATATATAAATGCAGGACAGAATCTGATATTTAAAACAGAAATGTCTCAAAGTGAAATAATTCAACAATTGAAAACACATAATGCAAATGATACATTAGAGTATGATTTTTTTGAAAAAAATAACGAATACTTTCTTGAAGTAAAAGGTATAAAAAGATTATTTTTTAATGGAATATTGACGGCAATTTTTAAAGTTGAATTTTGGGGAAATACACAAAAGTATATTATTATTCATCGATGTAATAACTTTCAGTTATTGTATTCATCTGGATATGAAGCGGAAATAATTGAAATTATGGTAAAAAAATTAAATTGCGTTCCTCAAAAATCGGTAAAAGAAATTTAGATAATTGTGGGTTGTAGAATTGAGAAAGGGATAAGTTATGGTAAAGGCAGCAAAAAGTTATCAACAAAAATATGAAAAAATAATGGGTGAGTCTAGTGAGGATGAACTTTGGAGTGATATTGAAAGGGATATAGCTGAATTTAAAAAGAAAGTCGAATTTGGAAAAGCAGACGGATACTTCTGGAATATGTATTTTAATTTGCTGCGCAGTAATAGACTTATGTTTGCAGGAATAAATAAAGCTTTTATAACTGGTGATATGGCTTATATGTTGAATGGGATTTATCAGGAAAATCGTTTCAATTGCATTTATGGAAATAGAGCGAATAGTGGAGGAGCACAGACAATTAATTTCATTGAAGTTGTGATTGCTTATTCTTGTAATGATTACAAGCTGTTGGAAAAAATCATGCCGTTTGAGGCAGGGCCTGCTAGTTACAGTTATTCAGCTCCGTATTATAATATGGTTTATGCCATGACATATCATGATGATGAGGTGGGAAAGAAAGCTCAGGCAGAATTAAGTACATTTATGGAGAAAAAACGGACACAATTTGATTTAAAACTAGCAAAATTTTTCTATGATTTATATCAGAAAGATGTGGACGAAGTTAATCGCGGATTACAGGAATTGTGTGATCTTATGGGAAAATGTAAGTGGATTAATGAACACATTTATGGTCTGGATAAAGACATTCAAACTTTGGGAAAGATGGTGGCAATATTTATACATGGTTTGTATCATATAGCTATGAAATTTTTGGAAGACAGTCCATTGCCTGATAAGATTAAGATGCCCGAACATAAGAGTTTTATAAAAGAATATGAAGAATTTAATATAGAGAAGAATTTTCCGGAACCGCATAATTTAATTAATTTTGATCCGATTGCAAAGTTTATAAATTTAAGTATAAAGACAGAAATGATACCGGAAGTATCTTTCAGTAAATCAGGAAGAATGTATGTAAATGACGGAAAAAGATTTGAAAAAACGTTGTTTGATAATTTGCAAAAAAATAAGGCTTTACCATTTGAATTAAAGGAAGAAAAATATAAACTGCCAGCAGTATATAAAGAGTTCATATGTAAATATGATGGTCTGAGCTTAGAGAATGGCTGCACATTCTATTCGCTTGAAGAATTAGATGCTATGAATAAAGACTTGCAGGTAAATATATATCAGCCAGATACCGTTGCTGTTGGAGATGATGGTGGTGACCTGGTCTTTCTGATGAAGCAGGAAAAAGAAGCGAAAACCGTTTATCTTGTAGATGCGGGTGATTATGATTTGGAAAGTCCGTATCGAATTATTGTGGATTTTAATAAATGGATGGAAAAAGGATTTGAAATCGAAGATATAGATGGAGAAGACGTAAGAGGAGTTGACTATGGTGATCTATATTTAATAAAAATGCCGAAAGAAGGAGTAAAAGGATTGGTAACAATAAAAAGGGCTTTCAATTTGGAAATGAGTACGGGAGAGTTATTGCAAAAATCGAAAAGTTTGCCAACAAAATTGTTATCAAACATCACAAGTTCAAAAGCAAATATAATAGCTGAGAAAATAGGCATGCCAGGACTATTTGAAATAAGGTAAGAACATTTTGACATTTCCACAGATGCGTAATAATATGATTATAGAAAAAGAGTGCTACCGATAGATGGTTAGTCCACATACTTAATTGATTAAAAATAACCGTTCAGTTTGCGAGGCTGGGGCGGTTATTTTTGTGTATTATTATTATCTTTGCCGAATGTGTATCCGGCACAAAAGCAGGTGATACCGAAGTTCACAACTGCAATGAAGTCCACAATACTCATTGGCTTAGCCCTCCTTTCCAGCGGATTCCCATTCGGGTTTCGATGTAATCAGAGGGGGGCTGAGTGCCTGTGGCACTCGTTTAGCACCGACCGTAACGAAGTGTAGACCACAGTCCCTCTGTTGAAGGACTAACCGCCTACCGTTATGGTAGCACCCATGTTTCGATTATAACAGTCAGGGCAGGAATCCGCAGCCGGAAAGTTGTCAGTGCATAAAAATGGAGTTGTGATACCATTTTGATACTAAAAAGTAAAGAGAATAAAAATATAACGCAGAAAATCCGTAATACAGGATAATAAGGACACGAAAAACACAGAAAATAATGAGATTGGCGCATATACAAGAGATTTGTTAGCGCAAGATAACATTGTGTCCAAACGTAAGGTATCCCAGAAGCCTCGTGTTTCTGGGGCTGTTTCATTTTTCAAGGCTGTTTTTTGATAATCTGAGAATAGAGTTTTGAGGTAGAATATGATAGAATGTAAGAAAAAAATCTATATTTATTTAGATAGATGAAGTATCAATAACTATGAAATGCTAGTAAAAATAATGATGTATAAGAAAGGAGGTCTATATGGGAAAAAGAATAATTTCTGTGTTGTTAATTGTTGGGATTTGCCTATCTGTGACTGCCTGTTCGCCAATGGAGAATCTTTTGGATATTATGAATTGGATTACTGATAATGATAATCCTTTGAGTGGAAAAAGTACAGATGAAAGAATTATTATGTCCTTGGAAGATACATATCCAGAACATACTTTTTCAGCAATAAATTCATTTGACAATGATAAGGGAGAAGGACTTTTTTCTGACGAAAACGGAATAGAATTCAGGGTACACAATCTTATTTATAATAATACATATCATTTTGGTTGTGAAGATGATTATTTGGCAACAATCTTAAATGAACAAAATTATATTAGCCATGCATCAGATATAGCTACAAAGTATGGATATGCTTTAGCATATGATGAAGAAAATGAAATTGTATCTATCCAATATGCGGAAGATTTTCAGCAAACAGATGATTTTTCATATTATTCAAAAATGGTGTATGAAATTCTAAATGTAGTGGAGATACCAACGGTTGTTGATCCGGATACTGAGTTTTCAACGGGAGAAGTTAATTATTATAGTAGCCCTTGCATGGGGACATTGTTGTGTGATATTACCTATCATACTTCCAAAACAAGTTTGAGGATTAGCTTTGAAGATAAGGATTTATCTGAAGAACAGATCCAAGCAAAATTTAAGGAAGAATACCAATGGCTAAAAGAAACACAAGAATAACAACTTAATATTCTGGTGAGGATAGACGATGAAAAAAAGATAATAAGAATTATTACATTTATATGGAAGTTGTTACAGCGAATAAGGAAAATCCAGAAAATAAAGGAATCCAGATTATTGATTTAGCAACGAAAAAAGCATATGATGACAGATATTTTCTATGGCATTCAAAAAAGGAAATTTATGCGCAGGAAAAGGCTTGTGAAGTTCTAGGAGATGAAATCATTAAATTAGAAGTGTGTAATGAAGAAGTGATTGAGACGATTTATGAAAAAAATTCTGAAGAGAATTAAATTGAATTTTTATTAGTTGGGGGGAGGAGGACATGAGGATGCTGTGCAAAAAATGTCATACAGAAATGACAGTAATGCAAGAAGACAATGTAAGTGGGTTGATTTGTCCGAAATGTGGATGGAATATAATCACAACAAAGATTGATGACATTATGCTAGATACACAGCTATATCAATTATTTGTTTTAAAGAATGAACATATAAATAGGAATCAAATTCGAATATTATCAAAAATATCGGGGATGCGGAGTGTATTTCTGTGGAGGAAACGATTGAGAGGATGAAGGGGGAAGAACAGAATGGAAGATGTTATAAGAAAATATTTTCAATGCTGGTTGGATAAAGATATTAATGATGTAAAAGAGATTTTTAGCGATGATATTATTTACAGTGAGTGTTATGGTCCAGTATATAAAGGCATTGGACAGATAATCAGATGGTTTGATGATTGGAACCGGAAAGGTACTGTTTTGCAGTGGGATATAAAGCGTGTGATTGCGTCAGGGAATACAGCTGTTGTGGAATGGTATTTTGAGTGTGACTACGAGGGCAATGTGGATGGTTTTGATGGGGTTACTATTGCCGAGTTTGATGCGGATATGAAGATTTGTGATTTGAAGGAGTTTCAGTCGAAGGCAGAGCATAATTATCCGTATGGGGAATGAAAAGGAGCATTGAAGAACTATGAATTTCGAAAAGTATAACCTTTTTGAAGAATGTGTGGCAAAAATGTTTTCCGAAGAAGAATTTGTTGTATCCAGGCAATACAGAACAGAGAAGAACATGGAAATAGACATTTTGTTGAAAAGAATGAAATTAAATATTGTATTGAGATAAAATATTCGCCGATACAAGATAATGCCGTTAGGCAAATACATACCATTGCAAAGGAATGTAATGCGGAAGCTATATTAGTGACGATATATGAATTGGAGTTAGATCATGTACTTGCATAAAGAAACTGAAATATAACATATTGAAGCCTCTTGCGGATGAGTTAGGGCTTGTGATTCGTAACTTCGACTCTGATTGATAAAGTTTTTGCTGTATGCGATTACTACCTACAGAGCAAGGCTCACAGAAATGCAAGACATTTGTATGATATTTATAAGCTGACAGAGCGTGTGGAACTTGTGATGAAGATTTTTACAAAGAAGATTACAGGGAGACTACTCTTAAGTTGATTTCGGATTCTTTGGAGTATGAAATGTTGAAAAAGCATTATAAAGAATTGGTGGAGAAAATATTTACCTAATATGTTTTCTGCCACAAAAGGTGCAAAATGGGGTAGGAAACGAAGCAATGGGTAGAATATGTAATTGACATAGCGGTCTGAATGGCATATTATTCATACAAAGGTCTCCATTCACCTTATGGTTTTGAACTATAGAAGAGATGAACATTAAAGAAATTATTATGTTATAGTTTGGACTGGTCGAAAGACCTGATAAACTCAGGAGGCACACAATGGTTAAACACATTATTTTATGGACACTCAAGGATGAGTACACAGAGGCACAGAAGAAGGAAATACGTGCCGGCATAAAGGAAGGCTTAGAGGGACTTAAGGGACAGATTCCGGGAATGATCGACATTTCAGTGCGCACAGATTATCTTCCGACATCTACCGTAGATGTGATGCTTGATACTACATTTGAAGATGCTGATGCACTTGCGGCATACGCAAAGAATCCTAAGCATGTTGCAGTGGCAGATACCAAGGTGAGACCGTTTACTGCAAATAGGGCATGTATGGATTTCGAGGTGTAATAGCGGGAATTAGTGTATTTGACTATAAATCGTTTCTAAAATTAGTCGATATGTCAAAAATGACGAATATTGTCAAATTATCATTGAAATAGTACTATGGTAATGATATAATAATCTTACTGTATAGAACGAAACCTAAATGAGAAAGGGAGAATTACATATGGGTGAGGAAGCTAAAAGCAAAATAACGGAAATGCCACTTCAGCAGAGATTGAAATATGGCTATAAGAAAGTGTTGGATATGCTGCTTGTATCGGGAGGCATATCAATTGTTGCAGTTTTATTGGTTTATTTTGGTGCAAAGACTAATATCTTTGGCGCTGAGTCAGGAACAGTTGCTACATTTTTCCTGATTATAGGACTGGCCAATGTAATAATAGTTGGAATTGTAGCTACAATGATTGCGAAAAAAATCAGTGATCAGGTTATTGATTCTGTGCTTGAGCCATTACAGCAGATTGAGGTAGTGGCAGGAGAGCTTGTTAATGGAAATCTTCACAGCAATCTGGAGTATCATTCAGATGATGAGGTTGGCAAACTTGCACATGACCTTAGAAAGTCTATCAGGACACTTGGCACATATATTGATGATATCGACCAGACTATGAGACAGTTTGCTGATGGTAATTTCAGCTTTAAGCCACAGGTGGAGTGGAAAGGCGATTTTGTAGGAATTAAAGAATCAATTGTTGCTTTCGAGGAGAGCATGTCAGATACAGTAAGTGGTATCCAGAGAGCAGCAAATGAGGTTTCAAATGGTGCTGAGCAGGTAGCTGCCAGCTCAAGTGATCTGGCACAGGGCGCAACAGACCAGGCCGCTGTTGTAGAGGAGCTTACAGCCACACTTGCTTCTGTAGCGGATCAGGTAGCTGAGAATGCCGAGCATGCAAAGGAAATAAGCCAGAAGGTTGACGGACTCGGAACTGAGATTATGGATAGCAACGGACAGATGCATGAGATGGTTACATCCATGAATGAAATCAATGAGGCATCTCAGGAGATTGGTAAGATTATCGCAACAATCAATGAGATTGCATCACAGACAAACCTTCTTGCACTCAATGCTTCTATCGAGGCAGCCAGAGCAGGAGAGGCAGGAAAAGGCTTTGCAGTTGTTGCAGATCAGGTTACTGTACTTGCTGAGCAGAGTGCAAATGCTGCTAAGGAGTCAGCAGCTCTTATTGAGTCTTCAGTCAAGGCTGTTGAAAAAGGAATGGTTATTGCAGGCAAGACAGCATCACAGCTTGAGGAGGTTGCCGGCAATTCCAAGACTATCACAGATGAGGTTAATGGAATCGCAGAGACACTTGAGACACAGACAGATGCTATCAAGCAGATTAATAATGGTGTAGAGCAGATTAACGATGTAGTTCAGACTAACTCAGCTTCTTCACAGGAGTGCGCAGCTGCAAGTCAGGAGATGAGCAGTGAGGCAGAGAGCTTAAATGAGCTTATCCGTCATCTGAGAGTTGCTGAGCAGTAAGCATATTATATTGAATAGAATTATTGATGGTCACCGGATGTTACTGTTAAGACTGAGATGTGAAGCAGCAATATTAATATCCCCACGTTTATTTCCATGTATATGGCGAAAAACGTGGGGATATGTTATTATATGAGTATGACATTGAAAGATAGAATACCAAAAGAATTTTATAGCTTATTCCGCACGAAAAATATGGATGCATACATGCAGATAGTTGTTGCGTTATATGAGGAGAATAACGAGGTCTATGCATCACTGGGACTGACACGTGAGGAGTGTCAGATAATCATAGCGGATACCATATCAAAAACAGGCATTGTATGGCAGACTGATTATAATGAAGATGAGAGTGACAAAGATAGTGGCAGCATGGATAATCATGATGATTATAATCCTGATTCCGAAATTGATGTTATATATGACCAGGCCAGTTTCGCATACACCCTGACACCATCCGCTATATTGGGCAGGCTTATAAACTGGGGCTGGATCAGGAGTGATTTTGATGAAAAGCTCAACACATATGTGATTGCATTTCCTCAGTACAGCCAGATGTACGCTGAGCTGTTTAAAAAGCTGCTTGTGGATGATGACAGCAGGGAGCGCGAGAGCATTTTGGCTGTTTACAGTGCGCTTTTTACATATTTTTCAGATCCGGAAAAAAATAATGATATTCTGAAAAATGCGTTGTATACGTCAAAAAATCTTGGTCAGCTTTTATCAAATATGCAGGATGGCATGAGGGCATATTTTGATGAGCTGTCACGTATGAAGGATTTTATCGGTATACAGAAGGTGCTGATTAAGGAAATCAACAACAGTGATAGCAGACGTTATGCCATCCTTACAACCACGGATAGCTTTTATCGTTACAAGGAGGCTGTAAAGGAGCTTATAAGCAAAATTCTTAATCAGAACGATGACAGAAGGGCTGAGCTTGAGGGAATTCTTTCGCAGACTACACCCGGTACGTTTGAGAGAAAACGCTATGAGTACAGCGTGGAGTATTGTGATAAGGCAAATGAGCTTGTTTATAAAGTGGAGCATGAGTTTGACCTGATTGAGAGAAAGTACAACAAGCTTATTGAGCAGAAGACGATCTTTGCAAAGAGGGCGCTTGCAAGGATACACTATATCCTGCAGGAAGGCGCAGATGACGAGGACAATATAGTAAAGCTCATTAACCTGATAGATAAGAGTGATAAAACAGATGAGATACTTGGGGATCTTCGAAACAGAATGAAGTTCACCAGACAGTTTTACAATGTAACGGACGACAGTTTTCCGGGAAGAAGAGAGAGAGGAAGAAGTGAGTTTGTTCCGTTTGTTATTGACGATGCTTCGGCAGGCGAAGATGATATGGCAGATTTTGTGCCAAAGCCATTATATACTAAAAAGGAGCTTCAAAGCTTCAGAGATAAAAATATGCGTGATGGCATGTTTGTGACAGATGAACAAACTGTAGAATCCATGGAGGATCTGGAAAAGCTTCTGTTTTTATGGCAGGAGGAGACCAATGAGCGCATGGGTGAGGATACGGTGAGTCTGGATGGAGAGATAACAAAGAGTGATGGTGTAAGCTACTCAAGGCTTGTAATATCCAAATCGGACTCTAAACGAGAAGCATAGAAAAGAGAGCAATGTATGTTTGAATATATGGAGAATGTTTCGCCAAATGAGGCAGAAAATATTAGAAAAACTATTCAGGATCTGTTGAGGCAGACCTGTATTTTGCAAATGAAGTGTGACCCCGTTACATTGATTCAAAGAGACAATCCAAGGTATCAGGTGTGTCTTAGAAACAGGGAGTTTATCTCTGATTATCTGGCTGTGCTTGACTGTGAGCTGGTTCATGACCAGCAGGAGCATCTTTTCAGGATAACGGGTGATGGTGTCATGCTCGAGAAGATGACTCTTCTGACTGCAAGGATTGTCATTATAATGAAGATGATATACAGGGATAAAATCATGGGAGAGGGGCTTAATGCGACAACAACGAATCTGGCAGAGATTCGTGAGTATGGCAGAAATACCAATCTGATTACCAGAAAGCTCAATAATCAGGAATGGTCAGACGCTCTTTTGCTTATGAAAACACATCAGATGATTGAACTGCCGGGGGCTATTGCAAACCTGGAGGACAACACACCAATCTATATTTATGGCACAGTAAATATATTCTGCTCAGCCATGGATATAAATGAGCTTGTGCGCATGTACAGTGATGAGGTGGAGCTGATTAAGTATGATAACGAGTCGGCTGCAGCACTTGAAGCTGACGGATTGAATACAGAAGGCAGTTCTGTAAACCATACCCATGAATTTGCCAAGAACAGTGAAATGGAGGAGTTACCAATTGAGTCAGTCTAAGAAGATATTTACCAGAATGTGTCTAAACAACTGGGGCGGAATAAATCACAAGGTTTTGCAATTTAATGAGTATGTCAATTTGTTCAGTGGTAAGAGTGGCTCGGGAAAATCAACCGTCATGGATGCGATTCAGGTAATCCTCTACGGCAGCTTCAGCCCCACATTCTTGAACAAGGCTGCAGATGATGCAAAAAACAGGAGAAGTGTTCTGAGCTATTTGAGGGGTGAGCAGAAGGATGGCTCCGCAAATCGTGGCGACTGTGATTTTTGTTCGGTCATAGCGCTTGAGATAGAGGATACAGGCAGTCATACGTTTACATGTATAGGAATAGCATTTGAGGTACGAAAAAACGATTCTGAGATTAAGAGATTTGTGTACTTCAGTCATTCGGGCAGGATGCCGGAGCCTTCATATATGACAGCGGACGGATTTTGCTATTCAAATAATGATATTAAAAAGCTTGTAAATACTCGCTCACAGTCAGCTGACAGACGCGCCAGAGGGGATGTAAACCGTATTTACGCATCGAAGGAGGCATACCTTGGCACATTATATGATGTGATTTTAGGATATATTGATCCGAATCGTTTTATCACAATGGAAAAAAGTGCTATTGCACTCAGAATGACAAATGGAACAGGCCAGTTTATACGTGATTATATGTTTCCAAAGAGTGACTCGGGCACGATAGAGACTATCAGTGAGCAGCTTGATGCATACAGACAAATCAGGGAAAAAATAGAGGATATGCGCAAGCGTATTGAGCTTCTTAAGGAAATAAAGGAGTCAGGGCAGGAACTGGTAAATATCCAGAGCGATATTGTCATGGCAGAGACAATGATCAGGTGCATAGATATCGAGGATATGCGTGCAAAGATTCAGGCAGCTGAGGATGATAAAAAGCGTATCGAAGAAGAACAGGACAGGCTTTCAGAAAAAGCAGAGGATATAGTCGGGCAGCAGGCAGATCTGCAGCAGGAGTATATCCAGGTATGTGCGGATTTGAAATCGAGCGACTTAGGAAGCAAAAAGGATCAGCTTAGGGAGCTTGAGAAAAGAAGTCTTATGCTTACCGACAACAGCCGTCAGTGGATTAAAATCACAAACGGACTAAAGGCCTGGGATGAGGATGAGGTCATCACAGATTATGTGAGCAATGCAGTTTTAAACCTCATTGAAGAGATTGTGGATGGCGACGTCACAGAGGCAAAATGTCAGGAACTTCATCTAAAGCTTGAGTCTATAAAGAAGGATATCGAGGATGAGCTCGAGGACAATACTTCGCAGAAAAATGAGATAACAAAAGAGCTTAAAGAGAAAAAACGTCTGGTCGATGATATGAAGAACAACCGCAAGTCATACAGTGAGAGCCTGCGTTCGGCAAGAGCTGCGCTGCAGAGAGACTTAAGTGATAGATTTGGCGAGCCTGTGAAGGTACAGGTATTTGCGGATATGTTTGACGTACAGGACGAGGAATGGAAGAATGCCATAGAAGGACGTATGGGCAGGCTCAAGTTCTCCCTTATCACAGAGCCGCGTTATGCGCATACTGCTGCTGTTATTTTCAGGGACATGAAGCAGTTTGAGGATGTCGACCTCATAAATTCCAAGGCTATCATGGACAGTGAACCAAAGGCCCTGGATGGTTCGCTTTATGAGGCAGTGGATACAAAGGAAAAGTATGTAGATGTCTGCCTGAAAAGATATCTGGGACATATTATAAAGTGCAGGAGTGTTGACGAGCTTGAGCAGGTACGAGATGGAGTTACACCGGACTGCTACTCATACAGCAACTTTATTTTCAGACATCTGAAGAAGCGAGATTATACTACAAATGCCTGCATCGGAGGCAGGGTATCCAAGGCAAGACTTGCCGAGTATGAGGCAGATGTGGAGAGGCTTGAGAAGGACCAGATACAGCTTATGGGTATTATTTCAAGTCTCAAGGCACAGAGAGATTTTGAGTGCTTAAAGGGGGAGCCGGAGTATTTTGTGGGCCTTTCTGAGGCATCAGATGAGCTTAAAGCAGTTAATTCGCAGAAAAATGAGCTCGAAGAGATTATTAGGACAATGGAGAATGGGCAGTACAAGGAGCTAAAGGAGAAAAAGAGGCTTCTTGAGAAAAACATCGATGCACTTAAGAGTGCTTTTTCACTGAATCAGCAGCAGATAAATGAAAAGATAAGCCAGCATGAGAAAATCATAGGTGCAAACGAACAGCGAAGAGCACAGCTGGAAGATATGTTACAGGGCTATGTTGCCCGAGAGGAGCTTGAGAAGCAGGTGCAGGATATGCTGCAGCATAGCTCAGGAGCATCGGTCAAGAGCAAACAGCGTGAGAAGCTTATTGAGCTGCAAGGCGCAGACGGAAATGGTGGCAGGCAGCAGTCGTGTGTGGAGACGTTGCAGACTGCCCGCTACAGGTATATAAAGGAGTTTCCGTCAGGTCAGTTCAGCGGAGCAGAGAAGTCAAATAAGGCATATGAGGAGCTGCTGGATAAGTACGAGAAGGATTATGAGCCGGAATATGAGAGTGAGTTTGAGGAGCAGTGCAAGGTGATTTACAAAAGTCTCAGAGAGAATGTCATCGGTACAATCCACGGTGATATCAAGGCTGCAAAGCGTCATGCCTATGAGATAAACAGGCTTCTTAGGGAGACTAATTTCTCAGACAGTACCTATCAGATTAAGATAGAGCCGGCAAAGAACGAAAACGGTCAGTTCTATGATATGCTTATGGCGGAAGAACTGGACAGTAAAAATCCGGATAATGGCGGAATAGCTGGACAGATAAGCTTTGGTGAGGATGATTTTTATAAGAAGTATGAGCAGAAAATTAAACTTTTGACAGACAAGTTCATGCCGCCAAGGGATGAGGATGAGCATCTGCGAATGCAGAAGCGCAAGGAAATGGAGCAGTATGCGGATTACCGCAATTATCTGTCATTCAGCATGTATGAGCAGGTTACGGACGAAAACGGCCGTGTCATCAGGGAAAACTTTGTAGATGACATGGCAGGACGTGATTCGGGCGGCGAGGGACAGAACCCTAAGTATGTTGCGCTTCTTGCGGGCTTTGCGATGCTTTATATGCAGCAGAGCAATCGTGATTCAAAGATTAAGCTGGTGCTTTTGGATGAGGCATTTTCCAAGATGGATCAGGAGCGAAGTGCGGTGTGTCTCAAGTATGCAAGGAAGATGGACTTGCAGCTGATTGTCTGTGTACCGGATGAACGTCTGCAGTCGCTTATCCGAAATGTGGACTGTGTATATGGCTTCAGGCGGCATAATAATCAGATTTCTATGATGCATATAGACAAGGGCGATTATCTGAAATTGATGGAGGGATAGATATGGCATATTATATAGCAGAAGGTGCCGTTGTTAAGGGTCAGGTGACAATGGCTGACGGAGCAAGCGTATGGTATAATGCAACTGTAAGAGGCGATTCAGAACCGATAGAAATAGGCAGAAATTCGAATATACAGGACAATGCGGTGGTACATGTGGACTTAAGCCACAGTGTCAGAATCGGTGACAATGTGACAATAGGACACAGCGCAATTGTTCATGGGTGTACTATAGGTGATAATACACTCATCGGCATGGGAGCTATCGTATTAAATGGAGCAAGGATTGGTAAAAACTGCATAATAGGTGCGGGCGCTCTTGTCACCCAGGGCACCGATATCCCTGACGGAAGCCTCGCATTTGGTTCTCCGGCAAAGGTGGTCAGGGCACTGACCGCAGAGGAGATAGAGGAGAATCATCGCAATGCCATGCATTATGTGGAGATTGCGAGGGAGTCACTGATTTAATATTGGACGGATTATTTACATAAACTTTGCAAATGGGTGGTAGCGGATTTTACATAAAAAAAATAAAATCGTAATCTGGGACATACAAAACAGGGAAGGTATAATTTATGAAATCAAAAGAAGACAATACACAAAAGAAAACCAAAAAACTCTCATCAAAGGAGCTCTCATGGGTATTATATGATGTGGGAAATTCCGCATACACACTGCTTGCGTGTGCGCTCATACCGATATGGTACAAAAGCCTTGCCGTTGGAGATGGTGCAGGGCAGATTTCATCTGACAGGGCAACCGCGTATTATGCGGTGGCAATAGCTGTGATGACAGTTGTATCAGCACTTATCGGGCCTGTCTGTGGTGCGATAGCAGACCATATGCGCATTAAAAAGGCTATTTTTTCAACGACCGTAGTTGTTGGAGTGTCGGCATGCATAATTAACGGTTTTACACCCACATGGGTGCTGTTTCTTGTGATTTATGTGCTTACAAAGATATTTTACAATGCATCGCTGGTGTTTTATGACTCAATGCTTGTCGATGTGACGACAAAGGATAGAATGGATGAGGTATCTTCCTACGGCTATGCCTGGGGATATCTGGGCTCGTGTGTGCCGTTTCTCGTTTCACTTGCAGCGTACATCTGCGGACCGGATATGCTTGGATACATATCAAACCGCCTGTCGATGATAATAGGCTTTGCGGTTACAGGAATCTGGTGGTTTGTTGTTACAATTCCATTGTTTAAGAGCTATAAACAGGTGAATTATGTATCGGATGCAGCAGACAAAGATATTCATAAGAATTTTGAAAATGATGTATTTATAAGAGACAATATCAAAGAGAAAAGCAAAACAAACAAAAATCCGGGAGTCCTAAGACTCATAGCTGACGCATTTGCACAGATTTTTGGAACAATCAAAAAAATAGCTACAAAAGATAAAAAAGTAGGCCTGTTTTTGGTTGCTTTTTTCCTTTACATAGATGGTGTAGGTACTATAATAGATAATTGTATAAACATAGGAACTGATTTAAAGCTTGATTCAGTGGGACAGGTAGTGTTTTTACTTTTCACACAGGTAGTGGCGTGCATCGGTTCACTTGTTTTTGGAAGACTGTCACAGACATACAAAACTACAACGCTTTTGTATGTATGCATTGCGGGATATTTTGCAGTTTGTCTATATGCACTTACACTGCATGATCTGATTGGCTTTGGAATCATGGCATTTGGTGTGGGATGCTTCCAGGGCTCATTGCAGGCGCTGTCACGCTCATATTTTTCGAAGATTATTCCTCCTGAGAACTCGGGAGAGTACTTCGGAATCTATGATATTTTTGCAAAGGGAGCTTCATTTTTAGGCTCGCTTGTCATCGCGTCAGTAAAGCTTGCAGGCGGCACGATAAATGTGGCGGTTGCAACTATGGCAATATTCTTTGCAGTAGGATTTGTATTTTTAAGGCTTGCAGACAGATATGATGCACCGAGGCATGAAAATAACTAAAATAAAAAGTAACGAAAGAAGGCTTAAAGCATGATAAACACAGAGGGGACAAAGGTCTGGGCACACAGAGGAGCATCCGGATATGCACCGGAGAACACACTTGAGGCATTCAAGAAGGCAGAAAAGATGAAGGCTGACGGCGTGGAGCTTGATGTGCAGCTCACAAAGGATGGAGAGCTTGTGGTCATACATGACGAGACCGTGGACAGAGTGAGTGGAGAGAAAGGCTTTGTAAAGGACTATACACTCAAGGAGCTGAAGCGGCTCAATGTGTCAAAGCACATGCCGTCCTATGACAAGAAGACTCGTATACCAACACTCGATGAGGTGTTTGACCTGCTCAAAAACACAGAGATGACCATAAATATCGAGCTCAAAAACGGTATCGTACAGTACAAAAATCTGGAGAAAAAGGTACTGGCGCTCGTGGAAGAGTATGATATGCTTGACAGAATCTGGTGCTCATCATTCAATCATGAGTCGATTGTGCGCATGAAAAAGCTTTGCCCTGATATGAGGTGCGGTCTGCTTTTTTCTGACATTATAGTAAATCCGGCAGAGTATGCAAGCGAGCTTCATGTGGATGCGCTTCATCCGGCAACCTACCATATGCAGGATGAAAACTACATTGACAAGGCGCACGGAAGAGGACTTAGAGCTCATGTATGGACTGTAAATGAAAAGCATGAGATGAAGGCACTTGTCAAGGCAGAAGCAGATGCAATTATCACAAATTATCCGGATATTGCTGTTGAAATAGTTAAAAATGCCTAAAAGATATATAAAATGCACACAAAATTAATTTATGTAAAGCTGAATAAAGAATTATAAAGTTTTTATCTTGATTTTACATAACTGTGTTTTGGAATTACTAAAGAAAACGGTCGTCATAGGAATGATGGCAACGATGATAACAGGCTGTTCACAAGAGGTACAAACTACCCATGTGGACGGCCTTAATTCATATAAAAATGCGTCACAGAGGTGGTAATGCAGCTTGCTGCAAAGGAAACACTCAGATGTGCTGATATTGTTTAAGAAATGTTTGTAAATTTGCATGAATGTATTGACAAAAAAGACAAAAATATCGAAAATGAACTTAAGAGTGCACGGACATTGAAGAAGCATTATGTGTTGTGCGGTATAGCGAGAATTGGAATATTATCAGATGATATCAACGGAGAGGTAAATATTGCATAGGGAAAGAGTTTTGAAGGCACTTGCACAGCTGCTTGTCGGGGTGGAAAATAAGCTTCATCTGGCAGACAGAAGGAGACGCCGTGAGGATAAACTGATAGAGCGGGCAAGGCTGCTTGAAATGCAGTGGGCACAAAATAAAACGAACTTAAAAGACGCAGACGCGAATGGAAAAATATCATATAGAATAGGAGCATATATGCAGATGAAAAAACTGGAAGAAGTTTACACAAACAGGGAGCTGTCATGGTTACAGTTCAATGAGCGAGTATTAAATGAGGCGGGCAATCCAAGAGTACCGCTTGCAGAGAGACTGACATTTGCATCAATATACCAGACAAATCTGGATGAGTTTTTCATGGTAAGAGTAGGATCACTCATGATGCAGATGAATTCAAAGGAAAAGATTTTTGAGAACAAGACAAAGATGTCGAGTGAGGAACAGGTATCGGCAATCCTTGACAGAGTATGCGAGCTTGAGAAGAAAAAAGCAAGGATTTATGAGCAGCTTATGGGCGAGCTTGAGCCAAAGGGCGTGCGCATAATCAATTTCAACAAGCTGTCAAAGGATGAGGGGGATTTACTGGAGGCATATTTTGATGCACACATTGCACCTTTCCTCTCACCAATGATTATAGGGAAGCAGCAACCGTTCCCGTTCCTTGCCAATAAACAGCTCTATGCGGTAGTGCTTTTAACTACGCAGAAGGGCAAGAAAAAGACAGGTATCGTGCCATGCTCAAACAGCGTGTTCAAGCGTCTGATTGAGATACCTACAAGACCGGGCACATTTATGCTGTCAGAGGAACTTATTTTACACTTTGTATCAAAGCTCTATCCAAAGTATGTAATCCGTGAGAAATCAATCATGCGTGTGACACGTAATGCGGATATTGATGCGCAGAGCATGTATGATGAGGATATGGATTACCGTAACATGATGGAGGAGCTCATCAAGAGGAGAGTGCGTCTTGATCCTGTAAGAGTTGAGCTTTCGAGAAAAATCAACCGCAAGGCGATTGACGAACTCTCGAGCTTCCTTGAGATTGGCAAGAAGCATTTTATCAGTGTAAAAACTCCGCTTGATATGTCATTCGTATTCCAGCTTCAGCACTATCTGCGAGACAAGCAGGAACTTTTCTTTGAGAAGCGTACACCGCGTGACACACCTGAGCTTTCGCTTAAGGAGAGTATACTCGGTCAGGTTGAGAAAAAGGATGTGCTTCTTTCATATCCGTTTGAGAGCATGAAGCCGTTTATCAAGATGCTTAACGATGCAGCAGAGGACCCAGATGTGGTTTCTATCAAGATGACACTTTACAGAGTGGCAGACAAGAGCCAGATTATCGATGCACTTATAGAGGCTGCAGAAAACGGCAAGGAGGTTATCGTGCTTGTCGAGCTGCGTGCGAGGTTTGATGAGGCTAACAACATAGAGATGTCACACCGCCTTGAGGACGCAGGCTGTCAGATACTTTACGGACTCGGTGATTACAAGGTTCACTCAAAGCTCTGCCTCATCACAAAGAAAAAGGGCGATGGCTTTGAGTACATCACTCAGATTGGTACAGGAAACTACAATGAGAAGACCTCGCGTCTTTATACGGATTTGTCCCTAATCACTGCAAATCAGGAGATTGGAGCGGATGCATCAAGGGTATTTATGGCACTTCAGAGAGGCGAGACTGTTTCAGACGGCGATGTAAAGCATCTGCTTGTTGCACCAAAATGCTTACAGAACAGGATTGCTGACATGATTGATGAGCAGATTGCCAACAAGAATGCAGGAAAACCGGCATATATCGGAGTAAAGATTAATTCACTCACTGACAAGGTGCTTATAGACAAGCTTATCGATGCATCAAAGGCAGGTGTGAAGGTGGAGCTTATTGTCAGAGGAATCTGCTGCGTGAAGCCACAGGTTGAGGGCGTCACAGAAAACATCACTGTAATAAGTGTTGTAGGAAGATATCTTGAGCACTCACGAATATACAGATTTGGTGTGGGCGATGATGAGAAGATTTATATTGCATCAGCAGATTTTATGACCAGAAATACAGTAAAACGTGTGGAGGTTGCGACACCTGTATACGATGCACATGCGAAGGACAAAATCCGCCATATCTTCGACACAATCATGACAGATGACGAGAAGGGCAAGGAGCTTTGTGCTGATGGTGAGTATGTGGACAGGAAGATAAACACTACACCGATAGATTCACAGGAGCAGTTCTTTGAGGAAGCATACAAAAATGCCGATAAGAGTGCGGACAATCAATAACAATAATGATTAAGGACTGATAATAATGGGTAAAAAAGAAGCAAAGACAAACGCAATAAGAATACTGGAAACAATGAAGATTCCATATGAGGCACGCACATACGAGTGCGATGACTTTGTGGATGCAGCTCAGATAGCGGACAAGCTTGGTCTCGACCATGCCGGCATGTACAAGACTATCACGACCGTCGGCAAAAGCGGTGGGTATTATGTGTTTGTAGTACCGATAGATGACGAAATCGATTTCAAAAAAGCGGCAAGGGCAGCAGGTGAGAAGTCCATAGAGATGTTGCATCTAAAGGATTTGACAAAGGTTACAGGCTATATAAGGGGTGGCTGTACGTCAATCGGCATGAAAAAGCAGTATCCTACATTTATCCATGAGGCAGCTAAGGAACAGGATAAAATCACGGTCAGCGGAGGCCGTCTTGGACTTCAGATTACGCTGGCACCGGATGATTTGTGCAGGGCTGCAAGGGCAGAGTATGCAGATATCATAAAATAATTAAAATGAGAGTTCTTTTTCCTAGGCTTTTACACGTCAGTGTGTTATAATAAAGAAAGCTGGCGATTGCTAAGACAGATTGTTTTGCGAATAAACCTACATTGCAATCGTAATAATAGAACTAAAGCAGAGGAATAATAGAGATGGAAAAAATTATTTTAACAGGAGACAGACCAACAGGAAGGCTCCATATAGGCCATTACGTGGGCTCACTTCGCAGAAGAGTGGAGCTTCAGAATTCAGGAGAGTATGACAAAATATTTATCATGATTGCCGATGCACAGGCACTCACAGACAATTTTGACAACCCTGAGAAAATCAGACAGAATATCATAGAGGTAGCACTTGATTACCTCTCAGCAGGACTCGACCCGGCCAAGTCTACACTGTTTGTGCAGTCACAGATACCGGAGCTTACAGAGCTTACATTTTTCTACTCAAATCTCGTTACAGTATCGAGACTTCAGAGAAACCCTACAGTAAAGAACGAGATTAAGCTTAGAAATTTCGAGGCAAGTATACCGGTTGGCTTTTTCAATTATCCAATCAGCCAGGCAGCAGATATCACTGCTTTCAAGGCTACAACTGTTCCGGTAGGAGAGGACCAGCTCCCGATGATAGAGCAGACCAGGGAGATTGTCAGAAAGTTTAATTCTATCTATGATGAGGTGCTTGTTGAGCCGGATGTGCTTTTACCTGAGAATGAGGCATGCTGCAGACTTCCGGGTACAGATGGTGGACAGAAGATGAGCAAATCATTGGGCAATTGTATCTATCTGGCCGATACAGAGGCAGACGTTAAGAAGAAAATCATGAGCATGTATACAGATCCGACACATATCCAGATTTCAGATCCGGGACATGTCGAGGGCAATACGGTATTCACATATCTTGAGGCTTTTTCAAAGCCGGGACATTTTGAGGAGTACCTGCCGGAGTATGCTAACCTTCAGGAGCTTAAGGATCACTATACAAGGGGCGGTCTTGGCGATGTGAAGATTAAGAAATTCTTGAACAATATCATGCAGGAGGAGCTTTCACCTATCCGTGCGAGAAGAGCAGAGTATGAGAAGGATATTCCGGCTGTATATGAGATACTCAAAAAGGGCAGCGAGACAGCAAGAGAGGCTGCAGCGCAGACCATGGCAGAGGTTAAGCGTGCCATGAGGATAAATTACTTTGAGGATGCAGAGCTTATTAAGAGCCAGAGTCAGAAATATTCTGAGAAATAGTGTATTTTATTTCAAAGGCAATGCGTTAGTGATGTTAAAATATTTTGTGGCATTATGTATGTCATAAAAGCCGCAGGGAGGCACCATGGTCAAGTTTTACAGGACAGATGATAAGTTAATACATGAGCTGGATACACTGCAGGGGGGAACCTGGATACAGATGGTCAACCCTTCTGTTGCAGAGGGACAGATGGTGGCGGATGAGCTGAATGTCGATATTGAGGACGTGCTTGCTGCACTCGATGAGGAGGAGAGCTCCCGTATAGAGCTGCAGGACGGATATACACTGATTCTTGTGGATATACCTTCGATAGAGACGAGGCATGACAAGGAGTCATATACCACAATTCCACTTGGTATCATACTCACAGATGATGAGATAGTTACAGTATGTACAGAGGATACACCGGTGCTTCAGGTATTTTTAAATAACCGTGTAAAGGAATTTTCCACCAAGAAAAAGATGCGCTTTGTATACCAGATACTTTACAGGATATCCGTGCTGTATCAGAATGATCTGCGCATCATCGACAAGATGCGTACAGAGATAGAGGAGAGAGTCGGAGAGGATACAGAAGAGGACGATTTGATTGCACTTCATGAGCTGGAATCCACGCTCGTATACTTTGCCACATCGCTTCGTGCCAATGGAGTTGTGTTGGAGAGACTGACCAGATACAAGCGTCTTGAGCAGTACCCGGAGGACAAGGAGCTTCTCGGAGATGTAATTGTCGAAAATAAGCAGGCTATTGAGATGACGGGAATTTACAGGGACATCATAAATGGTACCAGAGAGCTTATGAGCACGGTTATTGACAACAGACTTAACAATGTCATGAAGATGCTCACAATCATCACACTTATCATGGCTATCCCGACGGTTATCTCAGGAATCTATGGCATGAATGTCAGCTCAAAGTGGGTGCCGCTAGCAACGACAGCACATGGATTTATGATAATCTGTGGCGTAATGGTCATAATCTGTGTACTTATACTGATTTTATTGAAGAAAAAGAGAATATTATGATTATTCATCGCATTCACAAAAGCCGCAGGATTTCATTGAGTTTCATGAAATCCTGCGGCTTATTTTATTTTAGAATTAATTAGCAGCACCCTCAAAGCGTCCGCTTGCGCCACAAGGCAGCACGAGTCCGTTTGAAGAAACCGGGAGACCAATTTCACTTGCAGTTACTTTGCCGTCATATTTTTTAAGAGCAGTGCTTATCATATAGGTGAGCACTGCAGGCTGCAGGCCTGTCGTATATGAATTAATAAGGAAGAAAAGAGGCTTGTCGGTAAGGAGCTTTGCACAAAGCTGCACAAGCGGATATACGCTTTCCTCAATTTTCCAGATTTCACCCTTAGGACCTCTGCCGTATGACGGAGGATCCATTATGATGGCATCGTAATGATTGCCACGGCGGATTTCACGCTCGACAAACTTCACACAGTCATCCACAAGCCATCTGATAGGCGCATCACCAAGACCGCTGCTAACAGCGTTTTCCTTAGCCCATGTGACCATGCCCTTTGAAGCATCCACATGTGTGACAGCGGCACCTGCGGCAGCGGCAGCGAGAGTGGCACCTCCGGTGTATGCAAATAGATTTAACACCTTTACATCACGACCGCTTTTTTTTGCATCGTAAATCTTCTTTGAAAACCAGTCCCAGTTGGCAGCCTGCTCAGGAAACAGACCAGTGTGCTTGAAGCTGAATGGCTTTAAGTGAAATGTGAGCTCCATATTAATAGGAAGAGAGTAGTTTATGGTCCACTCCTGCGGCAGATCAAAAAACTCCCACTCACCGCCACCCTTCTTGCTTCTGTGATAGTGACCATTCAGTTTTTTCCAGTTCTTATTAGTTTTTGGAGTGTCCCATATTACCTGAGGATCGGGACGCAGTAAAATATATTTAGACCAACGCTCAAGCTTTTCTCCGCATGAGCAGTCAATTACCTCGTAATCTTTCCATCTATCTGCTAACCACATATGTTTATATTCCTTTCTTATCTGCGTGTAGAAAATAAACTACACGTTGCTTGCATTTAATCGGGTTTCTTCTATAATAATATAAGTGCAAAAGTATAATTTTTCAATGAAATATTATCCGAAATAAAAAAATAAATTTTTTTTGAAAAAAGTATTGCAATTATTGGAAACGTCATGTATAATATCACTTGCTGTGGCATGATAGCTATGAAGTTTGAAGTTACTGTCCATGAGACAGAGAATTCGGCGGAGCGAATGTCAAGTTAGGAAACTGACGGCAAGTCACTGTACAGAACAGATATGGTCTACAATATGTAGAAACAACGTGTGAAAGTCTACAGGACACACACGGAGATGTGTACAGTCACCGCTTGTCGTACTGAAGTTAAAAGTGCGAAAAGGAGGCGACTTTTTTTATGGCAAGTCAAGTAATGAGAATTACTCTCAAGGCGTATGATCACGAGTTAGTAGATTCAAGCGCAAAGAAAATCATCGAGACTGTAAAGAAGAATGGATCACAGGTGAGCGGACCGGTACCTCTTCCAACAAAGAAGGAAGTAGTTACAATTCTTAGAGCTACTCACAAGTACAAGGATTCTCGTGAACAGTTCGAGCAGAGAACTCATAAGAGACTTATCGATATCATCAATCCAACACAGAAGACAACAGAGTCTTTATCAAGGATTGAAATGCCAGCTGGTGTTTACATTGATATCAAAATGAAGCAGAAATAAGCTTCAACAATTAATTAGTATATCCCCGAATGGTTTATATAGAAGATACAGTGCGAAAGCATAACGATCTAATAGGCTGCTCTAGGATGAACGGTTCCGCTACTTGTTCCGGCTAATTCTTCGCGGGCTGGGTTGACAGGCAAGAGGCGTTCCGCTGTAGAAAACAGGAGGTAAAGAAATGAAGAAAGCGATTTTAGCAACAAAAATCGGTATGACACAGATCTTCAATGCAGATGGTGTATTAGTACCTGTAACTGTATTAGAGGCTGGTCCATGTGTTGTAACACAGATCAAAACTGTTGAGAATGACGGTTACAGCGCAGTTCAGGTTGGTTTCGGCGACAAGAAAGAGAAAGTCGTTGAGAAGGATGCCAACGGTAAAAAGAGCGTAGCACACAGACATGGTGTTAACAAGGCTCAGATGGGACACTTCAAAAAAGCAGGTGTTTCAGGAAAGAGATTCGTTCGCGAGTTCAAATTTGAAAACGCAGATGAGTACAATTTAGCAGATGAGATCAAGGCTGACATCTTCGCAGAGGGTGACAAGGTTGATGTAACTGCTATTTCAAAAGGTAAAGGTTTCCAGGGTGCTATCAAGAGATTAGGTCAGCACAGAGGACCAATGGCTCATGGTTCTAAATTCCATCGTCATCAGGGCTCTAACGGTGCTTGTTCTTCACCAAGTAAGGTATTCAAGGGAAAAGGAATGCCTGGACACATGGGTAGCGTAAAGGTTACAACTCAGAATCTTGAAGTTGTAAGAGTTGACGCAGACAAGAACTTACTGTTAATCAAGGGCGCAGTTCCAGGAGCTAAGAAAGCTCTCATTACAGTAAAAGAGACTACAAAATCTGGTAAATAGTGCAAAGTAAGAAAGGAGGAACTTTACGATGGCTAACGTAGCTGTATATAACATGGAAGGCAAAGAAGTCGACAAGATCGAGTTAAATGATTCCATTTTCGGCGTAGAAATTAATGAGCATTTAGTTCATATGGCTGTTCTTCAGCAGCTTGCAAATAAACGTCAGGGAACTCAGAAAGCTAAGACACGTTCTGAAGTTCGTGGTGGCGGAAGAAAACCATGGAGACAGAAGGGAACAGGACATGCACGTCAGGGTTCTACAAGATCTCCACAGTGGACAGGCGGTGGAGTTGTATTCGCTCCTACTCCTAGAGATTACTCATTCAAGCTCAACAAGAAAGAGAAGAGAGCAGCTCTTAAGTCTGCACTTACATCAAGAGTTGTTGAGAACAAGTTCGTTGTAGTAGATGAGCTTAAGCTTGATGAGATTAAGACAAAGAAATTCGTAGAAGTATTAAAGAACCTCAATGTTGAGAAGGCACTCGTTGTATTAAATGATATGGACGAGAAGGTTATCGCTTCTGCAGCAAACATCCCAACAGTTAAGACAACTCAGACAAATGAGCTTAACGTATTCGATGTATTAAAATATGACACAGTAGTAGTTACAAAGGCTGCTGTAGCAACAATCGAGGAGGTATATGCATAATGGCAAACGTACAGTACTATGATGTAATCCTCAAACCAGTAGTAACTGAGAAGAGTATGAATGCAATGGCTGAGAAGAAATACACATTCCTTGTTCACCCGGATGCAAACAAGACTATGATCAAAGAAGCAGTAGAGAGAATGTTCGAAGGAACAAAGGTTGCCAAAGTTAACACAATGAACTGCGAAGGCAAGAACAAGCGTCGTGGAATGGTAACAGGAAAGACTGCTAAGACAAAGAAGGCTATCGTACAGCTTACAGCAGACAGCAAAGATATCGAGATCTTCGCAGGACTGTAGGCCGAAAGCAACTTCAAAATGATATGCGTCAGAAAAGACGCGATAATGAAAACATATCGAAAGGAGAAACAAAATGGGAATTAAGACATATAACCCATATACACCTTCCAGAAGAAATATGACTGGTTCAGATTTCTCAGAGATTACAAAGACAACTCCTGAGAAGTCACTTGTTACTTCTTTAAAGAAGAACGCTGGTCGTAACAATCAGGGTAAAATCACAGTTAGACACCAGGGTGGTGGAAACAGAAGAAAATACAGACTTATCGATTTCAAGAGAAATAAGAAAGACGGTATTCCAGCAACTGTAATTGGTATCGAGTACGATCCAAACAGAACAGCAAACATCGCACTTATCTGCTATGCAGATGGTGAGAAATCATATATTCTTGCTCCGGCAGGACTTACAGACGGAATGAAGGTTATGAGCGGTGCTCAGGCTGAGGTCAGAGTTGGAAACTGCTTACCACTTGAGAATATCCCAGTTGGTACACAGATTCACAACATCGAGCTTCTTCCTGGAAAGGGCGGACAGCTTGTTCGTTCAGCAGGACTTAGCGCACAGCTTATGGCTAAAGAAGGCAAATATGCAACACTTCGTCTTCCTTCAGGAGAGATGAGAATGGTTCCAATTCAGTGCCGTGCTACAATCGGTGTAATTGGAAACGGAGATCACAACCTCGTAAATATTGGTAAAGCCGGACGTAAGCGTCACATGGGTGTTCGTCCAACAGTTCGTGGATCTGTTATGAACCCTAACGACCATCCACACGGTGGTGGAGAAGGTAAGGCACCTGTAGGACGTCCAGGACCATGTACTCCATGGGGCAAACCTGCACTTGGCTTAAAGACCAGAAAGAAGAACAAACAGTCTAACAAGATGATCGTTCGTAGAAGAGACGGTCGTGCAATCAAATAATTAGGAGGTTGAATAAATGGCACGTTCATTAAAAAAAGGACCATTTGCTGATGAAAGCTTACTTAAAAAAGTAGATGCTATGAACGCTTCTGGTGACAAGTCTGTAATCAAGACATGGTCACGTCGTTCAACAATCTTCCCTTCATTCGTTGGACACACAATCGCTGTTCATGATGGAAGAAAGCATGTTCCTGTATATGTTACAGAGGATATGGTTGGACATAAACTTGGTGAGTTCGTTGCAACAAGAACTTACAGAGGACATGGAAAAGACGAGAAGAAATCAGGCGTAAGATAAGATTTATTGAAAGGAGGTTTCATCCATGGCAAAGGGACATAGATCCAAAATCAAGAGAGAGAGAAATGAAGTTAGAGATACAAGACCTTCAGCAAAGTTATCTTATGCTAGAGTGTCTGTACAGAAAGCTTGTTTCGTTTTAGATGCTATTCGTGGAAAGAGTGTTAACGAAGCACTTGCAATCGTAACATACAATCCTAGATATGCTTCAAGCTTAGTAAAGAAATTATTAGAGTCAGCAATCGCTAACGCAGAAAATAATTATCCGGAAAAGAACTATAAGGCAGAGAACCTTTACGTTGCAGAGTGTTTTGCAAATAAAGGACCAACAATGAAGAGAATTCATCCTAGAGCACAGGGTAGAGCTTACAGAATCGAGAAGAGAATGAGCCACATTACAATCGTGCTTGATGAAAGATAGGAGGCAATCATGGGACAGAAGGTTAATCCTCATGGCTTAAGAGTTGGCGTTATCAAGGACTGGGATTCCAAATGGTATGCAGAGGGTGATTTCGCTGATTACTTAGTAGAAGATTATAATATCAGAACATTTTTAAAGAAAAAATTATACGCAGCTGGTGTTTCAAAGATTGAGATCGAGAGAGCTTCAGACCGCGTTAAGGTAATCATTTATACAGCTAAGCCGGGTGTTGTAATCGGTAAGGGCGGAGCTGAGATCGAGAAGATCAAGGCTGAGGTTCAGAAGCTTACAGACAAGAAATTAGTTGTTGATATCAAAGAAGTAAAGAGACCGGACAAGGATGCACAGCTTGTTGCTGAGAACATCGCTTTACAGCTTGAGAACCGTGTTTCATTCCGTAGAGCAATGAAGTCTTGCATGGGAAGAGCTATGAAGGCCGGCGTTAAAGGAATTAAGACAACATGTTCAGGTCGTCTTGGCGGAGCAGATATGGCTCGTACAGAGACATACAATGATGGAACTACTCCACTCCAGACAATCAGAGCAGATATCGATTATGGATTCGCTGAGGCAGATACAACTTACGGCAAGGTTGGCGTTAAGGTTTGGATCTACAAAGGCGAGGTACTTCCTACAAAAGCAAACAAGGAAGGAGGAGCTAAGTAATTATGTTAATGCCTAAGAGAGTAAAACATCGTAAACAGTTCCGCGGTTCCATGGCAGGAAAAGCTACAAGAGGAAACAAGATCACAAACGGTGAGTACGGTATTGTAGCACTTGAGCCATGCTGGATCAAAGCAAATCAGATTGAGGCTGCCCGTGTAGCTATGACTCGTTACATCAAGCGTGGTGGTAAAGTTTGGATAAAGATTTTCCCAGAGAAGCCTGTAACACATAAGCCTATGGGTGTTCGAATGGGTAAAGGAAAGGGTGCCCTTGAGTATTGGGTAGCTGTAGTAAAACCAGGTAGAGTATTATTTGAAATCTCCGGAGTACCGGAAGACGTAGCTAAAGAAGCTTTACGTCTTGCTACACACAAATTACCTTGCAAGTGTAAAGTAGTTTCTCGTGCAGATTTAGAAGGCGGTGAGTCAAATGAAAACTAGTGCATACGTTAAAGAGTTACAGGCACAGAGCGTAGAGCAGTTACAGGCACAGCTCGTTGATGCTAAAAAAGAACTTTTCAATTTAAGATTCCAGAATGCAACTAACCAGTTAGATAACACAGCAAGAATCAAAGAGGTTCGTAAGAACATCGCTAGAATTCAGACTGTTATCACTGCAAAGGCTGCAGAATAGTTTATCCTATCAGAAAGGAGATTTTAGACCGTGGAAGAAAGAAATCTTAGAAAAACACGTGTTGGTGTTGTTGTAAGCGATAAGATGGATAAGACAATCGTTGTAGCTGTAAGAGATAACGTAAGACATCCTCTTTACAACAAGATCGTTAAGAAGACTTATAAATTAAAAGCTCATGACGAGAAAAACGATGCAAAGATCGGTGATACAGTCAGAGTTATGGAAACAAGACCTTTATCTAAAGATAAGAGATGGAGACTTGTAGAAATCATGGAAAGAGCAAAATAATAAAAGGAGGCTACAAGCATGGTACAGCAGGAAAGCAGACTCAAGGTTGCTGATAACACTGGCGCTAAAGAGTTACTTGTTATCCGCGTTATGGGTGGATCTACCAGAAGATATGCGAACATCGGTGATGTAATCGTTGCTACTGTTAAAGATGCAACACCAGGCGGTGTTGTTAAAAAAGGCGATGTAGTTAAAGCCGTAGTAGTTCGTTCAGTAAAAGGTGCTCGTCGTAAAGACGGATCTTATATAAAGTTTGATGAGAACGCAGCAGTAATCATCAAAGATGACAAAACTCCAAAAGGAACACGTATATTTGGACCAGTAGCTCGTGAGCTTCGTGAGAAACAGTTCATGAAGATTGTTTCTCTGGCTCCGGAAGTATTATAGGAGGAACGTCAATGGCAACTATGAAAATCAAAAAAGGCGACCTTGTTAAGGTTATCGCTGGAAAAGATATCAACAATGAGGGCAAGGTAATTGCCGTAAACGCAAAGAACAATACACTTCTTGTTGAGGGAATCAACATGGTTACTAAGCATACAAAACCAAGTATGTCAAATCAGCAGGGCGGTATCGTTCATCAGGAGGCTCCAATTGATGCTTCCAACGTAATGCTCATCCATGACGGAAAGCCTACTCGTGTAGGATTCAAGATGGATGGAGACAAGAAAGTACGCTTTGCTAAATCAACAGGCAAGGTTATCGACTAATTGGAGAGAGGAGGATTAAGACATTGAGTAGACTTAGAGAACAGTACGAAAATGAGATCAAGGACGCAATGATCAAAAAGTTCGGATACAAAAACGCAATGGAAATTCCAAAGCTTGACAAGATCGTAGTTAACATGGGTGTTGGTGAAGCTAAGGAAAACGCTAAGGTTCTTGAGGCAGCCGTTAAGGATATGGAAGCCATCACAGGACAGAAGGCAGTTACAACTAAAGCAAAGAATGCTATAGCTAACTTTAAAATCAGAGAAGGAATGCCAATCGGATGTAAGGTTACATTACGTGGTGAGAAGATGTACGAGTTTGCAGATCGTCTCATCAACTTAGCATTACCTCGTGTACGTGACTTCAGAGGTGTTAACCCTAACGCATTTGATGGCCGTGGAAATTATGCCCTTGGAATTAAAGAGCAGATCATCTTCCCTGAGATCGAGTATGATAAGGTAGATAAGGTTCGTGGTATGGACATTATCTTCGTTACTACAGCTAAGACAGACGAAGAGGCACGTGAGTTACTGGCACAGTTCAATATGCCATTCGCTAAATAATCGGAGGAATTCTAATGGCTAAGACAAGTATGAAAATCAAACAGCAGCGTGCACCAAAGTTCTCTACAAGAGCTTATACACGTTGTAGAATTTGTGGACGTCCACATTCAGTTTTAAAGAAATACGGAATCTGCAGAGTATGCTTCCGTGAGTTAGCATACAAGGGACAGATCCCAGGCGTTAAAAAAGCTAGCTGGTAAGCCTGAAAGCAACTTAGTGAACACAAGCGCATATGCGCTGTGTGAGCTTAGTGCGAAGAGAACATCCTTAGGCAACAGCTGTTTTTATAAATAACTATATTAACAAACATATTTAAGGAGGATATCGTTCATTATGATGATGACAAGTGATCCAATCGCAGATATGCTTACAAGAATTCGTAACGCAAATACTGCAAAACATGATACAGTAGACATCCCAGCTTCTAAGATTAAAGTAGCAATCGCTGGAATCCTTGTAGATGAGGGATTCATCGAGAAATACGACATCGTTGAGGATGGAAAAATCAAGACAATCCATGTTACATTAAAATATGGTGCTGATAAGAACGAGAAGGTTATTACAGGCATCAAGAGAATTTCTAAGCCAGGTCTTCGTGTATACGCAGGCAAGGATGAGATTCCTTCAGTACTTGGTGGACTTGGAATCGCTATTCTTTCAACTAACCAGGGTATCGTAACTGATAAAGAGGCTAGAAAGCTTCAGGTTGGTGGCGAAGTATTAGCATTCGTTTGGTAAACATTGAACACTTAATGAATGCAAGCGTAAGCGTAGCATGAATTTAGTGTGAAAGTTGTTCTTTGAGTGAAGCGAAAAGAACTACCTTATCCCTAAAGATCTTAATTTATATTAAGTATAATTTATCAAGTATCCATATTCGATGCATCCATGATGTATAGTAGGGATACAGCAAGTAACATCTTAAAGTATAACCTGACCACAAGGTCAGAAATACTAAATAACTATTAACCTAATATCAAAATATAGGAGGTACGGGCATGTCACGTATAGGAAGAATGCCAATCGCAGTTCCTGCTGGAGTAACAGTTGAAATTGCAGAAAATAATCATGTGACTGTAAAAGGTCCAAAGGGTACTCTTGAGAGAACTCTTCCATCAGAGATGGATATCAAATTAGAGGGTGAAGAAATAGTAGTTACAAGACCTAATGATTTGAAGAAAATGAAATCCTTACATGGATTAACAAGAACACTTATCCACAACATGGTTGTTGGTGTAACTGAGGGTTATACAAAGACTCTTGAGGTTAACGGTGTTGGTTACAGAGCTTCTAAGGCTGGAAAGAAACTTACTCTTAACTTAGGATATTCTCATCCGGTTGAGATGGAGGATCCGGAAGGACTCGAGTCAGAGGTTCAGGATAACAAGATCATCATTAAGGGTATCGATAAAGAAAAAGTTGGCCAGTACGCAGCTGAGATCAGAGATAAGAGAAGACCTGAGCCATATAAGGGCAAGGGAATCAAATATGCTGATGAGGTTATTAGACGTAAAGTTGGTAAGACTGGTAAAAAATAATTAAAGGAGTGGACAAGTAATGGTTAGTAAGAAATCAAGAACAGAAGTTCGTGTAAAGAAACATAACAGAATGCGTAATCATCTTGCTGGTACAGCACAGCGTCCTCGTTTAGCTGTATTCAGAAGTAATAACCATATGTATGCTCAGATTATTGATGATACAGTTGGAAATACACTCGTTTCTGCATCAACACTTGACAAGGATATCAAGGCAGAGCTCGAGAAGACTAATAACGTAGATGCAGCAGCAAAGCTTGGTACTGTAATCGCAAAGAAAGCATTAGATAAAGGTATTTCAACTGTTGTCTTCGATAGAGGCGGTTTTATTTACGCAGGAAAAGTTAAAGCATTAGCTGAAGCAGCAAGAGAAGCTGGCTTAGATTTTTAGGAGGAGACAAACATGAAACGTGAAATCATTGACGCTAGTCAATTAGAATTAGTTGACCAGGTAGTTGACATCAAGCGTGTAACAAAGGTTGTTAAGGGTGGACGTAACATGCGATTCACAGCTCTCGTTGTTGTTGGTGACAAGAACGGCCATGTAGGTGCAGGTCTTGGAAAAGCAGCAGAAATTCCTGAAGCTATCCGCAAGGGTAAAGAGGACGCTATCAAGAGCATGGTAAATGTTAAGTTAGACGAGAACAATTCTATTACACATGATGTAACAGGAAAATATACAGGTGCTTCCGTATTATTAAAGAAGTCTCCTGAAGGTACTGGTATCATCGCTGGTGGTCCTGCACGTTCAGTATGCGAGATCGCTGGTATCCAGAATATCCGTACAAAGTCTTTAGGATCAAACAACAAGCAGAACGTAGTACTTGCTACTATCGAGGCTCTTAAGCAGTTAAGAAGCCCTGAGGATGTTGCAAAGCTTCGTGGTAAATCTGTAGAAGAAATCTTAGGTTAGGAGGAACGCTAAAATGGCAGATAGAGTTAAAGTTACATTAATCAAATCTACAATCGGTGCTGTTCCTAAGAACAAGAAGACTATTGAGGCTCTTGGTCTTACTAAGTTAGGCAAAACTGTAGAGTTACCAAACAATGCAGCTACACAGGGAGCTGTTCGCAAAGTAGCACCATACGTAAAAGTAGAAGAAGTTTAAGAATAAAATAAGGAGGTACCGTGATGGATTTATCTAATTTAAAAGCGGCTGAGGGTTCAGTTCATAGTGATAATTTCAGAAGAGGTCGTGGACACGGCTCAGGAAACGGTAAGACTGCTGGTAAGGGACACAAGGGACAGAAGGCTCGTTCAGGAGCTCCAAGACCTGGTTTCGAAGGTGGACAGATGCCATTATATAGAAGATTGCCTAAGAGAGGTTTCAAGAATAGAAACACTCTTACAATCGTACCTATAAATCTTTCAGCTCTTGAGAGATTCGATAACGATGCAGTAGTTTCAGTTGAGACATTAATCGAGGCTGGAATCGTTAAGAATCCTAGAGATGGCGTAAAGATTCTTGGAAATGGAGAACTTACTAAGAAGCTTACAGTTCAGGCTAACGCTTTCAGTGCTAGTGCAAAAGAGAAAATCGAAGCTCTTGGTGGAAAAGCAGAGGTGATCTAATGCTTAAAACACTCCGTAATGCGTTTAAAATAAAGGATGTCCGTAATAGAATCCTTTTTACATTCATGATGCTTATTGTCATCAGAATCGGAAGCGAGCTTCCGATTCCTGGTGTCAAGGGCTCCGTATTTCAGAGTTGGTTAAACAGTAAATCAGCAGATGGTTTAGGCTTTGTTGATGCTATAACAGGTGGATCATTCTCACAGATGTCAGTATTTGCGCTGAATATTACACCATACATTACATCTTCAATCATTATGCAGTTGCTTACAATTGCTATACCTAAGCTTGAAGAGATGCAACGCGATGGCGAGGATGGCAGAAAGAAAATTGTTGAGATAACACGTTATCTTACAATAGCATTAGGCCTTCTTGAGTCAGTCATGATGGTAATTGGTTTTTACAGACAAAATTACCTTACAGAAAAGACACCATTGACTGTTATTATGGTCGTTACTTCACTTACAGCAGGTTCAGCTGTACTTATGTGGATTGGAGAGCGTATTACAGAAAAGGGTGTTGGAAACGGAATATCAATAGTATTGACAATCAATATTATTTCACGTATTCCAGAGGATTTAAGTACACTTTGGTCACAGTTCATTGCTTCAGCAGCGAACATTCCAAAGGCGATTGTTGCAGGTCTTATCATAGTAGCAATAATTGCTGCAATGGTAGTATTTGTAGTATTGCTTCAGGATGCACAGCGCAAGATTCCTGTACAGTACTCTAGTAAAATAAGAGGCAACAAGCAGATGGGCGGTCAGCAGACATGCATTCCACTAAAGGTAAATACCAGTGGAGTTATCCCAGTAATCTTTGCACAGTCTCTTATGCAGACACCTGTTATCATTGCCAGCTTCCTTGGAAAAGGCAATGGAAATGGAATAGGCTCTAAGATATTAAAAGGATTATCACAGTCTAACTGGTGTGATCCAAAGGAACCGGTATATTCAATCGGACTTATTGTTTACATTGTGTTGATTATAGCATTTGCTTATTTCTACACAAACATTACATTCAATCCGCTTGAGATTGCAAACAATATGAAGCGTTCAGGTGGCTTTATACCTGGTATCAGACCTGGAAAGCCAACCAGCGATTACTTAAATCAGATATTAAACTACATTGTATTTATTGGAGCTATAGGACTTGCGTTTATCGCATTTGTTCCGATATTCTTCAATGGAGTATTCAACGCAGATGTATCCTTTGGTGGAACTTCAATCATCATCATTGTCGGAGTTGTTATTGAGACATTGAAGCAAATTGAATCACAGATGAGAGTTCGATACTATAAAGGATTTTTAGATGATTAATTGTACATTGGAGATACTGAATTCAGTATCTCCATTCGTGCTATCAACAAGTTTTGTATAAAAGGAGAAAATTTTTATGAAGATCATCATGTTAGGGGCACCTGGTGCCGGTAAAGGTACACAGGCAAAACAGATAGCTGCAAAATATTCTATACCACATATCTCTACAGGAGATATATTCCGTGCAAACATCAAGAACGGAACAGAGCTTGGTAAGAAGGCAAAGACTTATATGGATCAGGGAGCACTTGTTCCGGATGAGCTTACCTGTGACCTTGTTATGGATAGAATACAGCAGGATGATTGCAAAAACGGATTTGTATTAGACGGTTTCCCAAGAACAATTCCACAGGCAAAGGCGCTTGATGATGCTCTCACAAAGATTGGGGAGAAGATGGATTATGCCATCGATGTAGATGTTCCTGATGAGAACATTGTTAACCGTATGGGTGGAAGAAGAGCCTGCCTCAATTGTGGTGCAACATATCATATTGTTTTCAATCCAACAAAGGTTGAGGGCAAATGTGATGCATGTGGCGCTGACACAGTACTCAGAGATGACGATAAGCCTGAGACAGTTCAGAAGCGCTTAGCTGTATATCATGAGCAGACACAGCCGCTTATCGAGTATTATGACAAGCAGGGCATTTTAAAGTCTGTAGACGGAACAAAGCCTATGGATGAAGTTTTTTCAGCCATTGTAGGTATTTTAGGTGAATAATAATGTCTGTAACTATAAAATCAGAGCATGAGATAGAGCTGATGAGGGAGGCCGGCAGGATTCTGGCGGCCGTTCATCAGCAGCTCGGTAAAGAAATCAAACCGGGAATGTCCACTAAGGATGTGGACCGGCTGGGCGAAGAAATGATTCGTAGTTATGGATGCGAGCCGTCTTTCTTAGGATATTGCGGATATCCGGCCTCCATATGTGTTTCAGTAAACGAGGAGGTTGTACATGGTATCCCGACTGATGAGCGTATCTTACAGGAGGGCGATATCGTGAGCCTTGATGCTGGTGTTATCTACAAAGGATACCACTCAGACGCAGCCAGAACAGTAGGCGTAGGAGAGATTTCAGAGGAAGCAAGACTTCTTATAGAAAGAACACGTCTCAGTTTTTTTGCAGGAATAAAGAATGCAGTTGCGGGAAACAGACTGTATGATATTTCAGGAGCCATACAGCAGTTTGCCGAGTCTTTTGGATACGGAGTTGTATATGACCTTGTAGGTCATGGCATAGGAAGCCATTTACATGAGGATCCTGAGGTGCCGAACTTCAGACCACAGGGCTTTAGAAAAGGGCTCAGACTTAAGCCGGGCATGACACTGGCGGTTGAGCCAATGATTAATGCAGGTTCACCGCATGTGGTGTGGATGGATGACGAATGGACAGTGGTTACTGAGGATTTATCGTTGTCGGCACACTATGAAAATACCATACTTATTACAAAAGGAAAGCCAGAGATACTTTCTCTGACAGAGGATGAAAAAGCAGCCGGATTTCTGGAGCTAATCTAATAATAATCATAACGAAACCCAAGGATTTATTTACAGGAGGAATCAAAATGTCAAAAGCAGACGTTATCGAAGTTGAAGGTGTTGTAGTTGAGAAGTTACCAAATGCGTTTTTTAAGGTAGAGCTTGAGAACGGACACCAGATTTTAGCTACAATCAGTGGAAAGCTTCGTATGAATTTCATCAGAATTTTACCGGGAGATAAGGTAACAATTGAGATGTCACCATACGATCTGACAAAGGGCAGAATTATCTGGAGAGATAAGTAATTTTTACAGATAATTTTTTCAAAAAATATATTGACTTCCCTTAAGTGTCCGTGTATAATGCTATCTGGACACTTTTGGAAAAGTACCTGAAAAGGACTTTTATAGAGAAAGGAGGATTTGCTGTGAAGGTAAGATCATCAGTTAAACCTATTTGCGAAAAGTGCAAAGTTATCAAGAGAAAAGGAAGCATCAGAATTATCTGTGAGAATCCAAAGCATAAGCAGAGACAGGGTTAATTAGTACAAATATTTGACCCTGTTATTTGTGCGTTTGGTTTATTAAACCTTTTTTCACATCATTATGTGCGGCTGCAGCGAGATATTTATCATCGCTGTTCATAATAAACAGAGGCATTCTGGTTTCATATTATAATACCGAGTGATATGGAACAAAATGCAAATATGGGAGCGCATATGGCTACACACATTTCAGGACGTGCAACCGTAGCTGTAGATACATATGTGTTTCGGAGAGTATACGTCAAGTTGCAGATGTATCGTTACTATAGTAAATAACTAAAAATTATGGAGGTGTAAACACACATGGCTCGTATTGCAGGTGTAGATTTACCAAGAGAAAAACGTGTAGAAATCGGCTTAACTTACATCTACGGAATCGGAAGAGTAAGTGCAGACCGTATCCTTGAAGCAGCTAATGTTGATCCAAGCACTCGTGTTAGAGATCTTACAGATGACGAGGTTAAGAGAATCAGCGCTGTTATCGACGAGACAATGACAGTTGAAGGTGATTTAAGAAGAGAAATCGCTTTAAATATCAAGAGACTTCAGGAAATTGGATGCTATCGTGGTATCCGTCATAGAAAGGGACTTCCGGTTCGTGGTCAGAAGACAAAGACTAATGCAAGAACTCGCAAGGGTCCTAAGAGAACAGTAGCAAACAAGAAGAAATAATCACTTAGATAATAAGTGAAAACGCCACTTGAATGTAGTGCGCGTTTAGTTCTGCGGACGAAGAAGCAGAGCTTCATTATAACTTAAATAAAGTTTAGAAAGTAGAAAGTAGGTTAGTTTAAATATGGCTAAGAATGTTGCAAAGAAAACAACTAAAAAGCGTGTAAAGAAAAACGTTGAACGCGGACAGGCACATATTCAGGCATCTTTCAATAACACAATCGTTACTTTAACAGATGCTGAAGGAAATGCTTTATCATGGGCAAGTGCCGGTGGTCTTGGATTTAGAGGTTCAAAGAAATCTACTCCATATGCTGCACAGATGGCAGCAGAAACAGCTACAAAGGCAGCTTTAATCCATGGATTAAAGACAGTTGACGTATTCGTTAAGGGACCAGGTTCAGGAAGAGAGGCAGCTATTCGTGCCCTTTCAGCATGTGGTCTTGAGGTTACATCAATCAGAGACGTTACTCCGGTACCTCACAATGGATGTCGTCCACCAAAACGTAGAAGAGTCTAATCAGGAGGTATAGATTAAAATGGCAGTTAATAAAGTACCTGTACTTAAGAGATGCAGATCACTTGGTTTAGAGCCAAGTTATTTAGGATATGATAAGAAGTCTAGAAGAAACCTTACAAGAGCAAACAGAAAGGTGTCTGAGTACGGACTTCAGTTAAGAGAAAAGCAGAAAGCTAAATTCATCTATGGTGTTTTAGAGAAGCCTTTCCGTAACTACTACAAGAAAGCAGATCAGATGAAAGGATTAACAGGTCTTAACCTTATGACAATCCTTGAGTCAAGAATTGACAACGTAATCTTCCGTCTTGGTTTCGCAAGAACAAGAAAAGAAGCTAGACAGATCGTTGATCACAAGTTCGTTACAGTAAACGGAAAAGTTGTTAACATCCCTTCATACCTTGTAAAGGCTGGCGATGTTATCGAAATTAAAGAGAGCAAAAAGAATACTCAGAGAATGAAAGATATCGTCGAGGTAGCTGGCGGAAGAATCGTTCCGGAGTGGTTAGACGTAGATGCTGAGAAATTACAGGGAACTGTAAAAGACTTACCTACACGTGAGCAGATTGATGTTCCTGTAGATGAGATGCTCATCGTCGAGTTATATTCTAAGTAGAATTAGGTTGATTTGCCGGGGATTTATTTCCCGGCTTATCCACTCTTTGATAACATATAACAACGATACCCGAGAAGGAGGGAATTTGAAGTGTTCGATTTTGAAAAACCAAAAATTGAAATCGCAGAAATTTCAGAAGACAAGACATATGGCAGATTTGTTGTAGAGCCATTAGAGAGAGGTTACGGTACAACACTTGGAAACTCTTTAAGACGTATCATGCTTTCTTCTTTACCGGGCGCTGCAGTAAGCCAGGTCAAGATTGATGGTGTTTTACATGAATTCAGCTCTATTCCTGGTGTTAAGGAAGATGTTACAGAAATCATCATGAATATCAAGAACCTTGCAATTCGCAATAATAGTTCTACAAATGAACCAAAGGTTGCATATATCGAATTCGAAGGTGAAGGCGTTGTTACAGCAGCCGATATTCAGGTTGATTCAGATATCGAGATTTTGAATCCTGAGTTAGAGATTGCACACTTGAATGGTGGTGCAGATTCTAAGCTTTACATGGAGCTTACAATCACAAACGGCAGAGGTTATGTCGGAGCAGAGAAGAACAAGAACGAGGATACACCAATCGGAGTTCTTGCTGTAGATTCAATCTACACTCCTGTTGAGCGTGTTAACCTTACTGTAGAGAATACCCGTGTAGGTCAGGTTACAGATTACGATAAGCTTACATTAGATGTATTTACAAATGGTACATTGGAGCCGGACGAGGCAGTCAGCCTTGCAGCTAAGGTGTTAAGTGAGCACTTAAATCTGTTCATCGATCTTTCAGAAGCAGCACAGCAGGTTGACGTTATGGTCGAGAAGGAAAACGATGCTCAGGAGAAGGTTCTTGAGATGAACATCGATGAGCTTGAGCTTTCAGTTCGTTCATACAACTGCTTAAAGCGTGCAGGAATCAACACTGTTGCAGAGCTTATCAATAGAACACCTGAGGACATGATGAAGGTTCGTAATCTTGGTCGCAAGTCTTTAGAGGAAGTTTTAGCAAAATTAAAAGAATTAGGTTTAGAGTTAAATCAGACTGAGGAATAATTCATTCGAATAATCCTTGCACTGATTCTTCTAAATAAATTGGTCATATATAAATTTTAAATATCATATTTATGTTTATGTGTGACAAAACTCATAGCGGCAGGGCCAGTAAGACCAAAGAGCGTGACCGTGTCTGATACATGAGTGGCAACTGATTTGAGCATTTGCTTTTTGAAATAAGGCAAAGCTTTATCACAACAAGATACGATGTCTGGCAGTAAGACCGAAGAGCGTGACCGGATGTCCCACAAATGGAGGAAATTAAAATGGCAAAATATCGTAAGTTAAGCAGAACATCAAGCCAGAGAAAGGCTTTACTCAGAGGTCAGGTTACACAGCTTCTTGTTAACGGAAAGATCGTTACTACAGAGGCTAAGGCTAAAGAGGTTCGTAAGATCGCTGAGGGTCTTATCGCATTAGCAGTAAAAGAGAAAGACAACTTCGAAGAGGTTACTGTAACAGCTAAGGTTGCCCGCAAGGACAAAGATGGCAAGAGAGTAAAAGAGGTTGTAGACGGAAAGAAAGTTACTGTTTATGACGAAGTAGAGAAGAAGATCAAGAAGGATTCTGCTTCACGTCTTCATGCCAGAAGACAGATGCTCAAGGTTCTTTACACAGCTAAAGAGTCTGACGGCACAAAGAAGGGAACAAAGACTATCGATGTAACAAACAAGTTATTCGATGAGATCGCTCCTAAGTATGTTGATCGTAACGGTGGTTACACAAGAATCGTTAAGATTGGTCAGCGTAAAGGTGACGGAGCTTTAGAGGTTCTCCTTGAGTTAGTTTAATATTTAATCGGTATAAATCTTAGACTAAATTAAACCAGAGATTTGAGTGGATGGCACTCACTTCTCTGGTTTTTTATATTACTAAGATAATTATTCAAACTATTGAGAAAAACTGATGCGTCTTATTTGCATGTATAGTTCGACTGCCTTTGGTTTGAATTCGTAACTGTAACGCATAAAAATACCCCTTTCACTGGATATCCAGTAAAAGGGGTACATATTAATTTCACACGGCTTTTTTTAAATACGATTAATTATTTATTTTTTGCTGCAGCCTGCTCGTCATTGTACTTCTGAACACACTTCTTGATTCTGTCATATGGTGAGAGAAGATCACTGATAGAACAGTCGTGGTTTAATGTATCAATGAGGTATGCGATGTATTTGCTCATGTCACAGCTGATATAGTACTCCTTAGAGAGAAGCTCCGGTGACTGGTAGATAAGGTTTGTTGTAACTACTCTGTAGATGAGACCCTCCTCGTAAGCCTTGTCAAATGAAGCAAAGCCGTTTGTGAAAAGACCGAATGTAGAAACAACAAAGATTCTGTTAGCTTTACGCTTCTTGAGCTCTCTTGCTGTATCAATCATACTTTCGCCTGAAGAAATCATATCATCGATGATAAGAACATCCTTACCCTCCACATTTGTTCCGAGGAACTCATGAGCTACGATAGGGTTACGTCCGTCAACGATACGGCTGTAATCACGACGCTTGTAGAACATACCCATGTCTACTCCGAGTACGTTTGCAAGGTAGATAGCACGGTTTGTAGCGCCCTCATCAGGAGAGATAATCATAAGATGGTCAGCATCAATAGTGATATCCTTTACGTTCTTTAAGATGCCCTTAATGAACTGGTAAGAAGGCATTACATTCTCAAAGCCGTTCAGAGGAATAGCATTTACCACACGAGGGTCATGAGCATCGAAGGTGATGATATTGTCTACACCCATGTTGATAAGCTCCTGAAGAGCCAATGGACAGTCAAGAGACTCACGGCCTGTACGTCTGTGCTGACGGCTCTCATAAAGGAAAGGCATGATAACTGTGATTCTTCTTGCTTTTCCGCCGGCTGCAGCGATTACACGCTTTAAGTCTGCATAGTGGTCATCAGGTGACATGTGGTTTGTCTGACCGCATACTGTGTAGGTAAGACTGTAGTTTGTTACATCTACCATGATGTACAGATCATAACCACGAACTGACTGGTTGATAACACATTTAGCCTCGCCGGAACCGAATCTAGGTGTAGAAGGCTTGATAATGTAGCTGTTTTTGTAGTAGTCCTTGAAAGCACTCTCGTTAGCATGCTGGTGCTCTCTGTGCTCTCTCCAGCCCTGTAAGTATGCATCTACCTTCTGGGCAAGACCTATACAACTGTCAGTTGCAACAAGTCCAAGTGTACCGGTTGGCATAGTCTCCAAAATTCTCTCATCGTTTGGCATTGTTATTCCTCCATATAACCATATAATAAATAAACTAAATATATATAAAAAGCGCTATTTGGAAAGACGCTTTTTAATTCGTATGTCATCTCCGAAGAGCTTGATAAAACTATAATTGCTTGAAATTCTTGAAAGTGTTCTCTCGGAGTAAATCTCTGCTATCTGCTCCAGATTCAGATTAGTGGAAATAATAGTAGATTTCTGTCGCAGTATACGCTCATTTACACAAAGGAAAAGCTGTGATGTGGTAAATGAGTTGGAAAGCTCGGTTCCGAGATCGTCTATGATAAGTAAATCACAGTCGAATATATTCTGGTGCGCTGCGATGGCATCTGCATCCTTTTCAAACACACCTTTGCTTAATATATCAAATAATTGGAATGCTGTAAAGTAAATTACGGAGTAACCTGCATCCAAAAGCTCTTTTGCAATGCAATTAGATAAAAAAGTCTTTCCGACACCGGTATTACCGTAGAAAAATATATTTTTAGGTTTGTTTTCAAAATTATCTATAAATTCATGACAGTTCGTCACTGCAAGCTTTGCTGTGGCAAGAGCAGACAGCCCTGTCGCAGGATTTTTCTGCTCATCTGAGTAATAATCAAATGAGAGCGTGGAAAAATTCTCACGAGACAAAATCTCCCTGATATTGGATTGCGAATAAACGGTATTGATAATAGCCTGCTTGAAACAATGACATTTCTGACCGTCTATGTATCCTGTATCGTGGCAATCGGGGCAGGTGTAAATAGGATCAAAATAATCAAGCGGATATCCGAGTGTGGATAGAAGAGCAGCACGCTCCTCCTTATAGTCCTCGATTGCAAGGCGTAAAGCGGCGAGAGCACTCTCATCACCATCCATAAGCCTGTACGCCTGCCTGACAGATGCGGATGCAATCTCTGAGTCAATTTCCCTGAGGCGGGGCGCCTTGCGATAGGCTTCCTCAATACGCTTGTCATGTATGTATTTGTTCTGAAGCTGGCGTTTATCGTAGCCTCGCATTATCTCATCATATTGAGCATTGGTAAGTGCCATATATCCTCCTTGGGATGTGTAAATCTAACTTGAAAAATCATACCGTAGAATTCAGAAACAGCTTCTCCAGCTTGTCGTAATCATTGTTGCGCTGATTGAAGTTGTTAAATTTATTCTTGGAACCTGGATTATTGCTTTTTGGTTTTGAGGAACCGTTTGCAGCATTTGTGCCTTGTGATGAGCCTGTAGCAGAGGCTTTATTGGCCTTGGCAAAGTTGGCATCAAGCACTTCAACATCCTTTAATGTATGTACATCCTTTTTCCTCCAGTTCGCGAGTATCGAGTCTGTGTACTCGAAGCTTGGCTTCTGGATAGCTGAAATAGTTTTACTGCAGGCGGCTTTTACAAGCTCTATATCGAAACCGTATTCGCCGACCCATTTGTTGATGAGTGACACCTCAGAGTCAACCAGATTGCGGCCTGTGATGCCTAGAGCCTTCATTACAGAATAGTAAATCTGTGAGTGTGCGGCTGCATCGTCCTTTGCCTGGTCTACGGTCTTTATGCCGGCATCGGCCCAGCCGAGAGCGACCTTGTTCATGTAACGAAGGCTTGAATGTCCCTTGGTAATGCAGTATTCCACGAGATATTCTACCAGGTCGGTAGAAAAATGGAGCTCGTCCAGCCAGTAGAGCACCATATTGGTGTCTGAGGATGAGAGCGTATGCTTCAGATATGTCTCTATAATAAAGAAAAGCTCTGAAATGTCAGGATTCTTTCTAAACTCCTTAATCTCATCAAGTGTGTATTCCTTCTGTGAAGAAGCAGGCTTGTCAGTAGTCTGGCTCTTAAGCTTTTCCACAACAGAATCCTGCATCCGAATATTCGCGGTAGAAATATTCTGTGCATCATTATTAACCACGCCGTTTTGCAAAATATTCTGCGCATCATTATTAACCACGCTGTTTTGTAAAATATTCTGCGCGGCATTATCAGCCACAGCGCTTTGTATATTACTCTGAGCAGCCTGCATACCGGATACAGAAAGACTGCAGAGGTTGATTCCCATAATCTGGCCATCAGCGCCGGATTGCAGCTGCAAAATGCCCTCAGAGGCCCAGTAATTGAGGGCACGTATGATGTCGGCTTCAGTATTGCTGAAATGATCGGCAATCTCTGAAATAGTTGCTATGCCTGCCCCGGAGCCTGTCGCACGGAGCAGATAAAGGTATACCTTGACAAACTCACCGTTTGCCTTTGGCATGTATTGATCTATAAAAATATCTGACACAGTAGTGAATGATGTTGCTATGTCACTGCTAATGTTTATCGCTGTCATATAAAAAACTCTCTTTCGCTTAACCTGTGAGCCATTATAGCACAATATTTTAACTGTGTGAAGATGGTAAAAGTGCTACAAGCCTTGTAAACTCGGGCTTTCCGAGTCCACAAAAAAATGTGGATAACGTGGATAACTGTGTAAAATAATTGAAAAATCAATGTATCACAGGGTATATAAGCTGTTGAAAATTATTTAAAAAATCCACACACAAAATGAGAGTTGTTAACATTTTGTATGTGGATAACGTGGATAACTTATTTCTTAAGCAGGTATTCACCGATTTCTACTACATTTCCGGCACCCATTGTTATCAACAGGTCACCGTTTACACAATTTTCTGATAAAAATTCCTCGATTTCCTCAAATGATGGGAAATAGTGCGCATTCACACCTTTTTCGAGCAATAAATCCAGGATATCCTTAGATGAGATACCATATGTGTTCTGCTCACGCGCAGCATAGATATCAGCAAGCACCACAACATCTGCCATTGAAAGAACATCGGCAAAATCATTTAAGAATGCCTTGGTTCTGGAATAGGTATGTGGCTGGAAGCAAAGGACAAGCCTGTCATGTGGATATTTTTGTGCAGCTGTCAGTGTTGCGCGGATCTCGGTTGGATGGTGAGCGTAGTCATCAATGATTGTGACGCCGTTTACCTTGCCCTTGTACTGGAAACGTCTGTCAGCACCGCCAAATTTGTCAAGGCCTGTGAGGATAGACTCCGTATCGAGACCAAGTGTGGTGGATAAAGCTATGGCTGCGAGCGCATTGCTTACATTGTGAGCGCCCGGAACAGAGAGTTTTACGTCGAAAAGTGGACTACCCTGTCTCATAGCTGTAAAAGATGCACAAGCTTTATCGTCATAGGTTATATTTTCCGGATAGAAATCATATTTTGAATCAAAGCCATAGGTGATAATCTTCTGAGGAAGCCCTGCGACAATTTCCTCATAGCGGTCAATCTCACCATTGATGATGGTAGCACCGCCTGCGAGAGTGTTTGATGCATACTCGCGGAAGGAATGCCTGATGTCGTTGATATCCTTGAAGAAATCCAGATGCTCAGCCTCAATATTTAAAATAATACTGTAGCGTGGTCTGAAATTCAAAAAGCTGTTTGTGTACTCACACGCCTCAGAGATAAAATACTCTGAATCGCCCACACGCAGATTGCCGTGGATAGATGACAAAATACCACCTACGGAAATGGTAGGATCTGTCTGGGCGGCGAGAAGAATCTCGCTGATCATGGATGTGGTGGTAGTCTTGCCGTGTGTGCCGGCTACAGCGATAGAATAATCGTAATTGTCCATAATCTGTCCGAGAAGCTCGGCTCTGGTAAGCATTGGAATACCGGCTGCTTTTGCTGCGGCAAACTCAGGATTGCTTTCGTGGATAGCTGCAGTGTAAACCACCAGGTCGATACCGGATGTGATATTGTCTGCGCTCTGGCCATATATGACTTTTATGCCCTTGGCAGCAAGAGTTTTTGTGAGGTCTGATTCCTTTGAATCGGAGCCGGAAATTGTAAAGCCCTCCTCATGCAGAATCTCTGCGAGACCGCTCATGCTGATACCGCCGATGCCTATGAAATGGATGTGTATTGGTTTGCTGAAATCTATTTTATACATTAATTTTACCTGCCTGATTTATTATAATTTATATTGTAACTATTAAGAATCGCTGAGAACAAAAAGCCGATGCGTCATGATTGCATGTAAGCGACAGATTTTCTTGTTCTGAATAGTCACTTTATATTAATTATACAACTAAATATAGTATTTGCAAAGGAAAAATAAGGTGAAAGCAGGCATGACTTTCAAATGATAAGAACCATAGCAGGTTAAACAGATATACGATAAATGACACTTGTGCAAAATGTCGAAAAAAAAGAAAAATATTATTTGATTTTGTGAAAAATGTTGAAGTGATAATGCGGCTGTGGTATAATTTTTTCTATAAAAATAATTCATCCGGACCATATGAATTTGATGGTTTTAAAGTATATAGCAGTAACTGCAATTTATGCAGCAGCAACTATAATTATATGGAAACAATTGTGATTTATTATGGAAGCATTACAGATACGGTTATTACAGAAACAAGTGGTGGGAACCGGATGGGCACAACAAAAATTAGGACAGACGAGGAGTGATAACGTGATTAAGAAAGAAATGATAGCCATGCTTTTAGCAGGCGGTCAAGGCAGCAGACTTGGTGTTCTGACAGCGAACGTAGCAAAACCGGCAGTTTCGTTTGGTGGAAAATACAGAATCATAGATTTTCCGCTTAGCAACTGCATCAATTCAGGCATTGATACAGTGGGTGTACTTACACAGTATCAGCCACTCAGACTTAACCGCCACATCGGAATAGGTATTCCGTGGGACCTCGACAGGAATAATGGAGGAGTGGCAATACTGCCTCCTTATGAGAAGAGCGGCAACAGCGAGTGGTACACAGGTACAGCCAATGCAATCTACCAGAATATGAGGTATATAGACAGTTACAACCCGGACTATGTGTTGATACTGTCAGGAGACCATATTTACAAGATGGACTATGAGGTGATGCTTGATTTCCACAAGGAAAACAATGCAGATGTGACCATAGCAACCATGCCGGTGCCTATCGAGGAGGCCAGCCGATTTGGTATCGTCATAGCCGATGATGATAAGCGCATCAATGCATTTGAGGAAAAGCCGGTTCATCCGCGCAGCAATCTCGCATCAATGGGTATTTACATATTCTCATGGCCGGTGCTAAAGGAAGCATTACTTGCACTAAAGGATCAGGAAAACTGTGATTTTGGCAAGCATGTCATACCATACTGCTTTGAAAACGACAGACGTATGTTTGCATACGAGTTCAACGGATACTGGAAGGACGTAGGTACACTGGGCTCATACTGGGAGGCAAATATGGAGCTTGTGGACCTCATTCCGGAGTTCAATCTGTACGAGGAGTATTGGAAGATTTACACAAAGAATGATGCAATCGAGCCACTTTATATAGCCAAAGGAGGTCATGTGGAGCGAAGCATCATGGGTGAGGGCTGTGAATGCTATGGTCATGTGGAGCATTCTGTCATAGGTGCAGGCGTCAAGATTGGAAGAGGCGCAGTAATACGTGATTCCATTATCATGTGTGACACGGAGATAGGCTCCAATGTCACGATAGACAAGTCCATCATTGCCGAAAATTGCAAGGTGGGCGACAATGTGACACTTGGCTTCGGACAGGAGAAGCCGAACGTATTAAATGAGAGCATATACTCATTTGGGCTTGTCACTATAGGAGAAGATTCTGTGATACCGGACGGGGTAAAGATAGGCAAAAATACAGCAATCTCCGGTGTTACATACGAAGAGGATTACAAAGACGGTGTGCTTGAGGGCGGAGAAGTTATTATCAAGGCAGGTGACGGAAAATGAAGGCAATAGGAATAATTTTGGCCGGCGGCAACAATAATAGGATGAAGGAACTGACAGCAAAACGAGCAGTACCGGCCCTGCCGGTAGCAGGCAGCTTCAGAAGCATAGATTTTGCGCTCAGCAGCATGTCAAACTCACATATACAGACTGTCGCAGTACTGACCCAGTACAATGCACGCTCACTGAATGAGCATTTAAGCTCAGCAAAATGGTGGAATTTTGGCAGAAAGCAGGGGGGCTTATTCCTCTTTACACCTACAGTCACAGCGGACAACAGTGACTGGTACAGGGGCACGGCAGATGCGATGTATCAGAACATTGATTTTTTAAAGAGACGCCATGAGCCATATGTCATCATCAGCAGCGGCGACTGTGTATATAAGCTGGATTTCAACAGAGTGCTTGATTTTCACATCGAGAAAAAATCAGACATTACAGTGGTATGCAAGGACATGATGTACAACGACGATGTCAGCCGTTTTGGTGTGGTACGCATGGATGATGAGTCAAGAATCACAGAGTTTGATGAAAAGCCAATCGAGGCCTCATCCAACACCATTTCCACAGGTATCTATGTCATCAGAAGACGACAGCTCATAGAGCTTTTGGAGGCAGCAGCCGAGGAAAACAGATTTGATTTCGTAAATGATATCCTCGTGCGCTACAAAAATGTAAAGAAAATATATGGCTACAAGATAAATTCATACTGGAACAATATCGCCGATATTGATGCATACTTCAAGACCAATATGGATTTCTTAAGACCTGACGTCAGAAGTTATTTCTTCAGGGAGGAGCCGACCATCTGCTCAAAGGTGGACGACCTGCCACCGGCCAAGTTTAATCCGGGCTCAGACATTTCAAACAGCCTCGTATCAAGTGGCTGTATCATAAACGGCAGCGTGGAGGATTCGGTGCTTTTCAAGCAGGTATTTGTGGGCAAAAACACCACAGTGAAGAACTGCGTGATACTCAATGACGTCTACATAGGTGACAATGTGCACCTCGAAAATTGCATCGTAGAGAGCCGCGGAACCATCAATCCAAACACCTGTTATTGTGGTGAGGATGGAGTCATGATAGTAAAAGAAAAAAATGTAAGATATGTAATTTAAAAACAGACCAGGGGGACAAAAATATGCAGATTACAGACATCAGAATTCGTAAGGTAGAAAAAGAGGGCAAGATGAAGGCGGTTGTGTCAATCACAATCGATGATGAATTCGTGGTACATGACATTAAGGTAATCGAAGGAGAAAAGGGACTTTTCATCGCCATGCCAAGCCGCAAGGCAAACGATGGCGAGTACAGGGATATAGCCCATCCGATTAACTCTGCCACACGCGAGAATATCCAGAATATGATTCTTGAAAAGTATAAGACAGAGATTGAGAATGCATAAAACCAAATAAAGCTTCGAGCTGCGAGGGAGGATTTTTTGACCCTCAAATCAATATATTTCACACAAACCGGTCTATCCGTGGTACAATAAGCCACAGAAAGACCGGCTTTTTAGAGTATAGCTACAATAAAAGAGGATAGACAAACAGATATGTACAAGACGAAAATAGATAATCTGGATTTAAAACAGATTGCTGACAGTGGTCAGTGCTTTAGATGGAAGAATACAGGAGAAAATGAATACACGGTAGTGGCATTTGACAGGGCACTTCGGATTAAACAGGATGGGAATGAGTTTGAGCTGGACTGTGATGAGGCTGACTGGAACAATATATGGAAAAGCTATCTGGATATGGATACAGATTATGCAGGGATTGCAAAGCTTATAGCAGATGGAGATGACGCGCATCTGAAGGAGGCATATGCATATGGCAGTGGTGTGCGCATTTTAAGGCAGGATTTGTGGGAGATGATAGTTACTTTTATGATTTCCCAGAATAATAACATAAAGCGAATCACAAACAGTGTGGATTTACTTTGCAGGCGGTGCGGGCATAAAATAGACGGCAGTGCAGAGGGGGAAGAACTGTATACATTTCCAAAGCCGCTTGAGGTGCCGGAGGAGGTTTTTGATGACAGGAGCATGGGCTTTGGCTATAGGGCACCGTATCTGAAGGAAATATATGAGTATGGTGCTAATAATCCTGACTGGCTTGATAATCTGCGCAAAATGAGCTATGATGAGGCGATGGAAAGCCTGCTTTCTCGCAAAGGAATTGGCAAAAAGGTGGCGAACTGCATATGTCTTTTTGGTTTGCATCATGTGGATGCGTTTCCGATAGATACGCATGTAAAGCAGCTTTTGGACAAATATTATAGTGACGGCTTTGATTTTGAACGCTACAAGGGTGTGGCGGGAATTATCCAGCAGTATTTGTTTTATTTTGAATTGTAGATTCTGAATAGATACGTAGATGATATGTGACAATATGCATATGACATGTAGATAAAATAATATTAGAAAGAGAAAGGATAAACGATGTACGTTATAGTAGGACTTGGAAATCCTGACAAAAAATATGAGCATACAAGACACAATATCGGATTTGATGTGATAGATGCGCTTGCGGATAAATATAATATAAGTGTGACAGACAAAAAGCACAAGGCGCTCTGTGGAAGCGGAGTGATTGAGGGTATGAAGGTGTTGCTCGTGAAGCCACAGACATACATGAACCTAAGCGGCGAGTCTGTTGCTGAGGTGATGAATTTTTATAAGCTTGATCCGGATGAGGAAATGATCGTTATTTTTGATGATATTTCGCTCGAACCGGGGCGTATACGCATCCGCAAAAAGGGCAGCGCCGGCGGTCACAATGGGATTAAGAGCATCATTGCAATGACCGGCACACAGGGCTTCAGCCGTATCAAGGTCGGTGTTGGGGAGAAGCCGCAGGGCTGGGATCTTGCTGACCATGTGCTCGGGCGTTTCAGCTCTGAGGACAGGGCAAAGGTGGAGGAAGCTATAGGTCATGCGATGGATGCAGCAGTCCTCATGATGCAGGGCGAGACGGATAAGGCTATGAACATATATAACTAGCTTTAAATCGACAAGGTGATTTTGAACAGACAGAAATGGAGAATTGAAAGTGAAAGCATTTACAGAGCCACTCCTTTCCCTTGCGGGCTTTGAGGAGATGACAAAAACGGCAGAAAAATCGTCCGGACTTATATCTGTCACGGGATGTATAGATGCGCAAAAATCACAGATGATATATGCCTTTGGAGGTCACAGGAAAAACAAGCTTATTGTGACCTTTGGAGAGCAGAAGGCGAAGGAACTGTACGATGAGTACAGTTTTTTTGACAAAGAGGTGGTGTATTATCCATCAAAGGATGTGCTTTTTTACCAGTCGGATATCAGGGGAAATCTCCTGACAGCAGAGCGTATCAGGGCTTTGAAGGCTATCCGTGAGCAGGAGAGAGTGACGCTTGTGACCACCTTTGATGCGCTGATGAATACGATGGCGCCGATAGAAAAGATGTGGGAAAACGTGCTTGCACTTGAGCAAGGACAGCTTTTGGATTTGAAGGAAATTCAGGCTGCTCTTATCAGAATGGGCTATGAAAAAGAGTATCAGGTCCAGACGATGGGACAGTTTTCTGTCAGGGGCGGTATTCTTGATGTTTTTCCGCTGACGGAGGAGAATCCTATCCGAATCGAGCTGTGGGGAGACGAGATAGACACCATCAGATATTTTGACTGCGAGAGCCAGAAATCCATTGAAAATACAGACAGGGTGAGCATATATCCGGCGGCAGAGATTGTACTTAGTGATGAGGAAAAGGCCGGGGGAATTGACAAGCTTAAGGCAGAGGCAAAGCGTGTGTCTGACAAGCTTAGAAAGCAGATGAAGACAGAGGAAGCACACAGAGTGAGTGTGATGGCAGATGAGCTTACCGAGGAGTGGGGAGAGCTGTCCATGTATGCAGGCATGGATGCTTTTTTGTCGTACTTTTTTGACGAGAGAGTCGGGCTTTTGGATTATTTTAATCCATCGGACAGCCTTATTTTTTTCGATGAGCTGACCAGATGTACAGAGCAGGGAAAGCTTACAGAGACTGAGTTTTCAGAGAGCATGAAGCAGAGACTTGCGATGGGATATATACTTCCGGGGCAGATGAACGGTCTTTTTACAGAGAAGGAGATTGTGGCAAAGCTCGAGAAGTATTCGTGTATCGCACTCGGTGCGCTTGATAATAAAGCAAACGGACTGCATCAGCTGGGAAGTTATGGTATTCACTGTCAGAGCGTCAGCCCATACAACAACAGCTTTGAGCTTTTGATAAAGGACTTAAAGCGCTATAAGAAAAACGGTTACAGAGTCATTCTTTTATCCGGTTCAAGGACAAGGGCAAAGAGGCTTTCGGAGGATATCACAGACCAGGGAATCACATGCTTTTACACTGAAAACTATGACCATGAGCTTTCTGAGGGGCAGATTATGGTCTGCTACGGCAAGGTGAGAAGAGGCTTTGAGTATCCTATCCTAAAGTTTGCCGTGATTACGGAGTCAGATATTTTTGGAGCGCAGCAGAAGAAAAAGAAGCGTCACCGCACATATGAGGGCGAGAAAATACAGAGCTTTACCGATTTGTCGGTGGGGGATTATGTGGTGCATGAAAACCACGGACTAGGTATTTACCGCGGAATTGAAAAGCTTGAGGTGGACAAAAAGGTAAAGGACTACATCAAGATAGAGTATCAGGGTGGCTCCAATCTCTATATTCTTGCCACCCAGCTTGACATGATACAAAAATATGCCGGAAAGGATGCCAGAAAACCAAAGCTCAACAAGCTTGGCGGTCAGGAATGGACCAGGACTAAGAATCGTGTCAGAGGTGCGGTAAAGCAGATTGCAGGAGACCTGGTGAAGCTGTACGCCCAGCGTGAGCAGCAAAACGGATACGCCTTCGGCGAGGATACGGTATGGCAGAGAGAGTTTGAGGAGCTTTTTCCTTTTGATGAGACTGAGGATCAGATTCTTGCAATTGAAGCCACAAAAACTGATATGCAGAGCCATAAAATAATGGACAGACTGATTTGCGGTGACGTGGGCTACGGCAAGACGGAGGTTGCAATCCGTGCGGCCTTCAAGGCGGTGCAGGACAGCAAGCAGGTGGCATATCTTGCTCCGACAACCATTCTGGCACAGCAGATTTACGATACGTTTTCGCAGAGGATGAAGGATTTTCCGGTGAATGTGGATTTGATGTGTCGTTTCAGAAGTCCGGCGGAGCAGAAAAAGACGATAGAGAAGCTTAAAAAGGGTGAGGTCGATATCATTATCGGAACACACCGCATACTCTCAAAGGATGTGCAGTTTAAGGATCTGGGGCTTTTGGTAATCGATGAGGAGCAGCGCTTCGGCGTAACTCACAAGGAGAAGATTAAGCAGATGAAGGTCAATGTGGATGTGCTCACACTGACTGCTACACCGATTCCGAGGACACTCCACATGAGTTTAATCGGCATAAGGGATATGAGCGTGCTTGAGGAGCCACCGATGGACCGTGTACCGATTCAGACATATGTCATGGAGTACAATGATGAGCTTGTCAGAGAGGCAATTAACAGGGAGCTTGCCAGAAACGGACAGGTGTACTATGTGTACAATAAGGTGCGCGACATAGCAGACATAACAGCAAAGCTGCAGGAGCTGGTGCCGGATGCGACTGTTGCATTTGCGCACGGACAGATGAAGGAGACTGAGCTTGAGCGCATCATGTACCGTTTCATCAATGGTGAAATAGATGTGCTTGTATCCACGACCATTATAGAGACCGGACTTGACATCTCAAACGTCAATACAATGATTATACACGATGCGGACAACATGGGACTTTCACAGCTTTATCAGCTCCGCGGACGAGTCGGCAGATCTAACCGTACTGCGTATGCATTTCTCATGTACAGGCGCAACAAGATGCTAAAAGAGGTGGCAGAAAAGCGTCTTGCAGCGATAAAGGAGTACTCAGACCTTGGCAGTGGCTTTAAGATTGCCATGAGAGACCTTGAAATCCGTGGTGCGGGCAATCTGCTCGGAGCGGAGCAGAGCGGACACATGGAGGCGGTGGGTTACGATTTGTACTGCAAGATGTTGAGCGAGGCTGTAAAAGAGGCAAAGGGAATCGAGGATATAGGTGACAAATTTGACACGACCGTGGATATCGTGACCGACGCTTATATTCCGGCAGGTTATATCGCAAACGAATTCCAGAAGCTGGATATATACAAGCGTATTGCAGGCATAGAGACAGAGGAAGAGAAGGATGAGATGCTCGAGGAGCTCATAGACAGGTTTGGTGAACCTCCAAAATCAGTGCTCAGCCTGCTTCGCGTGGCAAGGCTTAAGGCGTTGGCTCATGCCGTATATATCACTGAGATAAAGCAGACCGGCTCACTGATAAAGCTTACCATGTTTGAACGGGCAAGGATAAATCCGGAGAATATACCAATGCTTGTTGCCCAGTATAAATCCTCCCTCAAATTCAATATGGCAGAAAACCCATATTTCACATTTGATTTAAAAAATGGCAGCGTGGCGAAGAAGCGGGATGTGCTTGATGTGGTGGAGGAACTGATTTCGCAAATGCGTAAGGAACTGATTACGGCTGAATAGTTACCCGAATTTTGGAATCATGTAGCATATAGCATAGGAAACACCACATGCTTTAAGCGAAATTGACGATAATTTACAAAGTTTAGAAAATGCTTGCCAGCAGGCCCGAAAAGCTCTATAATATACGAGCGATACTATACCAATTTTAAAGAGGATAGATACAATGAAAGCGAAAAAAGTAATAGCCATGTTATTAGTTGCAACACTCTCAGTTACAGCTTTTACAGGATGTGCAATAAATAAAACCGCAACAGTTGCGACATTAGATAAAGAGGATATCAAGCTTGGGCTTGTTAATTTTATGATAAGGTACCAGGAGGCCGGTTATGATGACATGTATATACAGTACATGGGCGAGGGCTACTGGGACAAGACAGTATCAGGCAATAATACTGTGCTTGAAACATGGAAGAAAAATGCTATCGAGGAGGCTCATGAGCTTTACACATTAAAGGCGCATCAGTCAGATTACGATGTAGAGGTTTCTGATGATGAGAAAAAGGAAATCAAAAAGGCCGCAGAGAAGTTTATGAAGGCAAATTCCGATGATGTGATAGACGAGATGAGTGCTACAGAGGAGATTGTCGAGGAATATTTAGAGCTTCGCCTCATAAAGAGTAAGATGTATGCTGCAATCATCAAAAATGCTGATTCAAGCGTGACGGATGAGGAAGCCAATATGGCTGCATACACCATTGTGAAGCTTGATTACAAGGGTGCATATGATTCTAATTACAAGTATCAGACATATACAGATGAGCAGTCAGCACAGATAAAGGCACAGGCAGATGCAGTGGTAGAGGCGCTTGCAGGCGGATCATCCTTAGAGGATGCAGCCAAGGCAGCAGGCACTAAAGCCACAACAGGCACATACGCCACATACGTTGATCCGGATGCGGAGAAGACAGATGATTCAGATAAGAAATCAGATGACACAGAGTCTAAAGAGAGCTCAAAGTCATCGGACAGCAAGACAAAGGATAGTGTATACACTACAAACAATCTTGATCAGAGCGTTGTAGATGCGCTCAATTCCCTTGAGGAGGGACAGACCTCAGACCTCATCACTACAGACAGTACTTACTATATCGTAAGGCTCGACAAAAAGACCGATGAGGAAGCAACAGAGTCAAACAGGAAGACTGTAAAGGGCAATAAAGAGGACAAATATTACAATGGCATCCTTTCAGGATGGCAGGATGATGAAAAATGGTCTGTAAAGCAGAAGCAGCTTGACAAGATCAAGATTCACAATTATTTTACTACTACCAAGAAGGACAAAAAGGCAGCAGACACAAGCGCTACAGAGAGCACACAGCAGTCAGAAAGCACCAATAGTACAGATACAGAGAATACTGAGGCAGTAGATGGAACAGAAAACTAATATCGTACTTATAGGCATGCCGGGAGTTGGAAAGAGTACCATAGGCGTAATACTTGCAAAGGTGCTGGGATACAGCTTCCTGGATGCGGATTTACTGATACAGGAGCAGGAGGGAAAGCTTCTGCGTGAGATAATTGAGGAAAAGGGCACGGACGGATTTATAGAGGTAGAGAACCGTGTCAATGCCTCTATCAGGGCTGATAGGGCCATTATAGCTACAGGCGGTTCGGTGGTATACGGAAAAGAGGCCATGGAGCATCTTAAGGAGATAGGCAGAGTTGTGTATCTCAAGGTTTCTTATGCTATTTTGGAAAAACGACTTGCAGACATAAAGGGTAGAGGTGTAGTATTAAAGAAAGGGCAGACTTTAGAGACCCTTTTTGAAGAGCGCTCAAAATTGTATGAGCAGTATGCAGACATCGAGGTTTCCGAGGAGGGGCTTGATGTGGAGCAGACAGTAGAGAAGCTGGTGGAGGCACTTGAATTATAGTGCTTATTTATCGTGATATGATTAGATAATAGTAGCTGCTGCGTCATTTATTAAAAGCAGCACCGGCACAAATGGCGGCTTAAATACGTCGTCATAAATGAAATTTGTAGTTGGATGTATAACAATAGTGTAAATTGAGAATAGTATATTAGGAGGAAGTATACTCCTGAATTCATAGAGGTGGAATATGGAACAGTACGTAATCAAAGGTGGAAATCCTTTATACGGTGAAGTTGAAATTGGTGGAGCTAAAAATGCTGCACTTGCTATTTTGGCCGCTGCCATAATGACAGACGAGACTGTAACAATAGATAATTTGCCAAATGTAAGGGATATCAATGTCTTACTTCAGGCAATCGAAGAAATCGGCGCACATGTGGAGCGCGTGGATATACACAAGGTAAAGATAAACGGTTCATTTATCAGGGGCGTAAATGTCGATAATGAATTCATCAGACGAATCAGGGCATCATATTATTTAATTGGTGCATTACTTGGAAAATACAAGCATGCAGAGGTCGCGCTTCCGGGAGGCTGTGATATCGGAAGCAGGCCGATTGACCTTCATATGAAGGGCTTCCGCTCCATGGGAGCAGAAATAGACATAGCTCATGGCCTTGTCATCGCCAGGGCAAAGGAGCTTAAGGGCACACACATATATATGGATAAGGTTTCTGTAGGTGCCACAATCAATATTATGATGGCTGCAGCCATGGCAGATGGCAAGACTGTTATCGAGAATGCGGCTAAGGAGCCTCATGTCGTTGACGTGGCAAACTTCTTAAACAGCATGGGAGCAAATATCAGGGGCGCAGGAACCGATGTCATCAGAATTGTAGGTGTGGAGAAATTACATGCTACAGAGTATTCTGTCATTCCGGATCAGATTGAAGCCGGTACATTCATGTTTGCAGTTGCGGCAGCAGGAGGCAACGTGCTGGTAAAGAATGTCATTCCAAAGCATCTTGAGGCCACCACAGCAAAGCTGTTGGAGGTAGGCTGCCAGGTAGAGGAGTTTGATGACTCAGTCAGAGTAATATCTGACGGACATTTAAAGCATACACAGGTCACCACACTGCCATATCCGGGATTCCCGACAGATATGCAGCCACAGATGGCGGTGCTTTTGGGTATCGCTGAGGGCACCAGTACAGTGACGGAGAGCATATTTGAGAATCGTTTCAAGTATGTTGACGAGCTCACCAGAATGGGAGCCGACATAAAGGTAGAGAGCAATATAGCAATCATCAGCGGCGTGAAAAGATACACAGGTGCCAGAGTGAATGCACCTGACCTAAGAGCAGGAGCTGCGCTGGTTATAGCAGGTCTTGCAGCAGAGGGCATCACAGTGGTTGATGATATCTACTATATCCAGAGAGGCTATGAGGCGCTCGAGGAGAAGCTTACAAAGATTGGTGCAAAAATTGCCAGGGTAGAGGATGAGAAGGAGCTTCAGAAGTTCATACTCAAGGTATCGTAATGGATATATACGTAAAGCATGAAATGTAAACACAATATAAATGCAATATATAAAATAAGAACCGGTAGCATCTTACTGTAGATGCACGGTTCTTATTTTTGGTTATTTTATAATTTTTTTGAGTAACTACTCCGTAACCCTTTTGATTATTAATCGGCTTACATCACAGATTTGATGAAAAGCTCGCGGTTTGTGGACAAATCAAGTATACTGCCGTCATCAAAACGTACAATAGGGCGTGACAGCTCATGCGGGTTGAGCATCACAATATTACAGAACCGGCTGTCGTTAAGCATTACACGGTTGCTCTGGTATGTGGTAGCAAGCTTTTTCAAAAACAAAAGCAGGAACTTTGTATTGTACTTTGTAAAACCTTCACTCTCAAAGCTTGATATGACAGCGAACGGACAAAGTGGTGCGCGATAGCGTCTGGCAGCAGTCATGGCATCATATACATCGGCGATGGCTGTTATCATGGCAAAGTCGTCAATCAGTGAGCTGTCAAGCTGTGAAGGATAGCCTGAGCCATCACAGCGTTCATGATGCATAAGGGCTGTGCGCTTTATTCTGGAGTCAATCTGCAGATCCTTAATCAAATCAAAACCAAACTGTGGGTGCTTTTTTATGAGTGCAAATTCTTCATCTGTGAGCTTGTCAGGCTTGTTTAGCACATCATCGGGAATCTTGCATTTACCGATATCGTGAAGTACTCCTGCGATAGTAAGCGTATTCACATCTGTCTTTTCCATATGAAGCCATCGTCCGATCATCCTTGTAATAAGCCCTACATTCAGACAGTGTGAGTACAACGGGTCTGCAATGGTGCGCATGTTGTAGAGCATGTCAAAGGTCTCGATTGTAGTGCCGCACGATGCGGAAAGGTCAATGACAGCAGTAAGAAGCGCAGCCTCATCAAAGGATTTTTCGCCGGCACAGATTTTGCCAAAGGTATCCTTGATTTGATTTATACAAGTGAGGTATTTGAGCTGGAAGCCTCGGAACTCTTCTGAGGCCTGAACACGCTGGATGTTGGTCACCATCTCATGTGCGCGGGTTTTGGGTACAGGTTTTACCTTGTCTCGCTTTGCTGTATTTTCGCCGGCTTGCGGTGCTGCTGCATCGAATGGGTTTTGAATTGAGATGCTACCTACCTTATATAGCTTCATTTTGTTGATGAGCTGACGGGTGAGTGGTGTGCCGGGCAGTGCAAGTATCTGCCCCAGAGGGGTCTTTATCGGTTCTGCTGCCACCATACCAATCTGCGCATCTTTTATGCTGATTTTAATCATGAGTTACTCCAAAAATTTATTTTGATATTGTGTGTTTAGTACTATAAATACAAATTTAAGTATAATTACCAAAATCATGAAAGTCAATAAAAAAGAATAATTGCATAAAATAGCTTATAAATAATGAATAGGGTATCGAAAATGGATTATTGATAAATCTGTATCGAAAATGATACTTGACATATATATCATGTGGTAGTAATATAGCTGACAGAGATTTGAAAAATTCTATATTGTAACTTCTCTTATTCAGAGTGATGGAGATACAAAGGATCTATGAAGTCACGGCAACCCCGTTAGAAAACAGGAAGGTGCCAACCTGAGCGAGTAATCGAACAATAAGAGGATTTTTATTATCTTAATTTTAATCCACTTATTTGCAGTAAGTGGTTTTTTTTATTGGAAAAATTGGTCACACAACATGAAAGGAGTAACAGATAACTAATGGAGAAATTATTATTTACATCAGAATCAGTAACTGAGGGACATCCGGATAAGCTCTGCGATGCAGTATCAGATGCCATCCTTGATGCATGCATACAGCAGGACCCGATGAGCCGTGTCGCATGTGAGACAGCAAGCTGTACAGGCTTCATCCTTGTAACAGGAGAGATTACCACAAAGGCACAGCTTGATATTCCTGCAATCGTCAGAAAAACAGCACTTGAGATCGGATATGATGACGGAAAGAAGGGACTCGACGGAAACTCATGTGCAGTAATGGTTTCAATCGACAAGCAGTCTGCTGATATCGCCATGGGAGTTGACAAGGCACTCGAGGCAAAATCGGGCGACCTTACAGACAACCTCGACACCGGAGCCGGAGATCAGGGAATGATGTTTGGATATGCTACAAACGAGACCAAGGAGTACATGCCATACCCAATCGCACTCGCTCACAAGCTTGCATTCCAGCTCACAAAGGTTAGAAAAGACGGCACACTTACATACCTTCGTCCGGACGGAAAGACACAGGTTTCAGTAGAGTATGATGAGGCAGGAAAGCCGGTAAGACTTGAGGCAGTTGTACTTTCAACACAGCACGACGAGGATGTTACCCAGGAGCAGATCCATGAGGATATCAAGAAATATGTATTTGATCCAATTCTTCCAAAGGAAATGATTGACGATGAGACAAAGTTCTTTATCAATCCTACAGGTCGTTTCGTAATAGGTGGACCACACGGAGATGCAGGTCTCACCGGTCGTAAGATTATCGTAGACACCTACGGTGGATATGCACGTCACGGCGGCGGAGCTTTCTCAGGAAAGGACTGTACAAAGGTAGACCGTTCAGCAGCATACGCAGCACGTTACGTAGCAAAGAACCTTGTAGCAGCAGGATTTGCTGACAGGTGTGAGATTCAGCTTTCATATGCTATCGGTGTTGCACAGCCAACCTCTATCATGGTTGATACATTCGGCACAGGAAAGCTTGCAGATGACAGAATCGTTGAAATCGTAAGGGAGAACTTCGACCTTCGTCCTGCAGGAATCATCAAGATGCTTGACCTCAGAAGACCTATCTACCGCCAGACAGCAGCATACGGACACTTCGGACGTACAGATATCAAGCTGCCTTGGGAGGCACTTGATAAGGTTGAGGACCTCAAGAAATATCTCTAAACAATATGTGGGGCTTTGCGCTTTTTAGGTTGTGAGTGCTGGATAGTATACATTATATTTCTTAGAAAGAATTTAGAGAAAATTTAGACAGAAGTTATCGGATATATGATATAATTAAGTCATGGGACTGACATTGAGTCGGTTTCCATGGCTTTTTATTTTCAGGAGGAACGGATATGAGCAGAATTTTGATAGTAGAGGACGAGGTTGCAATTGCTGATCTTGAGAAGGATTACCTGGAGCTGAGCGGCTTTGAGGTAGAGGTGGAGAATGATGGCACAAGCGGTCTCGCAAGGGCTTTGGCGGAGGATTTTGATCTGTTTATTTTGGATCTTATGCTGCCGGGCATTGATGGCTTTGAGATTTGTAAGCGGATTCGTGAGAAAAAGAACACACCGATACTCATGGTTTCCGCCAAGAAGGATGATATCGACAAGATAAGAGGACTCGGACTCGGTGCAGATGATTATGTCACAAAGCCGTTTTCTCCATCAGAGCTTGTTGCCAGGGTAAAGGCTCATCTGGCCAGATATGAGCGCCTGATTGGAAGCGCCACACCTGAAAATGACATCGTTGAAATTCGTGGCATCAAGATTGACAAAACAGCTCGCCGTGTGTGGGTAAACGGAGAGGAAAAGCAGTTTACCACCAAGGAATTTGATTTGCTCACATTCCTTGCTGAGAATCCAAACCATGTATTTACCAAGGAGGAGCTCTTCAAGGAAATCTGGAATATGGATTCGGTCGGAGATATCGCGACAGTCACTGTACATATTAAGAAGATTCGTGAGAAAATCGAGATGAACACTGCAAAGCCACAGTATATTGAGACTATTTGGGGAGTGGGATACCGCTTTAAGCTGTAGTGATTTTTAAAAAATATAGTAGATATTGTAGTATTAATAGGACATATCAAATTCAAATGCGAAAGGATATGTCCTTGTTGTATATATAAAGTGACTTATTAATTTATTCAAATGGAGAATACTATGAAGATAAAAACAAAACTTGCTATATCATTCTGCATAATTATTTTTGTGCCTGTTGTGCTCACCGGCATGGTGCTTGTGGGCTTCAATAAGATTCAGCTAAAGGCCATCAACAAGACATATGGCATGGAGGATGCGGGCATGCTCGCACTCACTGACACGGTGCAGTTTCTGAACAAGGTGACAGGGCGCACATATGATGAGCTGGAGAAGACATCGCTCATTGAACCATCCAGGCTTCTTGATAGTGATTATCTGACTAAGATAAATAAGAAGCTGGAGAAGAAGTATTCATATCTCATAGTGAAAAGTGAAGGAGAGCTCATTTTCAATGGTGGAATTGACAATGATGATATTTTGAGAAAGCTTCCGCGAATTTCAAATAAGCAGAGCAGCTCTGATGTGAGCAGCTATATGGACAGTGATGACAAGGTGCTCATAAAGCAGCTGAATTTTCGTGACAGTGATGGTGATGAGGCGAGTCTTTACATAGTGACATCAACCGCGTGTGTGATTCCTGAGGTCAGGACTGTTCTGATAGAGGGAGCATTTGCGCTTGTATTTATACTTATTACTACGGCTGTTATGCTTATAGTGTGGATTTACCGAAGCATCATTACCCCGATAAAGAAGCTTAGGATTGCTGCGGAGAATATCAAAGAGGGCAATCTGGACTTTGAGCTTGAGACGAGTCCGAGCGACGGAGAGATTGGCGAGCTGTGTACTGCGTTTGAGCAGATGCGTGCCCGCCTCAAGAAAAATGCCGAGGAAAAGGTGACGAATGAGTCCGAAAACAGGGTGTTAATCAGCAATATCGCGCATGATTTAAAGACTCCTATTACTGCGGTAAAGGGATATGCCGAGGGTATACTCGACGGAGTGGCAAACACCCCTGAAAAGGTAGATAAATACGTCAGAACCATTTACAATAAGGCAAACGATATGGATAAGCTGATCAATGAGCTTACGCTTTACTCAAAGATTGACACGAACAGGATTCCATACAATTTTGCGAAGATAAATGTCACAGATTATTTTAACGACTGTGTTGAGGAAATAGGACTCGATCTTGAGGCAAAAAATATCAGACTTTCATATGAGAATCATGTGGATAGCAACGTGCTTATCATTGCTGATCCGGAGCAGCTTCGCCGTGTGATTAATAATATAGTTGGCAATTCGGTGAAGTATATGAACAAGACACAAAGCTATATAGATATCAGGATAAATGATGTCGGCGACTTCATACAGGTTGAAATCGAGGACAATGGACGAGGAATCGACCAGAGAGATATGCCATATATTTTTGACAGATTTTACAGGGCGGATGCTTCGAGAAATTCGGCTACCGGAGGCAGCGGCATAGGACTTTCCATCGTAAAGAAGATTATAGAGGATCACGGCGGCAAGATATGGGCTACCAGCAAAGAGGGTGATGGAACTACCATGTTTTTCGTAATCAGAAAGTATCAGGAAACACAGGATATGAACCGGCAGTAAACAAATAAACAGGATATTGACATAAAAAGTAAAACTATAATTAAAAATAACAGTTAGATATTAAAATTTAAAGTTAAGAGCTCCCGATTGACAGCGCAAATAGTGTTGTCAGCCGGGAGCTTTAATGTATTTTTATTTAAAATAAGTTAAGGAAAAACACATAAAATATTTGAAAAATAAAGTCTGACGTAGTAGAATAGTAGCATTGCACGAAAGAACCATGGAGAAATCGAAAGGGGGACAAGCATGCATAAATTCAGACAAAAATATATAGGAGACAAGGCATTTTATAAGCGCTATCTCATGTTGGCCATACCAATGATAATCCAGAATGCAATCACAAATCTGGTAAGCTTTCTGGACAACATTATGGTAGGACAGCTTGGTACAGAGCAGATGTCGGGAGTAGCAATCGTAAACCAGCTCATATTTGTGTACAATCTGGCTGTATTTGGAGCAGTGTCAGCGGCAAGTATATTCGGAGCACAGTACTTTGGCAAGGGAAATCATAAGGGGCATATGTATTCCTTCAGATTCAAGCTGTATGCAGCGCTGCTTGTTACAGCAATAGCGATGACGCTGTTTATCACAAACGGAACGGGGCTCATTTCACTTTATCTGACAGATACGGCGGGAAATGGTGCCACGGAGGTAGCACTGGCATATGGAAAGGAATATCTGGAAATTGTTATGATAGGTCTCATACCGTTTGCGGTGACACAGGCCTATGCGACAAATATAAAGGAAACAGGACAAACTCTTGTACCGATGGTTGCAAGCTTTGCAGCAGTTGGAAGCAATGCTGTACTTGATTTTCTGCTCATCTTCGGAATAGGACCGATACCAAAGCTGGGTGTGGCGGGAGCAGCTATTGCCACGGTGATGTCGCGATATATTGAGACAATAATTGTTGTGCTGTGGGCGCATAAAAACAGGAACAGGAACAGATACCTTGAGGGTGCTTACAGAGGAATAGGAATGCCGTTTGGTGAGTTTAAGACTATATTCATCAAGGGGCTGCCACTCATGCTCAATGAGCTGTTTTGGGCAGCAGGCATGACAACGGTTACACAGTGCTATTCAGTACGAGGACTCTCGGTAATCGCAGGCTTAAATATTGCGACAACGATAACAAACCTTTTCAATATCGTGTTTATACAGCTTGGTGCATGCATCAGCATAGTTGTGGGGCAGTATCTTGGAGCAGGTGAGCTTGAAAAGGCAAAGGATGCGGATAACAAGATGATAGTGTTCAGTGTGTTCTGCTGTTCTATAATGGCGGCGGTCATGCTTCTGGTAGGAGGATTCTTCCCTCAGATATATAACACAACAGACGAAATCAAGTCACTTGCAACAAGCTTCATAGCGGTATCAGCGATAATTATGCCGTTTTGTGCATTTACACATTCGTCGTATTTCACACTGCGCTCAGGTGGCAAGACACTGGTCACATTTTTGTTTGACTCCGTATTTACGTGGGTGATAGTGGTGCCGGTGGCATTTGTGCTCGCTAAATACACAGCACTTGGCATAGTAGCGGTGTACTTCCTCGTGCAGGCCACAGAGCTGATAAAGGTAGTCATCGGATACTTCATGGTGAAAAGCGACGTGTGGCTCGTGCAGATGGTATAGGAATGTAAGTCATTATCTTGCGGAAAAGTAAAATAAAAGTTATACTGTAGCAAAAGTCAGCGTAACAGTTCTAACCCAGAATGAAACGGAGCATAAAATGAGCGAAGAAAAACAGCACAAGCGCCGCGTGCACTATAGCGGAAAATATCCCAAAAAATTTGAGGAAAAATACAAGGAATTAAATCCAAAGAAATACAAGGATACAATTGAGCATGTCATCAGCAAGGGAAATACCCCTGCGGGCATGCATATATCAATAATGGTAAAAGAAATCATAGATTTTCTGGACATAAAGCCGGGACAGACAGGTTTTGATGCCACACTCGGATACGGTGGACACACAAAGGCAATGCTTGAAAAGCTTGAAGGACGGGGACATATGTATGCTACTGATGTTGACCCAATCGAGTCTGAAAAGACAAAAAAGCGTCTCGCTGAAGCCGGCTTTGGAGAGGATATTCTCACCATAAAGCTTCAGAACTTCTGCACAATAGATGAGATTGCAAAGGAAGTAGGAGGCTTTGATTTCATACTTGCCGACCTTGGAGTTTCATCAATGCAGATAGATAATCCTGAGCGTGGTTTTTCATTTAAGGTGGATGGACCGCTTGATCTGCGTCTTAATCCAAATGCCGGTATCAGTGCGGCAGAGCGTCTTGACAATATATCCCGTGAGGAACTTTCGGGTATGCTCTATGAGAACTCAGATGAGCCGTATTGCGAGGAGCTTGCAAAGGCAATCACAGACGAGATCAGGAAGGGCAACCGCATAGATACGACCACAAAGCTTCGTCACATTATAGAGCAGACACTGGATTTCTTACCTGAAAAAGAGAAAAAGGATACGGTAAAAAAGACCTGTCAGCGCACCTTCCAGGCGCTGCGCATAGACGTAAACCGTGAATTTGAGGTACTCTATGAGTTTATGGAAAAGCTTCCGGGAGCATTAAAGCCGGGTGGAAGAGCTGCCATCCTTACCTTCCATTCAGGAGAGGACAAGCTGGTCAAAAAGGCACTCAAGGCAGGATATAAAGCAGGAATATACAGCGACTATTCAAAAGATGTGATTCGCCCATCAGCACAGGAATGTGCTCAGAACGGACGTGCCAGGTCTACGAAGATGCGCTGGGCGGTCCGTGCGGAATAGAAAAGAATAAAAATAGTTCTAAAACACTATTGCTTTATTGAGAAAAATAGTCTACTATGAACGTGTTATATGACTGACGGATAAGTGGAATAACCACATGAAATATAACAAATAAGAGCCGACCGTCTGGGCGATAAACCCGGACAGTTGGCTCTTTTTGATTATAAAATCAGCCATAGTCGTGTAAATAACCAGGGAATGTATCTCAAAAGAAACAACATGGATATTGACAAAAATACTGTAGTAAGTATATACTAACCACAGTTAAACGAAACTAATCAAACGAAGTAACATTCATACATTTTAAGGAGGATATTACAATGATAGAAATGAAAGAGTGGGATGGATTTGAAGGACGTCTTTGGAAAGAGGAAATCAACGTTCGTCAGTTCATTCAGGACAACTACACTCCATATGACGGAGACGAGAGCTTTTTAGCTGATCCGACAGATGCTACAAACAAGCTGTGGGATGCACTCCAGAAATTACAGAAAGAGGAGCGTGCCAAGGGCGGTGTGCTTGACATGGAGACAGAGGTTGTAACAGGAATCACAGCGTACGGTCCTGGATATATAGATGAGTCATTAAAGGACCTCGAGCAGATCGTTGGCCTTCAGACAGACAAGCCATTAAAGAGAGCATTCATGCCATACGGTGGAATCAAGATGGCTGTTCAGGCAGCAGAGACATATGGCTACGAAGTAAGCGACAAGCTCAAGGAGATTTTCACAAAATATCATAAGACACACAACACAGCGGTATTCGATGCATATACACCTGAGATGATGAAGGTTCGTCATGCAAAGATTCTTACAGGACTTCCTGATACATACGGCCGTGGACGTATCGTAGGTGATTACCGTCGTGTAGCATTATACGGACTTGATTACCTTATCGAGGAGAAGAAGAAGGATAAGGCAAACTGTGGATGCGGACAGATGACAGATGATGTTATCCGTTTAAGAGAGGAAATCGCAGAGCAGATCAAATGTCTTGAGGAGATGAAGAAGCTTGCTGAGATTTACGGATACGATATTTCAAGACCTGCAACAAACGCAAAAGAGGCTGTTCAGTGGTTATACTTCGGATACCTTGCAGCAATCAAGACACAGAATGGTGCAGCAATGTCAGTAGGACGTGTATCTACATTCCTTGATATCTATATCAAGAGAGATATGGACAAGGGCATTCTTACAGAGCAGGAAGCACAGGAGCTCATTGATCATTTTACAATGAAGCTTCGTATGGTTAAATTTGCACGTATCCCTTCATACAACCAGTTATTCTCAGGTGATCCTGTATGGGCAACACTTGACGTGGCAGGAACAGGTGTGGACGGACGTTCAATGGTTACAAAGACAGACTTCCGTTTCCTCCATACATTAGAGAACATGGGACCTGCACCGGAGCCAAACCTCACAGTATTCTACTCATCAAAGCTTCCTCAGACCTTCAAGGATTATGCAGCCCGCATCTCAATTGAGACAAGCTCAATCCAGTATGAGAACGATGACGCAATGAAGCCTGTATGGGGCGATGATTATGCAATCTGCTGCTGTGTATCTGCAACACAGACAGGTAAAGAGATGCAGTTCTTCGGAGCACGTGCAAACCTTGCAAAATGTCTCCTCTACGCTATCAACGGTGGTGTTGATGAGAAATCAGGTGAGCAGGTAGGACCAAACTACGCACCTATCACAGCAGAGTACCTTGACTATGACGAGGTAATGGCGAAATACGACAAGATGATGGACTGGTTAGTAGACATCTATGTAAATACATTAAACCTTATCCAGTACATGCATGACAAATACTACTATGAGGCAGCAGAGCTTGCACTCATGGATACAGACTTAAAGAGAACATTCGCAACAGGAATCGCAGGATTCTCACATGTAATCGATTCTCTTTCAGCAATCAAATATGCAAAGGTTAAGGTAGTACGTGACGAGAGCGGACTGGCAAAGGATTTCGAAATTGAGGGAGAGTTCCCTAAATACGGAAACGATGATGACCGCGCGGACGAAATCGGTGTATGGCTTCTTAAGACATTCATGGATAAGTTAAAGAAGCATCACACATACCGTGATTCAGAGCCTACAACATCAATCCTTACAATTACATCAAACGTAGTATACGGAAAAGCTACAGGAGCAATGCCTGACGGACGTAAAGCCGGAGAGCCACTCTCACCTGGAGCAAACCCATCATACGGCGCAGAGCAGAACGGACTTCTCGCATCCTTAAACTCACTCACAAAGCTTCCATATGAGTGGGCACTTGATGGAATCTCAAATACGCAGACCATCAACCCGGGAGCACTTGGAAACAACGAGGGTGAGAGAATTGACAACCTTGTAAACGTAATGGACGGATACTTCGATCAGGGTGCACATCACCTTAATGTAAACGTATTCGGTAAAGAGAAGCTCATCGATGCAATGGAGCATCCTGAGAAGGAGGAGTACGCAAACTTCACAATCCGAGTATCAGGATACGCAGTTAAGTTCATCGACCTCACAAGAGAGCAGCAGCTCGATGTAATCTCACGTACATGCCACGAGAGAATGTAATATGATCTAAGGTGTCACAGAGTGTACTACGATTCTGCTTGCAGAAAGAGTAGTACGCTCTTGTGCCCCTCATATCATATTATGTATGTGGTATAAATTTACAGAGTTAATATACAATCACAGATATACCGGAATGTGCAGGCCAAGTGCCTGCATATTTTCTAATGATAGAACCACAGCGTAAGGAATTTTCGGCAACCCGCTGACCGGGACTTAGCAATGCGAATTTCGCAGGGCTTAGAGGCTGTTAGAATTATGAACACAGCCAGCGATGCCCATGCATGGACGCATGGGCAAGGCGTTATGCGCCACGGAAGGCGCGTAAAAGCCGGTCGCGTCAAGCATAGAAAACCTAAATCATAATTCATACAGCCTCTTAGCCCGAAGAACCTGAGCATTGAAAAGTCCCGGTCAGCGGGTTGCCGAAAATTCCGTACTATAAAAATAAAAGTAGCAGCAACAACCTGAAGGAGGTAAAACATGGGAGAAACACTAGGAAGAGTACACTCGGTAGAAAGCTTCGGTTCAGCAGACGGCCCGGGAGTGAGATATATAGTATTTTTGAAGGGCTGCAATATGCGCTGTAAATACTGCCACAATCCGGATACATGGGCCAAATGCGGCGAAAATGACGGTGCAAAGCTGATGACACCGCAGGAGGTGCTAAAGACCGCCATGCGCTATAAAGCGTACTGGAAGCAAACAGGCGGCATTACAGTAAGCGGAGGTGAAGCACTTTTGCAGATAGACTTTGTCACAGAGCTATTTAAGCTTGCAAAGGAAAAAGGTGTAAACACATGCCTTGACACATCAGGAAATCCATTTACCGTGGAAGAACCGTTCTTCGGCAAATTTAATGAGCTGATGAAATATACAGATCTTTTCATGCTGGACATCAAGCATATAGATGACGAGGAGCACAAAAAGCTTACGGGACAGACAAATAAGAATATCCTTGATATGGCACAATATCTCTCAAAAAACGGTAAAAAAATGTGGATACGCCATGTGCTTGTGCCGGGAATCACTACGGATGAGAAGTATTTAAAGCAGCTTAGAGAATTTATCGACACACTTAAAACAGTGGACAGGGTTGAGGTGCTGCCGTACCACACACTTGGGGTGTTCAAGTGGAAGGAGCTTGGTATACCATACCAGCTTGAGGGGGTGGAGCCTCCGACAAAGGAGCAGATAGAATGTGCAAAAAGAATTTTAAATAGTCAGAATTAGTGCTGAATTAGTTTTTAAATACCATTGCTAACGACTCATTAAGTTGATACAATATAAAGAGATATTACCATCATATGGGTAGGAATTCTGATAGTCTCGCGGTGAGGATGTCAGGACAACATGAGGAGAGTATAATGAGCAGTATAGTAATAGGAACCCTGTATGGGCAGATGAGCTTTATGTGTCTGCTGATACTGGGAGTCATATGTTTCAGATTTTTGAAAGCTGATGATAAAACATACAGCAGCCATCAATTTCTGGCAGTAGGTATGCTTACAGCGGCAGCAGTTGTGGTGGATTATATTATAGCTATCATAGTATATGGCCTGTGGGCGCCGGAAAAACTGGTACTGGACACATTTACGGTCATTTACTTTATATTGATAGCGCTGCTGTCATATCATTGGTTTTTGTATTGTGAGGCAGAGCAGCAATCTGTATTTATCCGGCTTAAATCCGGAAGAATCGTGCGCATAGCAGCGCAGGCAGCCATATGTATCATGATGATTACTGTCATGTATCTGAAGTGGACAAGCTTCAGGAATGAGATGATTACGGAGGCTGTTATAGCATTTATTCCTGCTATATATAGCTGTATCAGGGCATTTTACAAGTCATTTCTGCCGGAAAATTATGTGAACCGCGATAAATACAGGCGCATGGCTTCGTTTGCAGTGCTGCCTGTTATTATGTTATTTATCCAGTATTTTACACCGATGCTGCCTTCGTTTGTATGTGGGGTGACACTCGGCTACATGCTTGTGTACAGTAACAGCCAGAAATCACTCATTTCCACAGATTTACTGACCGGTATCAACAACAGGAGTGCTTTTGATAAATATATCAGTGCAAAGGTAAGGGTAGGGTCAGGCCATAGCCAGCTGTATCTTTATGTGATAGATGTTGATGATTTAAAATCAATAAATAAGGAATACGGTCCACTCGAGGGAGACAAGGTGCTTGTGGCGACAGCTTTTGCGTTGAAGGCGCTTGCGGCAGAGTATGATTTTTATATAGCCAGATTTGATGCAGATGAGTTTGTAGTCGTCTTTGATACGACAAGCGGGAATATGATGCAGCTCATTCGAAAAAAGATAGAAGAGCATGTTACTGAGTCTGCGAAAAATATGCAGCTTAAGGTACCGGTGACTGTCACAATTGGAGTGGCAAAATACACAGGTCAGAGTATGCCGGCATGGATAGCTGAGGCACATATGGCGCTTGAGAACGCACGTACCTTAAAAGAGGGAAAAGGAAGGTCGGAAAATGAACTTCAAAAAGAATTGTTTGACGCGACAGACATGCTGTTATCGGAAGCCGAGGTACGTCATGAGAGCTCTGATGAGCTTGACCTGGATGGCCTTGATGAGAAGCTTTTTCCGGTGTTATCAGAGGCATCGCAAAGAATATATATGTTTGTCACAAATATGGACACCAATGTGACCAGATGGTCCAAAAATGCATTTGGTTTTATGGGGATTGACAGCGAATATGACTTAAACACAGAGGACAGATGGAAAAGTAAAATACATCCGGATGATATAATGATGTACCAGAAGGAAGTGGATGCGGTACATTCGGGGAAAAAGGATGCATTTAATCTCACCTACCGTGTAAGGGATGAGGACGGAGTGTTTGTGAGCTGTACAGGTCATGGCCGCATAATAAAGGGTGTGGATGGAAGTCCTGATATTTTTGCAGGCTCAATACTGAATCATGGCATATCGGATTCGGTTGATTCTGTTACCAACCTCTGGAATATGAAGATGCTTGGAAGCTGCCTGAATGACTATATTTTCAGATATGAGTCGGCAGCAGTGCTTATCATCGGAATAACAAAGTATGGACACATCAATGATACCTACGGATATGAGCTGGGCAATGAGGTATTGAAGAATTATGGCGATGAGCTTTTAAAGGTAGTGAGCGGAGACCTTTACGTATTCAGAATGGATGGAACAAAGTTTGCATTCATTAAGCCATACGCAGAGCATGATGAGATCAGTGAGCTGTATCTTAAGGTGAAAAAAGTAGCTGAGGCCGGGGTGAAGCTTGGCGATGGAATGGTTCAGCTTAGGCTTGCTGGTGGAGCAGTGACAGCAAAAAACTACTCCGGCACACCGTACAATCTGCTAAACAGCGCCACATATGCGCTCAGCATATCGAAGCATGAAAAGCACGGAGATCTGGTGTTTTTTGACAGTACCATAATTCATGACAATATGAAAAATATGGAGCAGATTGCGGAAATCCATAAGAGCGTCATGGACGGCTGTAAGGGATTTTTCCTATGCTATCAGCCAATAGTCAGCGCCACGGACGGAAGGATAGTCGGAGCTGAGGCTCTTATCAGGTGGAAAAATGATAAGTACGGATTTGTGCCACCGGATTCATTTATTCCATGGCTTGAGGAGGATCCTTGTATTTACATACTCGGAAACTGGATTATTGAGACAGCGCTTGTGGCGGCAAAGAGATTCAAGAAGGTCATACCTGATTTCTTCATAAATGTAAATATAGCGGCCACACAGCTTGAAAATACGGCATTCCGCACGGATGTACTCAATATGGTTGAGAGACTTGGTTTTCCAAAAGAGGATCTTTGGATAGAGCTTACAGAAAGATGTAAGGATTTAGACCACGATTTCCTAAAGAGGGAGATATCCTTTTTCAAGGAGCATGGCATACAGATAGCGTTAGATGATTACGGAACAGGCTCGGCATCACTGAGTCTGGCGCTGGAGCTTCCGGTGGGCGAGATAAAGATAGATCGCTCATTTACGAAGGACGTCATGGAGGATGAATTAAAGCAGGCGATTGTCGAGTCCATTCTTGTTTTCACAGGACGTATCAGGATGCGTTCGTGTATAGAGGGTATTGAGACTCATGAGATGGCGGAGTATCTAAAGCAGTTTGGACCTATGTATTATCAGGGTTATGCATACTCCAAGCCTGTCGAGGAGGAGGCATTTATGTCTCTCATAAAGGAACAGTCGGGCAAATAAACGGATATGCTTGCGTATCGCAACTGTAAATGTGCTGAACAGTTAAAATTTACAATAACAATTTGCGGGAGTTACAACATGGGAAAAACGGATATCATTTACGAAGACAACGACATTATCGTCTGCTATAAGCCGGCGGGAATTGCTACACAGACCAGGCGTATAGGGCAGCAGGATATGGAGAGCTTCATAAGAAATTACAGGGCGGCTAAAAATGAGCCGCCTTATGTCGGCATAGTGCACAGACTCGACCAGCCGGTAGAGGGAGTGATGGTATTTGCCAAGAATCAGAAAGCAGCGGCTTCTTTAAGCAGACAAATAAAGGAGCATACAACCGAGAAATATTATCATGCGGCAAGCAGAGGGCATGGAGTGTCAGGAGCAGCAGTGGAAGATGAAGAAGAGTCATTTCAAGACAAGTCTGCCTATGCGAGTAAGGTGCCGGGGGACGATAAAAAAGAAGATAATCATGACCCGGCATGGCATACTCTCACAGATTGTATCTCATTCGACAAGCGTACCAATACATCAAAAATTACAAGCGAAAAAGATAAGCTGGCAAAAAAAGCAGTGCTTCAGTACAGGGTAATATCAGTGACACCGGATAGGGACAGCTTGCAAAATGAATGCATTAGAACAGAATTTGACATAAAGCTGCTCACTGGAAGGCATCATCAGATACGTTTACAGCTTGCACATATCGGCTATCCTCTGATTGGGGATACCAAGTATGGGAAGCCTGCCTCAAATAACTCAGGAACGGGAAGCAAATCAGGACGCACCAATGGCGGTGCAAGGGAACAGCTTGCACTTTGCTCCTACAAGATTGTTTTTGACCATCCTGCTACAGGGGAGAGAATGACATTTGAACTACCATAGTGCTGTTGGGAATAAGATGAATTAAAAGACCATACATTCAGAAAACAACTGAGTGTATGGTCTTTTTTATATTGAGAAAAATACTGTTGACAATATTGTTTATATCATTTATTATAAGTTCATAGGTTAGTTACTTGAGTAATTAACCATATAACCATACCGCAAATATGAGCGAAATTAGCTGCGTAGCAGCGATGCTAAACAGAGTGTAGATAAAGCACAAGTATCGTGCGCTTTTGCGAATGAGTGTGGTGGTTCTGTATAGTTACGAAAATAAAAAGTACAACAAGCATAGCATAGAGAGGAGGCGGAGCATGTGAACGAAATTCTGAATCAGGAGAAATCAATCTATATTCAGATAAGCGAAATGATAGAAAACGACATACTGCGGGATGTGCTTTTGGAGGATGAGCGCGTGCCGAGCACAAATGAGCTTGCAAAGCTGTATGCAATAAATCCGGCTACAGCGGCAAAGGGCATAAATATACTTGTGGATGCAGGAATTTTGTATAAGAAAAGAGGGATTGGAATGTTTGTGAGTGACGGAGCAAAGGAAGTAATAAGGACAAAGCGGAAAGCCCAGTTTTATGAGAATTATGTCAGTGAGATTGTGAATGAGGCAAAGACACTTGGTATTACAAAGGCTGAATTAATAGCAGGAATCGAGAAGAATTTTGAAGATTAAAGGAGAATAATATGGGAACAATAAAATGCACTGATTTATGTAAAAATTACAGGCAAAAGAAGGTTTTGGACAATGTAAATCTCACAATAGAGGAGGGAAAGATTTATGGTCTGATAGGACGAAATGGCGCCGGCAAGACAACACTGCTTTCCATCATTTCGGCGCAAAATCCGGCTAGCTCAGGAGACGTTACCCTCGATGGGGAGCAAATCTGGGAAAATGAGAAAGCTCTCTCTGATATATTTTTTTCGAGAGAACTTTCTGCTAATACAATGAGCGGAGCAAACAACTTAAAGGTAAAGGAATATTTGAAATATGCGCAGTGTTTTTTAAAGAATTGGGATAATGATTACGCAAACGAGCTTCTGGCACGTTTTGGCCTGGATAAAAATCAGAGTATAAATAAGCTCTCAAAGGGAATGATGTCAATGGTTACAATAGTTGTGGCACTTGCGAGTAAGGCAAAATTCACATTTTTGGATGAACCGGCAGCAGGTCTTGATGTGGTGGCACGCAATGATTTTTACAGGCTTTTAATAGAGGAGTATACGCAAAGTGGCAGAACCTTTGTCATTTCTACACATATCATTGATGAAGCATCAGATATTTTCGAGGAGGTAATCATCGTAAATAATCAAAAAATTGTCTTAAAAGAAAACACAGCAGAGCTTTTGGAGCGGGCATACCACATAAGCGGAAATAAGGAAGATGTGGATAAAATGCTTACACAAAACCCTGATATCGAAGTGCTTGATACACAAAACTTAGGACGAAGCAAGGGCATATCAATTCTCACAGCAAAAAACAAATGTTTAACAGCCACGGAGAAATTGTCAGTACAGCCAATGACACTTCAAAACCTGTTTGTTGCCATATGTGAGGAGGGCAGATGATGAAAAACAGCATAATATTTTGGGGAAAAATGACATTAAAAAGTGTGTTATTGGCGGTACTCAACTTAATAGTTTATTTTTTGATTTTTAATTTTTTAATGGGCGGAAGTGTTTTCAATGATAAGGGGTGTATGGCCGGTATCTGGTTTTTAACAGTAATACTGGTTGGCTTTGAGATTAATAGGAAAAACGGGGGAATTTCGCTTACAATTGCTTTTGGAACCACAAGAAAAAATGCATTTATTGGATATATCATATCGGACATTGCCATGATAGCCATCTTTAGTGGATTTCAGATGCTTATAGCAGCTTATACCGGTGAAAAAAATATTCAGGCTTATATTTTTAATATAATTATATGTGCAGCAACCGGGCAGGCAATCGCCGAGAGTATGAATAAAGATAAATATATGGTTTTATATATAATTGTTTCAATCATTTCCGTTGTGGTGGCTGTTGCTTGGGTGGTATTTAACTATATAGCTGAAAGCAACAGCTTAAATATTCCGGTAATGATATTCGCAGTCGTATACTATGCATGGATGGCGGCTTGTACAGAAAGAAGCACAAGAAGGCTTGAAGTAAGGGTATAGACAGAGGAGGGAATTATGAGAAAGACAATAAAAAACTTCATGTATATAAAAAGGAAAGAGACAGCGATAATGATGATAGCAGTTGCTATAGCAATAATCGCGGGCATGGTATTGGGCTTCTTTGTGTCAATGGGGGACGATGAAACTGTGCAGCTTGGAATGATGATGGCGCTGAGTGCATATGTGATTTTTGATATAATATTTGAAGGCTTTACATTTGGACAGCACTTCACTCTCTGTCTGCAGATGGGAGTGACCAGGAAGAACTTTCTTTCATCATATGTTATTTTTAAAGTTATAAAAAATATGCTTGCGCTGTCAATTATTGCAATTCTTGGTGCTGTGGATCGTGTTGTAAGCAAAAATCTGGTCAGTAAGTTACTAAGAGTCAGATTTGTGGATGCTTACTCACAGGTATTTTCGGGAAGGGCATTGGTAGTGACTATATCTCTGGCGGTTTTATTGGCATTTTTGGCTGTATTTGTGGGCGCTGCAGTGTTGCGGTTTGGCAGAATTGCTTTCTGGGTATTATGGACATTTTGGATGATAGTTTTACTTAAGTCACCCGATAATATAAGTGTGCCTGCCTTCTTCCATGCGGATATATGGGTGTTTGTATCGGTATGGTTTGCAATTTCTGCTGCGATAGGCATACTGCTGTATCTGATAACCTATCATTGTTTTATAAAGGACCAGAGCGTTAAAGCGTAGATATCGTAGAATATGAAGAATATAAAGAATATAACGGCTAATCTAAAGTAGAACTTTGGATTGGCCGTTTTTTGAAGTTAAACAATATGACGTAGCTAAAAAACAAAAACTAGAAAATTTTCGTCCACATGACGAAAAACAGTAAAATTTTTAATGTTTATCGAAAAATATTCTATAGTGATTCCCGAAATATTTTTGTATACTAGCCTTACCAACAAAACAAAGGGGGACAAAAATATATGAAGAAAAAATTTGTTGCAATCATGATGGTAGCTGCTATGGCAGCGTCAATGGCCGCTTGTGGATCAGATGGGGGTTCTTCTGATACACAGAAAGGGGGAAGCAGCACAACGACATCAGATGTTGCAAACAAGGACAAGCCACTTGTGTGGTTCAACCGTCAGCCATCAAACAGCTCAACAGGAGAGCTTGACAAAACAGCACTCAACTACAACAAGGATACCTATTATGTAGGTTTCGATGCTAATCAGGGAGCTGAACTTCAGGGAGAAATGGTAAAAGAGTATATCGAGAAGAACATCGATACGATTGACAGAAATGGGGATGGAGTTATCGGATATGTACTTGCAATCGGTGATATCGGACACAACGACTCAATTGCAAGAACAAGAGGTGTTCGTAAGGCTCTTGGAACAGGCGTAGACAAGAGCGGCGAGATTGACAGTGCACCGGCAGGAACAAACTCAGACGGAAAAGCATCTGAGGTTCAGGACGGCAAGATTACTGTAAACGGCAAAGACTATGTAGTAAGAGAGCTTGCTTCACAGGAGATGAAGAACTCAGCAGGAGCTACATGGGATGCAGCTACAGCAGGAAATGCAATCGGAACATGGTCATCATCATTTGGCGAGTCAATCGACGTAGTTGTTTCCAACAACGATGGAATGGGAATGTCAATGTTCAATGCATGGTCAAAGGACAACAAGGTTCCAACATTCGGATACGATGCCAACAGTGATGCAGTAGCAGCTATCGCAGAGGGCTATGGCGGAACAATCAGCCAGCATGCTGACGTTCAGGCTTACCTCACACTTCGTGTACTCAGAAACGCACTCGATGGTGTAGATATTGATACAGGTATCGGCACAGAGGATGATGCAGGAAACGTATTAAGCGATGATGTATATGTTTACAAGGATGATGAGAGATCTTACTACGCATTAAACGTAGCAGTTACAGCAGATAACTACAAGGATTTCACAGATTCAACAGTTGTATGGGCACCTGTTTCAACACAGCTTGATTCAGCAAAGCATGCTACAAAGAAGGTATGGCTGAATATTTATAATGCTTCAGATAACTTCTTAAGCTCTACATATCAGCCACTCTTACAGAAGTATGATGATCTCTTAAATCTTGATGTTGAGTACATCGGTGGTGATGGACAGACAGAGTCTAATATCACAAACAGACTTGGAAATCCAAGCCAGTACGATGCATTCGCAATCAACATGGTTAAGACAGATAATGCAGCTTCTTATACAGCTCTTTTGAACCAGTAAAAGTATTTAAAGCACTTAGTTGGGGAGGGAAAAATCTCTCCCCAAAATAAAGTGTATACAGACGACAGCAAATATAGAGTTAGGAGCAGGAAGTATGGGCGATAAGAATAATGAAAACATCTTATCGATTCGTGGCATGAGCAAGTCATTTGGACGAAACAGGGTTCTTGACCACATCAATTTAGATGTGAAAAAAGGTACTGTAATGGGTCTCATGGGGGAGAACGGAGCCGGTAAGTCGACAATGATGAAATGTCTTTTTGGTACATACCAGAAGGACGAGGGAACTATATATCTGGACGGAAAAGAGGTAAGCTTTTCAGGTCCTAAGGATGCACTGGAAAATGGAATAGCGATGGTGCATCAGGAGTTGAACCAGTGTCTTGAGAGAAATGTCGTAGACAATCTGTTTCTCGGAAGATATCCGGTCAATTCATTTGGTATGATTGATGAAGGACGCATGAAAAAAGAAGCGTCTGAATTATTCAGAAAGCTGGGAATGACAGTTAATCTCGAGCAGCCGATGAAAAATATGTCAGTATCACAGCGACAGATGTGTGAGATTGCAAAGGCAATATCATACAACTCAAAGGTTATAGTATTGGATGAGCCTACATCATCACTTACGGTACAGGAGGTTGAAAAGCTGTTCCAGATGATGAGGATGCTTCGTGACCAGGGTATTTCACTTATCTATATTTCTCACAAGATGGATGAGATTTTTGAGATATGTGATGAGATTTCGGTTCTTAGAGATGGAAATCTGGTCATGACAAAGAGCACAAAAGAAACAAATATGAATGAACTGATTGCAGCGATGGTTGGACGAGTACTGGAGAACAGATTCCCTCCGGTAGACAACAAACCAAAGGATGTAATCTTGTCAATACAGCATCTTTCGACAAAGTACGAGCCACATCTGCAGGACATCACATTTGATGTGCATGAAGGGGAGATATTTGGACTATACGGACTTGTTGGAGCAGGTCGTACAGAGCTTCTTGAGACGATTTTTGGAATCAGGACAAGAGCAGCAGGACGAGTATATTTTAAGAATCAGCTTATGAATTTCACCTGTGCCAAGGAGGCTATGGATTATGGCTTCGCACTTATCACAGAGGAAAGAAAAGCAAATGGACTTTTCCTTAAGGGAAACCTCACCTTTAACACGACAATCGCAAATCTCGGTTCCTATAAGAAGGGACCGGCACTTTCAGACAGCAAGATGACAAAGGCCACCTCTGATGAGATAAAGATTATGCACACAAAGTGTATGGGACCGGAGGATATGATTTCAGCTCTCTCAGGAGGAAACCAGCAGAAGGTTATCTTTGGTAAATGGCTTGAAAGAGGACCACAGGTATTCATGATGGATGAGCCTACAAGAGGTATTGATGTAGGTGCCAAATATGAGATTTACGAGCTGATAATCAATATGGCAAAGCAGGGTAAGACAGTCATTGTAGTTTCATCTGAGATGCCTGAGATCCTTGGTATAACAAATCGTATCGGAGTCATGTCAAACGGACGGCTCTCAGGAATTGTCAATACAAAGGAAACCAATCAGGAAGAGCTGCTGAGACTCAGTGCAAAGTACCTATAATAAAGGGAGAAGACAGATATGGCTAATAGTAAGATTTTAACGGCTGAGCAGGAGCGCACTCTGCGCCAGCCTATCGACGAATATGTTGGTGGAATACAAAAAGAAATTGATGCACTCAGAAAAGACGGAACTACAAAGGTTGTAGAGTGTCAGTCAGCAATAGCAGGCATCAAGAGAGATAAGACTCTTTCAAAGGGTGAGAAGGAGTCGGAAATAGCAGCATGTGAGAAAGAGCTTGCAAAGGCAAAGGCTGTTGAGGCAAAGAACAAGGATGAGATTTCTAAGCTCATCGCCAAGGCTGAAAGCTACTTAAAGGAAAACTTTGACTCAAAGTATTACAATGCTGTTAAAGCAAGCTGTGAGGCAGAAAAGGCAGAGGCACTTGCTGCTCATAATGAGAGAATGGCAGAGCTTGATAAAAAGCATAAGGCTGCTCTGGCAAAGACCTCAGACAGAACTGAGATAAAGGAAGAAAATTACGTACACAAGAATCGTATTTCCAATGAGAAGCTTGAGCTTGAGAAAGAGTATCAGAGAATCAAGGACAGAAAGCATGAGGCATACAGCTACAAGTATCATCTGATTGATATGTTACGTCTTTCAAAGTTCACATTTATGGAGACAAGGGCACAAAAATGGGAGAATTACAAGTATACATTCAATAGAAGAAACTTCCTGTTACAGAATGGTCTCTATATTGCAATTATACTTATATTCATAGCGCTTTGTGTCATAACACCGATAAAGAAGGGCACACCTCTTCTGACATACAACAACATACTGAATATTCTTCAGCAGGCTTCACCAAGAATGTTCTTAGCACTTGGTGTTGCAGGACTTATCCTCTTAACAGGAACAGATCTTTCTGTTGGACGAATGGTTGGTATGGGTATGACAACAGCCACAATCATCATGCATCAGGGTATCAATACAGGTTCTGTATTCGGTCATATATTTGACTTTACAGGAGTACCAACAGGTGCAAGAGTGGTTATCGCATTACTTGCATGTATCGTGCTTTGTACATTCTTCACAAGTATTGCAGGATTTTTTACAGCGAAGTTTAAGATGCATCCGTTTATTTCAACCATGGCAAACATGCTTGTTATCTTCGGTATCGTAACATATGCTACAAAGGGTGTTTCATTCGGTGCAATTGAGCCGGTCATCCCTAACATGATTATTCCAAAGTTGAATGGTTTCCCAACCATCATCCTCTGGGCAATAGCAGCTATAGCTATTGTATGGTTTATCTGGAACAAGACAACATTTGGTAAAAATCTCTACGCAGTCGGTGGTAATCCGGAGGCAGCAGCAGTTTCAGGTATCTCAGTATTTGCAGTAACTCTCGGCGCATTCGTTATGGCTGGTATCCTTTATGGATTTGGCTCATGGCTTGAGTGTGCAAGAATGGTTGGTTCAGGCTCAGCAGCTTATGGACAGGGCTGGGACATGGATGCAATCGCAGCCTGTGTAGTTGGTGGTGTATCATTCACAGGTGGTATCGGTAAGATATCAGGTGTTGTAACCGGTGTATGTATCTTCACAGCACTCACATACTCTCTTACAATCCTTGGTATTGATACAAACCTTCAGTTCGTATTCTCAGGAATTATCATTCTTGTAGCAGTTACACTTGACTGTCTGAAATACGTTCAGAAGAAATAATATCGCAAGAAAATTTCTTTTTCATACTTCCAAAATGATCAGCAGAGATGTCAGGGTGGCATCTCTGCTTTTAGTTTGTGGTGTGAACAAGTTATACTTTTAGAATTACACTTTTGTTTATGTAAGGCTACAAAACAATATATCAGGTATGTTATAATATAGTTTAAACAGAATAACTATTCTGGATAGTTACCCAATAAATTACGTTATCCGGGGGATAAATTTATGCTGCACACGAGCCTTATGGTGCATGCAGTACAATAATTATGAGCAGGGAGAAAGCATAACATGTATACATTATTACTGGTTGATGACGAAGAGGATGTAATAGAGGTAATCGAGAGAAAGGTATCCTGGGAGCAGATTGGTTTTCATGTGGTAGGACATGCGGGCAATGGCTTCAAGGCACTTGAGATGATGGAGGATATGCAGCCTGATGTTGTGATGACTGACATACGGATGCCTTACATGGACGGACTTGAGCTGTGCAGTAACATAAGGCAGAGGTTTCCTGCGACGAAGCTCTTGCTTTTCACAGGCTTCGACGATTTTGAGTATGCGAAGGAGGCTGTGCATCTCGAGATAGAGGAGTATATTTTAAAGCCACTCAATCTGGCTGAAATCACAGAGGTATTCAAAAAGCTTAAGACAAAGCTGGATGATGAGCTGAATGAGAAGAAAAACACAGACATATTGAAGCAGTATTATGCAGCATCGCTGCCTGTTTTGCAGTCAAATTTTTACACGACACTTATCGAGGGACGCATACCGGAAAATGAGCTGGGCAGGTACATGCGTGACTATAAGATTGTGCTTGAGGGACCATATTACTGCTGTATTATCATACATACCTCCGCAAGTCAGATGCCGCAGGGCATGGATATCAGACTGCTTGCAGTGTCAGTAGAGAGACAGGCACAGGCTGATTTAAAGGGGCGCTGGAATGGCAGGATTTTTAACTATCTCGGTGATACGGTCATGATAGCCCAGCTTGTGCAGCAGGAGGATATCTCTGAGCTGACAGATGAGTGCGACAGATTCTGCAAATATGTAAATCATGTAATGGGGGCAAAGGTCACGGTCGGAATCGGACAGGTGTGCGAAAATGTACAGGAGCTGGTGAGCTCTTATCAGAGTGCGAGGGAGGCAGTATCCTACAGGGTGCTTTATGGCAGCAACAGGGCAATAAACATGACAGAGGTTGAGCCACAGCGACGTATATCAAAGGATGGCGATGAGGGAAATGAGCTGTCATATTTATTTAAAATGATTTGTATCGGCAAGATAGAGGATGTGGGACAGGCTGTTGAAGCGTATATGCAGCACAATTTTATGTCGCAGCAGTCACTTGAGAACTACCATGTGGCAGTAATGGAGCTGATCAGTGAGCTATATCACTTTATGAGCAATAATGAGCTAAATGCGCAGGAAATATCGGGAAGTGTAGGCAGGCTTTATAATGAGCTCTCCAATTTTGAGCCGGTGGTGCTCAAGCAGTGGCTTTTGGATTTTTCAAGCAGGCTGCACGATGATATGGCTGATGCCAGATACAACTCCAAGAAGTCACTCATAGACAGTGCAAAGGATTATGTGCACAGGAATTACAGGAGTGTGGACCTGGGACTTGACGATACATGTAAGGAATTAGGAGTATCTAACTCGTATTTTTCAAGTCTGTTCAAGAAGGAAACCGGCAGCTCGTTTGTGGAGTATCTGACTGATTACAGAATGGACAAGGCTGCCAGAATGCTTGTGGAGACAGACGACAAGAGCTATGTCATAGCCCAGAATGTAGGCTATGCGGATCCGAACTATTTCAGTTATGTTTTTAAGAGAAAGTATGGGGTTTCCCCATCCAGGTACAGGACAGAGTATGAGAAGAATAAGGTATAAATCAGGCAATATACAATCCATAATAATGCTCTCATTTTCACTGCTGTCGTTTGCAATAATGCTTGTCACAGTTATGGTGATGTATATAAAATTTGCCGATGCATCGCAGGACAGTATCATAGAGAGCAATCATAAGGTGATGGACCAGACAATAGACAGTGTGGAAAGCTATCTGGTCAATATGAGGCAGGTTTCGGATGCGGCGTATTATGATGTAATAAAGGAAAATGACATTTTAAAGAATTCTGACAGCATACACGATGGCATGAGCCTGCTCTATGAGTCAAACAAGGAATATCTGCGCAGTATTGCCTTGTATAATCAGTATGGAAGCCTTATAGCTGCAGAGCCTGTTGTGTCCCAAAAGGAGGACCCGGATGTGACAAAACAGGACTGGTTCATAGAAGCTATGGAGCGCATGGAAAATATACATTTTTCAACACCTCATGTACAGAATCTGTTTGACGATGGTTCCATGAGATATCATCTGGTCATATCATCAAGCCGTGCCGTGGAGCTGACCTCCGGTTCAGAATCACAGATGGGTGTGCTGCTTGTGGACATGGATTATTCGAGTGTATCAAGGATGCTTGAGAGGATAAATACATCGGGAAAAGGACAGTATTATTATCTGTGTGATGCAGATGGCAATATGATTTACCATCCGCATCAGATACAGTTTGATGGAGATGTTCCGGAAAACAGCGATGTTGCGGCAAAGTCGCAAAACAGTATATATGATGATTATCTGAATGGAGTGCATCGTAAGATTATGGTAGATACAATCAGCTACACAGGCTGGAAGCTTGTATGTGTGATGCCATACTCCATCTTTACCAATAAGATGGCGGATGTGAAGCAGTTTGTTTTTGTTATAATGATTATTATGGCTATGATGTCTGTGTGGATAAACAGAGTGATATCTATACGTATTTCAAAGCCTATAATGAAGCTGGATGATTCTGTGAAAAGGTATGAGAATGGCAATGAAGCAGATATTTATGTAGGTGGTTCCTCAGAGATACGGCATCTGGGATACTCTATCCGCAATTCATATAAGCAGAACAATGAGCTCATGAAAAAGATCGTATGGGAGCAGAACGAGAGACGAAAGAGCGAGCTTGATGTGCTTCAAAGCCAGATTAATCCGCACTTTTTGTATAATACTCTTGACTCCATCACATGGATGATTGAAGGAGGCAAAAACGAGGAGGCCTCGTTTATGATTACGCAGCTTGCAAAGCTTTTCCGTATCAGTCTGTCGAAGGGACATACCATAATACCTGTACGAGATGAGCTTTTGCACGCAAAAAGCTACATGAATATTCAGAAGGTGCGCTATAAGAACAAATTTGAGGTGAGCTTTGAGGTAGACGAGGAAATAATGGACTACTGTGCGGTGAAGCTGGTGCTTCAGCCGATTTTGGAAAACGCACTAAATTACGGAATCAGAGAGCTGGACGATTTCGGAGAGATAGTAGTCGGAGGCCAAAAAGTGGGAGAGGATATCATCATAACGGTATCAGACAACGGAATGGGCATTCCGGAGAATGAAATTCCGCTTTTGCTGACAAATACGGACAGGGTTCACAAGAAGGGCTCGGGAGTGGGGCTTGTCAATGTAAATAACAGGATAAAGATACTGTTTGGAGAGCGCTATGGCCTGCATATAGAAAGTGAGCTTGATGAGGGAACAGTTGTGACAATCAAAATCCCGGCAATTGTCTATTCAGAGGAAAACAGACTTCAATTTGAGGAGCATCATATAGTATGAAGCAAGTACAATTGCCATGCTGCATGGGAGGTGTGAGAGTGACAGTGAAAAATAAATGGACAAATATGAGCAAGAATAAGAGAAACTTCATCATAACAGAGCTGCTGCTAGGAGTACTGCTTGTGATAGCAATAGGTTTTATCGCATACAATAAGCTCAATGAGAAACCGGAACGTATTGCAGTTGTGATGGCTGATGTGGATGAAAGCCACAGTGCTGCGTTTAAATATGGCATGAAAATGGCGGCTTCTGAGTATGGTGTGGATGTAGTTATGATAAGTAAGGAAAATCTGAACAACATGTCAGATGAAATTGATGTCATAAACCAGGAGATAAACAAAAAAGCTGATGCGGTCGTTTTCAAGCCGGCAGCAGAAAAAATGACAGAAGAAAAAAGCCTTAATACACTTATCCGGATAAATAAAAAGACACCGATAATGGTAGTCGGAGACCAGGCGGGAAGCGAGAGCTTTAAGTCGTTAAATACAGTGGAGTTTGACCAGTACAGCATGGGTGCCAAACTGGCACAAAAGCTTATTGCTGACAACAACGGAACACTTTCAGGTAAAAAAATAGGAATTTATTGTGAAAACACTGAATCCGATGCCTGTAAAAAACGCATTGATGGCATAAAGGATACTCTCGCGGAGAGCGGCTGTGTTGTGATGTGGATTGTATCAGGTGTTTCGGATACCGGGGAGAAAATAAATCTGCAGTCACAGAGAAAGGTTGACATAGTTCTTGCAATAGATGATGCAAGTGTGGTTGAGGCGGCAAAGGAAGCCTCTGATAATAATCTGCAGGGTGCACTGGTATATGGGATAGGAAACTCAACAGAAGCCATATATTATCTCGATTCGGGCTGGACAGAGGCTCTTATCACACCTGATGAATTTGCTGCCGGATACAAAAGTGTTGTAGGACTGGTCGATATGCTGCGTGGCAGTAGAAAATATTCAGTAGAGGAAAAGCCGATATCTTACCAGCTTCTTACCAGAAAAAATCTGTTTGATGAAGAAAACAAGAAGCTTTTGTATGCAATCAGCCAGTAGTGGGGGAACAATAAATGAGAAGCAGAATAAGAAATACCATGATGATACTGTGTTTTGCACTGATATTGTCATTTGTCTCGTGCAGCAACACAAGAGTTGACGAGAAAAAACAGATATATATAGGCGTGACCTGCTATGACCAGAAGGATACATTTATCGGGGAGCTGATAGAAACCTTCAAAAAGGAGTGCGCAAGTCTTGATACAGACAAATACGATATCAGCATGACAATCATGGATGCTGCAGGCTCACAGCGTGCACAGGATGACCAGGTGCAGGAGATGATAGAGGACGGCTGCAATGTGCTGTGTATTAATCTGGCAGACAGAACAGATTTGTCGCATATTATAAATGCTGCAATGGAGAAGGATATCCCGATTATTTTCTTTAACAGGGAGCCGGTTGATGAGGATTTAAATCGCTGGGATAAGCTGTACTATGTCGGGGCCAGGGCAAAGCAGTCAGGTCAGATGCAGGGGGACCTCATTGCCGATTATATAAAGAATAATCCGAGTGTGGATAAAAACGGTGATGGCAGGATACAGTACGTCATCCTGGAGGGAGAGATGGGACATCAGGACGCCATCGTCAGGACAGAGAGTGTGACAGAGAGCATGAAGAATAACGGTCTTCAGATAGAAAAGCTGAGCTGTCAGATAGCAAACTGGAATCGTGCTCAGGCGCAGAACCGTATGACACAGCTTATAGGTCAGTATAAAAACAGCATAGAGCTGGTTATTGCAAACAACGATGCAATGGCACTCGGAGCGATAGACGCATACGAAAAGCTTGGTGTGACGGAGTCGAATGTACCTGCATTTTTTGGAGTGGACGGCACAGACGATGGGCTTGAAGCAGTGCAGCAGTCGAAGCTTGCGGCAACAGTCTACAATGACAAGGAGGGACAGGCAAGGGCTATGGCTTCGCTTGCCTATCTGGCAGCCACCGGGGGCAGCATGAAAAGCATAAAGTTTGAGGATAAAAAGTATGTTTATCTGCCGTATGAGAAGGTGACCCTTGACAATGTAAATGAATTTGTGAAGGATGAACAGTGAGCTTATTTATGCTCGTTCCTCCACTCCCTCGGAGCCACTCCGTAGATATTTTTAAAGGCGCGTGAGAAATGAAGCTGATTTTCGTATCCAACGGCAGAACCAACATCTGCGATGGATAAGGAGGTCAGCTTTAAAAGCTCTGTGGCCTTTATCATACGATAATTCATGAGAAATTCCTGAGGTGAATGTCCAACGGAATTTTTGAAAATTTTGCCCAGATAGCTTCGGTTTATGCCGCAGACTCTGGCAATATCTTCGATTGAGATATCATTCTGAAAATTCTGCTCGATATAATTCATCGCTTCTTTTATATAAAAATCACTCATTTTCCCACTTGGAACGAGTTTTGATGATTTGGCTGACTGCATCAGATAATCCAGAAAAAGGTACATATGCCCAATCAGGTGATATGGTGATTCTGAGGGGTGCCTTGTGATGTAGAGCATTTCCTCAACAAGCTTTTCGCGGATATCCTTTGAGTGTGTGTGATATACAGGATTATTTTTGGTAAGCTCTGTTGTGGTGAGAGCCTCCTTGACGCGCAGACCGTCAAACTCAATCCATATGTATTCCCAGGGAAGCTTGTCATCTGCGATATAGGTATTTATCTGGCCGGGAAAAATCAGAAAGCCCTGCCCGCTTTTTATGTTGTAGGTTTGTGTAATGCCCTTTGCATTATCGGCCATCAGAGTGCCGGTGCCAGACAGTACATAGTGGAATAGATAGTGGTTTCTTGTGGCAGGACCAAATGAGTGTCCCGGTTCGCACTGCTCGTGGCCGAACTGGTACATACACAAATCTATGAAATTTACATTTGGAAAAATATTGAAGGAAAGCTTGTCCATGTGAGTCACTCCTTATTGATTAATACTATAAATATACCCTTATGCGACATTATATGCAATTATAGCATATTTTATAGCATATTGGTATAAAAAAGCAAAAATAAGGGTATTTATTGTATGCATTAGGGTATGTTATAATTTGTTTATCAGGAAAAAGAGCAAATAAAACAGAAAAGGAGTGGAAAAATATGGCAAAAAGAAAGATTTGTCAGGCTATGGCGGTTGTGCTGGCACTCGGAATGTGCACGACAGGACTGACCGGATGTGGAAATGAAAAGCGGGCGGACGGAAAAACTGAGATTGAGGTGGTTTCTTATAAGCCGGAGGCTGTTAAGGCTTTCGAGAAGATTGAGAAGCGATTTAATGAGACTCACGATGATATTCACCTGACTATCTCATCTCCGAATGAGGCTATGACTATTTTAAAGACACGCTTCATCCGTGAGGATTATCCGGACATTATCGCAATCGGTGGAGATATCAATTATTCAAATTTCCTGGATGCGGATTTGTTTGAGGATATCTCGGATTTAGATGCAGTGGATACTGTAAAAGAGGCATATCTGGAAATGGACAAGGAGCTTGAGTTCATTCCAAAGGACGGCACATATGCACTTCCTTACGCCGCAAATGCAGCAGGAGTACTTTACAATAAGGATATGTTTGCGGAGAATGGCTGGAAGGTGCCTACAACCTGGAGTGAGTTTACAGCACTGTGCGATGAGATAAAGGAAAGCGGAACACTTCCTTTGTATCTGGGCTTTAAGGATACATGGACCTGTTTGGCACCGTGGAATGCCCTTGCAGTAGGGCTTTGTGATTCAGACACCTGTAATCAGGTAAATATGGGAAATACGACATTTGAGGAGGCATACTCTCCGGTTGCCGACAAGATACGCACATTGCTTGATTATGCAGAGGACAATCCATATGCTTACAGCTACAATGACGCATGTACAGCCTTTGCCAGAGGTGAATCTGCCATGTACACGATAGGAAGCTATGCTATTCCTCAGATTAAGTCGGTTAATCCTGATATGAATATCGGTTCATTTACTTTCCCGGCAAATGATAATGAGGCTGACAATGTGTTAAATTCAGGAATAGATTTACAGTTTTCAGTTATGAAGGCCTGCAAAAATAAGGAAGCAGCATACGAGGTGCTTGAATATCTGTACAGCGATGAGACAATTCAGACATATCTGGATGACCAGGGCGGAATTGCCTGCAAGGATGGAGATTTCGCAATACCGGATACACTGGAGGATATGCAGGAGTATATAAAGGACAACCGTATGTCGGATTATCAGGATCACCATTATCCAAGTGAGATGAGCGTGGACGCCATGATTCAGACATATCTGCTTGACACAGGCGACAATGCAAAGGAGAAGTTCTTAAAGAAATTTGATTCAGACTGGGAGCGTTACAACAGAGATCTGATTCGTGAAGTACAGGATTACCAGAAAGAACAGGAGGATGCAAAATGAAAAAGAAAATGTCAAATAGGGACAAGACATTCTGGGCAGTTGTGATACCTGTTGTGGTTTTATTTTTCGCATTCAACACACTGCCGATGATAAAGGGTGTGATTTACAGCTTTACAAACTACAAGGGCTACGGCTCATATGATTATGTCGGACTTAGAAACTATACAGACCTGTTTACCGACGCCAGAGTCGGAAAGAGCTATCTGTTTACCTTTAAATATGCGATTGCAGGAACTGTACTTGTAAATGTATTAAGCCTTGTGATGGCAGTTGCACTAAACAGCAATATCCGCGGCAAGAGTGCATTAAGAGGTATTTATTTCGTACCGAATATCCTTGGCGGACTGGTTATTGGTTACATTTTCAGCTTTATTTTTACATATATTCTGCCGGCAGTAGGAAATACCTTCAACATCGGTTTCTTACAAAACAGTATTCTGGCGAGTGAAAAATATGCATGGATTGGTGTGCTGATTGTCGGGGTATGGCAGGCAGTTGCCATGAATACCATTATTTACATATCAGGACTTCAGACAGTGCCTGAGGATGTTTACGAAGCCAGCATGCTCGACGGAGCAGGTAAATGGAAGCAGTTCTGGAAGGTTACATTTCCACTCGTTATGCCATTTGTTACAATCAATCTGGTGCTCAGCACAAAGAACTTCCTCATGGTATTTGACCAGATTATGTCATTGACAAAGGGCGGCCCGGCGCAGAGCACTGAGTCAATCTCATACCTGATTTACAGAAATGGTATGGATGGAGGACAGTTTGGCTTCCAGAGTGCAAACGCAGTAATTTTCTTTGTTGTAATTGTGGCTATTTCACTATTCCAGATGGGCGTTATGAATAAGAAGGAGGAGCAGTTATAATGAAAAAACAAAAATCAAACTGGGTACTTACCATCGTTTTAATATTGGGAACCTTAACCGTATTTTTCCCGCTGTATATGGCTGTTATCATTGCCTTCAAGAAACCGAGTGAGATGACAAATGATGTCGCAGGAGCTCTTTCCTTCCCTTCAAAGTGGAGCTTTTCAAACTTCACAGAGGCTATGAAGGTGACTGATTTCTGGCATTCTCTCGGAAACAGCTTACTTATCACTATTGTGACTATTGTTCTCGCAATCCTTATCCATTCGATTGCAGGATATGTTATCGGACGAGGCATGGCAAGGAAAAAGAGCTTCCGTTTCATATATCTATACATTGTAAGCGGTATGTTTGTGCCATTCTCAATTCTCATGATGCCTCTTGTAAAGCAGACTGCGCAGATGGGACTTGGAAACAGGGCAGGAGTTATCCTTTTATATCTTGTATTTTACATGCCAATGAATGTTTTATTATATAGTGGATACTTGAAAAATATCCCTATGGCACTTGAGGAGGCTGCAGACATCGATGGCGCAAGCACATGGACAACATACTGGAGAGTTGTATTTCCTATGATGAAGCCTATGCATGCGACAGTAGCCATCCTGACAGCACTCGGTACCTGGAATGATGTCATGACACCGCTTGTCATCATGTCAGGAACAGGACAGAATACACTGCCGTTGGCACAGCTCAATTTCCAGACACAGTTTGGAACCAACTACAATCTGGCATTTGCATCATATATTCTGGCTTTGATACCGATACTTATATTCTATATAATCTGCCAGAAGCAGATATTAAATGGTGTTGCAAATGGTGCAATCAAGGGATAATTTTTAAACACTATTTTAACAATAATATGGGGTGATTTTATGGCAATTATATTTAATCCAAACAAGAAAATTTTTACTTTACAGACAGCTCACACCACATATCAGATGCAGGTAGACAGACTTGGCTATCTGCTGCATCTGTACTACGGAGCAAAAAGCACAGGTGATATGGACTATATGCTGACATATGCTGACAGAGGCTTTTCAGGCAATCCTTACGCAGCAGGCATGAACCGTACATATTCGCTTGATACACTGCCACAGGAGTACCCGACTCTTGGCACAGGCGATTTCAGAAATATTGCGCTTGATATCAAAAATGAACAGGGCACTGAGAGTGTTGAGCTTCTTTATAAGAGCCATGAAATCAGAGACGGGAAATACACCTTAAAGGGGCTTCCGGCAGTGTGGGCATCTGATGATGAAGCGCAGACGCTTGAAATCGTTCTTGCTGATGACATCGCAGGCGTTGAGGTGCATCTGCTCTATGGTGTGCTCGAGGCTTGTGATGTCATCACAAGAAGTGTGCTCATTAAAAATACAGGCAGTGGGAATATTACAATTGAAAAGGCTCATGCTGCCTGCCTGGATATGGTTTACGGAGATTATGATGTGCTCAGATTCTACGGTAAGCATGCCATGGAGCGCAATCTTGAGCGCACACGCTTAGGACACGGCACACTTTCATTCGGAAGCCGCAGAGGAACCTCAAGCCACCAGTACAATCCGGCGGTTATTCTCGCACAGCGCGATACGACAGAAAATGCAGGAGACTGCTATGGTATGCTTTTTGTATACAGTGGCAACTTCTCATGTGAGGCAGAAAAGGACCAGATTAACCAGACACGCCTTTTAATGGGGCTTTCCGATGAGCTGTTTTCATATCCGCTTGCGGCAGGAGAGACCTTTACAGTGCCTGAGGTGATTATGTCATACTCGGCAGACGGTTTCTCACAGCTTTCCCATCAGTACCACACCTGTATCAGTGAGCATGTGTGCAGGAGCAGATTTGCACATGAGGTAAGACCGGTGCTCATCAATAGCTGGGAGGCTGCGTACTTTGACTTTACCGGTGATACGATAGTAGACCTTGCAAAGGAGGCCGCATCACTGGGCATAGATATGGTGGTCATGGATGACGGCTGGTTTGGAAAGAGAGATGATGATAATTCATCACTCGGAGACTGGTTTGTGAATGAGAAAAAGCTTGGCGGAACGCTTTCAGAGCTCATCGACAGAGTGCATGCACAGGGAGTGAAATTTGGAATATGGATTGAGCCTGAGATGGTGAATGAGGACAGTAATCTGTACAGAGAGCATCCTGACTGGGCTATCCAGATTCCGGGAAAGCTTCCTGTACGCTCAAGAAACCAGCTTATTTTAGACTTTTCCAGAAAAGAAGTCAGGGACAATATTTTCGATCAGATCTGCGCAGTGTTTGATCAGGGAAAAATCGACTACGTGAAGTGGGATATGAACAGAAGCATGGCTGATGTATATGCAGGAAATCTTGCATACGACTATGTGCTTGGAGTGTATGATTTTATGGAGCGTCTGGTGACAAGATATCCGGATATACTTCTTGAGGGCTGCAGCGGTGGCGGTGGACGATTTGATGCAGGCATGCTCTACTACAGTCCACAGATATGGTGCAGTGACAATACAGATGCCATAAACCGCACAAGAATACAGTATGGCACATCGTTCTTCTATCCGGTATCATCCATGGGAGCGCATGTATCGGCAGTGCCAAATCATCAGACAGGCAGAGTGACAAGCCTTAAAACAAGAGGCATCACAGCCATGGCAGGAACCTTTGGCTATGAGCTGAATCCGGCCCTTCTGTCGGATGAGGAAAAGGAAGAAATCAGAGAGCAGATCAAGACCTTTAAGAAGTATGAGATGCTTATAAATGAGGGCACCTACTGGCGCCTTACAAGCCCATTTGAGGATGAGGTGGCTGCGTGGATGTCTGTCTCAAGGGCAAAGGACAGGGCGCTTGTGAGCGTGGTTCGTCTGTATGCGGAGGCAAACGCGGCTGCATGCTATGTGAAGCTTAAGGGCTTGGAGTCGGATGCAGTATATATTGAGGAAAATACCGGCAGGCAGTACACAGGTGCAGCACTGATGAATGCCGGAATACCGCTTCCGTTTGCCGTAAAGGAGTATGAGGCATATCAGTTTTCATTTATCAGGCTTGATGAGGCAAAGAAGCTGTATGATGAGATAAAGAAGGTGTGCGGCAATCTAAAATTAAGTGAGGCTGACACTGCAGATAGTGCTTCTGATAAACGTATTGTAATAAGCATCTACGGCGGCTCAGGCTCAGGAAAGACAACGATTGCAGCAGCCCTGCAGCAGTATTTCCTTAACGATAATACAGCCTGCTATGTGCTGACGGGAGATAATTATCCACACCGTATACCGATGAGAAATGACGAGGAACGCCTTAATGTGTATAACGAGTCCGGCGAGGATGGCTTACGTGGATATCTTGGAACACCTAAGGAGATTGACTTTGACAGGATTAACAAGGAGCTTTCAGAGTTTAAGGCAGGAAAAGATATAATTGAGATAAAGCATATGGGCCGCGAGGACGGTGATATCTCATATGACGAGACTGATTTCACAGGAATTAAAGTGCTTATCCTAGAGTGGACCCACGGAGGAAGCGAATACCTTAAGGGTGTTGATATACCTGTATTTTTGGAGAGTTCGCCTGAGGAGACTAAGGCGCGCCGCATTAAGAGAGGACGTGACGAAAACGCCGCAAGCCCTTTCATATGCCGCGTGGTAGAGTTGGAGCAGGAAAAGCTTGATTTACAGAGTAAAAATGCGCGTATAGTAGTTGGAAAGGATGGCAAAGTCTATGAACAATAAACCTATGCTTAACGCATATCCTGACAGTCTGGGAGGTAAGCTTTCTGATATCGCAGCGCTGCTCAAAAAGAAGGAAATGCAGGATGTATTTTCATCATTTTATATTCTGCCAAGCCTGTATCATTCGGATTTGGACCGCGGATTTTCGGTCGTGGACTACAATCTGAATGAGGAGCTTGCGACAATAGAGGATTTATCGCAATTGAAGGAGCTGGGGATTGACTTAAAGCTTGATTTTATTTTAAACCATGCTTCGGCACAGTCACCACAGTTCAAGGATCTTGTGGAAAAGGGCGATGAGTCGGAGTACCGGGATTTTTTCATAGACTGGAACAAATTCTGGGAAGGTCATGGAGTCATGACGGACGAGGGCTACATACAGCCTGATGAGTCATGCTTAAAGCAGATGTTTTTCAGAAAGCCGGGGCTTCCGATTCTCATGGTGGAGTTTCCGGATGGACGAAGGGTGCCATACTGGAACACATTTTACCAGGAGGTGCATGGCAGAGATTATCTGGGACAGATGGATTTAAATATAAAGTCCGAAAAGGTATGGGATTTCTATCGTGAAACACTTGAAAAAATAGCATCCTACGGTGCGGCTATTGTGCGGCTCGATGCATTTGCCTATGCGCCTAAAGCACCGGGGAAAAAGAATTTCCTGAATGACCCTGAGACCTGGGAATTTCTACAGCAGATCCATGAGCTTGCAGCTCCGCTCGGGCTGACTCTGCTGCCTGAAATACACGCGGCATATGAGGAGAAAATATACAAAACCCTTGCAGATAAGGGCTATGCCACATATGATTTCTTTTTACCGGGACTGGTAATTGATGCGATTGAGAACAGGAGAGCAGATTACCTTGCAAAATGGGCGCGTGAGGTTGTGGATGATAAAATCTCCACTGTCAATATGCTTGGCTGCCATGACGGCATACCTCTTCTGGATTTAAAGGGGCTGCTTCCGGAGGACGATATTCGCTCGCTTATAGATTTGATTGTATCTCGTGGCGGCATGGTCAAAAATCTTCATGGACAGAAGAATATATATTATCAGGTCAATGCCACATATTACAGTGCGCTTGGTGAGTCTGACAGCAAAATGCTTCTGGCCCGTGCCATTCAGATGTTCATGCCGGGCAAGCCACAGGTATGGTATCTGGATCTCTTTGCAGGCAAAAATGACCATGAGGCGGTAAGACGTGCAGGGGAATCAGGACATAAGGAAATCAACAGGACAAACCTCAGTGCCTCCGATATTGGGGAGGCACTAAAAAAGGATGTTGTTGCAAAGCAGCTTGAGCTGCTTCGCATGAGAAATACCCATAAGGCATTTGAGAAGGGGGCTGTCATAACAGTAGCAGGAGAAGGACCAAAGCTCTCAATCCGCTATGATAATGGTGAAGCATATGCGCTTCTAACGGTGGATTTTGAAGCCGGAGCGTATGAGATAGAGCTGAGCTGATTTGTGTATTACTTATATGAAGCAGTTAGAATATATTTATCATAAAAGATGCGATATCAAAAAGGAACCGGATTTTCCGGTTCCTTTTTTGCTGCGTAGAATTATTAACATTCCAGTATTTATCAGCTGTTAAGTATGTGTAAACGATTTCATGAATTAGCTTTGAAAACCTGTACTTCTGGTGTTTATATTGCACTCAAGCAAACGAGCTACAGCCGTTGCTGGAAGAAGCAAAAGAAGTGGATGGCTCATAGAGGATAATAAAGAAAGAGAGGTTCATGATGTTAAATGTCATGGACCTCTCTTTCTTTAGGGGAAAATTATAAATGTTTCAAATAATTTTCTACATTCTGATACTCAACGCCATTTTCCATGACGGAATCTTCACCACGATAGAGCACACATCGCTTGGTAATCTGGCCAAATCTCTGACTTGTTTGATTCAGTTTCTCTTCGTCAACTAAGAAGCGGGCTTGCATTGGAACAATTTTCGAGCTGTGTTTTATTTCGTAGCATTCACATGTATTGAGTTTAGCATCGTAAATTACCATATCGTATTCGCCGACAGCAAATTGCAATTTGAAAACACGTTGATGCCTTTTAGCCGATTTGAATGTTTCTAAAAGTACGATGTCTTCCATCATACGACCACGCACTTCTTCCAAAATACGTTCAGAAACTAACATTTTTTCGTGCTCGCTCAATGTAGAGAATAATTCATCTTTTGTCAAAGAATGAACCAATGCCTGTGCCTGGCAATAACGCATGCCTGGTTGCGTGAATAAAATATTCTCTAGTGGTTCGGCACTTGGAATTACCGTTTCTCGTGGAACGTCAACAATCAGGTCAAGTGCTTTCAAATATTCTTTGATTTCCTCTATGTGAGCATTTGTAATACCAATAGATTGTTCTTCTTTATTGTGAATCTCCAACATATCCATTAATCGTTTGGTTACTGCTTCTGTATCGATTTTATCCAAAATATCTGTACGCTGTTTGGGATTACGATCTCTTCGCAAAACATCAGCAGCTGAACCCAAATCATGAGATTTGAATTTGTCGGTCAGAATACGAATAAGGAAACGATGATTCATATCCTCAATGATTCGATTGATAGCACCTGTTAGTTCACCTGCCTCATAGAGTGATTGGAGATGACGGAAATATCCTCCGTCTTGACAACAACTCAGGGAGTGCTGGATATTTTTACAGATTGCGGTATCGATATAACGCCGTGTGGATTCGTCATCACGGAACGAAGCATCCTCTGAAATAACGTCTTTATCATCAAAATCCAGTTCTCCTGCACGAAGTGTGCCGCCATAGCGAATATACTCGTCAATACTGTCGATACCGAGTAAACGACTATGTTCACGGAATGGAATAAAGGTAGTGTGAATCGTAACAGCTCGATCATAAAGTTCCTGATGAAGCGCAAACCAAAAGCCAAGAGAATCTGTTCCGGATAAAACAATTTTCATACCTTGTGCAGCGTAGATATCAGAGAATAGTGCTGCTGAATCAATAAAGTCGGGCATTAGGGTTACTTCGTCAATAAAAACATATTCATATCCCAGATCAAGGAGTTTGCCCAAATCACGATTCATCGCTGCCATGGTATCGCTCCCTTTTGCTTTGATGTATGCTGATTTTGCGGACTGTGATGGAGTCATTCCTAAAACAGCCTGACGCAGCATTGTTGTCTTTCCTGTTCGTCGCAGACCAAATACCAAGCATACACGATCTGTTTCCTCACTGTTTAAATATGCCTGTAACTGTCTGAAACAATCACGTTTTCCCCAGTTTTTTACACCTTTTGTCAGTGCCAGAAGACGTTCTCCGATAATGACAGAAGTTTCAAAATCTGTAGATTTAGATGGATCAATAGAACTGTGTTGTTTCAGTTCTTTCAATTCTTCTTGAAGCTGTTTGCGCCTTTCAACACCTGCAAAAATTTCTTCGCGTTCGTTCTTTTTAATGTACTTGCTTTTGCTTTTTCCATTCTCTGTCCATTGCAGATAAGGCTGCTCTTTGCCGTAAATTTTCTTCATGTTGATAGAACCTTGTGGTAAGGCTGCTATCTCGTTTTCTAATTCATAAATTCGTTTGTAGATATCCATAATATCACCCCGTTTCTTACAATCTATTATAACCCATTTTGAGTGAAACATCAATGGGTTATAATGGGTTATAACGTCAAAAAATGTGGAAGTGAAACGACTACTTTTTTGTCGTGAACAAAAGATTGTGAAATCAAGATGGATAAAGTATAATAATCATAAGTTATTTTTCTGGGAACTATGCGTATTGTTGTAAAAAACAACGGCATTGTAGTATAGTTAAAATGTATTGATAAGCCGGAAGAGCTGCTGCAGATATAAGAGGTAACAATATGGAATACGAACACATAACCCACTCCTTCGAGCCTGTCTATGATGAAAACAGCCGCATACTGATCCTCGGCACTCTGCCGTCCGTTGCATCAAGGGAAAACAATTTCTATTACGGACACAAGCAGAACCGTTTTTGGAAGCTGCTTGCGTATCTGTTGGATGAACCGGTGCCGGAGACGATAGATGAGAAGAAATATATGCTGTTTAAAAACCACATAGCCATATGGGATGTGATACAAAGCTGTGATATCAAGGGTTCGAGCGACAACAGCATCAAAAACGTCGAACCGACAGATATAAGGAAAATTCTTGCCACAGCCGATATAAAGCAGGTCATTGCAAACGGAAATAAAGCAGGGGCACTTTATAAGAAATATCAGCTTCCGCTGACAGGCATGGAGGCAGTCACGCTGCCGTCCACAAGCCCTGCAAATGCGGCATGGACCTTTGAAAAACTGTGCGCAGCATGGGGAGATATCATAAAAGTGTAAAGGGGTTAACGGGCAGAATCAAAACCAGATGAAAAGGAAATGATGATTTGGATGTATGGAATAGTTCTTTTTTACAACATTATACTCTCGTTGCAGTAGAGGAAAATTTGCTCGTTGGATTTGGCGATATAGATAAAACTGGCTATCTTGATAGGCTGTATGTTCATAAAACATGCTTATTCTACTTCTAAGGGGTGTTAAAATGTTAGATTATCAGTTAGTATCATCTTAAAGGAGGGATACTATGGATCTCATAAAAACAGGAAAATATATTGCTGACAAGAGAAAATCGTTAGGATTAACCCAAAAACAAGTTGCGGAGAAACTTGGGATGAGTGACAAATCTGTTTCAAAATGGGAACGAGGGATATGTTTGCCGGATGTATCTGTTTATATTACGTTATGCGATATGTTGGGAATCAGCATAAATGAGTTTTTTGCAGGAGAAGATATTAGGGAAGAAAATTATATACAAAAATCAGAAGACAATTTAATTCGAATTGCCAAGGATAGTAAATATAAGATAAAAAATCTAAAACGATCAATAATAGGACTAGCACTCATTGTATTGATTACATCATTTTCACTTGGGATGATTCTTGTTCAAAAATGTAGTTACCCAAAGAATTATATTACAGCGGTAGACAAAGAAGGGACAGAGATGAAAACCGCAGAGTTATTATCTGGAGTGGATGGTGCCTTTTTATTCGATTATCACACAAATGAGAAGTTTCAGTCATTGACCATATTTATATCAGAGTATCATTTTGGAAAATTGGCAGCAAAAAATAAAATTGCAGAGTTATCTTACGAAGAGGTTGAATCTCCGACGGAAGGTAAGATTGTACTTGTACCGGATTTTGAGGAATTTGAGGTGAAGCTTATAGTTGCAGACACGTCGACCAAATATTCTACGACGATTCCTATTCTGGAAAAAGTAGAAGGAAGAGAATATTACGGAAGATCCGCAACACAAATTGAAGGAAAAGTTTCGATTCAAAAAAATTCAGAGCAAGGGTTGGCAGCATTTATTTATGGAAAAGATGGTCTGAGCACAACGCCTATTCAAAATATTGAACAAGGAGAAATTGACCAACAAAATGATTACATATACTTTATATCGTTTCAATTCTCAGAATAGTATTGTATTAGTTTAGTCAATAAAACATAAATTGGTAATTTGAGCCGCCAAAGTACAGGCGGCTCTATTTTTGACTAAAAGGAAGAGTAAAACGATAGACGCAAAATGTTTGTGCTTCCCAATAGATGAGAGTATAATGGAATTATAAAGGGAACTGATAGACAGATTTGAATTTGGAGGGATAATGAATTGTCAATAGAATATAAGAGATTGACTGAAAATGAACTGGATATTTTTATTGAAATGAGAATAAATCAATTAAGAGAAGAAGGCGCAAAAGAAGATATTGATTTAAAACCTGCCTTAAAAGATTATTATAGTCGTCATATGACAGAAGGTACATTCGTATCTTGGATAGCTGTTGACGGCAACAAGATAATCGGAACAAGCGGTATGTCATTTGTTGAAAAGCCCCCATATTTCAGTTGCCCAAGCGGAAAAATTGGACTGTTATCAAGTATGTTTACTGAACCTGATTACAGACGGATGGGAATTGCAAAAGAGCTTCTGCACAGAGTTATAGAGGAAGCAAGAAAATATGGCTGTGGTTCAATACAGATTACTGCTTCTGATATGGGGGTAAAATTATATAAAGCGTATGGATTTGTTCATAATGGAAACTTTATGCAATACAAATTATAAAGTCAAATTCCAGTAATACTGAGAGATTATAAAAGAGCGGAAGCTTTGAATTTTTTTGTTTTTCATAATAGTATCATTATGGTATAATAGAGACATTAAAATCGAAATTTTGCGTAGAGGAACAAGGCTGAGGTAAGAGGTAATTTTCTATGAAAGTACATTACAAAGGAGTTTTATGTAATCTTGCCACATATCGTGTTATGGGAGAAGATAAACCTGCATTATATTATATTGATAGTCCAGATCAAGAAACAATGCTTAAAGCAGGATTTGTAGATGTTCAGCCCTGCTTATGGGTCAAAGTATTAACCGATGAGGAATATAATGAAATTACTAATATTTTGTATTAAATAGACAACTTCAAGTTTGTCGTAAACATTTACATACTATTGTTTAGAAAAAAACAGTTCCGTTTATCCCCTCGAATTTCTCCTATAAGTGAAGGAACAATTTCTGACTTTATGACAGGGTTACATTCCCTGTCATTTTTATGGTCATTTATAGAAAAGAACAGGGGTTTACGAACCTTGCACACTATACCGATGATGGGGATAGCGGCACACTTTTTTGGATGAAATATCTGCAGATATTATGTATATATTTGACATATGCCAATGCAACCATATATAATTGTTTGTATTTGGGATAATAATCAGTAATCAAGGGGTATAAAAGATACATGAAAACAATAGAATTTGATACACATTTCTACAAAAAGCTGTGGACACTCATGGTCCCGATAATGGTGCAGAATCTGATGCTGGCGCTGGTGGCTGTGGCGGATGCTTTCATGCTTGGAGGACTGGACCAGAACTATATGTCGGCAGTCTCGCTTGCCACACAGATACAGTTCATCCAGAACATGTTTCTATCAGCGGCGACAGCGGGCCTTGCAATACTCGGAGCGCAGTATTGGGGCAAGCAGGATATAAAGGCGCTCGATGACATATTCGCTCTTGCAATCAGAATATGCTGTGTAGTATCAGTACTGTTTTTCGTGGCATGTGCATTCTTTCCTCGATATCTGATGCTCATTTTCACAAACGAGCCTGTGCTTATAGATTATGGTGTAAGTTATCTGAAAATAGCCTCTTTTTCGTATCTGTTGACGGGCTTCTCGCAGTGTTATATAGTCATGATGAAGATATCAGAGCATGCAGGGACTGCGGCGGCAGTCAGCTCGATTACAGTGCTAATAAATATCGTGCTGAATGCTGTGTTTATCTATGGTGCATTTGGCATCGAGAGCATGAATGTGAGGGGAGCGGCAATTGCCACGCTCATATCAAGAGTGCTGGAGCTTATGCTTTCAATCACATTTTCTTACAGACCGGGATATATCAGGCTTAAAATCAGGGAGCTTTTGGTGAGAAACAAGGAGCTGTCAGCAGATTTTATGAAGTGCTCCGGACCGATTCTCGGGGCAAGCCTTGTATGGGGCATAGGCTTTACATCGTACTCTGCATTTATGGGACATATGGGAACAGACGCGGCAGCAGCCAACTCAGTCGCAGCGGTTGTGCGTGATATCATTTGCTGTCTCAGTGCAGGTATATCAAGCGCTGCCGGCATCATGATAGGAAATGAGCTGGGCGCAGGAAATTTAAAGCGTGGAAAAATATATGGCATCAGAATGGCAAAACTGTCGTTTTTGTGTGGCGCTGTTATGACAGTGCTTATGGCGGTTTCAGCACCGGTGATTTTACATTTTGTAAAGCTCACACCGCAGGCAGCAGCGTATCTGAAGCAGCTGTTTGGTGTACTTGCCCTCTACATGATCGGACGCTCGGTAAATGAAATCATCATAAACGGTGTCTTTGGTTCGGGAGGAGATACGATGTTTGATATGTATTCTCTTGCTGTTACGATGTGGGGCATAGCGATACCGCTTGCGGTTGCAGGTACATATTTCCTGAACTGGCCGGTGGTTGTGGTGTATGCGTGCACCTGCGTGGATGAGATTGGAAAGATACCATGGACACTCATACATTTTAAGAAATACAAGTGGGTAAAGGATTTGACCAGATAAGGGAAAGAGAAAAGGAAAAGGGGAATTATAATGCAGACGTTAAAGCTGTTGTTTTCAAAAATTACAGATGATAATCCTATATATGAGAAGAAGGATGTTGTTGAAAATATATTTGTGTTTCGTATTCTTTTGATATGGCATTTGCTATATACATTTGTATTCATACTTAACTGCCTTAATATATTTATTGTTGATAATAATATTTTTGTTAAAGGATATATATTATCCTGTATTCTTCTGCTGGTGTTTATTGTGCTGCTGATGATAGTTGGACTGGAGCAAGCCTGTGCAAAGTATCTGTGCATTTCAGAGGCAGGTTTTCTAGTGATGATAACGTGCTCGTCGCTTACATATCATATGATAATAGCTGTGATGTTACCGATTGTAATTGCAGGTGTATATTCATCAAAGCACCTGTCGAGATTTGCATTAGCTTTTTCGATTTTTAATATAGCGCTTAGTACATATGTGGGCTATTATTTTGGAGTGTGCGATGCAAATATGGTATTGCTTACTGCGACATCACTTGAGCATCTTCAAAAGGATGGAGTATTTTTGCTGAATGAGGTGAATAAAAATCCCGGGTTTACTCTTTTTATGTATTATGTTTTTCCGCGTTCGCTTATAGCAGTCGGATTTTACAGTGTCAGCAATGGTGTTAATAAAATGCTTCGAAGAACAATGGAAAAAGCGCACCGTATCAAGAAGGAGGCTGCAATGGATGACATGACCGGCCTTTACAATAAAAATAAGCTCCTTGATGACCTTGAAAAGCCAAAGGAGCCTGACCGAAAGGTAGCTGTCATATATTGGGATGTAAATCAGCTTAAGTTTGTGAACGATACATACGGACATGGGAAGGGAGACCGTCTTATAGCAAGAATAGCAGGAACCATCAGACTGGCTGCAGCAAATGATAATGATAATGTAAGAGTATACCGCTATGGAGGCGATGAGTTTATCATGATCATACCGGATGGGACTGAGGATGATGCACTTAGCTTTATTGAAAGATGGAATAAGATTATGGAACCAATCCAAAAGGACAGCAAAATTCCGATTTCCGCATCAGTAGGCTATGCCTGCGGCAGATACGCCGACATCAATAAGATTATCTGTGAGGCTGATGAGAAAATGTATGAAAACAAGCGTGTGCGCAGGGATTAGTAAAGCGAGATAACTGATTGTCTGTCAACAATCTCAACATCCATAATCTCACCGAAATTACAGTCTGCCGCATTGTCATGTATTTTCTTTAGGAGAAGCTCGGTTGCAAGCCGGGCTTTTTTTTGCACATTTTGTGATACTGACGTAAGCTTCGGTACGGTGTACTGGCATAGATTCAAATTATCATAGCCTATGACAGACAAATCAATCGGGACACGGTAACCACCGAGACGCGCTCCCTCCATGATGCCGATAGCACATATGTCGGCAGTTGTTACCACAGCTGTGATTGGTGCCTTGCTGCTTGCAATGGCACGACCGGCCTCGATACCTCCCTCATATGAAGGTGAATAGCTGAAAATATATTCAGAGCGGAAAGGAATATGACTGTCGTCCAAAGCTTTTTTGTATCCGTTAAAACGTTTGGTGAGGATGACATTTCCCTCATAATCAGCTACAAATGCAATCTCGGTGTGTCCGTGATTTATCATATATTTGGTTGACAAATATAAGCCCTTTTCATCATCAGATATTACATTTATGAGATTAGGATGAGAGTAATTGCTGTCAAAGGTAGCAATAGGGCAGTTGGCTGCATCCATAAGCTTTTCAAGATTTTGGGCAGAGGTGGGGAAAACAAGAATCATCCCATCGACATTCCAGTTCTTAACCAAAGATAATATATCGGAGCTTCTGGATACTGATTGAAGCATGGTGAAGTACCCGTTTTTGTGAAGCTCTGTTTCTATTGTACCAATCATTGTACTGACATATGGGTTCTCAAAATAATTGTATCCTGAAGCATATTCTTTATCATCTAGAAATATAACAACTCCTATAATGTGTGAGGAATTGTTTGAAAGACTTCTTGCGTTCATATTCGGAACATAATTATATTCCTCTATAATTGAATTGATTTTATCCCTTGTTTTTTGTGAAACACGGCTTGTCTTTTTGTTGATTACGTTTGAGACGGTCATCGTGCTCACGCCTGCCATTTCGGCAATATCCTTAAGTGTCATACAAAACTCCATTTCAGAATTACTATTTTTACTATAAAAGTTTATGCATAAAACCGTAAGAAGTATATACATAAACAATGATGAGTTTATATATAAACCGAATATGATTTGAAATATAGGTTTATAAATTGCATTAAGTATACATTTTTATTGAGAAAATAGCAATTAGTTTTGAGAATATTTATATATAAGACAGTTTTATTTGTCAAAAATGCACAAAAAATATATGAAAATAATATGGAATATGATGAAAAAACAAAAAACTATTGACGAATGTACAAGGCAGTGTTAGATTATAGTTAGATTTAGCGCTAAACTAATTTGGACGAAAAAAGATATTGAATTACGAAAGTGAGGATTTCTATGAAAAAGAAACTTATTGCAACAGTTATGGCAGCTACAATGGCAGTGACAGCACTTACAGGCTGTGGCAGCTCATCGTCTTCATCAGCTAAAAAGGACATAAAGGTACCAACAGAGCCATTTGGTGATACAGTTAAGTATGATCCTTCGGTTGAGATTAATGATGGAAAGGACGTCTCAATTGACCTGTGGGAGTGGGGAAGCGATGAATTATTTCAGGAGATTATTGACAGATACACAGCTATTCATCCTAATGTAACGATAAACCTTGTGGATAATCCATGGGATGATTACTGGACAAAGCTTCCTCTGGCACTCGATGGCGAGAACGGACCGGCTCTCTTCAATGTACATAACAGCTATCATGAGAATCTTATCAACTATATGGCACCGCTTGATATTCCTGTTGAGGATTTGGAGCAGGACTTCAATGGAGTAAGTGCTCATGTGATTGACGGCAAGGTTTATTACATTGATTACGGAATGATGACAGGCTCTGTTTATTACAACAAGGATATGTGGAAGGAAGCCGGACTTACAGAGGATGATATTCCAAAGACCTGGGATGAAATGATTGAGGTGGCAAAGAAGCTTACAATCAAGGATGGAGACAAAATAGTCCAGGCCGGACTCAATTTCAATAATGATTTCCATCAGAATTACCTGCTGGGACTTAACTATCAGCTTGGTGAAAACTTATTCCAGGAGGATGGAAAGACACCTAATGTTAATTCAGATGCGATGAAGAAGGTTATGCAGATGCTCGTTGATATGTATGACAAGGATCAGATCGGTTCAAAGGATTTTGGCGAGAACTGTGCAGACAGCTTTGGACAGGGACAGTCGGCAATGGTTCTTCAGTGGGGTCATTACTACAATACACTTAAGACAACATGGAGCGATATAGATTTTGGTGTATTTGAAATTCCTACATTTGACGGAAATCCATATGCATACAATAGATATAACGGTGAGTCAACATTCGGTGTAAACAAGAATGCGCCTAAGGACCAGCAGGCAGTGGCACAGGATTTTGTAAAGTTCTTCCTCTGCGATGATGAAACTCAGGTAGCTTTCAATCTTGCCATGAGTACTTTCCCTGCAAAGAAATCCCTTGCAGATAATGAGAAAATACTTGAAAACCCATCACTTAAGGTACTTGCAGAGCACATTGACCACTATATCTGGCCGGGCCCGATGCCTTCATGTGTTGAGGAGGATATGAAAAAGGCCGGAGAGGACATATTCTACAATGGAGTGGATATTGATACAGCTTTAGACAAGGCACAGGCTGATATTATAAAGGATATGAAGAACAGTTCATTCCAATCAGTCGAGAATCTATATGAGTTTGCAAAATAACAGGTAAAGATTCACTACGGAGGATTATTAATGTTTAAAAAATCACATCCATTACAAAGTAAGAGTGAAATAATTTTAAGAAACATAGTTGTTGTAGCTATGGTAGCTTTCTTTACAATATTTTTGATAATACCGATTGGTATAGCATTTGCAGGAAGCTTTCATGAGTGGAATCCGTTAAGCGGAACATACAAGTTTTTGGGTCTGGAAAATTATAAGCAGGTGTTCACGAGCAAATTGTTCGGCAAATCAATGTTCAATACCGTAATTTTTTCGGTAGTTGTAATTGTTTTCAGAGTCGGTCTGGGACTGGGAATCGCGTATGCTATTTATTCAACGCTTATAAAGCATAAGAGCTTTTTCAGGGCAGTTTACTATATGCCTGTAGTAACGCCTATGGTTGCAGTGGCATTTGTATGGAAGTTCATGTACAATCCACAGATTGGAACCATCAACAAAATATTCGGGCTCGATATCAACTGGCTGATGAATCCCAAAACTGCTCTGATTGCAGTAATTATAATGACCATCTGGAAGGATTTTGGATATGCGGTTGTCATGTATATGGCAGGCCTGTACTCACTTCCGGCAGATGTCATGGAGGCAGCGCAGGTTGACGGAGCGAGTGGCTGGCAGAAATTCAGATACATTACATTGCCATTGCTTAAGCCTATGACACTTTTTGTAGTCATTACATCAATTATTTCGTATATCCAGGCATATGTTCAGATACTCATCATGACAGAGGGTGGACCGGGAACATCAACATATCTGGCTTCTTACATTATTTACGATGAGGCCTTTGTCAAATACAACTTTGGATATGCATCAGCACTTTCATTTGTGCTTTTTGTGATTACCGCAGTGCTTACCGTGCTTTCTTTCAAAGTATCGGGCAAGGAAGAGTAGGAGGAGAATATCATGAGAAAAAAAGTAAGCAGTATAGTTTTAAATGTATTCCTTCTATTATTGGGTATTGTTACAGTTTATCCGTTTATATGGATGCTATGCTCATCATTTAAGCAGAATAAGGAAATAATGGCGTTGCAGCAACATCTGCTTCCACAAGAGTTTACAATAGACAATTACATCAGCATGAATTCGCATTTCAATTTCATGAGGTTTTTTGGAAACAGTTTGTTTATCACGATTGTTGTAACCCTGCTTGTGGTATACACCAGTACAATCTGTGGTTTTGTATTAAGCAAATATAAGTTTAAGGGCAGAAATATCCTGTTTGGCTTTGTATTGGCTACTATGATGATTCCATGGTGTGTAACAATTATTCCAAAATACACTATGATTCAGAAATTCGGATGGATGGATAGCTATAAGGCACTTATTATTCCGGCTATGTTCAGCGGATTTGGAATATTTATGATGAAGCAGCACATTGAGACCATCCCTGATGAGATTATTGAAGCTGCCAGGATGGATGGTGCCAATGAGTTTTATATCTTTCACAGGATTATATTTCCGATGGCAAAAAATGGAATTTCAAGTATAGCCATTTTCCAGTTCCTGTGGACATGGGAGGACTATCTGTGGCCTTATCTTGTAATCAATACCAAGGAAAAGCAGCTATTGGCAGTTGGTCTTAAGATGTTTAACGGACAGTATTCAACAGATTATGGCGCACTTTTTGCGGCAACGGCAATATCTATCATACCGGTTTTACTGATATATCTGTTCTTCCAGAAGCAGTTTATCGCAGGAATTGCGGCATCGGCTGTCAAGGGATAGCGTAATTTATATGAGAGGGAGTATTTCATGCAGGAAATATACAGAGTAAAGACAAGTCCGGTGGCATTATCGGACAATATGATAATAGGTGAAAAATACAGGATTACATTCCTGACAGAGGCGCTTGTCCGTCTTGAATACAGTGAAGATGGCGTATTCGAGGATAGGGCAACACAGACAGTATTGTTCAGGGATTTTCCAAAGACCGGCTATCATGTGGTGCGTAACGCTGATGGAATTGAGGTTCATACATCAATGCTGCACCTGATATATAATGAGAAGGAGTTCTCATCACACGGACTGAGTATACAGATTAAGGGAAACCTGAGCGCATATCACAGCATCTGGCATTATGGCGAGAAAGTGCATGATTTGCAGGGTACAGCGCGTACACTTGATGACGTAAACGGAGAGGTTGAGCTTGGATGCGGTGTAGTTTCACGCTTTGGATATTCAATTCTTGATGACAGTAAATCACAGATTTTACTTGACGATGGATGGATTGAGCCAAGAAAAAAAGGTGTGTCTGATTTGTATTTCTTTGGATACGGACATGATTATAAACAGGCGCTCAATGATTTTTACAGGCTTTGCGGCAAGACTCCGATGCTTCCGCGATACGCACTGGGAAACTGGTGGAGCAGATATTATAAATACTCAGAAGAAAGCTATATGGAGCTGATGGACAAATTCGATGAAAAGAACATCCCATTCACAGTAGCCGTAATAGATATGGACTGGCATCAGGTTGATGTGGACCCTAAATACGGAAGCGGATGGACAGGATATACCTGGAACAAAAAGCTTTTCCCGGATCCGAAGCGCTTTCTTGGAAAGCTCCATGACAGAGGAATGCATACTACCTTAAACGTACATCCAGCGGATGGTGTGCAGGGCTGTGAAGAGATGTATGTTGATATGGCAAAGGAAATGGGCGTGGATTATGAAAATGAGGACCCGGTTGTATGTGATCCGGCAAGCCCTAAATTTATGGAGGCTTATTTTAAGTATCTTCATCATCCGAGAGAGGCTGAAGGTGTGGATTTCTGGTGGATTGACTGGCAGCAGGGCAGCAACTGCAAGGTTGAAGGATTGGATCCGCTATGGATTTTTAATCATTTTCATTATCTCGATAATAAAAGAGACGGCAGGCGTCCAATGACATTCTCGCGCTATGCAGGTCCGGGAAGCCATAGATATCCGATTGGATTTTCGGGAGATACACATATTACATGGGAGTCGCTTGATTTCCAGCCGTATTTTACAACGACAGCGACAAACATCGGATATGGATGGTGGAGCCATGATATTGGCGGACATATGCTGGGCTACAAGGATGATGAGCTGGCAGCCAGATGGACACAATACGGTATATTCTCCCCGATAATGCGTCTGCACAGTTCATGCAGCGAATTTAACGGCAAGGAGCCATGGCGATTTAAAAAAGAGACTGAGGAAGCGATGGAGGCGGCGCTCAGACAGAGGCATTGTATGATTCCGTATCTGTATACCATGAACTATCGCAGCTATGCCGAGAATATGCCGCTGATTGAGCCTATGTATTATGAGTATCCTGAAAATGCAGAGGCTTATGAGGTAAAGAATCAGTATTTCTTTGGCAGCCAGCTTATGGCAGCACCTGTTACAACTCCACGTATTAAGGGACTTAATGTGGCAAAAACCAAAGTGTGGTTCCCGGAGGGCATCTGGTATGATATCTATACAGGCATGCGCTATGATGGTGGAAGAATGCTGGAGGTTTACAGGGATTTGAGCAGCATACCGGTGTTTGCGAAGGCGGGAGGCATACTTGTGTGTGCAGATGAAAATGAGCTTGATGCAAGGTCGGTTATCAAAAATCCTGATGTATTATGTGTCAGGGTATTCCCGGAGGCTGATGGTGAGTTTGAGCTATACGAGGATGACAATGAATCCTGCGGATATGTGGATGGCAGATGTGTGACCACAGCTATGAAATATTCTGCGGATAAAGATATGTTTGTCATTTCTCCGGCAGATGGAGATACATCATTAATACCTGACAACAGGACCTATAAGCTTATCTTTGAGAGAAGAACCGAAGCAGCAGCCGGTAAGGTAAAGGTATCTGTGGACGGTAAAGAGGTCTGGGCAAAGAATGAATATGATAAAGAAAACAGAAAGCTCATCGTTACTGTAAATGCATCGACAGCGAGCAAAATAAGCGTTGCAATATCGAAAGACACAGTAGCGCTTGATAATCAAATCGAAAAAAGATGCTTTGATTTTCTGAATCAGGCAGAAATAGGCTTTGTGCTAAAGGATGAAATCTACGGTCTTATTACATCAGGCAAGAAGACAACAGTGATTTTATCAGAGCTCAAGGCAAAGGAGTTTGATACAGAGCTGTATGGTGTTCTGACAGAGATACTTACAGCCTGAGGCTATTGATTTTTAAATTGGTATTTATAGAAAGTTGCCGGCTACACACTGTGTGACCGGTGACTTTCTTTATTGTAAAAAGTAAAAATGGATGATACTATTAGAGTAAGCTAAAGTATTTTTATAAGAAACATATGGAGAAACAATATGAATGATTGGGACAGAATGAGAGCGGGAAAACTCTACAATGCAGACAGCGCAGACATAGCAGGCTACCATGAAAAAGGTATGGGACTGTGTGACAAATTCAACCGTACACCGATTTGGATGAAGAAGCGCAAGCAGCGTATTTTGGAGAGAATGATACCATCAGCAAAGGACGGTGGAGCATACATTTTTGCGCCATTTTACTGTGAGTATGGTGTAAATATCCACTTTGGGAAGGGCTGCTTTGTAAATTACAAATGTACGTTTCTGGATTGCGCACCGATTGAGCTCGGTGACGGAGTCTGGATTGGAGCAAATGTCACTATTGCGACACCTTGCCATCCGTTTTTGTCAGAGGAGCGTCTGCCGCAGGAATATCCGGACGGCTTCCATGACCTTGAATATGCAAAGCCTATAAGGATTGGTGACGGAAGCTGGATATGCTCGAGTGCTACAATCTGTGGCGGTGTCACAATCGGAAAGAACTGCATCGTGGCAGCAGGTGCAGTCGTAAACCGCGATATACCCGATAACTGTATCGCAGCAGGTGTGCCGGCAAGGGTGCTGCGCAAGCTTGGCGAGCAGGATCGCATAAATGTGTGGGACACTTACATGAAAAACAAGGTACCGTTGTCGCAGAGGGAAAGAGCGAGGTAATTATTGACCACCATACCAATGAATGGTACTATAGTAACAACAACGAAACAGCTCGAAACTATATAATTCAAGGGAGGATTACGCAATGGGAAATTTATATAAGAACTGTAAAATACAGGACAACACAGCAGAGCTGATCTACGAGAACGGCAGTCTGTTTGTTACCATATTTGAAAACAACATAGTGCATGTTGCACAAAAACCCGGCATCGAAAGTGTTGCAATAGAGGAGGGCTTCATTCCGAAGACCGCCACACCGAACGTGACCTGCAAGGATACGTCTGATGCCAAGGGGATCGTAGCAGAAGCCGGTGTAAGCGATGCAGCAGTTAAAGCAGTCATCCGCGCAAGGGATATTACTGTAAATGTGAAGGATAACGAGAAGCTTGATATTTATTACAAAGGGAAGCTTGTGCTTTCAGATTATGAAAAAGCACGCAAAAAGAGTGAGAAGAATCCGTACGAGGATCTTGCCATCGCAGAGCTTGAGGGACATACTGTCGGAAAAGATGAAGAAAAAACTGACGCTGTTACCATCATCAAAAAGCTTGGAAAGGATGATGCCATTTATGGTCTGGGAGATAAGCCGGGATGCCTCAACAAGCGTGGATATTCATATGTAAACTGGAACACGGATGATCCTGCGCCACATGTGGACAGCTTCAAATCGCTGTACAAATCCATACCGTTTTTTATCGTGCTGGGCGATGAATATTGCTATGGAATTTTTGCGGATAATACCTACAAGACAACCTTTGATTTCGGTTATGAAAACACAGATTACTATTTCGTCGAGCATGAGAAGGGCGAGCTGGACTACTATTTTATGCCGGGAAAAGATATGGCAGAGGTGGTAGGACTTTATACATCACTGACAGGCACCACACCGCTTTATCAGAGATGGATATATGGCAGCCATCAGAGCCGCTGGGGCTATTACACACAGGATGAGGTGCTTGATATAGCTGACAAATTCCGCGAGCTTGATATCCCCTGCGATGTGATACATATGGATATCGATTACATGAACGGCTACAGGGTATTCACCTTTGATGACAAGAAATTCCCGGATGTAAAGGGCCTTTCAGAGAAGCTTGCTGACAGGGGTGTAAAGCTCATATCCATCATTGACCCGGGTGTGAAAAAGGATGAGGACTATTTCATGTACAAAGAGGGCATGGAGATGGATGCATTTGCACATGATGCAGATGGAAGTGTATATGAAAATGCTGTATGGCCGGGAACATCGGTATTTCCGGACTTCACAAAGCAAAGCGTCAGAAGCTGGTGGGGAGACAAGACAAAGATACTTCTCGAGCACGGTATCAGTGGCATATGGAATGATATGAATGAGCCTGCAAGCTTCAACGGACCACTGCCGGATGATGTGCAGTTTGAGTATGGAGCACATGAAAAGGTTCACAATATTTACGGACATTTTATGGCAAAAGCTACATATGAGGGACTTGCGAAAAATGATGGTGGAAAACGTCCGTTTGTACTTACCAGGGCTGCATATGCCGGAAGCCAGAAATACTGCGGTGGCTGGACCGGAGACAATCACAGCATCTGGGCGCATATAGCACTTTCACTCGAGCAGGTGTGCAATCTGTCAGTCAGCGGACTTGCCATGTGCGGCAGCGATATAGGCGGTTTCGGAAGTGATACTACACCGGAGCTTCTTGTCAGATTTTATGAGGCAGCAGTATTTGTGCCGTTTTTCAGAAATCATTCAGCGATGGGAACACGCAGACAGGAGCCTTGGCAGTTTGACGAGACAACGATAGATGCAGTCAGAAAGACAGTAAAGCTCAGATACAGATTTATCCCATATATCTATGATCTGGCACATGAGTGTGAAAAGACAGGAGCACCTATCGTGCGCCCGCTCGTATACGAGTATCCTGCAGATAAGCATGTGAGAAATATTTCCGATGAATATATGCTCGGAAGCTTTGTACTGGTTGCACCTGTGATCGCACCGGGCAAGGAGGCAAGAGAGGTTTATCTGCCGGACGGCGACTGGTATGATTACTACACAGGCGAAAAATACAGTGGCGGCAGATATATTTTAGCAGATGCACCACTTGATAAAGTACCTGTCTTCATAAAAGCAGGAGCCATTATCCCTGTAGCAGACGGAGAAATCCGCTCCACAGAGGACATTACAGAGGATAAGATCAGTATACTGACATATCCGGGCAAGGGCAGCTTCGTGCATTATCAGGATGACAATGAGACGTTCGCATATAGAGACGGTGCGTACAATGCTGTTGAGTATACCCTGGATGGGGATAAGCTTGAGAAGAAAGTGTTGCATAAGGGATTGTAAAAAGGAGTCCTATAAGGATAATAGAATAAAATTGTCTTTTATAAATCAATCCGCTATACTATATATTTAGTATAGCGGATTTTTCTCAAGAGCAGGATTTGCTATTTTAAAATTCAATATCAACCTCTACAGGGCAGTGGTCTGAACCGAGTACATCGGTATGGATTGCTGCCTTTTTAAGCTTGTCATTGATGCGCTTTGACGTGATAAAGTAGTCTATACGCCAGCCTGCGTTCTTCTCGCGTGCCTTAAAACGGTATGACCACCATGAATATATACCCTCTGCATCCGGATAAAAATATCTGAAGGTATCGGTAAAGCCGGAACCTAAAAGCTCTGTCATTTTAGCACGTTCCTCGTCTGAAAAACCTGCATTTTTGCGGTTGGTTTTTGGATTTTTAAGGTCGATTTCATTGTGTGCGACATTCAGATCACCGCACAGTACGACAGGCTTTTGGGCATCAAGAACCTTAAGGTATTCACGGAAATCATCCTCCCACTGCATACGGTACGGCAGCCTTTTCAGCTCATTCTGTGAGTTTGGAGTATAGCAGGTTACGAGATAGAAATTGTCATATTCAAGTGTGATGACGCGTCCTTCCCTGTCATGCTCCTCAATGCCTATGCCGTAAGACACAGATAATGGCTCATTTTTTGCGAAAATGGCTGTGCCGGAATAGCCTTTTTTCTCGGCGTAATTCCAGTACTGGTGATAGCCCGGCAGGTCAAGGTCAATCTGTCCCGCCTGTAGCTTGGACTCCTGAATACAAAAGAAATCAGAGTCTATACTGTTGAAAAAATCAAGGAAACCCTTCTGGACGCATGCGCGCAATCCATTTACATTCCACGATATAAATTTCATGTCTTAATCCTCCATATCATTGCAATAAATTATCATATATTTTTCGCTTAAACATGACATTTTCCTAATAAAATTACAAAATCGCATTTTTTATTTTGATGATTTACTACAAAATCGCATTTTCTTTTTGGCAATTTTACTACAAAATCGCATTTTTTAAAAGAGGTTTGTATCTGCAGATTGAACTTTTTATATAAAATACGTATATATAGAGGAAGAAAATACGCAAGATAATACGCAAGTAAAATTTCTTACAGCACATCGCTTCCATCAGGAATCTTTGAGATGATAGTTCTGTTAATCCTGATTAAGAATAATGTCGAAACAGTAAAGGATATCACCTCGGCTATCGGGAAAGCCCACCATACTGAGTGAAGTCCACCGAGCTTTGAAAGGATGTATGCTGCTGGAATTAAAACCACAAGCTGACGCATGATTGATACGATCATGGAAAAGACTGCTTTTCCTAAAGCCTGGAATACTGTGCCGACGATAATACAAAACCATGCGATGAGGAAATGCACGCCGATTATTCTGAGCGCCGGAACTCCGATTTTGAGCATATCGTCAGAGGCGCTGAACATTCCAAGAAGCACCTGTGGTATGAACTCAAAGCAGGCAAAGCCAACGAAGAGCAGACAGAATGCTGTTATCAGGCTGACCTTTATTGTCTTAACCATACGCTTCCTGTTCTGCGCACCGTAGTTGAAGGCGATGATAGGTGTGATTCCGTTGTTCAGTCCGAATACAGGCATAAAGAAGAAGCTCTGCAGCTTGAAATAAACACCGAAAACAGCAGCGGCAGTCGATGAAAAGCCGATAAGTATTCTGTTCATGGCATATGTCATTATAGAGCCTATAGACTGCATAATGATTGAAGGAATACCGATAGCATAAATGGTTCCCATGATTTTGAAATCCGGGCTGTAGCCCTTGAAGCTCAGGCTGATTTCATGATTGAATTTGTGGTTGCAGACAAAAGCAACAACGGCGGCCACGCACTGTCCCACAACGGTTGCCACAGCAGCACCGGTAGCACCGAGCTTAGGGAAGCCAAGCAGTCCAAAGATCATGATAGGATCCAGAATGATATTTGTGATGGCACCGCAAAGCTGTGAGGTCATGCTGAAAATAGTTCTTCCTGTCGAGGTAAGTACCCTCTCAAAATAGATTTCCGCAAAAATACCAAATGAAAAAATCATAACAGTACTCAGGTAGCTCACACCCATATCCATGATTTCGACATCAGCATTTCCAATCTGACTCATGTAAAAAGGCTTTACGATTGTAAGTCCGAGAATCAGAAATATTACATAGCTGAATGCATATAGTACGGCACCGTTGATGCCGATTTTGTTGGCCTCGTCGTATTTATGGGCGCCGAGGGACTTTGACAGCAGCGCGTTTACACCTACACCTGTACCGGTTGCGACAGCGATGATGAGTGTCTGCAAAGGGAAGGCAAGTGAAACTGCCGTGAGTGCATTTTCGGACAGCTTTGCAACGAAAATACTGTCCACGATGTTGTATAGAGCCTGTACGAGCATGGAAATCATCATAGGCAAAGACATGTTAAATACAAGTCTGCCTATAGGCATGGTTCCCATCTTGTTCTCTGTTACAGGGGCTGAATTTGTTTCCTGACTCATAATTCCTCCTATTGTAAATGATTGTTAATTTAAAAATCCTACATTATACATGTACGAAGCTTTAGTTATTAAAATTAAAATCACCGGTAGATTAGCCGGTGTTTAAAATGTGCAACAAAGCGCCAATTACATATAATACCATGACTGCAGGATACTTTCAAGGTATTATATAACTGTTAAATCATATCATAATAGTTATATAATACCTTGAAAGTATAGCATTGCAGGGTATAAATTACGATAACCGCTTGACAAAATGACAGAGAGATATATAATTAGTTCAAAAATGAATAATTCAAAAATGTATAACAAAGCAGCAAAATAGGAAAAGGAAAGAAGGAATATCACATATGAAATTTAACTTTGAGTTTGCAGAGAAAATTTCGCGAACCTACAGCGATGAGTGCAGACCACTGTGTCATGAGCTAAAGCTTCCGCAGACAGCCTTTGATATACTCATGTTTCTGGCGAACAATCCGGAATATAAGACGGCAAGGGATATAGTTGAAATAAGAAAAATCAAGGCAAATCTTGTGTCTGTAAATGTTGACAAGCTTGTGAATGAGGGCTATCTGGAGAGAAAACCTGTGGAAAATGATAGGAGGAAGACGGAGCTTGTCTGTACAAAAAAGGCCGGGACTGTCATTGAAAGAGGAAGGCGTATACAGCAGCAGTTTACAGCAAATCTGTTTGCAGGGATAGATGAGGAGCAGAAAAAGCAGTTGACGATGGTTATGGAACAGCTTGAGAATAATATGGATGAAATAATCAGGAGGAAATCACACAAATGAGCACATTAATAACTATAATAGTAACATTTTTTGCCGGTATGGGCGCAGGTCTTGGAACCGGCTTTGCGGGACTAAGCGCAGCAGCAGTAATAAGCCCTATGCTCATTACATTTTTGGGAATGGACCCTTATATGGCAGTGGGAATAGCCCTGTCGTCTGATGTACTTGCGAGCGCAGTGTCAGCCTATACATATGGAAAGAACAAGAACCTTGATGTAAAAAACGGGCTCATAATGATGGTCACGGTTTTATGCTTCACGGTTGTTGGAAGCTATGTATCAAGCCTTGTGCCGTCAGCAACAATGGGCAGCTTTTCGGTATTTATGACATTTTTACTCGGAATCAAGTTTATAGTCCGTCCTGTCATGACAACAAAGGAGGCCATGCAGGGAGTTTCAGCTAAAAAGAGAGCAATCCAGTCAATCGTCTGTGGTGTGATTATCGGATTTATCTGTGGCTTCATAGGCGCAGGAGGCGGTATGATGATGCTCCTCATCCTCACATCAGTGCTTGGCTATGAGCTTAAGACTGCAGTCGGAACGAGCGTATTTATCATGGCATTTACAGCCTTTACAGGAGCTGCCTCGCACTTTGCCATCGGTGGAAAACCGGACTGGTTTGTGCTGCTTTTATGTATTGCATTTACACTCCTTTGGGCGAGAATTGCAGCGGTCTTTGCAAACAAGGCGTCCGCAAAAACCTTAAACCGTGCCACAGGTATTGTGCTTGTAATACTTGGCATCGTGGTATTTGCATTTTCACTTCTGAGCTGATTTTTCTTGAATATATAACTGTAAGCCCCGGCTGCCCGACCGGCACACACAGCTCCCCAACGTGCGAATAGCGAAGCTGCTTAGATACTATAGAAATTATGCCATGAAGCACAGAAACGCTCCTGCATGGACGCAGGGGCGAGGAGAACCGCGCCACGGACGGCGCGGTTCGACGGTTTCGTCAGGCATAGAAGCCCTTCAAGCATAATTCCGTACAGTATCTTAGCAGCGCAGCGTAGCACGCGGGGGAGCTGTGTGTGACGGTCGGGCAGCCGAGGCTTACATCATTACATAAAACAAGAAAAAATCATCATATGTATTTTAAGGGGATTGCGAAAAAATCTACCATTTTGTGCAAAACCACATATTTAATAGAAAGATTCACATAAAGATTATTAAGAATATAGTATTGTGCCCTTAGAAAAATAGTACTATACTAAATTTGTCTGACGAATTCGGACTTGAGTATAAATAATAATATGATTAAAGGGTCAAAAGGTATCATAATAAAGGAGGAAATAACAAACTATGTCTTCAAAAAAAGGTGCGATGAAAAAGAAATTGGAAAACATGCATTTGGGTGAAAGGATCAACTATGGCTATAGAATGGTTATTACCATGATGCTTATTTCGGGACTGCTTTCGATTGCGGTCATTGGTGTGTTGTTTTTCAATATGTTAAACTATGTAAACAAGGTAAATGCTTCTGATCAGGCGGTTAAGACATGCAGAATAAATGTAACTGCAGCGGCAAGAAATGTAAGAGAGATGGCACTTAATCCTGACAAATCAACATATGACGACTATGAGCAGGACGCAAAAGAAAAGCTTGAGGATGTTGATGTGCAGTTAAAAACAATAAAAAAATCAGGTATCGTTCCTGAGAATCAGTATAATGAATATTCAAAGGCTCTTTCTGACTGGGCGAATACCGGATACTCAATCATGGATAAGATTAAAGCCGGACAGAAGGATGAGGCTGTTGATCAGATTATCAATGAGTGTACACCAAAGTTAAATCAAACTGTTGAGCTTGCAAAGGAAATCAACAAGCTGACTGACGAAAGAAGCCATCAGGCAGTTGTAAGGACATATGTATGTGCTGCAGTCGGACTCATAGTCATCATTGTCTGTCTGATATGTGCATGGCAGTTGACAAAGAGAACAGGAAAGATCGTGCTTGATACAATCCTTGAGCCGTTACATGCAATCGAGGATGTGGCAAAGGAGCTGACAGAAGGAAATCTTCACAGCGCACTTGAGTACCATTCAGAGGATGAAATCGGTAGATTGGCACACAGCATGAGAAAGTCTATCCGTATTCTCGGCTCATATGTGGATGATATAGACAGGTCGATGAAGCTCTTTGCGGACGGACATTTTGATGCACAGCCGGAAGTAGAGTGGAGAGGCGATTTTGTAGGTATTTTACAGTCATTTATGGAATTTGAAAAAAGCATGGCAGTCACCATAAAGGGAATCCAGAATGTATCAAGCGAGGTTTCAAGTGCGGCAGAGCAGGTAGCTGCAAGCTCAAATGACCTTGCAGACGGTGCAACCAATCAGGCTGCGGTTGTAGAGGAACTGACAGCGACAGTTGAGGGAGTTTCAGAGCAGGTGGAGCAGAATTCAAAGAGTGCAAAGGAAATCAGTGGAAGAGTTGATGAGCTTGGAGGTGCAATTTGGGAAAGCAATGGAAAGATGCAGGAGATGGTTGCATCTATGCATGAAATAAACGAAGCCTCTAAACAGATTGACCAGATTATATCAACCATTAATGAGATTGCATCACAGACCAACCTGCTTGCATTAAACGCTTCTATTGAGGCGGCAAGGGCAGGAGAGGCAGGAAAAGGCTTTGCGGTTGTGGCAAATCAGGTAAATATTCTTGCCGATCAAAGTGCACAGGCTGCAAAGGAATCAGCTGCGCTTATAGAGACATCTGTGCAGGCTGTTGAAAAAGGCATGAATATTGCAGAGCAGACAGCCTCACAGCTTGAAGAAGTAGCAGAGAACTCTAAGGTGATTACAAAAGAGGTGACTAATATAGCTGATACACTGGAGACCCAGACCAGTGAGATCAAGCAGATTAACGAAGGAATTGAGCAGATCAATGATGTTGTACAGACCAATTCAGCAACATCACAGGAGTGTGCGGCTGCGAGCCAGCAGATGAGCAGTGAATCAGAAAATCTGAGTGAAATGATAGCGAAATTCAAAATCTCAGACATTGAAGAGTAATATAATAGAAGGTGAAATTTAATGAGGGCTTTTGATGCATATAAAATACTTGACGAGCGGGAAGCAGGAAGTCTGATAGACTTAATTGCACCTTGTATGGATGATTATCTGTATATTATAGATTTAAAGAATGATACACTGAGGATATCACAGTCAGCGGTAGATCGTTTTATGCTTCCTGATAAATTTATGAATGATGCAACAAAGCATCTTCGTACATTGGTTTATGAGAAAGACCGTAAGCTGCTCGAAAATCACAAGCGTAAAATATGTGATGGAAAAGAAAAAAGATACAACGTGCTATGTCGTTTGATTAGCGGGAAGAATTTACCGGTATGGATTAACTGTCGTGGGGAGGTAATCAATGATAATGAGGGGAAACCGCACTATATTATCGGCTGTATGAATGAGACAGGAACCAGGCAGAGGGCTGACAATATCAGTGGGCTGTTAGGTGAAAAGGAGATGGCGTCATATATCTATTCACAGCCTAAAGAGAAGCTGTCAGGTTATTTCATACAGATTGGGATTGACGATTTTGGGATGATCAATAATGTTCATGGACAGACATATGGCAACTACATACTTAAAAGAGTGGCTGAATGCATAGCAGATTGTCTCTCAGGCGGTCAGAAAATATATCATCTTGTTACAGACAAGTATATGCTTGTGGATATGTTGAGCAAATCGCATGATGAGGTGGTGCAGTTGTTCAAAAGGATAGGTGAAAAAATTGATGAGTTTATAGTTGATGAAAACTATAAATCAATCTTTTCGGTTTCTGCCGGAGTGACAGATATATCAACACTGGCAGAGGGCGCAATAGAGTGCAGGAAAAAGTCGGATTTTTCTTTAAAATGCGCCAAAAAAAGAGGCGGAGGAAGCATTTACTTCTTTGAGGCAGAGGATTATAAAGCGTCATTGCGCAAAAATACCATCCTGAGTGCGCTTCGTAGCGCAACTGTAAATGATTTTGAAGGCTTTGAGGTATATTATCAGCCTATCTTAGATAGTGCTGATCGAATAATCGGTGCAGAGGCACTTTTACGGTTTTTCATGCATTCGGATGAGGGCGATGAAATGATTTCCCCGGTTGAGTTTATTCCTTTACTGGAGGAGAGCAGGCTCATCATTCCGGTTGGAGAGTTTGTATTGAACGAAGCAGCAAAAATGTGCCGTGAAATGCAGCAGTATATTGCGGATTTCAGGGTAAATATCAATGTATCATATATACAGATTATGCGTGAAAGTATGGCAAATAAAATTCTCTCTGCTATCAAGGCAAACAATCTGAGACCTGAATCAATCTGTATCGAAATGACAGAGAGTGGATTTATGGATATGACACCATGTTTTTGCAGCTTCAGGAAAAAGCTTGATGAGAATAATATCCAGTTCATAATAGATGATTTTGGAACAGGCTATTCAAATCTTCGCTATATCAGTGAGATGAACCCGGACTATGTAAAGATAGATAAGGATTTTACGGCAATGGCGATGCGCAGTGAAAAGGACCATGAGCTGTTCAGAAAGATTATAGAGATGGTTCACAGTGTAAATATAAAAATCTGCATTGAGGGAATTGAGAAGGAAGAGTGGGCTTGCGCAATGAAAGAAATCCATGTAGATTATATGCAGGGATATCTGTATGGCAGACCATGCGAAAAAGACGCGTTTTTAAACAACTATGGGATATAAGGAATATTTTCCGGGAGTTACAGACAAAAAGAATGCCAATGAAATATTTGAAAGAATATTTAAACGAACAGAAAAACTAAACATCAAGGCACTGGGCGACAGGAGGCAAATCACATGCAAAATTCCAAAGAAAAAACTCTTTCCCAAAGGATTGCAGAGAGAATTATCAAATACATACTGGATGAAAACCTGCAGCCGGGTGACAAGCTTCCGAACGAAACCGTAATGTGTGAACGGCTGAATGTTGGAAGAAGCTCTCTGCGTGAAGCTATGCGAGCACTCGCATCACGTAATGTAATCACCATACGCCAGGGCTCCGGTTCATATGTTTCCGCAACTCCCGGGATGATTGATGATCCCCTCGGTCTGACCTTTATTGAAGATAAACAAAAGATGATTAAAGATCTGATGGAAATCAGATTTCTAATCGAACCATCCATAGCAGCCATGGCTGCTATCCGTGCAGATGAGACAGATATAAAAAATATCCTTACTGCATGTGAAAATGCCGAAAAATTTCTTCTTGCAAATAAAAATTACACAGAAAAGGATATAGCATTTCATACTGCTATTGCCTTAAGCAGCAAAAATATAGTTGTTCCAAAGCTGGTTCCTATCATCAACAGTTCAATTCCTCTGATCAGTGAGTCTGCAAAATTCACCATGCATGATGAAGCTATCGAAACTCATCGTGAAATTGCAGATGCAATTGCTGCCCACGATGCCGTCCGTGCCCACGATACGATGTATCTGCATCTGATCTACAACCAAAAGCATATAAAATCCACAAATTAATGACTGTCCGGTTATCACTGGCCACACTGCGATGTGACCGGCAGTACTATATTTTATGGTTTTGGCGCTTGAAATAGTCGCCCAGCAACCTGTTTACGTTATACACCATAAGTCATTTGGGGTGGAATGTCAAAGTATTGCTAATGATAAAACATAAAGTTGATATATTACTACATAAGAAAGAAGGATGAAATTATGTATGAAATGAAACCAGAATATTATATCGGAATAGATATGATTGATGAAGAGCACAAGCAGTTATTTAAATATGCAGATGAAGCATATGAACTGCTGCATGATGAGTTTACACCGGATAAATATGATAAGATGGATATCATATTGGAGAAGCTGCGCGACTACACGGTAAAGCACTTTGCTGACGAGGAGCAGTACATGGAATCAATCCATTACAAGAAGATGTTTACACAGAAGGTTCAGCATATGGAATTTGTACAAAAGCTGGATGAGTTCATTGAGCATCACAGTGATGAGGAGATAGATCAGGATGAGCAGATTATGGGAATCCTTAAATACCTCACAGACTGGCTGATAAACCATATCCTGTATGTTGACTGCCAGATACCGAAGCCACAATAAAGTACCTGAGTTTTAGCAAAGAGTAAGTACCGCAGGTCACCGCCTGCCGTGGCAACGCACATACTCCCCGTAAGCGAATAGCGAAGCGGCTTAGATACTGTAGAAATTATGCCATGAAACACAGAAATGCCCAGCTATGGACGGCTGGGCAAGGCGTTATGCGCCATGGACGGCGCATAAAAGCCGGTTTCGTCAAGCATAGAAAGACTGTAAGCATAATTTCGTACAGAATCTTAGCCGCGCAGCGTAGCTTGCGGGGAGTATGTGCGCTACCCGGCAGGCGGTGACCTGCGGTCCGTAATTTTATAGAAAAATATAGCGTAATCAGCATATATTTGGTATAATTTGGATATGAAAAATAAGCGAAGATTTGCAATGGTCTCAGTTGCAGTAATCGTAGTAGCACTGCTTGTAGTTGGCATATATCTTATACTCGCATCGTGCTGTATTATGTATATGTTTTCGAAGATTATGAAGGAAAAATATGAGAAAGAAAAGCTGCTGTATATATCGAATACTGATGCACTTACAGGCTGCCTGAACAGACATGCCTATGAGACAGATATCAATAAGCTTACTTTGAAAAAAGAGTGGATATATATATCACTTGATTTAAACAGCTTAAAGCATGTAAACGATACATATGGACATGCTGCGGGGGATGAGATGATCTGCGCAGCCGTAGCATGCATGAAGGCAAGCTTTGGGGATTATGGCAGTGTATACAGAATAGGCGGAGATGAGTTCGCTGTGATAATTACACAAAAGCCGGACGAGCTTGATGCAATGAAAAATGAGTTCGACAGCAGCGTAGCAGGATGGAGAGGAAGACTAGTCGATTCTATGACAATATCATACGGCTGTGTAAGCAGTCTGGAGGAAGACTGGGAGTTTGTACACGATATTGCGAAGGAAGCAGACAGGAGAATGTATGCAAGCAAGGCACGCTATTACAGTGACAGCGGCATAGACAGGAGAATGTAAATTAAAATAAAGATTCCATCATTCCGGATATGGTATTGATGGAATCTTTCAAGTGGGAAAATAAATAATTAGTGGAACAGCTCTACAATAAATACCGCCACACAGGAAGCCACGGCCACGGTTGTAAGCCCCTTGCCCTTTAATGCAAATATCACTGCCGCGATAAGTCCTGCTGCTGCACCAACCCACCAGTTAGTAGCATAAAACACTGCCGGAATAGTCATGGCGGTTAAAACTGCATACGGAATATAGTATAGAAAAGATCGCACGAAGCTGTTGTTGATCTCTTCTTTTATTGCGATGAAAGGAATAACGCGGATCAGATATGTGGAGCCCGCGAGTATGAGTAAATATATAAAAAATACACTGTTTTTCATTATGTAAAATCTCCTTATACGCTTATTATCAAATATTTAATAAATCATTCCTTATCAGTATCATCTGCAACCGGAAACAGCAGCGAACCGACAACAGCAGCCACAATGGCTACAACAGTGATAGTGATACCGCTTGAAATCCTTGACAAAAACGGTACGTAGTAAAACATGCAGCTAAGCACGAGTGCAAGTACCACAACAAACACGACCGCCCGTGATTTCTTCATCTCAGGAACCACGATAGCTACGAACATGCCATAAATAGCAAGACTCAGCGCACTCATAAGTCTATCCGGAAGTATACTTCCAAGTATAGCGCCTATCAGCGTACCGACCGCCCAGCCGATGTATGGAAGAGTTGACAGTCCTGCAAAAAAGCTCCTGCTCACAGAATCCTCCTGGCTTGCCACTGCAAAAATTTCATCAGTCATCATAAAGCCGAGTATCCATCTGGAAATTCCGCTAAATCTGGAATCCGCCTTCTGTCCAACCGAAATCGACATAAAGGAATATCTTATATTAATAGTAATCTGCGAAATAAGCATCTGGAAATACTGTCCCGGATGCATCATAATTCCGATGCCTGCAAACTGTCCGGCAGATGTGACAGTGGTCATCGAAATGAGCACAGCCTGCCACCAGGATAGTCCATATGACACCGCCATAATTCCAAAAGTAAATGAAACTGACAGATATCCCAGCGCAATCGGGATTCCTGCTGTCAGTCCTCGTTTATAGTTTTCCATTCTAAATTCTCCTTAGCATAATACAACAACATGTTATTCTAGCACAAATTTCATGAAAATGCATAACAAGTTTTCAGGCTTATTGACATCAGCTCGCTTATGGAATAATATATGTTAGTAAAATTATGCGTGGTGCAGGGGCCGGATGAGATATAAAAGCCCCGTATATCATAGAATATTTAAATAAAAAAGGAGAAAAGCAATGGCTAAGGAGAAAAAATTAGTAGAGGCCATCACTTCCATGGAGGAAGATTTCACACAATGGTATACAGACGTTGTGAAGAAAGCAGAGTTGATGGATTATTCATCTGTAAAGGGATGTATGATCTTTAAGCCCAATGGTTATGCCATCTGGGAGAATATACAGAAAAATCTCGATGCAATGTTTAAAGAGACAGGTGTAGAGAATGTATACATGCCAATGTTCATTCCGGAGAGCCTGCTTCAGAAAGAAAAGGATCACGTAGAGGGCTTTGCACCTGAGGTTGCATGGGTCACACAGGGCGGACTTGAGACACTTCAGGAGAGACTTGCAGTAAGACCTACATCAGAGACACTTTTCTGCGAGCTTTTCAGCAAAACAGTACAGTCACACAGAGACCTTCCAAAGGTATATAACCAGTGGTGCTCAGTAGTGCGCTGGGAGAAGACAACACGTCCATTCCTCCGCTCATCAGAGTTCTTATGGCAGGAGGGACATACTGTTCATGCAACAGCCGAGGAGGCAGAGGCACGTACAGTACAGATGTTAAACATCTATGCGGATTTCTGTGAGAAGTACCTTGCAATCCCTATGGTAAAGGGAAGAAAGACAGACAAGGAGAAGTTCGCCGGAGCAGAGGCTACATATACAATAGAGGCTCTCATGCATGACGGAAAAGCACTCCAGTCAGGAACCTCACACAACTTTGGTGACGGCTTCCCTAAGGCCTTCGGCATCCAGTATACAGACAAGGACAATAAATTACAGTACTGTCATGAGACATCATGGGGCGTTTCAACACGTCTTATCGGAGCTATCATCATGGTTCACGGAGATGACTCAGGACTCGTGCTTCCACCAAAGATTGCACCAACACAGGTTATGGTCATTCCAATCCAGCAGCAGAAGGACGGCGTCCTTGACAAGGCATACGACCTTAAGGACAAGCTCTCAAAGGATTTCCGCGTGAAAATTGATGCAACCGACAAGACACCTGGCTGGAAGTTCGCAGCACAGGAGGTTCAGGGAATCTCAACACGTATCGAGATTGGACCAAAGGATATCGAGAAAAACCAGTGCGTTATCGTTCGCCGAGACACAAGAGAGAAAATCGTTGTTTCACTCGATGAGGTCAATGAGAAGCTCGCAGAGGTACTTGAGACAATGCAGAATGACATGCTCGAGAAGGCAAAGGCATTCCTTGCAAGCCATATAAACGATGCACACGACTACAATGAGTTCAAGGCAATCGCAGAGACAAAGCCTGGCTTTATCCGTGCTATGTGGTGTGGAGACGAGGCCTGCGAGAACAAAATCAAAGAGGATACAACTGTTACAAGCCGTTGTATGCCGTTTGGTGATCAGGAGCAGATTTCCGACGTATGCGTATGCTGTGGAAAGCCGGCGCACAAACTTGTATACTGGGGCAAGGCATATTAAAAGGAGAACTAAACGATGCGCATAGATTTACCGCAGAATGTCAACTTCATAATAGACAGGCTCTACGAGCATGGCTTTGAGGCATATGCGGTAGGTGGATGCGTGCGTGACAGTCTTCTTGGCAGGACACCGCAGGACTGGGATATCACCACATCTGCAAAGCCTGCGCAGGTCAAAGCGATATTTGACCATACCATAGACACAGGCATCCAGCATGGTACAGTTACGGTCATGCTGGAGCATGTGGGCTATGAGGTTACCACCTACAGGATAGACGGAGAGTACGAGGATGCACGCCATCCAAAGGAGGTTACCTTTACCTCCAATCTGAAGCTAGACTTAGAGAGGCGCGACTTCACAATCAATGCCATGGCATATAATCACAGGGCAGGGCTTGTCGATGAATTTGACGGCATAGGAGATTTAAAAGCACATGTGATCAGATGTGTGGGCTGTGCACACGACAGGTTCAGTGAGGATGCACTCAGGATGTTCCGTGCGGTGCGATTTGCAGCACAGCTTGGCTTTGATATAGAGGCACAGACTAAAGCAGCCATAAAAGAGCTGGCACCTGCCATGTCAAAGGTCAGCGCAGAGCGAATCCAGGTGGAGCTTGTGAAGCTTCTGACATCAGACCATCCGCAGATGATGAGAGATTTGTATGAGCTTGGACTCACAGCGGTATTCATGCCGGAGTTTGATGTGATGATGCGGACACCTCAGCACAATAAGCACCATATGTACAGTGTCGGCGAGCATACGCTTCATACCTTGGAGCATGTGCGAGCGGACAAAATCCTAAGGCTTACCATGCTGCTTCATGATGTGGCAAAGCCTGTGTGCATTACGACAGATGAGGAAGGCCAGAATCATTTCAAGAAGCATCCGGTTGTGGGAGCTGATATGACAAGAAAGATACTCAGGCGCCTTAAGTTTGATAACAGGACTACAGACTGTTGCTGTAAGCTCGTAAAAGAGCATGATGACCGTCCGGACATCACAGAGCGCAATGTAAGGCGTGCCATGAGCCGCATAGGGACAGAGCTTTTTCCGCTGTTGTTTGAGGTGAAAAGAGCCGATACACTCGGACAGAGCATGTATAAGCGCGCAGAAAAGCTTGAATACATCGCAGAATATGAGCGTGTATACAGGAAAATCCTCGCAGACCACCAGTGTGTATCCAAAAAGGAAATGAAAATAAATGGCAGCGACCTGATTAAAATGGGAGTAGAGCCGGGACCGAAGCTTGGCGATATCCTGGACAGGCTTTATGAGCAGGTGCTTGATGACCCATCGCTCAATGAAGCGCAAAAACTTAAAGAGCTTGCGAATAAAATAATAACCTCTCTCATATGATTAAAAAGCATCTGAATAGTTATGGTGCATTAATCATATGAGGGGGGATTTTTTTGTATAATCAGCCGGAAGTGGCTTTGGAAAAATATGAGCTTACAGTAAGCAGGATAATAAAGGGCAGAGGAGCATATATATGTGACACAGGCATCGGGCAGAAGCTGCTCGTGCCGTACAGAGGGCATGAGCAAAGGGCATGCACCCTGCGGGATACGCTGGCATTTATCCAGAGAAACGGTATGGATGTGGAGCAGATATCACAGACAAAGGAGCAGTGTATCATATCGAGAGATAACTGTGAGGACGCATACATATTGAAAGATTACAGAGCAGGCAGAGAGTGCAGCACGGACAGCATAGATGATATGCGTGGCGGCAGCAGGGCATTAGCGCAGCTGCACAATATATTGGAAAAGTATCCTCTGCCTTCGGATATTGAGGTAGAAAGCCTGCATGAAAAAGCTCAGCGAAAATGTGCGCAGATAGTAAAGCTTAAAAACTACATACTGCGTCGCAGCAAGACAAATGCTTTCGAGCATCTGTTTTATGAATGCTATGAAAGATTCTTAGAGCAGGGCCAGAAATCGGCGGAAATATTGTGTGAGCTGGAAAATAGTAAAACGTCGGTTCCGACATACTGTCACGGAGCCTTCAACCAGCACAATGTCGTGTATACACAGTCCGGAAGATGGCTTCCTGTCAATTTCGAGACCATGCATCCGGGATATCCGGAAACTGATCTTGCGGAGTACATGCGCAAGATGCTCGAAAAAAATCACTGGGATACAGCGGTTGCAGATGCAATTCTTGACAGCTATTGCAGCGTAAGAAGTCTTGATGATACATCAATGAGACTGCTTCAAGCACTGCTTTTGTTTCCTGAAAAATTTTGTAAGCTCTGTAATCACTATAGCAACTCGCGCAAGTCATGGGTATGCGACCGTGATGTGGATAAGCTTGCACAGCTCATACAGCTAAGCGGTGAGCGCGAGGAGTATCTGCATGCCCTGCATGCCATGGTGTAAGCAGTAATGCATATATATAGTGAATTTAATTGAAAAGTACATGACTATACGATATATTATTATTGTAGAAAAAAGTTTAAAGCCAGCTATTAAAGGAAATACAGATGAAGAAATTCAAAAGATTATTTTGCATGGTATGCATGCTTGTGCTGTCACTTGCAGCATGTGGAAAACAGGACACGGATGATGGTGTAAAAAAATTTTATAACAGCATGAATGATACGACGGAGGCCGTGGGAGAAAACACGCAGTCCGGTTTGAAAGCTGCCGCGGAGGAAAACGGAAAGTCCGTTAAGAAAAGTTCAGATATTCTCATAGTATCGGACATAAACAGTGCCAACGAGACGATCAGGGTATACAATTACTCGACAGGCGTGCAGTATCAGTATTACTATGGGCTGACCACCGGCTTTTTCGACAAATATGGCAATCACATGTCAGTTTCAGACATACATCAGGGTGATGTGGTTGACATATCGGGGGCAGATTCAGACGGCAAGGCAAAGCGTATACAAAAATCCGATAAGGTGTGGACAAACGACACAGTAACCAATTTTTCTGTGGATAAGGATAAGAGTGTGCTTGAAATCGGAAATAGCAGCTACAGGCTGGGGGAGCGTACCATGATATTTTCAGGCTCGGATGTCGTAGATACTGACAGCCTTACGGCGCAGGATAAGCTGGCTGTTGTCGGGATTGACAAGGACATAGTGTCAATTTCTGTCACGACAGGGCACGGCACACTGCAGCTTAGCAATACATCGCTGTTTGAGGGCAGCTTTTTGCAGCTCGGAGACAGGATATTTGCAGAAATCACTAAGGATATGTCGCTTGATGTGCCGGAGGGCAGCTATACGCTCGCTGTGGCCAACAACGGCTGGGGAGGCAGCACTGATATTGAGATAAAAAGAGGAGAGACTACAAAGGTAAATTTAAATGATTTAAAGGGTGAGGGCCCTAAAAAGAGCAGCATCCTTTTCGAGGTTGACGTGCAGGGAGCAAAAATATATGTCGATGGCAGTGAAATCGACTATACGAGCCCGGTTGAGATAACCTACGGAAAGCACACGCTTAAGGTAACAGCCGATGGCTACGACACCTGGACCAGGACGCTTTACGTGAACTCAAAGGAGGCCACCATACAGATTACGATAAATGACGATACGGGTACCAAAACTAACAGCACCGGCAGTTCACAAGCCACCGCACAGACACCTTCCGAGACAGCCTCAGAGAGGGCTGATGAGAAGGACAATCGAAGTACATCTCAGGGCAGCATCACCGGCAGCTCGCAGAGTACAAATTCATCACAGGGAACCAACAATAAATCCTCTGACAGTTCCAAAAATAGTCTGACAAATAAGGACATATCCGATTATCTTTCAACATTAACCTCTTTATTAAGTTCAAAGTAAGGTTTTAAGAATGGTAAAAGTACATAAAAGCCTAGGAAATAGCGCATTTTCCTTGACAAACCCCATAAAAACAAGTATATATATTCTTGTAGGTAATTTGGGAATACAGCTCGAATTATATAAATTATGAAAATCCAGAGGAGGAATTTTATCATGAACAAAGCAGATTTAGTTGCAGCTATGGCAGAGAAGGCCGGAGTATCAAAGAAGGACGCAGAGGCATCTTTAAAGGCATTCACAGATGTTGTTGCAGAGGAGTTAAAGAAAGGTGAGAAGATCCAGTTAGTTGGATTCGGTACTTTCGAGGTATCTGAGAGAGCAGCAAGAACAGGAAGAAATCCACAGACTGGCGCTGAGATGACAATTGCAGCATCTAAGGCTCCTAAGTTCAAGGCTGGAAAGGCTTTAAAAGATTCTCTTAACTAATAAGTTAGACTATCACGGAGTAGAAGAATGGGTGAAGCCTTTAAGGCTCCGCCCATTTTTGGCTATATCCACTGAAATCAGGGTAATAGTTATGAATTGATTTATTATAGGTAATGCACAGAGGTAACAATGAGATTAGACAAATTTTTGAAGGTATCGCGTCTGATAAAGAGACGTACAGTGGCAAATGAGGCATGTGACGCAGGCCGTGTCACAGTAAACGGCAGACCGGCAAAGGCATCTGTAAATGTCAAGGTCGGAGACATAATAGAGATAGCATTTGGACAAAAGACAGTCAAGGTTAAGGTGTTAAATCTCCTTGACACAACAAAGAAGGAAGAAGCAAAAGATCTTTTTGAGTATATATAGGTTATATTTTCATGAATCCCGGCATATATTTACATATGCGATTCCACAGATGGCATGTATATGTGCGGCTGTCTATGGAGCATATTAAAAATTATGTGAGGGACAGGAAATGGAAGAAATATCAGGCACAAAGAGTCATAAGCTTATCTTGAATAATCGCAGAACAGGCAGTTTTACAGGCATTTTGGATGTGCTCTCCTTTGATGTGGGAGAGATACTTTTGGAGACGGAGCTGGGCATGCTTGACCTAAAGGGCAAGGATCTTCACGTAAACAGGCTAAACCTTGAGAAGGGAGAAGCCGATATAGAAGGTGAGATAGACATGATTACGTATTCGAAGGTACCGGAGGTGACCGGAAAGAAAGATAAAATGTTTGGCAGGATATTCAGATAAGCACCTAAGGAGGAATAATGAGTAAACGTCGTGCAAAGAGAAGGGGCGGAACTTTAAGTGTTTCCATCATAGTTATAGCATTTCTTGTGGTTATGGTAGTCCAGGTTGTGCAGCTAAAGCAGAAGGAATCTACATATGCCGCACAAAAAGCGGAGCTTGAGAAGCAGTACACTAAAGAATCGGAGCGTGCTGATGAGATAGAAAGCATGCAGCAGTATATGCAGAGTGACCAGTACATAGAGGATATAGCAAAGAGCAAGCTGGGGCTTGCGTATGACAATGAAATAATCTTCAAGGAAAAGGACAAATAATTTTTGAAGATATAGTTGCGCTTTTTCGTCAAAACCTTCATTTTTGACCACATATAATCGTTGAAAAAAGATGGAGGCAAAAAGATGAGGAGTGCAAATTTAAAAAAGGCTGTGTGGGGGCTTATGGCATTTGCATCCACACTGGTGTGTGTGATGGATTGTTATCCGCTGATACCTGCAGTGTATGGAGTTTATTGCCTGAGCAGTGGGCATACGATTATTTTTTACATAGGATTAATTATTGGAATGGGATACTTTATATCGATACCATCGATATGTAAGTATCTCTTTATTATTGCGGTGATTTACTTTGGGAAAAGGCTATTTGTGAGAAAAAGCAGTAAAAACGGATGTCTGACAACAGCCGTTGTAGCAGCCTGTGCCACGGCGGTGATGAATCTGTCGGTAACATTTCTGGGAAGGCCGGATACGGATGAGATAGTGTTGTCGGTAGCAGAGAGCCTTGTTGTGTTTTCGATGGCCTTTGTGCTTTGCAGAGCATGCGAATATTTAAGGGCTCTTGAGCACAATGAAAACCCGGTCATAGCAGGACTTCTGCCCGACAGGGAGGAGGCATTTGCCACAGCAGTTTCAGGACTTTCAGGCATTATTTCGACTGCAAACGTCATGGCTGTAAAATGTACGGCAGATAAAATCCCTGATGAGAGTGAGAAAATACAGCTTGAGGTGACGGGGAGACTTTGTGCATGCTGTGAGGGCTGCAGTGTGTGCTGGACAAGCGGAGCTTCGATTTCAGACAGTATAAAAATGCTTGCTGATGCAGTGCGCAAACGTATGAAAACAGAGGAAATTGTGCAAAACAGATATGTGGATGGCTGTCCGCACTATACGCGCATGGTGGAAGCCGCCACAGAGGCATTTGCCCGTATTGAGCTAAATGAAGCCTGGTACAGGCGTCTCACGGAAAACAGACGCGTCATAGCCGCACAGCTTGACGCTATGGCAGAGCTCATGGATAGCTGGTGCAGGGCTGAAAAATGTATTGATAAAAAAAGAAGGCTGCGTCTTTCAAGAGTTTATGTATATACAAAAGAGGCTGGCATACAGGTGGAAAATGCCCATATTTATGAGAACGCAAGGCAGCAGGTATGTATAAAGGCAGATGTCTGCACCAAGATAGATGGTGGAATTGAAATTTCAAAATATGTGCAGGCGGTTTCACGCGCCATGGGGGTGAAGCTCAGGCAGGCGCATGGGACAGTTTCAATAATATCCGATGAGAGGACATCTATTGTGCTTTACGAGGAGAATCAGTTCTATGCACTATCTGGAGTGGCAACCAAAAAGAAGACAGGCTCTCAGGCAAATGGCGACAGCTGCAGCATGTTTCAGCTGGATGATGGCATGTATCATGTATGTGTATCCGATGGCATGGGCTCGGGCAAGCAGGCGCAGGCCGAGAGTACACTGGTGGTGGATTTGCTTGAAAAGCTTTTGGAGGCCGGCTTTAGCAGGGAAAGTGCCCTAAAGCTGATGAACTCTGCCATGGTCATATCGGCGGGCGAGGAGTCCTATTCCACGGTTGATTTTGCCACAATAGATATGTACACAGGTGAGCTTGAGCTGGCCAAAACAGGCGCTGCACCGTCATTTATCAAATCAGGGAAAACGGTAAGTGTTATAGAAAATGAATCCCTCCCGGCGGGAGTCGATGCCTCTCAGGAGAGCAAACATTCAAAAAATACACTTCAAAGTGGCGATTTCCTTGTCATGGTGACGGATGGTGTGCTAGAATATCTGCATGTAAAGGACAGACAGGGAAAGCTTATGGATATCATCGCAGGCGTCAAAAGTGACAATGCAGGCGTGATGGCGCAGGAAATTCTGGACAGGGTGCTGCTTGACACAGGCGGATACGCCATGGATGATATGACTGTAGTTGCAATAGGAATCTGGGAAAAATAATGATTAGACGGACAAAAGATTATATTCTGGAAAACAAGATGATAAACAATCACAGCACGGTGCTTGTTGCGCTGTCGGGCGGTGCGGATTCAGTCTGCCTTCTGCTGCTGTTAAATGAGATAAAAAGACAGTGCGCAGATGAGCTTGATTTTGCGTTGGAGGCAGTGCATGTGGAGCATGGCATCAGAGGTGCCGAGAGCAGGGAGGATGCGAGGTTTGCGTCAGATTTCTGCGAAAGGCTTAACATACCGTGTCATGTATACTCCGTGGATGTACCGCAATATGCAGCAAGTCATGGACTCGGGCTGGAGGAGGCCGCCAGGATATTGCGCTATGAAGCGTTTGAAAAGGAAGTCACCACTGCCTATGCAGCAGACCAAAAGCAGGGTAACAGCAGGCAGATAGTCGTTGCGGTTGCGCACCATATGGAGGACAACGCAGAGACAGTTCTTTTTCAGATGCTTCGCGGAAGCGGAGCAAAGGGTCTATCCGGCATGCATCCGGTTTCCGTGAAGAACGGTGTCACCTATATCAGGCCGCTTTTATCAGCGACACGCGCACAGATAGAGGAATATCTGAAGGAAAACGGACAGGCTTTTGTAACCGATGCCACAAACACTGACACAGCCTACTCCAGAAATAAGCTGCGCCATGATGTGTTTCCGCTGCTTTTGCAGATTAATGACAGGGCGATAGAGCATATCAATGAGAGCGCAGGACAGCTTGCGGTGATGAATGATTTTTACGAGCAGCAGCTAAAAGAGGCGTGCGACAGCATGGTTTCAAAAAAAGAAGGCAGGGTGATACTTGAAATCAGCCGCTTTGAGAGTCTGCATCCGGCATTAAAAAGCGGAGTGGCGCGCGAGTGTATACATTTAGCGTCAGGGCGGCTCAAGGACATCACGAGCACACATATCGGTGCACTTGTGAAGCTTGCAGGGCAGCAGTCGGGCAGAAAAATCAATCTGCCGTATGGAATTATTGCGGAAAAATCATTTGGAGAGGTGATACTCTTCGCCGGAAGGTGTGACGATGAAAAAGAAGAAATTCACATTACGCAAAAAGAGCTTGAGGCACTGAGTGCCACGGGAGAGCAAAAAAACATAAAGCTTTCAGCAGATGGCTCGTATGTCACACTTTGTATACAAGATTTTAATGGTAAAATGGACGAAATTCCCAAAAAACCATATACGAAATGGTTTGATTATGATAAGATGAAGAAAGGCTTTGAAATAAGAACAAGAAAAGCCGGTGACTATATAATTGTGGATGACGAGGGCCATCACAAGAAGCTGAAGCAGGTATTTACAGGTGATAAAATCCCTGCACAGCAGAGAGCAGGACTGTGGCTTATAGCCCATGAATCACTGGTGCATGCCATTATCGGATACAGATCCGGCTGCAGCGCACTTGTCACACCACAGACAGGAAAAGTACTTAAGATCACATTTTACGGAGGAGAACAAAATGGATTTTTCAAAAAAATATGATATTTCGGTTTACCTGACAGAGGAGCAGCTCAATAAGCGTATCGCAGAGATTGGAGCGCAAATCACAGAAAAATACAGGGGACAGTCAGTATATCTCATTTGCATACTCAAGGGCTCAATATTCTTTACCACTGAGCTTGCAAAGAGAATTGATTTGCCTATGACTATGGATTTCATGTCGGTATCCAGCTATGGCTCAGGCACAGAGTCATCAGGCGATGTCAAGATTAAAAAGGACCTTGAGCATTCTATCGAGGGAGAGAATGTCATCATCATAGAAGACATCATTGATTCGGGAAATACTCTTAGCAGGCTTTCAAAGCTCCTTGCCAAAAGAAACCCGAAGAGTCTCACAATCTGTACACTTTTGGACAAGCCTGAGCGCCGTGTGGTTGATGATGTAAATGTAGACTACGTGGGCTTTGTGATTCCTGATAAGTTTGTGGTAGGCTATGGCCTTGACTATGATCAGAGGTTCAGAAATCTGCCTTACATCGGCTTCGTCGAGGGCGAAATAAAATAAAAAGGAGAAGTAAATTGAATAAACAAAAAAGCGGTATGCGCGGAATAGGCGTATACATTATCATTGTATTTGCAGTAATCTGCATCTGGTACTGGCTGAGCGCCGGGGCTACATCAAACTCTTACACACAGAGTCAGTTCGAGAAGGATCTTGACAAGAATCAGGTGAAGAGCGTAAAGGTAGTGCAAAACAGGGAGATACCGACAGGAAGTCTGGAGGTGAAGTTCAAGGATGGCACATCAAAGGTGCTTTATGTATCAGATGTCAACAATATCGAAAAGACCATGACAAAAGCAGGGTATACCGACTATACAGTTGCGGATGTTCCGGCTGAGAGCTGGATTATGACACTGCTTCCGTATCTTTTGGTATTCGGAGCCATGTTCATACTCTTTGCAGTGATGAACAACAACGCAGCAGCACAGGGCGGCGGTGGCAAGATGATGAACTTCGGCAAGAACCGTGCGAAGCTCACCACACAGGAGGAAAACCATATCAAGTTTTCCGATGTAGCAGGCTTAAAGGAGGAAAAGGAGGAGATTGCAGAGATAGTTGATTTCCTTCGTGATCCGGGAAAATACACCAGACTTGGAGCAAGAATTCCAAAGGGTGTCCTTCTTGTAGGACCTCCGGGAACAGGTAAGACTCTCCTTGCCAAGGCAGTGGCCGGAGAGGCAGGGGTCCCGTTTTTCACCATTTCAGGATCTGATTTCGTGGAGATGTTCGTCGGAGTCGGAGCATCACGAGTGAGAGATTTGTTTGAGGATGCCAAGAAAAATGCGCCTTGTATCGTATTTATCGATGAGATTGATGCAGTAGCCAGACGCCGTGGCACAGGAATGGGCGGCGGACACGACGAGCGTGAGCAGACATTGAACCAGATGCTTGTCGAGATGGATGGCTTTGGTGTCAATGAGGGCATTATCGTCATGGCAGCCACAAACCGTGTGGATATACTTGACCCTGCTATCATGCGTCCGGGACGTTTCGACAGAAAGGTTGTAGTAGGCAGACCGGATGTGGGCGGCAGAGAAGAAATTTTAGGTGTCCATGCCAAGAAAAAACCTCTTGCAGAGGATGTAGACTTAAAGCAGATTGCACAGACTACAGCGGGCTTCACAGGTGCAGACCTTGAGAATCTGATGAATGAGGCAGCAATCCGTGCAGCGGGCGAAAACAGAGAATATATCACACAGGATGATATCAGAAAATCCTTCGTCAAGGTTGGTATCGGAGCTGAGAAGAAGAGCCGTATCATCTCTGACAAGGAAAAGCGCATTACAGCCTACCACGAGGCAGGGCATGCAATCCTTTTCCATCTGCTTCCGGATGTGGGACCTGTATACACAGTTTCAATCATCCCTACAGGAGCAGGCGCAGCAGGTTACACCATGCCTCTGCCTGAGAAGGATGAGATGTTCAACACAAAGGGACGTATGCTTCAGGAAATCGTAGTAGACTTAGGAGGTCGTGTCGCAGAGGAACTTGTGTTTGACGATATCACCACAGGTGCATCACAGGACATCAAGCAGGCTACAAAGCTTGCGCGCGAGATGGTTACCAAATACGGTATGTCAGACAATATCGGCCTTATCTGCTATGCCGATGATGAGGAGGAGGTCTTCATCGGACGAGACCTTGCCCATGCAAAGAACTACAGCGAGGGCATAGCATCGGCAATCGATGTCGAGGTAAAGCGCATCATCGACGAGTCGTACGACAAGGCAAAGAGCATGATAGCAGAGTACCGCGATGTGCTTGACAGATGTGCAGCACTTCTTCTTGAGAAGGAGAAAATCACAAGAGATGAGTTTGAAGCACTGTTTGACGAGGACAGCAAAACAACAGTTGGACATAATATTTAAAAAACAGCTATACTTTTGTGCAGAATCACTATATGCTAAATATTAAATATTACTAAAACACTATACAAATTGCATAAAAACAAACCATGATTTTTATGCAATTTGTGAACACTTATCGTTGCAATCATGATACTATAATAACCGTAAAAACCCCCCAATACATTATATAGTTTTTGCTATACCCCATAGTAAAAATACCTTCTCCTAAAAGGCAGCCGATCGAAGGCTGTCTTTTTTAATTTTAAAATGTACTTGCATAATCACATCTGTTGTGATAAACTATGCAAGTATCGTAATTGAATACATGGGCAGATTCCCGAGTGGCCAAAGGGGACAGACTGTAAATCTGCTGCAACTTGCTTCGATGGTTCGAATCCATCTCTGCCCATTAAAAACCTCAAGTCGTATGACTTGAGGTTTTTGTGTTATTCTGAAATTATCATTTAATCGGCCTGCGCCCCGGTGGCGGTAAGTACAGACTCCCATGCCATCGTATCAGGCCAGTCCTTTGTATCAAAGCCATCACGGATACATCTGCTGTAGTAGTCCAGCTTGTTTCGTATCGGCGAATCATCTGTGAATCTTGCATCATCATAAATGCCGTTAATATAATCGTCTATCGCGGTTCCGAATATTTCAGAGCGGTCCTCTGTTGCAAAGGTCATGCCGTAGGAATCAATGAAATACCCGGATATGTGGCTCGATGGATCATCCGGATTGTAGTTTGCGTAGCTGTCATCATAAGAGAAGCTGTCAGGATTAAAACTGTTCCATTTCTCCTCGGAAAACTCGCTTTTTTCATCATAGGTGTGTATGAATGCAAGCCTCTGGTCTATCAGATGGGAAATCTCATGGCCGACTGTGTAGCTGAAATCCCAGCTGTAGTTGCAGTTTAGAACCATCACATTGTGGTTGTTTATTATATTTACGAATCCGCTTGGCTCATTTATCATATCTGAGTGGCCTGATGAAATATCACCGCACAGATATATTCGCATGCCTCTTATATCGCCATAACACAGCTGCGTGAAAAAGTCATCAGGGAAACAGCCAAGTATTTCCTCAAGGGCATCCAGAGAGACCGACAGCTTATCCTTGTTCTTTAATTGATGGATATCGTAGTAATCAATCCTCTTTGGCACCTCAGGCCCGAAATATATGGAAAAGCCGTATTTTTGTTCAAGGGCTGTGATACGTGCATTTATGTCGGATAAATCTCCCCAGTCATATGACGTGGTGTCAGGTATCAGAGTGACCTCATCTCCATATGTATTGTAGTCGGAATCCTTCCCGGCCTCTTCCTTTGCCTCCTGGTTTTCATGGGTACTGTCATCAGTGTCTATGGCAGAATATGGGGATACATATGAGCCGTCATCGCGTAAGGCTTGTAGCAGAGTATCGCAGTCATTGTATGACGTGATTTCAGCTTTGGTGTCATTCTTTCCCTTGTCGAGTGACCAGATGAGTATTTCCGGGTTGCACTGCGCTGTGTACAAAAGCAGCATCACACAGTTTGCATCAGGCAGATATACCGAGTTGGCAGAAAAATAGGTCTGGGTATCGGCCGTTGCAGAATCAGATGAGCTGCCTTGGGCTCTGCCTGTGCCTCGTGCTGCCGGATTGTATGAAAAGGATGAGCTGACACCGGTGACGGGTGAATATTTATAATAACTGATGCTGTTGTCTGAGGATAAATCCTGGCACCGTATGAGCATGTCATTGTCCTCGGCCAGTACTACATCCACCACATCCGGCAGAGAAAAAAAGTTGTTTTTTCCATCGGATGAATGATAGTTCCATATATTGTTGGCAGTATCTGTTTCAATTACAAAGCCTTTTGAGTCGACACATGACATGGAAAAGCTCTGCCCTTCGTAGGTTGAAAGCACTGTATTATCGTCAAGCCTTATATCAGAGATTACATATTTGTAGGTATCGGGCGTGACACCTGATACGAGAGCATATTTTTTGTCAGCGGAGGTGGCAATCTGTGAGGCATCATAGTAATTGCCGGGATTCGGCACTTCAGTATTATCCGGATCAGATGCATCGCCATTGTCATCATAGTCCTTGGGATTATATTTGCAGGTTTTAATTTCTTTCAAATCCTTATCATAGATGGTTGCTTTTTTGGCGGATGAATCGAGGAGCCACAATTTATCACCCTTAATCAGATAGTCATCGCAGTCCGTCTTGTCGTGAGCAAGACTTGCGGTTATTTCGTTGGACCAGGGATTGTATACATCAAATGAATACTGAACGGATTGACCATCAGTCTCTATGATGGAATTATTGTAGCTGCCCTGCCCTACCATAAGTATATTATCGCCGAATTGCCTTATGTCATTGTACGGGCGCCCCTCAAAGGCAACATTATGCAGGATAGAAAGATTACTGCTTCCTTCAACGCTTGTGGTATCATCCCAAAAAGCAGGTGATTTGTGCAGAATAGCCTGCTTTTGTGCGGGGCTCTTGAATAAATAAGAGACATCCGAAAAAGAGCAGGCTGTCAGAGAAATCGCGCTGCATAGCACCAGCGAATATGTAATTAAAATAGTTGCATGTTTGCGTTTGAACAATTTTGCCTCCTTTGGAAGGTGGTACATACACTGTTATTCGCTGACAGTGTGCGCAGTGGAAACACGTGCGGTAGATTCTCTTTCAATCAGTCTCGGACGCAGCTGTGTGCGGCTGATTGGAATATGGTGAATGAGCGAATTCAATATAATATATGCACAGCGGCCAAGATCATTACACTCCTGTCTGATAGTGGTAAGAGGCGGGGTGAGGGCTGCAGCAAATTTGACATCGTCAAAGCCAACCACACTTATATCATTTGGCACATTGAAGCCGTGCAGCTGGCATTCAGATATAACACCCTTTGCGATAGCATCGCTGCCACAGAGGATAGCAGTAGCGCCCGCTGCAATAAAATTGGAAACGTAGTACTGTGCAGTCTCCGGAATATAGTAGCCGTGACCCATGAGCTCCGGGTAGATTTCAAGACCGGCATCGCGCATAGAGTTTTCAAAAGCCTCCTGACGCTGATCTGAAACCAGGGAAAAAAGAGAACCATTGATAAAGGCAATCTTTTTATGCCCCAGATTGTGCAGATGCTTTACAGCCATGTCAATGCCCTCGTAGCTGTCGGTACCTACATAGGCTACATTGGGGTTGTTTTCTATATAGTTATCAAACAAAACGGTAGGCATTGTAGTGCTTTTGAGCTGCTGCATCCACTCATCGTGCAGAGCGAAGCCTACAAGAAATGCGCCACAATAGCCGTTCTTTAATATATAAGTATCATATTTTTCTTCTGCCTGCAGCTGAGGAGTGACAGGAATGATGTCCACATCCCATTTGTGTTTGAAAGCATTCTGCTTGAAACCAAGCACTACATCATATCCGAACTCATCGATAGACTCGTAGTTCATATTTTCAATGAACAGAGCCAGCTTGCGGTTTTCTACCTTTCTTGAGCGCTTAGTGCTGTAGCCCATCTCGACGGCAGTGTCTAAAACGGTCTGACGAAGCTCCTCACTTATATCGCTGGCACCATTTAATCCTTTTGAAACAGTGCTGATTGATACACCCAGCCGGGCGGCAATATCCTTAATAGTAGCCATAATGTTATTCCTTTCTTATGTGATAATAGAATTATACAATTACTATCAGAAATAGGCAATATTTTCCACGATAAATTTTTCGAAAAATATCTTTGAAATCGTGGTAATAACTACCAAAAAATGAGTGCAAATTACGTGAAAAGTGGCAAAAATGGGTTAGAAGACGCTAAAACAATTGACAAATACGACAATAGGAAATAAAATATACTCAGATACGAAAAAAATAGAAAAATTTTAGGAAAGAGGAATAGAAATTTGGAGGCCAGAGAAAATCTCAGAGGCTCCGGAATACTTCTTTCGATCTCGAGTTTGCCGTCACCATATGGTATAGGTACTCTTGGGAGAGAGGCATACAATTTTGTTGATCTCCTTGGCGATTTGAAACAGAAGTACTGGCAGGTTCTTCCGGTTGGTCCCACCATATTTGGCGATAGTCCATATCAGCCATCATCAGGCTGCGCGGGCAATATCTATTTTATAGATTTAGATAAGCTGGCAGATGAGGGATTGTTAGAGAGGGAAGAAATCCTGGGGTACAATTGGGGCACAGATCAATCAGAAATTGATTATGCAGCATTGCATCAGAACAGATGCAAGATTTTACAAAAAGCGTTTGAAAGATTTGATACAAATGCACAAGAGTTTCAGGATTTTGTAAAAAAACAGTCGGAGTGGCTTGAACAATATGCACTGTTTATGACACTGAAAACCGACAATTTATACAAAAATTGGAGCGAGTGGCCAAGTGAGTATAGAAATCCGCAAGCGGTTGCGCTTGAAAAGTACCAAAAAAAGAATTATAATACAATTACTTTTTGGAAGTTCTGCCAATATAAATTCTTCCAACAGTGGGAGGATTTGAAAAATTATGCTAACTCAAAAGGTATCTACATAATAGGTGATGCCTCGTTTTATGTAGGGTATGACAGCGTAGACGTATGGGCAGAGAGAAAACTCTTTATGATGAGCGCAAACGATACACCGGAGTATGTTGCAGCTGCCGCTCCTGATAAGTATTCAGAGAACGGACAGGTGTGGGGCAATCCTATGTATGACTGGGATGCCATGAAGGAGGACAACTTCTTATGGTGGAGAAAGCGTATGCGTGTATGCAGAGAGCTTTTCGATATTGTCAGGATTGATCATTTCGCAGGAATTGTAAAAGCATATGCGGTACCGTACGGACAGGACAAGAGCTTATCCGGCAAATGGTTCAAGGGACCGGGGCGCAGGCTTGTCAATGCAATCAACGAAGAGCTTGAGGGTGTTAATGTAGTGGCTGATGATTATACGTCAGCAAGCCTTTTACCGGGAGTGAAAAAGCTCCTTGCAAAGTCGGGCTGGATGGGAACAAAGGTTATGATGTTCGCCTTTGACGGCGATCCGTCCAATGAGTATCTGCCACACAATTACACTGATTCACATGTAGTTGCATATATTGGTACACATGACAATGAGACAATAGTTGGTTCTTTTGGTGAAAAGACAGATTATGAGCTTGCTTATCTGTATGAGTATCTGAATATTGAAAATAAATCACAGGTTCCAAATGCTCTTATCAGGGAGCTGTACCACAGCACCGCAGAGCTGGCGATAGTCCAGATGCAGGATATATTAGAGCTTGGAAATGAGGCGAGGATGAATTATCCTTCGACAGTCGGACATAACTGGAGATGGCGCATGACAAGTAAGCCACACAGATTGGACAACGAAAAGATAGCCTGGATTAGAAACATTGCGGTGGTTTACCGCAGATAATTAATTTGATATAAGTTGCACGGCAATTTATATATATACTTTTTTACATTTTATATTCAAAAAGGAGAGGAAGATATGAAGAAGAAAGTATTAGCATCTTTACTTTGCGCATCTATGGTAGCAACAATGTTTGCAGGATGCGGAAGCAGCAATGGAAATGGAACAGAGAAAGCCGACAAGAAGGACGGCGGTAAGGAGACCATTACAGTAATGGGACCTGCAGAGGATTTAGACGATGCAAGTGGCGCTTGGCTTAAGACAGAGTGCGAGGCATTTGCTAAAGCAAATCCTGATTTCAACATCGAGTTCAAGTATGTTACAACATCTGAGGGAGATGCCAAGGACGTTGTTACAAAGGATCCTAAGGCAGCAGCTGATGTTTACATGTTTGCAAACGATCAGCTTGAGGCATTAGTTAAGGCAGATGCTATTGCCAAGTTAGGTGGAGAGGCAGCAGATTATGTTAAGTCATCTAACTCAGAGGCTATGGCAGCAACTGTTACATATGATGGAAACATCTACGCAGTTCCTTATACATCAAACACATGGTTCATGTACTATGACAAGAGAGTTTTCTCTGAGGATGATGTAAAGAGCCTTGATACAATGCTTACAAAGGGTAAGGTTTCATTCCCAATGGATAACGGCTGGTATCTCAATGCATTCTATGCAGCAAACGGATGTACAATCTTCGGAGACGGAACAGACAAGGCTGCCGGATATGATTTCGGTGGAGATAAGGGTGCAGCAGTTACAAACTACATCGTAGATTTATTTGCTAATCCAAACTTCGTAATGGATAGTAATGATGGATCTATGGGTCTTGCAGGACTTAAGGATGGTTCAGTAAACGCTTACTTCAATGGTAACTGGAACTATGACAAAGTTAAAGAGAATCTTGGTGAGGAGAACGTTGGTGTTGCAGCTCTTCCTACAATCAATATTGGTGGAAAAGACTGCCAGTTAAAGGCATTCTTAGGATCTAAGGCTATCGGTGTTAACCCTAACTGCAAGAACCAGGAAGTAGCAGTTAAGCTTGCAGCATTCCTTGGCAGCGAGGACGCACAGCTTGCTCACTTCAAGTTAAGAGCACAGGCTCCTGTAAACAAAAATCTTGTATCAAATGAGGAAATCGCAGCAGATCCTGTAGCAGCAGCTATGGCTAAGGTTTCATCTGATTGTTCAGTAGCACAGCCTATCATTGATATGCAGGGTTACTGGGATGCAGCTACACCATTCGGTGATGCTTTCCAGAACGGTGCAGAAGGCCAGATTACAAAGGACAATGCAGCTCAGAAGACAGAGGACTTCAATACTCAGCTTAATGATTCTCTTAAATAATTAAGTAGATCAGAATATGATTCCAAGGTTCCGGGCGACCGGAATCTTGGAATAAATTAGTTTAAAGGATTGGCATATATAATGCATGCCAGGAGGAAAAGTATGATAGGAGCAAACAAAAAGAAAAAAGTTTCGGAATTTGCTACTCCGTATACTGTTCGCAATGCCCTAACAAAAGGCGGAGCTACAGTTAAGCTATCGGCACTCGTAATGGGTCTTGCCAATATAGCTCATAAGCAGATCGTAAAGGGTCTGATTTTTCTTGCTATAGAGATTGCATATATAGCATATATGGTTAGCGCTGGTGCTTATTACATTTCCATGCTGCCTTCACTTGGCTGGAGAAAGCAGGAAGAGGTATTTAATGAGCAGAAGCAGATTTATGAATATGTTGCGGGCGACCAGTCAGTATTATTACTGTTATATGGCGTCATAACAATTGCCATCACAGTATTATTTATTTACATGTGGTGCGAGAATTTAAAGAGCGGATATAAGGCAGAATGCCTTTCAAAAGCTGGAAAAGAAATCAATTCTTTTGGCAAAGATGTCAAGGATTTATTTGATAAAAACCTACATAAGACACTTATGTTTCTCCCACTTATGGGAATATTTATTTTTACAGTTTTACCATTGCTGTTCATGATTCCAATGGCCTTTACAAATTATTCGGTAAAGGGTGATCATCTGGTATTGTTCGACTGGACAGGCTTTGCCTCATTCGGACAGGTGCTTGGACTTGGTGGTAAGCTTGGTAAGATATTCTGGAGAGTACTTGGATGGACAATCTGCTGGGCTGTATTTGCAACCTTCCTTTGTAACTTCCTTGGACTCATTCTTGCTATCGTTATCAATCGTAAAGAGACACATTGCAAGGCATTCTGGCGTACATGCTTTGTTATCTCAATTGCGGTACCGCAGTTCGTATCACTCCTTGTAATGAGACAGATGTTCCAGCCACAGGGTGCTGTTAATAACCTGCTTTTGGAGTGGGGCTGGATTGATAACCCGCTTCCATTCTGGACCAACACTATGTGGGCGAGAGTTTCTGTTATTCTCATCAACTGCTGGGTAGGTATTCCGTATACCATGCTTCAGGTTACAGGTGTATTACAGAATGTGCCTTCAGAGCTTTATGAGGCTGCAAAGATTGATGGTGCAAACGCAGCACAGATCTTCTTTAAGATCACACTCCCATATATCATGTTTATCATGGGACCATATATCATCACACAGTTTACCGGAAATATCAACAACTTCAACGTTATCTACCTGTTATCAGCAGGAAAGCCTACACCTGTCGGAGACAGTGCAGGAAAGACGGACCTTCTGGTTACGTGGTTGTACAAGCTGACTATTGATAATCAGGAGTACAATATCGGTGCCGTTATCGGTATCCTCACATTCATTGTACTTTCTATCGTAGCGCTTGTTACATACAGAAATACAAAATCATACAAGGATGAGGAGGGATTCATGTAATGAGTAGTGTAGCAAAAGCAAAAAGACCTATGTCTGCCGGACGTGCTAAGAAAGTAGCAAAGAATTCCCTTGTTCATATCATTCTTGGAATACTTGCTGTAGTATGGCTATTCCCGATTTTCTGGATTATTATGACAAGCTTTAGAGCTGAGAGTGGTGCTTATACAAAGTACTTCTTCCCACATGGCCTTACATTTAGTAACTATACAAGGCTGTTCACAGAGACTACACTGTTGAACTTCCCGAGAGCATTTTTTAATACACTGTTTATTTCAGTGTTCTCATGTATCATTTCAACAGTATTTGTACTTTCTGTTGCGTATTGTATGTCACGACTGAGATTTAAGATGCGTAAGCCTTTCATGAATCTGGCTATGATTCTTGGATTGTTCCCGGCTTTCATGTCAATGGTTGCTGTATACTTTATCTTAAAGGCTATCGGACTTACAGAGGGCAGTATGCTTCGTCTTTCACTGATCCTCATATACTCAGCAGGAGCGGGAACAGGCTTCTATATCGCAAAGGGATTCTTTGATACTGTGCCTAAGTCTCTTACAGAGGCTGCCATCCTTGACGGATGTACACAGTTCCAGGTATTTCACAAGGTAATCCTGCCACTCAGTAAGCCAATCGTAGTATATACAGTACTTACAGCATTCCTTGCTCCATGGCTCGATTTCGTATTTGTAAAGGTTATCGTTGGTCCAAACGACAAGTATTGGACAGTATCGCTTCTTCTTTACAACATGCTTGAGAAAGAGTTTGTAAACGGATGGTTTACAAGATGGGCTGCTGCTGCAGTTATTGTATCAATACCTATCTCAATACTTTTCGTTATCATGCAGAGATTCTACGTGGATGGACTTACAGGAGCTGTCAAAGGCTAATTTGGTTTTATTTGGGCCGCTGCACTTTTGTGCGGCGGCTTTTGGTTTATATTGATGGCAAATTTTGGTGTGTGTGGCAAACTTAGCACTTTCAGGTTGTGGGGTGCCGGTGTGGCACACAGTGGCAGTTCATATTTTTCTTCGGAACACACTGTGTACCCTCCGGCCGGAGGGTACCGTGTGCTAAGTTTGTTGCTGCTTTGTGAAAAATATGAGAATGTGTGTAGTGATTTTGTGGATACAAATTTGCTCAGAATTTAGTTAAGAAAAGGAGTGCGTATGATTAATAATAAAATAGGCGGCCACAATATGGTCGGCAGGGCTGTGAATAGATTGGCGGGCAGATTGACTGCTGTGGCGCTGACAGCAGCTATGGCAGTGTCGATGCTTGTGGGATGCGCTGCAGGTGGAAAGAATACCGAGACTGCAGCAAAGGAGAAGTACAAGCCTTCTGCGATGGAGCAGATGAATGCGAAAAATGATCCTAATGTGATTCAGGACAATTACAGAACCTGTTATGAGGTGTTCGTATACAGCTTTTTTGATAGTGACGGTGACGGCATAGGGGATTTAAAGGGACTTACAGAGAAGCTTGATTATATTGAGGGGCTTGGATGCAATGAAATCTGGATGATGCCTATTATGCCTTCTCCTTCATACCATAAGTATGATATTACGGATTATATGAATATTGACAAACAGTATGGTACTCTGGATGATTTTGATGCGCTCATTACGGAGTGTCACAAGCGAAACATCAATGTGATTATTGATTTTGTGATGAATCATACATCAAATGAGCATCCGTGGTTTAAGGCGGCGGCTGATTATATCAAGTCGCTTCCTGATGGGGCAGAGCCGGATCCTTCGGAATGTCCTTATGTGGATTACTACAATTTTAGCAAAACCAATGCCGGAGGCTACAACCAGCTGCCGGGCACAAATTGGTATTATGAGTCACAGTTTGTAGACAGTATGCCTGACCTTAACCTGCAGAGCGAAGCTGTAAGAAGTGAGATTGATAAGGTTACATCCTTCTGGCTTGACCGTGGTGTGGATGGCTTCAGACTGGATGCCGTGATTTATTATAATAATAATAATCAGACAGAGACTATAGATGACCTCACCTGGCTCGTAAACAATGTGAAGAGCAAAAAGGCTGATGCTTATATGGTTGGTGAGGGCTGGACTACATACAGAGAGTATGCGAAGTACTATAAGAGTGGAATTGACAGTATGTTCAACTTTGATTTTTCACAGCAGGATGGGTATATCGGAAAGGTACTCAATGGTACAGCAAATCATGGTGCCAGCACATACGGCAATGCTATAGTTGATGTGGAAAATGAGATAAAGAAGTATACAGACTCATACATTGATGCACCATTCTATACAAATCATGATATGGGACGCAGTGCAGGATACTACAACGGAGATAATGCCGAGGAGAAAACCAAGATGGCGCAGGCTATGAATCTTCTTATGCCCGGAAATGCTTTTCTGTATTATGGAGAGGAAATCGGCATGAGAGGCACAGCCAATGATGAGACGAAACGTCTTGCCATGAGATGGAGTGGGGATTCAAAAGCTAAGGGAATGTGTGTGGGACCTCAGAATGCAGAAGAAACCGAGCAGACATATGATACCCTTGATAAGCAGATGGACGATCCATACTCTATTTACAACTTTGTGAAGCAGACAATATCAATAAGAAATGCTTTCCCGGAGATAGCACGAGGTACAAATACCTTCGAAAAGGATCTGTCAAACGAGAATGTGTGTATATTTACAAGAGAGTACAATGGTGAGAAAGCAGTGCTTGTATTTAATCCATCAAAGGATGAAGCAAGTGTGGATGTGTCATCATTGGGAGTAAATGATGCTGTTGCAATGCTTCAGACTACAAAGAAAGCACCATCATATAAGGATGGAACGGCAAAGCTGCCGGCATATTCGGTGCTTGTTCTGAAGTAAAACATATTTGATGAAAATAAAATTTAATTGTTTAAATGGATTTTGAAGAAGAAATATGAAAAACCGCCCGACCGGGCGGTTTTTTAGCTATACCATTTTTTAAACTATACCATTTCTTTAAGCATATCTACAATCACTTCTCTGCAATGAGCTCCGAGATGCTTTTGTTCCTCTTTACTGAGTGCTGTCGGATCAATAGGAGTGCCGTATCGGATAACCACATGATTCTTTTTGACCCATGGAAGGTGATCCTCGAATATTTCATTTGTTCCCATGATTGCCATTGGCACTATCTTGCATTTGCTCTTTGTGGCAATCTTGAAAGTACCTTCCTTGAAAGATGCTACATCTGTCAGGTCATCTTTGTTTTTGCAGCGTGTGCCCTCAGGAAATACACATATACTGATGCCGGATTTGACCTGATCTATGGCTGCAAGCACGACCTTTAGTCCCTGCTTGATGTCATCGCGGTCCAAAAACAGGCAGTGCAGGCGCTTCATCCAGAGACCCAGCACCGGTATTTTTGTGATACTCTGCTTTGAGATGTAGCCGGTCAGGCGTGGACATCTGGAGTAGGTGATTATGATGTCAAAGAAACTACGGTGATTTCCTATATATAGTACAGCCTCGTCCTTTGGCACATTTTCCTCCCCTATAAATTCAATGTCTGCTCCGCTTAGGAATATGATGACACGGAAAGCCCACTGTACCAGGCGAAGCTGTGCCATATCGGCCCATGCCGGGGCAAATTTGTGTATTATCCACATGGCTCCGAGCACCGGAAGACCGAGCAGCAGATAGAAAAATACGAATATTACGATTAAAACTGAACGCATATTTGACCTCTCTTTTTCATAATCTATATAAATTGTAGTTCAATATTTGATATTATATCATATCATAAGCGGTATGATAAGAAAGAGAGGAAAAAATGTCAGAAAAATTGAGAAAATTTCTGGTGATGGCTGCAGGTGTGCTTGTGATATTGGAAACGACAGTGATTTCGGGCTGCCGCGCAAATATTTCAGGCACGGAGAGTGACAGGATGGTTGAGTACACGGTGATTTGCGGGGATGAAATCCCGGAGGAGTTTAAAAAGCAGATAAATGAAAACAAGGCAAAGGCGATGAAGCTGACGTACAAGGATGATGAATATTTATACATAGCGGAAGGCTTTGGCACAAAGGAGACAGGTGGCTACAGTATTACTGTTAACCAGTTTTATGTTAAGGATAAGGCAATGTATTTTGATACGCGTCTGATAGCCCCGGATAAGGGCGAGAAGGTCAGCAATCAGGCGAGTTATCCGTATATAGTAATAAAGACGGAATTGAGTGAAATGCCTGTTGTGTTTGAGTGAAAATTTCGTAAATTGTGTTAAAAGTTGCGAAAAAACTGACAATCAGTACTAATGCCCTATTGCTATCACTGCGATACTTTGCTATAGTAAAGTTACTAGATATTGTGGTGGCATATTTATATATTCAAATATATTGATTGATATAATTGTTGATTAATTTGACCTGTTTTATATTTATACAGAGATTGATTTCATATATATGACACCGTCGTTACAATACTGGTTACCATGAGGACTATAGTTATGTGCCAGTGGGCATACCCACAATAAGGAGGCTTAAAATGGAACAGACAGAAATTAGAAAAGTCAGAGCATCGATTCACCAGCAGTGTGGCAACAGGGTAAAAATCCAGCAGGATCTCGGCCGCAACAAGGTTGACATCCAGGAGGGTGTTATTCAGCAGGCATACCCAAGTGTGTTTACGGTTCTGATAGATGATGAGTTTGAGCAGAATCCGCCACAGCTCTTATCTTTCACCTACACTGATGTGATTACAAAAGATATAAGGATGCAGCTTTGCTAGTATCATGAAGTAAAGATGTTACATCTTTATTATAATGATCATGAATTTAAATATTTGCATCTGCATAAAGTTACTCCATCTTGAATATGTATTTTATATACATATTTGAAGTGGGGTATTTTTTATGGAATTAATTACACAAAAAATCAGACAATGCATAGAAAAGGTAAAGGATATTTCGCAGGTGGGCTTCGACAGGGACTATGTCATAAAGGACAACAAGCCTGATGTTTCCAAGGTGGTTTGTCAGAACGGGCAGGTAAAGGTTGACGAGATAAAAGCGTCCGGCGAGAATATCTGGCTAAGCGGAAGCATTGAGTTTGAAGTGCTGTATACGAGAGAGGAGGTCTTTGAAGGCGATGAGCCGGAGGAAAATATCGGTGGAAACAGGGTGGAGCATATAAAGGATGCAATACCGTTTCAGGAGAAGCTTGTGCTTCAGGGAGTCTGCGAGAAGGATACGGTGCGTGTGTATACCGGGCTTGATGAGCTAACGGTGGGAGTTATTAATTCACGAAAGCTTTCGGTCAGAGGCAGCATAAGCGTGGAGCTTTATGGAGAGAGGGAGGAAAATCTTGAGATTGCACAAAGGATTGATGACAAGGATGTGGAGCAGCTTATAGGACAGATGAAGGTGCTTAAGCTTGACAGTGCTGTCAGGGATATTGTCAGAATCAAAAATGTCGTCACCCTGCCAAAGACCAAGCCGAATATATGTAAGCTCATATCAAGTCTTGTAGATATGAGAAATCTGGAGTATACATATGAACGTGATCACATTACACTCACAGGTGAGTGCCATGCGTGTATAGTATACCTGAGTGAAGAGCAGGAAATATGCTGCTTTGAGGTGCAGGAGGGCTTTTCAAATGAAATACGCTGCGAGGGCGATAATGCCGGAAATATCGCCTGGCTTCGCACACAGCCTGCCATGCATCAGGTTGAGGCGGAAAATGATTACGACGGAGAGCTCAGGCAGCTTTCGATTGAGGCAGCGCTTGCGGTGGATGGAAAGGTCTGGAGTGAGGAAACAGTAGAGGTGCTCAATGACATGTACAGCGTATCATGTCCGGTAAAACCTGTGTTTGAAAATATGAAGGTATGCAGCCTTCTTATGAAAAATGACACAAAATGCCGTATTTTGGAGAAGCTGTACAGAGAAAACAGCAAAAAGAGGATTTTAAGAATCTGCGGCACAAAGACGCAGGCCGCTATTGCACAGATAAAAAATGCAGACACAGGAATTATTGTGTCAGGTGTATTGCAGGTGAACTGTGTGAATATTGTGGAGGATGATGGCTGTCCGATAGAGATGCATACGGACTCTGTGCCGTTTGAACAGTTCGTTGAGATACCGGGCATGGATGCTAATACCTGCTGCGAGGTAAATGTGCAGGTAGACCAGGTGCAGGTCAATCTTCTGGACAACAGCGAATATGAAATTAAGGGTGTTGTCAGCATAAACGCTATTGCCCTGCAGCAGGATGAAGTGTCAGTCATAACATCGGTGGAGCAGGAAAAGAACACGCCTGATACTGAGGAAGAAGCAGCTCTGGTCGGCTATATAGTGCAGAAGGATGATAAAATGTGGGACATTGCAAAAAGATACCGCACCACTGTTGAAAACATAATGGAAATAAATGCTCTGACATCCGATATCATCAAACCTGATGACAGGCTTATAATAGCGCGGATGTGAATCATAAATGAGGGTCAAAATGTGGAAAATTCTGTAAATTCACAAAAAGGTGTGGAAAAAAGATTCATTTTGTGCGATAATATATCCGAATGTATATTGAACGTAAATTGTGGAGGGTAAGATTAATCTGACCGTCGTATTACAGGAGGAATAAAATGAATCAGAAATGGACACGTGCTATATGTACTGTGTTAACATCGGCACTCGTTTTTACAGGACCGGCAGTAGAGGGCACTACATTTAGCGGATACATAAACAGTGGACTTGAGAAAGTATATGCCAAGACACAGAAGCAGAAGGATGCAGAGAAGAAGAAGTCACAGGCTGAGCAGGATCTCAAGGATAAGAAGAATGAGATTAATGGTTTAAAGGATCAGCAGCAGACTACTGCTGATGATATAAAGAATAAATCCGCAAAGCTTGATGAGATTCTTGCAGCACAAAAGAAGCTTCAGAAAGATATCACAAGCAAACAGGCAGAGATAGAGCAGAATCAGAAGGATCTTGCAGCAGCCCAGGAAAAGCAGCAGGAGCAGTATGACGCCATGAAGAAGCGTATACAGTTCATGTATGAAAACAGCGCTGAGGACAATATCTGGACAGCAATTATTGAGTCAAATGGTATCACAGATATGCTCAATCGTATAGAGTACGTGTCAGATGTATATGATTCGGATCGTGCTCTTATGGATTCTTATCAGGCAGCAGTTGAGCAGGTGAAGGAGATTGGTACTAAGCTTGACAACGACATGAATGAGCTCACAGCCATGCAGGATGACTATGAGAAGCAGCAGGCAGATGTCGAGGCGGCTATAGTAGCTCTTGAAAACCAGAAGGAGCAGTATGCAAGCCAGATAGCTCAGGCACAGCAGCAGGCAGAGAATTATCAGAATATCATTACGGCACAGGGCAAAATCATTCAGGAGCAGGAAGCAGCGGCAGCAGCTGCAGCCGCTGCCGCTGCCAGAGCGAACAGCTCATCAGGCAGTTTAAGCTATGATGGTGGTGGAGCCGGTAAGGGCGGAAGTATTGCCAGTGACTATGCAGCAGGCGGTGGAAAGAACCCGGGTGCTTCAACAGGAGTTTCAGGAAGCTCTGTAGTGTCATACGCTATGCAGTTTGTGGGCAATCCATATGTATGGGCTGGAAACAGTCTTACAAACGGTGTAGACTGTTCAGGCTTTGTACATGAGGTATATGCACATTTTGGTATCAGCACACCGAGATATTCACAGGCATTTAAGTCTGTGGGACAGGCTGTATCCTTCGATAATATACAGCCGGGAGACGTAGTGGTATATCCGGGACATGTAGCTATATATGCGGGTGGTGGTGTGATAGTGGAGGCACAGTCCACAAAGGCAGGAATCACGGCAAACAGAAGCGTGCAGTGTCATACAATACTTGCTATACGACGTCTTGTATAGGATGATTAGGAGCCGATAAGTATATTTATTATACTTACCGGCTCTTTTTTTCATGAAACAAACTCATTGCAATAAACGATAGCAATTTTCGCATATAAGGTGTATTATAGAAGCAGACGGCACCAATTCGCACAAAACGAACTAGCAAGCCTGTAAATAAAGTAAGAAAAGCAGGAGGAACAAGCCATGCAGATGGAACAATTACAAAAAGACATGATTGCAGCAATGAAAGCAAGAGACAAGGTAAGAAAGGATGCTATATCCTCACTTGTATCGGCAGCCAAAAAGGCGGCAATAGATGAGGGCTGCAGAGACAATATACCGGAGGAGCTTGTCAACAAGGTCATCCTTAAGGAAATGAAGTCTGTGAAGGAGCAGATTGACACATGCCCTGCAACAAGAACAGATCTGCTTGATGAGTACAATACCAGATATGCAATCTTTGAGGAGTACGCTCCTGCAATGATGTCGGCAGAAGAGGTAGAAAAGGAGCTCACAGAGCAGTTTTCGGATGTAATCGCAACAGGAAACAAAGGACAGATAATGAAGGCAGTCATGCCGCATTTCAAGGGCAAGGCTGACGGAAAGGTCATAAATCAGGTGGTTGCAAAGCTTTGCGCAAAATAAGAAAACACATCACAACAATTATACTTGCTGTGCTGGCTGTCATAGCCGGCGTGTATGCATATAATTATCATGATATGAAGCAGAATATTGTATACAATGAGCATCTGGATGACGTGGCTGTTACCGTGAATGGGAAAGAGCTGACATTGCGCGATATGGCATTTTATGTGGCATTTGAGGAGATGAATGTCGAGAAGCAGGCCCTTGTGTATGATTCCGATAATCCAAACAAGTATTGGAATATCCACACAAACGGTGAATTTGTCCGTGTTACAGCGCGTAAAGCAGCTATGTCCATGGCCATTCACGATGAGCTTTTTTATGAGATGGCAAAAAAAGAGAGCATTACACTTACTGACGACGAGAAAGAGGCTTTGAAAAACTCAGAGAAGGACTTCTGGTATGATTTGTCTGATATAGATGGTGCAAAGAAGCTTGGAGTCGAAAAAAGTGACATTTACTCGTCCATGGAAAAGTCTGCAATAGCCCGGAAATATCAGGAAATATATGCAGGGCTTGACAATGCCGATATAACGGATTATGATTTCTCGGGAGGCAGATATAAGAAGCTGCTGGAGAAAAATAACTATAAAATAAAAGAAAAAGTGTGGAAAAGAGTCGATATGGGAAACGTTACTCTTGATCACTAGAAAGAAGATTTTATGTCAACAAAAATTGGAAGAAATGACCCTTGCTGGTGTGGCAGTGGAAAGAAATATAAGACCTGTCATGCGGCATTTGATATGAAGCTTGAAAAGCTTGCTGAGGCACATCATAAGATACCGAGCCATTCAATCATCAAGACACCTGACCAGATAGCGGGAATCAAGGAGAGCGCCAAGATAAATGTCGCAGTGCTCGACTACATAGGAGAACATATCCACGAGGGTATGAACACAGCAGAGATTGATAAAATAGTCTATGATATGACCACCAGCATGGGTGGCATCCCTGCACCGCTCAACTATGAGGGTTATCCTTACAGCGTATGTACATCGGTAAATGAGCAGGTTTGTCACGGATTTCCTTCAAAGGACGTCATCTTAAAGGATGGTGACATCATAAATGTAGACTGTTCTACAATTTTAAACGGATATTTTTCAGATTCATCAAGAATGTACTGTATCGGAAATGTAAGCCCTGAAAAGAAAAAGCTCGTTGAAGTCACAAAGGAGTGTGTGGAGCTCGGACTCAAAGAGGTAAAGCCATGGGGCTTCCTCGGAGATATGGGACAGGCAGTGCACGACCATGCATTTGCAAATGGTTACACAGTAGTGCGCGAAATCGGTGGACACGGAGTGGGACTTGAATTTCACGAGGATCCGTGGGTTGGCTACAACACTAAGCGCGGCACCGACATGGTTATGGCACCCGGCATGATATTTACCATCGAGCCAATGGTCAACATGGGCAAGGCCGATATCTACGTAGATGACAAGAACAACTGGGAAGTATACACCGACGACGGACTTCCATCAGCCCAGTGGGAAATCATGGTACTCGTCACAGAGGATGGACATGAGGTGCTGAGCTGGTAAACCGGTAAGTACCCTAAATTTACCGGAGAGTATGCGGTGTGTTCCGAAGAAAAATATAAACTGCCACGGCGTTCCATAAAATGTGGATACGATAATTCATAGCAAACTATCAATAAACTATCCGCAAATGATGCCGTGGCTGATTTTATATTTTTCTGAGGGATATACTGCATGCTAGGCCGGTCTTCACAGCCTGAATATGCGAAGCACCATAAACGAAGCACCATAAGCGATGTCCTACAGATTTGTATTCACCCCATTTATGGTCGCATTCTCATTCTCCCTCATAGGAATGACGAGACACTTCTCCCCATTGATGACCTGCGCATGAATCTGTGAAGCCTTCTCCGGCTTTACATGAAGCACCACATCATAGGTCTTAATTTGGGCAGTGTAATTATCAATCTCTTCCTGCTTCTCAAGAAGCTGTGAGGTGCGCTCTTCAATCTGATTATTTTTCTCCTGTATAACAGAATCCTTCTCCTCAAGCTGCGCATTTTTCTCATTGAGCTCAAGAGTTAAATCGCCGACCTGGCTCTCAAGAGCAAGCTTTTCCACGCGGATTTCATTAGCTGCAAGAGCCTTTGAATCAATGACATTGGCTGCGATAGGCGGCTTGTCACCGAAGGCCTCATTGACGGATTTTTCAATGCGTGAAATCTTTTCCTCAGAGACATGGCAGTCACTAAGCACCTTGTTCATAGCCTCGCTGTCGAGAATGAACGGATCATCGTCATCATCGTGAGTCTCAGCGTAGTCATCGGCCATATCGGACAGATTCTGCTGGATATCAAGCAGTTTGTCATCCGTGCTCTCGTCCTCAGCACCTAGCACGTTTCTGACGATTGAATGAAAAGCCATCTTCTGCTCAGTAGCTGTGCGTTCCACGCCGCAGCCGAGACCGTTTGTCATAAACTCAGAGTGAGGCTCCTTGGTATTTTTCGTATAGAAAAGAGTGGAGTGTATGTCAGTGCTTCTATCGTTGAAGGCAGGAAATAAAAAGCCTGTCTCAGGAGCGCCGACCACCCAGTCCCTTATGCGGGCTCCGATACGCTGCTCCTTTTCCAGATAGCCAAGGCCCGGCTTTGAAAGTGTGACAGGGCAGATGGCGCAGAGCATGTATTTGTACACCTCCTCGGACTCATCCACGTTGATGTTGTCCTTTGTGCGTGTCATGACATCGTAGCTGTCGAGATACAAAAGAATCAGATAGTTCCCAGCCTCATCGTAGGTGTCGATGACCAGGTCATAGTATGTATCGAGCAGAGTCTCATCATTAAGCTCGCTGTCGCGAAGCGCCATGAGAATCTGCTGGCGGCCTCCGACCTCTTCCTCCTCAAGTGGAAACTGCAGATTGAGCAGGTTGTTTCCGAGAGTGCCGGAAAGCACCTTGTTTGAAATCTCCAGATATTTGTAGTATTCATCCTCCTCCAGAGTGAGAAATTTGCCACCGAATTTGCAGACCTTTTCATGGTTGCAGTCCACGTAGCAGCCGACCAGCCGGGTGAATGTTGCCTGGTCTTTTTTTAATCTTCGTTTTAGTTCCAATACTTCTTTTTTGTTCATATTATCCTCGCATTATTTTCATACCATTCAAAAATTTCCGTAATCACATTATATGTATGGAATAAATATTTGTCAATTGAGTGGCACTATTTGTTACTGTCCGGACGCAAGCTTGACACCACGCTGTCAATCAAGAAAAAAGATGACAGAGCAACCACAAAATGCTATAATTTAGGAAATCGACAGATTATGATATAAAGGCTGACACAGAGACATCCACAGGTGTCTCTGTTCTTGAATTGAGGCATAAATGGAGCAGAACATGACAAACAATCACATTACAATAGGCATTCTCGCACATGTAGATGCGGGAAAGACAACCCTGTCTGAGGCCATGCTCTACAGCACCGGGCAGATCCGCTCACTCGGGCGCGTGGACCATAAGGATGCATATTTAGACAACGATGCGCAGGAGCGTGAGCGTGGAATAACCATTTTTTCAAAGCAGGCAAGGCTTGATATTTCGCGAGGTACAAATGCAGCAGATACAGCAGATGCAGGACGCACAGCAGGTAGAGCAGATGCAGCGCGCACAACAAATGCGGCAGATACAGCCGGTGCATGGCATGTAGTGATGCTTGATACACCGGGTCATGTGGATTTTTCGGCAGAGATGGAGCGTACCCTTCAGGTGCTCGACTATGCAATACTTGTAATCAGCGCAACTGATGGAGTGCAGGGGCACACGCGCACACTGTGGAGACTTTTAAAGCACTATAACGTGCCGACATTTATTTTTGTAAACAAGATGGATATGCAGGGCACGGATGCGGAGAAAGTGCAGGCAGAGCTAAAGAGCGAGTTGAGTGATGGCTGCGTGGATTTTTCTTCACAGGATTTATTTGATGAGCTTGCCATGTGCAGCGAGCCTCTTTTAGATGAATTTATGGAATCGGGAGAGCTTGTGGATGCACATATTGCGCAGGCGGTGGCTCAAAGGGAGGTGTTCCCCTGCTTTTACGGCTCGGCACTTAAGCTCGACAGAGTGGATACGCTGCTTCAGGGACTTTCGCGGTTTATGTGTGAAAGAAATTACCCTGACGAATTTTCTGCCCGCGTATACAAGATAGGCAGGGATGACAGAGGCAGCAGGCTGACATTTTTAAAGGTTACCGGAGGCTGTCTTAGAGTCAGGGACAAAATAGAGTACAAAGCGCATGGCGGTGACGAGGCGAAAGACCTTCTGATTGAGAAAATCGACCAGATAAGAAAGTATTCCGGTGAAAAATATGAGATAGCTGATGTGGCAGAGGCGGGTGAGATAGTTGCTGTCACAGGTCTTAGCTCGACATTTCCGGGGCAGGGGCTGGGTAGTGAGCTGCAGTCCAATATGCCAATACTTGAGCCGGTACTAAACTATAGGATGATTCTGCCGGACGATGTAAATCCGGCGGCGTTTATGGAAAAGCTAAAGCAGCTTGAGGAGGAAGACCCACAGCTTTACATAGTGTGGGTGGAGGAATTTAAGGAAATCCATGTGCAGCTCATGGGACAGGTGCAGATGGAGGTGCTTGTACGTCTCATAAAGGACAGGTTTGGTGTTGTTGTCACATTCGGACCGGGCAGCATTGTATATAAGGAAACGATAGCAAGGGCTGTCGAGGGAGTAGGACACTTTGAGCCGTTGCGCCACTATGCAGAGGTGCATCTGCTTTTGTCACCTGCAGAGCGTGGCAGTGGAATCACAGTCACATCCACCTGCAGTGAGGATGTGCTCGACAAAAACTGGCAGCGCCTTATAGCTACACACGTTGAGGAAAAGGAGCACAGGGGCGTACTCACAGGCTCGGCGCTTACCGACGTGAAGGTCACGATTCTTATAGGAAGAGCACATGTAAAGCATACGGAGGGAGGCGATTTCCGCCAGGCTACATACAGAGCAATCCGCCAGGGACTTAAATCCACAGAGAGCGTGCTGCTGGAGCCATACTACAGCTTTATCCTACAGGTGCCGATGGAGTATGTCGGCCGTGCAATGACAGATCTGGAGCAGAGATTTGCAAGAGCCGAGAGCCCGCAGTTTGCCACAACCGCTGCGAGGGAGATGGCAACAATTACAGGAAAGGCACCGGTTGCGACAATGCAGGATTATGTGAGTCTGGTGCATGCGTATACAAAGGGGCTTGGGCACCTGACACTGGAGCTGTGGGGCTATGATGAGTGTCACAATCCTGCGGAGGTGATTGCGCAGATGCACTATGACAGCGAGGAGGATTTTCGCAATCCGACAGGCTCGGTATTTTGTGCGCACGGCTCAGGCTACGTGGTGCCGTGGGATGAGGTTCCGGAGCATATGCACCTGCCGTATGTCTACCACGGAGATGAGTCTGAGGAGGCACTTGCAGCGAGTGCCCGTACGCAGAATGCATTTTCAGCGGAGGAGGCGCAGGCGCTTGCCGGAAACCGCCGCAGGACGAGCTTTGAGAAAGCTGTTTCAGGTATGTCATCAGTGGAGCTTGATGCGCAGCTTGCAGATGTTTATGCCAGGGAGTTTGGCATGGGCAAAAACGATATCGCAGAGGATCAGAGGCGCAAATGGTCAGGCAAAAAGAAAAATGAGTATGAAGGCCTAAGTGGTAAACCGCGCACCGTAAAGCATGATAAGCACGGCAATCCGATTTATCCGAAGAAATCCCCGGGGGAAGAGTACCTGATAGTTGATGGATATAATATAATATTTGCATGGGAGGATTTAAAGGAGCTCTCGCGCATAAACATTGATTCGGCGAGAGATGCGCTGAAGGATGTTTTATCGGATTACCAGGGCTATAAGGGCTGTCATCTGCTGCTGGTGTTTGATGCGTACAAGGTGAAGGGCAATGCCGGAAAGAGAGAGACCTTTCACAACATAGAGGTTGTGTATACAAAGCAGGACGAGACAGCCGATGCATTTATCGAAAAGACTGTGTTTGGCATACGTGACAGGTACAAGGTAACAGTGGCAACCTCTGACGGACTGGAGCAGCAGACGGTCATGAGCCTTGGGGCACTGCGAATGTCAGCCCGCGAGCTTAAGGAGCATATTGAGATGACGAAGCGTGCCGGGATGGAGGCATTCATATCAGGATAAACGGTCATGAATGGTTACAATATGTGTATAAAGAGATGTGTATAAAGACATTTGTATGTCATAAGCATAGATATTATAATAGTAAACAGGCAAGATTTTGATAGACAAGGAGACAAGAAAATGGTAGTAAACGAAAGCATGTACCAGCTCGGAAGCGTGCGCTCAGCAATCAGGGAGCTTTTCGAGTATGGTAAAAAAAGAGCAGCAATTGTAGGAAAAGAAAATGTATATGATTTCTCAATAGGAAACCCGAGTATACCGGCTCCGCAGATAGTAAACGACACAATAAAGGAGCTTGTCACAGATTATGATTCTGTTGCGCTGCACGGCTATACGTCAGCACAGGGAGACGTGGAAACGAGAGCGGCGATAGCTGAGTTTTTGAACAACACACACGGCACACATTTTAATGCAGACAACTTTTACATGACAATGGGAGCAGCTGCATCGCTGTCAATCTGCTTTCGTGCGTTGACAAGTGACGCATATGATGAGTTTATTACCATAGCGCCATATTTCCCGGAGTACAAGGTATTTGTGAATGCAGCAGGAGCAAGGCTTGTAGAGGTGCCTGCAGACACAGATCATTTTCAGATAGATTTTGAGGCTCTTGAGGAGAGAATCAGTGAGCACACTAGAGGTGTCATAATCAATTCACCAAACAACCCATCCGGCACAGTCTATTCTGAGGAGACCATCAAAAAGCTCTCAGACCTCCTTGAGAAAAAGTCTAATGAGATAGGAAGACCGATATTCATCATCGCAGATGAGCCGTACAGGGAGATAGTCTACGACGGAATCAAGGTACCGTTTGTGACCAAATATTACGACAACACACTGGTATGCTACTCATACAGCAAGTCACTTTCGCTGCCGGGAGAGAGAATAGGATACGTCCTCGTGCCTGATGAGGTGTACGATAAGGCGGAGCTGTATGCAGCAGTCTGTGGTGCGGGAAGAGCACTCGGTTACGTGTGCGCACCAAGCCTGTTCCAGAAGATGATAGTAAAATGCCAGGGGGCAACCGGTGATATCAATGCCTACAAAGAAAACAGAGACCTTCTGTACGAGGGACTCACAAGGATAGGCTATCACTGCTTCAAGCCGGACGGAGCCTTTTATATGTTTGTAAAGGCACTCGAGGATGACAGCAATGCATTCTGTGAGAAGGCAAAGGAGGAGGATGTGCTCATAGTAGCAGCAGACGGCTTCGGCTGTCCGGGCTGGGTGAGAATATCATACTGTGTGGATAGGGAAATGATAAAGCGCTCCATGCCTGCTTTTGAAAAGATATACAAAAAATATAATAAATAATAGTTGATTATAACGAATAAAAAATGCACAAATGCCGAAAATTGTCTAAAATTGTACAGCTTTCGGCATTTTCTATGTATACTTTTTACAAAATCCGTGGAAAAGTGCTCCGTGTGACCGTTGTGTGACCAAAGAGGTGTATAATCTTATTCAAGAGGAAAACGTATAAATAAAATATGAGGATAAGAACGCGTGCTTTGGGATAATGAGCCGGAATATAATAGATTGTCACAGAGCATACATAGGGACGAAAATGGAATTAAAGCCAGAAGCATTTAAAGGGAAAATGTTTAAGGTAAATGAACGGAAAATTTTTTTTGAAAAAATTAAAAAAGTACTTGCATTATTCGTTTGACCATGATATTATAATACACGGTTCGTTGGTCAAGCGGTTAAGACGCCGCCCTCTCACGGCGGAAACACGGGTTCGATTCCCGTACGGACTGCTAAGTATTTAAAACCGGTACATTCATGGAAGCATGATGTACCGGTTTTTTCGTTGTATATATTCATATGAGATATTATACGAGGATGGTATAACATGAAAATTTCTCAATAAATAAATCTGCCCTTGCAATATACCCTGCCGGGGTATATAATGCATTTGAAGACGAATACCCATAAGGGGTATGGTTAGACACGTGCAACAAATGCAACTGTGAAGGTACTGAACAGTTACGAATGAAGAAAGAAGGGAGGCACCCATGGCAGAAAAAGAAACCAAATGCTGTTGCTGCAACCGCAAAAAAGAGCGGTCAGAGAAGGAATATAAGGATCTCATCAACAGACTTAGCCGTATAGAGGGGCAGATCCGTGGAATCAAGCGTATGCTGGATGAGGATTGCTACTGCCCTGACATCATCACACAGGTGGCGGCCGCAAATGCTGCGCTCAACAGCTTCAATAAAGTCCTTTTGGCCAATCATATAAAGACGTGTGTGGCAGATGACATAAGAGCCGGCAAGGATGAGACAATAGATGAGCTTTTGAACACACTGCAGAAGCTTATGAAGTAGTATTATTAAGAAGGCAGGTATAAAAATGAGTACAATAATCACAATATTAATAATAGCAATAATTGCCGCTCTGGTAATTGTGGGCTTAAAGGAGACTATTAAGCATTCAAAGGGCGAGGGCGCCTGCTGTGGCGGTGGAGCCATGAAGGAGGACGAGGAAGCCACAGTACAGCTTACAGGCGAGATAGTTACGAGAGCAGATGTGCACATAGACGGAATGCACTGCATGAACTGCAAGAACTCAGTCACACGCTCACTTCAGAAGATGAGCGGAGTATCGGCAGCTGTGGATTTAAAACATGGCGTGGCACATGTTGAGGCAACCAGAGAGCTAAGCGATGAGGAAATCACATTTGCCATCGAAAGACTGGATTTCAAGGTGACAGGAATTGAGAGATTTTAGAAAAGGCTTTTGAATAGTTAGATTCAAATAGTAGAAAGAAGGAAATACAGACAGTATGAAGCAATATACAGTTACAGGAATGAGCTGTGCGGCATGCTCTGCCAGAGTGGAAAAGGCTGTCTCTAAGGTTGATGGTGTGACGAGCTGCTCTGTCAGCCTTTTGACCAACTCGATGGGAGTCGAGGGAAGCGCGACAGATGCGCAGATAGTGGAGGCAGTAGAGCAGGCGGGCTATGGAGCGAGTCCCAAAGGCACAGCAACAGAATCAGAAAATGACAAAGCGAATAACAGCTTAGAGCAGCTAAAGGCAGCGCAGGATGCGCTTGTAGACAGGGAGACACCGAAACTGCGCAACAGGCTTATATCATCGCTCATATTCTTAGTTGTTCTCATGTATTTTTCCATGGGACATATGATGTGGGGCTGGCCGTTGCCTGAGTTTTTCAATGGAAACCATGTGGCTATGGGGCTTTTGCAGCTTCTGCTTACAGTGGCGGTAATGGTCATAAACCAGAAGTTTTTTATCAGCGGCTTTAAGGGCTTGATTCACGGCGCTCCCAACATGGATACGCTTGTTGCGCTTGGCTCTGCGGCATCGTTTGGATACAGCGTGTATACACTTTTTGCCATGACTGCTGCGCAGGTGAATGGCGATATGGATGCGGTCATGGCATATATGCATGAGTTTTATTTTGAATCCGCAGCCATGATTTTGGCACTGATTACTGTCGGAAAAATGCTTGAAGCGCACTCAAAGGGCAAAACAACAGATGCTTTAAAGAGCCTGATGCAGCTTGCCCCAAAGACAGCAACCGTTGTAAGGGATGGCGTGGAGCAGGAAATTTCTGTGGATGCAGTGAAAAAGGGCGATATCTTTGTGGTCAGACCCGGGGAAAATATCCCTGTGGACGGTGAAATAATAGATGGAACAACCGCTGTCAACGAATCGGCACTCACAGGAGAGAGCATCCCTGTGGATAAGCAGCCGAAAGATGCAGTAAGCGCTGCCACAGTGAACCAGTCAGGCTTTATAAAATGCCGCGCAACCAGAGTAGGCGAAGACACCACACTCTCACAGATTATACAGATGGTTTCTGATGCCGCAGCGACAAAGGCACCTATTGCAAAAATCGCTGACAGGGTATCGGGAGTATTTGTGCCGGCGGTTATTACAATTGCAATCATTACAATAATAGCATGGCTTATAGCCGGTGAGACCGTGGGCTTTGCGCTTGCCAGAGGCATTTCGGTGCTCGTGATAAGCTGTCCGTGTGCACTTGGACTGGCAACTCCTGTTGCGATAATGGTAGGAAACGGCAAGGGCGCAAAGAGCGGTATACTCTTCAAGACAGCGGCAAGCCTTGAGGCAACAGGCCGCACACAGATTGTGGCTCTTGATAAGACAGGCACCATAACAAGCGGTGAGCCGAAGGTGACGGATATCGTGCCGGATGAGACATTTTTTGAGGGAACCGGCAATAATGCCGGAAAGCTTCTTGCAATAGCCGCATCAGTGGAGGCAAAGAGTGAGCATCCGCTTGCAAAAGCCATCATGGAGCGCGCAAAAAAGGATGAAATCGCTATCGCAGAGGTAACAGATTTTAGCGCAGTTGTGGGAAATGGTCTGACAGCAACACTTGCAGGTAAAATAATAAAAGCAGGAAATCTTGCTTTTGTCAGCAAATTTGTAAAAGTGTCAGATGATATGCGCGCGAAATCTGTCGAATTTTCAAAGGAAGGAAAAACTCCTCTATTCTTTGCTGCAGATGACAGGCTTTGCGGTATCATAGCCGTTGCGGATACTATAAAGGAGGACAGTCCGGAAGCTGTCAGACAGCTTAAAAATATGGGAATCAGAGTTGTTATGCTCACAGGTGACAACGAGCAGACTGCAGGTGCCATTGGAAAGCAGGCGGGAGTGGACGAAGTCATCGCAGGGGTGCTTCCGGATGGCAAGGAGGCTGTCATAAGAAAGTTAAAGAAACAGGGCAGGGTAGCCATGGTTGGTGACGGAATCAATGATGCACCGGCGCTCACACGTGCGGATATGGGAATTGCAATCGGCGCGGGAAGTGATGTGGCAATAGATGCAGCGGATGTTGTTCTGATGAAGAGCCGCCTGATAGATGTACCGGCAGCAGTGCGGTTAAGCCGTGCTACATTGACAAATATACACGAAAATCTGTTCTGGGCATTTTTCTATAATGTAATAGGTATTCCACTTGCGGCCGGTTTGTGGTATCCTTTATTAGGATGGAAGCTCAATCCGATGTTTGGAGCGGCGGCGATGAGCCTGTCGAGCTTCTGCGTTGTTACCAATGCCCTGCGGCTGAATCTGTGCAGGGTGTATGATCCTAAGCATGACAGAAAAGCAACACCAGATAGAAAAAACAAAGCAAATGAACCAAATGAAAGTGAGGAAAAATCAATGACAAAGACAATGAATATCGAAGGAATGATGTGCGGCCACTGCGAGGCAAGAGTAAAGAAGGCACTCGAGGCGCTTGATGCAGTTAGTGAGGCAGCAGTAAGCCATGAGAGCGGAACTGCAGTAGTGACATTAAGCTCTGACATTTCCGATGAGAAATTAAAGGAGACTGTAGAGGCTGAGGACTACAAGGTTACATCAATTCAGTAATCAGTCAGACAGTATAACAATATGAAGAAATATATAGCATTGGTATTGGCTGCAGTGCTGGTGCTTGGGATTTTTACAGGATGCGGTAACAAGGGCAACAAAGAGACAGAATCACAGACCGGTGAGAAAGCCACTGAGTCGGTGAACTCTACAGAAAATAATACTGAGGACAGTACAGAAAACAGTACAGAAAATCAGAATGCGGCTGACACAGAGCAGCTCACCACAGAAAACGGACAGGAGAGCTCAGTTCTTGCCTGTCCGTCAGTAAACGGTAAGCTGCATGTGGAGGGAAGCAAGCTCGTTGACCAAAATAATAACGAGGTGCAGCTTCGCGGGGTCAGCACGCACGGTCTTGCGTGGTATCCACAGTATGTGACCAATGATTGCTTTGCCACGCTGAAAAGCTTTGGAGCAAACGTGGTGAGGCTCGCCATGTACACCTACGAAAGCGGTGGCTACTGCACAGATGGTGACAGGCAGCAGCTTGAGACACTTGTGCAAAACGGAGTGCAGTACGCGTTCAACAACGACATGTATGTCATCATCGATTGGCATGTGCTAAACGAGGGCAATCCAAACCGCTACAGTGATGTGGCAAAGACATTTTTTGCCAAAATGGCACAGCAGTATGCCTCTTACAACAACGTGATTTACGAGATTTGTAATGAGCCGTGCAACGGTGCGACCTGGGGCGATGTGAAGTTTTACGCCAGCGAGGTCATTCCGTCAATCAGAAGCTACGACAAGGATGCGGTCATACTGATAGGCACACCTAACTGGAGCCAGGATGTGGATGCGGCAGTCAAGGACCCTGTCACAGGCTATGATAATATCATGTATACACTGCATTTCTATGCCGCAACCCATAAGGAGGACTTGCAAAACAAGCTAAAATCGGCGGCAGACGCCGGACTGCCGATATTTGTATCAGAGTTTGGCATATGCAGCGCCGACGGAAACGGTCAGGTGGACATAGACTCCGCAAACAGCTGGATCAGCCTGCTCGACAGCTACGGCATCAGCTATGTGTGCTGGAATCTGTCCAATAAGGACGAAAAATCAGCGCTTCTAACACCTGCCTGCGATAAGACAAGCGGCTTTACCTATGAGGATCTAAGTGATGAGGGCAAGTGGCTGTACAGCGTGCTCACAAGTCATGTGACACCGGAAACATCCGGAACATGAAAGTATCCGGAGGTAATCGGCTGTATGACGAGCTGCCGAATTATGTGACACAGGTCTTGAATTGGCGAAAAGCCTCAGATGTGCGAAAAGCTGTGCACATGGCAATGCAGGGATAGAAGCATCCATGCACTCAGCCGGCATGCACATGAGGCAGATGCAGATACTTCTCTCTGGTGGCAAGTCCGCCGCGGATATGGCGTTCGGACTTGTTGATATCGAGAATGTGACGCGCCTTTGCGGCAAGCTCCGGGTCTATGCGAAGCAGCCTGTCAGCATCCGTGATATCCTTGTGCACAGTGGATTTGCTGATGCCAAACTGCTTTGCAGCCTGACGCACAGTGGCATTGTTTTCAACTATGTAGTTGGCGATTTCCACCGCCCTTGTCTCAATATATGATTTCAAAAAATACTCCTGCATATTCTGTTGTTACAGTTTATGCAGGAGTATTTTTAATATTACACACAGGTTGTAATTCTATTTACGTTTTTCGTAATAAAATAAGAAAACGGTTTCTTAACCGCAGGAAAGCTGTATCTTAAGTGAATTAAGTGTATGCGGATGCGATGAGCTCAATACATTTATCGTATCCAAGCACAGAGCTGTTTAGCACCAGGTCATAATTTTTCCTGCTGCCCCACTCTTTATCGGTGAAGTAGCGGTAATTTACAGAGCGCTTCTTATCGACATCCTTTAGCAGCTTTTTGACCTCGTCATCGCTTTTTTGGTAGAGCTTTTTTATTCTTGCAGCCTTCTCAGGAGTGTTTGCCTCTATAAAAACATTCAGCACATCATCCCTGTCAGAAAGAATGTAGTCTGCGCAACGTCCCACAATAACGCATGGCTCTTTTTGCGCAATATCCTTGATGAGCTTCTGCTGGATATTGAAAATCTGGTCGGAAAGAGAAACTCCTGTGATGTCGCGCCCCACAAATGCATATGAAAAAATACTTCCGGCAGGTGCATATTCGCCCTGGTTTGCGACAATCTGCTCAGAGATACCGAGCTCCTTTGCCACATGCTCAATTATTTTTTTATCGTAAAACTCAATGCCGCATTTTTGAGCAATCTGCTCGCCGATAAAGCGACCGCCACTGCCAAACTCTCGGCTTATAGTGATTATTTTAAAACTCATGATGAAACCTCCCAGCCTATAAAAGTGTTTATTACTCATTATAACGTAATTGCACATAAAATCAAAACAAAAATTTAACAAAATCGCTTGCAGATAAGCACTCCGTAATCTATAATGACATAAGAAAACATGTTGCTTTTACGTAATCAATGAGATGGCAGCATGGCGAATAAACAATTAGGAGGAAAACATGGATCAGGAAAAGGTCATAGTCATAGACTTTGGTGGTCAGTACAATCAGCTTGTTGCGCGCCGTGTCCGCGAGTGCAACGTGTACTGTGAGATTTACTCATACAAAATAGACATTGAGAAAATCAAAGAAATGAATCCAAAGGGCATCATCCTTACAGGAGGTCCAAACAGCTGTTATGAAGAGAATTCTCCATCATACCAGAAAGAGCTGTTTGAGCTGGGAATACCGGTGCTTGGCATCTGCTACGGTGCACAGCTTATGATGCATAAATTAGGCGGAAAGGTAATCACACCTGAGGTTGGAGAGTATGGAAAGACAGAAATCACATATTCTGCAAACGGCGTGATGTTCAAGGATCTGCCATCAGAATCAGTATGCTGGATGAGTCATTTCGACAGAATTGCAGAGGCTGCACCGGGCTTTGAGGTAGTTGCGCACACTGCAGACTGTCCAATAGCCGCAACACAGAATGTTGAGAAGAAATTATATGCAGTACAGTTCCATCCGGAGGTACTTCACACCAAGAACGGAACACAGATGATTTACAATTTCGTCCGTGGTGTATGTGGATGTGCAGGCACATGGAAGATGGATTCATTCGTCAAAAACACAATCGAAGAAATCAGAGAGCAGGTCGGTGACGGCAAAGTGCTCCTTGCACTTTCGGGTGGAGTAGACTCATCAGTGCTTGCAGCACTCCTTGCAAAGGCGATCGGCAAACAGCTCACATGCGTATTCGTAGACCACGGACTTCTCCGCAAGAATGAGGGAGATGAGGTAGAGGGAGTATTTGGCAAAGGCGGTTCGTTCGATATCAACTTTGTCCGCGTCAACGCACAGGAGCGCTACTACAGCAAGCTTGCAGGCGTCACAGAGCCTGAGCGCAAGCGTAAAATCATCGGTGAGGAATTCATCCGTGTATTCGAGGAAGAAGCCAAGAAAATCGGAAAGGTTGACTTCCTTGCGCAGGGAACCATCTATCCGGACGTAGTGGAGAGTGGACTCGGCGGAGAATCTGCAGTCATCAAATCACACCACAACGTAGGAGGTCTCCCGGAGCATGTCGATTTCAAGGATATCGTGGAGCCACTCAGAAACCTTTTCAAGGACGAGGTACGCAAGGTCGGACTGGAGCTTGGATTACCTGACTATCTCGTATTCCGTCAGCCATTCCCAGGCCCAGGCCTAGGAATCCGTATCATCGGCGAAGTCACAGCCGAAAAGGTACGCATTGTCCAGGATGCAGACTGGATTTACAGAAGCGAAGTGGAAAAGGCAGCAAAAGAGTACAAAGAGGCCCACGGCGAGGAACCATCATGGATGCCAAACCAGTACTTTGCAGCCCTTACCAACATGCGTTCAGTAGGTGTCATGGGTGATGAGAGAACATATGATTATGCCGTTGCAGTCCGTGCAGTCCGCACTGTGGACTTCATGACAGCCGAAGCAGCCGAGATACCGTTTGAGGTACTTCAGACAGTGATGAGCAGAATTATAAATGAGGTAAAGGGAGTCAATAGAGTATTCTATGATTTGACCAGTAAGCCACCGGGAACTATTGAGTTTGAATAATGTACATGAGCCAAGAAATGCCGAATTCACGGCGTTTTTTGGCTCGTTTTGGGTTGAGTGACAATCAAATGACAATAATTTTGGAAATTATTTTATGTGTTTTTTAATTTGTAGACGAAGAATCCTCTTTTGCATAAAAAAGTTTTATTTGTCTCATGTCATATATAAATTCATTATAGTTATGATATTGTCAATATTGGTTGACACATTTATCTCAAAGATATCATTTCCTATGCAGCCAGGCCCAGAGATTGGTAGTATCTCTGACGCTTAATCATAGGAGGAAGCCCACCGTTGGCAGAGCAGATCCTCCTGTTGTTCCAGTAACTGATGAAATATCTCCAAATAAGAACTCTCAGCTCATCCGTGGTCAGGCTTTCCGTATTGTAGCGGTCATAGAGAAGCTCGCTTTTCATTCTGGCCCACATGCTTTCACATCGAGCATTATCGTGGCACCTGCCACCATCACTGTTCATGCTTTGTATAATGCCATATTTAGAAAGCGCCTGACGGTAGGTTTCACTGGTATATTGTCTTCCTCTGTCGGAGTGCACAATGGCACCTCGCAGATCAGGATGCGCCAGATAGGCATTATCCAGTGTATGCTCACACAGAGTTGCCTTCATGTTTGTTTCCATTGCCAGTCCCAGAACGCTGGAATCAAAGCAGTCGAAGATGGCTGAAACATACAGTTTTCCATCTTTTGCCTTGATTTCTGTGATATCAGTTACGCATTTTTCAAGTGGCTTATCAGCCTTGAACTCTCTCTTCAGAAGATCATCTGACTTACGTGCTTCCCGATCAGCCTTGGTAATGCCATTTGGCTTGCGCTTTGGCCGATGGACAAGTCCTATTTCATCCATAACCCTGTAAACGGTTCGTTCACTGGGGATCTTGATTCCCGTCGGATTCTTAAGGAGCAGTGCTTGGTACATGCGAATACGTCCATAGGTATCATTGCATTCATCCTCAGCATGGATCACTCTCATGGCATCAGCAAGATCCTGATATTTCCAAGGGCGATCTTTAATAGCAAGATATTTGTAGAAACCCTGGCGGCTGACGCCAAGCATCCGGCAATAGAATGAGAGTTTTCCCTTAATCACGCCGTCTTTCGTTTTTATGGCAATGAACATCATTCTTTGGTTCTTGCTGACTTCCGACGGCTGGCTGCGAAAAAAGCGCTTGCTTCCTCGAGAAATTCATTTTCCTCTTTCAGACGCCGGATTTCTTTGTCCTGATCTTTAACGCGTTTGCGGAGCATGGCAAGCTCCTCAGCAAGACTCATCGCGCTTTCCGGAGTATGTGCACCGTCGCCAATATCCAATGTGCCTGCTCTAACTGCTTTCAGCCATGTGTGGATGGTTCCTTCTGGGATACCTAATTCTTTGGCTGCCTTAGCACCGCCGATTTCTTTGGCAAGTTTGACAGCCTGGATCTTATATTCCTGGTCGTATTTACGTTGGGTTCGTGACATTGAGAGTTCCTCCTTATTCTCTTTTATTATACATGAATTCCTTGAGAATAAGGTGTCAACTTTATTTATACAACATCATTATTATAATCAATGTAGAGAAGTTCCTTTATTGTAGGAGTCAATAAAAAGATGAGTGAGAAAATAAGCAATATTAAAGTTATAGCTTGAGCAGCCATTGTAATCATTTCATCTTGTGTAGCGGCTTCGCCAATTTTTTGTGCAACAAACGCAATGATGGGAATAGTTATTGCTCCTAATGTTTTAAATGGTTTTATTAAAGGTGCTAAATAGTCACAATGAATTTGTGCATATTTAGCTTCGTTAATGAGCATATCAAGTGATTCAGGATCGTTAATATTAATATTGTATTTAGTTAATACCTCAATAACCATTTTCATTCTGCTTTCAGAATAAGGTGTATAGTGTTCGTCAAGCATTACTTCGAGATTTCTTTTTAGGGAATCTATTATAATAAAAATTATAAATGAAAGGGCTCCTAACGCTATTGGGATATATGAGGCTAAAGTTAGTTTGAACAGTAATAAAATGCCACTAACAATAGCACTTGCAAAAAAGATGATTACGAAAATCTTTCGGTAAAGAGGTAGCTTTGTAAAAGGGATAGTACTCTTTATGCCTTTTAACCCAATTTTATAGCTAATAAATAAATCACAAAATCTCATATGTATAGCTCCTTTTTATTCGTAGTATATTGCAATAGGATGTACAATATTTAAGGATGATTGTTGACCAAAGAATGAAAGCATGATTTGGTTCAAACCGATGCCAACTTGGGCTAATGGTGAAATATTTGAACTTTCAGTAGCATCCGTTGTTATTTTGTTGGTTATATACCCGAGAACTTTGATTTTACCACCGAATTTAAAAGGTGTCATATCAATGTTATCACGCATATATTTGTCATTTAACACAACCATATTGTCTGCAATACATAAGGTTCTTCGATATGGAACAAGTGTACAAAGCATATCAATTATGTCCTTTATATCATCATAGCCTTTATCAGATTCTGCACATTTGTTTTTGGCAAGGTTTGTGTAGGTTTTCTTGATTTCATTAGAATTAGCTCCTTCTTGAGTTAATTCAAAATCCTGTTGTATTTTCAGTAAGGCTATTATTTTATCACGTTCACTTTTCTTTATAAAATCAAGAAATTTTTTGTCGCTAAATATTTTTTTGTAATAGTCTAAATCCATAATATAAAATTCATCATTAATTTCTATGAAGTCACCAATATTAAGATTTGATAAAAGCTTGTTCTTGGTTAAATAATTCATAAGTTGATCAAATGCATTATCATGTAAAAGTTTGGTTTGTACATCACTAATCAGCTCTGTGTTAGATGTATCTTTTAAATGTCGATAGGTAAAATCTATTTTGCCTTCGATTCCTTTTCCAAAAACTTTTAAATCAGCATCTGCTCCTAAGTTAGATGTCCGTTCTGATTGCTTATCAGTTGCTTGACTGGATTGAGTCTCTGTTTCTTGTGTTTGCACCAAGCCATCATATATTTGTGCAATATATGAATTAAGGGTATCAGTATCTAAATATATAAATCTTCTCATAATAATAAATCCTTTCCTGTGATTAGGGCTAATCTAATCCTTCTTCGGTTTCCTTTTCCTCTTCACATAAGAGAAATCCGGAAACAAGTCTTTTAACAATTCAGCGGTTTCTTCTGCATCATCATCCTCATTCATTTTTTGAACCAGTAGCTGGTCGTCATCATCAAGATTTAGCGATACAGTATATTCTTTATTCGGGTCTGTTGGGTTCATTGGGTATTTTATCTCTTTGAGGTAATATTCCGTTTCTGATATTTCTTCATCTTCAAGCTTGTCTCGAAAGCGTGCCCAATACTCAACCATCTTTCGGAAGTTATCAAGGTCTTCCTGTGGACGGGGACCGGCACTTGGAAGCCGCTCTTCAAATTTGAAGCATACTTCCCCATCTTTCATAGTAGGTCGTAGTCCATATGCCCATTCCATGTTAAACAGTACATGAAGTGCACTGAATATATTTGCTACATCAGGGTCAGATAATGCATAAAAGCTGACTTCTAGATTGTTTGCAATATTTAATAAAGTTGCTTCATCCGGATATCTGTTTCCGAGCTCATAGTTTCTGATAGTGGATTCGTTTAATCCACATTTATCTGCTAATTCCTTTTGCGTCATATCAGATGCAATTCTGAAATTTCGAATCAAATAGCCTACCCGGCTGGTGAATTTCTCGCCCATTTTTACTGCTCCTTATTCGTGGAATGAGTGTTGTAGAATGCATGAAGATACGAGGTACAAACCATGCATCTGTGTACATTATAACATCAACAGTGCAAAAGTGAAATGTTTTTTACTAAAAAGTATTGACAGTACAAAAATGAACTGTTAATATAAAATACATCAAAACCGTTCAGAAATGAACTGAATAATAAAACAAAAGAGAGGAGGCATTAGCTTATGGAGAACAAGAGATTTTTGACCGCGCAGGATGTCATGGAAATGCTGGGAGTTTCACTATCGTATTCCTATAAACTGATACGACGGCTGAATGCAGAACTTGAGGCGGATGGATTCGTGACAATAAAAGGACGTGTCAGTACACAGTATTTTCTGAAACGAATCTACGGGCTATCTACGGATAAGGAGGTGGGATAGATGGCGGTTATCAAGAATAATAAGACCGGAATGTGGGAGGTGAGAACCTATTATAAGGATTTGACCGGAGCAAGAAAACAGAAAACCAAGAGGGGCTTTGCCAAGAAGAGCGAAGCCCTTGAATGGGAGAGGAATTTCAAACTGAAAGAGGATCAGAGTATCAGTATGAGTTTCAAAAGTTTTGTGGATATTTATCTGACGGATTTAGAACCAAGAATAAAACACAATACTTTTCTGACAAAGAAGCACATTATTGAGACAAAGATTCTGCCTTATTTCGGGAAAAGAAAACTGGATGATATTCGGACATCAGATGTCATCCAGTGGCAAAATGAGATTATGAAGCTGAAAAAGGATAATGGGGAGTTATTCTCCCCTACCTATCTGAAAACCATTCATAATCAGCTCAGTGCCATATTAAATCATGCGGTAAATATGTATGGTCTGAAAGATAATGTGGCACGAAAAGCCGGAACTATGGGCAAAGAAGAAAATAAGGAAATGGAGTTCTGGACACAGGATGAATTTCAGGCATTTTTAGAGTGTGTGGCAGATAAGCCAATTTCGTATTATGCATTTGAAATGCTTTATTGGACAGGCATTCGTGAAGGTGAACTGCTTGCTCTGACGTCGGCCGATTTTAATTTTGAAAAGAAGACACTCCGGATAAATAAGTCATATCAGAGGCTGGAAGGCAAAGATGTGATTACAGACCCGAAAACACCAAAGAGTAACAGAACCATTGTCATGCCGGATTTTCTTGCTGTAGAGATGGAGAATTTTATCAGCAGCCTTTATGGAATAAAGGATGGTGACAGAATTTTCACTATTTCAAAAAGTTATCTGCATCACGAGATGGACAGAGGTGCAAAGATTGCAGGAGTGAAGAGAATACGAATTCATGGATTACGACACTCGCACATTTCATTGCTAATCAATTTAGGATTTTCTGCATTGGCAATAGGTGAAAGAGTCGGACATGAGGCAGTAGATATCACATATCATTATGCACATTTATTTCCAACGGTGCAGACGGATATGGCAGCACAACTGGAAACAGAAAGGGAGGCGTTGGTCAATGTCAGAAAAGAATAGAGATGATAAAAACAGATGGCGGAATGTTACAATAGCATTCCGCATGTCGTCGGAGGAAAACGAAGAACTGAATAACAGAGTGAAGATCAGCGGATTTCGTACCAAGCAGGATTATATTATCCAGAGTGTTCTTCATCAAAAGGTGGTTGCTACAGGTAATCCGTTGATGTTGGTACAATTCCGGCAGAACCTGCAAAGGATTGAGCGTGAGCTTGAAAGGATTGAAAAGGCATCGGATATGGATGGGGAGTTACTTACTCCCATCCGCTCCATGCTGGAAATATTGGAAGGCTTCAAGGAACAACCGAAAACATTGGCAGATATGAAACAACTTACAGTACCAAATGAGGAATAACAGATATTTTGTATAAAGGAAGTGACTGCTATGAGCGAAGAAACATTATTTGAAAAATTAGGTGTGAAATACATAGAAAAAAAGGGCATTTTTTATCCGTTGATTACATTAGGTGAAGCGGAGAACAGTACAAATGTTGGAAAATATGGTCGCATGTGGATGGATTACATACAGAAGGAATATCCGCAACGATACAGAAGTCTGGTACGGTTTGGAGAATTACATGACAAAGCAACCGAGGTAAATGAAGTGGCTTATGAATTGCTGGAGGATATTGAAAATGAGTGGTTGCGTAAACATAAACCAAAGCATACGAATTCTTTTGTGGAAATGTATCAACTACGAACTCAGGCAAGAATGATAGCAGAGGAAGTAGTTATGCATGATGTGGTGAACTGTTTTCATTAGGGGATAAGTGGAGTTCTGTATCGGAGTTGTGGCTGGTAAAGAATATGTCGCGTATCCGCGACTCATAAGCTCGCGAAAGGGAGCTTTATCCGGCGGGGAGAGCCGGATAGCCACTCCGGCGAGGAGCGCAAAACCCGCTTGCGGGTCTGCATTTTTGATGGCGAAGCTGTCAAAAGTGCTTTTGCGTTACTTTTGACAAAAGTAACAAAACCTTCCCAGGGAAATCTGCTGTTTCGTGCCGTATCCGGCACTCATTACGGATAAGAAGGAGGTGCCTGTATACATACCAAAAGAGGAGGATTTTCAAAATGGAAAGAACTATCAGTTTCATGAATGGGGAAGGTTCCATAGGACACAATACAAGAAGATTTATAGCGGGTAATGTAGATGCCATCCGTACTCCAAATAACATTACTCTTATCCATGAGGACATTAAGCAGGCATATCATAAACTGTTTGACAAGGCATTGAAAGAATACAATGCAAAACAGAAACGCAAGGACAGGCAGATTAAAAGTTATTATGATAAGATTTCCAGAAGCAAGCAGGAAAAATTATTTTATGAGGTCATCGTTCAAATAGGCAACAAGGATGATACCGGAGTAGGTAGTTATTCTGCTGAGGTTGCAACATGGGTGCTGAAGGATTATGTGAAAAAGTTTCAACTTCGCAATCCACAGCTTTATGTGATTGGTGCTTATATTCATCTGGATGAGGAAACACCACATTTGCATCTGAATTTTATTCCTTGGGTATCCGGATGTAAGAGAGGCTTGGAGACAAAGACAAGTCTTAAGGCGGCACTTGCTACCAGAGGATTTGTAAGCGAAGGCAAAGGGAACACCGAATGGAAGCAGTGGGCGGAGGCGGAGAAAGATGATATTGCTCTTATTATGAGCCGGTACGGAATTGATTGGAAAAAGAAAGACACACACAATAAGCATTTATCCGTACTGGATTATAAAAAGCAGGAACGGGCAAAAGAAGTGGCTGCACTTGAGGAGGAGTTGGAGGGTGCACAAGTTGTTCTTGAATTAAAAGAGGAACGGATAGAGTCTCTGGAAAAAGAAATTGAAATTAAGCGAGACGATTTTAGAAAAGAACAGTCTGAGGCTCAAAAGAAGCTGGATGATACTATATCTGAGAACCAGAAATTACAGTCGGAAACAACGGATTTACGCATAAAGAATTCTGAATTACGGCTGGAATATTATGAGAATGTAGATAAACTCACAGATAAAAAGAAGGAAATTGATGTGGCGAAAAAAGAGGCAGACAAGTGGATGATGATATCAGATACTGCAAAATTACAGACTGAACGGGCTGAATTTGAACTGGAGGAGGCGGAAAGACTTAAGAAGGAACTGCTGGGTGCGGTCGATGGCGATGATTATCTGAAGGAGAAGGTGATAGAACTGAGATATCAGAATCAGATTTTGCGGGAGGAAAATCGTAGCCTGAAGGACAAGCTGGAGAAGGCGTATGAGTTTATGAAACAGTTTGTGATTGGTGGGATTAATCTACTGGAGAAGTTTATGGAGTGGATTGGAGAGAAGGTCAAGGATGTTGGGAGAGGAAGGTGAAAAAGAAAGATTGGAACCTTAAAAAAAGGATTTAGAGGGTTGAGAAATGCAGAGAAAAGTGATATAGTAAAATGTAAAGAAGGAGGCAGATGTATGATAGCAGAAAAAGAAAAAAAGGTTGGTAGAAAAGCTATTCCTGTAGCAGAGAAAAAAATAGGATGTAAAATATATTTGACGAAAGAACAGCAAGAAGATATAGAAAACTATGGTGTAGGAGCTTCCTTCTCTGAAAGATGTGCAAATTTAATTTCTCTTGAAATAGAAAAACAAAAGGAAGAAGAGGCTGATACAGTCAAAATTATTGATTTATTTGCAGGATTAGGAGGGATTCGTTTAGGATTTGAGCAGGGATTAAAAAAACAGGGGCTTCATGCAAAATGTGTATTTACATCGGAAATCAAGAAGTATGCTATAAAGGCATATCAAAATTATTTTGGAAATGAAAAGATTTATGGAGATATCACACAAATAAAAACAAAGGACATTCCTGATTTTGATGTTCTTTTGGCTGGTTTTCCGTGTCAGCCATTCAGTTCAGCTGGAAAAGGATTAGGATTTTCAGATACCAGAGGAACACTTTTTTTTGAAATAGAAAGAATTCTTAAAGAAAAGAAGGGAATAGGAAAACCGGCAAAGGCTTTTTTACTTGAAAACGTTGAAGGATTGGTTAATCATGATAATGGTAACACATTAAATGTAATAATAGCTAAATTAAAAGGTCTTGGTTATAAGGTTAACTATAAGGTGCTAGATTCGCAATATTTTGGGTTGGCACAGAGTAGAAAGCGAATATATATAGTTGGCACATTGAATGAAAAAGTTGATTTGGAAAACTTTGAAAAGAGCACAGCAACTTTTTCGGATATAATGGAAAGAGGATTGCCAATAATTGAGAGTACTTTTACAAAAAAATTATTCAATAATTATTCTCCTGACGAAGTTGTTGGAAAATCAATAAAAGATAAAAGAGGAGGGAAGGATAATATTCATTCATGGGATATTGATTTAAAGGGAAAAACAACAAAGCAACAGAGAGATTTATTAAATGCGTTGCTTTGTGAAAGAAGAAAAAAGAAGTGGGCGAAAGAAATCGGAATAGAATGGATGGATGGTATGCCTCTGACGGTTGAACAAATAGAAACATTTTATAATAATAAAAATCTAAAAACAATGTTGGATGATTTGGTAAAAAAAGGATATTTAAAATATGAGCATCCAAAGAAATTAGAAGATGGGCAACGTAAACCTGATACATCAAAACCTAAAGGTTATAACATTGTATCTGGTAAACTTTCGTTTGAATTTTCAAAAATTTTATCACCTAATGAAATGGTGCCAACATTGGTAGCGATGGATGTGTCAAAGTTAGGAGTTGTTGATAACGGAGGATTAAGGAAACTTTCAATACGAGAAGGACAAAGATTATGTGGATATAATCCAGATGAGTATGATTTAAGTATTGTGAAAGAGAATGAGGCATTCGACTTGTTAGGTAATACGGTATGCGTTCCAGTAATTGCAGCAATTTCTGAAAGAGTAGCTATGGCATTAAAGAGGGCTTAGTCCTCTTTAATGCTTTTCTTTTTGATGCAAAATATGGATAAATATGGTATAATATCTACATCTATTTTCAAAAGTATTTTTAGGTGGTGATAGTATGCAATATATAAGTGCACAAGGAATTATCGATTTATTAAAAGAGCGAAATATTGATGAGGCTATCGGGCAAATTAAAATATCCTTAAATGGAACAGAAGTGGTTATTAAACAGAATGACATTATAGGTAATGCTTTACAAGAGTGGTTAGGGCAATTTTTGAGAGAAAATGATATTTATTTTAGAAGTGCACAAGGCCAAACTTTTCCTGACTTTTATTTGTCCGAATCCGATACAGAAGCTTTATGTGAGATGAAAACATATTATGCAACGCGAAATGCTGCATTTGATGTGGCTAATTATTTTGGGTATGTGGATTCTTTGAAGGAAAAACCATGGCGCTTGGATAGTGATTATTTGATTTTTGCATACATAAGTGATGATGAAGGAAACATTTCAATAAAGGATATGTGGTGTAAGAAAGTATGGGAGATAACCGGCCCAGCTCAGGATTTTGCACTAAAATGCCAAAGAAAAAAAGGCCAAATTTATAATATAAGACCGGCAAACTGGAAAGAAAATAGCCGAGGAACATTAAAACCGTTTTCATGTAAGGAAGAATTTATTGCTGCATTATACCAGACGCATTTAAGCGAAAGTAATCAGACGAAAGTGTCTAAAGCATGGCTGGATAGTGTAATTGTGGAATATGAAAAATATTCTGGTGAAGATATGAGTAATAGGATAATGGCATATGTGAAAGGAATTAATAAGTAATGGCAACGAAAGCAGAAAAATTATTGAAACAATTACAAATAGATGGTATTGTTGGTGCAACAGGAAAGATTAATGCGAATTTTGAATTAAAAACAGGGAGCTTAAATATTCAAAAGCAGATTATGAGACCAAGTTCAGTAGGACAGATAATTGAAGAATGGTTAAGTGCATATATGGATGAAAAAAATATATATTATAGAGCACAAAAATTGCAAGAATCACCAGACTACTTTTTGAATGAAAAAAGTGATAAGAAAGATTTGCTTGAGGTTAAAGTGTATGGTAAATCTGCAGCATTTGACTTGGGGAATGTAAGAGGGGTATGCAATACATTACCCGATGAGGCTTATAAGTTAGATATGGATTATTTGATTATCCATTATGTTATGGATAGTGTGACAGGTAATATTATTATTAGGGACATATGGTTGAGAAAAATATGGCAGGTAGCAGGGAAAGAGATTACATCACCCTACAGATTGAGTAGACAAGTGAAAAATAATCAAGTAACCACAATTAGACCTATTGGAATGAAAAAACCAAATCCGAAAGCTGAATTTACAGATGTCGAAGATTATTTACATGCATTGTATATCGAGTATGCGGAGATAGAAAAAACAAAGAAGAAGCAAGAGGAATGGTTGAAGAAAATTGTAGCGAACTATAACAAGTTTAAGAAAGCAGAGATACTAGATTATTATAGAATATTGAGTAAATAAGAAGAAAGAAGGAATTTCATGGGAGAGATTAAAATCACTATAGAAAATTGCAACAATATTTCGCATGGTGAATTGACTTTAGAGGAAAATAAACTCAATATAAAATATGGAATGAATGGAACTGGGAAATCATCATTATCAACAGCGATTTCTTTGATAAGTCAGGGAAAAGATTTGACCGAGTTGAAGCCGTTTGGCAGCGGTGACGAGGTTGTTCCTACAATTAATCTAAGTAAGAACATACGAGTGGTTAAGGTATTTAATGAAGAATTTGTCAATAATATGGTATTTAAGGAAAGTAAAGTGATTGATAATGCATTTGATGTATTTATCAGAACACCAGATTATGAACAAAAAAGAGCCGAATTAGATAGTCGATTGGCTAAATTGAAGGTTGATATTGATACAAAACCACAGATAATCCAATTAAAAGGCGATATTTCTGCTTTTATGGGAAAACTTGAGTTGAATGCTACTGGAAGTAGCATAAAGAATAATACGAATTATAAGGCTATCATAAAGAAAAATAATGTGTATAACATTCCAGAAAAATTAAAAAAATATAGTCCAATAATTTCAGATGACCAAATTTGTATTAGTTGGATTGATTGGAAGTCAAAAGGTGATTCGTTTGATACAAAGGGAATATGTCCCTACTGTTCAGATGAATTAAAAACTGAGTTTGACGAAGAAAAGAAAACATTCAAAGAGACATACAAAAAGTCAGATGCACAGAATTTGAAGAATATGTTGGATTTATTTGAAAATTTTCATAAATATATGCCAGATGATAAATTTGATTCTATTATTGCATGTATAAAGGAAGAGAAAGAAGAGAGTGCAATAAGTGCAATTTTAAAGGCATTTATGAATGAATATGTACATATATCAAATCAACTTAATAAGATTTCGTCATTTGATAAAAATGTATTTAGACAGTCTGACATTAATGATATAGACAAGGTATTAGAGAACATGAAATTAGAAAAAACAATTTTTAATTTCTTTTCTAATGACGAATTTTTTGCAATAGTTGATTTGATTAATAATTCTATTGAAGAATTAAGAAAAGAAGCTCAGGCTATTAAAGCGGCAATAGGTAAGTTACAAAGTGTGCTGAAGAAAACAATTTCAACGTCACAAAAGGATATAAATGATTTTCTTGAATCTGCTGGTATAGCCTATCGTGTAGGGATTAATTTAGATGAAAGTGGACAAGCAATAGCAACTTTGCAATATGTACATGATAAGGAATCAGTGCAAGTAGATAATATTAGGAATCATTTGAGTTGGGGCGAAAGAAATGCATTTTCATTGGTGTTATTTATGTTTTATGCCATCAGTGAAAATGCGGAGCTTGTGGTTTTGGATGATCCCATTTCTTCTTTTGATACAAATAAAAAGTATGCGATAATTCATAGAATGTTTTCTAAACAAAGTGGTGCTTTGCCAAGAAGTTTTTATAAACAGACAGTATTAATGCTGACTCACGACTTTGAACCAATAATTGATTTTGGTGTGGTAGGAAAGTTACCAGCACAGGCTTTAAATACTATGTTTATAAAAAATAGTAAGGGAATATTAAAGGAATTAGAGATAGATTTCAAACAAGATATTAAGCCGGTGGTACAAGCATTGGCAAGTTATGTTAAAGATGATACTTTAGGTGTTGTCCACCGAATCGCTTTTTTGCGAAAATACTATGAACACAATGGTGTAGAAAATCATTTGGATGCCTATAATGTTCTATCTTCCTTGATTCATGGTCGTGATAAGTGCAGGTATATGGATAATACTGATATGCCACAGAACGAGGTGCAAGCAGGATGTGCAGAAATTAAAAAGTGGATAGATGATTTTGATTACTCTAAATTGATTAATGAGATATATAATGAAGAAAAGCTATCAGAGCTATATTTTGCAGAAACCAATGAGTATTTAAAAATACAACTATTTAGGGCACTTTTTGAGGTTAATCCATGTAAGGAGATTAAGGAAGAGGATGTGCTGGTAAAATTTATAAATGAGAGTTATCATATTGAGAACGACTATGCATATTATCTTGATATGGTGAAATATGAAACTGTTCCAGAATATATCGTTAATGCTATTGATGATTATATGAAGAAAACATATACGAAAGCATAGCATGCATGCAAGATAAGAAATATGCAATGACAACAAAATGACAATACAATCCCCTAAAAATCTACGCAACAGGTATAAATCAGACAAAACTCCCTGGTTTATACTATCAAAACCAACGAAAAACACTACAAAACAACTTTGCAAAGAGGAGTTTGAATAACGGATTAAAATGCCGAAAGCCTGTATTTATGCGGGCTTCCGGCATTTGTTTTATCAAATGGCTCTAGTTTGGCTCTATTTGTGGGGAGAGTAATTGATGCAAATGTAATTATTCAGAAGAATGAAAAGGAAAAAATGATATGAAGAAATGCAAACTTCTTTTACTTGATTTAGACGGAACTTTATTACAGAGTGACAAAACAATATCAACCAGAACATTATCAGCTCTAAAAAAATGCAGGGGAAATGATATATTGATAGGTGTTTCCACCTCCAGAAGTGAGCAAAACTCTTTGGTATTTTTAAATGAATTGATGCCCGATATTTTAATATCGAGTGGAGGTGCATTAGTAAAATACAAAACAGAATATATTTATAGGGCAGAATTTTCCGAAGAAGAAACGAATGTGATGATTGACATGGCAAGAAATATTTGTGGAAATGATTGCGAAATTACGATAGACACAATAGATGCACATTATTGGAATTATAAAATAGATCCTAAGAAGTTAGATAAGAGTTGGGGAGATAGTATTTATACAGATTTTTCAGATTTTAACGAATGTTCATTAAAAATGTGTGTTGAGATATTTAATCAAGATAAGGCAGATAAGCTAGCTCGAAGTCTCTCTGATTGTGATTGTATTCGTTTCTCTGATGGATTTTGGTACAAGTTTACAAAAAAGAATGTGACGAAAGAAAACGCAATTATGAAGATTACGGAAGTATGTGGATTTAGTACAGATTCAATTATTGCATTTGGAGATGATTATGCAGATATCGGAATGCTTGAATTATGTGGAACAGGTGTTGCAATGGGGAATGCGATTGATGAGGTAAAAGAGAGAGCTGATATTGTAATTGGTTCAAATGATGAAGATGGTATTGCGGATTTTATTGAAAATGAAATATTATAGATATGTACATGGAGAGGAAATATGGTGGAAGTAAAATTTTATGATACGGTTAATGATGAACTATTGAAATTTGCAGTGATTATCTCACAGAGTAACGGCAAGTGGGTATTTTGCAAGCATAAAGAAAGAGATACATATGAAGTGCCGGGAGGGCATAGAGAAGATGGTGAGGATATTCTTGAAACAGCCAAACGAGAACTATATGAAGAAACAGGAGCAATAACTTTTGATATTACTCCAATTTGTATATATTCTGTGACTGCACCAGATAATTTCGATGGAATGGAGACTTTTGGAAAATTATTCTTCTCAGATATATATACATTTGAAAAAGAGCTTCACAGTGAAATTGAAAAAATAGCAATTATGGATGAACTACCGATTAATTGGACTTATCCGGAAATTCAACCCAAACTGCTGAAAGAAGCAAGGAAAAGAGGATTTCTGCCCAAGAAGGAAGAAATAAAATGGCTGTTTTTTGATGTTGGCTCGACGTTGGTTGATGAAAGCAAAGTTTATGAAGACAGGATGAAAAGGATAGCGGATTTATCAGGTTTAACTTACGAGCAAATTAATAAATATGCCATGTCGTTTTATAAAGAAAACAAAAAAGGAGACTTAGAGGTAGCAAGGCAATTGGGCGTGAAACTACCTAAATGGGAATCGCAATACGAAAGGCTGTATACAGATACCAAAGATTGTCTGAAAAAGTTAAGTAGAATTTATAAAATTGGTGTAATTGCAAACCAATCACTAGGAACTTCTGAGAGATTAGAAAATCTTGGAGTACGAAAATATCTTGATTTGATCATCGCATCAGCAGAAGAAGGTGTTTCAAAACCAGATAGGCGAATATTTAAAATTGCATTGGAAAGAAGCCGTTGCAGACCAGAGAATGCAGTTATGATTGGTGACCGTATTGATAATGATATTGTACCTGCAAAACAGTTGGGTATGAAAACTATATGGGTAAAACAGGGATTTGGAAGTTTGTGGACTGTAATGGACGAGAGTGAAAAAGCCGATATTGAAGTTAATAACTTATCTGACATTTTGAATTATCTATAGGAGGGAAAGTGAATGTTCAAGGTTGCTATACTACAAAAACGTTCTATTAATGAACAAATAGATAAGAATATTGAAACTATCATTATGGCAATGGAAGAGGCTTCGGAAAACCATGCAGATATTCTATTGTTGCCAGAATGTTTTATTACAGGATATGATTTGCCTATGTCATATGAAAAAAGCATTGCAGATAATGATATAAGAATTGCCAAAATATGTGAGAATGCTAAAAAATATAAAATAGGCGTAGTACTTACTGCGTTTACAAAAGGTAGTAAGCAGCCACAGAACTCAGCCTTTGTTATCAATAAATCGGGTGATATTTTGATGAAATACTCTAAGGTGCATACCTGTGATTTCGCAGATGAAAGAGATGTTGAATCAGGGAAAGAATTTAAGGTGTGTGATTTTGAAGGAATACAATTAGGTATTATGATTTGTTATGACAGAGAGTTCCCAGAAAGTGCAAGAATACTGATGTTAAAAGGAGCTGAGGTTATTCTTGTCCCAAATGATTGCGGTTCCATGCAAGCAAGAATCAGGGCACTTTCGACAAGAGCTTATGAAAATATGGTTGCAGTCGCTATGGCAAATCCGAATGGTGATAATGCTGGATGTTCCTGCGCATATAGTCCAATTTGCTGGGATAGAAACGGAAAATGTGTTGATAACACAGTTTTGCTGGCTGATGATAAAACTGAGGGGATTTTTTATGCGGAGTTTGATATGGAAGCTATTAGAGAATACAGGAATCGGGAAATGTTAGGAAACACATTTCGTAAGGTAGAAGCATACAGTCAGTTGTTAAATAAAGAAATCAAGAAACCATTTATAAGGGATGGCCAGAATAGATAAATCAGAAGTAACAAGAGGAAATATTTTATCGAGGTTCAGATGTAGAATGTCAATTGCTCTATGTAATGGGTGATATGGAGGCGGATATCAGAACACATCATATTCATATTGTAAAATGGAACGGAACTGAGTGAAAGAATTATATTCATTTCAGGGATTATCTTAATGCCAATGAGAATGTGGCATTGCAGTATGAAAAATTAAAGGAAGAACTTGAAAGTAAGTATGCAGATGACAGGGTTGCATACACGAATGGCAAACAGAATATGATAAACAAAATTTTAGTCAAATGAAAAAGGAGGCAAGTATGTTAAGATTAAGGCCATACAATAAAAATGATGCAGAAATAATTATGTCATGGATAAAAGACGAGAGCGCTTTTTATAAATGGACAGCAGGAGTTTTAGGCGAATATCCAATTTCTGAGGAGCAATTCAATACAGTAAGTAATCTTATGGCATTTACTGCTATAGATGATAACGATGTAGTGGGATTTTTTACCATGAGAAGACCAAATGAATTTTTTAATGAATTACGGTTTGGCTTTGTAATCGTTGATTCGAGAAAACGTGGGCGGGGATATGGAAAAAATATGCTGAAATTAGGCTTAAAATATGCTAAAGAAATATTCGGCGTTAATAAAGTTTCATTAGGCGTTTTTGAGAATAATGAATCAGCTTATTATTGCTATAAGGCGATAGGTTTTGAGGATGTATCTCAAGATGAAATAGAAAAGTATACTGTAATGGGAGAAGAGTGGAATTGCCTTGAACTGGAAATAAACCTATAAAGTAAGTAAGATTTAATTTGTAATTGTTCTTGCAGTGCACATGATATAGATATATATGTTAGGATACTATCTAAGGAAAGTACCCATGACAGGGCGTTAAGCGTCCGGGGGACGTTTGTTTAGCGCCGACCGGAGCGGAGCGTAGAGGTAGCCTCCCGAGTTTTATGATACCGGGCAACCGGAATACATAGGAAGGGGTGCTAGGTGCCACTGGCACCTGTTTGGCACCGACCGAAACGGAGTGTAGACGTGGCGCCGATGATAGCCATTCTATAACTACAAAACCCCTGTATTGGGGCTTTTAGTTTATTCTCTTCCATTTGCATCCTCAAAATACGATACAATTCCATCATTATGAAGAATATCTTCCAGCAAATTAAATTCATAATTTCTTATATTATTATTTTGTGCCAGCTGATTTAAAACATCTCTTAATGATGTTCCATGTCGATGTACTATTTGATTTATCCTATCAACTCTGTATGAATAGGGCACACAACGCCTATACCTTCTTGCTTCTTCTAAATAATTATATATAGGTCCTGGTCTTAAATTCCATGCTGTAATAAGTATCATTATTGCATTGTATAATTGCTTTGCAGCAGCATCCCATTCTTCGTCTTGATGTTGATTTCCTCCGCCTGCCCCACCTGCTCCACCTTCACCACCGACTTCATGAAGCATATTAAAAATTGGAGGTGCTGTTATATTGGCCAACTGCAATAAGTCTCTTGCTGCTCCAGTTCCGCAAACAATTCTATCAACATCATTATCATCATTTTTGTTTACGCACTCAAAGATGTAATAGGTGTCGGTAATATCTCTTTCAGCATCACTTCTTATTATTTGTTCGTTTAGTAACCGAATGTGTGCTGTACATTTGATATTGTAGTTTTCTACAATTCTAACCCTTGTATCGTGTCCGTGACAATTCATAAAAATCCCTTCTCTCTTTTTTATTATATTATAAGTCGATTTTTCTAATATGTATATCGGAATTTTTCAAATAATCTTTACAAGTGCACGGCTTATCACTAATTAGCTGCAGAATTTCTTTTCTTTTTTCTATAATGATTTTTTCTTTTTCTTCCAAAGAACAATTATCATATTTATGGCCATTTTTTATAAAATAATCTGCTATCATGATATCGATAATAATGGCCAACTCATCAGCCAGATGTTCATTACAACACACATCATGTGTTAATGATAACTCATTTTTTGTACTATCTATTTTTAATTCTATCATATATATCAAGTCCTTTCTAAACAAAAAACACCTCCGAAGAGGTGCCCAAAAATGAATTTCTAAATTCCACCGCCCAATGGGGTGATGGAATTTACTCTCGCACAGTAGATATTTACTCTTTCATACAATCATGTTATGGTTATGACTCCTTCTGACAGCAGTAGAAGGAGAATCATTATGAGTAAATATATACCAGGAAACCAGAAGCACCTTACTTTAAATGATCGGATCTATATTGAAAATGAACTGGCAAAAGGGACTACATTTAAAGACATTGCAGCATTTTTATGTAAAGATCCAACAACTATATCTAAAGAAGTCCGTGCTCATCGGCTTTCAGATTGGTATCACAAAGGTACTTTTTATAACGCAAAGAACTTTTGCATTCATCGTTACCATTGTCAAAAGACCAATGCCTGTGGAAAAATCCTTCTCTGTGGCATTAAATGTGCCTCATGTCCTACATGTAATCAGACCTGCAAGGACTTT